>Ga0100377_1000016_pt1 | contig 124528 bp, 117 predicted proteins | sample CryGeymeta201501_FD_83664 | JGI IMG/M metagenome (GOLD analysis project Ga0100377, IMG submission 83664) | Groundwater microbial communities from Crystal Geyser aquifers in Utah, USA - Crystal Geyser metaG 2015-01 | ecosystem: Environmental > Aquatic > Deep subsurface > Groundwater | place... | reverse complement strand
GCCTCTTCACGCTGATGGTACTGCAGGGGCCACCCTGTGGGAGAGTAAGTCACCGCCGGCATCCCTTAAACCCCGGGTCGAGCGCCTCACCGCGCTCCCCGGGGTTTTTTCGTTCCTTGCGGTCGGGAATCTGGCCGCGCGTGGTGTTCGCGCGACCGGCTATACTTTGGTCGTGGAGGCGAGATGTTGCTCCGCGAACGAATGACAACAGACGTGGTCACCCTCGGCCCTGATGACGCTTTGGTGGCGGCTGATGAGCTCATGGGGTTGCGCGGATTTCGCCACCTTCCGGTCGTCGACGGCGAAGGCCATGTGGTTGGCTTGCTGAACCGCGTTGACATGCTGCGAGCGCTCGTGGGGGCAGGGGCGCTCGGCGCTCGCGAGCTGCTGCTGCAGAAGTCGATGATGCGCGTGCGCGACGTCATGACGCGGCGTGTAGCGGTCGTCGATGAGGACACGCCGCTCGTGGATGTGGCGCGGCGCATGCGCGAGACGCGCCACAGCTGCTTGCCCGTGGTTCGCGAGGGCGTGTTGGTGGGCCTAGTGACCGAGGCGGACTTCGTGGGCGTCGCCCTGGAGCTTCTCCAGGGGGAAAAGCCCTAGACGCGGTACCAGCGACCGGCGCGAACGCAGGGCACGAGGCTGCGCTCGGCGTCGTGGCTGTCGGGGTAGTGGATGAGCTGGGCCCGGGCGCGCAGCGACGGCTCAAGGCGCTGGATTGCGTCGACGTGGGCTGCGGTCGCGCCGTCGAACAGGAAGACGTCGGAGGCGCCGAGCCACTGGAGGAGCTCCTCGTCGAGGGGAGTGTCGGAGCTGTAGCCGAGCGTGCGGTTGCCAGCGCTCACGCGCACCGCAGTCGCTGGAGTGTCCGCTAGCGTGCGGCGGCACTCGACCTCGAATGGGCCAAATTGGACGGTGTGCGACGTGGCGAGCGAGCGCACGTCGAAGAAGTGATGCAGGCTGTTCGGCGTGGTCGTGGACGCGGGGGGGAGCTCCGTCGGGGCCGCTGGCAGCGTGGCGAGCACGTCGGGGTGGGCCAGCAAGGCCGTGTTGCGCCCCAGCACTTGACGGCCGTGCTGCCCCAGGGCGATCAGGCCTGACGCTTTGGCTTGCCCGGCGCTGGTGACGAGCACGCCTTCGATGCGCTCGACGTCGAGGCCCACGCGGGCCGCTTTGGACGCGGACGACATCATGAGGCGGATGGGGTGCGGGCACTCTACGAGCAGCCAGCGGCCGTCGCACTCAAGCGCGAAGGCGCTGCTGAAGTGCACCGCGCTCGTGGCGTCAGCGACACCCAGTGGTAGGAGGTGGAGACCCATGGCTGCTGTTTCTCCTCATGAAGGTCGCGCTAGCATACCCTCAGAGGAGCACGCGTTGGACGAGCCACATCGCGCCGAGCGCTGCGAGCACCGCGGAGGCTGGGCGGCTCACCCGTTCACGGTACCACGGCTCCCGCCGCCATGGGCCGACCACGGAGATCGCTGCGCCAACGACAGCGAGCTGCCCGAGCTCGACGCCTACGTTGAAGGACAGCAGGGCCGCGACGAGCTCGCGGGTTGGCAGCCCGAGCTCTTGGAGCGCGCTCGCGAAGCCCATGCCATGCAGCAGCCCAAAGCCGAACACCACCGCGAGGCGGTGCCCACGACCCTGGGCCGAGCGCACGTTATGCAGCGCGATCCACAGGATAGATGCGGCGATCGCGGCCTCGACGAAGCGCCCCGGCAGCGAGACGTAGCCGAGCACAGCCAAGGCGAGCGAGACCGTATGCGCGACCGTGAAGGCGCTTAGCTGAAGCACGAGCGGCCGCGTCTTGGGCGTCAGGAAGAACAGCGCGAGCACGAAGGCCACGTGATCGTCGCCGAGCGGCAGGATGTGAATGACGCCCTGGTAGACGTAGGTGGTCACGACCGAGCTCGTCGCTGTGTGTGCTGTGCTCCCGAGCGTGAACGGGGCGCTCGTAGCGCCTGGGAGCAGCCGAAGGGTCTGCGGAGCGCCGCCGTCCTCGCCGCGAAGGTGCACCAGCACCGTCCCGGTGTCGGGGGTGCTCTGAACGGTCAGGGTGCGCGTCGCGGGCGGGTAGGTGCCGCTCGTGTGCGCCCAGAGGCCCGCCCCCGTGTTGCTGAGCACGAGGTCCTGCTTCGCGCCACCGGCGTCACCTGGCGTGTTGTCCCAAGCGAGGGCGATGTGCGCGCTGAGGAAGCGGTGTGCGTCGGCTGGGGTGGGGGCGACCGCGAGGTCAGCGGGATCGAGGCGCGCGTCGAGCTGCCAAGCGCCGCTCGGCGCGACTGAGAGCCAGAGCTCGGTTGTGGACGGGTCGTGCGCTTGCGCGCTGGGCGCGAGGGCAGCTACCCACAGAGGCTGCATTGCAGGTCCGTCTCGGGGGCGTAGTCCAAGAAGTCTGCGCAGTTGCCCTCGTTCACGGCGCGAATGCACTGGCGACCGGACGCTGGGTCGTAGTCACAGAACAGGGTGCCCAGTCCGAGCCAGATGTCGGCGACGTCGGTCATGTCCGCGACGCAAGCGGCTTTGTTGTCCCATCGATCGACGAAGCTGGGGTCGCAGCGCTTGGCGCGGCCGCACCAGTTGCTCGCCCAGGTGTCGGAGAAGTCTTCTTCGGGGAGGGGGCCGCCGCAGCTGATGACATTGAAGAAGAACAGAGTTGCAATGAGAAAAATTGGCGGCTTCATGGTGTCTCCTACGGCGGCGGGCACTACCGAGGTGTACCTCGTCCGCACAGCGTGGTCTATTGTCTTGTGCTCGGAGGGCGCTCACGTGACGTATCTATTGGTGCTTTTGGCCGCTTGTAGCTTCTTTGGTGACGCCCGCACGGGCAAGAAGGCCGCTGACACAGCTGCGCCCACGCGCGCCAGCTCCAGGCCGTCAGCCAAGGACGATGAGCCCGCCGCGCCTCCCAAGGGCAAGACGCCGCTCATGCTCCCGGGCACCCGCAGCGGCCCCGGCGAGCCCGAGGTGAAGGTCACCGCCGACCAGTGCAACCAGATCGAAGACGGCGGACCCGTCAAAATGAACGGCTGCATCACCGACCGCATCGAGTGCGGCCAGTCGATCGTCGGTCACACGCGGGGCGGCGTGAACCTGCTCAACACCCGCTGGTATGAGAAGAACTACTGCTGGCCCGCGACCGAGCAGAAGGACGGCGGCGACGAGCGCATCTACGCCTTCTCCTTCCCCGATGACGGCGCCCATGTTGCGCGCTTCACCATGGACTCGCCCTGCGCCGATCTCGACATCGCGGTCTTCACCTGGGACAAGCAGACCTGCCCCACGGGTAAGGAAGAGGGCCTGTTCGAGTGCGAGATGAAGCGCGAGAAGGGAACCAAGCGCGAGTCCGTCGAGGCGGTCACCGACGGCGGCCGCTTGAAGGACTGGCTAGTCGTGGTCGAGGGGGTTCGCGACGAGGAGGGGCCCTTCTCCATCACCGTTCAGTGCGGCGACGGCGTCCACTGGTAGCGGCTCGCCGCTCGCGTCCGCGTGGCGAATCCACACATCCCGCTGCGGGAAGGGGATCGCGATCCCAGCCCGCGCGAGGCCGTCGTAGATCGCGGTGTTGATCGCGTCGGTGACGGCGGGGCGACGCTGCGGCAGCGCCCACACCAACACGACGAAGTCGAGGCTGGACTCGCCAAAGGCGGTGAACAGCACGGCCGGCGCTGGGGTGGTGTGTACGTCGCGTGAGGCGTGGGCGGCCGTGAGCAGCACCTCGCGCACCTGGGCCACGTCGGATCCGTAGGCGACGCCGATTGGCAGCGCGATGCGCGTGTAGCGGCTGGACCCGCCGGACTCGTTGAGCACCTCGGCGTTCGCGAGGTGCTGGTTCGGAACGATGATCTCGACGCCGTCCAGGGTCTGCAGGCGCGTGGTGCGTAGGCCGATATCGGTCACTTTCCCGCGGTGCCCGTTCGCGAGAATAAGCATATCACCTAGTTTGTAGGGCGCCTCGGCCAGGATGAAGAAGCCCGCGACAAGGTTCCCGAGGCTCTCCTGTGCGGCGAAGCCCACGGCGACGCCGATGATGCCGGCGGAGGCGAGCCAAGCCGTGACGTCGACATGCCAGGCATCGAAGAGGAAGTAGAGCCCCATCGCGGCGACCACGAGCTTGGCGACGCTCTCGATCACGGGCGCCGTTCGAGGGCGGACCAAGTGCCCCGGCTGCTCCGGTCGCGCGAGCAGCACGGCGAGCGCGGCTCGTACGGCGCCCCAGCAGCCCACGATCCACGCGACCACACCGAGCGATACGAAGAGCCCCCGCGAAAAGACGAGCAGCGGCGCCCCCATCTTGAGCAGGATGAGGGACTCGTACCACGACAGCGCGATGAGGCTGATCGCCAGCGGGCCCTTGAGGTGGGTGAGCACGGCGTCGTCGAGGAGGGTGTCTGTCCGAGCCGCGAGGCGCGGCGCCACGCGGTAGGACAGCACGAGCGCGAGCGCCGGGCCGATGATGGCCAGCGCGAGCGCTCGAGCGCGCGGATCGACGATGAGCTCAGCGAGGATCACCGCCGCCCCCTCCTACGTGCGCTCGGGCTAGACCGTTGCGCTGCCGGTGGACGCGACACCCTCGTGCGCAGACGGATCGCCCGCGGCGCGCTCGGCCTCCTGCTTCCAGTCGTTGAACACCTCTTTGCCACCGCGAACGGCCCAGTCGGAGTCGATCGTGATGACCGAGCTGATGCCACCGCGGGGGCGCAGCCGCATGACCAAGCGCAGGCGCTTGGGCTCGTAAACGGAGAGCAGATCGCCGAAGATGACGTTCGCGAGGCGCTCATAAGAGGCGAGCTCGTTGCGGAACCCGTCCTTGTAGATCTTGAGCGACTTGAGCTCGATGGTCCACTGGTCGGGGTACAGCGTGAGGTGGATCTCGCCGAAGTCGGGCTGGTTGCCGACCCCCAAGAAGGTGAACTCGGGGATGTGAATCCGCTGCTCGTACCCTTCGTTCGATGGGTCGCGGATGCGCTCAAGGAGGTGAGCCTTGCTCCAGTGGCTGTTCGGGAGCATTTGCGCCTCGGCCTTGGCCTGCTCGGCCACGACCTCGCGCTCGGCCCGGATCTGCTTGAATACGAACTTTCGCTCGTTGGGGTCAAGGCCCCGCAGGGCGTCCAGTGCAGTCTCGATACGCGCGTCTTCCTTCATCGCTTCTCTTCCTCTCCGTTCCGACGTTGCGGATAGCCCCTCCGACGATCCCACGCCAGCAGGATCGGGTTAGTGCGGCGACATGTCCGTATCCATCGATTCGCTCGCAGTGCTCGGCTGCGGAACCATGGGCCAAGCCATCCTCGGCGGCCTCCTTGCCACTGGCGCCCTCGATCCCGCCCGTGCGACCGCCAGTGTGCGCAGCGCCAAGCGCGCCGAGGCCGTTCGCGCCAAGCTCGGGATCAGCGTCTTCCGTGACAACGTGAGCGCTGTGCGCGACGCGCAGGTCGTCGTTCTGGCGGTCAAGCCGCAGATCGCGCGTGAGGTCCTCCAAGATCCCGCGCTCGTCGAGGCGCTCGCTGGCAAGGTCGTCATCAGCATCTGCGCTGGCGTCTCCCTTGCACAGCTCGACGCCCTCGTGCCGGGCGCGGTGCTGATGCGCGCCATGCCCAACACGCCCTGCGTGATCCGCGAGGGCATGACCGTGGTCTGCCCGGGGCCTCGTGCCACGGACGAGCACGTAGCGCTCGCCGAGAGCATCTTCGGCGCGGTCGGGCGCGTGCGCGTCCTGGAAGAGAAGCACCTCGACGCCGTCACGGGCTTGTCGGGCAGCGGCCCAGCCTTTGTCTGCGTGATCCTCGAGTCGCTCGCGGACGGCGGCGTGATGATGGGCCTCCCGCGCGAGGTCGCTGTAGAGCTCGCGGCGCAGACCATGCAGGGGGCCGCGCGCCTCGTGCTGGAGACAGGACTTCACCCCGCTGCGCTGAAAGATCAGGTCACGACGCCCGCTGGGTGTACCATCGCGGGGCTCCTGACCATGGAGGACCGCGGCATTCGCTCCACCCTCGCTCGCACCATCGAAGAGGCCACGCGTGTGGCCTCGGGGTTGGGCGGCGCTGGCAAGAGCTGCGGTTGAGCGGACGGAGGCCGGTGATGCGGATTATGGGCGTGGTAACGTTGGTCTGGATGGCTGGGTGCGGCGTCACGGAGCAGGACTTTCCGCAGTCCCTCGCCGAGGCCACGTGCGACCAGCTCGTCGGCTGTTTTCCCGCCGCGTACGAGTCCTTCGACGCCTGCGTGTCTGAGCAGCTCATCGCGCCCGGTACGGGCTGTGTGTACCAAGAGCCCGCGGCGCGGGACTGCTTGCGCGCGCTCAACGACCTTGAGTGTCCCCTCGACGGAGCGGCACCCGCGTGGCCAGAGTCGTGCTCGGCGGCTTGGACCGAGTGCGCGCCCTAAACACTGGATGGCCCCGCGCTGAGGGCCTGGAGGCGAAGATGCAGGTTCGGACTTGGCAGATCGTCGCCGCGGGGCTCCTCGCCCTGACGGGCTGTGGCATGAAGCAGGACAAGTTTATCGAGAACGTCACGGAGGCCGACTGCGCTTACCGGCAAGCGTGCCTGGATGACGCGGTGCTCACCTTTAGCGGCTGGCAGGACCACGACACCTGCGTAGGCGACGTGCGCGCTGAGTGGGAAGATCGGGCCTCCGGTGCGTGTGAGTACGACAAGCCCACAGCGCGCGACTGCGTGAAGGCCCTCGAAGAGCAGGCGCTCGCGTGCCCCGGCACGGAGCTCACCCTCCCGAATGTGTGCATGAACGTCTTCCTCTGCTCGGACACGGGCACGGACGCAGGCACGGACACGTCCTCGGACACTGGCAGCTTGTAGGAGTCTGGACATGGTGAGCGCATGGATGATCGCGGCGCTCGCGTCGCAAGCGCACGCGAGCACGCCTGTGGCGAGCACCGAGTGGCGCGACGCAGCGGGGGAGCGCCATGGCGCGCTGCTCGCCTTTGACGGCCTGCTGGAGACGGCCTGGGTCGCCGATGTTGCGGACGCGAGTCCGTGGCTGGAGCTGCGTTTGGACAGCACCACCGCGGTCGAGTCCGTGTCGGTGTGGCCGGGCGACCTCACCCAGGGCGCTTCGTCCTACCGGACGGTGAGCCGCCCGACGCAGGTCACCGTGCAGCTCGTGACGGACGCCGCCGAGTCCGAGTGGCCGACGGCGACCGCGCGCTTGCGCGGCGACCTCGCGGCTCCGCAGCGCTTCGACGTGCCTGTCGTGGGCACGACGCGCAAGGTGCGCATCAAGTTCGACGCCGTCCAGGCGGGTGACGCGGGGCCGCAGCTCTACGTCGCCGAAGCCGCCGTCAACTTTGCGAGCGGCGAGCGCCCCGCGGCGGTGACGTCGGTGGGCGAGTGGGCAGCGAGCACGGCAGCGACCAAGGCCGCTGAGCAGCTGGACGCCGAGGTTGTCTCCTTCTTTGCGGCGCTCAGCGCCGAGCCCTCGCCACCCGCGGACGCCGGCGCGGAGCCGGCCGCGGACACCGCGCCGCCCGTCGACAAAGCGCAAGCGCTCGCTTCGCTCATCAGCTGGGCAGGCGACGGAGCGCCGCACCTGCGCGCGCGCGTGGCCAAGGTCGTTCCCGCGGGCTTCCGCATGAGCGCGCTCCCGTCCGAGCCCAAGGCGATCGACGCGCTCGTCAAGCTGCGCGACCCGGCGGCGATCGCTGGGCTCGAGCGCGCCTCACTCCGCGCGACCGGGCGCGATCAGCAGCGGCTCGACCAGCAGATCGCCTACTACTACGCGTTCGCGGAGCTCATCGCAGGGCAAGCGCCGGCCGACAAGTGGGGCTCGCCTGGCTGGGGGCCCGGCGCGCTGCAGTCCTTCGGTGAGGTGCCCAACCTCGACGCCGACAGCTTCGGTCATGTGTTCATCGCGGACTTGGGCAACCACCGCGTGCAGCGCTTCACAGCCTCGGGCGCCGCCGACCGCTCTTGGGGGGCGCCCTCGACTGCGGACGACCACGTCGATCAGATCACCAACGTCAGCCTATCCGGCAAGCGAAAGTACTACGTGGCGGGCGCGCCGCCATCCACTGCGGACAGCGGCTTCACCTTCCCGTTGGACGTGGCAGTGCTGCCCGGCAAAGAGGCCGACGGCTTCGCCGTGCTCGACAGCACCAAGCGCGTGCAGACCTTCAATGGGGCGGGCGAGCTCGTGCGGTCGTGGCCTGTGCTCGTGGAAGACGAGCTCGTCACGGGGGTCGGTGGCCAAGCCTTCCTCGTGAACGCCAAGGGCAAGCTGGTGGTGGTCTGGGGCTCGGAGGTCGTGTCCTACGGACAAGACGCCGAGGAGCTAAGCCGCTTCACCCTCAAGCGCGGCGCGCCCTCGGGTGCGGTTGGCCTCAAGAGCGGCAAGGTCGGGCTCGTCTACGAGCAGGAGCTCGTCGTGTACAGCCTCGACGGCTTTGAGCACGGGAATATGCTCGGTGACGAGCTCCCGCAGGGCTTTGAGAGCTGGGACGTGGCGCAGGACGCGGCGGGCGCGCTGTGGATTCTCACGGACACCGGCTGGCTGCTCAAGTACAAGAAGCCCGGCAAGCTTGAGTTCAAGGTGCGCGCGGTCGAAGATCCGCTCGGCTACCTGCGCATCGCGGCGGTGGGTGACAAGGTGTACCTCCTGACTCAGGAGCACGTGCAGGTCCTCGACGCGGCAGCGCTGGTCGCCGCTCAAGCGCAGTGACCGCCGGCTGGCTGCTGCTCCTCGTCGCGTGTGGCAGCGGCCCTTGGTCGTGGCTTCCGGGCGGGGGGGGGAGCGCTACCACGTTCACGCGCTGGGAGCTCGCTCGCTCCGAGCGCGTCGACACGACGCCCACGCCCACGGCGATCGGCCCCGAGGGCGAGCTGCTTCGGAGCGTGCTCGTGCGCATCGTCGCAGACCACGCGATCGACGCCGAGAACCCTTGGGCGCTCACCCACGCGCTCGTCGCGCTCGGGCCCAACGCGTCGCTCCCTGACGGCACCTTGGTGGTCGACCACCTGTTCACGCGCTGGGCGGACGTCGTCTCCGTGCCCGGCGGCGAGGGGGTTCGCTTCCCGGCGAAGCTGGGCGCTGTGCGCATCGAGCCACATACGGATCTGGTGCTCAAGTCGGTCACCGAGGTGGGCGTTCGCCCCGACCGGCTGGTGACGGTGAACGGCGAGGAGCGTCCGCTCTCCGATCTTTACTGGGGCAGCGTCGATCGGGCGTGGGTCGACGGTGACGAGGTGTCCTTCGACGGCTGGAATGACACGCCTTGGGCGCTGCGTGGGCTCGCTGCGTGGGCGCCACCGCATCAGGCGCACTGGAACACCTCGGACGGCCGAAGCATGGACCTCGACCGCTTCACGGACGCCGTCGTCGCGCGCCTCGTCGACGAGCAGCAGTTCCTCGTCGAGGCAGCAGCCCGAGGGCGCTCCGTGCCGAAGCGTGGGCAGTTCATCTACGGCTACACCTGCGGCGGGGCCCACCTCTTCCAGGGGGCGGCCTACGCGGTCGCGCGCGGGCACGGCTCCCAGGCGTCGCGCGAGGCGCTTCAGGCGCAGATCCCGATCCTCTTCTTTCGCCTGCACGACGAGCTCGCGCAGGTCGACGCCGCGATGCGCGCGGACCCCTCGCTCGCGCCGGTGCTGCTCGTGCAGCGCATGAAGTTCTTGGGGCACTGGCTGGAGAGCGTGCACAGCGCAGCGGCGATGGGGCTGTTTTCGCCGGACGAGCGCCAAGTGAAGGACCTGGAGTTCGCCCGCGACCAGCTGCTCGTGACGGTGTCGGCCGAAGCGCAGCTTCATATGTTCGAGCGTGTGCCGGAGCTGTGGAAGATCGACGAGCAGCTCACCCTCGATCTCATCGGCGACAGCGCTCATGCGCTTCGTGGGCTTGATCTTGCGACGGGGCGCGTCGGGATCCGTTATTAGCGCGACGTTCGAGAGACGCAGGAGATCGCCGGTGGCTTCGGCCACGGGAGGAAAGTCCGGGCTCCACAGGGCAGGGTGCCGGCTAACGGCCGGTCGGGGCGACCCGAAGGAACAGTGCAACAGAGAGTAGACCGCCAGTCCGCGTGAAACCGGCCTGGTAAGGGTGAAAGGGTGCGGTAAGAGCGCACCGGCGTCCTCGGCAACGGGGGCGGCCAGGCAAACCCCACTCGGAGCAAGACCGAATAGAGAAGCGCTTGAGGGCGGCCCGTCCGAAGCTTCCGGGTTGGTTGCTCGAGGTCGTCGGTAACGGCGATCCTAGATGAATGATCTCCGCCTCAGCTGGGGCGACCCAGCCGGGGAACAGAACTCGGCTTACGGGTCTCTCGAACCGGCGGGCCGGCTTGCCGGTCCGCCGCCCCCCCAAAAAACGGCCTAGCCGACCGTGACGTCCAGCCAGCGATGGCAGCCGCCGCACACGAGCAGCGTCACGCCGCGGCGCGCTTCGGCGACCATGGCCGCCGCCGGGTAGGTGTTGCACCGCGGGCAGGCGCCCGACCGATCGAGCTTGGACAAGGCGCGGCCTTTACGCAGGTACACGAGCTCATAGTGGTTCAGGATCTCGGCGCGAAGCGTCTGGGCGACCGCTGTGCGGCGCGCGAGCGCGACGTGGTGCTGCTCAGCGAGCGCTCGCACTTGGCCGGGCGCTGCGCTCTGGGCTGCGGCGAGCGCGGTCTCCGCGTCGGCGAGCACTTGCTTGGCCTTGGCGAGCGTGGCCACTTTGAGCTCGGCCTCCTCCATCAGCTCAAGTTGGCGCGTCTCCAGATCATCGAGGATCACCGTCACTTGCGCGAGCTGGCGCTCGGCCGCTGCAGGATCACCTTGGCCCATCTCCAGCGCGCGAATCGCGCCGGTGCGCCGCTGCTCGTACTGCTCCGTGTCGCGCTTCGACGCGCGCTCTGCGGCTCGCACGGCGTCTAAAGCCGCTTGTGCGGCGGCGAGCGCGGCCTTGGCCGCAGCGACCTTGGCGGTGGCGTCCGGTTCGAGCGCCTGCGCCTTCGCGAGCGCCGCCGCGAGGTTGCGAACCTGCTCGTCTTCCGCGTCGAGCGCTCGAATCGCCTCAAGATCGGGGTGCATGGGGGCCTCGTGCGAGTGGGGGGACGCGGTCGAGGACGCCGCCAGCGCACTGGCTCACCCGCAGCGAGAGGCTATCACGGGGCTCGCTGCAGGTGGGAGCCCCTCGCTAGCGACGACGGCGCAGCGCGAGCGGCAGCGCGAGCAGCCACCACAGGCCCGGAGCCGAGCCCGACGAGTTGCAGCCGCCGGCGCTCTCGTCGACGGTGCCGTCGCAGTTGTTGTCGACCCCGTCCTTGTTGTCGTCGTAGAGGCGGCTGTTGACCTGCGGGTTGTTGTCGTCGCAGTCGCCCTCGCACACCATCTGGCCGTCGTCGTCCGCGTCGAGCTCGTCGTCGGGGAGCACGCCGTCGCAGTTGTCGTCGACGCCGTTGCAGGTCTCCTCGGCGCTAGCGTTGCGGGCCGCGTCGGTGTCGTCGCAGTCGCCCTCGCAGATCGAGGCGCCGTCGGCGTCGGTGTCGGCCTCTTCGTCGGGGACCGCGCCGGCGCAGGCGTTGTCGACGCCGTCACACCGCTCAGGGGCGCCGGGGTAGGCCGTGGCGTCGTTGTCGTCGCAGTCGGTGTCCGCGCAGAAGCCGTCGCCGTCGGCGTCACCCGAGGTGTCGTCCCCTTGGCACAGATCGCCGCAGACGCCGTCGTGATCGGCGTCGCCGAGGGCGTCGTCGCCCGCGCAGAGGTCGGCGCTGTTGCACACGCCGTCGGCGTCGGTGTCGTCGTCGCCGGCGGCGTCGAGCGGGCACACATCGCAGGCGTCGCCGACGCCGTCGCCGTCGTAGTCGCTCTGACTCGCGTTGGCGGTGATGGGGCAGGCGTCGCAGGCGTCGGGCACGCCGTCGTTGTCCACGTCGACCGTGTCATCGCCCGAGCAGACGTCGGCGCTGTTGCAGACGCCGTCCTCGTCGTTGTCGTCGGCGCCCGCTGCGTCGAAGGGGCAGGTGTCGCAGGCGTCGCCGATGCCGTCGGCGTCGAAGTCGCTCTGTCCTGCGTTCGCGACCTGCGGGCAGGAGTCGCAGGCGTCGGGCACGCCGTCGTTGTCCGGGTCGACGGTGTCATCGCCCGAGCAGACATCGGCGCTGTTGCAGACGCCGTCAGCGTCGTTGTCGTCGGCGCCCGCGGCGTCGAAGGGGCAGGCGTCGCAGGCGTCGCCGATGCCGTCGTTGTCGTAGTCGCTCTGGCTGGCGTTGGCGATCTGCGGGCAGGCGTCGCAGGCGTCGCCCAAGCCGTCGCCGTCGCTGTCGGCCTGGTTGGCGTTGGAGACGGCGACGCAGTTGTCGGTCGTGTCCAAGACGCCGTCAGCGTCGGCGTCAGCGCCGAGCTCAGGCACGTATCCGTCGGTGGTGTAGACCTTGAGGGTGCTGCCTGATCCGCCGACCCAGTCCCAGTAGTAGAGCTTGCCCCGGTAGTAGGTCAGGCCTGCGTCGAGGCCGTCCAGGCCGAAGGCGTGTGTTCCGAGCAGCGCGCCCGTGGTCAGATTGACCTCGAGGATGGAGGCCCCAGCGCGGTACTCCAGGATCCAGACGCGGTTGTGTGCGACGTCCACCGCGATGTCGCCGATGCCGTTGGTGGTGGGCAGGGTCACGGTGGCCGTGAGGGCGTCGATGTTGCTGAGGTCGCTCACCCGCAGCTGGTTGAGGTTTCCCCAGCCGTAGCTATTGGACACCTGCGTGCGGTACATCTTGCCGCCGCGGATGTCGATGGGGTACCCGCCAAAGGCCGCGATGTCGGCGCCTTCTTGAAGGTTTCCACCGCCGGTCTTTGGGAAGCTCCAGAGGTCTGGTCCGCCAGTGTTGGACGTGTAGTCCGAGTAGTAATAGCGGTCGGCGCTCGCAGCGACGGACGTGGTGTAGTTGATGTTACCGCTGAGGTCGACCGTGCCCAGCACGGTGCCGGCGAGGTTGGTGCGCACGATGACTTGCGAGCCCTGCTGTGCGAAGAGCAGCTCGCTCGTGGCTGCGTCGACGCCGAGGCCCTGCGGGTAGAAGTTGTTTTTCGGGTGAGAGAGCTCGGCGCCGAGCGCGTACGTGTGCTCGAGTACAGGCGTGCCGGCGGAGGCGATGCTGATGGCAAGCGCGATGAGATGAGCCATTCGAGGCCGTCCTTGTTGTTTGGTGGAGTCGACGGACGCACTAACACCTTCGTTGGAGACCTCGCATCCTCGCGTGTGCCCAGACGACGAGAGGCGTCCGACCCGTGGGGTGGACGCCTTCAATTCGGCAGATGCCAGCGATGGATTGGGCCCGCCAGGACTTGAACCTGGGACACTCCGGGTATGAGCCGGGTGCTCTGACCAACTGAGCTACAGGCCCGTATGCAGCGCGCCGGGCGCTAGTTCTCCATGAACGCCTTGAGGCGCTTGGCGCGGCTCGGGTGGCGCAGCTTGCGGAGCGCCTTGGCCTCGATCTGGCGGATGCGCTCGCGGGTAACGTCGAAGTCGCGGCCGACCTCTTCCAGGGTGCGGTCGGCGCCTTGGCCGATGCCGAAGCGGAGGCGCAGCACGCGCTCTTCGCGCGGGGTGAGCGTGGCCAGGATCTTGCGCGTGGTCTCGGTGAGCGAGGCGTTGACCATGTTCTCCGAGGGGGAGACCGCGTTCTTGTCCTCGATGAAGTCGCCGAGGTGGCTGTCCTCTTCCTCGCCGATCGGGGTCTCCAGGCTGATGGGCTCCTTGGCGATCTTGAGGATCTTGTGGACCTTGTCCACGGGCAGCTCCATCTTCTCGGCGATCTCCTCGGGGCGGGGCTCGCGGGAGAGCTCCTGCTGGAGGTGGCGCTGGGTGCGGAGCAGCTTGTTGATCGTCTCGATCATGTGGACCGGGATGCGGATGGTGCGGGCCTGGTCCGCGATGGCGCGGGTGATGGCCTGGCGAATACACCAGGTGGCGTAGGTCGAGAACTTGTAGCCGCGGCGGTACTCGAACTTCTCGACGGCCTTCATCAGGCCAATGTTGCCCTCTTGGATGAGGTCCAAGAACTGCAGGCCGCGGTTCGTGTACTTCTTGGCGATCGACACGACCAAGCGGAGGTTCGCCTCTACGAGCTCGGCCTTGGCCTGCTCGGCGATGGCCTCGCCGCGCTTGAGCTCGGCGGCGCAGTCACACAGTGCCTGCTCGCTCATGCCCGTGAGGGACTCGATCTTGCGCACGCGGCGAAGCTCGCGGCGAACGCGGCTGTCGAACTCGCGCCAGTGCTCCTCCGTGATGCCGGTGCGCTCGATGACCTCGCGGCCGGTGGTGTCGAGGTCACGGCGCACCTGGCGGATGGAGCGGCGCAGGTCGCGAACCGGGAGGCGTGCGTCGCGGGCGACGAGGTCGATCTCCTTCTGGGCGCGCGAGATGTGAATCCAGCTCTCTTGGATGCGCGCCGAGATGACGGCGATCTGGCGCTTGCTGAGGTCCACCGACTCCATGTGCGCGAGCAGCGTGGCTTCGCCGGCGACGAGCTCTTCGGTGAGCTCGCTGGCCTTCTTCTTGCTCTTGGCCTTGAGGATCTCTTCGCGGAGGTTGGTGACGTTGGCGAGCAGCTCCTTGGCCATGGCGTAGCACTGGTCGAAGGTCTGCCCCTTGCGCGTCTTGGCTGGCCGCGGCCGCTTGCCCGAGCGGATGGCCTTTTGAATGCGGATCTCCTCCGCTTCAACCAGCTCTTCGATGAAGTACACGCCGAGCGCGGACGTGAGCACGATGTGCTTGACGAGGAGCTCGCCCTCTTCGATGCGCTTGGCGATCTCGATCTCGCCCTCGCGGGAGAGCAGGGAGACGGAGCCCATCTTGCGGAGGTAGACGCGGACGGGATCGTTGGAGCGGGCGGCCTCGGCGGCGGCCTTTTCCTTGTCGTTGGAGCCGCGGCGCTCTTCCTCGGCGCGCTTGCGCTGCTCATTCACGATCTCGATGTCGAGGTCGCTGAACAGGATCATGAGGTCGTCGAGGCGGTCACTCGAGACGAGGTGGGTGGGGAGCTTGCTGTTCATCTCCTCGTAGGTGACGTAGCCACGCTCTTTTCCGATGTGGATGAGCTGCTGTACCTCGGACATGTCCTTCTGGTTTGACATGGACTGAACGCTCCTTCATTTTCTGTCGCGGGGCGAGCGACAGGAGGGGGATGGCATGGCGGCAAGCGGCGCGGAGGGCAACCGTGCTGTGCGGGAGAGGAAACGCTGGCGGGCCGTGGGGCCCTCCGATGTACGAAACAGCCTGCGAATCGTGCACTCCCACACGCGAATGGCGCTCGCTGAGGGCTAACCAAAGATTCTCAGGCGTGTCAAGCGTTGTTCACGGGCTCACCGGCGTTCTCATGGGCCTCCTCGTCGAGGACGCGCACGTAGGTGGCGGTGTCGCCAGCGCGTAATGCCTGTTCAAGCTTGCGAATGCGCCCGCGCACCGCCGCCTGAGCTTGCAGAACGCCGCGCAACTCTGCGGTATCATTCTCGCGGTGCGCGTGCCCGATCCGAGCCGTGAGCTGGGCCAGCCGGGCGTCGCGCCGGGGACGGCCGAGGCGTTCGAGGATCTGGCAAATGGCCAGCCGGGCCTCTTCGCGTGTGTATAGGCGCTCGCGCGCCACGACGGCCGAGACGGTGCGCGCGACCTGCGCGTCGTCGAGATCGCCCAAGACGTTCGCGACGGGCTCGCCGCTGAGCAGCCGCGCGATTGTCATCTGCACAGGCTTGTAGTCGTCGAGCAGCATTGGATCTGCGTGGGTGAGCACGTCGGCGACTTGGTCGTAGCAGTGAACGATGAGCCAGAGGACGTGCACCAGCTCCCGGTTGGCACGCCACGCTTGCGCGCCCGGCGGGACGAAGGCGTCGTCGTCGTTGCGATCGCGCTCGGAGTGGCGGTCTGCGGGCCGCGCCGAGCGGACGCGATCGAGGAGCTGCTGCTCGGGGATGTTCACCGCGCGCGCCACGCGCGAGAGCAGGTTGCCGGGAAGGCGCGCGAGCACGGGCACCAGGTTTTCAATCAGGTTCTCGCGCGCCACCGGGTCGGCGACGTGCGCGAGCTGGTGCTCGACGACCCACTCGATGAGCGGCTGAGTGTGCTCTAGCGCGCGGGCGACGGCCTCGGGGCCCTGCTCGCGGAGGAGCTCGTCGGGGTCCTTGGCGTCGGGCAGCTGTAGGCGGCTCGCGGCGAGGCCCGCCTCTACGAGCTGAGGCAGCGATCGCACCGCGGCGCGGGTCCCCGCTTCGTCCGCGTCGAGGAGCAGCACCACGTTGGTGGTGAGCCGGCGGATCTTTGCGAGGTGGTCGGCGGTGAGGGCGGTCCCGCAGGTCGCCACCGTCTCTTGAAAGCCCGCTTGGTGCATGGCGAGCACGTCGAAGTAGCCTTCGACCACGATGATTCGGTCCTTTCGACCGACCTCGTGGCGCGCCATGTCCAAGCCGTAGAGCACCTGGGACTTTTGGTAGAGCTGCGTCTCGGGGGTGTTGAGGTACTTAGGGCCCTCGCCGGAGAGCAGGCGCCCGCCGAAGGCGATGATGCGCCCGCGCTCGTCGCGAATGGGGAAGAGCACGCGGTTGCGGAAGGTGTCGTAGTGGCCGTCGCCGCGCTCACGAGGCTTGACGAGGCCGACGGCAGCGAGCTGATCGGGGCTGTAGCCCTGCTGCACCATGTGATCGAGCAGCGAGGACCAAGCGTCCGGTGCGAAGCCGAGGCCCGCCGTCTTCATGAGCTCGGGGTCGAGGGCGCGCTGCTGCAGGTACGCGCGCCCGGGGGCGCCGGCGTCACGCGTCCACAGGGTCGACGAGAAGAAGCTCGCGGCGTCGTCCATCATGTCGAAGGCCGTGGCGCGCTGGCGAATCGCTTGGCGCTCCGCGGGCGTGAGCTCGCGCTCTTCGATGGTGATGCCTGCGTTGACCGCCAGCTCCTTGACCGCCTCAATGAAGGTCAGCCCCTCCATCTGCGCCAAGAAGCGGAAGGCGTCGCCGCCTGCGTTGCAGCCGAAGCAGTGGTAGATCCCCTTGTCGGGGACGACGTGAAAGCTCGGTGTCTTCTCTTGGTGGAAGGGGCACAGGCCCTTGTAGTCGCGCCGCCCGCGCCCGAGCTTCACGTACTTCGACACCAGCTCGACGATGTCGGTGGCATCGCGAACGGCGTCGATCACTTGGCGGGAGACGCGGGGCATGGGGCGTTGCTTATGCTGTAGCGGCGCGGAGAGCCTCTGGATCACTCAGGTCGTCCGATACGCGGCCGATGTGCGCACCCGCGCCGCGCAGCTTGCCGACCAGGTCGTCATAGCCGCGATCGAGGTGGTAGATGCGCAGGATCTCGGTGAGGCCCTTGGACGCGAGGCCGGCGATGACGAGCGCCGCGGAGGCGCGCAGGTCGCTCGCCATCACGGTGGCGCCCACCAGGCCGCCCTTGCCGCGCACCAGCGCGGTGTTCCCGGAGATCTCGATGTCGGCGCCCAGGCGCACCAGCTCGGCGGCGTGCATGAAGCGGTTCTCGAAGATCGTCTCGATGATAGTTGAGGTTCCTTCGGCCAAACACGCGACGGCCATGAGCTGCGCCTGCATGTCTGTGGGGAAGCCTGGGTGCGGCTCGGTGCGGATCTTGAAGGGCTTGAGCGGCTGATCGCGCCGCACGCGCACCGTGGTGGGCGTCACGTCGATCTGGCAGCCAGCCTGCGAGAGCTTGGCGCTGACGGCGTCGACGAGGTCCGAGCGCGTGTTGGTGACGGTGACGTCACCACCTGCTGCTGCGACCGCGCACATGACGGTGCCGGTCTCGATGCGGTCGGGGAGGATGGCGTAGGGGCGCGAGGCGGGGATCAAGCGCGGCACGCCGTCGATCACCAGCGTGGACGTGCCAGCGCCTTCGATGCGCGCGCCCAGCGTGATGAGGAAGTGGGCGAGATCGACGATCTCGGGCTCGCGCGCTGCGTTGTGAATGACGGTGGTGCCCTGGGCGAGCACCGCTGCCATGAGGATGTTCTCGGTGCCCGTGACCGTGGGCATGTCGAGGTGAATCTCCGCGCCGCGGAGCGACGGCGCGACGCCGTGGATGTAGCCGCCGCTGATCTCGAAGCGGCAGCCGAGCGCTTCCAGGCCCTTGAGGTGCTGGTCGATGGGGCGCACGCCGATGGCGCAGCCGCCGGGTAGCGAGACCTTGGCCTCGCCGTGGCGGGCGAGGAGCGGCCCAAGCACCAGGACCGAGGCCCGCATCTTGCGGACGACGTCGTACGGCGCCTCGGAGAAGGCGATGCGCGTGGTGTCCAAGCGGGTGGTGTCGCCGGTCAGGCTCGGGCAGCCGATGCGCCCGAGCAGCGACAGGGTGGAGCTGATGTCCGCGAGGGCGGGCACGTTCGCGAGGCGGTGCTCACCGGGAGCGAGCAGCGTAGCGATGAGGATGGGCAACGCGGCGTTCTTGGCGCCGGAGATGGAAACGGACCCGCTAAGCGAATGTCCGCCATCGATGACAATCTTCTCCATTCCGGGAGCTCCATGGAGGGATGGTTGCGGTAGGTACGAGGGTAGAAGCTGTCCCGCAAGGGGAGCGACCACAAGTGGACTAAGCAAGGAGCGTGCCGATGCGCGTGTCGCGCTCGAGATCACGACCTAGAACGAACCGAACAGGCGAGCTCGCGCCGCTCGGCGTGGCGGGGCCACATCGCAAGCGATCTATCCTGCCGAGATCGGGTGTGCGGGAGAGTCGATGTGGATGACCCTCAGTTGTGCGCTCGCGCTCGCGGGCGAGCCCCACGCGGGGATCCCCGTCGGCGTCGTGCCCATCCTCGGCGACACCGTCTTCTTGGCGAGCGGCTGGCGGGCGCCGATTCGCGAGAGCTCCGGCGGTGAGGTCCGTGTCTTCGTCGCCCGCGAGGCGCTGAGCGCAGAGGCGTGGTTGGCGACCGAGGCGGTTCGCTTGGGGCACCCTGGCGAGCCAACGGCGACCCTCGCGACGACGGCGCTGGCGCGCGATGAGAACGTCGCGGTCTCGGTGGTCCGCCCCGCCGGGCAAGCGCGCGAGCTCGCGGACGAGCTGCTGCTCGCGGTCGAGGACGGGGTGCCTTGGCCCGCGCCACCGATGGTGCACGTCGATGGGCTGCGGGTGCGGGTCGACGGGATGTGGGCCGAGCTGCGCGTCTCCCCCGCGCCGTCGCTCGCGGGGCACGTGGACGAGACTCCGGCGCCGCTCACCGAGGGCCCCGACGGCATCATCCTGGCCGAACCTTGCTCATCGGGCACCGTCCGCGTATGGGATCGCTTCGGTCGCAGCTCCGAGGGGCGGTGGCCCTAAGGCGCGCTCGGCGCCTAGGTGATAGCGCCGCCCCATGCGTGTGCTCGAGCTCTTCTGCGGCATCGGCGGCTGCACTGAGGCCCTCACTTCGGGGTCCGAGGTCGTGCTCGCCATCGATCACGACCGGCTGGCGCTGTCCGTCTACGAGGCGAACCACCCGCACCCCACGCGGGTTCAGAACTTGAGCTCAGCGCGCGCGTCCTCCATCCCCGCCGCGGACCTGTGGTGGATGTCGCCGCCCTGCCAGCCCTACACCGTGCGCGGGGCGCGCCGGGATCTGGACGACCGCCGCGCGGACAGCCTCAAGCACGTGCTCAAGCTGGTGCAGGAGCTCGCGCCCCCCGCCATCGCCCTCGAGAACGTGCCCTTCTTCGTGGGCTCGCGCGCCCACGCCCTCGTCCGCGAGGTGCTCCAGCGCAGCGGCTACCAGGTCGCGGAGCGCATGCTGTGCCCAAGCGAGCTCGGCGTGCCCGGGCAGCGGCGGCGCTTCTACCTGGTCGCGGCCAAGCGCTTGGGCGCGTGGCGTCCTGCGGAGCGCCCCCTCGGCCCGCTCGCCGCTTACCTTGACGCAGAGCCCGATCCCGGCTTGTTCTTGGGCGCCGACCTGCTCGCGCGCTTCGGCACCGCCTTGCACGTCGTGAACCGAGACGACCCGACCGCGGTCGCGGCCTGCTTCACCAGCGCGTACGGAAACTCGCCCGTCTACGCCGGCTCCTACCTGCGCGAGGGCGACCGACTGCGCCACTTCGCGCCGCGGGAGATCGCTCGCTTGATGGGCTTTGGCGAGGACTTTGCGCTGCCGGACGACCTGCCGCTGCGCAAGGGCTGGGGCCTCGTGGGCAACAGCTTGGCGGTGCAAGCTGTGCGCGTTGTGCTCGGCGCGGTCGGGGCCTGATACACATCTCTCGCGTGCCGACTCCTGGGCGCACGGAGGCGAGATGACGTACGACTATGACTTGGTGGTGATCGGCGGCGGTTCAGGCGGCGTCCGCGCTGCGCGCATCGCGGCGGGGCTCGGCGCGCGCGTCGCGATCTGCGAGGAGCGCCTCTTGGGCGGCACCTGCGTGAACGTCGGCTGTGTGCCCAAGAAGCTCATGGTCTACGCGGCCTCCGTCGGCGAGGCGGTCCAGGACGGCTTCGGCTTTGGCTGGAGCTTCGGCGAGGGCAGCTTCGACTGGTCCGCCTTCCGCGCGCGCAAGGACGCCGAGATCGGCCGTCTCAACGGCATCTACGGGCGCATGTTGCAAGGCGCGGGCTGCGAGGTCATCGAGGGCCGCGCGACCGTGACCGCCCCGCACCAGGTGCGCGTCGGCGACCGTCTGCTGTCCACCGAGCGCGTGCTCATCGCCACGGGCGGGCGGCCGGTCGTGCCGGAGATCCCGGGCGCTGAGCTCGCGGTCGTCTCCGACGCGATGTTCCACCTCGACGAGCTGCCCAAGCGCGCCGCCGTTATCGGCACCGGCTACATCGGCGTCGAGTTCGCGGGCATCCTGACCGGGCTGGGCGTCGACGTCACCCTCATCGGGCGTCAGGACCTGCCCCTGCGCGGCTTCGACCAGGACGTGCGCGTCCACCTCGCGGACGAGCTCGCCAAGCGCGGCATCCACCTCGCGTTCGGCGTCTCCCCCACCGCGATCGAGGCGCAAGGAGCCGCTCGCCGCCTCACCCTCAGCGATGGCCGCACCCTCGACGTGGACCTCGTGCTCTTCGCCACCGGCCGCGCCCCGAACAGCGAGGGCCTCGGCCTGCGCGAGCTCGGCGTCGCCATTGGGGAGCGCGGGGGCGTCCTCGTCGACGACAGCTTCGCCACCTCGGTCCCTTGGATCTTCGCCGTGGGCGACGTGCTCGACCGCGTGCAGCTCACGCCGATCGCGCTGGCCGAGGGCATGATGCTCGCCCGCAACCTCTTCGGCGGCCGCGACGACCGTATGGTCTACGACGTCATCCCCACCGCGGTCTTCTCGAACCCGCCCGTCGGCACGGTTGGCCTCGCCGAGCACGAGGCGGTCGAGGCGGGGCACGACGTGGTGATCTACCGCAGCAGCTTCACGCCGATGCGGCACACCATCTCAGGGCGCGACGAGCGCACGCTCATGAAGCTCGTCGTGGACCGCGCCACGGATAAGGTGCTCGGCGCCCACATGGTCGGCCCCGACGCTGGCGAGATCATCCAAGGCTTGGGCATCGCCCTTCGCTGTGGGGCGACCAAGGCGCAGTTTGACGCGACCATCGGCGTACACCCGTCGGCCGCCGAGGAGTTCGTCACCATGCGCACCCCGGTCGGCGGGTGAGCGCCGCGCTGCCGCCGTGGAGCTGGGCTGGGCCGCGCCTCGAGCCGGCGCTGCGCGGCATCGCTTGGCCGAGCCAGGCGCTCGCGGCGGCGGCGGCGGACCCGGAGCGCGCCATCGCGCGGGTGCGCTTCTCGCCCTTTAGCCACGTCCTGCTCGCGCTAGACCACGGCGCGCACCGCAGCTTCGTGACGCGCGCCCACCTTCAGGTCTGGGGTGTGTCGGCGCAGGTCGCGCTGGCGCAGGCCTGCGCGGGGGTGGTCCCCGCCGAGGGCCTCGAAGCGCACCCGCTCGGCTGGCGACTGCGGGGCGACAACGCCGTCAGCCAGCTCGTACTCCCAGGCTTCCTGCGCGCCTTTCGCGACCAGTGCGGCGAGGAGGTCGTCGCCGCGGCGCCGCTCACCGACCTGCTCGTGATCGCGCCGGCCTCCCGCGCGTTGGCGCTGCTCGACTACGCCCGCGCCGCGTGGGAGCAGGGCGCTGTGCCCGTCGTGGCCTACCTCTTCGCGGATGGCGCCGACGGGGTGACGCTGTGGCGGCCGTCCGCGGAGCACCCCGCCGCGCGCGCTCAAGCCGACGCCATCCTGCGCACCGCCCGCCGGGCCTACCGCGAGCAGACTGACGCCGTCGAAGCCAGCTACGACGTCCGCTTCGCGCCGCTCGGGCTGCTAACGGACGACGCGGGCGCGCTCTTGTCGGTCGCGGCCTGCACGCAGGGCGTGGACGCCTGGCTCCCGCTCGCGGAGCTCGTCGTGCTGCACCCCTCCGAGGGGGCGGCGCTGTGGGTGCGGCTCACGGACCTGGTCGCGGTGCTCGGGGACGCGGTCGCGCAGGTCGAGGACCTCGCCCCGGAGCGCTTGCGGCTGCGGCGCTGGCCGACCTCGGACGAGTGGCGCTCGCTGGCGGCGCGCGCTGTGCCCGAGCGCTCAGGCGGGTAGGCTCCAGGTGGCCAGCGGCGGGAGCAGCACGGGCTCGGCGCCGGCCTCGCGAATCTCGGCGAGGAAGCCTGGGAGATCGACGCCAGGCAGCGTGAGCGGGCGCGCCTCGATGGGGGTGCTCATGACGTCCCAGTGGCAGGGGATGACCCAGCGCGGGCGCAGCAATCGGATGGCCTCTGCGGTGTAGTGAGGCCGATAGCGACGTCCGATCGCGCACAAACAGAGCACGTCGCAGGTGCGGCCACGGTGCTCCTCGGGCAAAAAGTCGGCGCTGTCGATGTGCACGACGCGTAGGCCGCCGACCTCGATCTCCCAGTCCAGCACGAGGCCGTGCAGCAGGTCCGACGCGCGCGCCGGCCAGGGCGGGGGCGTGGGGATGTTGCCCGCCAAGAAGGTCTTGTTGAAGTAGACCTTGGCGTGCACCGAGGGCACGCCGCGCACGGTGGCCGGCCCGGAGACGATGCCCTCGCGGCCCGTGGTGGAGACGATCTGCGACTCCGGGAGCCCCGCCGCCCGCGCAACGTTGCACGCGTCGGGCCCGCCGATGAAGCGCGCGCCGGTCTGGCGGCAGAGCTCGGGGCCGTCGAGCACGTGGTCGTGGTGGGCGTGGCCGATGAGCACGTCGTCGGCGTGCGGGATCAGCCTGCGAATGAGCGCGGCGTCGGGCGTTAGGCGGTCGAAGAGGGTCTGGCGCAGGCTCGGCCGGCTTACGAAGGGGTCGAGCACGAGGGTGTGGCCCTGGGCGCGCAGCTCAAAGCCCGCGGTGCCGAGGAAGCGCAGCTGGAGCGGCGCGTCGGGGTTGACCGGCGCTACGGGCTCGTTGGTGGGCAGGTCGCCGACCCAGCCGGCGCGGCGGGCGACGCGGTAGTGCAGGCCGAGCGCGCTCACGGGCTCAGCTCCCGGGCGTAGACGGCGTCGATGTCCGGGCCGTTGCTGATGGGGTCGCGCGGGAAGAGCGCGTCGGTGTCGGGGTTGGGCTGCGTGGCCGCGGCGGTGAGGCGCACATAGCGCGCGGCGGACAAGCCCACGTCGGCGAGGTCGAAGGCGTCGCCCCCGGCCGCTTCGGCGTCGAAGGGATCGACGGGGTTGGTGTCCTCGTTCAGGCGCACGGTGCTGACGCCGGCGAAGCCCGACCACGCGCTCGGGTCGGCGGACCAGGCGAGTTCGTCTGCGGCGAGGTAGTCGACAGGGAAGGCGAACCACGCGTCTCCATCCGCTGAGACCTCGACCAGGAGCGGATCAAAGAAGCGCCCGCCGCTCGCGACGTCGAAGGGGTTCTCGAAGACCACGAGGTCCGCGCCGGGGCCGTCGACCGCCTGCCCGCCCGACCAGCTGAGCACGAGGGTGTCGTTCACGCCCGCGTCGAGGCCCATGGAGTACACGTCCGTGCCGCCCGAGCGGTCGCCGCCGCCGCGCGCGCCGTTGGTGGCGCGGGTGGGGTCGCCGAAGTTAGCGCCCGTGGCTCCGGGGGCGTCCACGACGACGTCCGCCCAAAGCGGTGGGCTGGAGCAGGCGATGAGCAGCGAGAAGATCATGCAGCCTCGGGCGGGGAGTTGAGGGAGACCGCGTCAGAGCCGTCGTCCTTGAGGCAGCCGAGCTCCTCGAACGGGTTCTCTAGCACGCGCTGAATGCTCGCGATGCCGTGGCCTGCGCTGAGGCCGTCGTCGATGCGCTCGTCGTAGCTGAAGCGAATGTGCAGGATGGGGCGCGGCACGACCTGACCGTCGACCACCCACGGGCGCTCCTCGATCTTGCCCACCATCACGAAGGCGGGGCAGTTTCCCCACTCAAAGAGGTGGTGGTAGCCCGCCTCCATGCCGACGCTGCCGAGGTTGGAGATCACCGCGCTGGAGTAGAGCGGGTCGCCGTCCATAAAGCTGGCGGGCAGCAGGTTGTAGTAGTCGAGCTTGTGCACGAGCGGGTAGGCGAGCACGAAGAGGAGGCGCGGGATCTTGGTGAGGAGCCCGACCTCGCGGTCCGAGTAGGTGGTCTTGCCGGAGCGCTCGACGCCCACCCTCTCTTCGATGGCGGCGCAGAGCTGCTGCAGGGTCATGCCCGGCTCGACGCGCTGCTTGGCGACGACGAGCTTGGCCTCGCGGTCGAGCTTCTTGCGCTTGACGGAGAAGCCGATCCAGAGCGCGTTGCGCTGGTAGAGGCGTCGCCCCGACACGAAGCGGTTCATGGTGGGGTTCTGCGAGATGCCCTTGGCGATGGCGGCCACGAGCACGTGGTTGAGCGTCGCGTCGAACTTGTCCTTGGCTTGATCGAGGTAGGCCAAGAGCTCGGTCGCATCGAGATATTTGTCGAAGTACACCACCGACTCGTTGCGGCTTGGCAGGATGTACCACATCACCTGGCGGTAGGGGTGCACCTGCACGAGCGCGCCGTCGGGGCGGGAGGTCTTGAGCTCAAGCAAGACGAGCAGGGCCGCGACGGCAGCGAGACAAGCGAAGAACAGCTGGAGGTGCGACATCAAGCGCTCCGAGGCTCCGGCAAGCGGTCAGATGGCTAACCGAAGGGACTCCTCGGGCAAGCCAGGGCACGCCCCCTCGTGACCGATTAGGACCTCGCCTCTGGAGGTCGAGTTGCGGCGTTGGCAGATGATCGGAATCCTGGCGTTGAGCGCGGGTTGTGGCGGGGGTGGCGAGCCCGAGACCCCGCCGCGCGGCGTGGACGTGCTCGGAAATCGCATTCGCACGCCGAACGTCGCGGCGGCGGTCTGCGGTTGGCTCCTCGACAGCGACCAAGACGGCGAGGTCGACGGCACCCTCGGGCGCGTCACCGTGGTCGGCACCACCTGGGACGACCCCTGCAGCATCGTCGAGTCGGGCAACCCGCCAGAGGGCGAGAGCCTCGACATGTTCCGCGTCGAGGCGCAGTGGAGCGACCTCGCGCAGGACACGCTGTGGGAGTACGGCGTGCCCTACGTCGCTGACGGCACCACCCAGAACCAGATCACAGTGCGCGCCTGGCGGAACGACGCGGGCGTCCCCTCGATCGAGGCGGGTGGCCCCCCGATGGGCACGCTCACGCTGGTCAGCGACACGCTCGAGGGCCTGCACTTCACGCTGGACGGCGGCTTCGCTTACGCCAACTACCCAGGCGGAGAGCGCGACAGCGCGTCGCCCCCGGCGCCCTTCTCCATCGACTGGACCGAGGTCCCGACCTGCCCGGCCGCGTGCGACAACATCTGAGCGGCTGGTGCGATTGGGGTAGCGGGCCCGCTCCTCGCCCGTGGTAGCCTACGCGGGCAGGAGCGCTCATGAGTGACTACTTCGATCATGTCAAGTGCCACAGCTGCAAAGCGCAGCTTGATCCCGAGCGTATCGAGACGGTCGAAGGCCGAATGGTCTGCCCCGCGTGCGGTAACGATCTCGGGCTGACGGACCTCTTCGGGGTCAAGGCCGCCTTCTTGGAGGAGGACGGCCCCCAGATGACCCTCGAGGACCTCGTGCCCTCGTCAGGCAAGCACTTCGACAGCCCGTGGGCGAGCCCCGACCTCGGCGATTACGCCCAGAAGAACGCCCGCTACGAGTGGGAGCGCCCCCCCGGCCAGCCGCAGCCACTGGACGACGAGCCCGAGGCGAGCTGGCAGGCGCCCAAGCGCGCGCGCGGCTACACGGAGGACGAGCTGCCGGCTGGTGCCGTGCGAGCGCGTTCCGTGCAGCCGCCGCCCGCGAAGGAGTCACCCGCCGAGCCCGCGCGCCGCCGTCGCTTCGCCGGACCTGGCGATGCCCAGCCGCCCGCGAGCGCCAACCAGATGGTGCACGTGCCAAGCGAAGAGTTCGAGGAGGCACCTCCCAAGCCGGCCTCCGCCTTGGACGCCCTCCGCGACGAGAAGGCCCCGGACAAGAAGAAGCGCCGTCGCTTCTAGGGGCGCGTCACCGCGTGCTCCCAGCTCCCGTAGCTCGGGTTCGGGAGCACGAAGTAGCGCCGGCCGAACTGGTCCGCGCGTGGCCCGGCCTCGTCGTCCTCGGGGAAGTCGGAGAGCGCGTCGCCGAAGTAGGCGACAACGGGCGTGGGCTGGCCGCTCCACCCGCATGACCCGCTCCCCGCCTGCAGCTCAGCGCGGCGCACGCGCTTGGTGCGCGCGTCGTCATCGGTGAGCAGGCAGAGGGCGTCGGTGTCGGCCCACAGGCCTTGGGCGCGGAGGTTCTCTCGCGTAGCCTCGAGGGTGCGCTCGTGGCGGTTGGTGATGAAGCTGACCCGCCCGCCCGCGGCGCGAATGCCGGCGATGAGCTCTGCGGCGCCGGGGATGGCTTGGGCCGTGCGGCGCTCGCACCAAGCGTCCCAGGCCGCCCAGCTGAAGGCGCCGCCGTAGGCCACGACCTCCAGGAAGTAGGGCGAGTTGTCGAGCAGGGTCTCGTCCACGTCGAAGACGACGGTCCAGGCTCCCTTCTTGGGGTGCTCGCGCTCGATGGCGGCGAGCCCCGCGCGGAAGGTCTGGCGCGTGAGCGCGGCGTACTCGCCGCTGTCCCGCATCCACTTGATCTCCAGGTGGTTGGGGGAGCGGAGCTCGTAGTCGGGGATGGTGTCACCCGCGAACGCGGTCAACGCGACGAGCAGCATGGCGAGCATGGCGGGTCTCCTAGTGGGCGGCGCTCTTGGAGGCCGTGGCCGTCCAGATGCGCGTGGTGAGGTACAAACCTACGATCGCGACGGGGATCATGGCCACCGGCCACGCGATCCAGTTGGCGGGCTCGGTGCAGGCGCCGACGTAGTGGTGCGACGCGTCGAGCTCGGCGGTGGGGAGCGTGTACGCGTAGACGAACGACATGGCGGCGGTCCCAGCGTAGACGAAGCCGTCGATGATGCCGACCGCGACGCCCACGTTCTTCTTGCCACCAAAGTCCATCGACGCCGTGCCCGAGAGCATACCGTGAACGCCGACGACGCACATGGACATCAGGATCATGAGCGGGCCGACGAAGGGCGAGGTGTAGGTGAAGCTGAGCACGATCGCGCCCGCGAGCATCGCACCGTAGAGCAGGGCGGCCACGGGTCCGCGGCGGCTCTGGAAGAAGTGGTCCGAGATGACGCCCGCGACCACGCCGCCGAGGATGCCGGCGATGCAGAGCAGCAGGCCCCAGTGCTCGTACACGAACGAGGTCTTGAGGCCCAGCACGATGTCTGTCTGCTTGGCGTACTCGCGGAACCACTGCATGATGGCCTGGCGCAAGAAGCCGCTGCAGAACTCGATGAACGCGATGGTCATGATGATGGGGTTGCGCAGCATCATGGCGAAGACCTTCAGCGGAGGCATCGCTGGGGCGTCATCATCGGTGGCGTCACCGGTGTTGATGTCGGCATAGCCGGCCTTGGCGGGCGTGTCTTGGACGATGAGCACGTCTTGGGCGATGAAGGCGGCGAGGATCAGCGAGGGGATCCAAAACACCCAGTACAGCGGCAGGTTGTTGACGATGAGCGCGCCCCAGTCGTACGCGAAGTAGATGCCGAGGCTGATGAGGATGCCGAAGATCGCCCCGAAGACGCCGCGCTCACGCAGATGGAACCACGGCGCGTTCACCTTGACGACCGCGACCGCGCCGAAGGCCTGGAAGTACATATTGGCCGCGTAGAGCACCGCGAAGAGGACGCGGAAGTTGTCCGCCACGAGGGCATAAAGCGCGGAGGCTTCACGACCGTCGCCCGGACCTTGGCTGACGAGCACCCAAGCACATGCGCCGAGGGCAAGGTTCATCACCGCGGCGCCCGTGGCGCCCGTGATGATGGCGAACTTGCCGCCAAAGCGGTCGGTGAGCGGCCCGTTGATCAAGAAAGAGACGCCGTAGACCGCGGTTCCTACGCCAAAGATCCACCCGAAGTCGTCGTTGCCCATCATGGGGTGGCCTAGCGAGTTGGGCATCTCGCCGAACTTCGCCTTGCTGACGCTGAGGTTGTACCGCGCCATGTACAAGAAGGCGTAGGTGAGGCCGAGCGGCAGCCAGTTGAACACGCGGCGGCGTCGGAAGGCGGCGCTGTGGTCCACGCCCTGCACAGGCGGGAGCCGCATGAGCACGATGGCTACCACGGCCAAGAGGAGGCTGATCGACCCGAGGTTCTCCGCCCAGGCGGGGAGGACAGGCATAGGGGGCTCCTTCGATTTTGCACGCAGACCATAGCGCGTTGGGCGAGGGGAGGCGCGGCGATGGACGAGGCGGTTAGCGGGCGAACATGCACGCACCACCTCTAAACGACGTCATCGCGCGCGCCCGTGAGCTCTCAGCCGTGGGCCAGCTCCCCATCGTGGTCTTCGACCTCGACTCCACGCTCTTCTCGACGGCGCAGCGCAACCTGCGGATCCTGCGCGAGTTCGGCGCGTCCGTGCGCGGTCGCTGGCCACACGTCGAAGCGGGTGTCGCGCAGCTCAACGTCGATCAGATGGGCTGGAACGTCTCAGACTCGCTGCACGCCGTCGGTGTCACCGATCCCGTCATCGACCAAGCGCTCGTCGCCTACTGGTTCGCGCGCTTCTTCACCGACGCCTACGTGCGCTCGGACGCCCCGACGCCGGGCGCCGTCGCGTTCGCGCGCGCCGTTCACGACGCTGGCGCCTTCTGCTACTACCTCACGGGGCGCGACGTGGGCGGCATGGCGCAGGGCACCGTCGCCGCCATCACAGACGCCGGCTTCCCGTTCTGGCGCGGGCGCACATCCTTGCACCTCAAGCCCACCTTCGAAGAAGACGATCACCGCTTTAAGCTCGCGGCGCTAGAAGACATTCGCTCCCACCACGGCACCGTGATCGCCACCTTCGAGAACGAGCCCGAGAACGCCAACCTGTTCTTGGCCGCCTTCCCGGACGCGCAGCACTTCTTGCTGCAGACGGTGCACTCGCCCAAGCCCGTCGTCGCGGACGAGCGCGTCGTTCGCATCGACGACTTTCAGTGAGCTGTTTGCGGCTCAACCTCAGCGGAGCATGATCCGTTGAGGGGAGCATGTCTGGTTTACGCTCACCGAAATGGAAGCAAGCCGCTGCGAAGCCCGTCGTAGCAGCACGCTCGGTCGCGGTCGGCCATCTTCGCGCCGCGCGGGGCCCGTTTGAGTTCTTGGCCGAGGGCGTCGCAACCAGCGTCGTGGTCTGCGGCCATGACCCGCGGACCCACATCTCGGGCATGGTCCACTTCATGTTGCCCAGCAGCCGCGTCGATCCGGTGCTCGCCGACGAACAGGCCTGCCTCTTTGGCGATCTCGCCGTGACGACGCTCTTGCAGAACCTGGAGAGCATGGGGGCGCCGCTGCGCCGCCTCGAGGTCTGGGTGGTGGGGGGCGCTGGGATTCTCAACCTGCCCGTGCCGCTCGACATCGGTCACAAGAACGCTGAGGTCGCGCAGGCGCTGCTGCGGCGAGCGAACGTCGAGATCAAGAGTGTGGAGGTCGGTGGCTTCCTTACGCGCGCGGTGCGCTTCAAGCCCGCCGAAGGGTGCGTCGAGGTCACTGTCGTGGGACGCGAGCCGCTCGTCTTGAGCTAGCCGCTGCGCATGCGGCCACTCTGCGCGGGCATTAGCCCCAGCAACAACGGGAGCGGCACATGGCTGTCTGGTTGTTGTGGGCGGTGGTGACCGCAAGCGTCGCGTTCGCGGAGGATCCTGAGCGGCTGCTGCACGAGCACGTCGCGGAGCAGCCGGAGCTGCGGGCGGCTGAGGCGGGCGCTCGCGCGGCGGCCTCGCAGGCGGACGCTGTCGGGCTCTGGTCGGATCCGATGCTCTCGGTGGAGCTCTCGAGCCTGCCCATCGACTCGCTCTGGCTCACGCACCCCATGGCGGGCGTGCAGTTTCGCGCGCAGCAGACGCTGCCCGTCCCCGGCGCCCTCGGCGCGACGCACGCAGTCGCGGTGGCCTCCGCCCGCGAGGCGCAAGCGCGCGCCGACGAAGCGCGGGCGCGGGTCGAGGCGGCGATGGTGGACGCCTACTGGCGCGTGGGCCTCGCGGAGCGCCTGCTGGAGCTGACGACGGCCCACCGCGACCGCGCGCAGGAGCTGCTCGTAGCGGTCACGGGGCGCTACGAGGTGGGACAGGCCCAGCAGAGCCACGTCCTCCGCCTCCAGCTGCTCCACGATCGGCTCGACGACGAGGTCATCGAGCTTCAGAGCGCCGTCGCGCAGCGTCGCGCCGAGCTCGTCGGCGTCGGTGGCGACAGCATCCCTGGGCTCACGTGGGCGAAGTCGGTCGCGCCGCTGTCGGCCCCCGGAGCGCTCAACGATTGGATCGCGGCGGGACACGCCCATAACCACGCGGTCGCGGCGCTCGTCTCGCGCCAAGCGCAGGCCGACGCGAAGGACCGCCTCGCTGGCAGCGAGCTCTTGCCGCCGGTCACCCTGTGGGCGGCGTACCGTGTTCGCCGCGAGCTCTTGCCGCAGGACGTCGGTCGCGACTTCGTCTCGTTCGGCTTCTCCGCGCCGATCCCCGTCACCGGCCCTACTCGCGCGCGCGCCAAGCGTGACGCAGCGGACGCGGGACAGCAGCAAGCGGGAGACGCGGTCGACGACGCGCTGCGCGACCTCGACGCGGAGCTGACGGGCGTTCACCTGCGCTGGGCGCGCGCGAGCGAGCGAGCGCTGCGCTACGACGGCTCGCTCCGCCCGCTCGCCGAGCAGGCGTTGACCGCCGCGCTCTCGTCCTTCCAAGCGGGCGCCGGCGACTTCGCGTCGCTCTACGACGCCGAGGTCGCGCTGTTGGACGTCGATCGGGCGCTCGCCGTCGCGACCTACCAGACCTACCTGCTGCGCTCGCGCGCCCGCGTCCTGGTGGGCGGCGAGCTGCCTAGCGCCGCGACACCAAGGTGAGCGCATCGAGCAGGTGCTTCATGCGAAAGGGCTTCTGCAGGTAGGGAATGTCCGGCGGAAGATCCTGGTAGTAGCCGCTCATGAGCAGCGTTCGGCGGGCGAGCTCCGGCGCGAACTCGAAGAGGGCGCGGCGCAGCTCAAGCCCGCTGCGCCCTGGCAGGTGAACGTCGGTGAGCACGACGTCAAACGGGTGGTGCTTGGCGAGCTCAAGCGCCTCCTCGGCGTCGTGCGCGGTGACCACGTCATGTCCGGCCGCGCGCGCCATGCCTTGCACCATCTGCAGCAAGGCCATCTCGTCCTCGACGCAGAGGATGCGCAGGCGGGGGGCATGGGTGGGGTCGCTCTCTTCGGGGCTCGCCGCTTGTGGCGTGACCACGCCGGGGAGCGTCATGGTGAAGCAGGCGCCGCCATCCTGCAGGTTGGACGCCAGCAAGGTGCCGCCGTGCTCCTGCACGATCCCGCGGGTCACCGCGAGCCCAAGCCCGCTGCGCTCGGCGCGAGGCCGCCCGCTGACGAAGGGCGCGAACAGGTGTGGCAGCACCTCGCTGGGGATCCCCGGCCCAGCGTCGCGCACCTCGATTCGCACGACGCTGTTCTCGGGGCGCGCTGTGAGCCACACCCGTCCGCCGTCAGGCATCGCGTCGGCGGCGTTGTCGAGGAGGTTGAGGAGCGCGCGCTGGAGCTGTCGCGCGTCGACGCGCGCCGCTAGCTCCGGGGGCTGCACGTCGATCTCGTACTCCAGACCCGTGAGCGCGGCACCGCCCATGGCGCACACACCCTCGAGGAGCTCGCGCACAGAGGTCTCCGCGCGCGGCTGGAGGCCGGGGCGCGCGACGCCTTGCAGGCTCCGCACGATGCGGGTGATGCGCCGCGCGTGCTGGTCGATGATCCTCAGGTGAGGCTCCAGCGCGGGGGGGATGTCGATGCCAAGCAGCTCGATGAGCTCAAGCCGGCCCTGAATGACGGCGAGCGGGTTGTTCACCTCGTGGGCGACCCCCGCGGCGAGCTGTACGATCGCCTCTAGGCGACGCGAGCGCTGGTCATCGGGCTCCTCGCGGTATGGGATAGGGTTGAGAGTAAGCGCCGCCAGCTGCTCCTCTTCCATTCGCTGCACGTCAACGCTGAACTGCGCGCCGTCAACGCGCTGCAGCAGCCCCGAGTTGGTCGCGCCCGCGAGCAGCTCGGCGAGGAGCTCTCGGCTCGTCGCGGCGAACAGCGTCGCCAGCGCGCCCTGTGTGAGGCCAAAATGCTGTTGAAACCTAGCGTTGGCGTAAGCGATGAGTCCGTCCGAGCGCGCGAGCACCACCGCGATGGGGAGCGAATGAAGCGCGGTGACTCGATCACTGGTGGAGACGGTGGCCCGAGGAGGGGGCTCGTCGAAGGTCATGCAACACCTCACCATCACCTTGCCCGGCGCTCGCCGGCCTACGCAAGCGCCGCTCAGGCGCGATTGGCGCAAGGCGCCGGTCTGAGGCGTTGGAGGGCGCGCTCAGGCGATCGCAGCGAAAAGCTGCAGGTCGTCCTGTACGCGGGGCGGGCGCAGGGATTGCCGGAGGATCTCTTCCACGAGATCGGCGCCCTCGGTGGCGAGGCCGAGCTCGGCGAGGGTGCGCGCGAGGCGCAGCGCGTCGAGCGTGGTGAGGCGCTCCCAGGGCGTGTCGATCTGCGCTAGCCCGTGTCCGCCGAGCTGCACGATCTCGGCGAGCGCGGCGTATTCATCGTCGGCGAGGAGCGCGTCGAGCAGATCGATTGAGACTGGCGTTGGCATGTCCACCTCTATTCTGACCCATCGTCCAGAATAAGTCTAGATCCCCGCCGGGGGGATCGTCCACAACTCTTCGGGTGTTAGATCGGCACGATGCTTCAACTCTGGTCCACCCTGCTGTTGGTCTCCGCTTTCGCGGCGGATCCTCCTGTCCCATCGGCTCGATCGGAACTGGCCGTAGAGTCATTTTCGTCGACGATCGCGCCCTTGGATGCAGCGCACCGCGCGCGCATGGCCCAGGTCGCCATGCACGAGGGCTGCCCGGTGGGCTTTGACGCGCTCGCGCTGCTCCAGGTCTCGTATTGGAACGACGACGGCGCGATCGCGCAGGGCGAGCTCGTGGTCGCCCAAGAGCACGCGGCCTCGCTACGAGCTGTGTTCGCGCGCTTGTTCGCGCTGCGCTTCCCGATTCACAGCGTGCGCTTGATCGACGACTTTGGCGGCAGCGATGACGCGTCGATGGCGGCAAACAACACCTCGGCGTTCAACTGCCGCCCGATCGCAGGCGGCACGAGCTGGTCGCGGCACAGCTATGGCGACGCCATCGACCTCAACCCGCTGGTGAACCCCTATGTGAAGGGCGCGCGCGTCCTGCCGCCCGCGGGGGCGCCCTATGTGGATCGCGCGGCCCAAGCGCCAGGGCTGATTCGAGCGGACGATGACGTCGTGAAGGCCTTCGGCGCGCAGGGCTGGAAGTGGGGGGGCGCTTGGACCTCACTTCAGGACTACCAGCACTTCTCCGTGTCCGGGCGCTGACTAGTCCGAGTCGATCTTCCCGCGCCCCGCTTTCACCGCTCCTCGCTGCTTCTTACCTTCAACCCTTCGCTTTTGCGACGCTCGGGTGGGGCGCGTTGCGCGGCGCGCTTTGGGGGGTGCGAGCGAGGCCTGAATCATCGCGGCCAAGCGCTCGCGCACCGCGTCGATGTTGCGGCGCTGGGAGCGGTGCTCGTCGCAGGTGAGCAGGAGCTCGCCGTCGTCTGTGAGCGAGGTGCCGGCGCGCTCGGCGAGGCGCGCTTTGATGGACGGCGAGAGCGCGGTGCAGCCCGCGAGATCGAAGCGCAGGCGCACCCGCGTGTCCGTGGTGTTCACATGCTGCCCACCTGGCCCGCTCGCTCGGCTAAACTCGTAGCTGAGGTCGGCTGCGGGGATCACGATGCGCGAGTTGATGGGGAGGGCGTCGGCCATGGTTCGGGGTCCTAGCGTGTGAGGCGGAGTTGTGCCGACGGGTAGGCGCGTGGTAAGAATCGGCTCATGCGTCAGGAGGTTGGATGCGCTTGGTTTATGGGCTCTCGCGGGCATGTTCGTGATCACGTCGTTGGCGTGCGGCACCGGCTCGGCTGCGACCGGTGGTGGTGGCGGGGGCGACGGCATGTGCTCCTACGACGGCGTGGCCTACACCGTCTGGTTGCAGGACGACGTCTACTACCGCTTCTTGGACGATCACCGCGTGGTCATGGTGTGGCGCAACATGGTCGGCGATGCGGTGCAGGCCACCTACAAGCTGCGCGGTGACACCGTCACGATCGACATCCCCGAGGTCAAGAACTACAAGCGCACCCAAGAGGTCTATCGCCGCTTGGACGGCTGCTCGATGGCGCGCACCCAGAACTCGTTCGCGAACGGCGAGGTCCACGACGAGCTCGACGGCATCTACGTGGCGGAGCGCAAGACGCCCACCTGCGGCTGTAAGTAGGCTCATGAGCGCCCCCTGGCTCGCGTTGCACGGCTTCGGCGGCTCGGGGGCGGACTTTGGCCTGCTCGCTGATCGCGTGCCCATGTGCTGCCCCGATCTGCTCGGGCATGGCACCGAGCCCGCTCCGGTCGCGGTCGAGGCCTACAGCGTGGACGCCGTCGTCGCGCGCTTGCTCAAGGCCCACCCCGGCGAGCACGCGATCATTGGCTACTCCATGGGCGGCCGGGTCGCGCTTCACCTCGCGCTCGCGGCGCCAGAGCGCGTGAGCCGCTTGGTGCTCGTGGGCGCCACCCCCGGCCTAGAGGGCGACCAGGCCGAAGCGCGTCGTCGCTCGGATGAGGCGCTCGCTGCGCAGATCGAAGCGCACGGCTCGGCCTGGTTCGCGCGCACGTGGCCGGAGGTGCCCATCATTCGCAGTCAGGAGCGCATCGCGGCGCCCTGGCGTACGGAGCTTCAGGCGCGGCGCGCCATGCAGTCCGAGCACGGCCTCGCGGGGGCGCTGCGGGGCATGGGCACCGGCGCGATGCCTTGCGTGTGGGGGCGGCTCGCGGAGCTTCGGTGCCCGGTCCTGCTCGTCACAGGCGAGGAGGACACGAAGTTCACCGCCATCGCCCAGCGCATGCTGCCGCTGCTGCCCAACGCGCAGCACGCCATCCTGCCTGGGGCGGGGCACTGCGCCCACCTCGAAGCGCCGGACGCCTTTGCCCGGGCGCTGGAGGCGTGGGCCGCTACGGCGTAGGCAGACCCAAGCGGATCGCGTTGGACTGCACCCAGGGGAAAGGCCGCAGGTAGGGCGCCGGGTCCTCGCCCAAGAAGGGCTTGAGGTGGTGGGGCGTGATGTCGACGCGGGCTTGGTAGGCGCCGGGCTCAGTGGCTAGCCACTCGCCGCAGCCGCTCTGCCAGAGCACGCCGTCCTTCCAGACGGAGCCCTCGATCACGGGGACCTCTTCGCCGCGCGGGCTGTGCTCCGACAGCGTGGGGCAGGTGAGGCTGATCGTCACCCCGGGCTCCGCGCTGCTGCCCATCTCCAGCACGGTGCCGTCGGTCGCCATCGCGTGGAAGTCGAAGCCTGTGGGGACGCCGAGCAGGTGGTAGGTGATGTAGCTTCGCCCCGCTCGCAACGCCGCTTCGTAGGCCTGCGGGGTGTCGTCGTCCACGAGCAAGGTGTTGGCGAACCAGCGCATCACGCGCCGATAGGAGTCGCCGCGGTCGCCGTCGCGCAGGGTGACGAGCAGCACGTTCTGGTGGCCGTCGGTGCCCGCCGTGGCGACCATCGGCCCGTTCTGCAGGAGCGCGTTCCAGCGGTCGATGCTGACCTGTTGGATGCCGTGCACTCCGAGGAAGAACAGGTCCGGCTCGCCGGTGGCGTTCGGGTTGGTGAACGGCGCGATGTCCGTGATCCAGCCGAGGCGGTCGAGGCCGAGGTCCTGCTCGCGGCGGTTCGGGTCGAACATGGCGTGCAGGTTGAAGATCTCGACGCCCGAGAGGCCCCACTGCTGGCGCTGGAGCAGCAGCTCGAGCGACTTGCCCTCGGTGTGCGCCTGGAGCACGAAGCCGCCGGCCGCTTGTTCGGCTTGAATGGCCTCTAGATCGGTGCCGTTGTACAGGCGGTCGTTCTCGGCGGCGGAGTCTGCGACGTGGTGGTCGAGCGCGACGGGCATGAGCTCGTCCTCGATGCCGGGCATCCAGAGCACCTTGTGGCCGTCTTCGCACTGAATGCGGCTCGCGAGCTGGTCGGGGCCGACGACGACCGCCTCGTCGCCTGGCTGTGGGTGAAACAGCGCCGCCCACTCCTGCTCGGACGCAAAGGCGGGGTGGTCGGTGAAGAAGGACACGTCGACGCGCGAGGCGCACAGCCCGTGGCGGAGGTCGGCGAGGCAGTCCTGGTCGACGACGCCGTCCACATAGCCCGCGCCGTCACAGGCATCGTGTGAGAACGGCGAGTGCATATGGATAAGCGCGCGAGCGGCGTGAAAGCCGCGCACGTCTGACACCTCGGCCCGAAGCTCGGGCAGCTCACCCGACCAGGGCACGGTGGTCACGGCGGGCACGGTGGTGTCGTCGGCGGCGTGGTTGCAGGCGAACAAGCTAAGAAGGGTGAGCAACAAAGAGGGCCTCCCGGCAGCGAAGTAGTCTAGCGTCTCGGCGCCCCGCTGTCTGTCCTGATCGACCCAGCGTGGGATAGCGTTCTGAGGCCGCTGGAGGCCCGATGCCGTTCGCACACCACGAGACCGTTCGCTTTCACCACGTCGACGCCGCTGGCATCATGTACTTCGCCCGCGTCTTCGAGCTCTGCCACGTCGCGATGGAGGCGGCGATCGACGCGACCGGGACGCGCTTTGGCGACCTCTTCGACGCCCCGGAGGTGCTGCTTCCCGTCGTTCACGCAGAGGCCGACTACCGGCGACCGCTGCGGCTTGGCGACGTCGTGCGCATCGAAGCGAGCCTGGAGCCGCGCAGCGAGCGCTCGATCCTGTGGCGCTACCGCTTGGTGGGCGAGGATGGCGAGCTCCGGGCCGAGGCGCAGATCGTGCACGCGGCGATGGACCCGAAGACCCACCGCTCGGCGCTGGTGCCGCCGGCTTTTGTGGCCGCAGTGCGCGCCGTGACTGACCTTTAGCGCTCGCGCAGCGCCGCGCGCTGGAGCTTGCCGAGGGCGGTGCGCGGGAGCACGTCGAGCCAAGTGAAGCGATCCGGCGCCTTGTAAGGGGCTAAGCGCTCGCGGCACCAAGCGCGGAGCTGCTCGTCGGGCACGGGCACGCCCACCAAGAAGGCGGCGGGGCGCTGGCCCCAGACCGGGTCGGGGATGCCGATGACAGCGGCCTCGCGCACGGCAGGGTGTGCCTCCAACACAGCCTCGATCTCGGCCGGGGAGAGGTTCTCCCCGCCGCTGATGAGCAGGTCGTCAGCGCGCCCATGCACCAGCACGCGCCCGTCGCGCAGCTCGCCGCGATCGGAGGTGAGGAGCGGCGCGGCGGCGTGCGGCGGCAGGACGTGCAGCAGCCCGGCGTCGTCGGCGTGGACGCGCGCGAAGGCGAGGGGCGGCGCCCCGGGGGTGTCGAGGTCGCCGGGGAAGGTGGTCGCGACTTGGCTCGCGGTCTCGGTCATGCCCCAGCTTCGGGAGACCGGGGCGTGGATGGCGCGGCAGCGGTCGAGGAGGGCCGCGGAGCTGGGCGCTCCACCGAGCAAGATGGCTCGAAGGGACGGCGGAAAGGGGCGATCGGAGCGGGCGTCGAGCACGCGCAAGAGCTGCGTCGGCACCAAGCTGATGAGCGGCGCGCCGGCGTCGAGGGCGTCGCTCACGGCCTGCGCGTCGAAGCGCTCGTGCAGCTCCACGGTCGTCGCGTACCAAGCGCAGCGCAGCAGGATGGACAAGCCGCCGATGTGGTGCAGGGGCAAGCACGCGACCCAGCGGTCCGAGGGCAGGTGGCCCAAGCGCAGCGCGGAGCCCATCGCCGAGAACAAGAGCTGCCGGGTGAGCAGCGGAACGGCGCGCGGTGTGCCCGTCGTGCCCGAGGTGTGCAGCACCAAGCGGGGGTCCTCGAGCCCCCAGACCGCCGCTGAGATGGGCTCGCAGCCAACGTGATCGAGGGGCGGGGCCTCCTCGCGCACGTCCGCGACGGCGCCGAGCCAGCCCACGGCGTGCAGCTCGACGACGAAGTCGGGCGTCGCCCGCGCGCCGAGCGCCACGGTGTCACCTCGGCGCACTCCAGCGGCCTGCAGCGCCCCCGCGAGCGCCGCGACGCGCTGCGCGAGCTCGGCGTAGGTCCAGACCTGCTCCTGAAAGCGGAGGGCCGGGTGCGCCGGGCGCGCGGTGGCGGCGGCGGCGAGCGGGTGCGGGATCATCGCGAGCCTCGGGGGGCGAAGACGGGCAGCGCGCCGTCGCGGGCGGTCGGAAAGTCGCCCAGGTCGGAGGCGAACAAGTGCCCGGTGTCGAGCCCCGCAGCGAGGTCAGACGGGTTCACCGCGGCGACGGCGAGGGCCGCGACGCGCCCGACGCCCGACTCCAGCGCGGTGGAGATCATGACGCCGAAGCCGGCCTGGTGGGCGCGCTCGGCGAGGCGAGCGGCGCGCTGCGGACCGCCGATGAGCATGGGCTTGAGCACGACGACATCGACCGCTGAGAGCGCGATGATCCGCTCCAAGTCTGCATCATCGCGCATGGACTCGTCCGCGGCGAGGGGGATGGTCCCGCGCAGCGCCGCGAGCGTCTGGGGGCCGCCAAGGCAGGGCTCCTCCAGCAGCTCGGGGGCGAAGGGGGCGAGGGCGTCGATCGCGCGCTTCGCCTGCTCAAAGCTCCACCCGCGGTTGGCGTCCAAGCGCAGCGCGACGTCAGGGCCGAAGCGCTCGCGCAGCGCGCGGACGCGGGCGACGTCGTCTTCGATCGGGTGCGTCGCGACCTTGAGCTTAAGGCAGCGAAGCCCGGCGGCGACGGCCACGTCGGCCTCGTCCAGGCTGCGCACGAGGCGGGCGACGGGCACCGAGGCGCGCGGGGCGGGGCCGAGCAAGGAGGCCAGCGAGACGCCCTCGCGCGCGGCGCGCAGCGTGAGGAGGGCCTGCTCGGCGGCGTGGCGGGCCGCGGGCAGGGTCGGGAGCGCCGCGCCGCCATCCCAAGCGCGCAGCTCGGCCTCTGTCTGCTCGTAGTTATCGACGGAGAAGCCGGGGAGCGGCGCTGCGTCACCGACACCGAGCGCGCCGTCGTCACCGCGCACGGTGACGAGCCAGCCGCGCCGCAGCGCGAAGGTGCCAGCGGCGGTGATCAGCGGGGTCGTGAAGCGGAGCGCGTAGGGCTCCAGCGTCACCCTCATCGGATCGTGAGCACGAGGCCCGCGGAGAGCACGACGGAGAAGCCGAAGAGCAGCTTTCCGGTGGTGCCGAGGTGCGGGTTGAGCGCGGTGCCGTCGGCCACCCACACCTGCTGAACGCGCAGCAGCGCCATGGGCAGCAGGACGAGGGGCCAGAGCCACCCCTTGTGGCCGATGGAGAGGCCCCAGCCCGTGGTGAGGGCGAAGGCGCTGAGCACCGCAACGGCGTACTGCCAGCGGCTGAAGCGCTCCCCGAGCCGCACCGCGAGGGTGCGCTTGCCGACGATGGCGTCGGTGTGGCGGTCGCGCAGGTTGTTCACCACCAGGATGGCGGTGGCGAGCAGGCCGAGGGCGAGCCCCGCGACGACGCCGTCGGCCTGCCAGGTGAGCGTGTTGACGTAGACGGTGCCCGCGACCGCGACCGGGCCGAAGAAGACGAGCACGAACACGTCGCCGAGCCCGACGTAGGCCAGCGGGTAGGGGCCGCCGGTGTACGCGACGGCGCACACGAGGCTGATGACGGCGATGGCGAGCACGGGCCAGCCGCCGACATACGCCAGGTACAAGCCAGCGAAGCCAGCACCGGCGAGGGCGAGGGCGGCGCCGCGCGCGACGGCGGCGGGGGGGAGCCAGCCGCGCTGGGAGGCGCGGGCGGGGCCGACGCGGGCCTCGGTGTCGGCGCCCTTCTTGAAGTCGAAGTAGTCGTTGGCGAGGTTGGTGCCGATCTGCACGAGCAGCGCCGCAGCCAGCGCGGCGAGCGCCCGCGTGGGCACGAGCGCGCCGTGGGCGAAGGCGATCGCGCAGCCGGCGAGCACGGGCGCTGCGCCAGCGGGCAGCGTGGCGGGGCGCGCCGCGAGGAGCCAGACCTTCCAAAGTGGCGGGCGATCGAGCTCGCTCATGTCCCCATCCCGGTGGCGGTTGGTTCGGCGGGCAGGCCGAGGGCCTCACGCACGGCGTCGGCGCAGGCGGTGAGCGCGTCGCGCGCGCAGGCGCCGTCAAAGGCGGCGTCGAAGGGGACGACCAAGACGGTGACGCCCTCGTGCGGCCACGAAGCGCGCAGCTCGCGCTGCAGGTCCCCCAAGCTCGCGCAGCGGCGCGCGACCGCTCCAGACGCGGTGGCGAGCGCGAGCAGATCGGCGTCCTGCGGCGTGGTGAACAGCGGCTCAAGCGCGGTGGGGTGGGCCGCGACGGGGAGCTGGCGGAAGATGCCGCCGCCGTGATTATCGAGTATGACCGCCGTGAAGCGAGCCCCTGCCTGCACCGCTGCTCGCAGCGAGCCTAGGTCGTGCAAGAAGGTGAGCTCGCCGAGCAAGGTGACGACAGGGCCGCTGCTCCACGCGAGCGCTTGGCCGAGGGTGGTGGCGAGGGTGCCGTCGATGCCGTTGGCGCCGCGGCTGCTCGACACAGCCAGGTGGGCGGCGCGGTCGCCGCCGAAGGTGTCGAGGGCGCGCACGGCGGTGGAGCTGCCGACGTGAAGCAGCGCGCCAGCGGGCAGGCTGGTGACGAGCGCGCGCGCGACGGCCCCGCTCCAGGTCGCGGTGGCGCCGTGATGGGCGACGACCGCAGCCGCGGTGCGGTTCGCGACCCGCCAGCGCTCCAGCCACGAGAAGGTGGCCGTGCGCTCGGGGATGCGGTCGCTGAGCGCCTCGCAGAGCGGCTCGACCGCGGCGACGACGCAGAGCTCGGCGACGTGGTCGGGGTCTTGCCAGTCGCCGGCGCTGTCCACGAGCACGGTGCGGCCCTCGCCGTGGCGAGCGACCCACCCGGCGAGACCCGGGCTGGTGGGCACCTGGCCGATGCGCAGGATGAGGTCGGGCACCAGCTCATCGCCGATGTCGGTGGCGCGGAGCAGGGCGTCGGCGTGGCTGATGATCAGCCGCGAAGGGGCGGCGCTCCATCGCGCGCCGGAGGTGGGCTCGGCGAGGACAGGCCAGCCCAAGCGATCGGCGAGGTCGAGCAGGTGGGCTGGCGGCGCGTCGCCGCGCTCCACGAGGTCGCGCGGGCCGCAGACGATGACGCCGCGGGCAGCGCCAGCGAGGCGCTTGGCGAGGGCGTCGAGCTGCGCGTCGTCCAAGCGCGGGGTGCCGCGGAGCAAGCGCGTGAGCGGCAGATCGGGGCCCTCGCTCGCGACGCCCGGCTCCCAGAGCGGCTTTCGGAAGGGCAGGTTGAGGTGGACGGGGCCTGGGCGCACGCCGGTGGCGGCGTCCAGTGCGCGCGCGGCGGCGGTGGCGAGCCAGCGCACGCGCCCGGAGGGCGCGCCAAGATCTTGGAACAAGCGCACATGCAGCGAGAACAGGTTGTGCTGCGGGACGGTCTGCGCCGCGCCGTGCTCTTGGAGCTCCACCGGGCGATCCGCGGTGAGCAGCAGGAGCGGGATGCGGCTGCGGCTGGCTTCGATGACGGCGGGGAGCCAGTGTCCGCCGGCGCTGCCGCTGGTGGCGATGAGCACGACCGGGCGGCGCTGGACGCGGGCGAGGCCGAGCGCGACGAACGCCGCCGTGCGCTCGTCGAGCACGACGTGGACGCGGACCTGATCGGCGCGGGCGTGCAGCGCGAGCACGAGCGGGGTGCTGCGCGACCCCGGCGAGACGACGGCGTCGGTGACTCCGCCGCGCAGGAGCGCCCCGAGCAGGGCGCCGGCGTGATCGGCCGCTTGCTGAGCTGCGTTCATGCGGGGTGCACCGCGAGGGCGAGGCTGACAGCGCGCAGCTTGGAGAGGGTCTCCGTCCACTCGGACTCGGGGTCGGAGTCCGGCACCAGCCCGCAGCCCGCGAAGGCCGAAGCGCGCTCGCGATCTAGCAGGACCGAGCGGATCGCGACGACGAACGCACCGTCTCCGGCGACGTCGAACCAGCCGATGGGGCCGGCGTACCAGCCGCGGTCGAGGCCTTCGTGCTCGGCCATCCAGCGCAGCGCGGCACCGGTGGGCAGGCCGCCGACGGCAGGCGTGGGGTGAAGGCGCCCGACGAGGTCGATGAGGCTGTGCTCGGGGAGACGCTGGCCGGTGATCGACGTCTCTAGGTGCAGCACGTCGGCGAGCGCGACGATGTGCGGCGCGGACGGGACCTGCAAGCTGCGCGTCATCGGCGCGAGGGCGCTGGCGATGGTGTCGGTGACGAGCTGCTGCTCGTGGCGGTCCTTGGCGCTGTCCATGAGCCGCGCGGCGAGGAGCTGGTCGTCTACGTTTGGATCGCGGCGCGCGGTGCCGGCGAAGGCGACGGTGGACACATGGTCGCCGGAGACGCGCACGAGCAGCTCGGGCGTGGCGCCCACAAAGGCTTGGCCGTCCGGGCGACACCACGCGAAGGTGGTGCAGCGGGCTTGGCGCTTGCGCAGCGCCTCGGCCGTGTCAAACGGGGCGAAGACCTGGCCCTCGGGGGCGCGCCAGGACTCGGCGCGGGCGAGCACGACCTTGTCCATCGCGCCGTCACGCATGCGCTCGCGGGCGGCGAGCACGCGCGTCTGCCAGCGGTCGTGGTCGACGGGCTCGCGCCCGGCGGTGGGGCCGGTGAGCGGCGCACAGTCCGGGCGGGCGGGGTGGGGCTCGCGAACCGCGGCGCTGACGCGGAGCAAGTTGCGCTCGAGCTCCGCGATGATCCGCTCGGGCACAGCGTCAGCGGCGACGTGCTCGCTCACGACCAAGGTGGCGCGCGCGTGACGACGGTGCACGACGGCGTGGGGGACCCAGAGCGAGGCGTCCGGCCACGAGGCCCACTCGCCCTGGCGGGGGGCAGCGGCGGTCGCGAAGGCGAAGGCGTTGATCGCGAGCGGAACAGCGGGATCGAGGTCAGCCGCGTCCTGCCACGCGACGTCGACGGTGCGGGCTTGCAGCGCTGCTGCGTGGGCCGAGACCTGCGCGAAGCGGGCCTCGCCTTGGACGTTCAGGCGCTCAAGGACGTGCACCGCGAGGAAGCAGCGGTCCTCGGCGTCGTCGTACCACGCGACGACGTCGTGCCCATCGAGCGCGGGGTGACCGAGCAGGCGCCAGGGATCGACCTGGGGCAGGCGAACGTGGACGCGGACCACCGCTGGCTCCCCGAGCGCGTCGGCGAGCACGCGCGCGCGCTCGATCGCCGCGAGCACCGTTGTGGTGGACGCGGAGAGCGACTTTGAGGGAGACGAGGGGTTGTTCGAGGGCAATCGCTGGTCCAACGTCGCGCATCGCGCGGGGCTCTCCGTAACGTACACCCGCAAGCGCAGCAACGGAGCGGCTCAGCGCCCGCTCGGCTCATGACGCTTGCATCGCCCCGAACGGGGCGTTAACCGCGGGCTGCTTCGAGGCGTTCATCGCCAGGAGCGGGCATCGCAGACTCGCCCTCGTCAGGGACCGCCAATCCGCGCCACTCGGGGCGCGGCCGAGCCACGAACCGTCTCTTGCCGACCTGCGCCTCGTGAGCTGCAACACGAGGACTTTGTGATGAAGTGGCTTCAGCTCATCGCGCTCGCCCTGACCACGGGCTGCGCGGTGGAGACGACGGCGCTCGCCCCCAAGGGCGCGTGCGAGCCGGTGGGAGGGACGTGGGCGGGCGTCTCGTTCTCCGATGAACAAGCAAACAACGCGCTCGACTTCGTGGACCACGCGTCCATCGACGCCCTGCTCGCGGTGCGCGGCCTCGACGCCGACGCGGTGCGCGGGCTCGTCGCCCAGCGCCCGTTCGCGGGGCGCGCCGATCCGCTCGGCGACATGGTCGCGGTGGCCGGGCTCTCGAGCAAGAGCCTCACGGTGCTCCGCGAGGGCACCTACGGCGCGTGGTGCGCCACCGCGCCAGGCGCATCCTGCTGTTTAGACCTCGGTTGTGAGGGCGCTGGCGGACCGATCGCGCACACCCGCCTCGACGACGCGGACGCCTTCGCCGTGCTGGAGTGGGCGAACGACGCGAGCCTCGAGGAGCTGGAGCGCGTGTGCGGCATCGGCCCCGTGACGGCCTCGGCCATCGTGCGCGCCCGCCCGCTGCACAACCTGCGCGAGCTCGAGCGCGTCGAGCAGCTGGGGCCCCACCAGTGGGCGCAGCTCCTCGGCGATGACCTCGGCGCTTGTACCGAGCAGGCGAGCGTCTTCACCGAGTGGTGCGGCCTCGCCGGCACCTGCGAGTGCCGCTGAGGCGCAGGGAAACGCTGGCTAGGGCTTCGCGGGCGTCGCTGGTGCGGGGCCCGCGAGCAGCACGTCCATGAGGGTGGTCGCGGTGTCGCGGATGGCGTGATCGCTCCACAAGCCGGTGGTGCCCATAGGCGGAGGCGGCTCGTCGGGGCCGAGGAGCTTGATCCAGCCGGCGTTGGCGAGGGGGAGCACCTCGCCCGCGATCTGCCGTTCGCGCGCGATCACCTTCCACGAGCGCGCGACGATCGTGCCTTGCTCTTGGTCCCAGAGCGTGTCGCCGGTGATGCGCATGTCACGCCCGCCGTCGACCGAGCCCTTGCCGAAGCTGGTGTAGACCGTGCGACCGGCTTCCTCGCTCACCTCGCGGTGGGCCATGGGCACCGAGCCAAAGGAGTCCGCGACCTCGGCCAAGCGCGTGGCGGTCTGGACCCACACGCCGTCCTGCAGCTCGCGCGGCGTCTCGAAGTCGAGGCCGGCGAACATCTGGCGAAGGCCGGACCGCAAGAACTCGTGGGTGACGGCGATGCGCTGGTTGTTCTTGGGCACGCCTTGTAGGTCGAAGCCGACGATACGCCCGTTGTGGCGCTGGCGGATCTGGACCGACGCGTGGGTCAGCCAGTGATCCATGGCGGTGAGCAGCTGTTCGAGCTGCTTGTCTTCGCGGTCGGTGGGGCTCGCGCCGAGCATGGTGACGCGGTCGAGCGTGCACTCGTGCTGCCAGCGGCGCGGGCCGTCGGTGGACGTGGTGCAGGTGGTGATCACGCGCAGCTCGGACTGCACCAAGCGCGCCTCCAGGTTCTCGTCGCCGTAGAGGTACTGCGGCGCGGAGAAGACGGTCACGCTCTCGGCATAGAACCGGCGAGGCGCTGTCGTAGACCACGCCCAAGCGGGGGGCGGGGCGGCGCTGGCGAGTTGGGCAGCCAAGACGAGGGTGAGCACGGAGGTCCTCCAAGTACGTCGACCATAGCCGTTACAGCCCGTTGAGGCCCGCGAACATTCCGGGGAACAGAAGCGGGCTCGCGTGCGTTATGCTGCAGACCCCGCACAACCGGAGATCACCCCATGTACCTGATCCTATCGCTCCTGCTCTCGCTCGCCCCCGTGGCTCAAGCCGGCGAGCTCGCTGGTGTCACGCTGCCCGACAACCTCACCATCGGTGGCACCCCTGTGGTGCTCAACGGCATGGGCCTCCGCGAGAAGTACTGGATCGACGTGTACGTCGGCGGGCTGTACCTCCCCACCAAGACCACCAGCGACACCAAGGCTATTCAGGACGATGTGGCCAAGCGCATCGACATGGCCTTCATCTACAGCAAGGTGACCAAGGAGCAGATGGTCGAGACCTTCGAAGAGGGCCTCGCCAAGCAGCCCGAGACCGCTGCGGCGCTCAAGGACCGCTACGATCGCCTCACCGGCATGATGGACACCGTGTTGAGCGGCGAGCACGTCGTCTTCGACTACATCCCGGGTCAAGGCACGCACGTCATCGTGAAGGGCGTTGACCGCGGGACCATCGAGGGCGTCGACTTCATGCGCTCGCTGTTCACGATCTACTTGGGCGCGTCGCCCCCGACCGCCAACCTCAAGTCGGGCATGCTCGGCGGGAAATAAGCGGGCGCTACCCCAGCGGCGACATCGACAGGCCCAGGTGCACGAGCTCGATGCTCGCCGCCAGCAAGGTCATGGCTTGCGCGAAGAGCGACAGCACGCTTCGCGCGGGCTCTGGCTCGTCCAAGCCGAGCGGAGCCGCGCTCAGCGGTACCGTGTAGGATCGCATCGTCACCGCCTCTAACTCCGGCAGCGGGGTTGGGGGGGAGTCCAGCGTGGCGTAGGCGTCGTTTGAGCTGAGCATCGCAACATCCTTCTTCAGTCAGGATGCTCGCTGCCGACCGCGCCTGTTTGACGGTGTAGGACGGGTGTCAGTGGTCGAAGAGCCCGTGCGCGAGCGGCAGGACGATGGCGGCGGCCACGAGCGCGAGCACGAGCACGGTGACGGCGAGGAGCGCGGGCGGCGTCTTGGGCATCAGCGGGCGCATAAAGAGCGACGTGGGCTCTTCGAGCGCCTCCGAGCCGTCGGCGTCATCGGCGACGTCGTAGCTCGGGAGCGCGACGCCAGCAGCGTCCAGATCGATCGCCACCTCGGACGTGTCGAACAGGTTCTCGGCGACGGAGGCGACATCCCAGTAGTCGATGGCCTCGACGCCGAGCTCGCTCGGTCGGGGGAGCGTGCGGGGATCGACGGGCGGATCGAGCAGGTCCTCGACACAGAAGTCCAGGTCCTGGAGGTCGCCGTCGTCCGCGTTCAGCTCGTTGCTCGGGGGCTCGTCGTCTGACGTGAAGAGCAGTTCGAGCGGCGAGGGCTCGGCGTTCGCGAGCTCGCCGGTGACGCCGATGCTCAGCACGGATCCTGTTTGAAAGCCGCGCTTGGCGCTGCTGTCGGTGGAGTGCTCCAGGTCCGCTTTGAGCAGCTCCGGGACGAGCACGCCTGCCCAGACGGAGAGCGGCTCCCCGCCAAGCTCACCGAGGCTCGCGGCGATCCGCGCGCAGCGCGCCTGTAGCTCGCCGGCCTTGGGGCGCATCTCGGGTACGAACCAGAGCATCTCGCCCACGAGGTCGATCGTGTCGTCCCAGCAGTCCTCGACCGTCTCGTCGCCCATCATCATGCGCAGGAGCGTGAGCGCGTTCTGGCGGTTCACCTCGTGGCGCGCGCGATTCGCGGACGTCCTCCCGAAGGTCTCGCCGGTCAGCAGCTCGTAGAGCACGACGCCGAGCGAGTACACATCGGCGTTGGGGGAGTCCCGTCCGTCCAGGCGCTCCGGCGCCATATACCCGAGCGAACCGAACTGCGTCTCCAAGGTGACCGCTTCGCGCTCTTCGAAGTTGGCGCGGGCGATGCCGAAGTCGAGCACCTTGAGCGCGCCGTGCGCCGTGAGCAGCACGTTCGACGGCTTGATGTCGCGGTGCAGGAGGCGGAGCTTTCGGCCGTTGGGGCCGCGCGTCTCGTAGGCTTGGTGCAGCGCCTCGGCGATGAGGGCCACCGCCTCCAGCGCGGGCTTGATCTCAATGGGGCCCGACTCGACGATGTGCTTGAGCGTGACGCCTTCGACGTACTCCATGACGATCGTCCAGCGACCGTCGAGCTGGATGAGCTCCTCGATGCGCACGATGCTGGGGTGGTCGAGGAGCTTGAGGATGCGCGCTTCGTCGCGGAGGCGCTGCACCTCCTCCGCTAGGTGGGCGCTCTTCTCGTTGGGCACCTTGAGCGCCACCAAGCGCTCGGGCGAGCCGTCCGAGGAGCGCGCGAGCGCTCGATACACCGTTCCGAAGCCACCGCTGCCCAGCGGCTCAAGGATCTCGAAGCGACGTCCGGCTTCCGGCGGACTAGGCTCAAATGGATCGCTCATCGCGTCGTCATTGCCCCAGGTCCTGCCCAAAGTCGGCGATGGGGCCGGATAGATGGGGCGGTGGCGCCTCGGGGACGCGCAGGGTGAAGCAGGTGCCTTCGCCGGGGGCGCTGGTGCCAGTGAGCTCGCCGTCCATGCGCAGCACGAGCTCACGCGCCGCCGCGAGCGACAGCGTCGTGCCCTCCACGCGCGGCGGTCCGCCTGTTCCGGCGAGGGCGAGGCGCAAGGTCTCGGCGTCCATGCCGGTGCCCGTGTCGCGGATGTCGAAGCGCACGAGCGCCGTGTTGCCGCTCGGCTCTCGGGTCACCGTGGCGGTGATCTGCCCGTGCAGCGTGTAGCGACAGCCGTTGTCCAAGAGCTTGAGCAGCACTTGACGGAGCAAGATGCGGTCGGCGTAGACCGTGGAGACGTCGGGGTGAATGTCGATCTCGAACGCGTTCTTGCGACGGTGGAGGTGCCGCCGGATGGCCACCTCCATGTCGGAGACCACGGGGCTGACGGCCAGCACCTCTGGCAAGCACTGGGCGTCGCCGTCGTCGCTGCGGGTGAGCTCGAGCACGTTGGCGATGACGGCGAGCATGTGGCGCCCGCCTCGCTGCACGCGCTGCAGGTCCGCGAGGATGTGGGCGATGCCGAGGTCTTCGGCGTCTTCGACGAGCATGTCAGTGTAGCCGAGCACCGCGTTGAGGGGGGTGCGCAGCTCGTAGGACATCTTGGCGATGAAGCGGTCCTTGGAGCGGGCCTCCTCTAGCGCGCGGTCGCGCACAGCGGCGAGGAAGTGGTTGGCCCGGCGCAGACGGTCGGTGATGCCGGCGGTGTCGCGCACGACGTACACCCGCACGGCGCGCTTCCCGTTCAGCAGCCCGCGGTGCATGCTCAGCTCCGCGGGGAAGGTGGTGCCGTCGCGGTGCTGTCCCATGACGTGCCACTCTATCCCCAAGGGCAGCCCCTTGCTGGTGACGCGCTGCACGCTGTGGTGCTTGGAGGCGTCGCCGTGCTCAGGCACGAGCTCGAGGATGGGCTTGTCGACGAGCATGTCGCGGTCGTAGCCGAACATCATCTGCGCTGAGGCGTTGGCTTCGAGCACGGCGCCGCGCCGGTCCACGATGAACACGCCCTCGAGCGTGCCGTCGAAGAAGGCGCGGTAGAGCTCGTTCCGGCGGACCCGCTCGTTGAGCGCGATGACGAGGCCGCGCTCGACGGCGAGCGCTGCGATCAGCGCTGCGCGATAGGCGGCGACCACGGCGCAGGCGCTGGGGAGCAGCAGGAACAGCCACATCGCCGGCGCGCTGGCGTGCGCGTGTGCGAGCTCATTCCAGGTGAACGCTCGATGCTGCCCCGCGAGGGTGGCGCCCCACACGCCGAGCAGCACGAGCGCCCCGAGCGCGAATCCGGTGAGGGCCGCGCGGGTGAGGCTCGCGTGGTGGGCGGTGGGTGTCATCATCAGGTGCGGTCCGCGTCGGCCTGCGCGAGCTCCTGAAGCGTGCGGTGCAAGTGCTGGGCGATGGTGACGTCGTCTCCGAGCGGCTTGAGATCGCGTGCGAACACGGGCGGGGCCCAGCGCATACGGATGTTGGGCGCGCCGGAGGTGAAGCGCCGGCGGACCTCGACCGCCAAGCTGTCCGACGGGCCGAGGATGAAGAAGGGCAGCACGAGCGTGTCGTCCGGGGCGCCCGCGACCAGGCGCCCGACGCCAGGGCGTGGCGGGAGCAGCTCGTGAGGATCGGGACCGCGCCCCCGGGTGCCCTCCGGGTGGATTCCTACGGCGTTCCCGCGATCTTGTAGGACGTGAATCAGCTGCTGACTGCCGATCGGGTTCAGCTCGCGCCGCCGCTCATCCTGAAAGACGGGCGGCCACATCGCGCCACCGCTGATGGCGAGGTTCATCGCCAAGCCCAAGGGGTTGTCGTAGAAGAAGCGCGAGCGCACCGGAAAATAGATGCAGTCGAGGACGTCGGTGCGCCGGTACAGCAGCGCGCTCGCGATGTACATATCGAAGAAGGAGCGGTGGTTGCTCACGAGCAGCACCGACGACGGCGGCTTGAGGGCGCGGATCGCCTCGAAGCCGTGCAGCTCAAGCCGAGGTCCGGTGAGGAAGTACACCCATCGAGCGCTGGCTTGGCGAACGGCCCATTGTACGACGTGTTTTGCGCTCTTGGACGTGTTGAGCCATGAGCAAGCGGGCACCGCCACGCGCTCGAAGCCACGAAGGGTGGCGCGCGTCATGACAGGCGCGGTGGGACGGGTCGCGAGGGCTGCTTGGAGGGGAGGCGTCATCGGGGGAAGCTCACTTGGTCGTCCCCGTTCGGAGCACGATGACGGGCTTGGAGCAGCCGCGCACGATGCGCTCTGCTTGGCTGCCGAGCCAGAAGTGCGCGAGGCCCGTGCGCCCGTGCGTGCCGACCAGCACGGCGTCGTACGGGGTGGCGCGCTCGATGACCGTCTGCGCGGGGTTGGCCGCGACGAGGTGCGCGTCGCCACGCAGCTCCTCGGGGAGCGCGTCCACGAGCCCCTGCAGCTGCTTGAGGTCCTGCTTGCGCAGGTGTTCGGCCTCGGCGACCATCAGCGCGCGCACGTGCGGGTCCCGAATGAGCGCCGTCGCGTCGATATAGCCCTCGGCATAAATAAGGTCTACCTTGGCATTTAGACGCTGAGCCCACGTTGTGACCTGGGTCATGAACGGTGCGATCTCATCCCGCAGATCGATGGCAACCAACACGCGCATGGTGACCTCCCTGTGACAGCCTAACGCCGGAGAGAAGGCGTGAACAACGGCGCATCTCGGTTCGCGTCGGATGAGCGCTGGCTTCGGCCTCCTCCTTCTGCTACCGTCGCGCTCGGATCTCCGGAGACGCTATGACCGCAACGACCGACCCTTCCTTTCCGGGGCTGGTGCCCACGGGGCGTCGCCTGAAGGGCCCAGCCTCCGAGCTCATCGAGCTCGCCTCGGACGACGGCTCCATCTTGACCGCGATCGTGTACGACGCGGAGGTGCGCTCCCACGAGGTTCTGCGCGCAAACGCCAGGTTAGCGCTCAACTTTATGGAGTGCCCCATGGTCGCTGGGCTCGCCGACCTCGTACGCCACGACCTCGACGCGGGGTGGTATGTGTACGCGACTGGGCCAACGCGCACGGTCTACGAGGTGCTCAAGGCCTACCGCGACACGGGCGCGCCCGTCGGTGCTCGCGCCGCGCTTGAGCTGTGCTACCTCGCTGGCATGGCGGTCCTCGAAGCGGGTGAGTCGGGGCCCACGCAGGGCGTGTTCTCGCATGGCGACCTCGGCGCTCACCGCGTGCTTTTGTCGCCCGAAGGCCAAGTTGTGCTCATCGGACATGGACTGCCACAGGTCGAGATTCACGCGCAGCGCGCGGGAGACACGGTCAATGTGCGCGAGGAGTCGCTGCGGTACTGTCCGCCCGAGCGACTGATTGGCGCCCCCGAAGACCCGACGGCAGATCTGCTCTCGCTCACGTTGCTCGCGTACGAGATGATCACCAGTCGCGAGCTTTACCAAGGCTCGCTCGAGGATGTGCGGCGCATGGCCGAGCACGCCGAGGGCCCGGTGTTGCTCCAGCGCGCCGGCAAGGACCTACCCGCCGCGGTGCGCGAGTGGATGGAGATGTCGCTCCAGTTCGATCCGAACCGTCGGCTGGAGCCGAACACGTATATTCACACGCTCTACGACCTGCTCGGGGACACGTCGCTCGGCGGGGATCCGCTCGCGACCGTCGCCTCGCGGGTGTTCGGCACCACGCGACGTGGTCGGCAGCTCGCGAGCACGGACGCCACCGAGGCCATCCCGCGGCGCGCGCTTCAGCGCACCGCCGGGGGCGCGATCGGCACCTTTGTCGAGGGCGGGATTCGGCGCGCCGACGACAGCGTTGAGAGCGCGCCCCAAGCGGAGAACCGATGGGGAACCGTGGCCCGCGGCCCGCGCGTGGAGGGCGAAGAGGCACCTGACGAGCGCCGCCGCCGTCGGGGCGAGGACGTGGCGGTCGAGGAGCCAGCGCGCCGTCGCCGCCGTGGCGAAGAGGCGAGTGCGCCCGAAGAGCCCGTGCGCCGTCGTCGCCGCGGCGAAGCGGAAGAGGAGCCTGTGCGCCGTCGTCGCGAGGAGACCGAAGAGGTCGCGGTGCCCGAACGTCGGCGTCGCCGCGAGCCTGCGCCCGACGAGCGTGTGGTGGACGAGCTCGTCGCGCCGCCCGACGCCGCGCCGCCCGACGCCGCGCTGGCACCGGCCGACGAGCCAGCGTCGCCCGAGCGTCGGCGTCGCCGCGAACCTGTGGCGGATGAGCCCGTTCCTGCGGCGGACACGTCGGAGACGAGCGGCCCTTCGGAACGGCGGCGTCGGCGGCCGCGCGAGGAATGAGCCGTCGTCGCGGCGGTACGGTCGCTCTGACCCGTGAAAAGCGTTATCGTACCCCTAGGCGTGCGCTTGATTGGGCATGCTGGGGAGCAGGCTGTGAGTGAAGATCTGCCGTTTCGTGATCGAGAGTCGCTTCGTCCGCTCTTGACCGTGGGCTTAAACGCACTCCAAACGTTGCGCTTGCCACTTCTAGAGGGCGTGGACGGCGCGGTCGAGGCCGTGCTGCGCCTGGGCGCGACGCTTCGGGCGCTCGCTCACCTCCGCGGGCTCGCGGACATGGCGGAGGCGGCCAATGGCCTCGAGCGGGAGCCCGACGTTCACGCGCTCGACGACCTCGTTCGCGAGGTCGGGCGCTTGTTGGCCTCGCCGACGGACTGCGCCGACCTCGTGCTGGTCCACCCGCGCGAGGAGCTCGTGCGCCTCATTTCGGCAGCCGCGTCGTCCTACGCCGAGACCGTGCACGTCGCGCACACGGTGCGCGAGGCGTTTGAGCTGCTCGGGCGGCTGGAGAAGGCGCCGGGCGCGTTCCTCCTCGCCACGGAGCTCCCCGACGGCGATGGCCGCGATGTGCTCGCGCATGTGCGCCGGGATCCGCTCGTGTCCGCGTCGCCGGTGTTCATGCTCGGACGTCGTGACGCGTGGACAGTCACCGAGTCGCTAGCGCTCGGCGCGCTCGCCGTGTTCGACGACCCGTCGCACCAAGTGTTGCAGATCTCCAACGCGGTCGCGGCGGTTATGGGCTTCGAAGAGCGCATGAACTTGGAGATGCTCTTCGACCCGCTCACGGGAGTGCTCGCCGCCGAGGACTTCCGCGACGCGGTGGATCGCATGGGCGAGGACTACTCGCTGTTCCGCGCCGGGGCTTGGTCGCTCGCGATCGTCACCGTGCAGAACTTCGCGCTGATTGACGACGCGTGCGGCCGCCAAGCTGCGGAGGGCGCGGTGCTCGCGGTGCTCGACCTCGTGCGCGACCTCGTGCCTGAGAGCGCCACGCTCGGTCGTCTGCACGCGAATCAGATCGCGGTGATGCTCGCGGACGTTGGCGCGGACGCAGCGCAGGAGCTGCTCGGCCGGCTCCCTGCCGCCGCACCCGACTGGAGCGCCCGAGGCAAGGATGGGCTCACCTATCGCGCCTTGCTGGTCTCAGGCGCAGTGGAAGCGGGCGGCACGACAGCGCGTGAGACCTTGCGCGCTGCGGCGCAGGCCGTCGCGATGGCCACCCCCGGCAACCCGGGCCACATCGAGCGCTACGGCGACGAGCGCGCGGACTTGGTGCTGTTGGCCGAGGATTCGCCGCCTGTGGCTCGCCTCGTCACGCTGCTGTTGGAGCGCGTCGGCTTGCGCGTCGTTCACCGCGACGACGGCGAAGCGGCGCTCAACGTGGCGCTCACCAGCACCGATGCTCGCTTCGCGCTCATCATGCTCGACCTCAACTTGCCAACCATGGACGGGTTCGAGATCTTGCGTCGCATTCGCGCCGAGAAGCGGCTGGCGAACGTGCCGGTCGTGTTGATCACGAGCTCTGACACGGACCGCCACAAGGTCGCTGGGCTGGACGCGGGCGCGGATGATTACATCACCAAGCCCTTCAACGCAGACGTGTTCTTGGCTCGTGTGCGCAATGTGCTGCGGCGCGGGCGCGTGGACCCTGCGGCCCAAGTGGGTGCGGTGCCGCTCGACCTCGACGACGAAGACCTCGACGACGACGCCTTCGAAGTGTTCGAAGGGGACGCCGAGTGAGCCCGCACCTCGCCGTTGGCGTGATTCCGGAGAGCTTCGGCGGTGGGCGCTACCTTGTCCGCCGCGAGCTAGGGCGCGGCGCGACGGCGCGCGTATTCGAAGTGCGCGACATGGTGCTCGGCGCTGAGCGGGCGATCAAGCGCCTCACCGTGCGAGCGGACGCGAGCTACGAGGAGCGTGCCCGCCTGGTGCAGCGCTTTCGCGCCGAGGCTCGCGCGATGGCTCGCCTCGCTCACCCGAACATCCTGCGCATCTTCGACCTGCTAGCTGAGGGCGAGGACGCGTACTTGCTCGTCATGGAGCTCGCTGAGGGCGGCAGCCTCGCGCAGCTGGAGGCGGCTAGAACGCCGCACGATCGGCTGATACAGGTCGGTGCGGACATCCTCTCAGCGCTCGCCGCTGTTCACGCTGCAGGAATCGTTCACCGCGACGTGAAGCCGTCCAATATCCTCCTCCACAACGACGGCAGGGCGTGCTTGTCGGACTTCGGCGTCGCTTGGACAGCGGACTCTCGGCCGGTCGGCGGCGTCGCGGTGGGGACGCCGGGCTTCATGCCACCTGAGCAGCGCGATGGCACAGGCCGGATCGGCCCGCGTGCGGACATCTACGGGCTCGCCGCGTCGCTGTTCTGGCGAACTACAGGCGCGTTCCCCGAGCCCACGCTTCAGAACGTAGCTACGGGTGCGGTGTGGGAGTTCGTGCCCTCGAACCTCAGGTCGGTGCTCGCGCGAGCGCTGCGCGCTGAGCCCGAAGCGCGCTTCGCGTCAGCGCACGAGATGGCCTATGCGCTGGAGAGCGCGGGCCAGGAGCGCGGGCGGCAAGTCAGCTCAAGGCATCCCGTCGAGCCCCCGACGATGGTGGACGAAGACACCTGGGCAGATGACGAGGCCGAGACGGCCGAAGAGCAGCTGCTTCGGTACCTCGATCCCGAGCAAGTGGCTGAGCTGCAGCAGCTGTTCGTCGACCAAGCGCGCATGCAAAGTGACGCGCTTCGAGACGCGCGGCGCGCCTGGCTCGTCGGCGAGACGGGGCACGAGCGCATCATTCGCATCGCTCACACCCTTAAGGGCACGGGCGCTACCTTCGGCTTCGACAGCGTCACGCGCGCCTCCCGCGCCGTGGAGATGGCCGGCGCCGCCACGCTGCTCGACGCGGTGCAGTACCTCCTCGCGGTGCTCGACGGCATTGGTGGCGACGGGCTTCCAGGCTTGGATCCGGTAGGACCTTCGTTTACGGTGCAGTTCCCCGCGGGGCGACGCGATCGGTTCGCGATGCGGCGCAGGGCCGCCGAGGCGTGCATCGCGGCGCGCCCAATCCGCGCCAAGACCGCCGTCGCGGTGTTTCGGTTGGATCCCGCGCAAGTGCCCGAAGACACGTACCGCGCCAACGCCCTCCACGGTCGCTTTGCGTCGGCGTTGGAGAGCTTGGACGGCTTCGGTGGTCTGTCGTACACCATCGAGCCCGGCGTGCTCGGCGTGGTGCTCGACGCTTCCGAGGTCCACCAGGTGCAGGACGTGCTCGCGCGCGGGCTTCACGCGCTTTCGACGAGCCTCGGCGCCGAGCTCATTGGCGGCGAACCTCTGCTGTTCCGCGCTGGGGGCATTTGCTCCGTGACACCGGGCGCTGGCGGGCTGCTCGCCGCCCTGGATGTGCTCATTCACCAGCTATGTGCGGGCGAGGTGAACGCGGGTCTGACGTGGATCACGCCGCAACACCGCGTCGTGGCTGTCGTCGACGACGACCCGCTGATCGCGGCCCTCGTCGACGGCTTCGTCGACTTCTCCGGGGTGGACGTGTTCCCCGTCGTCGCGGGCCTAGGCATGATCGAAGCGCTCGCGGTGGTGCGCCCTACGGTCATCCTGCTCGATGTGGAGCTGCCGGACGCCGACGGGCTGGACCTGCTGCAGGCGGTGCGCGCACACCCGACCCTCGCCACCACGCCGGTGCTCGTCATGACGTCAAAGGCAGCGCCGATGGACCTCGCCTTCGAGCTTGGCGCGGATGACTACCTGCTCAAGCCGTTCTCCGCGCATGAGCTCACCGCGCGTGTGCGCCGGATGCTCGATCGCAGCTGCGTTCCGTCGCGCCGAGGCTAGTCCGCGACGTAGGTCGTCGCGTTCTCAAGCAGGCCGCTGGACTCTTCGCCGTCGGCGTTGCTCGGTGTAGCGGGCAAGAAGATGCGGAAGGTGGTGCCAACGCCCTGATGGCTCTCGACGTCGATGTGCCCGCCGTGCTGTCGCACCGTGCCGTGCACCGAGGGTAAGCCGATCCCCGTGCCGTGTCCTTTGGTCGTGAAGAAGGGCTCGAAGATGCGGGCGAGGGTCGCGGCGCTCATGCCGTGCCCCGTGTCGCTGACCTCGAAGAGCAGCCACGGCACGGCGCGCAGCTTGGGGTTGTCGCGGGTGAGCGGTGAGTTTCGCGGCAAGCGCACGCACGACACCCTGAGCTCGCCCGTCGCCGACATCGCGTCGATGGCGTTGCGGCAGAGGTTGAGCAGCGCTTGAACGAGCTGATTCTCGTCGGCGGTCACCTCGAGGTCGGGGCGCGAGACCTTCATATGGAGGCGCACCCCGGTCGGGAGGCCGCGGCGAATAAGACGCTCCAAGCTGTCGAAGATCGTCGCGACGAGCACCTGCTCATGCGGCTCGACGCGCCCGTCCGCGAAGGCGGCGAGGTGCTGGAGGAGCTGCAAGCCAGCGTCCGCCGCGGCGTTGAGCTCTTGGGCGCACTGGGCGACGTCGGGGTGCTCCTCGGCGGCGGGGTGGGTCTCAAGGTACCCAGCGACGGTGGTCACGGTCCCGATCGTGTTGCGCAGATCGTGCGCGATGGTCTGCACGACGCGTCCGATGGCTACGAGGCGGTCTTCGCGCCGAACTTGCGGTGCGTACTGCGGGGCCCGCGTGACCATCAGCACGACGTCTTGCCCGAGGCTGAACACGTCGCCGACGGTGACCTCGGCGCGGTCGACGCGCTGCCCTCGAACGTAGACGCCGTTGCGCGACGCGGCGTCAGCGACCTTGTAAGAACCGTTTCCAATAGCGAGCAAGACGGCGTGGCGACGGGACACCCGAGGCGTGTTTAAGTACACGCCGCAGGTGGGGTCGCGCCCCATCCATGTCTCGGCTGCTAGTGGGTACTGTGTCCCCGCGGACGGGCCTTCGAGCACCAGCAGAAGTTCGCTATCGTGTAACCGTGTGGTCATTACGCGCTGATATCGCGATCCGCCCGCTCGCGTCACCCCTCTGAGCGACGACGCACGGCGCCCGCGTCGCGGACCATGTCCACGAGCTCCGCGGGGCGAAAGGGCTTCCTAAGGTAGCCTTCCGGGACGCGGCCGGTGCTGCGCTGAAGAAACTCAGTCCCGTCTGCCGCTGAGCACATCCAAACTGGGATATTTTGCCAGGCGGTCAGCGCCTCGAGGTGGTCGAGGAGCGCGAGGCCGTCGATTCCGGGGAGGTGCCTGTCGAGCATGATCACCAAGAAGTCGCTCGGATTATTCCTGTCCAACAGGGTCAGCGCTTGCTCGCCAGTGGCGGCGTGCAGAACGTCGAGCCCTTCGCGCGCGAGCACCAGCGTGATGATGCGGGCCATCGGCAGGTTGTCTTCGGTGAGCAACACGCGATGGGCCCGTTTGGGGCCAGACGACAGGCGCAGCAAACCCGCGCCAAGTGACGCGCGCGCGAGGCTCATCACCGCCTCGGCGTCGCTCAAGCCCCCGTCGACGAGCACGGCGCTCGCTGGATTCCACGCGCTGAGCTCCCGCCAGACCATGTCCGCCGCCCGCGCCGTGTACAAGAGGGTGGTGAAGTCCGGTGCTTCGGTGGCCGCTGCGGCTGCTTGTGCCATGGGGGCTGGCACGGCGGTGAGGGGGCTGGTGGTGGCGACAAGGCACCAAGGCTGTCCGTCGTAGTTCGCGTACGCCGCGCACGCGCGCTCGAGCGCGTTGGGCGCTGGGTCCATCATCGGGGCTCCGCTGTGAGCTCGTCAAGTAACGCCTCGGCTTCTTGCGACGTCGACAGCGCGATGACCCGCTGCACGACGCTGTAAGGAAAGCCCGCGCGCGCCATGCGAGCGAGGTCGCGTGGGGGACGATCGGTGCTGGGGGCGGAGGTGCTCCACGGACCGAGGCGGCGTCGGCGCGCGTAGCGCAAGGCGGCGTCGAGCTCCGCGTCCTCAGCGGACTCGCGGCGTGCCGTGAGCTGCTGCTCAACAAGTTCGCTTGACACACCCTTTTGCGAGAGCTTCTGTCGGATCGCGCGCTCCGGGAGCCCCTTTCGGATGAGGCTCTGGGCCTTGCCCTCGGCGAAGGCCTGGTCGTTTAGCGCGCCGAGGCGCTCCAGGTGATCGAGCACCTCGTCGAGGATTGGCTCTAGCTCGTCCAGCTCGTCACCGTGGTGCGCGGCGCTCCTGCGCACGCGGCGCATCATCAGCTGGCGCAAGTGCGCGCGCGGCGCGAACCAGCGCTCCAAGTACCTGCTCGCAGAGCGCAGCAAGTAGGCCCGCGTGATGCGGGCTGGCGGGCGTTGTAGAGCCGACACTGCGCCTTATCCGAGGATGGACTTGTACGGCTTCACCGACGAGCCCACGTTGATCTCGGTGGCGACGGTGCGCTTTGTGGTGGGCTCAGTGGTCTCTTTGTGCACCGGGCGCACGTCGTAGGCGCTGGCGTCGCGCTCCGGGGCGGGGGCGGTCGGGGTGGCCGTGGGCACGCCGGGGTTCGACGGCCGCATCTCCCAGGGCGAGGCGTTGGTGCCGATGACCTTGGTCTTGCCGCGGGCGCGCGCTTTGGCCCAGCGCTCGCGGCGGCGCGCGGCGAGCACGGACTTCACGTCTTGGTCGGCGGGGAGGTCGCCCTCGTCGTCCATGGGCTCGAAGGCGTCTTCGGGCTCGTCCGCGGGCGCTGCTGCGGCGCCGGGCTGCTGGAGCGGCGCGTAGCCTTCAGGAGCGGGCAGGCCGAGCCCTTCGACACAGAGCGCTTCAAAGCCGGCGTCAAACAAGGGTACTTCTAGCGCGCCGTGAAAGAGCGTCCAAGCGACCTCGGTCTCACCTTCGAGGAGCGCGCCGCCGATGTGCTCGCCCTCGAAGGCCGCGTCGTAGGTGACGTTGATGCGCTGCTCGAAGGGCGCGAACAGCACCGAGTGCCCGGCGTGCGTGAGCGTCACCGCGCCGTCTTTGCGGCGCTTGGCGGTGACACCGGGCACGCCCTTGGCGAAGGCCGCGAGCTCGTCGAGCAGCTCACCGCGCGCGGCGGCGACCTGCACCATGCTCGCGGCGTAGGCGGCGGCTTGGGCGGCGGCCTCGGCTTTGAGGCGCTCCGCTTCGCGCTCTTCTTGAGTGACGGCCTGCGCGAAGCGCGCGGCGAGCTTGGAGATCGGCTTGGCCATCCTCATTCCTCCCGAGTAGGTCGCGCCATCGTACCCGAAAACCACTCGGGCTGTGCTGGTTGGTCGTCGCGCGCGCTCGGTTGCGCTACGAAGTTTCCGTGGACGGAGTGACCATGACCGACCTTATCTCGCGACGTGTCTTATTTGGAAACCCAGAGCGCGCGTCGGTGCGCCTCTCGCCGGACGGGCGCCTCCTCGCCTTCCTGGCGCCGCGCGACGGCGTGCTGAACGCCTGGGTCGCGCCGGTGGACGAACCCGACGCGGCGCGCCCTGTGACCGACGATCGCGGCCGCGGCCTGCAGACCATCGCGTGGGCAGAGAGCTCCACGCAGCTGCTCACGCTCATCGACACCAACGGCGATGAGAACTGGCATGTGCACTGCGTCGACGTCGACACCCATGTCGCGGTGGACCTCACGCCGGTCGACGGCGTCGCCGCCAACATCGTCGCCACCTCCTCGCGTCAGCCGGACGTGATCATCGTCGGCCTGAACGATCGCGAGCCTCAGCTTCACGACCTGTACCGCGTGAACCTCGTCACGGGGGAGCGCGAGCTGCTGCTGGAGAACCCAGGCTTCGTCGGCTTTGTGCTGGACGAGGACCTGCAGGTGCGCTTTGGCGTGAGCATGTTGCCCGAGGGCGGCATGGCGGTCCTGGCGCTGCGCGGTGGCGCGTGGGAGCAGACGGAGACCATCCCCGCCGAAGACGCGCTCACCACCTCGCTCGTCGGCTTGGACGCCGCTGGGACCACGGCCTACTGGATGGACAGCCGGGGCCGTGACACCGCCGCGCTGTTCGCGGTCTCGCTCGCGACGGGCGAGCGCAAGCTCCTCGCCGAAGACCCGCGCGCCGACGTGAGCGAGTGGCTCGTTCACCCCACCACGCTCGCGCCACAAGCCGCAGCGAGCACATGGTCGCGCCGCACCTGGCACGTCATCGACCCTTCAATCAACGCGGACCTCGCCGCGCTCAGGGGCACGGTTCGTGGTGATATCGAGGTGCTCTCGCGCTCGCTGGACGACAGCACCTGGATCGTCGCTGGCGCCGAAGACGCGGGGCCGGTGCGCTACTACCGCTACCGGCGTGCGACGGGTCAGGTGGTCGCGCTCTTCTCCAGCCGTCCGGAGCTTGAGGGGCTGCCGCTGGTGCCGATGTACCCGGCGATCATCGAGTCTCGCGACCACAAAGAGCTCGTGTCCTACTACTCCATCCCCAAGTGGATGGACCAGTTCGGTCGCCCCAAGAGGCCGCTCCCGATGGTGCTCCTGGTTCACGGCGGCCCCTGGGCGCGCGACACCTGGGGCTATGACGCGTGGCACCAGTGGCTCGCCAACCGTGGCTACGCGGTGCTCAGCGTGAACTTCCGAGGTTCTACGGGCTTTGGCAAGGACTTCCTCAACGCCGCCAACCGCGAGTGGGCCGGCAAGATGCACGAGGACCTGCTCGACGCCGTGGCGTGGGCGGTGATGACCGGCATCGCCGACCCCAAGCGCGTCGCGATCATGGGCGGCAGCTACGGCGGGTACGCGACCCTCGTCGGGCTGACCTTCACCCCCGACACCTTCGCGTGCGGCGTCGACATCGTCGGGCCGTCGAGCCTCGTCACCCTCATCGAGTCCATCCCAGCCTACTGGAAGCCGATGCGGCAGGTCTTCGATCAGCGCATCGGCCACCTGGAGACGGAGCGCGACTTCTTGCTCGAGCGCTCGCCGCTCAGCCACGTCGATCGCATCACCAAGCCGCTCATCATCGCGCAGGGCGCCAATGACCCTCGCGTAAAGCAGGCCGAAGCGGATCAAATCGTCGGTGCCATGCGCGAGCGCGACATCCCGGTCACCTACGCGCTCTTCCCGGACGAAGGCCACGGCTTCGCGCGAGCAGAGAACCGCTTCGCCTTCGTGTCCATCGCCGAGGCCTTCTTGGCCGAGCACCTGGGCGGGCGCGCCGAGCCCCAGGGCGACGCGCTGGACGGCAGCAGCATGGAGCTGAAGTAGCGGACGCGGGGTACGCGGACGCGATACACGCCGCCCCATGATTCGCTTCGAACAGATCGCCCTGTCGGCGGGCACGCAGGAGCTCCTGCGCGACGCCACCTTTCACCTTCGTCCCGCCATCCGCGTCGGCCTCATCGGCCGAAACGGGGCGGGCAAGAGCACGCTGCTGCGCGCCATCCTGGGCGAGCACGACGTCGACGAGGGCAAGATCTACCGCCGCTCGGACCTCCAGCTCGGCTACCTGCCGCAGCAGGCGGTGAGCGGGTCGACGCTGCCCCTCTGGGACGAGGCGCGCTCGCGCATGACCCGCTTCTTGGAGCTCGAGGCGCGGCTCCACAAGGCGCAGGCGGACGTGGAGGCCCACGCCGAGGGCGCCGTAGAGCGGCTCACCGAGGCGACCGAGGCCTTCCGCATGGCGGGCGGCTACGCGATCGACGAGCGCATCGGCGAGGTGCTTCACGGCCTCGGCTTTGAGCCCGAGGACTGGCAGCGGACCTGCGAGACCTTCTCGGGTGGCTGGCAGATGCGCATCGCCCTCGCGCGCCTGCTGCTCTCCGAGCCGAACGTGCTGCTGCTGGACGAGCCAACCAACCACCTCGACATCACCGCGCGCAGCTGGCTCGCCGGCTACTTGGAGCGCTACCCGCACGCGGTGCTCATCGTGTCGCACGATCGGCACCTGCTCGATCGCATCTGCACGCACATCGTCGAGATCCGCCGCAAGCAGCTCACCACCTTCACGGGCAACTACTCGGCCTGGCTGCGCGAGCGCGATCTGCGCGACGACCAAGCGCTCTCCGCCTTCGAGTCCCAGAAGACCGAGATCGCGCGCTTGGAGCGCTTCGTCGAGCGCTTCGGGGCCAAGGCGACCAAGGCCGCGCAGGCCAAGTCGCGCCAAAAGGTCATCGACCGCATGGACCGCCTCGACGCACCGGAGCGCGAGGGAAAGCCGAAGTTCCTCCTGCCAGAAGCGCCTGGCTGCTCCCAAGAGGTGCTCGCGCTCCGCGGCGCCTCCGTGGGCTGGGAGGTGGGCAAGCCGGTGTTGAGCGGCATCGACTTCACCCTGGACCGCGGCCAGCGCGTCGCCGTGCTCGGCCCGAACGGCTGCGGAAAGTCCACGCTGCTCAAGTCGCTCATCGGCCGTATTCCGCTGCTCGCGGGCAAGCGCCGCGTCGGAAAGGACGTTCGGCTGGGGGTCTTCGACCAGGACCTCGCTCAAGAGCTCCCGATGGCGTCCACTGCGCTCGAGGTGGTGCTCGCGGCGGCTCCGGCCGCTACGCCCCAGCGCGCGCGGTCCGCCCTCGGCGCCCTCGGCCTGCACGGTGACATGGCGCTGCGGCCCATCGCCCAGCTCTCGGGCGGCGAGCGCGCCCGCGTCGCCCTCGCGTGCTTCTCGGTGCGCGAGGTGAACGTGTTGCTCCTCGACGAGCCCACCAACCACCTCGACGTCGTCACGGTCGACGTGCTCGTGGAGGCGCTGCGCGTCTGGAACGGCGCCATGCTGCTCGTCACCCACGACCGCTGGGTCGTTGAGCAGCTCGCGACCCACGTCGTCGTCGTCGCGCCTGGGCGCATCGACTACCACGAGGGCCTGCGCCCCTCCGACTTCGAGCCCATCACCGACGACAAGGTCGAGGAGGTCGACCGCACCGCGAGCGACGACTACGCCGATCGCAAGCGCAAGCAGCGCGAGCGCGAGCGCGCTGGACGCCGTGTCGAGACGCTCGGCGGCGAGATCGAGGCGGCGGAGGCGAACGTCCACCGCCTCGAAGAGCTGCTCTTCGCCCACGCCGCCGACCCGAAGCGCTCCCGCGAGCTCCTGGCCGAGCAGCGTCAGGCCGAGGCGATGGTCGCGTCCTTGTACGCCGAGTGGGAGGAGCTCGAGGGCTTGTTGTAGCGGGCGGTGACGCGGAGCGCGTCGCCGTCGACGTCAACGAGGACCTCGGCCCCTTCACCCAGGTTGCCCGCCAGGATCGCGCGACCCACCTGCGTCTCCAGGTGGCGCTGGAGGTAGCGGGCGAGGGGACGCGCGCCATAGACAGGGTCGAAGCCGTCCTTGGCGACGAAGCGCAGCGCCTCGGGCGACACGGTGAGGGCGATGCCGCGGGTGGCCAAGCGCTCGCGCAAGCGGCCGGTCATGAGGCCGACGATCTGGGCGATCTCGTCCACCTGGAGCGGGCGGAAGAGCACGGTGTCGTCCAAGCGGTTGAGGAACTCGGGGCGGAAGGCCTGCTTGAGCGCGCGCTGCACGGCGTCGCGGGCGCTGTCGGTGATCTGGCCGTCGGGGCCGACGCCCTCCAAGAGCGCGTGCGAGCCGAGGTTGCTGGTGAGCAGCACGACCGTGTTCTTGAAGTCGACGGTGCGGCCGTGGGAGTCGGTGGCGCGGCCGTCGTCGAGCACCTGCAGCAGGACGTTGAACACGTCGGGGTGCGCCTTCTCGATCTCGTCGAAGAGCAGGACCGCGTAGGGCTTACGGCGCACGGCCTCGGTGAGCTGGCCGCCCTCGTCATAGCCGATGTAGCCGGGGGGCGCTCCGAGCAAGCGGCTGACAGCGTGCTTCTCCATGTACTCGGACATGTCGAAGCGCACGAGCGCGTCCTCGGAGTCGAACAGGCTCTGGGCGAGCGCCTTCGCGAGCTCGGTCTTGCCGACGCCGGTGGGGCCGAGGAACAAGAAGGAGCCGATGGGCTTGGAGGGGTCGGACACGCCGGAGCGCGAGCGCAGGACCGCGTCGGCGACGCGCTGCACGGCCTCGTCCTGGCCGATGACGCGCTCGTGGAGCACCTCATCGAGGCGGAGCAGCTTGTCGCGCTCGGCCTCGACCAGCCGGGACACGGGCACGCCGCTCCAGCGCGAGACCACCTGCGCGACCTCCTCCTCGGTCACCTTCTCGCGCAACATGCTCGGACCGCCGTCGCCGGCGAGGGCGGCCTCGGCCTCCGCGACCTGGCGCTCTAGCGCCGGGAGCACGCCGTATTGCAGCTCCGCGAGCTTGTTGAGGTCGTAGCTGCGCTGAGCTTCGGCCATCTCCTGCTGCACCTGCTCGATCTGCTGGCGCAGCGCGCGCACATGCTCGAGCTCGCCCTTCTCGTGCTCCCACTGGGCCTGCATGCCGTCGGCCTGCGTGCGCAGATCGGCGAGCTCGCGGCGGAGGGCCGAGAGGCGCTCGCGGGTGGTGGGGTCGGCCTCGCTGGCGAGGGCGGTCTCTTCGATCTGGAGCTGGAGCAAGCGACGGGTGACGCCGTCGAGCTCGGCGGGCATCGAGTCGATCTCGGTGCGGATCATGGCGGCGGCCTCGTCGATGAGGTCGATGGCCTTGTCGGGCAAGAAGCGGTCGCTGATGTAGCGGTCGGAGAGGCGCGCGGCGGCGACGATGGCGCTGTCGAGGATGCGCACGCCGTGGTGGAGCTGGAAGCGCTCCTTGAGGCCGCGCAGGATGCTGATGGTGTCGTCCACCGTGGGCTCCTCGACCAACACAGGCTGGAAGCGTCGCTCCAACGCTGCGTCCTTCTCGATGTGCTTGCGGTGCTCGTCGAGGGTCGTGGCGCCGATGCAGTGGAGCTCGCCGCGCGCGAGCATCGGCTTGAGCATGTTCGCGGCGTCCTGCGCGCCGTCGGCCTTGCCGGCGCCGACGATGGTGTGGAGCTCGTCGATGAACAGGAGGATGCGGCCGTCGGAGGCCTTCACCTCGTGCAGCACCGCCTTGAGGCGCTCCTCGAACTCGCCGCGGTACTTGGCGCCCGAGACGAGCGCGCCCATGTCGAGCGCGAAGACGACGTGATCGCGCAGCCAAGTGGGCACGTCCCCGCGTACGATCCGCTGTGCGAGGCCCTCAGCGATGGCGGTTTTGCCGACGCCTGGCTCGCCGATGAGCACGGGGTTGTTCTTGGTCTTGCGCGAGAGGATGCGAATGACGCGGCGGATCTCGTCGTCGCGGCCGATGACCGGGTCGAGCTTGCCCGCGCGGGCGAGGGCCACGAGGTCGACGCCGTACTTCTCTAGCGCGCCGTAGGTGGTCTCGGGCGCCTTGGAGGTGACGCGCTGGTTGCCGCGCAGGGTCTGCAGCGCCTCGCGGATGTTCGCGGGGGTCGCGCCGGCGTCAGCGAGGGCGCGGCCCGCGGGGGAGCGCGCGTCGTCGAGGAGCGCGAGCAGCACGTGCTCGACGGAGACGTACTCGTCGGTCATGGCGTTGGCGTGGTCCTCGGCGGCCATCATCACGCGGTTGAGCTCGCGGGAGGGCTGGAGGCGCGAGGGGTCGCCGCCGTGAACGCGGGCCCGCTTATCGAGCTCGCGCTTTAGGGCGCCGGTGAGCGCGGAGACGTCGACGTTGGCGCGCGCCAGCAGGGCGGGGATGAGGCCGTCCTTCTGCTCGCACAGGGCGAGGGTGAGGTGGTCGGTGCCGAGCTCGGCGTGCCCAGCGCGCGACGCGAGGCTCTGGGCGTCCTGCAGGGCCGCGAGCGTCTTCTCGGTGAGCTTGTCGGTGTTCATGGGCAGACTCCGTCCGTCGACCCGAGCGCGTGGCCCGAGTCCGAGTTGTCGTCGTTTAACTGCCCATAAGAGAAGCGCGGCGCGGCCAGCGTCAAGGGCTCGGCCGCGCCAAGAAGCTGGAATACTTAGGGGAGCGGCGTGTGGAAGCTCGCGATGTCCGACGTCTTTCCCGCGCCGTGGCAGGTGTCGCAGCTCTCGACGCCGTTGGCGCTGGTCATGATCTCGGCGTGCGCCGCGGTGGAGGCGCCGTCGTGGCAGGAGGTGCAGACCGCGGCGGTGGGCGTCGTGCTGGTGCCGGTGACGAGGTAGCTGTTGCAGAGCTCGTCGGTGTCGGCGGTAGGATCCTCGGTGCAGGTCAGGAGGGCGCTGTAGCTGGGCAGCACGTTCGCGCCGACGGGCAGGCCGTAGGTGCCTGGGTTGTGGCAGGTCTCGCAGTTGGCCAGGCGACCTGGGAAGCGCACGTCATTTGCGACCAGCAGAGCGCCGCCGGGGTTGGTGGCGCTCGCCGGCGGGTAGGCGCCGAGCGTGTACTCGTTGGCGTGGGCTTCTCCGCGGTGAATACCGTGAATCATCGTCTTGAAGTCGACGCTGTGGGCGACCCAATCGCTGCCCTCCCAGCGCGCGCCGCGCTCGTCGTTGGCGTTGTTCGGGTTGTGGCAGAAGCTGCAGTAGTCGATGTTCGTGCGGCTGCCGCCGTGGCCTCGGAGCTCCAAGTGGCAGGCGTTGCACTTGGCCGTGTCCACGATGTCGCGGCGCGCGATCGGCGCCGTGTCGGTGACCGCGAAGGGCAGGATGTTGTTGAAGGCGTTGAGCGTGACGCCGTCGGCGACCATGCGGGCCTCGACCGCGAGGCTGTAGCTGCCGACCGCGTCGAGCGGCACGGTCATGGGCAGCGCCCAGGTGTACTGACCGTCGGAGCCGTCGGTGACGGGCACCAGGTCGTTGGCGGGGTTGCCGACCTTATACGAGGTCTGTCCGACGAAGTCGGTGTTTGGACCTGCGATGTTGAAGGACAGGCTGGTGGGCGGGTTGGTGCCGACGTTGAGCGGGGCGCCGTCCAAGCTGAGCGTGAACGCGACCACGGGGCTCTGGCCCGGCGCCGTGTGGGTGACGCTGTCCAGGGTGGCTTGGAGCGCGCTGTGGTTGGCGACCGCTGAGGTGTGGTAGCTCTCGATCTTGAAGGGGAAGTGGCAGCTCGCGCAGAGGGTGTCGTCGGCCTGCTGAAGCCCGGTGTGGGCGACCATTCCGTTGGGAACGCTGGCTTCGAAGGACACCGTGTCGTGGCAGGAGCCGCAAGCGCGCGCGCTGGGCTTGGCGTTCCAGTAGTCGCCCTGCGCGCCGGTGTGGCAGGTGGCGCAGTGCTTGAGGTCGCCGGGGAACACGACGGTGGAGTAGTCGTGGGAGGCGTTGCCGATGGCGTAGGTGCCGCCCGCGACGACGCTGGGGAGAGTCTCGCCGCGGTGAATCTTGTGAATCATCGTGGTGAAGTCGGCGGTGTTGCCGGTGTCGACGTCGGTGGTCTGCGGCTGGTGGCAGAGCACGCACAAGCCGACCTCGCGGCGGCTGCCGCCGTGGAAGGCGAGGGTGCCGTGGCAGGCGTTGCAGGCGTCGGTCGTGACGATGTCGCGCGTGGTGGTGACGGGCGCGCCGTCGGGACGGAAGCTCACCAGCGCGTTGTCGGCGTAGCGGGTGCCGTCGAGCATGGTGCGGCGCGCTTGGACGCCGATGGTGTGCGTCTTGTCCGCGTTCGCGGGATCCACCAGGATCGCCGAGCCAAACTGGTAGTGGTAGGCGCCGGTCTGCGCGTCCACCACGGTGAGCGTGCCGCCGGTGTCCGTGCTCGCTTGGGGCTCGCCGCCGGTCTGGTTCCGCGTGAGGTAGGAGGTGTAGGTGCCTGCCTTGTCACCGTCTTCGCCGAGCCAAGCCACCAAGAAGCCCGGCGCGACGACGCCCTCCGAGTACCTGCCCGCGGCGTCGAGCGGGACGCCGTTGGGGTCGGTGAGCGTGAAGTCGACGCTTAGCGTTCCGTCGGGGGCGAGCGCGCTGTCCGTGACGGTGAGCGCGACGCCGGGGCTGGTGATCCAGCGGCTGAGCACGTCCGCGCCGTCCGCGCCGTCCGCTCCATCGGGGCCGACCTCGCCGTCGGGGCCGGTCTGACCCTTCGGGCCGTCAGGGCCGACGTCGCCAACAGGGCCGGTGGGACCGGTGGGACCTTGCGGTCCGGTGTTGCCCGTGGGACCGGTCTCGCCCTCGGGGCCGATGCAGGCGCCGAGGGTGGTGGCGAAGGCGAGGAGGAGCAGCGTTGAACGGGTCATGACAACCTTCAAGTTGGTGTGCGGCGCGAGGTGCTGAGCAGCGCGTCGTGTCGGCTGCACTAACGCACAGGAGCGCGAGCATCGCGCGGTGTGCAAGTTCTGCGCAAACAAGACGCCCCGCCGAGCGCGGTTGGCGCCGGGCGGGGCGGGTCGTCACGAGGACGCGTCGAGGCCTACGGCATCGGCGTGTGGAACATCGTGATGTCGGAGCCCTTGCCCTTGCCGTGGCAGGTGTCGCAGCTCTCTACGCCGCTCGAGCTCGTCATGATCTGCGCGTGCGCGACCGTGGACGTAGCGTCATGGCAGGAGGTGCAGACCGACTGCGTCGGCGGCGTGTAGGTGTCCGTGACGTCGTAGCTGTTGCAGAGCTCGTCGCCGTCCGCGGTCGGGTCCTCGGTGCACGTCATCATCGCGCTGTAGCTGGGCAGGACGTTCGCGCCGAGCGGCAGGCCGTAGGTGCCTGGGTTGTGGCACGTCTCGCAGTCTGCGAGGTTGCCTGGGAAGAGGATCTCGTTGGCGAGGAGCAGCGCGCCGCCCGGGTTGGTGGCTTTCGCGGGCGGGTACGCGCCGAGCGTGTACTCGTTCGCGTGGTCCTCGCCGCGGTGGATGCCGTGAATCATCGCCTTGAAGTCGACGGTGTTGGCGAGCCAGTCGCTGCCTTCCCAACGGGCGCCGCGCTCGTCGTTGGCGTTGTTCGCGTTGTGGCAGAACGCGCAGTAGTCGATGTTGGTGCGGCTACCGCCGTGGCCTCGGAACTCGAGGTGGCACGCGTTGCACTTGGCGCCGTCGACGATCTCGCGGCGAGCGACGACGTCTCCGGTGACGGCGAAGGGCTTGATGTCGTTGAAGGCGTTGAGGACGACGTTGTTGCTCGTCATACGCGCTTCGACGGCCATGCTGTAGCTGCCGGCGGCGTCCGTCGCGATGGTCAGCGGCATGGTCCAGGTGTACTTGCCGTCCGAGCCGTTGGTCACGGGGACGAGGTCGTTCGCGATGTTGTTCACCTTGTACGAGGTCTGGCCGTCGAAGTCAGTGTTCGGGCCGGCGACGTTGAACGATAGGCTCGTCATGGCCGTGGTGCCGACGTTGATGGGCGTGCCGTCGAGGGCGATCGTCATGGTGACGACAGGGGTCTGGCCTGGCGCCGTGTTGGCGATTTCGTCGATGGAGACGGACAGCTGCTCGTGGTTCGCGAGCGCGGAGTCGTGGTAGCTCGCGATCTTGGTGGCGTTGTGGCAGATGACGCAGTTGGCGTCGGTCTGCGGGCCCATGCTGTGGGCGACCATGCCCGTGGGGACGACAGCGTCGAAGGACGTGGTGTCGTGGCAGGAGGTGCAAGCGCGCTGGCTGGGCTTGGTCTTCCAGTAGTCGCCCTGAGCGCCCGTGTGGCAGGTCTCGCAGTGCTTGAGGTCGCCGGGGAAGACGACGGTGGACCAGTCGGCGCGCTGGACGCCGTAGCTGCCGCCGGCCTCGACGCTCGGGAGGGTCTCACCGCGGTGGAGCTTGTGGACCATGGTGGTGAGGTCGACGGTGTTGCCGGTCGCGTCGTCCGTGGACTGCGGCGTGTGACAGAGCTCGCACAGGCCGATCTCGCGGCGGCTGCCGCCGTGGATGGCGAGCGTGCCGTGGCAAGCGTTGCACGCGTCGGTGGTGACGATGTCGCGCACCATGGTGACGTCCGCGCCGTCGGGGCGGAAGTTCACGAGCTCGTTGGCGGCGTAGCGCGTGCCATCGGGCATCGCGCGGCGCATCTGCACGCCGAGGGTGTGCGTCTTGCCGGTGTTGGCCGGGTCGACGGTAGCGACCTTGCCGAAGGTGTAGTGGTACATGCCCTTTGCGGCGTCGACCGCGGTGAGCGTGCCGCCGGAGTCGGTGGTGGCCTGCGTGAAGCCGCTGCGGTCGCGGGTGATGTACGAGGTGTAGGTGCCGGCCTTGTCGCCGTCCTCACCGAGCCACGCGAGCATGAAGCCGGGGGAGACCTTGCCCTCGGTGTGGACGCCGTTGATGTCCAGGGGGACGCCAGCGGTGTCGGTGAGGGTGAAGTCGACGGTCATGAGGCCGTCGGTGCCGAGCGCGCTGTCGGTGACCGTAAACTTCACGCCGGGGCCGGTGAGCCAGCTGCTGAGGCCGTCAGCGCCGTCAGCGCCGTCGACGCCGTCAGCGCCCGTGGCACCGGTCGCGCCAGCGTCGCCCTGGGGGCCCTGGGCGCCATCAGCGCCGGTAGCGCCGGTAGCGCCGGTCTCGCCCTGCGGGCCGGTAGCGCCGGTCTCACCCTGAGCGCCGGCGGGGCCCTGCGGGCCGGTTTCGCCGGCGGGGCCGGTGCATGCTGCGAGCGCGCCTAGCGCGAGGATCATGAGGATGGAGCGAGACAAAGTGCCCTCCTAGTGTTCGATTGTTCGTGCGCCGGATGGCTTGTCGTCAGATGCCCTTCGGTGTCGGCCGCACGTCTTGCAAGGTGCGTGCCATCGCGCCCGAGGGCGCTGCGCCCGGGCCCGGGCGACCCAGAACGTCCCGCCTGCGCGACATTCGCAGCCGCCGGTGTCGGCTGCGACCCCGCAAGAGCTAGGTGGTCCATTTGTACGGTGTGGCAACGCACACACATCAGCAATTTTGTCGTGTGGCAGGTTCAACAGCGCGGCCGCGCTGGCCCACGACGACCTGGTGTGCCGCTACTCGCCCTCGCGCCGCATATGGCAGCGTGCGCAGGTCGTGAGGAGCTGGGCGTAGACCACGCTGCGGTCGGGGCCGGCCTGGGTCGTGACGGCGCGCGCGCCGAGCTCGCGCAGCTGCGCCTCTAGCGCGACGATCTCCTCGGAGCGCGCGGTGGTCGGCGGCGGCTCGTCGGCGAGCTGCTGCGCGCCTCGCCGCCACGCGTCGTCGTTGGGCTTTAGCAGGCCGAGCCCCAGCCAGCTCATCGCCCACGCGTGGCGGCTCATCTGCACGTCCGAGGACCAAGTGACCGGGGGGAGCGCCGAGCTGGTGAGGTCGGGGCCGCCAGCCGCGCGCTCGTGGCAGCGCGCGCACGCCTGGGTCACCGCGGCGACGGCGTCGGCGGCCTCGGCGACGCTCGTGGCGCCGCGCGCGGCGGTGGTGAAGAGCTGGAGGTCCACGACGAAGTCAGCCCACTCGGGGCGCGTCGGAGGTGCGGGGACGCGCTCCAGCGCACGCGCGGCGTCGTGCACACCCTCCATATTCCCCGCGATGACCGCCTCGCGCGCTTGGGAGACGATGCGCAGCCGCTCGGCCATGGCCTGGTGAAGCGAAGGCGCCAAGGGAGCCGTGGTGACGGGCTCGGGTGGCGCCGCGAGCGCGACGCCGAGGAGCCACCAGCTCGTGCGCATCAATCGTGCAGCATCCGCTCGGGCGGATCATCGAGGTCGTCAAACTGGCCGCGGCGCACGGACCACAGGAAGAGCACCGCGAACGTGCCTCCAAGCGCAAGCGCGAGCGGGATCAAGAAGATGATGGCGTTCAAGACGACTCCTCCCGAGCAAGTGTGCGCTCAACCCCCATCGCGCCGTAGAGTACCCAGAGGCTGGAGAACGGCATGAGGATGGCGGCGACGAGCGGGTTCACCCCGCCGGCGACCGCTGCGAGCACGGTAACCATGTTGTAGGCGATCGACCGCTGCATATTGGAGCGGATCGCAGCGCGGGCGGCGCGGGCCGCGCGAATCCCTGCGACCAGCGGCACGATGGAGCGCTCGAGCACGACGGCGTCGGCGGAGAGCACGCTGCTGACAGCGCCTCCACCCATGGCGACGCCGACGTCGGCGCTCGCGATCGCGGGCGCGTCGTTGAGGCCGTCGCCGGCGAAGAGCACGCGGTGCCCTTTGGCTTGAAGGTCGGCGATGACCTGCTGCTTCTCCAGCGGGCCCACCTCGGAGCGCACCACGCGAAAGCCGGCCTCGGCCGCGATCGCTTGCGCGGTCTCGTCGCGGTCACCCGTGAGCAGCTCCGGCTCGAGGCCCATGGCGCGCAAGCGCTGAACGGCGACAGCGGTGTCGGCGCGCAGCGTGTCGCGCAGGTGAAGCTCGCCCACGAGCCCGTCCGGGCCATCGAGCAGCACCGTGCCCGGCGCTCCCGCGCGAATTGTGTAGCGCACGCCGTCGACGAGGCCGGAGAGGCCAGAGCCTGGGGTCTCGACGATGTCGCGCGCAGTGGGGAGCGGGATACCGCGAGCAGCGGCCTCGTCGACGATAGCGCGCGCGATCGGGTGAATGCTCGCGCGCTCAAGGCCCGCTGCGATGCGCACCACCGCGTCATCCGCGCGGGTGATGCGCAGCTCGCCAGAGGTGGCGGTGCCCGTCTTGTCGAGCACGACCGCGTCGATGTCGGCGAGCGCGAGTAGACCCTGCGCCGAGCGCACGAGCAGCCCACGCCGCGCCGCGGCGCCGATGCCCGCCGTGGCGGCGAGCGGCCAAGACAGCGCGAGCGCGCAGGGGCACGCGACCACGAGCACCGCCACGCAACGCTCGACGCCGAGGGCCACACCGCCGTGGAGGCCCCAGCCAACGCCAGCGAGCGCAGCGATGACGAGGGTGGCAGCGGTGAACGCGGGGGCGATGCGGTCGACGGGCGAGGTCATCCCGCGCTCGGTGGCCTCACGCACCGCTTGTGCCATCTGGGCGACGACGGTCTCGTCGCCGACGTTGTCCACGCGGACCGTGAAGTTGCCCTCCACCACGACAGCGCCAGCGATGACTCGCACGCCCTCGCGCACCGCGACCGGCGCCGACTCGCCCGTGAGCAGCGCCATGCGAAGCTGGCCCGCACCTGCCGTGACGACGCCGTCTGCTGCGATCTCTTCCCCTGACGCGAGCTGAAGCACGTCGCCCGCTCGCAGCTGCTCGACGCGGACCCGCTCCACCCCAGTCGCCGTGACCCGGCGCGCGTTGCGCGGCACTTGGGCGGCGAGGGCGGTCGCGGCCTCGGCCGCGCGGCGGCGACCGCGGGCCTCGAGCACCCGCCCGCCGAGCAGCAGGGCGACGAGCATCGACACCGAGTCGAGCCAGGTCTCGTGGCCGAGCAGCGTCGAGATGACGCCGTGGGCGTACAGCACGCCGATCGCGAGGCTGATCGGCACGTCCATGTGCAGCAGGCCGTGCTTGAGCCCCTGCCACGCCCCCTTGAAGAAGGGCGCCGCGGCCCAGAGCACGGTCGGTGTGGTGAGGGCGAGGCTCAGCCACAAGAAGAGCGCGAGGTAGCGCTCCTCCATGCCCCCGAGCCAGCCGGCGTAGACGGCGGCGTGCAAGGACATGACGTTAGCGGCAATGAAGCAGGCGAAGCCGAAGCGCACGAGCAGGTCGTGGTCGGGGCTCCCGAGGGCGTCCACCGGGCGAGGCTGGTAGCCCAAGGACTCGATGCGCTGCGCGATCTTGGTGAGGTCGATCTTCTCGGGCTTGAAGCGCAGCAGCGCTTGTCCCGAGGCGTAGCTGACGTGAGCGTCCTCGACGCCGTCAGCCGCTTCCAGCACCCGCTCGACCACCCAAACGCACGAGGCGCAGCGCAGGCCGTCGATCGACAGGCGCACCTCGGCCATGTCGCCGACGAGGGTCATCGGCACAGCGTCCCACGCTGCGTCGACGGGCATCGGCCGCGCAGGGAGCGCGGTGCGCTCGCGGTAGTAGGCGTCCGCCCCGGCGCCGGCGATGATCGCAGCGGCGGCCTCGCAGCCTCCGCAGCAGAAGCCCGGCTCTTCGACGGGGGTTCCACAGTGTGGGCAGGCGTGGGCGGCGTCCGAAGGCACCGCGCTCACTTCCGGTTCGCTTCCACGAGGTAGTTGGGGTCGATCTCATCCTGTCCGCTGACGGCGAGGTAGATAAAGACGGCGTTGACGCTGATGATCGTGACAAAGAACAGGGCGATTCCGATGGGCCAGCGCATCATCCCTCCGTTGGGCGCGCTGTGCCGCGCGTCAAGAATGTGTTGTGAATGACGACCGTGCCATGTGCACTCTCAACGTGTAGCGCGAACGGGAGCGTGTTGATGGGCTGATCGACGGGGAGCTGCACGACGACGGGGCGCGTGACGCGCTCCAATGACTGCAGCGTGATGGGAGCGAGCGAGGTCTCGGCGGTCGGGAGGCCGTCAACGCGCACCGTGTACGTGAGCGGCTCGGGGGAGGGGTCATTGCTCTTGATGGTGAGGAAGAAGTTGTTCCGCACCGACCCGTCCTCGGCCATGAAGAAGGGCTCGCCGGGCATGCGCGCGAGCTGCACCTCGAAGGGCTCATGGCGGACGATGATGGTGGTCACGGCGATGGACAGCACCGTAAGCAGCGCGCCGTACATGACGGTGCGGGGGCGCACGAGGCGGCTCGCTTGGCCGGTTTGCTCGGCTAAAGCTGTGGAGTAGCGCACGAGCGACGGGTGCCCGAGCTTGGGCATCACGGACTCGCACGCGTCGACGCACGAGGCGCAGTTGATGCACTCCAGCTGGTAGCCGTCGCGAATGTCGATGCCCGCCGGGCAAACAGCGGCGCACTTGCCGCAGTCGACGCAGCCGCCGACGTCGCGAGCGGCTCTGCTGCGCGGCTCGCCCTTGACGGCGTCGTAGTGGACTACGAGGCTGTGGTCATCCGTGAGCGCACCTTGGAAGCGTGCGTATGGGCACACATAGGTGCACATCTGCTCGCGGAACCACGCAAAGTCCAGGTACCAAGTGCCCGTCAGGATGGCGGTCATGGCATAGGCCCCGTTGGACGCTCCGCCAACCCAAATGGACGGGCCGGTGAAGTAGGCCATCATCCCGACCGAGAGCACGAGGGCGACCGCGACGAAGAGCAGCTGCTTAATGGCTTTCACTAGGAGCTTTCGGCCGGTCCACGGGGCCGCGTCGAGGCGCACACGCGCGCCTCGCTCGCCCTCGATGAAGTGCTCGATGGGGCGGATCCACTCCTCGATGAACACGGTCTGAGGACAGAGGTACCCACACCAGAAGCGCCCGAGGATGGAGGTGAAGAAGAAGAGCGAAAAAGCTGCGATCAGAGCGAAGAGCATCAAAAGGATGCTGTCATTTGCAGAGAAGACGCCGCCCAGCGCATACACGCGCCGGGCGGCAAGGTCGAGCTGCAGGGCCGGGTGCCCTGCGATCGGAAGGAGTGGGATTCCGAACAACACCAGGTGTTGGGCCACCGCGGCGTACCGATGAGCCGAGCGAAAGCGCCCGCTCACGAGCCGCGGATAGACCCACTGGCGATGTCCACTGAACCCCAACATCCGACCTACTTCGCCTCGTTCTTGCTGAGGATGTAGCCCGCGACTTGGCCAATCTTGACCGGGCCGAGGACGGGACCCCAGGTGGGCATGCCCTTGGCGTTCACACCATTGGTGATCGTGGTCGCGACCTGAACGGGCTCGCCGCCGTGGATCCACTCCGCGTCGGTGAGGTTCGGCCCAATGGCGGCGGCGCCGAGGACGCCGTCCTTACCCTTGAGGTCCGTACCGTGGCAGGGCACGCAGTTGGCGGCGAAGATGGCGGCGCCAGCCTCAACGCCCGCTGCGGTCGAGTCGACCGACGGACCACCCGTGGCGTTGGGGAAGTCCGTCTTCGCCGCGGCCATCTCCGCCTCGTAGTATCCCACCTGGGAGTCGTGCGAGATGAAGTGGTAGTTGATGAGGTAGCCGAAGGCGAACAGGATGCAGAAGATGAACAAGCCGAGCCACCAGTCGGGGAGCGGGTTGTCGTACTCTTCGATGCCGTCGTTCTCGTGGGCGTGGCCCATGATCTGGTTCGTGTCTTTGGCCATCACTTCACCTCGTCGTCGTCGAAGGGGAGGTTCGCGGCGTCTTCCATGAGCTTGCTGTTCGACGGAGCCCAGGCCCACAGAGCCCAGCCAACGAAGACCACGAGGAAGACGACCGTCATCACGCCCATGACCCAGCCGTACTGGGCCGTCTGAGCGGCTTCGTGAAACACTGGGTTCACTTTGCACCTCCGGTGGCCATGAGGGCGTTCTTGCGGTCAATGCCCAAGCGCTGCAGGTACGCGGTGAGCGCGACGATCTCGTCGTCCCAAGCGGCCTCGAAGCCCTTCTCCTTGAGGCGAGCCACGGAGGCCTCGCCCTGCTTCTTCATGTCCGCGGGCGCGCTGGCGATCTGCTCCTCGGAGTAGGGCACCCCCACCCACGAGAGCGCCGTCAGGGACGCCTGAATGTCCGCGGTGTCGACCTTCTGCGAGAACAGCCACGGGTAGTTGGGCATGATGCTCGCTTCGTTGATGTCGCGAGGGTTCTTCATGTGGCGAAAGTGCCAGTCGTCCGAGTACTTGCCGCCCACGCGGTGCAGGTCGGGGCCGATGCGGCGCGACCCGAGCAGGAATGGGTGGTCGTAGGCGTACTCGCCAGCGTGGGACCAAGCGCCCTCGCCGTTGTTCGGGTAGCCCGCCGGCGCCGCGTAGCGGAGCGTCTCGGCGCGCATCGGGCGCACCATCTGCGAGTGGCAGAGGTAGCAGCCCTCGCGAATGTAGATGTCGCGACCAGCGACCTCGAGCGCGGTGTACGGCGTCGCACCGTCCAGCTCCGGGGGGGGCTGGATGGTGAACATCGGGCCGATCTCGACCAGACCGCCGATCGAGATCATGACGGTGGTCAGGACCGCGAAGAGCGCCGCTCGGCCTTCGATTAGGTTGCGGTGCCAGTGATCAGCCATGGGCCACCTCGGTCTCCGCTGCGGGCGCTGCGCCGTTGGCGGTCATCAAGAAGTTCACCAGCATCAGGATCGCGCCGGTCAGGTACAACACACCGCCGAAGAAGCGGGTCATGTAGAACCAGTGGAGCTGCGACACGATGTCGACGAAGTTCGGGTAGGCGAGCAGGCCCGACTCATCGAGCGCGCGCCACATCAGACCCTCGGTCAGACCGCCGGCCCACATGGAGACGGTGTAGAGCACGATGCCGATGGTCGCGAGCCAGAAGTGGGTCTCGGCCAGCATGGGGCTCCACAGCTTGCGATCAAACAAGCGGGGGGCGAGCCAGTACAGGATGCCGAAGCTGACCATGCCGACCCAGCCCAAGGCGCCGCTGTGCACGTGACCAACAACCCAGTTGGTGTAGTGCGCGAGGCCGTTGACCGAGCGGATGGACATCATCGGGCCTTCGAAGGTGCTCATGCCGTAGAACGACACCGCGACGACCATGAACTTGAGCACGTAGTCGGTGCGGAGGCGGTCCCAGGCGCCGCGCATGGTGAGCAGGCCGTTGAGCATGCCACCCCACGACGGAGCGATGAGCATGATCGAGAAGACCATGCCGAGGGTCTGCGCCCAGTCGGGGAGCGCCGAGTACAAGAGGTGGTGGGGACCAGCCCAGATGTACAAGAAGACCAAGGCCCAGAAGTGCACGATGGACAGCCGGTAGCTGTACACGGGGCGCTCTGCGGCGCGGGGCATGAAGTAGTACATCAGGCCCAAGAACGGCGTCGTGAGGAAGAAGCCCACGGCGTTGTGGCCGTACCACCACTGCACGAGCGCGTCAGTCATGCCCGCGTAGATCGGGTAGGACCGCGTCAGCGTAGCGGGGATCGCCAAGCTGTTCACGACGTGGAGCACGGTGATGGTGATGACCATCGACATGTAGAACCAAATCGCAACGTAGAGGTGCTCGACCTTGCGAATGGCGATGGTGCCGAAGAAGTTGATGGCCATGATGATCCAGACCACCGCGATGGCGATGTCGATCGGCCAGATCAGCTCGGCGTATTCCTTGCTCTGGGTGAGCCCGAGAGGAAGGGTGATGGCTGCCGCTACGATGATCAGCTGCCAGCCCCAGAAGTGGAGGTTGGACAGCACATCATTGAACATGCGCACCTTCAGGAGGCGCTGCATGCTGTAGTACATGCCGGTGAAGACGATGTTTCCGCCAAAGGCGAAGACAACGGCGTTGGTGTGGAGAGGGCGAAGTCGACCGAACGTCAGGTAGGGGACGTTCATATTGACTTGCCACCAAGTGAGTTCGGCCGCGATGGTCACGCCTACGAGCATGCCAACAACGCCCCAGATCACCGTCGCCCAGAAGAATTTCCGGACGATGGCGTCATCATAATTGGGTTGCAAGGTGAGCCTCCAGGGAAGTGGGCGCCGGAAGAGCAAGTAGCATGCCAAGCTTGCTGAACCTGCTAGGGAGCCGGATTACGCGCCGCCGCGCATGTATGGGCGCCGTCCTGGGTGCGCCATCGGTTTGGTGACCGAGGGCGAGAAGACACCACGAGCGCGATATGGTGTGTGCTATGACACTGGCGCGACAGGCAGGACGGGCGTCGTCGGGGTGGAGTGTTACGCCGACACGTGAGGTTTGGTGTGAGCACGTTCGACGAGTTGAAGACGTATGTGGGCTTTGGCGACGCGGACGCCGCGCGTCTCGCCGCGTTCGTTCCCATCGTTCGTCCCAATATTTCGAGCATCATTGACCATTTTTATGCGCGCGCGATGACCTCCCCCGAGGCAGCGCGGGTGATCCGCGACGAGGCGCAGCTTCAGCGCTTGCGCGCGACGCTTCGCCAGTGGCTCGGTGAGCTGCTCGGCGGGCCTCACGACGAGGCCTACTTCGCGCGTCGCGAGCGCATCGGGCAGGTACATGTGCGCGTGGGGCTCGACTCGCGCTTTATGTTCGTCGCGATGTCCGGGATGCGCGCCGATCTTTGTGAGATCGCGTGGAAGGCGCTGGACAGTGAGGGCGCTCACCGCACCTGCATGGCGCTCGGCCGGATCATGGACATGGACCTCGCCATCATGACCGGCACCTACATCCAGCAGCGCGAGGCGCGGCAGCTCGAGCTCATGCAAGAGCTGCTGGTCTCGCACCTGCCGGTCACCGTGTTCCTCGTGGCTGCTGACGGCAAGGTGGTCGCGGCGACGCGCAACGCGAGCCGCCTGTTCGGCGGTGGCAGCCTCGTCGGGCGGCACTGGACGCGCGTTGTGCCACAGCACGTGCTGGAGCAGGGCCACCTGGAAGAGCACGCGCGCCGCGCGCTGGAGACGGGGCGCACCATCCACCTGCTGCGCCTCGACGTGCGCTCCCTAGAGGGCACCCGCCACTACTCGGCGACGCTGGTGCCCATCGAGCACGAGGCTGTCCGCTTGTTGGTCCACCTCGAAGACCTCACCGAGACGGTAGAGACCGAGGCCCGCCTGCGCCGCTCCGAGTCCCTCGCGCAGCTCGGGTCCATGTCCGCCGCCGTAGCACACGAGCTGCGCAACCCGCTCGCGGGCGTCTTCGGCGCCGTGCAGGTGATCACGCGCTCGTTCGGCCCGGACGACCCTCGCGCGGGCATCCTCACCAAGGTCGAGGACCAAATTCGGCGCCTGGATGCGCTCGTGACCGATCTCCTCGCCTTCTCAAGGCCGCAGAAGGTCGTGCTCGTGCCCATCGACCTGCGGGCGCCCGCCACGGCGGTCGCTGAGCTCGTTCGCCGCGAGTACCCGCACGTCGTGGTGGAGGTGAGGGGCGAAGGGCGCGCGGGCGCGGACGTGGTGGTGCTCGAGCGCTTGCTGCTGAACTTGGTGCAGAACGCCGCACAGGCGCAGGGCGGACGTGGGCGCGTCGTCATCGCCGTTGGCGACGCGAGCATCGACGTCAGCGACGCCGGACCGGGCGTCGCGGCCGAGCACCTCGACGTGATCTTCGAGCCCTTCTTCACTACCCGAAGCAGGGGCACCGGACTCGGGCTCGCGATCTGCCGAAAGTCCGCCGAAGAGCTGGGCGGCCGATTGATGGTTCAGCCGAAGGGCGCCCTTGGGGGCGCTACCTTCACGCTGCAGCTTCGTCCCGTGGAGCTCTGCATCTAGGAGCCCCTAGCAGCACGCTAGCCGTCTACTTTGTCCGGCAACAAGCTGAACTTTTCCATGCGGTACCTCAGCGCGTAGCGGCTGATGCCCAGCAGGCGGGCGGCCGCGGACTGGTTGCCGTCGGTGCGGTCGAGCGCCTGCGCGATGAGCCCGCGCTCCACGCCCTCCAAGTTGATGCCCTCCTCGGGGAGCGTGAAGGGGCAGTCGCTCTGTTCGACGGTGCCGCTCTTGGAGAAGCGGATCTCCGATGGCAGGTCCGTGGGCTGCAGGATCTCGTCGGGGCCGAGGATGACAATGCGCTCGATGACGTTGCGCAGCTCGCGCACGTTGCCGGGCCACGGGTACTCCTGAAACAGCTCCATCGCGCGCCCGCTGACGCCGAGCACGCTGCGCCCGAACTGCTTGGCGAAGCGCGCGACGAAGTGCTCGACCAGCGTGGGCACGTCGTCGCGGCGGTGACGCAGCGGCGGTAGCTCAATTGGGATGACGTTGAGGCGGAAGAACAGGTCCTCGCGAAAGCGGCCAGCGACGACCTCGTCCTTGAGGTTGCGGTTCGTCGCCGCCACGATCGCGACGTCCATCGGCAGCGTGGCGATGCCGCCGACGCGCTTGAAGCGACGGGACTCGAGGGCGCGAAGCAGCTTGGCCTGAGTGGCGAGCGTCATCTCGCCGATCTCGTCCAAGAAGACCACGCCGCCAGCGCCGACCTCAAACAAGCCGCGCTTGAGGTTGCGGGCGTCCGTGAACGAGCCGCGCTCGTGGCCAAACAGCTCGCTCTCGATCAGGTGCTCGGGCAGTGAGGCGCAGTCGATCTCGACGAACACGCCCGCTCCGCGCGGTCCGTTCCCGTGAATGGCGCGCGCGATGACGTCCTTGCCGGTGCCGGACTCGCCGGTGATGAGCACCGTCGGGGCGTCGATCTTCTCCAGCCGGCGGAGCATCGTGAACACGTTCTCCAAGCTCCGCGAGCTGCCGATGAACTCGCCATAGCCGTTGCGAGCGCGGTCGCGCAGGTAGTGCACCTCGCGGTTGAGGCGATCGTCGTGTAGGGCCTTCTTCACCGCGAGGCTGATCTCGCGAAGATCAAAGGGCTTGGAGATGTACGCGCTCGCGCCCAAGCGCGTGGCCTCGATGGCGCTGTCGACGGCGCCGTGCGCCGTGATCATGATGACGGGTACGTCGTGACCAGCGGACCGAATCTCTTGGAGCGCGGTCAAGCCGTCCATGACCGGCATCTTGAGGTCGAGGAGCACCACGACCGGGGACATCTGCTGAACAGCTTCGAGGCACTCCGCGCCGTTGGCGACGGGGTGCGTGTCGTAGCCTTCTTGGCCTAGATGCTCACACAGTGACCATCGAATGAGCTCCTCGTCGTCGCACACGACAATCAGCGGCTTGCTCATCGGGCTCCTCCGCAGCTCCGGAAACCTACCCGGAACCACTTTACGATTCCAGCGCTACGTATCACAGCGCCGATCTTGCTGTGTGGAACGAATCTTGCATGGCGACGGCGGCGCTACGGAGAGCTACGTGCCCACTACCTATCCACCCGTGATTGATGGTCTCATGCGCACCGTGCGAACGGTTGTGGGGCGTCGTGCGGGCCGCTTGGTGGGCTTGACAATCGCGGTGCCGCCCGCGAGCGCCGACGTGGCGGCTCAGCTGCGCCGATGCCTAGAGGCCGAGGGCTTCGTCGACCTCGACATTCGCGTGGTCGCTGGCGCTGGTCCGCACCGCGTACTCGCCGTCGAGTTCGAAGAATGAGCGCTGCGCTCCTCGGCGCGGCCTTGGTGTCGGGACTGTTCGGAAGCGCACACTGCGTGGGAATGTGTGGGGGATTTGCCACAGCCACCTCAGATATGCGCTTTGGTAGCGCGGTTTGGAGCGCGGGTCGCCTGAGCACCTACGCGACGCTGGGCGCTGTCGCGGGGGCGACGGGCGCGGCCATCCCCGGGCCGCCGTGGGTCTCCGCCACAGTGACGTCGGTGCTGCTCGTCTGGTTTGCCGGGCGGCTTGCCGGGGTGTTCCCCGAGCTTGGGCCGCATCTGCCCGCGCCGCTGCGCGTCGCGCGCGCCGCCATCGCGCGCAAGAACCTCGCCGCGCGCTACGTCTTCGGTTTGGCGACGGGCCTGCTCCCGTGCGGCTTGGTGTACGCGGCGTTGCTGCTGGCTGTCGCCGCTGCCCATCCGCTGGACGGCGCGCTCACGATGGTCGCGTTCGGCGTCGGCACGCTCCCAGCGCTCTTGCTCCTCACCGAGGGTGTGCGCGGTGTGGTGAATCGCACAGTATGGGGGCGCCGTGTCGTCGCGCTCGGCGTACTGATCGCGGGGCTGTGGTCCGTGAACATCCGCTCTACGGATGCGTTGGTCCACAGTGTGCGCGCCTCGGTCACGTCCGAGCCCTAAGCGCAGGGTGTGCGTGGCACGGCGGTTGCAATGTCCACGGCCAGCGGGTGGCGGCGTCCAGGACCGCGGGTCACCGCGGTCCCTTCCACACCACACCACACACTCTCCGTAGGGAACCTGGACGCCGCCGCTTCTCCCGCCGCTCGCAGAGCGCGGCGGGGGGCGTCACTACCCGACGGGGATGGAGAGCACCGGCACCTTGGCGTAGCGCAGGACGCGCTCGGTCGTGCTGCCGAAGAGCGCGTCGCCGAGCGAGTCGTGGCCGTGGGTGACCATGACGATGAGGTCGCAGCTGTTGGCGACCGCCGCGTCGTTAATCGCCGCCGCGAGGTCGTTGCTCTCGCGGACCTCGGTGCTCCAGCTCCAGCGCTCGGTCTGGCCGAGGGCGGTGTCGGGGAGCTCCTCGCGCTTGCCGACGAAGAGCAGGTGCACGTGCAGGCGCTCCACCCCCACGGCGCTGGCGAGCCGCTCCAGGCCCGCGATGGCTTGGGGCGCGACACCGCCGGCGTCCATCGGGATGAGCACGTGCTGAAGCTGCACGCGACCGTCGGCTGGCACGACGAGGCTAGAAGCGCCGATCGGAGCGAAGAGCGTGGTTCGGCCGCTCTTGCGCGCGATCGCCTCGGAGACGCTGCCCTGGGTGACGCGCTCCAAGCCGTGGCGCGCGTGCGTGGCCATCACGACGAGGTCGGCGGGCACCGCCGCGAGCTCGGCGAGCACGCCGTCGACGGGCGACTCGGCGCGCCGTCCGTTCACCTTCACCTGCAGGCCAAGGGCGTGAAAAGCGTCGACGGTGGCGTCGTCCGGCAGGACCTTCCAGCGCACGAGCGTCTCGCGAACTGTGGGCTGCGCGGCCCAGTTTGGGGTGGCATCATCGGTGGTGATGTGCAGGATCTCGAGCGCGCCCTTCATGCCGAGCGCGATGCGGAGGGCTTGGGCGAACGCGTCGCCGACCTCCCCAGACAGGTCGGTTGGGAAGAGCACGATCGGGGTTGACATCGTCATGGGAGCTCCATGGGCTGTTGGGCTGGTTAGACTCTACCTCCCGCGAGCGCTTCGCTCACCCTCTAGTTGGCGTGAGCTGGGTCCTGCGAGAGCTCTGGAGGCGTAGATGCCGAACTCTGAACTGATCGAGCGGTACCGTGCGCGGGCACCGCGCTACACCAGCTACCCCACTGCGCCTCGCTTTGCGCCCATCGACAAGGCGGACATCGACCAGGCGATCGCCGCCAGCACGGCGCCCATTTCGCTCTACGTGCACCTCCCGTTCTGCCAGTCGCTGTGTTGGTACTGCGGGTGCTCAGTCGAGATCCGTCGCGATCGCACCATCGCCGGCCCCTACGTGCAGAAGGTGCTCGCCGAGGCGCGCTTGCTCCGCGATCGCTTTCAGGGCGAGCGCGCCATCGCGCAGCTCTCGCTCGGCGGTGGCACGCCCACCTTCCTCCGCCAAGACGACATGCGCGCGCTCATCCAAGGCTTGGACGCGCTCGCGCCCTTCACGCCCGACGCGGACCGCAGCCTGGAGATCGACCCGCGCGTCGTCGACGAGTCCTACCTCGACACGCTGTGGGAGCTCGGCTTCCGCCGGTTCTCCTTCGGCGTGCAAGACTTCGACCCCGAGGTCTTGGAGGCGGTGCATCGGCAGCAGCCCGTGGCGCTCACGTCCGGCGCAATGAAGCACCTTCACGCGATCGGCGCGCCGGTGATCAACCTCGACCTGCTCTACGGCTTGCCCGTGCAGGATCTGGATCGCTGGGAGCGCACCCTCGCGCAGACCGTCGAGCTCGCGCCGACCCGCGTCGCGCTCTTCCACTACGCCCACGTGCCGTGGATGAAGCCCGCGCAGAAGCTGCTGGAGAAGTACGGGCGACCGGACAGCCTCATGAAGGCGCGCATGTTTGAGCGCGCGGAAGAGGTCTTTGGCGATGCGGGCTACGTGCGCGTCGGCATGGACCACTTCGCGCGCCCCGATGACCCGCTCGCGATCGCGTTTCGCGACGGCACCCTCGGCCGCAACTTCCAGGGCTACGCCACGGGCGTTGAGCACGACATGTTCGGCCTCGGCGTCACCTCCATCGGCTTCTTCAACGGCGTCTACTCGCAGAACGAGAAGGATCGCGCCGCTTGGGAGGCGCGCGTCGACGCTGGCGAGCTGCCGATCATCCGCGGCTACCGCTGCACCGACGAGGACCTGCTCCGCCGCCGCGTGATCATGAGCCTCATGAGCCTGTTCAAGGTGCGCTGGGCCGACGTCGGTACGGACGCGGCTCACTTCGCGACCGAGGTCGAGTCGCTTCGGGGCATGGAGGCCGACGGCTTGCTCGTCATCCGCGAAGACGGCGTCGACGTCACCGTCGCCGGGCGCGACTTCGTGCGCAACGTCGGCACCGCCTTCGATCAGTACTACGAGGACGATCCCACCCAGCGCCGGTACTCGCAGACGGCCTAAGGCGTATGAAGGGGAGGGCGCGTCCGCGCGCGCGCTCCCTCGCGTTAGGCTGCGCCACGAACACTTCGTGGGAGCGCCTATGTCTGACTGGGACTTTGAGACGATCATCGAGCCGTTTCGCATCAAGGTGGTCGAGTCGATCCCCATCTTGACGGCGTCCCAGCGACGGGACGCTCTCGAAAGTGCTGGCTGGAACCTGTTTAAGCTCACTGCGGATCAGGTCACCATCGACCTGCTCACCGACTCGGGCACGGGCGCCATGAGCTCGCGCCAGCTCGCGGCGCTCATGATGGGCGACGAGACCTACGCGGGGAGCCGCTCGTTCATCGAGCTCGAGCGCGTCGTGAAGCGCATCACCGGCATGCCCTATGTGCTGCCGGTTCACCAAGGCCGCGCGGCGGAGCGCATCCTCGCGCACACCCTGCTCAAGCCCGGCCACGTCGTGCTCAACAACACGCACTTCGACACCACGCGCGCGAACATCGAGCAGGCCGGCGCTACCGCCACGGACCTGCCCGTCGCTGTCGCGGCCATCCCCTCCGACCAGTCGCCGTTTAAGGGCGACATCGACCTCGTCGCCCTCGACCGCTCACTAGCGTCGCTCGGCGACCGCGTGGTCATGGTCATGCTCACGCTCACGAACAACGCGGCGGGCGGACAGCCCGTCAGCATGGGCAACGTCGAAGCTGTGTCGGCGCGGTGCCGCGCTCGCGGGGTCCCCTTCTACCTCGACGCGGCGCGCTACGCCGAGAACGCTTGGTTCATCCACGAGCGCGAGTCGGGATACAAGGACTGGACGTTGGAGCGCATCGCCGCGCGCCTGTTCGAGCTCGCCGATGGCTTCACCATGTCCGCCAAGAAGGACGGCATGGTCAACATCGGCGGCCTGCTGTGCACGCGCTCCAAGGAGCACTACGAGCTCTTTCGCAACGACCTCATCCTCGGCGAGGGCTTCCCCACCTACGGCGGCCTCGCGGGGCGCGACCTCGAGGCGCTCGCCGTGGGCTTGCAAGAGGCGCTCGACCCGGACTACCTGCGCTACCGCGCGCGCAGCATCGCCTACTTCTCCGAGGGCCTGGAGCGCGTCGGCATGCCCGTGGTCAAGCCTCCAGGTGGGCACGCGGTCTACATCGACGCTGGGCAGCTGCTCAAGCACATGCCTCGCGAGCAGTTCCCCGCTCAGGCGCTGGCCGCTGCGCTCTACTTGCACGGCGGCGTCCGCGGCGTCGAGGTCGGGTCGCTCATGTTCCCGGGGGCTCCGCTGGAGCTCGTTCGCCTCGCGCTCCCCCGTCGCACGTACACGCAGGCGCACATCGACTACGTGATCGAGGTCGCTGCGCGCGTCGTCGCCAAGCTCGATGAGGTGGTCGGAGTGCGCATCGTCGAGGAGCCTCCGTTCCTCCGTCACTTCTCCGCGACCCTCGCGCCTGTGTGAAAAGCCGCCTGAGCATGGGTGAAAATGCGCAGGCAGGTGCATAGTGGACCACTGTGGCGGCTGAGCTGCGTCGGCATGATGCCTGCATGGTTCTTCCGGCTCGAGCGGGGGTGCTATGCAGGTCGTCGGATACGAGATGGTTGGAGTCGGAGAGCCCGTCCAGCGCGCGGAGCGCGACGTGCTTGAGCTCGCGGCGGGCGATGTGCTCGTCGAGGTCGCCGGATGCGGCATCTGCCATACCGACATCGGCTTTCTGCACGACGGCGTGCGCACCCGTCGCCAGCTCCCACTCGTGCTCGGCCACGAGATCAGCGGTCGCGTCGTGCGCGCGGGCCCCGAGTTCGCAGCGCTCGTGGGGGAAGCCGTGGTTGTGCCCGCGGTCATCCCGTGCGGCGCTTGCGAGGACTGCGCCGCGGGGCGCTCGATGATCTGCTCGTCGCAGATCATGCCTGGAAACGATGTTCACGGCGGCTTCGCCTCCCACGTCGTCGTGCCTGGGCGCGGCTTGTGTGTGGTTCCGGGGGCCCCCGCCGACCCCGACGCGCCGCTCCCCGGCGGCAGCGGCGCCACGCTGCGGCACCTCGCGGTCATCGCGGACGCCGTCTCGACGCCCTACCAAGCGCTCGTTCGGTCGGGCCTACAGGCGGGTGAGCTCGCCATCATCGTCGGCCTCGGCGGCGTGGGCGGCTACGCGGCGCAGCTCGCGCGCGCGATGGGCGCGCACGTCGTGGGCCTCGACATCGACCCCGTTCGCCGTCAGGCCGCGCAAGACGTCGGCGTGGCGCACGTCTTCGACCCCGCCGCTACCGACGCCCGCGCGCTCCGCAAGCAGCTCCTCGGGCTCGCCAAAGATCTCGGCGCGCCCGCTACGCGCTGGACCATCGTCGAGTGCTCCGGCAGCACGGCTGGGCAAGAGCTCGCGTTTGGGCTGCTCGTTCACGGCGCCACCCTGATGGTCGTCGGCTTCACCATGAAGCGCGTCGAGCTGCGCCTGTCGAACCTCATGGCCTTCGACGCTCGCGCGGTCGGCACCTGGGGCTGCGCGCCCGAGCTCTACCCGGACATCGTGCGCTTGGTCATGAGCGGCGCCGTTGACGTGTGCACACCCACTGAGCTGCGCCCGCTCGCCGAGGTGCAAGCGGCCCTCGATGACGTGCACCACCACCGCACGACACGTCGCATCGTCCTCGTCCCTTAAGTCACAGAGTCCCCCCATCTTTGGGCAGGCGCCGCGCGACCTGCCCCTGCAGGAGTGCACCCCATGGATTGGAAGTCACACGACCTCGTCGACGTCGCGTTCAGCGCTATTCGCTATGAGCATCGCCCCGTCCTGATGCCGGACGGCAGCCCCGCCGAGGGCCTCCACAACGTCTGGATCCTACTGGACAACGCCGCGCAGCTGAACTCCTACACCACGCAGGCCGTCAAAGAGATCATCCTCGGCTTTCGCAAGGCGTCGAACGACCGCCGCTGCGTCGCGGTGGTGTTCACCGGCGTCGGCGACCGCGCGTTTTGTACGGGCGGAAACACCAAGGAGTACGCCGAGTACTACGCGGGGCAGCCGGAAGAGTACCGCCAGTACATGCGCCTGTTCAACGACATGGTCACGGCGATCCTGCACTGCGACAAGCCCGTCGTCTGCCGTGTGAACGGCATGCGCATCGGCGGCGGGCAAGAGATCGGCATGGCGTGCGACTTCTCGGTCGCCCAGGACCTCGCCCGCTTCGGGCAAGCCGGCCCTCGCCACGGCAGCGCCCCCGACGGCGGGAGCACCGACTTCTTACCGCTCTTTGTCGGCGTTGAGTCTGCAATGTACTCCTGCACCGTCTGTGAGCCGTGGAGCGCGCACAAGGCCTACCGCCTCGGCCTGCTCACGGATGTCGTGCCTGCGCTCAAGGTCGACGGCCGCTTCGTCACCAACCCGCTGGTGTGGACGGACGGCAGCGTCGACGAGTACGGCCGCCTGCGCAACGGCGAGGCCAAGACGGGCGCCGACGCCGACGCAGCGAAGGCGGTCCTCAAGCGCGGCGAGGTCGATCTCTCGCTCCTCGACGCCGCCGTCGACAAGCTGTGCACGGGGCTCATGATGACCATGCCCGGCTGCTTGTCCAAGACCATCGAGTCCATCCGCAAGCACAAGCTCACCTCGTGGGATCGCAACCGCGAGACGAACCGCGCTTGGCTCGGCCTCAACATGATGACGGAGGCAAACGCGGGCTTCCGCGCCTTTAACGAGGGCACCAAGAACGACCGCGAGGTCAACTTCCCCGAGCTCCGCCGCCGCTTGGCGGACGGCGAGCGCTGGAGCGAGGAGCTCATCCTCGCCGTGGGCCCCGCCGCGATGCGCGAGCGTTCGTCATGAACAGCTCCATTCGCACCGAGACCCTCTACGATGGCGCTGTAGAGCGCATCGTGTTGAATAGCCCCAAACAGAACATCCTCAACACCGACATGGTGAGCGCGATTCGCTCGCACCTGTTGGGGCTGGGCAACCGCCCGGCGCTGCGCCTCGTGCTCTTTGAGGGCGAGGGGCATCACTTCTCCTACGGCGCCTCGGTCGAGGAGCACCTGCCAGGCCAGGTCGAGCGCATGCTCCCGACCTTTCACGGCCTGTTTCGCACGCTGGAGGGCCTGGGAATCCCCACCGCTGCCCTCGTGCGCGGACAGTGCTTGGGCGGCGGCCTTGAGCTCGCCATGTGGTGCGGCACCGTCTTCGCTGAGTCCGGCGCGCGCATGGGTGTGCCCGAGGTCAAGCTCGCGGTCTTCCCGCCGGTCGCTGCGATGGGCCTGCACTGGCGCGTGGGCGGCAGCCGGGCCAGCCGCTTGATCTGCACCGGCGCGGTGATTGACGGCGCGACCGCCTACCAGTGGGGCCTCGTCGACTACGTCGAAGCGGACCTTGAGCGCGCGTGGCGCGCGTGGTTCGAGGAGAGCTACGCGGGCCTGTCAGCCTTTGCGCTGCGGGCGGCGTGGCGCGCCAGTCGGCGACCGCTCGCGACCTGGCTGTATCAAGAGCTTCCGGCGTTGGAAGCCAGCTACTTGGGCGAGCTCATGTCGCACGTCGACCCCCGCGAGGGCCTCTCCGCCTTTGTGGAGCGGCGGTCCCCCACGTGGGTGGCGTAGTCGCTACTTCGGCGGGATCGGCACCAGCTCGAGCAGCGGGTTGGCGCGCCGCTCGGCGATGGTGATCCAGGCCTCAGCGGACGCGAGGGCTTCGGGCGTTCCGAGCTCCGCGGCGCGGAGGACCGCGGCGTCGGTGGCTTCGCGAAGGATGGCGAGCTGGCCGAGCTGGTGGACGTGGAGCTGCTGGCGCATGACGCGCATCTTGTAGCGCTCCCACAGCGCCGTCTTGCGGGACGCGATGCGCTCCGCGAGGGCGTCCGCGCGGCGGGTGAGGCCGTTGTCGCTGAGCGCGGTGACGAGCGCGGTGCGAGGCAGCGGCACGCCGAACTCCATCGTGCCCATGTGCACCGTGAGGACGTCGTTCGCGCCCTCGAAGATGCGGGTGATGCGGGCGTCCCGGAGGAGCAGGGCGACGCCCATCTCCTCGATGAAGCCAGCGCCACCGTGGAGCTGGAGCGAGGTGTCGCAGATGCCCCACGCGCCGTCCGAGCAGAAGACCTTGGCGGCGGTGCTGCGCGCGATGAGCTCCTCGGCGGGGCAGGCGCCGACGCGGTGGACGAGGGCGCCCATGGCGAAGCGCTCGGCGTTCATGCGGGACATTTGGTCCTGCACGACCTCGAACTCGGCGAGCTCGCGACCGAACTGCTTGCGCTCGTGAACTTGGAAGACGGCCTTGGTGATGGCGGCGTCGGCGGTGCCGAGGCAGCCGGCGGCCATGGCCGTGCGGCCCCAAGCCAGGATGTGGTGGATGTACTCCAGGCCCTTGCCGGGCACGCCGACCAAGCGGTCGCCGGGGATGTCCATCTCATCGAGGTTGACGGTGATGGTCGACGAGCCGCGCAAGCCGAGCTTGCCCTCTTCGGCGCCGCGCCCGAGGCCGGCGTCTTCGCCTTCGAGGACGACGACGCTGTGGCCCACGCGCTGTCCACCTTCGTCGAAGGTGTCAGCGACGATGGTGAACACGTCGGCCCAGCTGCCGTTGGTGACGTAGACCTTGGTGCCATCGACCTTGAGGCGGTCGCCCTTGCGCACGGCGCGGGTGGCGATGGCGGCGAGGTCGCTGCCGGCGTTCGGCTCGGTGGCCGAGAAGGCGGCGATCTTCTCGCCAGAGGCGAGCACCGGCAGGTAGCGCTCCTTCTGGGCGTCGTTGGCGAAGGCGATGAGCCCGCGCGTCCCGAGGCCGAGGTGGAGGCCGACGGTGGTCGCGACCGAGCGGTCGTGGCGCGCGAGGGCGGTGACGACCTCGCACACCGAACCAAGCCCAAAACCGGCGCCACCCCACTCTTCGGGGATGGACAGGCTGAACATGCCCATCTCGGCGAGATCCGTGAGGATGTGCCGAGGGATATCCTTGGCGGCGTCAATGGCGAGCGCGTCGATATGATCCGACGCGTAGCGATCCATTGAGTCGATCAGTGAGGTGACGACTTCGTTGTCCACGGGAACCTCCCTCGGCTCGGGTGCGTGACGACCGGGTGGGTCGCCGCTTGCTACGCGAGGTGCTTTTGGGTCATGTCGATCGCCGCCTGCACGGTCTCGACCTGCATGGCCTCCTCGATGTCGATGTCGATGTCGAACTCTTCGCAGAGCATGGAGACGAGCTCCATGGACGACACCGAGTCCATGCGCAGGTCGGTGCGCAGGTTGTGGCTGTACTGAATCTGGTCGCGGGGGACCGGGCTGACCTCGGCCATGATGTTCAGGACACGATCTTCGACGGACTGGCTCATCGGTGGGCCTCCTAGGGCTCGATGGTGGGGAGAATACGGAGCGGGCGCGCCCACGCGTCGTAGGCGTCCAAGGTCTCGTCCAGCGAGCGCCACGACATCCCGAGCTCGGTCTGAGCGCGGGTGGTGTCGATCGGCACGCCGTGGATGACCATGTCGGCGATCTCGCGCGCCAAGAGCGCGCGCTCGCCGGTCTCGTGGGCCTTGTGCTCCAGCTCGTCGGCGAGGCGCACGGCCTCGTCGTCCGACAGGGCGGGCACGGGGGCGGCGACGCGGTAGCGGTCTGCCAAGCCCACGAGCATGTCGTGGAGGCGGTGGTTGCCGCCCGCGAAGACGTAGCGATCGGAGGGCGCTTCCCGCAGGCCGATGCGGGCGAGGGCCTCGCCGACGTCCCGCGCGTCGACGGGGTTGATCCAGCCGTTCGGGTGGGGTGGGTTCATGCCGTTGGCGGTGGCGACGAGCAGCGCGGTGGTTCCCACGCGCAGGTCCCAAGGGCCAATACAAGCGCCGGGCGCCGCTGAGACAGTCTGGAAGCGGTCCTCAGCGTCGATCATGCGCTCCAGCTCCCACTTGAGGTCGTGGTAGGTGCCATGACCAGGGCGCGCCGGGTGACGGTGCGTCTCATTGGACGGGCCGCCGTCGGGGTTGGGGGCGACGATGGCCGTCGTGCTGACGTAGACGAAGCGCTGGATCCCCGCGCGGGCAGCGGCGTCCAGTGTGTTTTGGAGCTGGCGGGTGCCGAGCTCGAGCGTCTGCTCGGGGTGGATCGACAGGCGAGGGTAGTGGGCGGCGCAGTGGAAGACGGTGTCCATACCCTGCATGGCCTCGACCATTCCGTCCACGTCATCTTGGTCGGTGTTGACCATTGGCACCTTGCGCTTGCGCAGCGCGAGGACGTTGGTGCGGCGGCGGCGACCACAGCGGGGTTCAATTCCACGGGCAATAAGGGCATCAACTAGGTTGATACCAAGAAATCCTGCGGCCCCAAGAACAATCGGCTTCACACGGCCTCCGGTAGGTGTTGCTTCGGACTGGGCGCAGTATCGGAGCAGGCGGCTGACGGCAATCTGTACAACACGAGCCCGCGCATGCAGTGGTAGACTCCGACCATGAAGACGCCGCCGTCACCCGTCGTGCTCATTGGACCCGACGGGCGCATCACCGATATGAATGACGTCGCGCGCTCGGTTTTCGGGGACTGCGTCGGGCGCCGCTGCGCCGAAATTATGGGCCAATGTGATCGAGGCTACACGGGCTGCGGCGAGAACCCCGAGCAGTGGGCCCCCACCGACGGCTTCGGCCCGCGGGGCGTGTGCCGTCGCCTGCAGTCGCACGCCATCGTCGAGCTCGCCGCGGCGTCCACCGGCGGCGACCACCTGGAGCACCTGACCCCGCGCGAGGCCGAGGTGCTGCGCTTAGTCTCGGAGGGCCTCACCAACCAGCGCATCGCGCGGCGCTTGGGCATTCAGTTCTCCACCGTGCGCACCCACGTCGAGCACGCGCGACAGAAGCTCGGCTGCACCACCCGCGCCGAGGCGGTGGCCCGCGCGCTGCATTTGGGCTGGCTCTAGGGCGCTAGTACACCCACCGCGTCAGGTCGTAGGTGGCGACCTTGCACGCTAGGTCGCTGAGGCCCTGTCGCAGCCGGTCTTCTTGCGCGTCCAGGCGCTCGGGCGAGAGCTCCGACGGGATGAGCGGCGAGAGGTACACGATGTCGCTGGGGCCGAGCTCCATGGCGCGGACGGCGGCGACCGTGTCGCGAACGTGGTCGTCCTCGGCCGCGGCGCCGCCAGGCCCCACGAGCGCGATGACGCCAGCGCTCACGCCAGCAGCGTGCAGGCGGTGCACGAGCTGCGCGGCGCCGTGCGGGGTCGCGGGCTTGCCGAGCGCTTCCAACAGCGGCGCGTTGCCGGTCTCGAGGCCGACGTAGGCGCGTCGCAGACCCGCTGCGGCGAGGTCCTTGAGCTCGTCGACGGTTCGACCGGGTGGCGTAAAGGCATCGACGAAGCTGTAGAAGCCGCCAGCAGCTTGGTCGGGGAGCGCCTCGCGCACGCGCTCCATGGCGGCGAGGATGCGGTCGCGCGGGATGAGCAGGGCGTTCGCGTCGCCCAAGAACACGGAGCGGCGCAGCGCGAGGCTCGGGCCCAACAGCTCGCGCACCGACGCGAGGTGGGTCTCTAGCTCGTGCGGCGGCTTCACCCGGAAGGGCACGTTGGCGTAGAGCGTGCAGAAGCGGCAGGCGTTGTGGCTGCAGCCCTCGGTCACCTGCGCCACCACGGCCTGGTAGCAGTCGGGCGGCAAGATCGGCACCGGGCGGTACACCTGCGCATACCGCGCCGCGTGCGCCGCGTAGCGCGCCGGTGTCCAGGAGCGCAGGCGCTCGAGCTGGGCGGCGTCGCCCTGCAGGTCGAGCGTCGCGAGCCGCTTGCACAGGGCCGTGAGCAGGGGCAGGGCGCGCTCGGGGGGGTGAGCGACGGGGCGACGCTTGTGGCGCCCACGCGGGCCGCGGCGCTCAAGCAGCGTGCCGCTCACGCCGAGCTGGAGGTGCACCTCGTCCGTGTGTCCCTGCAGAAAGCGCCCGCCTGCGTCGAAGCTCCACTGGAGGCTCTCGTCGTCGGAGCGTAGGTGTAGGGTGCTCCCTCGATCAATCAGCAGCACGGACCGGTCCGCGGTAGGTGGACGAGGACAGCGGTGCCGCCCTCCTCCGGCGTGATGACCTTGATGGTGCCGTCGTGCCGGTGAACGGTCTGCGCGACGATCGCGAGGCCGAGGCCGGTACCGTGGACCTTGGTCGTGAAGAAGGGCTCGAAGAGCCGCTCTCGCACGTCGTCCGGGATGCCGGGGCCGGTGTCGCGCACGGCGAGCACGACCTCGTTATCGACCTCCCGCGCTGAGACGTGGATGGCGCCGTCGCCTTCGAGGGCCTGGGCCGCGTTCAACAGGAGGTTGAACAGGGCGTCGCCGATGAGGCGCGCGTCGATTGTCACCCGGGCGTGCGTGACGTGCTGGTGAACGTCAACGCCGTGGGAGACGGGGTCTTCGTGGAAGCGCGCGATGACGCTGCCTACGAGCTCGGCGAGGTCGGTCTCATGGGTGAGGAGCTCGGGGGGGCGCGCGTACACGAGCATGTCCTCGAGCGACGCGGTCAGGCCGTCGATTCGGTGCTGCATCTCTTCGAGGATGTGGCGTTCGGGCTCGGTGTGGGCGCGGCCGCTGAGCACCTGCAGCGCAGCTTTCAGGCCGGCGAGCGGGTTGCGCACCTCGTGCGCGACGACGGCTGCCATGCGCCCTAGGTGCGCGAGTGAGTCCTGATTTCGGCGGTGCTGCTCGGAGCGGTACAGCGCGTCGCGGTAGGCGTCGATCTCCACCTTGGAGCGGTGAAACAAATACACCGCGCCGCCGGTACCCCAGATCGCGCCCAGCGAGAGGCCGCGATTCAGCACGTCGATCGACTCAACGGCGGAGTCCAGCGGCGCGGCGCTTACCCACGCGCCGACCAGCGTGAGCAGGGTGCCCAGCCCGGCCGCGAAGAAGACGTCGCGCGAGACGGGTGACCAAAGCGACAGGATCACGGGGACGATGTACGGTACGCCCACCGCGATCCCCGCAGGAGAGACCGCGTCTAAGAAGAACACGCCGAGCGACACGCCGACGCCCATAGCCGACAGCTCGTTGCGGAAGCGCTGGTCAAGTGGAGTCATGGGCGAGCGCTATGCAAGAGTTGGGCCATGCCAGGGCTTGGCGGGGGGTGGTGCCCTACGGCGTGTTGGTGCGCAGCTTCTGAATCACGGGATCAAGCTCCGTGATGTCGGCGAGGGTGCAGCGGTTCGCCCACTGGTAGAAGTGATCGCTCACTAGGCTCCAGGTGGGGTGGAGGGGGCATGGGTTCCGGGTGTCACACACCCCCCAGCCGAAGGCGCACTGGCTCTCGACGGGCGCGGAGTCCACGGCGGAGAGGATGTCGATGTAGCGGATCTGGTCTTTGGGCTTGGACAAGCAGAACCCGCCCCCGTGGCCCTTGCGCGAGGTGAGCAGGCCGCTCACGACCAAGCGACGCATGATCTTGGACAGGTAGTGTGCGGGGATGTCCGTAGCCTCGGACAGGTCGGTGGCGCGCATCGCCGTGCCTTCCTCGCGGGCGGCGAGCCAAGCCATGGCGCGGAGCGCGTACTCGGCAGTCTGGGACAGCAACATGGGGGGGCTCCTCGGGGTGGTGTTGCCTATTCGATCACGGCTTCACCGCGCATCCCTTTTCTTGGGCGCATGGTCCGGCGTTACCCCACAACGCCTGCTGTCGCACGGCGCCTGGCGCGTGGCTGATGATACCAGCGATGACGACGACGACCATGAGGAAGGACGCCGCAGCAGCGGGCGCGAGCGCTGCGACGATGAGCAGCGCTAGCTTGAGCGCCATCACCCAGCCCTGCACATAGCGCAGGTAGTCCTTGCCGCTCTTGCGAACGTCGTCGGCCAACAACACGCTCCCGCTCGCGACCGCGATGAAGGTCCAGCCGCCAGCGGGGTGCTGCCAAAGCGCGCCCCCCACGACGGCGCAGATGCTCGCGAGGTGAACGGCGCGCGCGGCGACGCGGACCATGCGGTGTCCGTGCTTTGGTTCGCTGGACAATCGGCGGCTCCTGTGCCCTCCGCTAACACAGCGCGAGCGCGATGTTAGCGGGGAGCGGGAGGCGCGCGTGGTGCTCGCATCGTTCGGTGCTTGGGTAGCGATCGCCAGCGCGAGTCCGCCGCTGCGCTACGAACCAGGCCCGTTTCAGCTGGAGCTGGCGCCCGAGTGGGTGGGCGATGAGCCGCTGGAACAGGCGTTGGAGCCCATCTTCGCGCGCCGGGCGCTGCGCGGGCGCGAGATCGACCTGTGGGTGCACGTCGGCGACGAGCGCACGCCGATGACGGTTTGGGTCGGGCTCGATCGCTCGGTGCGGGTGATGCCCGGTGATGCGCCGGGGGGGTGCGTTGCGTGTGAGTCGGCGACGGCCGCGACGCTCAGCGGCGAGTACCAGTTGGGCGTGTCCGCCGAGGCCGAGACCCCGTGGACAGAAGCCGATCTAGGCTTGGTCGCCGAGGCGATGGACGCGCTGTCGCCGGCGCTGCGCCGCCCGCTGCGTGGACTGGAGGTGCGTCGCGAACGCCGAGGCCCGCCGCGCATGGTCGCGCGCTACGAGCCCGACCGCTCGCCGCCTCGTGTCGTGGTGTTCGAGCGCGCGCTCGCGGCGGACGAGTGGTCCTTCGTGGGCGCGCCGACGTGTCCGCGCCCGAGCACGCTCTTGTCGGTGCTGCACGAGCTCGCGCACGCGATCGCCGACGCGCCGCGCCGCGACCTCGTCGCGACCTGGGAGGCCAGCGCCGATCGGGTGGGCCTGACCGCGGCCGTCACGTCGTTGACCAAGCGCGGCCCGGTCGTGGACGCCTACGCCCAGGTGGTCTCGCGCCGCGAGCGCGCGGTCACCGACTACGCGCGGCGCGACGTGCACGAGGCCTTCGCCGAGGCCTTCGCGCTCTACTACGCGGACCCCGAGGCGCTTCGCCGGGTCTCGCCAGCGCAGTACGCTTGGTTCGCAGCGGGCGGCCCGGCGAACGCGCTGGCGGATTGGTCGACGCTCATGGACCTGACACCGTCGTCGCTGTGATAGAGTGCCGCCCCGGTGTCTACGGAGGGTAGGGTTTATGCGCTCGTCGCTGCTTTGGTTGTCCTGTGCGTTCGCGCTCTCGGGCTGTAACGGTGGAAACACGGACGACTCGGCGGATCCGGGCACCGACTCTACCTTTACGGCGACGGGCGAGGCGCAGTTCGCGTTCATTCGCCTGCATGAGTCCATGTACTGGCAAGAGTCAGCGTTCCTCGGCGGTTTGTTCGTGGACAGCCGCCAAGGCGTTCGCAACACCTGGGAGTGCGGCTTCGCCTGGGACGCGCTCGGCTACCAGCTCTGCTACGGCGATCTGCCCAGCGGCGGCGACGTTCGGGTCGATCTCACGCAGGTGCCCGCCTTCGACCCCGCGGCAGCCACCTACCAGACCAACGGGCTTGAGCTGCACATCGGCGACTCGCTCGTCGCTCACCTCGTCAACGACTACCAGCGCGGCACGCGCACCTACCGCAACGAGCCGCTCCCCGGGCAGTTCAAGCCCGGCGACGCGCTCGGGATGTCCTTCGAGGGCGACTGGGGCAGCTACGCGGGCCAAGGGGACCTCGTCTTCCCAACCACCATGCGGACCTACGCGCCTGATCCGATGGACAGCTTCTCGCTTATGACCGGCGAGTCCGTCACCTTCGAGTGGGAGCCGGGCGAGGGCGGGGTCCAGCTCATCGCGTTGGGCACCACCGAGGACCGCATGTGGGCCTTGGACGACGATGGCTCGTTCACCCTCGACATGGCCACCGCGGGGCTCACCGAGTCCGGCTGGGTCGCGTTCATCCTACAGCGCACCGCCTGGCACGAGGAGCTCATCAACGGCGCTTCGATTTGGTATCAAGCTACCGACCAACAATGGTTCGAAGGCGAGTTCTCGGCGGTCGACCTCGGCTCGCGCCAGGAGCTCGTCCCGAGCGACACCTGCGGCGACGCGGTCCCCACCGTCGGCGCTGGGCAGCACTTTGGGCAGCTCGCCGACTTCGCGGACGACCTCGATCCCGGGGGCGACGGCTGCACCAACTGGTCCGCGTCTGGTCCCGACGGCTTCGTCGCGATCCAGGTCGGCGCTGGGCAGTACCTCTCGGCCTCGTACGACCTCCCGCGCAACGACGCCTCCTTGTACCTCCTCACGGACTGCGCGGACGCGACCACCTGCTTGGTGGGCACCGACGACGCCATGGACGCCCCCGAGGCGATCTGGTGGCTGAACGACACGGGCCTGGAGCAGACCGTCTACCTCGCGCTCGACGCCTACTCGGACGCGGGCTTGTTCTTGCTGGACGTCGAGATCGCCGACTACCGCGAGCCCGACATGGCCGATGACTGCGCGGGCGCCGGCGCGCTCACGCCGCTCACCTCCGGGCGGTGGTTTGGCTCCTTTGACGTGGGGGGCGACAGCATCGACCCCACCGCCTCCACCTGCCAGCTCGGCCCGGTGGCTCCAGGCCGCCAAGACCGCGTGCTGCGCGTCGACCTCGGCGTGGACGAGCGCTTCACCGCGACCGTGTCGCGCAGCGAGAGCGTCGCGATGCTGCTCCTCACGGACTGCACCGACCTGAGCACCTGCGTCGAAGGCGACGCTGAGCGCGGCTACGACGCGAACATCAGCTACTTCAACGGCAGCGGCGCGCCGCAGACCCTCGAGCTCGTCCTCGACGGCACGGGCGTCTTCCAGCTCGACGTCGCGTTCGACTCGGTGATCGGCCTCGATACGCCCGACGACTGCGCTGACGCCACGCTCTTCGCGCCGATGGCGCCGGGCCTGTACTACGGCGACCTCCGCCCCAACACCGACTCCCTCGACGTCGCCGACGGCTTCTGCACCACCGGCGTTCACGCCTCGCCGGGCGCGGACGGCGTCGTGCCGGTCCTCGTGCGCTCGGGCGAGATCTTGCACGCCACTGTGTCCATGCCTGGGCACGACCCCGTGCTCTACCTGCTCGACAGCTGCGACACGGGCGCCACCTGCGCCGACGCCGTCGACGCCTCCGCCGGACCCACCGAGCAGCTCAACTACCGCAACGCCACCAGCGCGCCGCAGACCCTGTTCCTCGTGATCGACGGCTACTCGGACACCGGCATCTTCAGCCTCGAGCTCGCTACCGAAGCCACGGGCGTGCTCATCCCCGGCGACACCTGCGATGACGCCCTCGGCATGATGGGCGTTGAGCCTGGACTGTACGCGGGTGACATCGGGGCCTTCCACGACGACCTCGACCCAGGCCCCGGCGGCTGCACGGGCTACAGCGCCGACGCCCAAGACGGCATCGTGCCCATCGACCTCGAGCCGGGGCAGACGGTCGATCTCACCTACTCCTCCGAGTACGGCGACGGCTCGCTCTACCTGCTCTCCGACTGCTCGGACGAGTCCACCTGCTTGGTGGGTGTGGACACCGTGGGCCCTCCCGGCAACGACGAACACCTCAGCTACACCAACGACACCAGCGCCGCGCAGACGGTCTACGCGGTGCTCGATGGCTATGGCTCGGCGAGCAGCTTCGTCCTGCGCGTCGACTTTCGGTAGCGGCTACTGAACCTGCGCGACCGACTGCAACATCTCGCGGTTGAAGTCGGCGCGCAGCGACAGCAGGGACGCGAAGGTCGGCCGCGGCGCGTTGAACACGGCGATGCCGGTCGGCTTGACGAGCTCGCCGTCGAGCTCCAGCACGTCCATGTTGATCTCGGAGCGCGCGGCGTACGCCACGCGGCGGCCGCGCTCGTCCACCTCCTGGGCGGAGGCGGCGCAGACGGACGTGAGCAGCAGGACGAAGAACAGGGGACGCATGGGGCACTCTCCAGGTGGGGGTCGCTTCGAGGCAGAAGGACAGCGGCTGAGCGGCGGCGGTTCCGCGCGCGTCGTGATTCGCTGGCCCTCCGCGCTTGCGTCGCGGCTCTCGTGGGTTCATCCTTGCATCCTCACGACATGGAGGCGCGATGCGCATCGGAGTCCTCACCAGCGGCGGTGACGCGCCAGGCATGAACGCGGCGATTCGCTCGCTCACCAAGGCGGGCATCGCGCGAGGGCACACGGTGCTCGGCGGCAGCCCCTCCGCCGTCGACCGCATCCTCGCGCAGCGGCTCGCGGTGGGCGCGCTGTTCGCGCTGGAAGCGGGCGCGCACGATGAGCTGCTCGCGTGGGAGACGACGGCCGGGCTCGCCACGCAGGACGCCTCGGTGAACCGCGAGCCCCTCGACCAGGCGCTCGCCGAGACCGAGCGCGTGCTCGACGTCTCCTCGCCCGCCACCGTGCGCAGGGTGGCGCTCATGCGGAGCGCCGAGGCGCTGCTCGCGCTATGAGCTGGGACATCGTACTCTATGGTGCGACGGGCTTCACAGGCCGACAAGCGGCGGCCTTCCTCGCGGATCACGCGCCACCGGGGCTTCGGCTCGCCATCGCTGGGCGGCGCTTGGACGCGCTGGAGGCCGTCGCGGCGTCGCTCTCGCGCGAGGTCGGCGTGCTGGTGGCGGACGCCTCCGACCAAGCGGCCCTCGACCGCATGGTCCGCGGCGCGCGGGTCGTCGCGAGCACCGCGGGGCCGTTCGCGCGCTACGGTGACGGCGTCGTCGCGGCGGCGATGGCCCACGGCGCCCACTACTGCGACATCACCGGCGAGACGCCCTGGGTTCGCGGCCTCATCGACCGCTACCACGCGGTCGCGGTGGCGCAGGGGACCACCCTCGTGCCCTTCTCCGGCTTCGACAGCGTGCCAAGCGATCTCGGCGTGCTCTTGCTCGCACAAGCAGCGCGCGAACGCGGCGCGGGGCTCGGTCGCGTTCAAGCTGCGTTCGCGATGAAGGGGGGCTTTAACGGCGGCACGCTCGCGTCCTCCCTCGCGATGGCCGAGGACGGTCACCTCGGCGCGCTCGCCGACCCCTTCGCGCTGGTGCCAGAGGGCGGCGACGCGGCCCTCGCCCAAAGTCAGCGCTACCCGCGCTTCGACACCGAGACGGGTCGCTGGCACACCGCCTTCTTGATGGCGCCCGTGAACACGGCGGTGGTGCGCCGCAGCGCCGCCCTCGCCGCGCTCGCGGGCGAGAGCTACGGCGCGCGCTTCGCCTATGGCGAGGCGATGGAGACGCGCTCGCGCCTGCAGGCGTTCGCGCTCGCGCAAGGCCTGCGCTTCGGCCCGCTCGCCCTGCGCAGCGCGACGATTCGCCGCCTGCTCGCGCGCTTCGGGCCGTCGCCGGGGGAGGGGCCCTCGCAGGCGGAGCGCGACGGCGGCTTCTTTCGAGCGCGCTTTCGCGGCGAGCTCGACACGGGAGAGGTGCTCCACGCCGAGGTCTCAGCGACGGGCGACCCTGGAAACCGCGCTACGGTACAGCTCCTCGGGGCCACTGCGCTGCACCTCGCCGAGCACGGCGGCGCTGGCGGCGTGCTCACCCCGGCGACGGCGGGGGGCTCGTTGTTGATTGAGCGCCTGCGCAGCTTGGGCGTGGTCGCGGAGTGCAAGGAGGCGTAGCGTTCGCCACACTCGACGCGGTGGACGACTCCATCGCGCACGGAGGACAGATGGGCTTGCTCTCGAACTGGTTTGGCTCCACGCCAGAGGTGATTCCTACGCATATTGAGACCCTGGCGGAGTTTCGCCGCGTGGTCTTGGAGAGCGAGCGGCCGGTGCTGTTGGACGTGTGGAGCCCGACATGCGCGCCTTGTCGCCAGCTCGCCCCGTGCTCGTGCAGGTGGCGACCAAGTACGCGGGCAAGGTCGACGTCGTCGAGCTCAGCGCCGTGTCAGCCGAGCGCGCGCTGCTCGCGCTGCTCGGCGTACAAGCGACGCCGACGATCCTCATCTACGAGGGTGGCGAGGAGTTCGGGCGAATCGCAGGATTTCGGCCAAGAGCGTGGTTTGACGAGATGATCGCGACCGAGTTCCCCGAGCTGCTCGCCTAGGCGACCGCGGCGGTGCAGCGCCACCGCGACATCCGTGCCGTGGTTCGCGGAGGCGCGGGCGATGGCGCGATTCGTGGCGAAGGATCGTGGTAGCCGATCGCGCGACGCCGGGCGCTGATCCTCGAGCGCGGCGGTGATGCGCGGCTGAGCGGGCTGAGCGCGACACGGATGTCGTGGTTTGCGGTGCCAGGCGCGTCAGTTCTCGAACGAGAAAGTGAAGTATGACGGGTTAAAAGTCACTATTCGCGCATCCAGGAAGTCTGGCATGCCTGCTGCATGGCATTCGCGCGGAGAACGCAAGAGCGTTGCGGAGCCCAGCGGGTCCCGCGCACGGACGCCCGGTCAGCGATGGCCGGGCGTCTCTGTGTTCACGGCGCGTCGCGCGCAGTATGCTGCGACGATGAACCCGACCGACACCATCGCGTGGAGCGATCACCCGCTCGACCTCGCCGCCGCCGCCCGTGATCTGTGGCCTGGCGGCACTCTTGACTTCGTGCAGGGGCGCTCGTCGACCGGGCCTGAGCGCGTGTGCTGGCCCGAGGATGACGCCCAGGTCGCCCAGGTCTTCGCCGAGGCCGCCGCCGCCGGGCAGGTCGTCGTCCCTTATGGGGGCGGCAGCGGCGTGTGCGGTGGGGCGCGCTCCGGCAGCGGTGCGGTCGCGCTCGACACCAAGCGCCTCGCGCGCATCGGCCCGCTGGACGCCGAGCGCTGGACGGTCGACTGCGAGGCTGGGGTCATCGGCCAGCACCTCGAGGACTGGCTCGCGGCGCGCGGCTTCGTGCTCGGCAACTCACCCTCGTCCATCGGCTGCTCCACCGTAGGCGGCTGGGCGGCGTCGCGAGGCGCTGGCCAGTTTAGCAGTAAGTACGGCGTCTTCGAGGATATGATCCTCCGCCTTGAGGGTGTCGCGCCGGGGCATGGGCGCTTCGTCGTGGGCGAGGGCGGCGACGCGCCGGACGCGTGGATGCCGCTGCTGCTTGGCTCCGAGGGCACGCTCGCGGTGATCACGCGCTTGCGCCTGCGGGTGTGGCCAGCGCCCGCCAAGCGCTGGCTGCGCGGCTACCGCTTTCGATCGCTCGAACAGGCGCTCACCGCCATGCGCCGCCTCGCGCAAGGCGAGCTGTGGCCCGCGGTCGTTCGCCTCTACGATCCGGTCGACACGCGGATCGGCGGGCGCACAAGCCCCAAGGGGCACAAGAGCGGTGGCGACCCGGGCTGGCTCTCCACCTGGATGCGCCGGCTCCCGCATGAGCACCTCAGCAGGCGCGCCCTCGCGCTCCCGCTCGCGCTGCCACACCTCGCGAACGCGCTCCTCGACCGCGCCTCTTCGGACTGCCTGCTCATCCTCGGCTTCGAGGGCGACGCGGAGGTGGTGGAGCGCACGAGCGCCGAGGGCCACGAGCTCTGCCTCGCTGCGGGCGGGGATGACCTCGGCGCCGAGCCGGGCGAGCGCTGGTACGCGTCGCGGCACGCCGTCTCTTACAAGCTCATGCCGATCTTTGCGGCGGGCGGCTACGCGGACACCATGGAGGTCGCGGCCCGCTGGTCGGACGTGCTGCCCACCTACCACGCCGTGCGCGCGGCGGTGCGCGACGACGCCGTGGTGATGGCCCACCTCAGCCACGTCTACCCCGAGGGCGCCGCCATCTACTTCTCCTTCGCGGGGCCTGGCGACAGGAGGCGCTACAACGCGCTCTGGGAGCGGGCCTTAGCGGCGGCGCTCGCCGCAGGCGCCACCACCACGCACCACCACGGCGTCGGCACGCTCAAGGCGCGGGCGGTCTCGGCCGAGCTCGGCCCCGCGGCGGCTGGCTGGCGGGCGCTCAAGGCGGAGCTCGACCCGAACGGGCTGCTCAACCCGGGGCGTGTGTTCGTCGACGGCGTCGAACCCGCTGTCGTCTCCCATCGCGAGCCACTCGCAGACGATGGCCTCGTCGTCTGCGATGGTCGAGGCCCGCTCCCAGAGGCGGCGCGGTGGCGTTGGGAGCACCTGCCCGCACCGCCGAGGTGGCAGCGCTCGCCATGGCATACGGGCTGGGGCGAGGTCGCGGGCGCGGTGGACGGGCAACGGTGTCGCCTCGGGCGCGGGCCGCGCTCGGCGGCGGGCCCCGATCTGCGTGGGTGGCTCTTCGCACACGATCCGCTCGCGACCTGCCTTGTTGCGAGCGAGGCCGAAGCGAGCCGCTGGCTCGGCGCCGCGCGCGTGGAGCACCCGTGGCGGGCGGCGCGGGCGCTGCTGCGGTCGGACCTGCGCCCGGCGGTGCTCGCTGTGCAAGCGGGGGAGCTGCTGGTCGGCTTTCGCGGGCCGGCGGCGCAGGCGCTCGGCCTGCTCGCCTCGGAGCGGGTGCCGGGTGGCCTGAGCGAGCGGCCGTGGCAGAACCCAGCGCGCGCGACCGGCCCGCTGGAAGCTTGTGGCGACGACGACCTCGCCGCCGTGAGCGTCACCGCGCAGTCCGCGTGGCGGAGGGCCGAGTGAACGCGCTCATCGAACAGTGCAGCGTCTGTCCGCGCTTGTGTCGTCACGCTTGTCCTGTCGCCACCGCCACCGGACGCGAGGCCGCGGTGCCGTCGCTCATCGCGTCGGCGATTCACGCCTGGTCGCGCGGCTGGCTGAGCCCGGAGCTCGCCGGGAACGCAGCCTCCCTGTGCGTGGACTGCGACGCGTGTCGCGAGGCGTGCCACCTGCACGCAGACCTGCCCGGCGAGCTGCGCGCGGTGCGGCGCCGCTTGCTGCGCCCCGCGCCCATGGAGCCGCTCGGTCCCATCGAAGGCGACGCGGAGCTGGTGGTCATCGAGGCGGACACCCGCTCCTTCGCGGCGGCCTTGGGCCAAGTGCTCGGGGTGCCCGTCGCGCGCTTGCGCACAGCGGACGCGCTCGGTGTTCACGCCATCGACAGCGCGCTCTGGCCTGCGCGGGTGCACGCGCTTCGCTCCAAGCTGAAGTCGCGGTCGCTCGTCACGGCGGACGGCGGCGTCGTGCGCGCGCTCACCTCGGCGGCGCTCCCGGTGCGCTGGCTGCACGAGCTGGTGGACCTGCACCAACCGGTGCGTGACAGCTGCGCCAGCAACGGCGCAGCCGAAGGCCTGCGCTGCTGCGGTGGCGCGGGGCCCCTCGCGGCGGAGCACCCGGCAGACGCCGAGCGAATGGCGCGGGTCTGGGCCGCCGCGCAGCCCGACGCGCCTGTCGCCGACGCCCGCTGCGCGGGCTTGTGTCGCCGAGCGGGCGCGCCCGTCGTCGACGCCATCGACCTGTTGTTGCTCCGGCTGGGCACCCCCCAGGAGGCCCCATGACCCCCAAGCAAAATACGCACGAGCGCGCCTGCTTCATCCTCAACCCGCGCAGCGGCGGCGGGAGAACCGGCGGGCGTGAGTCTGCGCTTCGCCAGGAAGTGAGCCGATGGTTCGCGCAGGGCGAGGTGAGGACGACAGAAGCTGCCGGACACGGCACCGAGCTCGCGCGCCGCGCGGTCGACGAAGGCTTTGACGTGGTCGCCGCGGTGGGCGGCGATGGAACGGCGCACGAGGTCGTGAACGGCTTGGTCGAAGCCGGCGTCGCCCGCCGCGAGGGCGTCGTGTTCGCGGTGATCCCGGCGGGCACAGGCTCAGACCTCGTGCGCACGCTGCGCATGCCATCGCGCTTGGAGGAGGCCGTCGCGACCGTCGCACACGGGCGCACGCTGCACGCGGACCTCGTCAGCGCCACCGTGCGCGGACCCGACGGCCCGCTCGCGTCCACCTGCGTCAACGTGGCGGGCTTTGGCTTGAACGGCGACGTGGTGTCGCGCGTGAACCAGAGCAACAAGCGCTTGGGCGGCACCATCACCTTCGCGGCCGCCACCGCGCGCACCCTCGCGAGCTACCGCGCGCCCGTGGTGCACTTGAGCTGGACGGACACCCGGGGCGAAGAAGCGAGCTGGTCGGGGCCGATCTTCGCGGTCTTCCTCGCAAATGGCGCCTATTGTGGCGGCGGGATGTGGCTCGGGCGCGGCGGCGCTATGAACGACGGCGCCATCGATCTCACCATCATCCCCGAGCTCAGTTGGGCGCAGGTGCTCACCGGCGCGCCGCGCTTGTTCACGGGCACGATCGCCGAGGTTCCAGGTGTCGTTCGCGTCGCGGTGCGATCGCTTCGAGCCACCAGCGCGCAGGACGTTCGGGTGGATCTGGACGGCGAGCAGCCAGGCACTCTTGAGGCGACCTTTCAACTAGTCCCCAAAGTGCTCCCGATAAGAGCTGTTTGGGAGGATCCTAGGCGCTCCTAGTCGCTCGGAAATAAGGTTCGTCCGTGCTGTGAGACTATTTTCAGTATTCGGAGAGCCGCTCGTAGTGAGGATTCCCGAAAAAAGTGGCCTTCTCCCCTTGCGCATAGGGGGGGGCAGCGCCTAGAAGGTGCGTGTTCGGGGAGTGATGCTTAGCGAAGCATGCTCTGCGGGTATCGGGAGGTCCGAGCCCATCGATCGTCGCATTGAGTTGCACAAAAAGTCGCGCTTTTGCGTCGACCCAGAACAGAATTTGGATTAAACGTCCGCATCCAGAACGGAGGCTCCAATGAACAAGGCCGATCTCACCGAAATGCTGGCTTCTCGTGGCGGTATCCCCAAGGTCCGCGCTGCTAGCTACATCAACATCCTCACGGAGGCCATCCAGGAGGCCCTCGTGCGCAGCGAGAAGGTGACCATCTCCGACTTCGGCACGTTCACCGTGTCGCAGCGCCGCGCGTTCAAGGGTCACAACCCTAAGAACGGCAATGAGATGAACGTGCCCGCTCGCCGCATCCCGGTCTTCCGCGCTGGCAAGGGCCTCAAGAACGCCCTCAACCCCGACGAAGCCAAGTAAGCTCGCGTCAGGGGCCGCTTCGGCGGTCGAGCCGCCCCAGACCTTTGTGGTCTTGGGCGGCTCTTCGTTTTTGGGGCTCGCGGCGCGCCCGGCGCGACACGAGCTGTCTCACGGGCTGGACGAGCCAATAGCGCGTGATTACGGAGAGCGGTCGGAGGACTCATGTACTCAGAGTCGCGCCCGCAGCCGAGTCTGCCTGACGGGCGTCTTATTCGCCTTGTAGCCGACGCCCAGCTTCCCTCTCGCTACGGCAACTTTCGGGTGATGGCCTTCGAGGCCGCCGACGGCAAAGAGTACGGAGCGGTGGTTCGGGGCGAGGTGCGCGGCGCCAAGGGCGTACCCGTGCGCTTGCACTCCGAGTGCTTCACCGGCGACGTCATGGGCAGCCTGCGCTGCGACTGCCGCGACCAGCTGGAGGCGGCGCTTCGCTACATCGGCGAGCGCGAACTCGGCGTGGTGCTCTACCTGCGCCAAGAGGGGCGCGGCATCGGCCTCGCCAACAAGATCCGCGCCTACGCGCTGCAAGACAGCGGCATGGACACCGTCGAGGCGAACCTCGCCCTCGGCTTCCGCGATGACGAGCGCTCCTACGACGTCGCCGCGCAGATGCTCCAAGAGCTCGGCGTGCAGTCGGTCCGCTTGTTGACCAACAACCCGCGCAAGTGGGAGGGCCTGCAGGCCCACGGCGTCACGGTCGATGGCCGCATCCCCATCACCATGGAGCCGAACGAGCACAACGTCGACTACCTCGCCACCAAGAAGCGCAAGTCGGGCCACTTGCTCTAGCCGCGCGGTGCGCTCACCAGGGCGCGGCGCGCGCGATGGCGGCGACGCAGGCGGTGTCCGCGCGCAGGACCAGCGGGCCGAGGCCCATGGGGGAGAAGCCCGCGTCGAGCGCGGTCGCGATCTCGGCGTCGGTGAAGCCGCCCTCGGGGCCGATGAGCACCGCGGTCGGGCCGGTGGCTGGGGCGGTGCTCGGGGCGCCGGGCAGGGCGATGCGTCGATCGAGGCTAGCGGGGAGCTCGGCGATCGCCTGCTCCAAGCGGCGCAGCGGGTGCAGCAGGGGCAGCGCGTCGCGGTGGCACTGGTGCGCAGCGGCTTGGGCGATGCGCTCGACGCGGTCGAGGCGCAGCTCGGAGGGCACGCAGCGCGACAGGTGCAGCGGGTGAAGCTCGGAGACGCCGAGCTCAGTGGCCATGCGAATGATCAGGTCAAACGCTGGCTTTTTTGGCACGCCGATCAGCAGGTGCAGCGCGGGGCGCGGCGCCTCCTCGCGCGGGTCGTCGAGCTGACGCACGCGGGTGAGGGTGCTGTCGGCGGCGAGCAGCTCGGCGGTAGCGCGGGCGCCTGAGCCGTCGAACAGCTCCACCGTGGCGCCGGGGGCCTGGCGGAGGACGCGGACCAGGTGGTGAGCGCTCGCGTCTGGCAGGACGAGCTCGTCGCCTGCATGGCCGAGGGCGTCAACGCGCGCGCGTCTCACCCGGCGTTCTCCGTCGCGAACTGCAAGCAGATCCACTCGCCGTCCACGTCGCGGTGCTCGATCTTGAGCGAGGCGAAGGCGTTGAGCACCAAGTGCTCCCGGTCGGCGAGCACGCCAGCGACCACGAGGCGGCGCTGGGTGAGGCGCAGGATGTGCGGGGCGAGGGCGACGAGCACCTCGGCGTAGAGGTTGGCCAGCACGAGCTCAGCGGGGCGCTGCAGCGCTTCGATGGGGGTGTCGCTAAAGTCGAGCGTCACGCCGTTGAGGCGCGCGTTGTCGTGGCTGTCCTGGACCGCGCGGACCTCGTTGTCGACGCCCCAGGCCTCACAGCCGAGCTTGGCGGCGGCGATCGCGAGGATGCCGCTGCCGCACCCTAGGTCAAGCACGGTGTGGTGCGTGTCCGCGAGGGCGTCCAAGCGCCGCAGCGCGCCGAGGGTGGTCGGGTGCTCTCCGGTGCCGAAGCCTTGGCCCGGCTCGATGATGATGGCGCCTTCGGGCGCGTCCCACGGTGGGGCGATCACGACGCGCGGGCTCACCTGCTTGGGGCGGAAGGACGCGCGCCACTCGGCCTCCCAGTCGCGGCCGGGCTCGAAGGTCCACACCGTGGGGTGAGGGGCCATGAGCGCGTCGACGCGTGGCTGATCGGGCTGCTCGTACCAAGCGAGGATGCGCGTCCAAGCGGCCACGGGCGCTGGCGGCCCTGTGTCCCACGGCTGGCGTGGGGGCGGGGTCTCGCCGGGGCGGTAGGTCTCTTGCAGGCCCATGGCGCCGGCCGCGAACAGCAGGTCGCTCACGCGCTGCACGTCACCGCGCGGGACGTCGACCTGGACTTGGTGCCAGCCGAGGTCGCTCACTCGGGCGCCACAAACGGGCCAGGAGTGGGCAGGCTCACGCCGTCACGGGCGGCCTCGATGAGGCGCGCGACGTCGTCGGGGGTGTTCAGGATCTGGACCCACTCGGAGCCGTTGGTGCCGCGAAGGAAGAGCGTCGGGGTGCCGCCGATCTGCAAGGTGCTGCCGTCGTTGGAGTCGTTGATGACGTTCTCGATGACGGTGGGGTCCTGCACGCAAGCGCGCCACTTCTCCATGTCGAGGCCGACCTGGTCCGCCATGAACTCGAGGTCGCCCTCCGAGAGGCGCCCGATGTTGGTGTACATGGTGTCCGCGTACTCCCAGAACTTGTCCTGGCGGTGCGCGCACTCAGCGGCGAGGGCGCCGAGGCAGACCTCGGGGCGGCCGGGGGCGAGCTTCGGGTTGCACTCGCCCGACAGGGGGTAGTTCTTGTAGCGGAGCGAGACGTCGGGGTGCTTCTCCACGAGCTCGTGGAGCTGCGGGAAGGCGTGGGCGCAGTGGCCACAAGCGAAGTCGGCGAACTCGACGATCTCGTAGCGCGCGTCGGGGCGGCCGAGCAGGGGCTCCTGGCCGTCCAGGTGCATGATGCCGCCGGTCGCCATGTACAAGGCAGCGACCTCGGCGCTCGGGTTCGCGCTCTTGGAGATCGGGGGCGGCGGGCTCTTGTCGAGCACCTGACCCAGGCCTGCGCCGAACACCAGCAAGAACACGCCGCTGACCGTGAGCGACGCGGCGCTGGTGATGGCCGAGCCGGCCTGCTCAAAGAGCGAGACGCCGTCCTGCGCCATGCCGCGGAAGGCTGCCCAGAAGAGCAGGATGTTCGCGCCGTAGATGGCGATGCAGAACGGACAGACCAGGCCGAGCTTGGCGCTCTCATTGGCGAGGTAGGCCGAGAAGGCCAGGCTGGCGAGACCGAACAAGCCGTTCACCTGGTGGAGGCGCTTGGCGTTGGTGGCCGCCGCGACGATGAGCCCCGCGTAGAAGGCGACGCCGAAGAGCGTGACCGGGACGCCGAACAGCTCCGAGGCCGCCGAGGCGTTCACCTTGTCGCAGTTCACGATCTCGTTCACCGAGCAGATGGCTGGGCCGCTCGGGAAGAGCTTGTGCAGCAGCAGGTAGCCGTTGGCGCCCAGGCCGACGGCGGCCGCGGCGACGATGCCCCACCGAGGGTTGGCGCGAATGACGAGCGCGCACACGGCGAGCACCGCGGCGATGCCGGTGAAGAGCGGCACCGGCGAAGCGTTCGCTGCAAACGGAAGGAGCGGCAGGCCTGCCAGGAACAAGGAGTGCATTGCTTATGGCCTCTTCTTAGCGGACGCGGTGCATATCGCGCTCGGCGTCCTTCGCCTTCAGGGACTCGCGCTTGTCGTGGAGCTTCTTGCCCTTTGCGAGCGCGATCTCTGCCTTGAAGAGCGAGCCCTTCAGGTAGATCCGAAGCGGAACAATCGTCATCCCCTTCTGCTGTGTGGCGCGCTGGAGCTTCGACAACTCGTGACGATGAAGCAGCAGCTTTCGCGGGCGAAGCGGCTCGTGATTGAACTGGTGCGCCTCGATGTAGGGGGAGATGTGCAGCCCGATGAGCCACGCGCTGTCGCCGCGCAGCTGAATATGCGCGTCGCGAAGGTTGGCGTTGCCAGCGCGCAGGCTCTTCACCTCGGAGCCGAGCAGCTGCAGCCCCACCTCAAAGCTTTCCGACAGGTGGAAGTCGTGCCGCGCTTTGCGGTTGACGACGACGTCGCGAGTCTCGGTCTTGGACACAGTGCCCTCCGGGCGGCTGGCTAACGCGCGACGCGCGATCGCGGAGGTCCGGACATTGGATCGAGCGGCCTCGACCCGTGTGTGGGGTTGGGATCGGCCTGCGTGGCGGATCGTGGATCGAAGTGGATCCAAGTATGTTGAATGTGGGGGAGAGTGGACTATAGTGGTGGAGCCGGGATCGAACTCGGCGGGTCCCCTCCGGATTGACATGCTGAAGGTTCGCTGCCAGGCCAACGCGACTCTTGATCCCAAGGGTCGACTCGCGCTCCCCGCGCCGCTCAAGCGCGCGCTGGGGGAGAGCGACGTGTCGCAGCTGGTCTTGGCGTTCCACAAGGGGGCCGTGTGGGGCATGACCCCCCACGACTTTGAGGAGCAAGTGGAGCGTCGCCTCGAGCAGCAAGATCCCTTCGCGGCCGACGTGCTCGACTTCGCTCACGCCATGCTCTCCACGGCTCAGGACGTGAAGGTCGACAACAACGGGCGCATCTTGCTGCCCCCAATCCTACGCAAGCTGGCGGGCCTCGATCGAGAGATCGTGGTGAGCTCGCTGCTGTCCCGCATCGAGATCTGGGACGCACAGGCGTGGGACAAGCGCTTCGAGGTCGCGCTGGAGCGCGCCGCGGCGGCCAGCGGCATGCCGCGCGGGGAGGCCTGGTGAGCTTCGTCCACGACACGGTCCTGCTGCACGAGTCCGTGGCCGCGCTCCACCCGGTGGACGGCGGCTGCTATGTCGACTGCACCCTCGGCGGCGGTGGGCACACCGAGCTGCTGCTGGAGTCGGCCGACTGCACGGTCATCGGCTTGGACCGCGACCCAGCGGCCCTCGCCGCGTCCACCGAGCGCCTCGCGCGCTTTGGCGACCGCTTCATCCCCGTGCGCGCCACGTTCTCCAGCCTCCACGACGTGCTGCGCGCCCAAGGGCGCGACAAGGTGCAGGGCATCCTCGCCGACATCGGCGTGTCGTCTCCGCAGCTGGACGACGGCGCCCGCGGCTTCTCCATTCGCAACGTCGGCCCGATCGACATGCGCATGGACCCGGACGCCGAGCTCTCGGCGGCCGAGATCGTCAACGAGTGGACCATCGACGAGATCACCAAGATCGTCCGAGATTATGGAGAGGAGCGTCACGCTCGCCGCGTCGCTACCGCCATCGTCGAGGGTCGCCCTTGGCGGGACACCGGCGCGCTCGCGGGCGCTGTCGCGGGTGTCGTCGGCAAGGGCAAGGGGCGCATCCACCCCGCTACGCGCACCTTTCAAGGGCTGCGCATCGCCGTCAACGATGAGCTCGGCGAGCTGGAGCGGCTCCTCGCTGCGTCGGTCACCGCGCTCGCACCAGCCGGATGGCTGGCCATCATCACCTTCCACTCCCTGGAAGACCGCCTGGTAAAGCAGTTCCTAGCTGCAGAAGCAGGCAAGCAGGCCGAGCGTGACCCATGGGGTAACGCCATCGGCTCCTTCCGCATGGCACCCCCCGCCAAGCCCGTCACCGCCCCCCCCGACGACCCCAATCCACGCGCTCGCTCCGCCCGGCTGCGCAGCGCCATGAGGCTCCCGTGAACGCTCAGTCACTCGGCCTTCGTCACTCCGTCACCCTCGTGGCTCCGCCCGTGGCGCTCCCCGCGCCCGAGGTCGAGGTCGCGCACTGGGACACCCCGTTCGTCAACGTGCGCCCGCTATGGCGTCACGTCGTCGCGGTCACCATGATCTTCGCGCTCTCGGTCGCGTGGGTCGAGGTCCGCCTCGACGTGAAGAAGACGCGCATCGAGCTGGACCGCAACGCGTCCATGCAGCGCGAAGCCCTCGTGCTCAACAAGCGCCTGCGCTTGGAAGTCGACGCGCGCCGGCGGGCGGCGGCCATGGAGCAGGTCGGGCGCGCGCTCTCGCTCTCTGGAGCGGCGCCGGTCGTCGTGGTCGCGCGGCGATGAGCAACCGCATCGCCATCCCGAAGGTGGACATCCCACCCGACGAGCAGGCGCTCGTGCGCAAGCGCGCCGCCGGCCGCAGCGGGGGCGTCGGCGCCCTGCTCGCCGTCGTGCTCGCTGGCATCGCCGCTCGCGGCGCGGTGCTCTGCGTGGACCCGGACCAGCGCACCACCCGCATGGGCTCAGGGCAGCGCTGGGGGCAGACCACCCTGCGGGCCGACCGCGGCGACATCTTGGACCGCAACGGGCGCCGCTTGGCCACCTCGGTCGACGCGCCCTCGGTCATCGTCGACCCCATGCTCGTGCAGCCCGATCAGCTCGCCGAGCTCGCGGGCCAGCTCGCGAACATCCTCGACATGCCAGCCGACGAAGTGCGCGAGAAGCTCGGGCGCGACGGCCGCTACGTGCGGCTCAAGACCCGTGTTCACCCGGCACAAGCGCAGGCCGTGCGCGAGCTCCACAACCCAGCGCTGTGGATCTTGCGCGACCCGCGCCGCTACTACCCGGAGCAGGACCTCGCCGCGCAGGTGCTCGGCTTCGTCGACAGCACGGGCGTCGGCAAGGAGGGGCTCGAGTCCTCGCTCGACGAGCTGCTCGACGGCGGCTCCATCCTCATCACGCACCGCCGCAACCGCGTCGGCCAAGACCTCGACCCCGAGGATGTGCAGCAGGCCACGGACGAAGGCCGCACCGTCCACACCACTATCGACCGCGCGATTCAGCGCGCCGCCGAGCGCGCCCTCGCGGACATCGTCGAGCGGCACCACCCCGTGGCCGCCTACGCCACCGTCATCGACGTGCGCACCGGCGACATCCTGGCCATGGCCAACGTGCCGACCTTCAACCCGAACGACCTCGACGGCGACGCCGCGGCGCGCAAGAACCACGCTGTGGTCGACGCGATCGAGCCGGGCTCGGTGTTCAAGCCGTTCACGGTCGCGGCGGCCATCGAAGAGAAGCTGGTCACCATCGACTCGACCATCGACTGCGAGGGCGGCCTCTGGGCCCTGGGGCGCGCCCGCATCCACGACGACCACCCGCACAAGCTCCTCACGATCGGCGAGCTCATTAAGTTCTCGTCGAACATCGGCTCCTCAAAGCTGGCGTTGCGACTGGGGGCTGAGCGAGTGGTCGGCTACCTCGGCGACTTCGGCTTTGGAGAGCGCACCGACGTCGCGCTCCCCGGCGAGCGCCGCGGCCGCGTGCGCGACCCCAAGAGCATCAAGCCGATTGAGCTCGCGACGACCTCCTTCGGGCAGGGCGTGACCGTGACGCAGCTCCAGCTCGCCATGGCCACCGCCGCCATCGCGAACGGCGGTGAGCTCATGCGCCCGCGCATCGTCAGCTTGGTCGAGGACTCCGAGGGCGTACCCGTCTGGGTGCAGGAGCCCACGGTCGTGCGCCGCGTCGTGTCGCAGGAGACCGCGCGTCAGGTCACCGCGGCCATGCTCATGGTCACCGAGGAGGGCGGAACCGGCACCCGCGCCCAGGTCCCCGGCTACCGGGTCGCGGGCAAGACGGGCACCGCGCAGAAGGTCAAAGAGGGGCGCTACTCCGAGGCGCGCATCGGCAGCTTTATGGGCTTCTTGCCCGCAGACAATCCGCAGGTCGTCATCGTCGTCACCGTCGACGAGCCCACCGTCGGCAGCCGCTACGGCGGCACAGTCGCCGGGCCGGCCTTCGCAGAGATCGGCGCGTTCACCATGCGCCACCTGGGCATCCCCGCGGACCCCTCCCTGCTCAAGCACCCGCCCGTCGTCGCGGACGCCGTCGCAGACGTCGAGGATGAGCCGCTCGCGCTCGCTTGGGGCGGTCGCTCGTGGAGCGTGCCGGACGTGCGCGGCCGCTCAGTTCGCGAGGTCGCGTCAGCGATTCAAGGTGCGGGCCTCGAGCTGCGCATCGAGGGCAGCGGCTACGCTGTCCGCCAAGACCCTCCGCCTGGCGCGGCGCTCCCTCTCGGGGGCGTGCTCGCCGTCGCCTTTCAATAGCCCCAGCTCTGGAGCCAGCCCTTCGCCCACCCCGTAGCCCGTCCACGAACCAGTTGAGCGCGAAACTCGTACACGTTCCAGCGTGCGAGGGAATCCAAGCGTGTCCGAGCCTCCCCGGAGTCTCCACCTGTCGCCCCAGTCGCGCAGGTCATCCATCGGATGCCGCGAAAGAGTCCAAATCGCTGTGGTCTTGTCTTAGCCTGACGCCCGACTCTCCTGGGGCGTGGACGGGTTCCCTCCTATCTTAGCCTAGGCCGCGGCCAGCGGCTCGCCGCTCTCCGTTACGCGCGTCGGATTTCCGCTTGCGCAGCGGATCCCCAGCCGGTACAACGTACCCATCCCTCCGCGTGTGGTCTCGCACGCATCCGCCCTCCTCCCCGCGTCCCCCACCATGAAGCTCAGTGCCCTCATCGCGCACCTCGATCCGGTGTCCGTGCACGGTCCAACGGATGTCGACGTGCGCGCGCTCACCAAGGACTCCCGCGACGCGGGCCCCGACGTGGTCTTTGTCGCCCTGCGGGGCGAGCGGGTCGACGGACATCGCTTCGTCGCCGGCTTGAACGCAGCGGCGGTCGTCGTGCAGGACGAGGTCGTCGCCCAGCCGGGCGTCACTGTGGTGCGCGTGCGCGACACCCACCGCGCCCTAGCGGAGTTGGCCGCCACTTGGCACGAGCGCCCCTCCGACCACCTCGCGCTCATCGGCATCACGGGTACGAACGGAAAGACCACCACCACCACGCTCATCGACATCGCGCTGCGCGACGCGGGCGTGGCGTCGGGGCGCATCGGCACGACGGGCACGGTGGTGAACGGGCGGGCGGTGCCGAGCGCGCTCACCACGCCGATGGCGGATGACCTGCAGGCGCTGCTCGCGGGCATGGTCGCCGAGGGCGTCGAGGCGGTGGCGATGGAGGTGTCGAGCATCGGCTTGCACCAGCACCGCGTGCACGCCTGCTCCTTCTACATGGCGCTGTTCACCAACTTCAGCCGCGACCACCTCGACTACCACGGCACCGAAGAGGCCTACTTGCAGGCGAAGGCGCTGCTCTTTCGCGAGCCCCCGCTGCGCGCCGCTGGCGGACCGCCCCGCGTCATGTACTGCGCCGATGACCCAGCGTGGCAGCGGCTCGACCTGCCGACGGACCGCTGGGGATACGGTTTCGCCGCGGACGCGGATCTACGAATCATCGAAATGTCGGCCGATGCGGACGGCATGGCGCTTGCAGTAGCCACGCCCATGGGACTCGCCGACATCACAAGCCCCCTCGTCGGGCGCTACAACGCGCTCAACCTGACCGCAGCCCTCGGCGCGCTGCTCCTGCTCGGCCTCGGCTTGGAGCAGGCGTCCTCCTCGCTCTCGGTCATCGGCGGCGTGCGCGGGCGCTTGGAGCCGGTGCCGAACGAGCGAGGCCTCACCGTCATCGTCGACTACGCGCACACGCCTGACGCGCTCTCCAACGCGCTCTCAGCGCTGCGCGAGGTGACCCGCGGGCGCTTGTGGGTGGTGTTCGGCTGCGGTGGAGACCGCGACGTCGGCAAGCGGCCGCTCATGGGCCGCGTCGCCGAGCAGCTCGCGGACGTGGTCATCGTCACGTCGGACAACCCGCGCTCGGAGCCACCGGAGCGCATCATCGCGCAGATCGTCGAGGGCATGGACGAGCCGCCGGTGCGCGCCGAGGTGCGCCGCGAGGTCGCGATCACCGCCGCCATCGTCGGGGCCCGCCCCGGTGACGTCGTGCTCATCGCGGGCAAGGGTCACGAGACCTACCAAGAGATCGCGGGGGAGTTCCTTCCCTTTGACGATCGAGACGTCGCGGCGCGCGCGCTGCGGGAGCTGTCATGAAGCTGACGGGTGTCGACATCGCGACCGCAACAGGCGGCGTGCTCAGCGGTGAGGGGGGCTTCGGCCAGGTGCTCACCGATACGCGCGGCATCGTGCCTGGGGCCTGGTTCTTGGCGATTCGCGGGGCCAGCTTCGACGGCCACGACTTCGTGGAGGCGGCCGCCGCTGCGGGCGCGGGGGGCGTCGTCGTCTCGCGCGAGGTGCCGTTCTGGACCGGCGCGCAGGTGCGCGTCCCGGACACGACCCTCGCGCTGCAAGACCTTGGGCGCTTCGCTCGCGCGGCCTACCACGGGCCCGTCGTCGGCCTGACTGGCAGCGCTGGAAAGACCACGACCCGCGCGCTCATCGCCTTGGCGCTTGAGCCGCTCGGCCCCGTCCACCAGACCGTCGGCAACCTCAACAACCACTGGGGCGTGCCCATGACCCTGCTGGCGGCGCCCGACGACGCGGCGGCGCTCGTGGTGGAGATGGGCACGTCGGGTCCGGGCGAGATCGCCGTGCTCGCGGACATCGCGCGCCCGACCGTGCGCTTGGTGCTCAACATCGGCCCGTCGCACCTGCTTGAGCTCGGCGGCCCCGCCGGCGTCGCGCGCGAGAAGGGCGTGCTCTTCGCGAGCGCTTCCGCCGGTGACACCCTCGTCGTGAACTTGGACGACGCGGCGGTCGCCGCCATGCCTCGCCCCGAGGGCGTGCGGGTCCTCACCTTTGGCGCGCGCCCCGAAGCGGACGTGCGCATCGAAGGTGCTGTGCTGGACGGCCTCGTCACGGTGGTGACCCTGCAAACCCCCGATGGCCCCTGCACCGTGCGCCTGGGCTCCCCCGGCTTGCACCTCGCGTCCAACGTCGCCGCTGCGCTCGCGTGCGCCTACGCGCTCGGCGTGAACACCGTCGCCGCCGCCCAGAACCTCGCGCGCTACCAGCCCGTCGGCATGCGCATGCGGGTCGAAGACCTGGGCGGTGTCACCGTGCTGAACGACGCTTACAACGCGAACCCTACGTCTATGTCCGCCTCGCTGCGCGCGCTCGCCAGCCTGCCCGGCCGCCGCGTCGCCATCATCGGATCGATGTTGGAGCTCGGCGATGAAGAAGACAGGTTGCACGCCGATATCGCGCGCCTCGCGGGTGAGCTCGGCCTCGACCGCGTGGTGCTCGTCGGCGAGCAGATGTGCATGGCGGCGCCGTGCTGCGTGGGCGCTCGCGCGCTCGACACCTTCCCGGACCCCGAAGACGTCGCGCCCGAGCTCGCTCGGTGGCTGCGACCTGGTGATCATGTGCTGCTGAAGGGCAGCCGCGGGGTCCGCATGGAGCGCATCCTCGCGGGCCTTCGCGAACAGAGGGGATAGCGATGCTGTACTGGCTTCACGAGCTGCTTGGGGACGCGGTCCCGGGCGCGAACGTCCTTCGCTACATCTCCTTTCGCACCGCCTGGGGCATGATCACGGCGCTGACCGTGTCGTGGATGCTCTTCCCGTGGTTCATCGAGTGGATGAAGCGCCAGAAGATGAACCAGATCATCCGCTCGGACGGCCCAGAGTCGCACCTGCTCGCGAAGGTCGGCACCCCCACCATGGGCGGCGTCGTGCTCATCTTCGGCGTGGTCGCTGCGACGCTGCTCTGGGGGCGGCTCGACGTCGCGACCACCTGGATGGTGCTGGTCGTGACCGTGGGCTACGCGCTCATCGGCTTCATCGACGACTGGAAGAAGGTGATGGACCGCAGCGCGGACGGCCTCGCTGGGCGCTGGAAGATCGTCGGTCAGCTGCTCTTTGGCGGCGGCGTGCTGCTCTACGGGCACTACTCGGGCGTGATCGAGCCCATCCTGCCGCTGCCCTTCGTGAAGACGGCGGTCCTCGACTTTCGCGAGCTGTGGGTTGGCGCCCCCGACTTGGGGCTGCTGTACCCGCTCTTTGGTATGTTCATCCTCGTGGGCGCGTCCAACGCCGTGAACCTGACCGACGGCCTCGACGGCCTCGCCATCGGTCCGGTCATGACCTGCTCCGTGACCTACGGCATCCTCGCTTACGTCGCTGGAAACGCCCGAACGGCGGCCTACCTCGACATCCCCTTCGTGGCGGGTGGCGGCGAGCTGGCGGTCGTCGCGCTCGCGGTGGTCGGCGCCGGCCTCGGCTTCCTCTGGTACAACGCCTACCCCGCGCAGATCTTCATGGGCGACGTGGGCTCGCTCTCCCTCGGTGGCACGCTCGGCATCATCGCCATCATCACCCACCACGAGCTGCTGCTCGCGCTGGTGGGCGGCATCTTCGTGCTGGAGGCGGTGTCTGTCATCCTGCAGGTCGGCAGCTTTAAGCTCCGCAAGAAGCGCATCTTCGCGATGGCGCCGATTCACCACCACTACGAGAAGCAGGGCTGGAGCGAGACGAAGATCGTCATGCGCTTCTGGATCATCTCCATCGTGCTCGCCCTCGTCGCGCTCTCCACGCTGAAGATGCGCTGATGAACCTCGCGGGCCAGCGCGTTGTGGTGATGGGCCTCGGCGCCTCCGGGCGCGCGGCGGCCGAGCTGGCTGCGCGCCACGGCGCGGACGTGGTCGGCGTCGATCTGCGCGCGGACCTGCCCGCCATCCCCGGCGTGCGGTTGGAGCTCGGGCCCCACCGCCGCGACACCTTCCTCGGCGCCGACCTGCTGCTGCTCTCGCCCGGCGTCCCGCTCACCCAGCCCGACGTCGCCGCCGCCATCGCCGCAGGCGTCCCGGTCCTGGGCGAGCTCGCCTTCGCCTGGGCGCTGCTCTGCGCGCGCGAGGGCGGGACCCCGAACGCCGCCGCCATCACCGGCACCAACGGCAAGTCCTCGGTCACCTCCTTCACCGGTCAGCTCCTGCAAGCGAGCGGTCGCACCGCCTTCGTCGGGGGCAACCTCGGCACGCCGCTCTCAGCGGCCCTGCTCGCCGATCAGCGCGTGGACGCCTGGGTGATCGAGGTGAGCAGCTACCAGCTCGAGCTCGCGGGGGACTTCGCGCCGCGCGTCGCCGCTTGGCTGAACCTCACCCCCGATCACCTGGCTCGGCACGGCACGATCGCGAACTACGCGGCCACCAAGGCGAAGATCTTCGCCAAGATGTCTCCAGACGCGGGCTGCCTCGTGCCGCAGGGCTCGGACGTCGTCGACGCCGCGCTCGCTACGGTGCCGAGCCGCCGCTGGCTGCGCCTCGGGGGCGCTCCTGGCCTGCGACGCGTCGGACAGCAGGGCCTTGTCGCGACCGACGAGGGGGAGACGTGGTCGATCGACCTCTCGGTGGTGCCGCTCCTCGGCGAGCACAACCTCGACAACGCGCTCGTCGCCGCCTGGCTCGCCGTCTCCCTGGGGGCCGCGCGGGGCGAGGTCCAAGCGGCGCTCGGCGCGCTCAAGCCGCTCGCGCACCGCATGGAGCAGGTGCTCACGCGCGATGAGCGCGTGTGGATCAACGACTCGAAGGCCACGAACGTCGACGCAGCGCGCGTCGGCGTGCTCGGCTTGTCCCAGCGCGCCGTGGTGCTGCTCGGCGGCGAAGCCAAGGCTGGCGACGACTTCTCTGCCCTCGCGCCGCTGCTTCGCGCGCAGCGGGCGGTGCTCTGCTTTGGCGCGTCGGGCGCCGACATCGCGAAGGCGCTCCGCGCTGAAGGTGTCGAGAGCGAGCTGCTCACCTCGCTCGAAGCGGCGGTCCAACGCGCCGCGGTCCTCGCCCAACCTCACGAGGCGGTGCTGCTCTCCCCGGGCTGCGCGAGCTTCGACGCGTACCAGAACTTCGAGCGCCGCGGAGAGCACTTCGCGGCCTTAGTCCGGGAGATCGCATGAGCGTCCTCGTCACAGGCCCCGCCGCCCCCACGCCCCGCCGCGACGCGCGCGCCCTGAACGTCGAGCGCGTGCCGCCCGTCGCGCGCTGGGACTGGTGGCTCGCCGGGCTCGTGCTGCTGCAGATGGCCTTCGGCTTGCTCATGATCCTGTCGGCGAGCTCGCTCTCGGCGGACGCACGCTTCGGCAACCCGGCGCACTTCGTCACCCGCCAGGTCGCGGGCCTCGTGCTCGGGCTCGTGCTCGGCGCTGGCGTCGTGCGCACGCGCTGGAGCGTGGTCCGCGCGGCGGCGCTCCCTACCTACTTCGTCGCCATCTTCGGGCTGCTGCTCGTGCTCACGCCGCTCTCGCACTCCGCCAACGGCGCGACCCGCTGGATCTCCATCGCCGGGCTGAACTTTCAGCCCTCCGAGTTCGCAAAGCTGGCGTTGGTCTTCGCTATGGCGTACTTCTTGGCGAACAACGAGGGCCGCCTCAACGACTTCGCGGTCGTGATCATGAGCCTCGCGGTGCCGGTGCCGCTGCTGCTGCTCGTCATCCTGCAGCCCGACTTTGGCACCACCGTCATCTTGTCCGCGCTCACTGGCGTCATGGTCTTCTTGGCCGGGCTGCGCTGGCGCTTGGTCGGCAGCCTTGGCGGCGCGGGCATCGCGGCGCTCGGGCTCGTCGCGGTCCTGGAGCCCTACCGCATGCGGCGCTTCGCCACCTTCTTCGACCCCTTCGCAGACACCGCGGGCTCGGGCTACCAGGTGATTCAGGGCTGGATCGCGCTCGCTTCCGGCGGCTGGTCGGGGCGCGGCATCACCGGCGGCTTCGCGCAGAGCGGCTTCTTGCCTGAGGCGCACACCGACTTCATCTCAGCGGTGGTGGGCGAAGAGTTCGGCGCGCTCGGCTTCGTCGCGCTCGTCCTCTCCTACGCCTTGCTCGTCTGGCGCGGCACCGTCATCGCGCGGCGCGCGGCGGACTTCTTTGGCATGCTGCTCGCGATGGGCATCACGCTGCTGATGGGCAGCCAGGCCATCATCAACCTGGGCGTCGTCGTCGGCGTGCTGCCACCGAAGGGCCTCGTCCTGCCCTTCCTCTCTTATGGGTCGTCCGCGGCCCTGGTTCACACGCTCTGCGTGGCGCTGCTGCTCCGAATCAGCATGCACCGCGCGCCGGAGGCTCGCACGCGATGATGTTTCGAGGCAAGGTCCGCACCATCCACTTCGTGGGGATCGGCGGCATCGGCATGAGCGGCATCGCTGAGGTGCTGCTGAACATCGGCTTCACCGTCAAGGGCTCCGACCTGCGCGAGGGTGAGTCCGTCGATCGACTGCGTTCGCTCGGCGCGGTCATTCACATCGGCCACCGCGCCGAGAACGTCGGCGACGCGGACGTGCTCGTGCGCTCTACGGCGGTGCACGCGAGCAACCCCGAGCTGGTCGAGGCCCACGCGCGCCTCATCCCCGTCATTCAGCGCGCCGAGATGCTCGCCGAGCTGATGCGGCTCAAGCACGGCATCGCCGTCGCAGGCACGCACGGCAAGACCACGACCACGTCGATGCTCGCCACGCTGCTCGACGCCGGCGGCTTGGACCCGACGGTGGTCATCGGCGGTCGCTTGGACAGCTTGGGTGGCACCAACGCCCGCTTGGGCACCGGCGACTACATGGTCGCCGAGGCCGACGAGTCCGACGGCACCTTCTTGCTGCTCTCGCCGACGGTCTCGCTGGTCACGAACATCGACGCCGAGCACCTCGACCACTACGGCGACGTCGAGACGCTCGAGGCGACCTTCCTCGACTTCATGAACCGAGTGCCCTTCTACGGCTTCTCGGTGCTCTGCGTCGACCACCCCACCGTGCAGCGGCTCATCCCGCAGGTGCGTCGCCGCGTCGTCACCTATGGCCTGTCGCGTCAAGCCGACTACCGCGCCGCCAACCTCCGTCGCGACGGCATGGAGACGCGCTTCACGGTGTACCAGCGCGATGAGGTGCTCGGGGACGTCGTCCTTGGCATGCCGGGCCTGCACAACGTGAGCAACGCCGTCGGAGCGATCGCGACGGCGATGGAGCTCAGCATCCCGTTTGAGCGCGTCGCGACCGCGCTGCATCGCTTTTCTGGTGTGCAGCGGCGCTTCACCGTGCGCGCGGATGTCAGCGGCGTGCTCATCGTCGACGACTACGGGCACCACCCGGTCGAGATTCAGGCGACGCTGGAGGCGGCCGAGCTCGGCTTCCCCGAGCGCCGCATCGTCGCCGTCGTGCAGCCGCACCGCTTCACGCGCTTGCAGTCGCTCTTCGCGGAGTTCTGCGGGGCGTTCCACCAGGCGGACCACGTCGTCGTCTGCCCGATCTACGCGGCGGGCGAGGAGCCCATCGAGGGCGTCTCGCACCACGCGCTCGCGCGCGGCATTCACGAGCGCGGCCACCGCGGCTGCGTCGCCGTCGACAGCCTGGACGAGGCTGTGCAGCACCTCAACGAGGAGCTTCGCGAGGGCGACATCGTCATCACGCTCGGCGCGGGCAACGTGAACTCGATCTGCTCGGCGGTCGCGGCGAACTTGGCCGCGAGGGCTTGAGCGCCGTGTGGCCCGACGGGGTCGTCGTGCGCGAGGCCGAGCCGGGCGAGCGGCACAGCCCGTGGCGGGTCGGTGGCTCGTGCGCGTGGTTCGCCGTGCTGCACCGCCGCGCGACCCTCGCGGACGGCTGGTCGGCGCTCAGGCAAGCGGGCGGCGCCCCCATGCCTCTCGGAGCCGGCACGCGCACGCTGGTGCGGGGAGGGGGCCTCGATCGTCCGCTCGCGCGCCTCGGCGTCGACTTCTTGCACATCGAGCGCGGCGAGGGCCTTTGGTTCGTCGGCGCGGCGGTGCCCGTGCCGGTGCTGCTGCACGCGTGGGCGCTCGCTGGGCGCACGGGCCTGGAGGCGTGGACCTCGCTCGCGGGCAGCGTCGGCGCGGCGGTCGCCCTCGACAGCGCGGGCGTGCTGCCGGCCATCGGCGCTGTCGAGGCGCTGCAGCGCGGTCAGCTCCGCGAGGGCACCCTGGAAGACGCGAAGCGGGCGCTCATCATCACCGGCGTGTGGCTGCGGAGCGCGCCCGCCGAGGTGCTGCCCAAGAAGGCGAAGGCGCGGTCCACGCTCCCGCAGGGGTGGTGGCAGCGCGACGGGCGCATTGACCCCGTCGCTGAGCTCGTTCGGGCGGGGGTCGCTGGCACGCGGCTCCGCGATGTTCGTATCCCGAGCGAGGACATCGAGCAGTTTGTGAACACCGGACGAGCGACGCTGGACGACGTCGAGCTGCTCGCCCGGTCGGTCTGCGACAAGGTCAAGCGCACGAGTGGGGCCGACCTCGTGTCGCGCGTTCAGGAAGTCGGCAAGAAGAGGAGGTCGTGATGCTAGAGAAGAGCGTACGCGTTGGGGTTCTCATGGGCGGTCTCTCCACGGAGCGCCCCATCTCTCTCAAGTCGGGCAAGGCCGTCGTGCAAGCCCTCCGCAACCGCGGCTGGAACGCCATCCCGGTGGAGGTCGACCGCAACCTGCCGGTAAAGCTCCTGGAGGAGCGGATCGACGTCGCTTGGTTGGCCTTGCACGGTCGCTTTGGCGAGGACGGCTGCGTTCAGGGCTTGCTGGAGGTCATGGGCATCCCGTACACCGGCAGCGGCGTGCTCGCGTCCTCGGTCGCCATGGACAAGGTCGCTACCAAGCGCGCGCTCTCGGGGAGCGAGGGCGTGACGATGGCGCGCGACTGGGTGTACCGCCGCGGGCAGGCCTGGCCGCAGGACCTCACCTTCCCCATCGTCGTCAAGCCGAGCGTCGGCGGCTCCACCATCGGCATCGCCCTCGCCAAGAGCGAGCCCGAGCTGCGCGACGCGCTGGACCAAGCCTGCAAGCTGAACGAGGAGGTGCTCCTCGAAGAGTACGTCGCTGGCGACGAGATCACCGTCGCCGTGCTCGACGGTGACCCGCTCCCCATCGTACGCATCCTGCCCAAGTCGGGCTTCTTCGACTTCGAGGCGAAGTACACCGCGGGGCAGACCACCTACGAGGTCCCCGCGGACATCTCGGAGCACGCTTGGCGGCGCGCGAGCGAGGCGGCCAAGATCGCCTTCGTGCGGCTCGGCTGCCGCGGCCTGGCGCGCGCGGACTTCATCATTCGGCGCAGCGACGGCGAGCCTGTCTTCCTGGAGATCAACACCATCCCGGGCATGACGGCGACCAGCTTGTCCCCTATGGCTGCGCAGTCTGTGGGCATCTCCTTCGAGGAGCTCGTCGAGCGCGTTTTGCGCGGCGCCACCTCGATGGCGGCCGAGATCGAGTG
>Ga0100377_1000015_pt1 | contig 124741 bp, 109 predicted proteins | sample CryGeymeta201501_FD_83664 | JGI IMG/M metagenome (GOLD analysis project Ga0100377, IMG submission 83664) | Groundwater microbial communities from Crystal Geyser aquifers in Utah, USA - Crystal Geyser metaG 2015-01 | ecosystem: Environmental > Aquatic > Deep subsurface > Groundwater | place... | reverse complement strand
GGGGGGGGGGGGGGGGGGGGGGGGGGGGGGGGGGGGGGGGGGGGGGGGGGGGGGGGGGGGGGGGGGGGGGGGGGGGGGGGGGGGGGGCGTATCTAGGGTGCCTGCGGCGCGGAGGCCGTCCAGCGCGGATGTGACATGGGGGGCGGCGGCGGGGAGGTCGTCGAGGGCGAGGTGGGCCCGGGCGAGGGACAGGTGGCCAAGGGCGGTGGACAGGAGTTGCTCGCCCCAGGGCAGGGTCGTGCCCACCCGCCGCAGCACCTCGTTGGCATGGCCGAGATCCAGCAGCAGGTCGCAGTACTGGTGGCCCCCCAGGGAGGACAGCAGCGGGAACGCAGGCTGTGACTCGGCCTGCATGTTCTCGGCGTCTTCGAACAGCGCCCGGGCCTCGCCCCGCTTGCCCTGCCAGGCCAGTGCGTCAGCGAGGGTGGTGCGCATGGCCACCTGGAGGAAGGCGTCACTGCTGCGGTCGGCGTGGGCGACCGCCTCTCGGGCCCGCGCCACCGCGATCTCCGGCTGGCCCAGGGGCACATGGAGCTCGCATAGGTTGTCGGCATTTGCACAGGCGCCCCGCCACCAGTGGCGTCCGGAGCTGTCCGTCAACGCTGCCTCCATCGGACCGACCGCCTCCTCCAGTCGCCCCACTGCCCGCAGGGCGAAGGCCGCGGAGCCGAACATCCCCACTTGGAGCGCCGCCGAAACTCGCCGGTCCGGTCGGCTCCACAACTCCTCGAAGAACAGCGACAACGCTGCCAGCATGGCCCCGAGGGCGCCAAGCTTATGTACGAGGAACCCGGCATTCCCATGCTCCACCCGCCGCCAGTACACCTCGACAAACGCCCGCTCCACCTCCCCAGCCTCCACGCCGTGCGACAGCGCCCGGAGCAGCGGCGCCATGCCGGCCATCGTCGTCGGCTGGTCCTCCGTTGCCTCCTCCACGAAGGACTCGAACAGCCGGCGGTTGCCCTCCCTCCACGCCACCGGCGCCGACCGCTTCAGCCGCCAGGCCCCGGATGCGCAGGTGCGTCGTCAGGCCCGGGATGCCCTTTTGGAACCGGGAGATCTCTCGTTTGACGACCGCCTCCACCGCCGCCCCCGGCGCCGGCCGGTCGAACAGGCCCATCACCGCCAGCAGGTCGCTCGCCGGGCTGTTTCCCAGCCGCCGCCACCATGCCTCGATCACCCGGCGAGGCGCCCGCTGCTCCGCCGGCACGTCTTCCGGAAGCTCTGGCAACCCGGCCACGACCTCGCTCGCCCACCGACCGCCCGGACTCGGCCACCAGGCTGCCGAGCAGCCGGAGCGCCAGGGCCTGGCCGTCCACGGCCTGTACCGCCGCCTCCAGCTCGGCGTCTCGGCCCTTGACCCCCCGGGCCTGCAACAGCGCCCGCCCGGCCTCGGGGCTCACCCGGCTCAGCTCGTGGTGCTGGACCCGCTCGGGATGCGCGCCCTGCGCCAGGTCGACCACCTTCTCCCAGGTGGTGATGATGCACAGTCCCTGCTCCTGCTCGCACAGGCTCAGCAGGAGCTGCTTCAGGGCCGGGGCCCGCAGTTCGCCGCGGACCGCCGCCTCCTGGGCCTGCAAGGGCTCCAGACCGTCCACCAGGACCCGCAGGTTCCGCCCCGCGCCGACCAAGGCCGCCAGCCACTCGCCCTTGTCCCAGGGGCTGCCTGTGTCCGGGGTCGGGTCTCCGAAGAAGGCCGCCGCTTCCCGGATGAACAGATCGGCCGAGGCCACCCGCTCGCCGGTGCCCTGGCTGTAGAAGCTCCAGGCGAAGGCGTGGTCGGCGCCGCGCCAGCCCTGCTCTTCCAGGTGCTCCAGCCAGGTGCGGACCAGGGTGGACTTGCCCATGCCGCCGTGGGCCCGGTACACGGTGACGCGGGTGTCCTGGGCGTCCCAGGTCTGTTCAAGCTGGTTCCACTCGTCTTTGCGGCCGAAGAGCAGGTCGCCGGACAAGGGCAGGCGGGACAGGTCGACCCTGGGTGTCACCGCCAGTCGCTCGGGCTCCGGCAGGGCCGGTCGCGGCGCATTGCAGATCTCGACGATCCGCCGCACCAGGGTGGTCAGCCGGGCGTCGAACTCGGCGTCACTCAGACGGTTCAGGGGCGGGTCGGGGTTGGGGTGCTGCAGGCGCGCGATCCAGGGCACCAGCTCCCAGGGAGTGCCGGACCAGCACCGGCGGCAGCACCAGCCCCTCCCGCTCCTCGCGCTCCAGCAGGTAGGGCACCTCCTCGTTCATGCAAAAGTCGGACGCCAGGAAGTGGTTGCTGACCAGCAGCACCGCGACCGGGGCGCCCTTCATCTTCGCGAAATCTTCGCGAAATCTTCGCGAAGAGCTTGTCGTACCGGGCCTCGCCCAGCTTGATGTCGCTGTCGATGAACAGCTCGACCTCGGCGAAGCGCTCGACGACGACGAGCTGGTCCCGCATTCGCTCCGCCAGCTCGCGGTCCTTGCGCGAGTAGTTGATGAACACGACCGGCTTGGGGTCAACGGACAGGGCCGGCATCCTACCGCTCGCTTCGCCAGCGCGTTGCAGGCACTCAGCCCCCCGCCTGCGCCTCCAGCAAGGCCGCCTCGGCCTCCGCCTGCTGCTCGGGCTGCTCGGCGACGACGACCGCTCCTTCCAGCCACTCGATGGCTTCGGCCTGGCGACCGAGGTCGATCAGCAGCCGACCCGCCGCCAGCAGGCTGCGCACCAGGCAGGTGGTTGCCACGGGACGTGAGCGCTGTCGCTCCAGGTTGCGCGCCCGGTCCATCGACGCGATCAGCGTGGACAGCGCGAGCTCGGGCTGCCCGGCCCGCGCCTGGGCGGCGCCGAGCTGGAGCACCGCGGCGTGGGCTCGCTCGGGCTGGTCGAGCAGGGCGCGCATGCCGACCAGGTGGTCCAGCGCCTCGACGGCCGCGGCGTGGTCCCCCAGGGCGGTGGTCACGTCGGCCAGGCCTGCCAGCACCAGGGCGTGGGCCTGCCGCGCGTTGCGGGCCAGGGTGACGCCGCGCAGCGCCCGCAAGCGGGCCAGCCAGGCGCCATCCGGGGCGGCCCGGGCTCGCCCGACCACCTCGGCGACGAAGATCGCGAGAGCCTCGTCGGTCAGCCCCGCCAGAGCGGCCGCCGGCTCCGGCGCATCGAGGGCCCCGAGCGTGAGATCGAAAGGATCGGGCGCGGCCTCCAGCGGCTCAGGAGCTGGCTCCTCGCCCTGTGGTGCGGTGGCTTCGGCGAGGAGCAGGTCAGCGTCGGGGTCGTCAGGCATGGTGCCGATCCTACGCGCGGCCACGGCAGACATTGCGTGGACCGGCTGCCCGGGCTGCCGCTCCGTGTAGACGAGGGCGCACAGCCCACGGCTGCTGCATACGTCTCCTTGCGGCCCGCCAGGTGACCAACCCGGCGCGAGGGCGCTCAGTCGGTCGCGGTCAGCGTGAGCTCGACCTCCTGTCCGATGACGTGGCACTCGTCGGCGTCGACGACCCGGGTGAGGGTCTCGTCCTGGTAGCCGCTCGCCGAGATGATCACGGTGAGCTCGCCGGCCGCTTCCGCGCCGCAGGTCACGGTGCCCTGGTAGGAACCTTCGCAGTCAGTCTCGGCGCCACCGTCCACGCTGTAGGTGCCCGTGGCGCCGGTCACCGGCGCGCCGTCGGCGTCCACCACCGTGATGTCGAGGGCGTAGCGGAGGTCGTCGGTACAGACCTGGTAGACGGGGCAGCCGGTCATGAACGGAAGCAGGGCGAGCGGCAGCAGGGCGAGCGGCAGCAGGAAGGGGGAGCGGGCCATGGAGACCTCCGCGGATGTCAGTGTCCTGTTGTCCTGCACCATCCGTGCTGCTGTTGTCAAGGCCCTCGCTTGCGCCAGCCTGGCACTGGAGGTCGCTCCAACCATGACATTTCGATCAGGGGGAGAGGATGGCGGACACGAAGCAGCCCGCCTGGAGGCACCGACGCCGCGGGTCGAGGACTGGTGGGTACCGGAGGTGGTGAGGCCGGTGAACGAGAGCAGGCGGGCGATCCGAACTCTGGGGGTGATGCCTCACCTTGGCAGTTCGGATCGCCGGGACGCAAAGGACGAGTTGGCGTGACGCCAGCCTGGTGCTCGCTCCGTGCGCCACGTCTGCCGGCCGTGGCGGCGCCCCCTACTCCCGATCCTTGACGACCCGCTTCGCCGCGGCCTGACCGCTGGACAGCGCCCCCAAGATGCCGTGACCGGAGCGTGTGCTCGCACCCGCCAGGTACAGACCCGGCACCGGCCCGCGGTAGCCCGGGCGGCCCTTCATCATCTGGGCGGGGGTCGCGGCCAGGCCGTAGCCCGTGCCGTCGGCGGCGCGGGTGAAGCGACTGTGGGTCACGGGGGTGGCGCTCTCGCGGAAGACGATGCGCTCCTTGCTGCCCGGGAACTGCGCCTCCAGCAGGTCGATCAGGCCGGTCTCGACCTCGTCCTTCAGGCGCAGGTAGGTCTCGTTCTTGCGGTAGGCGCCACTGTACACATGCTGCTGCGGCACCCCCCAGGCCTCGCTGCGGCCGGGCACCAGGCCCATGACCTCCAGGCCCATGGTGCCCGGCGGCGTGTGACCGTGGGTGTCCGGGTCCTTGAGCGAGGCGCTGGTGATGTAGGCGCAGCGGGGCGTCATGATGCCCCGGGCCACGTCGGCGTACACCGCCTCTGCGTCGGTCGACTCGAAGCGCCAGATGTTGCGCGGTCCCATGCCCAACTCGCGCAGATCCCCCTTCAGGCCCAGGAAGGTGATGAAGATGGCGCCGCCCATCTCCAGGTTCTCCTTGCGACGCCACCACTGCGGGGGCAGGGCCTCGGCAGGCAGCAGCTCGCCCAGGGTGTGGCGCAGGTCGGCGTTGCTGATGACCACGGGGGCCCGCAGCTCCTGCGGGTCCTGGCGCTGGGGGGCCACGCGGACCCCGACGGCCCGCCCGCCCTCGACCAGGATGCGATCGATGGGCCGGCGCAGGCAGATGGTGCCGCCGGCGTCCTCGATGACCTTGCACAGAGCGTCGGCGATGACCTGCCCGCCGCCCCGGGGGTACCAGGCCCCCTTGAAGTAGTGGTTGGCCAGCCCCATGTGCAGCAGGGCGCTGGCCCGGCTCGGCGCCAGGCCGTAGTCGCCGCTCTGGCCCAGGATCACGCCGCGCAGCAGCGGGTCCTGGGTACAGTCGTCCAGCACCTGGGCGATGGTGGCCTGCTGGTAGCGCGGCAGCAGGCGGCCCTTGGTCGCCACCGCCCACAAGAGCGTGGCTTTGCCCCGCAGGCCGCCCGGGTTGTCCTCGACGACGCTGGACAGGGCGTCGACCTCGGTCAGCAGCCGCACGTAGCGGTCGATGCCCTTGACCTCGCTCGGGAAGTGCTCGACCAGCCGATCGCGGTAGCGCTGGCGGTCGGCCGGGATGGGGAAGGTGAGGCCCGGCAGCACGATGGTGTCGAAGCCGTCGGGGTCCATGGGCAGCCAGTCCAGCTCGACCCCGACCTCCCGTAGCAGGGTCGGGATCCGGCCCTGGGGCCCACAGTCACCGACGTAGTGCAGGCCGATGTCGAACTGCCAGGTCCCGGCCCGCGTGCTGCGGTGGAACATGGTCGCGCAGCCGCCCGCCACGTAGTGCCCGTCGAAGACCACGACCCGCTGTCCCTGGCGGGCCAGCCGGGCCCCCGCCATGAGCCCGCCCAGGCCGGCGCCGATGATGGCCACATCGGCCTGCTCGGGGACCGGCGTCTTGACCCGCTCCTTTGTGTGGAGGGTCGGGATCGCCAGCTCGAACAGTGCCTGGTCAGTCATGGTGTCTCCGGTCGCCCAGGTCTAGCCCGCTCTCCCCTCAGCCCCACTTCTTCCACGCCTCGGTCTCGGCCACGTCGCCGAAAAGCGGGTGATCGTCCAGGCCGGCTCGCCGCCGGCAGTGCAGCAGCCAGATCCCGTACTCGCTGGGGTACTGGAGCAGCCAGGCCTGCTCGACGCGCAGGACCTCCTCGGCCACCTCGCGCCAGTCCTTGCCGGGGATGATGGGCTCGCCCACCCGGCACACGGACGGTCCGGTCCGTGGTGTGTGACAGAAGGCGGGCACGACAGCGGCACCGGTGCTGACGGCCAGCCGGTAGGGGCCGGTGGACAGGACGGCCGGGCGGCCGAGCAGCTCTTGCACGAAGAACTTGGCGGCGGCGCGGCCGTCGAAGGCGATGCCGACCAGCTCGTTGGCGGCCAGGCGTCGGTACAGCTCGCGCGTGGGGTGGTCCATGGTGAGGTAGGTGCAGGGCACCCGATCCTCGTTCTCCTCGCGGACCTTGCGCACCTTCTCCCGCAGCCGGTTGGTCGCCATCAAGGCCGGGTTGGCGGCTGCGATCTCGGGCGGGGGCAGGCCGCGGGCGGCGTACTGGACGTAGCGGTAGTCGTGGTGGGCCAGCCAGGCCAGCATGAGCATCACGGCGCCGGCGTGGGGGTAGGTCCAGATCACGCCCTTGCCGGCCACGAGCGCGGCGTCGAGGTTCTGCACGCCCTCCAGGCGCATGTAGTGCTCGATGTTGCTGCGGTTCACCTTGCCCAGCAGCAGCTCTTCGAGGTGGACCCGCCAGGCGGCGCGGTAGGCGTCGCCCACCATGCCCCGGTACTCCGACTCGGTGAAGCGGCCGCCGAAGCAGCGGCGGAACTCGTCCTGCATGAGGGCCCGTCCGCCCCGGGCGGCGGCGTGCTGCAAGGCCCAGCCGCTGCGCAGGGCCCGCACCACCTGGGGGCGGTCGGGATCCAGCGCGTTGCGCAGCGGACCCCAGAAGGCCCACCGGGCCACGTCGGCGGGGGAGATGGGGGCGTGGACCGGCGCCCCACCGGAGGGCGCACTCACCGGGCCCCCTTCTGCGATGCCGCCAGGTGGGGGGCCGACAGCTCGGCCACGGCCCGCTTCACCTCGACCCGGACCATGTGCTTGCGCCAGGTGCTGGACCAGGCGTGGGTCGACAGCGGGTTGCTCGCCTTCCAGGCCGCCTGGGGCAGATCGGCCAGCAGCTCGGTCTGCACCACCACCGGCGCGGGGCCCAGGGCGCTGATGACGGCCCGCCCGCCCTTGCCGTGGCGCTGGACCGCGACCAGCAGCAGGCCGTAGTCGATGGCGCCGCGGGCCCGGACCTTGCGGTGTACGACCATGGCGCCGGGCGGCGGCAGGGTGATGGCGACCAGCACCTCATCGGGGGCCAGGGTCAGCCAGGTGCGGCCGTCGGTCGAGAACAGATCGGCCAGGGGCAGGCTGCGGACGCCGCGGACGCTGTGCAGCTCCAGCTCGGCACCGTAGAGGATCAGGCTGGGGACCGTGTCGCTGGACTGGGTGGCGTAGCAGCCCTTGCCCCGCGGGGCGACGTGACACACGGTGCCCTCGCACTTCAGGCAGCCGCCGATGCTCTCGCGCCAGCCGGCGGGCTGGTTGTAATACAAGCAGCGGGTGTCGAGCAGGACGTTGCCGCCCAGGGTCGCCATGGCCTGGATGGTGCGCGTGGCGACAGTGGCCGCGGCCTGGGCCAGGGCCGGGTAGCGCTGCCGCAGGCGGAGGTCGCGGCGCAGCTGCAGCAGCGTCGTGGTGGCGCCGATCCGCAGGCCGCCGTCGGGGGTCTCGGCGATGTCGCGCAGGCCGGGCACCTGGGACAGCGAGACCAGGATGGCCGGCTGGAACAGGCGGTGCTTCATGCTGGGCAGCAGGTCGGTCCCGCCGGCCATCAGCCGCACGCCGTGCTGCCCGGCCAGGGCCAGGACCTGGTCGATGTGGTCGGGTCGCTCCAGCGAGAAGGGGGGCAAGCTCAGCACGGGGGCTCCTGGGTCGCCGCACTGGCGCGCTGCCGATCCCGGGCTCGCAGGGCGGCCAGGACCTTGTCCGGAGTGAAGGGCGGGTGGGTCAGCCAGATGCCGCAGGCGTCGTGGATGGCGTTGGCGATGGCGGGCACGGTGGAGAGCTGGGGGCCCTCGCCGCACTCCTTGGCGCCGAAGGGACCCTCGGGATCGTGGGACTCGACCAGGATGGCCTCGATCTCCGGCGTGTCGTAGACCGTCGGCACCCGGTACTCCAGCAGGCTGGGGGTCCGCATGACGCCGTCCTTGTAGACCTGGTCCTCGAGCATGGCCTCACCGACGCCCATGGACACGCAGCCCTCGATCTGGCCCTCGGCGATCTCGCGGTGCAGGATGCGGCCCAGGTCGTGGGCCGCCCAGATCTTGTGGATGGTGATGATGCCGGTCTCCTCGTCCACGCTGAGGTCGGCCACCTGGGCGGTGAAGCTGTAGGCCGGAGAGGGCCCGACGCTCTGGCGGCGGAAGCGGCTGCCGATCTTGGGTGGGCGGTAGCTGCCGGTGGCGCCCAGGGTGCCGAAGCGCGACTCGGCCAGCTCGATGGCGTCTGTCCACGACAGGCTGGCCTCGCCGGCCCGCAGGTGGCGGTCGCGACAGACGATGTCCTCGGGGGCCACGCCGAGCTTGTCGGCCGCGGCGGCCACCAGCAGCGCCCGGAGCTTGTCGGCGGCGTCCAGGGCGGCGTTGCCGGCCATGAAGGTGACGCGGGAGCTGTAGGAGCCCAGGTCCACCGGGCACAGGTCGCTGTCCGCCTCGATGACCGTGCAGTCCTGGGGCTGGACGCCCAGGCGCTCGGCGATGATCTGGGCGACCATCTGGTTGCTGCCCTGGCCGCAGTCGGCGGTCCCGGTGAAGATCGTGACCCGCCCGGAGCGGTCGATCTTGACCTGGACCCCACTGTGCGGCGTATCGGTCTGGTAGATGGGGTGCAGGGCCCCGCACATGTAGGCGCTGGCGGCCAGGCCCATGCCGCGCCCCGGCTCCTTGCGGGCCCGGCGCAGATCGTAGCCGCTGTCGGCGCGCACGCGCTGCAGGCACTCGCCCAGGCCCATGCTGGTGATGCGCAGACCGTTCACGGTGACCGAGTCGGGCCCGAACATGTTCTGCTCGCGCACCTGGGCCGGGTCCAGGCCGAGCCGGGTCGCCATGCGGTCCAGGTGGACCTCCAGGGCGAAGCGGGGCTGGATGGCGCCGTGGCCACGCTTGGGGCCGGCGGGCGGGTGGTTCGTATACAGTCGGGTCGAGGTGAAGCGGTAGTGCTCCAGCCGGTAGGGCAGCGGCATGAACACGCCCAGGTAGTAGGCGGTCACGACCCCATACGAGCTGTAGGCGCCGCCGTCGGCCCAGGCCTTGAAGTCGATGGCGGTGATGGTGCCGTCGCGCTTCATGCCCATCTTCAGCCACATGCGCGTGCGATGGCGGCCGCGGTGGGCGTAGAAGACCTCCTCACGCTCCATGGCGAACTTGACCGGACGCCCCAGGCTGCGGGCCAGGTGACTGGCCAGGATGTCCGTGCAGAAGGTGTCGCACTTGCCGCCGTAGCCTGCCCCCACGTCGGGCTTGATCAGCCGGATGGCGGCGCTGTCCATGCCCAGGACCCGGGCCAGGGTCCGGTGCATGTAGTGCGGGTTCTGGGTGCTGGACCAGACGGTCAGGCGCCCGTCGTCCTGGGGCGCGGCCACCGCACAGTGGGCCTCGAGCGGCACGTGGGTGCTGGCGGGGTACTCGTAGCTGTCCTCCAGCACCAGGTCGCTGTCGGCGAAGGCGGCGTCGACGTCGCCGTAGCTCTGCTCCACCTTGCGCAGGACATTGGTCTGCTTGCGCTTCCAGTCGTGGATCGCCGGCTTGGACTCGTCCTGGGCGTCCTCGATGCTCAGGATGGGCTCCAGCAGCTCGTAGACGACCCGGATCTGGCGGCAGGCCTGCCGGGCCAGCTCCTCGGTCAGGGCGCAGACGCAGGCCACGGGCTCACCGACGTAGCGGACCTTGCCCAGGGCCAGGGCCGTCTCGTCCTGGGCGACGGGGATGGCACCGTGGCGGGTGGGCAGGTCCTCGCCCAGCACCACCGCCAACACGCCGTCCATGGCCAGGGCGTCGCTGGCGTCGATGCTCACGATGCGAGCGTGGGGGTGCGGGGAGCGCAGCACCTTGGCGTGCGCCATGCGCGGCAGCTTGATGTCATCGGCGAAGCGTGCCTTGCCGGTGATCTTGGCCAGGCCGTCGATCTTGCCCTGGCCGCTGGCCCCGACCACGCCACCCTCGGCCACCTGGCGGCAGTGGGTGTCGGCCGGCCCCATGTAGGTCGAGGGGTCGGTGACGTCGGCGGCGCTGCGCTCCAGCGGCTCCTCGGCCCGCTGCTGCTCGCGGGCGGCCCGGGCGGCCAGCCGCGCTGCGACCCGGGCCTCGATGTCGTCCTTGCGGGCCATCAGGCCTCCCGCCCGGCGGCGCGCCCGGTCTGGCGGTCTCCGCTGCGCAGGGCATCGCGGGCGGCGGCCAGGATCTTGGTGTAGCCGGTGCAGCGGCAGATGTTCGCCCCCAGGGCCTCCTTGAGCAGGGCCTCGTCGAGCTCCTCGCCGGCCTCGGGGTCGCGGGCCTCCAGCATGGACGTCAGGGACATCACGATGCCGGGGGTGCAGTAGCCGCACTGGGCGCCGACGTGGCGGTGCAGCGCCTCTTGCACCGGGTGCAGCAGCGTGCCCTCTGCTACGCCCTCGATGGTGCGGACCTCGCGCCCCTCGACCTCGGCCGCCAGGGTGATGCAGGACAGGCGCGGCTCGCCGTCGACCTGGACCGTGCAGGCGCCGCAGTCCCCGACATCGCAGCCGTGCTTGCTGCCCGTCAGGTCCAGGTCCTCGCGCAACATGTCGAGCAGGCTGCGGTTCGCGGGCAGCAGGAGCTTGACGGGCTCGCCGTTGACCGTGGTGTTCAGGACGATGTCGCGGGGCACGGGGGGCTCCGGGAGGTGAGGGGAGAGGGAGACCTAACGCGCGGCCCGCGGCGCAGGGCGGGCCCTGCCCCCGGGGCCGTGGGGGCTGTCAGGTCGCGTCTGAGCCGCCTTTCCTGTCGCCTGCTGCCTCATCCTCTTCCTTCCCCGCCCTGCGGAGCCTGCATGGTGTCGTCCCCTGGTCGCGTCGGTCCCCGGTTGCTCGCGACCGCAGCGGTGGTGGCCGGCCTCTGGCTGCGCGCCGCCCCGGCGGCCGCGGCCTGCCTGGGCCCCGCACCTGGCGGCCAGCTCGTCGTCACCATGGAGGACGCCGAGGCCGCCTACGGCCAGCTCGACCTGGGTGCCTTCCAGGCGGCCATGGACGAGGGCGCGTCCATGATCCCCTGCCTGGACGGGCTGCTCGGTCGCGGCGAGGTCGCCCGCTACGATCGACTGGCGGGTCTGCAGGCCTGGCTGGGCCGCAACCAGGAGCGCTCCGAGGCGGCTTTCCTGGCCGCCCGCCTCATCGAGCCGGGCTACCGCTTCCCGACGACCCTGGTGCCCGAAGACCACCCCACCCGGCAGGCCTATGCGGCCTTGCCCGTCGAGAGCGTGCTGCGGAGCCCGGTCGAGGTGCCGGCCGGCGGACACCTGGTCGTGGACGGCCGCGAGGCACAGGAGCGGCCGACCAACGTCCCCTCCCTGGTGCAGCTCCAGAGGACCGGGCCGGCGCCTTGCGCTGGTCGCGCTACCTGTGGCCCGGAACGCCGCTGCCGGACTGGCCGGCTGACATGCTTCCGCCGGGTCGGGCAGAGCACCCCTGGCGCGTGCCGCTGCTGGCGACGGCGGCCGGCTCTGCCGTCGTGTCCGGCACCTTGTACGGGCTCGCAGCCCTGAGCCACGCCCGGTACGAGGACCCCGCCACGCCGCGGGGGCAGCTGGACGGCTTGCGGTCCCGCAACAACGGCCTGCTCGTCGGCTCAGCGGGGGCCGGGGGCCTGGCCTTGGGCGCTGCCGCTGGCGCGGCCTGGACCTTCCGGTGAGCCGGTCCGGCCGCGCTGCTGGGCCCGCGGGGGCCCGGTGAAGGAAGGCGAGATCATCGATCGCTACGTTGTCGAAGGCATCGCCGGGGCGGGCGCGGGGGGCGTCGTGTACCGGGTGCGGCACCGCTCCCTGGGCACGCTGCACGCCCTCAAGGTCCTGGCCCGCGTGCCGCCCTCGGTGCAGCGGCGCTTCGCCCGCGACGCCCGCATCCAGTCGCGCTTGCGCCACCCCAACGTCGTGCGGGTCACCGACGTCCTGGAGGTCGACGGGCAGCCGGCCCTGCTGGCCGAGTTCGTCGACGGTCGCGACCTGGCCCAGGTGCTGGTGCAGGAGCGGCTCCCCTTGGCCCCTGCCCTCGGCGTCTTCCGGCAGATCGTGGCGGGCGTCGCCGCCGCCCACGCCCTGGGCATCGTGCACCGCGACCTGAAGCCCCAGAACATCCTGGTCGAGGAGGTGGACGGCGCGCTGCTCGTCAAGGTCAGCGACTTCGGCATCGCCGCCGGCATGGCCGAAGAGGAGACCCTGGGCACGCTGACCCGGACCGGCGTCTCCATGGGCACCCCCGCGTACATGGCGCCCGAGCAGGGCGAAGACGCCCACGCGGTGGATCACCGGGCCGACATCTTCTCGCTGGGCTGCATCCTCTACGAGCTGCTCACCGGCACCCGCCCCTTTGTCGGCAACACCGTGGTGGCCCTGGCGCTGGCGACCTCGCGTGAGGCGTACACCCCGCTGGAGCTGCGGCTTCCGGACCTGCCCACGGGCCTGCACAGCCTGGTCCGGGACTGCCTGCGGGCGGATCCTTCGCTGCGGCCCTCGAACTGCGCGGAGCTGCAGGCACGGCTGGATGCGGTGGACCTGGGGCAGGCGGCGCTCGTCGAGGCGACGCCGACTCCGTCCACTCCGGTACCTGGCGGCGCCCTGCCGGCGGGCGGCACCCTGGTCACGGCGGGCGAGAGCCCCGTCGCGCCTCGGGCCGACCGGGGCCTGAGCCGGCTGCTCTTCGCGATGGCGGGGGCCCTGGTCCTCGTTGCCTCGGCGTGGGGGGCCTGGCAGGCCTGGGCCCCGCCCACGGCGGAGGCACCCGCAGAGGCCGTCGCCACCGAGGCCGTCCCCGCTGAGATGGGCCCGGCCGAAGCGAGCCCGGCCGAAGCGAGCCCGGCCGAAGCGAGCCCGGCCGAAGCGAGCCCGGCTGAAGCGAGCCTGGTCGCGCCGGCCCCCGCGCTGGCGACGGCCGCCCCGGTCCGCGCCGTGCCCCCGTCCCGGTCCGCGCCGCGCCCGGTTGTGGAGGAGCCGGCAGTGGCGCCTGCCATGGAGGCCGTGGTCCCGTCCGCCCCCCCTGCCGCGTCGCCGGTCGCCGCGCCGCCCACCAGCGCGGCCAGCAGCACGGCCAGCAGCGCGGCCAGCAGCGCGGCCACCGGTGGCGGCTCGCGCTACCGGGTCGAGGGCGGTGCCGCCACGGTGCGACTCGTGGGCGACGGGGGCAGCTTCGTCCCGGGGCCCGTGCCCCCCGGGCGCTACCTGGTCCGGGCTCGCTTCGACGGCGGCGCCGAGCTGGACGCGGGCTACGTCTCGGTGCGGGCCGAGGCGACCACGGTGATCACGTGCAGCGCGACCTTCCAGCAGTGCCAGAGGAAGCCATGACCCACCTGCGTTGGACCCTCCCTCTCCTGGTGCTGTCCGGCTGCTTGTGGATCGGGGCGGAGGAGCACACGCAGCGCCTGGCGAGCGCGGCGGACGCCGACACCGACACCGACACCGACACCGACACCGACACCGACACCGACACCGACACGGACACGGACACCGACACCGACACGGACACCGACACCGACACGGGCACCGGGGACGGGGGCGCGGCGGACACGGGCACCGGGGACGGGGGCGCGGTGCCCGTGGAGCCCTGGGCCGGCACCTACAGCGGCTCGGTGAGCATCCACTGCACCTACAGCACCCTGGGCCTGCTCTCCGACGACTGCACCGGCACGGCCGACCTGACCATCAACGACGCGGCCACGGCGGTGACCGGGCGCCTGCGCTGTTCCTTCGCCGGCGGCCTGAGCAGCGAAGGCGTCCAGACCGCCGACTTGACGGGGACCGTCGCCACCAGTGGCTCCATGGACGGCACCCTGGCCTGGTCAGGCTCTTCGCCCTTCAACGACGTCGCCTTCCTGGGCACGGTGAGCGGGGATCCGGGCTCGTTGAGCATGGACTTCTCGGGGGTCTGCGATCCTGCCAGCGGCACCGCGGGCGACTACGCGGGCGCGGTCAGCGCGTCTGAGTAGGTCGCGAGCTGCGGGGCCCGGTGGCGGGTGGGCCCGGATCCCGGCTACCACGTGCTCATGGCGCTCCCCCTCCCGCTCCGACTGGCCCCCCTCGTCCTGATCATGGGCGCGGGCTGCCCCTTCCAGCGGGACCTGGCCGGCTCGGGCGACACGGGCTCGGCTGCGGGCGGCGACAGCGGTGAGACCGGAGAGCCCAACGGCCTGGACCCGCTCCACGACGGCCGGTACCAGGGCACGATGATCGTCGTGGGGGCGCCGATCGACGCGCCTCAGGACGGCGAGAGCTGCTCCGGCCCCGTGGTGATCGATGTCCGCTCCGGCGATGAGCCGGAGATCCTGGGCACGGCGACCTGCTCCTTCGGGGGCTGGCTGTCCTGGCTGGGCGAGCAGCGGCTGGACCTGCGCGGCGACAGCCAGGGCGCGCAGGGGGCCACGGGCACGGTCTCGGTGAGCTTCCAGGGCGACGCCTTCGAGGACGACTGGACCGGCGCCTTCGGTCCCGAGGGCCTGTCGGGCTCCTTCTCGGGGGACCGCTCCTGGGACATCGAGGGCTACGGCCTGAAGATCAGCTTCGAGGGCAGCTTCACGGCCCAGCGCGAGGTCGGTGGGGACGCCCCGCGGCTGCCTCCGCAGTAGCGGGTGGCGGCGGCCGGCAGCTATACAACCAGGACCCCCTCCTCCGGGGTCCCTCGTCGTGGAGCTCCCATGTTGTCGACCCTCTCGATCCTCGCCCTCGGCCTGTCCCTCGCCGCCTGCAACCACGGCACGGTGGCCGACGACAGCGGTGGCCAGATCGGTGACACGGACACCGACACCGACACCGACACCGACACGGACACCGACACCGATACGGACACGGACACCGACACCGATACGGACACGGACACCGACACCGATACGGACACGGACACCGATACGGACACCGACACCGACACCGACACCGACACGGACACCGACACGGACACCGACACGGACACCGACACTGGCGGTGACACCGGCTCCGCGGTCGATCGGGCGGGGGCCTACAGCGGGACCATCTGGATCGAGGGGACCGAGACCACCCTGGGCGTGGGCGATCGCTGCGAGGGCACCATCGAGGTCACCGTGGATCCGGCCGGCACGCCCGTGATCAGCGGCCTGGCCTCGTGCAACTTCATCGGCCTGCTGTCCTCGGCCGGGACCCAGTACGCCAGCTTCCGAGGCGGCATCGACCTGGATCCGGCCGTCTCGGGCGCGGCCAGCGTCGACGTGGTCTCGACCACGGTCACGGCGCCCTGGTCGGGCAGCTTCTCGGGCCCCGACACCATCGAGGGGACCTTCTCGGGCTCCACGCCCATCCGCTACTCGGGCATGGACCTGGTGGTGGACTGGGACGGCGCCTTCAGCGCGACCCGCTGAGCGCGGAGCGACCTGCCCTCCCCGTGGAGGGGCTCACAGCGACAGGATGATCTCCCGCAGGGCCGCGTCCATGTCGCCCGTGATCTGCTGCTCGTTGTGGAAGGTCGTGTAGATGACCCGGCCGCCCGGCTCAGCGCGGATGGCCAGCGGCGAGCCGGCGACGTCACCGCGGTAGGTCGGCACGTCGCCCCGGACCAGGACGGTGGTGCCCTCGCCGGCGGCGTCGATGACCATCCAGCCGTCCAGGTTGTAGGAGATCTCCGCGGTGCTGCTGCCGACCGCGTAGGCCATGGTCGTGTCCTCGACCGTCGCGTCGATCTCGGTGGCCATGCCGACCGCCGGCCCCTCGAAGACCGTGTCCTCGCCGTAGAAGTCGGCCAGCTCCGGCCAGGTCACCTCCACGGCCTGCCAGGCCCAGTCCGAGGCGTAGAGCGAGCCCCCGGCCTGGACCCAGCGCAGCAGGCGGGGGCTCAGGCTGCGCAGCTCCCCCGACAGGCTCCGGTAGTCGCCGCAGTCGATGAACAGGACGTCGTAGTCGTCCAGGCTCGCGCCCGACTCCACGTCGTCGCTCAGCAGCGACCGCAGGCCGCTGGCTTCCGGGTATGCGTCGTAGGACAGGCCCAGCTGCGAGACCAGGCTCTCGATGTGGTCCCACTCTCCGGTGACGACCGCGATGCGGACCGAGTCCGGGTCCAGGCAGGTGTCTTCGTCCTGCTCGGTGACGCCGCCCGAGTCGTCTGCGACGGCCTGAAAGCTGGCCCGGTAACTACCCTTCTCCACCTGCACGGTCCAGGTCCCGGGGGGCAGGTCCCGCAGGGTGTAGCTGCCATTGGCGGCGGTCTGGGTCTCGGTGGTCCAGTCCACCGTGCCGTCGCCGTCCTGGTCGACCTCTGCGAAGACCCGGGCGTCGATGACCCAGCCGTCCCCGCTGGGGTCGCAGATCCGGCCCGAGATGCCGGGCCAGCCGCCGTGGCCCAGCAGGGCGCCGGCCTGGTCCCCGAGCCAGGAGTTGCTGCCGACCCAGAGCTGACCGGTCTGGTCGCCGCGCGTCGAGGGGCCGAAGCGCACGGTCAGGGCCTCGTCCTGGCCAGGGGCCAGGATCAGGGGCAGCGGGGGGGCGTCCTCGACCTGCATCTCGTCGGCCACCAGCAGCAGGCGGTCGATCACCAGGTCGACGTTGCCGGTGTTGCGCAGCGCGACCTGGCTGCGTCGGTCCTCACCGGGGGCGACCTCGCCGAAGTCGACGGGGTTGGGATCGATGGCCAGCTGCGGCAGCTCGGCGCCCGCCCGCACGGGCACGTCCACCTGGGGGCTGTCGGGGTCGTCGGAGCGCACGTGGACGACGTCTTCGACCTGCTGCACGACGCCGGTGAAGGTCAGGATGGCCTGGACCTCGGTGCCGGGGGCCAGGGCGCCGGGCAGCTCGGGGGCGACCAGCATGAGCCCGCTGCTGCCCTGGTCCAGCCAGATGCGATCGAGGTGCAGGATGGCGTCGCCGGTGTTGCGGACCCGCAGGACGACCGAGACCTGGTCACCGGCCCCGAGCATGCCCAGGTCGATGTCCAGCGGATCGACCAGCACATTGGCCTGGGTCGGCCCGTCGGGGGTCTTGCCGGTGAGCCCGTGGTCGCTGCATGCTGCGGCGAGCAGGACCAGCGGCAGCGCGCGCAGCTTCCACCCCACATCACCTCCGGGTGGCGACCCGCCCCGTTGCGGACCGCGAGCGGACTGCCCCAGCGTAGCACCGGAGCGGGTGCTCAGCGCCGGGGAGCCGAGAAACGGTCCGCCGGCTATGCCGCGACCATGCTCGACCTGCCCGACCTGTACCCTGGCCCCCTCGCAGACGCCCTCGCAGATGTGCTCGCCTGCGGCATCGACGACCTGCTGCCCCCCGAGGGCCCGCTGGTCGCCGCCCTGGCCGGCCTGGCGCCACCGGTGGGCCTCGCGGGCAGCCTGGCAGGGCTGGGCTGGCCCCTGGAGGACCTGGTGGGTAGCCCGCTGGCGCTGCGGGCGGCCCTGCTGCGAGCGGGCCAGGGCGCCCTCTTCGCCCACCATGAGCTGCGGCTGCGCCTGTCCCTGCCCGAGGGCCTGCTGCCCGACGGCCTACTGCCCGACGGCCTGCTGCCGGGGGGCGCTGCCGCCACCGCCCCGACCTGGGTCGAGGGCCACCTGGTCCTGCCGGCCCCGCTCGAGGACGGGCCGGATGCCGCCCTGGGCACCTGGACGCCGACCCGCCCTCACCAGGTGGACGCCGGGGCCTTGCTCGCCGGCGTCGCGGGCTTCTGCTGGCACCCCGAGCTGACCCGCTTCGAGGCCTACCTGGGCGCCCGCCTGGCCGCCCTGGTGCCCGCTCTCTACGCTCGCTCCCTCGCCTCGCTGCTGGCCGCGCCGCCAGGGAGCGCCTTCTGGGAGGGGGATCGGCCTGCGCGGGAGGCAGCCGCCTTGCAGCAGGCGGCCCGGGCCCGCGTCGACCTGGCGCGGGAGTGGCAGGCCATCGGGACCGAGCTGTCGACCGGCCGGCCCTGTCCCAGCCCGGCGCCGGGCTGGAGCGCGTCGGCCCAGGCCGAGGCGGCCCTGCTGACCCACTGGAACCGCCTGACGGCCTGGAGCTTCGGTGCCTGGGTCGAGCGCTTCAGTCGGCCGGGTCCCGACCATTCGCCGGACTGCTGGACCCTGGCGGCTCGCGTGGCGGGGAGCCTGCGCAGCCTGGTCTCGGGGCCGCTGCCCGTCGACCCTGTCCGGGCCCGGCGGGGGCAGGAGCGTCGGCTCCTGCAGGACCTGGGCGCGCGGCTGCTCCTGATCCTGGAGCACACGGGGGAGGGGCGGGTCGAGCAGGCGCTGCTTCCCCGGGTGGACGCCCTGGCGGAGGCGGCCGGGGCGGTGGACGAGGGGCGGCCGGTGGACCTGGAGGGCACGGTCCGCGCGGCCCTGGCGGCCCTGGACGCAGTGGCGGACCGGGTCCCCGGTGACCTCGCGGCGGCCTGCAGCGGGCTCGGTACCCGCGCGCTGCTGCGTACAGGCAGCGTGGACGCCGGGCTGGACCAGGTGCTGGCCGGCCTGCAAGAGGCCCTGCCCGACACCATGGCGGGGATGGCCGATCCCGAGGACGTGGCGTGGCGCTTCGCCACAAGCACGGCCCTGGATCGCCCGGGCAGCCTGCCGGCCCGCTTCGCGAGCTGGTGGGAGGAGGAGGGGGGCGCCGACCCCGACCTGGTGCGCCTGGAGGCGCTGGTGCGCGACACGCCACGCGGCGATGCCGAGGGTGAGCTCTTCGCCGTGGTGCCCGAGGCCCCGGTGGCGCCGGGGCAGGGTGTGTGCCGCCTCAACCGGAGCCTGCGCCGGGCCTGGCTGGACGCCGAGCTCTTCGATGCGGAGGAGCAGCAGATCGCCCCCCGCGACGAGCACGACCGGGTCCAGGTCGCCGTCGCCTGGCTGGACGGGGCGCCCCGCGTCCTGGTGCTGGACGCCGCCGCTGCCGCGGCCCTGGACGCCGTGGCCGCCGGTCGGCCGGCGCCCTGGTCTGCGCTGCTGCCGCTCGTCGAGGCGGGCCTGGTGCTGACCTGGCCCGCCCCCCCGCTCAGGGAGTGACGAAGAGGAAGACGCGGCCCTCGCTGGTGCGCTCGCGGGGTGCAGCGGTCAGGATGTCGGCCTGCCCGTCCCCGCTGATGTCGCCCAGCGCCACGGTGACGCCGTGCATGTCGTTGGCCGTCGAGGTGACGCTCGCCGTCGCGTCGTCGCTGGTCCAGGCGCCGTCGCTCAGGTCGGCCCCGAGGAAGGCGTAGGCCACGCCCGGCGTCGAGGGGCTGGCGTTGTAGACGTCGCCGTCGGGCGCCCCCACGACCAGGTCGGCCTTGCCGTCCCCGTCCAGGTCCGCGGAGTCCATGGAGAGCCCGAAGTAGCCGGGCCCGGCACCGGTGATGGTGACGTCCGCCGCCGAGGTGCTGACCGCGCCGCTGATGCTGCTGGCGTCGAAGAAGACGTACACCGCGCCGTTGCCACCACCGGCGTCAGGCGCCGAGACCACCAGGTCGATCGACCCGTTGCCGTCGAAGTCGGCGAGCTGCGGGCCACCGTAGCGACCCAGGCCGCCGCCGGACTCGGCGCCGGTGATCTCGGCGTAGGACACGAAGCTGACGGTGCCGGTCCCGCTGATGGTGCCGCGGCCCCGGACCAGGTAGACGGCGCCGCCGTTGCTGGACTCGTCATCTGCGGAGGGGGCGCCCGCGGCCAGGTCGGCGTAGCCGTCCCCGTTGATGTCGCCGCCGCCCAGGGAGTAGCCCAGGTAGTCACCGTTGACGTTGCCCGAGAAGGAGGCGTCGCTGTCGGCCGTCAGATCGTAGCTGCTGCCCGACGCCAGGTCGCTGCCGCTGAAGTAGTCGACGAAGCCGTAACGGGAGGACGAGCTCTGGGGCACGAAGTCGCCGTAGAAGACATCGTCCTTGCCGTCCCCGTCGAAGTCGATGCTGCTCAGGACGCGCGTGTACTGGTACCAGGACTTGGCGCCGGTGAAGACGATGTCGGCGTCGGTCGACTGGGCCGCGGAGGGGATGGAGCCGCCCAGGAAGACAGACCCGGCCACGGTGCCGTAGCGGCTGCCGTAGTAGTAGTCGCTGCCCGCGACGACCAGGTCGGCCTTGCCGTCTCCGTTCAGGTCCCCCTGGTGCGGGTCCATGGTGCCGAAGTAGCCGTAGTAGCCGCCGCCATCGAGGTCGGCGTCGGCGTAGTCGCGGGTGTCACCGGACCACGAGGCCCAGTCGCTCCCGTTCACCACATACACTCCGCCGGTCCCGTAGCTGTTGACGTAGGTGCCGCCCACGGCCACGTCGAGCTGACCGTCACCGTCGAAGTCGCCGGTGGCCAGGGAGCTCTCCCAGCCCAGGTAGTCGGAGTCGATGCCGTCCAGGTAGCTGGTGGCATCGTCGGTCGACAGGTTGTCGGCGTTGCCGTCGCAGTTGTTGTCGCGGCCGTCCAGGACCTCGGTCGCGCCAGGGTAGGAGCTGGAGTCGGTGTCGCTGCAGTCCCCATCGTCGACGCTGTAGCCGTCACCGTCGTGGTCCAGGTTGTGACACCACACGTTGGTGTTGTCCGGCGAGCCGAAGTCGCCGCTACCGTAGGCGCCGCGGGCCACGCACCAGTAGTTGACGTCGCCGACGGTCGACGAAGACGCGTACTTGCCGTCCAGGTTGAGCGCCTTGCCCGCGGTGAGCGGGTAGCTGCTGTCGTAGGACATCTGGCTGATGGTCGCGCCCGCCAGCGACAGGGTGAAGCTGTCCCCGGTGTTGGACAGGCTGAAGGTGGACCGGTCGTAGTCGTAGTTGGCGGTGGCGCCGCCGTTGATGCTGGTGTCGGTCTCAGCGCCGAAGACCACCAGCCCGCCGGCCGTGACCACCAGGCTGGTCTCGATGGTGAAGGAGTCGCCGTCGTCCGACGAGATGACCCAGTGCAGCATGTCGATGTCGTGGGTCGTGGTGTTCTTGACCTCGAACCACTCGCCGTAGGCGTCGCTCACCTTGGTCGGGTCGAGCATGACCTCGTTGACGATGATGGCCCCGGCCGAGATGTAGTCCTCATCGACATAGCCGTCGCAGTCGTCGTCGATCAGGTTCCGGGTCTCGGCGGCGTCGGGGTGGACGGCGGCGTCCTCGTCGTTGCAGTCGCCCTCTGCCACCGTGTAGCCGTCACGGTCCATGTCGTCGGTCGACACGCCCGTATCCCCGCCGGTGTCATGGCCCGTGTCCGTGTCCGTGTCGGTGTCCGTGTCCGTGTCCGTGTCCGTGTCGGTGTCGGTGTCCGTGTCGGTGTCCGTGTCGGTGTCGGTGTCGGTGTCGGTGTCGGTGTCGGTGTCCGTGTCCGTGTCCGTGTCCGTGTCCGTGTCGGTGTCCGTGTCCGTGTCGGTGTCGGTGTCGGTGTCGGTGTCGGTGTCGGTGTCGGTGTCGGTGTCGGTGTCCGTATCCGTGTCCGCCACCTGCCCGGAGTCGTCGTTGGGCTTGCCGTTGCGGCAGGCGAAGAGCAGCAGGGCGACCAGGATGGAGGCGTTCCGCATGATGGCACCTTGTTGGGCGGGGAGCGGGGGAGACCGGATGCAGGATTACCATCACACGGAAGCACTTGCAGGTCCAGGCCAGGGCCTCCCTGCAAATGGCTCCGCGTGGGGCGGCCTGTGGCCCGGATCAGTGCTGTGCGGCCAGCTCTCCGCGCTCCCCGCGCCGGGCCAGGTGCTCGAGCCAGGCCTCGGCGCGCGACCGCTCCGCCTGCTCCATGCGCTCGATGCGCAGGCGGATGCGCTGCACCCGCTGGGTCACCGCTGCCCGGCTCACGCCGTTCAGGCGGGCATACTCGGCCTTGGTGCCGGCCGAGAAGAGGGCGACCAGGTAGCCTTGGTCCTGCTCGGTGAAGGGGCTCTCCGGCACCACGTGCACCGTGGAGTCAGGGTGGGGCATGGCGGCGTTCCAGGCCTTGACCTCGGCGCCCACCTCGCCGTCCAGCGCATCCCGCTCGCGGATCCGCGCCCGGGCAGCGTGGCCGACGGTGCGGTCGGCGATGGTGCGGACGAAGGCCAGCAGCGAGGCGACGGTGTGGCCCTCGAAGCGGGCCAGGGCCCCGGACATGAGCAGGTACAGCACCTCGGCGACCAGCTCCTCCTGCTCGGCCGAGCCCAGCACGCCGCAGTAGCGGCCACTGCAGCGCCGCTGGACCCGGCTGTGGATGTAGCGGGCCAGCCGCAGGTACAGGGCCTGGGCCTCGGGCGAGTGGCGGTCGGCCAGCAGCATCCGGATCCCCGGACGGACGTCGACCTCGAAGTCATCGTGGTCGAGCATCTCAGAAGCCGTTGTAGATGGGGTTGCCGTCGCCGACAGGGGCCTGGTAGGGAGAGACCTCGGCCGTCGGGGGGTGCACCTCGCGCGCGCATGCGTCGACGCTGGGGCCAGGGCCAGGGCCGGAGACCCCGCAGGGGCCGGTGCCCGCGGAGAAGAAGTGCGCGAACCAGAACAGGAGGGCGTACAGGGAGCTCATGATGCGATCTCGGTCCGGAGGAGGGACAGGTCGGGATCCCGCTGGATCATGTCGTCGAGGGCCGCCACCAGGGCGGAGGGGAAGGCGGAGCGGACCTGCCGCAGCAGGTCCTGGGCCTCGTCCTCGTCGCCCAGCCGCAGCAGGCAGGCCAGGACATTGGCCAGGTTCCCGGCGGAGCGCTGGCGCTCGAAGGCTCGGGAGAAGTAGTCCAGGGCGATGTCGGTGTTGCCCTTCTGGAAGGCGATGACGCCGCGGTGGCGCTCCACGCTGGCCAGGTTGGCCTGCAGGCGGGGGCCGCCCTCGTCCATCGCAGCCAGCTCCTGGGCGGCGACCATGGAGGCCGCCTCTGCCAGGTCGCCGACCCGCGGGTGGGCCGCGATGACGTGCAGCGCCGAGTAGAGGTTGACCGTGTCGATCCGGCCCAGGGCGTGCAGGCGATGGGCGCGGGCACGCAGCGCCCCTGCGTCCAGGTCGGGCTGCTGGAGGGCGCGGCCCAGCTCGTCCAGCGCGGCCTGCTGCTCCTCGGGCACGGCGTCCGCCAGGGGCAGGTATGCCTCCTGGTCCACGGTGCGCAGGATGCGATCGAGCAGGGCTTCGTAGTCCACGGGTCGTCCTCGCGGCTCGGCAGGGGAGTGGGAGGGTACTCGGGCCTGCTAAGGGGGCGCCGTGAAAATGCTGCGAACCGCGCCGCGCCCCAGGGTTGGCTCGTCGCAGGTTAGCTCGTCGCATGGCTCCCTCCGCCAGCCCGGCCCTATCTGCGCGCTTCGATGAGGTCGCGTTCCGCTGGCCCGCGGCGCCGCAGCCGCTGCTCGACGCCTGGTCGCTGTCCCTGGCCCCCGGCCGGATCACGGCCATCCTGGGCCCCTCGGGCTGCGGGAAGTCGACCCTCCTGCGGCTGCTGGCCGGGCTGCTGCAGCCCCAGGCGGGCACCGTCACCCCAGGCGCGGTCGCGCCGGGCGCCTGTGCCTTCGCCTTCCAGCGACCGACCCTGCTGCCCTGGCGCTCGGTGCGGGACAACGTGGCCCTGCCCCTGGAGCTGGCCCATCGCCCGCCCTCGGAGATCCAGGAGCGCGTCGCCGAGATCCTGGCCCGGGTCGAGCTGTCCCCGGCGGCCGACCAGCTCCCCGGCGCCTTGTCGGGGGGCATGCAGATGCGCGCCTCGCTGGCCCGGGCCTGGGTGACCCGACCCGGACTGCTGCTCATGGACAAGCCCTTCGCCGCCCTGGACGCCCTGACTCGCCTGCGCATGTACGCCCGCTTCCAAGAGCTGTGGGAGGACGGGCGCCCGACCGTGGTGCTCGTGACCCACGACATCGACGAGGCCGTTCTCCTGGCCGATCGGGTGGTCGTCGTCGGCGGCGCCCCCCTGGCGGTCCGTGGCGAGGTGGCCGTGGAGCTGGACCGACCTCGCCCGGCGGCCCTGCGCCACGATCCGCGCCTGGGCGCCCTGGCCGAGCGGGTGGGGGCCCTGCTGTGAGGCGCCTTTGGGGGGCAGGGCCGGCGGCGCTGGCCGCGGTGTTGATCCTGCTCGTCTGGGCCCTGGTGGCCCGGCAGGTCTCGCCCGTGTTGTTGCCCGGTCCGCTGGCGGTGCTCCAAGCTGGCTGGTCCGGCCGCGGCCCCCTGCTCGAGGCGACGCTGCACACGGGCCTGGCAAGCGCCCTGGGCCTGGGCATCGCCTTGCTCCTGGGGCTGAGCGGCGCGGTGTCCTTCCACCTGTCGCGGGCCCTGGAGCTGGCGCTGTACCCCTACGCGCTGGTCCTCCAGACCCTGCCGGTGGTCGCCGTCGCCCCCCTGCTGGTGGTGTGGCTGGGCTACGGCACGCCCGTGGCCGTCGCCTCCGCCGCCCTGGTGGCCTTCTTCCCCATCCTCACGTCGGCCCACCTGGGCCTGCGCGCCGCCCCGGTGGCCCAGGTGGAGCTCTTCGGCGTGTTGGGGGCCGGCCCCTTGCAGGAGCTGCTGCACCTGCGGGTGCCGACGGCCCTGCCCTACCTCTTCTCCGGCCTGCGCACGGCGGGCGGCCTGGCCGTCATCGGCGCCGTCGTGGGCGAGTTCGTCGGCTCCAACGGGCTGCCGCGCTCCCTGGGCTACCAGGTGCTGTACGCTGCGCGCACGGCGGACACGGCCCTGTCCTTCGCCGCCATCGGCTGCGCTGCGGGCCTGGCCCTGACCTGCTTCGTGCTGGTCCGGGCCCTCGAGCGACGGCTGGTGGGCCGCTGGCACCCCTCTGGAGGCAGCTCGTGATCGCCCTGCTCCTGTCGCTGTCGCTGTCGCTGTCGCTGTCGCTGTCGCTGTCGCTGTCGCTGGCCTGCTCGCCTGCGGCTCCCCCTCCGGCGACTCCTCCGCCCGCGGCGGCCCCCGCCCCGATCCCCGTGCGCCTCGCCCTGAACTGGTACCCCGAGCCCGAGTTCGGCGGCTTCTACCAGGGGGTGATCGACGGCAGCTACGCCCGCGCGGGCTTCGACGTGGAGCTGGTGCCCGGCGGCCCCGGCGCGCCCACCCTGGAGCTGCTGGCCAGCGGGCGCGCCCAGGCGGCCATCACCTCGGCCGACGACCTGCTGGTCAAGCGCGAGAAGGGGGTGAAGGCCAAGGCGGCCTGGGCGGGCTTCCAGCTGACACCGGTCGGCATCATGGCCCACGCCGAGAGTGGCCTGAGCAGCATCGACGAGCTGGCCTCGCACCCGGAGATCCAGGTCGCGATGGAGATCGGCAGCCCCTTCCAGCGCTGGATCTGGCAGTCCCACGGGCTGCAAGGCAAGGTCCAGGCCGTGCCGACCTCGGGCTCGGTGGCCAGCTTCCTCGCCGACCCGCACCTGGCCCAGCAGGCCTACATCACCTCCGAGCCCTGCGTGGCGCGGGCCCAGGGGCAGGAGGTGCGCTTCCTGTGGGCCAGTGACGCCGGCTGGAACCCCTACGGCACGGTGCTGGCCGTGGCCGATCCGCCGCCGCCCTGGACGGCCGCCTTCGTCGCCGCGACGCAGCAGGCCTGGACCGCCTACCTGGCGGACCCCACCGCCGCGGACGCCGAGCTGGTGCGGCGCAATGACCAGCTGGACCCTGCGCTCATGGACTGCATCGCGACGGCCCAGGCGCCCTTCGTCGCGGGCCAGGACGGCCTGGGCACCATGACGGCTGCCCGCTGGCGACAGACCGTTGACGCACTTGTGACCGTCGGCATCCTGAAGCCTGACACGCGCCCCGATAATGCCTGGATATCGGGAGGGGTACACCCGCAGGCCGAGTGAGCGACGCCACTCGACAGGGAGAGGTCCCCGTGGCCCAGGAGACCCGCCTCTCCGCCGACCCCCGCCCCAACCGCATCTGGGGTTGGCGACACTACGTCGGCGCCTTCGTGCTCTGGCTCTTCGGCTGGAAGCCCGAGAGCAACCCGCCCACGGACATCGACAAGTACGTCTTCATCGCGGCCCCCCACACCTCGGGCTGGGACTTCCCCTTCATGATCGCCTTCGCGTGGTGGTGGGGGGTCGACATCCGCTGGCTGGGCAAGCACGTGCTCTTCGAGGGGCCCTTCGGGTGGTTCTTCCGTTGGCTCCGCGGGATCCCCGTCGACCGCCGCAAGGCCGGCAACATGGTGGACGGCTTCATCCAGGCCTTCCAGGACAATGACCAGCTCGTGCTGGTGATCCCCGCAGAGGGCACACGCGCCTACCGGGACTACTGGAAGAGCGGCTTCTACTACGCGGCCAAGGGCGCCGGCGTGCCGATCTGCCTGGGCTACATGGACTTCGCCCGCAAGGTGGGCGGCTTCGGACCGATGCTCTGGCCCAGTGACGACGTCGGGCGGGACATGGACTTCATCCGGTCCTTCTACACCGGCATGAAGGGCAGGCACCCCGAGAAGTTCGGGCGGATCCGCCTGCGGGTCGAGGATGAGGCTGAGGCCGAGGCGGAGGCCGCCGCCCCTTCGCCGCCCGCCCGCGAGGTCGGCGTCCGGGCCTGAGGGCCGGCTGCGCGGCGGGGTGGGGACGAGCGCGAGGGGGGAGCGCGGAGAGCAGCGCGAGGGGGGAGCGCCAGGGTCACGCCGGCCCTGGGTGCGCCCGTCCAGGCCGTGTGCGGGCCGTGTGCGGGCCGTGTGCGTGCGGTGTCGCAGCCTAAGGGGCCGGCATCACGGCGCTTGGTGACGGGCCGGTGTTGGACACAAGATGTGGGGTTGCTGCGTCAACCCACCCCCTATATCTTGTGTTGGTGGTTCGGCGCGTCCCCCTGTCCCCGCGACGTGGCGCGTCCCTCCCCGCCCCCAAGCCCCCCCTCGCCAGCGGCTCCCCGACCCGCTCGGTGTCGTGCACGTGCGTGCCCAGGCTCCTCCTGCGTCCCGCCCCCGCCCCCGCCCCCGCCCCCGCCCCGCCCCCTGTCCGCGACGAGCCTCCGATGATGCACCTCGATGAGAACCAGACCAGCGCTGACGACAGCCCCCTGCCGCAGGACCTCCCCCTCGCCGGTCTGCGCTGGCAGGCCGCGGACGGCAGCCTCTCCCCCCTGCGGCACGAGGGCCTGGTCCGGCTGGTGGCCGACCTGGCGACCGGCCTGGACGAGGTCGATCCCGAGCTGGTCGCGACCCGGGTGCTGGGCGGCTGCTACGACGGCATCGCCGAGGCCGAGCTGGACAAGCTGCTGGTCAACGTCCCCGCCGCCCTGACGGCAGAGGAGCCCGGCTACGCCTGGCTGGCGGCCCGCCTGCTGCACCGGGTCATCATCAAGGAGGTCGCCGCCCTGGGCGTGCGCTCCTTCTCCGACAGCATCCGCCTGGGCCACGAGCAGGGCATCATCGCCGACGCGACCGCGGCCTTCGTCGCCGAGCACGCCGCGGTCCTGGATGCGGCGGTGCAGGACGGGCGCAGCGAGCGCTTCCAGTTCTTCGGCCTGCGCACGGTGTACGACCGCTACCTGCTGCGGCACCCGACCCTGCGCACCGTCTTCGAGACGCCGCAGCACTTCTTCCTGCGGGTGGCCTGCGGCCTGTCCCAGAGCCCGGCCGAGGCCCTGGAGCTGTACCGGCTCATCTCCAGCCTGGAGTACATGCCCAGCTCGCCCACGCTCTTCAACAGCGGCACCACCCACAGCCAGATGAGCAGCTGCTACCTGCTGGACAGCCCGCTGGACGAGCTGGAGGCCATCTACGGGCGCTACAGCGACATCGCCCGGCTGTCCAAGTTCGCGGGCGGCATCGGCGTGGCCTGGCACCGGGTGCGGGCCCGCGGCTCCCTCATCTGCGGCACCAACGGGCGCTCCAACGGCATCGTGCCCTGGCTGAAGACCCTGGACGCCAGCGTTGCCGCCGTGAACCAGGGCGGTCGGCGCAAGGGCGCCTGCTGCGTCTACCTGGAGACCTGGCACGCCGACATCGAGGAGTTCCTGGAGCTGCGGGACAACACGGGGGACGAGGCGCGGCGCACCCACAACCTGAACCTGGCCAACTGGGTGCCTGACCTGTTCATGAAGCGGGTCCAGGCCGATGGTGACTGGTCGCTCTTCGACCCCAAGGACTGCCCCGAGCTGACCGACTGCTACGGCGACGAGTTCGAGGCGCTCTACGCTCGCTTCGAGGCCGAGGGCCGGGCCCTGCGCACGCTCAAGGCGCGGGACCTGTACGGTCGCATGATGCGGACCCTGGCCCAGACCGGCAACGGCTGGATGACCTTCAAGGACGCCTGCAACAAGAAGAGCAACCAGACCGGAAAGGCCGGCCGCGTCGTGCACAGCAGCAACCTGTGCACCGAGATCGTCGAGGTGACGGACCAGGAGCAGACCGCGGTCTGCAACCTGGGCTCGCTGAACCTGGGCCGCTTCGTGGAGCACGGCGAGTTCAACTTCGAGAAGCTGCGCGCCGTCACCCGGACGGCGGTCAAGTACCTCGACCGGGTCATCGACATCAACTACTACCCGACGCCCCAGGCGCGGCGCAGCAACGAGCAGTGGCGCCCCGTCGGCTTGGGCGTCATGGGCCTGCAGGACGTGCTCTTCCTCAAGCGCCTGCCCTTTGACGGGGCCCAGGCCAGCGCCCTGTCGGCGCGCATCCAAGAAGAGATCTACTACGCGGCCCTGGACGCCTCCTGCGAGCTGGCCCGCGAGCACGGGCCGCATACGACCTTCTGGGAGACCCGGGCCGCGCGAGGGCACCTGCAGTTCGACCTGTGGGGGGTGAGCCCCGGTGCTGCGGCCGACGGCCAGCTGGGACTGTTCAGCGGCAGCGGTGCCAACCGCTGGACCGAGCTGAAGGCGCGCATCCAGACCCACGGTCTGCGCAACAGCCTGCTGGTCGCCATCGCACCGACGGCGACCATCGCCAGCATCTGCGGCTGCTACGAGTGCATCGAGCCCCAGGTCAGCAACCTCTTCAAGCGCGAGACCCTGTCCGGCGAGTTCTTGCAGCTCAACCACTACCTGGTCAGCGATCTCAAGCGCCTGGGACTGTGGACGGCCGAGGTGCGTGACCAGATCAAGCGGGGGGAGGGCTCGGTCCAGGAGCTCGCGCTCGTGCCACCGGCGCTGCGCAGCCTGTACCGGACGGCCTGGGAGCTGCCCCAGCGGGCGCTCATCGACATGGCGGCCGAGCGCTCGCCCTACATCGACCAGGCGGCGTCACTCAACCTCTTCCTGGCCCAGCCGACCATCGGCAAGCTGTCCAGCATGTACGCCCATGCCTGGAAACGCGGGCTGAAGACGACCTACTACCTGCGCTCCCGGCCGGCGACCCGCATCACCCACTCCACCGCGGCGCTCCCGGACACCCAGGCTGTCGCCTGCTCCCTGGAGAACCCGGGGTCCTGCGAGGCCTGCCAGTAGGCGGCCGCTGCCCTCCGCTGCTGCCCTCCGCTGCTGCCCTCCGCCGCTGCCCTCCGCTGCTGCCCTCCGCTGCTCTTCGAGGCGACGATGCTGCTCGATCCTGGCCTGAAGCTGACCCTGCGGCCCATGGCCTACCCGACCTTCTACGACATGTACCGGGACGCGATCCGCAACACCTGGACGGTGGAGGAGGTCGACTTCTTGCTGGACACCGCCGACCTGGACCACAAGCTGCTGCCCAGCGAGCGGCACCTGGTCCACCGGCTGGTCGCCTTCTTCGCCACCGGCGACAGCATCGTCTCCAACAACCTGGTGCTGAACCTCTACACGCACATCAACGCCCCCGAGGCGCGCATGTACCTGTCGCGCCAGCTCTACGAGGAGGCGCTGCACGTCCAGTTCTACCTGACCCTGCTCGACACCTACATCCCCGACCTGGCCGAGCGCGAGCGGGCCTTCGCGGCCATCCACAACATCCCCTCGATCAAGGCCAAGGCCGACTTCTGCTTCAAGTGGATCGACAGCATCCAGGGCCTGCAGCGCCTGGACACGGCCGGGGACCGGCGGTCCTTCCTGCTCAACCTGGTCTGCTTCGCCTGCTGCATCGAGGGCCTGTTCTTCTTCGCCGCCTTCGCCTACGTCTACTTCCTGCGCAGCAAGGGGCTGCTCAGCGGCCTGGCGGCGGGCACCAACTGGGTCTTTCGGGACGAAAGCATGCACATGCGCTTCGCCCTGGAGGTCATCGAGACGGTGCGCGGCGAGCAGCCCGAGCTCTTCGACGAGGGGCTGCAGGTCTCGATCCGCGAGATGATCCAGGAGGCCGTGGACTGCGAGACCGCCTTTGCCCAGGACCTGCTGGGCCAGGGGGTGCCGGGCCTGTCCATCGCCGACATGCGGACCTACCTGGAGCACGTCGCCGACCAGCGCCTGCAGAACCTGGGCCTGGCGCCCATGTACGGCGCAGCGAACCCCCTGCCCTTCATGGAGCTGCAAGACGTGCAGGAGCTGGCGAACTTCTTCGAGCGCCGCGTCAGCGCCTACCAGGTGGGCGTGACGGGCGAGGTGGCCTTCGACGAGGAGTTCTGAGGGTCCGCAAGGCGGCCGGGGCCGCGAAGGCCTTGGTGGGGGGCGCACCTTGGGGAGACGTGACCGTCTTTGAGGGCTGCGAGCGGCCACTGCTCGCCAATTGCCCCCTTCGCCTCGTGCAGTCCCGCCCATGCACGGCCGCTTCGAGAGGCCGGCTGCGAGGCGTCTCGGCGGGCCAGTGAACCACAAGGTGCCGAAGGCCGGGCTGATGGTCGGCTCGTCCATCGAGACGAAGCCCTCCAGCGGCTCCGGCAGCTTGGAGAGCTTGACCAGGGTGCTGTGCACCACCTTGGTCTTGGGCTCCTCATCCTTCCTTGTGAGCAGGACTTGATGGGGCCCGACTTGATGGGGCCCGAGGGGGGAGGATCCGTCTGAGGGCCGTTAGGAGCGGGTGTGGCCCCTCAACCCTCGCCGCGCGTCGCCATCGTCGTCCCCTGCTACGGGCCGCAGGCGCCCGTGGACCGCATCCTGGCCGAGGTGCCCCTTGCGCTGCGGTCCGGGCTCATCCTGGTCGACGACGCAAGCCCGGTGCCGATCACGGCGCCCGGGCTGCGCCTGGTCCGCCACCCCCGCAACCGCGGCTACGGCGGCGCCCAGAAGACCGGCTACGCCCTGGCCCTGGAGGCGGGCTTCGAGCGCGTCGTGCTGCTGCACGGCGACGCCCAGTACCCGACGCTGCCGACCCTGGCCCTGGCCCAGGACCTGGACCACGCCGACGCCGTGTTGGGCAGCCGCTTCCTGGTCGACCACGGGCAGGCCATCCCAAGCTGGCGGCGCTGGGGCAACCGCGCGCTGACGACGGCGGCGAACCTGCGCTTCGGCACGGCGCTGAGCGAGCTGCACACCGGCGCCCGGGCCTACCGGGCCGAGGTCCTGGCCGGGCTGCTCCTGGCGGACTTCAGCGACGACTACCTCTTCGACCAGCAGGTCCTGGTGGCGCTGCTGGCCCGCGGCGCCACCATCGCCGAGCGCCCGGTCCTCGCCCGCTACGACGACGACGTCCAGAGCATCAGCTTCCGGCGCTCGCTGCGCTACGGCCTGGGCTGCTTGTGGACCATCACCCGAGGCTGAGCGGTGTCGCCCTGTCGGGGCGCCGCCGCCGAGGGTAGGTCAGCCCCACGCCTCCTCTCGGGTGACCAGTCATGGATCTCCGGCATGCTGCCGAGCTTCCGCTTCGCCGACGGCTGCACCACCTGGTGCTGCATCTCGACGCGCGTGGGGCCGAGAGCCTGCCCATGGAGTGCTACGACGCCCTGGCGCGAGAGGTCGGTCCGCTGCTCTGGCTGGACATCAACGGGGGGGAGCCCTTCGCCCACCCCCAGCTGCCCCGGCTGGTCCGTACCTTCCGCAGCGAGGTCCTCAGCCTGATCAGCCCGGTGGGCAACGAAGACGCCGTCCTGGACGGGGTCCTGCGGCTGCGCCGCGGCTACAAGGGCGAGCTCGTCGTCGCGCTGCAGCTCGACGGTCTGCACCCGACCCAGGACCGCCTGCACGGCGCGGGGAGCTGGGACCGGATCTGGCACGCCTTCGACCGCCTGCGCCTGCTGGACGGGGTCCGGGTCGAGCTGCGGACCCGCGTAGGACAGGACAACGTGGGGGAGGTGCTGGCCCTGGCCGAGTACGTCTGGGGCCAGGGACCCGACGCCCACACCCTGACCCTGCCCGGCGCGCCCGAGGCCGGCCCGCCCACGCCGCGCGAGCTGCGGGAGCTGCACGGCCCGCTCTTCACCGTCCTCGACCGCTACGCGCCCGCCGATGGTCGGCTGCTGAGCCGGGTGCGGCGCAACTTCCACCGCATGCGGTGGGCGACGGCCGTGCGGACCCTCAGCGAAGGCCGGCAGGTGATCCCCTGCGTGGCGGGGCTGTCGCACGCGGTGGTCCGCGCCAACGGCGACGTGGCCTCCTGCGACTTGCTGCCGGCGCTGGGCAACCTGCGGAGCCGCTCCTGGTCCGAGATCTGGTCGAGCAGCGCCCTGCAGGCCCAGCGTGAGTACATCGGTGCGGGGGCCTGTCACTGCACCGATGACTGCGCGCTGCACGACAGCGTGCTGCGGGCGCCGAACCTGCCCCGGCTGCTGGCCGGGCCCGGCTGAGGGCCCTTCGCCGGTCGCGTGCGCTCAGCCGCAGGCGCGGGCGACCATGATCAGGACGAAGAGGATGATGCCCAGGGCCAGCAGGCGGTTGGTCCGGGAGCCGAGCAGGCCCAGGGACTCGGGCTGCGGGTCGTCTCCGGACGGACGGGAGGTGGACGGTGGGCTCGAAGGCGGCTTCGCAGGGGGGCTCGAAGGTGGGGACATGACACGGCTCACGGGGGAGGCTCATGCGGGCAGACGGGGAGGCGCTGCCCGTATGATCCCCCCGGGGGCGAAGCATGCATGTGGAAAATCGTCAGCTTTTCGGTCCTTACTCGACCAGTCGGCGCACCGCTGCGGCCAGCGCACGGTGACCCTCGGGTGTCGGATGACATCCGTCAATGGTCTCGCCGTGGATGCCGCGGTAGCTGACCAGGTCCACGTCCGGACGGACCTGGGCGAGGTGGGCGAGCACGGCCTGGTGGGCGGGGCGGCCGCAGACGTCCACCAGGACCGTCTGGGGGGCCTGGTCGGAGATGTCTTCGATCGCCTCCTCCAGCTCGGCCGGTCGCACCCGGGGCCGCAGCAGGCCCGAGCGCCAGCCCAGCACCACGCCCTGGGCCCAGGGGCGGAACAGGAGCAGGCGGCCGAGCTGGACCGTGCGCTGCGCTCGGAAGGCCTCCACGGGCTCGGCCAGGGTCGAGCGCGGGGCGCGCAGCAGGGCCGCGTCGCCGCGCAGGACCTGGTGGCCGTCGGCGCTCCCGAAGGCCGCGATCACGATGTCCGGGTGCAGTTGCGGGCCCAGCTCCTCGACCAGGGAGGCGCCCTGGAGGCTGCTGTAGCCGGGCACCGAGAGGTTGATGACCTGCCAGCCGTCGCCGAGGTCTGCTTCGAGCACGGCCGGCCAGGCCTCGTCGTCCTGGACCTCCCAGCCGAAGCTGGTGTCGTCGCCCACCACCAGGATCCGGACCTCGCCCTCGGGCCGGTCGGCCAGGGGGCGGCCCCGGAAACCATCGGCGCTGGTGTGCAGGGTCCAGGCCCGCCTGCCACCGGGGGACAGCCGGGTCGCGACCAGGTCCAGGTCGGGTCGGAGTCGCCACATGCGGACCGGGTCGGCGACCAGCAGCGCCTCCAGGTCCTGGACCAGGACGCGACCGCCCTGCTGCGGCTCGACCTCGGCATAGCCGTCGGCGCCCAGGACCCGGAACAGGCGGCAGGGGTCGCGGACCGGGCCGGGCACGAGCAGGCGGGCCACCAGCTCGGCCGAGGCGAGCAGCAGCACGAAGGCGCCCGTACGCAGGACGGCGCGGCGGATCCGTGGGGATCGGGTCACGGCACCAGGGTAGCGCGGGGCCGACCGGGCGACCGGCTCACCCGGGTTCCGCGGCGCGGGGGCGCGGGGGCGGTCGCAGGGCGCGACCTTTCACCTCGGAGCGCAAGCACTTCGCGGCTCGTGGCGTAAGCAGGAGCGCAGCCCGCACGTTGGCCACGCAACCGCAGCCCGGAGCTTCCCGTGTCGTCCTACGCCCAGACCTTCCAGCGCGTCCTGGAGGGCGACTACACCGAGGCGAGCCCCGAGGAGCGCGCCGCCGCCGTCCGAGAGGTCATCGAGATGGGCGCTGCTGCTGCCGCGGTGGTGTCGATCCAGCCCTTTCCCTTGCTGGACCTGGTCCTGGTCTCGCCCATCCAGATCGGCATGGTCCAGGCCATCGGTCGGGTCCACGGCTACCGCCTGGAGCCCAAGAGCGTGCTGGAGATCCTGAGCACCTTCGGGGCCAGCATCCTCGCGCAGAACGTGGTCATCTCCTCGACCCAGCTCATCCCCTTCGCCGGCTGGGTCGCCGGACCGGCCATGGCCTACGCGCTGACCTGGGCCATCGGCGAGGTGAGCGACCACTACTTCAAGAATGGCCGCGGCGTGACCCCCGACGAGCTCAAGGAGATGTTCCGCAAGGTCTACCGCGACAAGAGAGAGGAGAAGATGGCGGCCCACAAGGGCGACAGCACGCTGAAGGAGCGGCTGGAGCAGCTCCAGGCGGCCGTCGAGGCGGGCGTGATCACGCAGGAAGAGTTCGACGCCAAGAAGGCCGACATCCTGCGAGACTTCTGATGGCGCTCGGCGACACGGTGCCTGGCGACACGGCGCCCGAACACACGGCGCCCGCGCTGCTGGAGGTCCCCTGAAGCTTCGCTACCCCGGGATCGCCGCCGCGGCGTGGGAGCACCCCGCCGACCGGGCGGCGCTGGACGCCCTGCGGGCCGTGCCCGGCTTCGAGGCCGTCGTGCGGGCCAGCGTCGGGCGGCTCCAGGACCAGCTCGCGCTCCAGCCGGTCCTGGACAAGGCCCGGCCCATGGACGTGCGCTCGCCCGCCCTGGCCCGCGCCTGGAAGGAGCTGCTGCGGACCCTCGACGCGCCGGAGGAGGTGCCCCTGCACGTCACCGAGGGCGAGGGCATCAACGGCTTCACCCTGGGCGTGCGGCACCCTCACGTGATGCTGACCGAGGGTGCGGTGCGGGACCTGCCCCTGAGGGAGGTCCAGATCATCCTGGCCCACGAGCTGGGACATGTGCTGTCGGGCCACGTCATGTACAAGTCCATGGTCCGGCTGCTGGACGCGGGCCGGTGGGCGCTGCTGTCCAGCGGCATCAACCTGGCCCTGACCCTGCCCGTGCTGCTGGCCCTGCTGCACTGGGATCGCAAGAGCGAGCTGTCGGCCGACCGGGCCGAGGTGCTGGCGGTCGGGGACCCGGTGGCCTCAGTGGCCGTGCTGCGGCGCTGCGAGCTCGGCCAGGGGGATCGCGCCCGCGCCCAGCTCGACCGGCTGGCGGAGCTGTGGAAGCCGGGCGCCGACGCCGTCGTGGCCGTCGAGCGCGCCTTCTCGCGGCACCCGCCCATCGAGGAGCGGATCGCCGGCATTCAGGCATGGGCGGAGAGCGAGGCGCTGGCGGCGATCCGGGCCGGCGAGTACCCGCGGCGGGGCACGGACGGCGGCGAGACCGACCGCTTCGAGGCCCGCGTGGGCGAGCTGGGGGAGGGCCTGCGTGCCCAGGTCGAGGCCGCCAAGGTCCGCGGCAACGCCGTGCTGGACTGGCTGCAGCGCAAGAGCGGGGGCGAACCCGAGGAGCGCTGAGGGGCCTGCTGCCGGACTGTCGGAGCTTCCCCTCGTGAGGGTGCCGGCTCCGCACAAAGAGTCGCTCGCAAGACACCTGCGCGTCACATGGGGCGTTTAGGGCTGGTGCGTCTCCAAGGAGTGCCTCGCATGCATGGTCTCACCGTCCTCGCCCTGCTCTCCACCCCCGTCGCCCGCGCCGCGGACGACACCCCCTGGACCGACCGGATCAGCATCTCCGGCGATGTGCGCTACCGCAACGAGTGGTCGATCACGCGGCCCGGGGACCTGGACATGCGCTGGCGCCAGCGGGTCCGCGCCCGCCTGGGCATCGTCGGCACGGTGGTCCAGGACCAGCTCGTCGCTGGCATCCGGATCCGGACCGGCAACCCCGGCGACCCCAACTCGCCGCACCAGACGCTGGGCAGCGACTTCGCCAGCTTCACGGTGAACCTGGACCAGGTCTCCCTGCAGTGGAACCCGGACGGCGGCCACAGCGCCATCTGGGCCGGCAAGTTCGCCAGCCCCTTCTACGAGGCCCCGGTCTACGCCGACACCGTCTGGGACCAGGACATCAACCCCGACGGCGTGGCGGCCAACGTGGCGCTGGTCCACGGTGACGGCCTTCGCTGGTCGCTCAGGCCGGCCGCCTACCTGCTGCTGGAGCAGGACAACGGCGTCGGCAGCGGTGCCTACGACACCAACGACGCCTACCTCTTCGCCGGGCAGAGCGTGCTGTCGACCAAGGTGGGCGACGGCCGGGTGACCCTGGCCAACGCCCTCTACGACATCCCCGACGCCACGCCGGCCGACAACCCGGCCCTGCTGGCCGGCAGTGTGGGCAACGCCGTCAACGCGGCGGGCACCGAGTACGTCTCCAAGTTCCAGATCCTCGACAACATCGTCGGCGCCGAGCTGGTCATGGGCGAGCAGAAGCTCGACCTGAACGCGCGCTTCGTCGTCAACTTCGGCGCCAGCAGCGACAACATCGGCTGGCAGGTGGGCGCGGACCTGCCGCTGAAGGTGGGCAAGGTCGGGCTTAAGCCCTTCGCCGACGTGCACGCCTTGCAGCAGGAGGCCTTCTACAGCGACCTCATCGGGGACGATCACCAGGTGGGCATCGGCTACCTGGGCGCCGTCGCCGGCCTGGACATCAAGGCGACCAAGGGCGTCGGCGTCAAGGTGTGGGGCATCTTCGACCACTCCGACCTGGCGACCTCGGCCGATCCGGGGCTCAACAGCCGGGCCCGCATCGACGTCAACGCGAAGTTCTGAGGCTGACTGCGGGTGCGGGGGCTAGAGCAGGACCATGCGCGCCATGGTCTTCGACCCCCTGCACCCTGGTCCCGATGGTCCGCTGCGGCTGACCGAGCTGCCCGAGCCGGTCGCCGGGCCTGGCCAGGTGCTGGTCGATGTGCGGGCCTGTGGGGTCTGCCGCACCGACCTGCACGTGGTCGACCAGGAGCTGGGCGGCGAGGCCGGGGCGCCCAAGGTGCCGGTCGTGCCTGGTCACCAGGTGGTCGGGCGGGTCCTGGCCCTGGGCGAGGGCGTGACCGGCCTGGCTGTGGGCGACCGGGTCGGCGTGCCCTGGCTGGGCCACACCTGCGGGCACTGCGGCTTCTGCCGGGCCGAGCTGGAGAACCTCTGCGACCAGGCACGGTTCACCGGCTACCAGCGCGACGGGGGCATGGCCGAGCGCATGGTGGCCGACGCGGCCGCGTGCCTGCCCATCCCGGTGGGCTTCGACGATCTGCAGGCCGCACCCCTGCTGTGCGCCGGACTCATCGGCTGGCGCTGCCTGCGAATGGCGGCCCAGACGCCGGGCGGCCTGCGACGGCTGGGACTGTACGGCTTCGGCGCTGCGGCCCACATCCTGTGCCAGGTGGCCGCCTGGCAGGGCATCGAGGTCCTGGCCTTCACCCGGCCCGGGGACACCGTGGCCCAGGACTTCGCCCGCTCGCTGGGCGCCACCTGGGCCGGGCCCTCCGACCAGGCACCGCCGGAGCCCTTGGATGCGGCCATCCTGTTCGCCCCCGTGGGCGCGCTGGTGCCACAGGCGCTGTCGCGGGTGCGCAAGGGCGGCACCGTGGTCTGCGGCGGCATCCACATGAGCGAGATCCCGGCCTTCTCCTACGACCTGCTGTGGGGCGAGCGGGTGCTGCGCAGCGTCGCGAACCTCACCCACCGCGACGGCCTGGAGCTGCTGGCCCTGGCGCCGCGGATCCCGGTGAAAACCCAGGTGCGGCCCTACCGGCTGGAGGAGGCCAACCGCGCCCTCGACGACCTGCGGAACGGCCGGTTCTCCGGCGCGGCGGTGCTGGTCGTCGACCCCGCATGAAGCCGGAAGGCGGGCAGGGCGGCCCGTCCTGGTCTCCCGCGGCGCTCGCCCTGGTCTGCCCGGCCCCCCATCACAGGCAGTCCGCGCCGTCGCAGTCCTGGTCGATGCCGTCGCCGCAGACCTCGACGGCGTCGGGGGAGACGGTCGGCGCCTCGTCTTCGCAGTCCCCGCACAGGACGGAGTAGCCGTCCCCATCGGCGTCGCGGTCGGTGGACAGGGGGCCGACCTGGACCTGCATATAGGCCAGCATGCTGGTCGAGATCCGTCGCCAGTCCGGCTCGTCCGCCACGAAGCCGGTGGTGCCGAGGATGCCTTGGGGCGCCAGGCTTGCCACGGTCGCGAAGCTGGGCGAGGTGTCATAGTCGGCGACCGCCTCGAAGCCGTCCTCGTCGATGACCCCGACGAAGTAGTAGGTGCCTGGCTCCATGTCGACGTCCATGGTCGGTGACCTGGCCCAGGTCGAGGTGCCAGAGGAGAAGATCAGGTCGTACTCCGAGGCGATCTGCGTGTACGGACCGGCGATGTCGGGCGCCTCCCACACCTCCCAGGTGCCGTAGTCGTAGCCAAACCACTCCGGCCCGTAGGCGTGCCCGTAGACCGCGAAGGAGATCAGCCGCAGGGCGGTCTCCGGCTCGACGACGTTGCCCCACACGAAGGCGTCGGTGGAAGTGAACGAGTGGACCCGGGTCGCGATGGTCCCCGAGGGGGTCGAAGTGAGCCCGGTGGCGTCGACGATGCCGTCGCCGTCGTTGTCGAGGCCGTCGCACACCTCGGGGGCGCCGTGGTAGACGGTGGGATCGCCGTCATCCGGGTCGGAGCAGGCAAATTCCCCGTCGCCATCGACGTCCACCGTGTCGTCCGTCAGGCCGTTGCAGTCGTTGTCCTGGTCGTCGCACACTTCCACGCCATCGGGGCTCACCGAGTCCAGGCCGTCGTCGCAGTCGCCACACCAGGGCGTGTACCCGTCGCCATCGGCGTCCGAGTCCTCCTCGCCGAACATGGACACCGTCATGGTCTGGGTCGTATACGCGGTATCGTCCGCCTCTCCATCGAAGGAGGACGGCAGGGCCTCGGTTGCCTGGGTGTAGCCAAGCTGCGTGAAGCCGTTGGACGATCCTAACGTCGGGTGCCCACCGTTCAGATCCACAGCAAGCGTGCTGACGGTGTCGAGGGAGGCCCCGACCACGTAGGTGCGGCCCGCCTCGATGGCGAGGTCGAGCGTGCCGCTGTCGACGTACTGCCGGCCGGTGCTGGTGACGGTCGCGGTGGAAGAGGCCACGAGGGTGAACGGACCGGCGCCGTCGTCTCCTTCGTAGACCGCCAGGTTCACCGTCCCCGTCGCGTAGGCGTAGACGGACTGCGTGAAGGACACCAGGGTCCCACCGCGGTCCGTGGCGTACACGGTTCCGGTGAAGTACCTGCCGTTCGCCGTCGTGTCCCGGGTGGTGTAGGAGAGGGTCGCGTCGGTGGGGGGCGTCGAGAGGTCGGTGGTGCCGTCACAGTCGTCGTCGACGCCGTTGCAGAGCTCCACCGCGCCCGGGTACACGCCGACCTCCCCGTCGTCGCAGTCGGTGCCGTCGACGCAGTCGGCGGCCGAGAGGTAGCCGTCGCCGTCGGCGTCGAAGCCATTGTCGACCTGCCCGTCGCAGTCCTGGTCGATGTCATCACACAGCTCCGTGGCGCCGGGAGACACGCTCGCGTCCTCATCGTCGCAGTCCAGGCCGCCCCAGGCCGTGCCATCGCTGCCATCCCCGTCCCCGTCGCGAAGCACCGTGAGCGTGGCGCTGCGGGTCGCGGTGTCCCCCACGCTGTTCTCGGCTGTCACCTCCAAGCTGTGGGTCCCCCCCGCCAGGCCGGAGGCGTCCCAGGCAGCGGTCCAGCCCGTGCAGCCACAGGACGCCTCGCAGGCCGCCGACCCGTCCGGGGCCTCGGACCGGGCGAGCTCGACACCATCGACCGCCCAGCGGACGGAGAGGAGGTCCTGATCATCGGCGACGCGCGCCGTGAAGACGAGGGCGGGCTGCTCCAGCCTGGTGTCGTCGACCTCGACGACGAGCGGCTGGTCCACCCTGATCTCGGCCGAGACCGTGGTGGCCTGGCCGCGGTCGTCCTCGGCCCGCACCGCGACGAGGTGGGGCCCCGGCTCCATGCCGCAGGTGTTCCAGTCGAGGGTCCAGGGCGCCGTGGCGAGGGTGGACAGGGTCGCCCCATCCACCTCGAATTGGACCTGGGCGACCGAGATGTCGTCGGAGACCGTCGCCACGAGCGCGACGGTGTCGGCCAGCTCGGCCCCGGCCAGCGGCGCGTCGAGCTCGACGGTGGGTGGATTGTCCACCTCGACCGTGACGGTGGAGGCGGCCCCGTTGCCGGCCAGGTCCGTCGCCGACACCTCCATCGTGTGCCGGCCGCCGGAGCTGCGGGTCGTGTCCCAGTCGAGGGCGCAGGGACTGGCCGTGCATGTGGTCATGACGGTCCCATCGAGCGCCAGCCGCACCTCGGCCAAGCCGACGGCATCGCTGGCAGTGCCCGTCGCCCGCACCAGGCCAGAGAGCAGGGCCCCATCGGAGGGCGAGTCCAGCGCCGCCTCTGGGGCGCTGTTGTCGAAGCTCACCGTCGCGGTGCGGGTGGCCGAGCCACGGTCGAGGCCCGTGGCGGTGGCCGCGACGACGTGCAGACCGTCGATGAAGGCCCGCGTGTCCACGCTGGCCTCGAAGGGTTCACCGTAGACCGGCGCGACCTCGGTCCCGTCCACATCGAAGCGTACGACCTGGATCCCGGCCGGGCTGCTGGCCTGGGCCGACAGCGTCAGGGTCCCCGCGTGGAAGGACCCGGCGACCGGCGCCGTGAGCGTCAGGGAGGGGGGCGAAGCGGAGCCCGTGTCGTCCCCCAGGCCCGCAGCCCCGCCCGGCTTGGATGGCGAGCAGGCGGAGGTGAGGGCCAGCAGAGCGAAGGCAGGGAGCATCCTCCTAAGATAGCGGCGAGAGCCTGGCATCGCAATCCCGCTGGGACGGTGCACCGGGCTCGGCGCGCGCCGCCGTCCCCGAAGTTAGCCGTCGGTGCGTACGTACTCGAACTCCACGGTCTGGCCGTGGATGCCGCGGCGAGGCGGGGCGATGTAGTTGGCGAACTTCCCGGGCTCCAGCACGGGCTTCATCAGGCTCTGGACATAGGCCCGGTCGTCGTCGGTGGGCAGCCACTCGTCCTTCATCTTGTCCCAGGCGGCCGGGTCGATGAACTCGCCCTCGGGGTTGAAGGGCAGGTCGGCGTAGATGCCCTGGCGGCGGAAGAAGCGGGTGCTGGGCAGGGTGATGACGGCGTCCAGTCCCTCGTCCTCCAGCGCCTTGTTCCAGCGCTCCACGACGCGCAGGCAGTCGGCGGCGTAGTCCTGGCGCAGCGACTCGTTCATGGCGTTGCGCAGGGGCACGGCGGTGTCGACCAGCCGGCCGTCCTGGACCATGGCGATGACCTGCTCCCGGCCCAGCGCGCTGTGGTCCGTGTAGTCCTTGGCCTCGCGCCACCGGCCCTTGAGCCCGCTGGCGAAGTAGTCGGCGGCGTTGGTGCTGACCTCGCTGCCGAAGAGGTCCAGGCTGTAGGCGAACCAGTAGTTGATGTACTTCTGGACGGTCTTCAGGTCGATGCCGCCCACGGCCCGGGCGTCGCCGTTGGGGGCCTCCCGGGCGAGCTGGGCGGCGCGGCGGATGATGCGCTCCAGGCCGCTCTCGCCGACGAAGAGGTGGTGGGCCTCTTCGGTGAGCATGAAGCGGCAGGTCCGGGACAGCGGGTCGAAGGCGCTCTCGGCCAGGGCGCCGAGCTGGTACTTGCCGTCGCGGTCGGTGAAGCAGGTGAAGCAGTGGAAGGTCAGCCAGTCGGTGCAGGGCTGGTTGAAGGCGTCGAGGATGCGCGGCTTGTCGGCGTCCCCGGCCCGGCGGGCCAGCAGCTCGTCGGCCTCGTCGCGGCCGTCGCGGCCGAAGTAGGCGTGCAGCAGGTAGACCATGGCCCACAGGTGGCGCCCCTCCTCCACGTTGACCTGGAAGAGGTTGCGGGCGTCGTACAGGCTGGGCGCCGTGGCGCCGAGGTAGCGCTGCTGCTCGACGCTGGCCGGCTCGGTGTCGGCCTGGACCACGATGATCCGCTTGAGCACGTTGCGGTACTCGCCGGGCACCTCCTGCCAGACCGGCTCGCCGGCGTGGTCACCGGCGGGGATCACCCGGTCGGGCTCCTGCTCGGACAGGAAGATGCCCCACCGGTACTCGGGCATCTTGACGAAGCCGAAGTTGGCCCATCCACCGGGCTCGGTGCTGATCGCCGTGCGCAGGTAGACGTCGTTGTCCTTGAAGACCTGCGGTCCGACGCTCTTCCACCAGTCCAGGTAGGCCGGCTGCCACTTCTCGAGCGCCTTTTGCAGGCGCCGGTCCCCCTTGAGGTCGACGTTGTTGGGGATGCGCTCGTCGTAGTCGATGCCGGACATGGGGGGACTCCCGGTAGGGTGAGGGGGCTTGCGGGCGGGCTCAGGTGCGCTTGAAGTCGAAGATCGGGCGCTCGGGGTCGCCGTACATGGTCAGGGCGCCCCGCTCGCCGACGGCGTTGGGGCGCTGGAAGATCCAGTTCTGCCAGGCGGTCAGGCGCCCATAGATCTTGGTCTCGCAGGTCTCGGCGCCGCCGAAGCGCAGGTTCTGCTCCATGCCGGTCAGCGCGTCGGGGGACAGGCTGATCCGCTCCTCGACGGCGATGCGGACCTCGTCCTCCCAGTCGATGTCGTCCAGCGAGGCGGTGACCAGGCCCAGCTCTTGGGCGGTCTCGGCGTCGATGGGGCCGTCGTGGCCCATGCAGGCGGCGATGGCGGCGGCGTCCCCGGGGAAGCGCGCCTGCAGCCGCGTCTGCTCGCTGGCCATCAGGAAGGCGCCCTGGTTGGCGACGGTGAGGCGGACGGTGTTGGCGCCGTCGTCGTCCTGGAACATGTAGAGGCGGTCGGAGGCCAGGGCCAGATCGAAGAGGGTGCCGACCCAGGCGCTGTCGGCCTCGATGAGGGCGAAGAAGGTCTTGGCGGTGTTGTCGACCCGGCGCAGGGTGCGGGCCTGGAAGAGCTGGACCTCGCGCCAGAACCAGTCCGTCTTGGCGCCCTCCAGCACCTGGGCCTCGTGGGCGAGGATGCGCTCGGCGTCGCCCTGGACCCTGAGCAGCACCAGGCCCACGTCGAGGTGGTTGACCCGCAGGCGCAGCAGGGCGTCGTCCAGCTCGCGGAATGCGTGCAGGGACCAGGTGCGGCCGTCGCGACGAGGGGCGTCGTCGGGGCCGCGCAGGGTGAGGGTCACGACGCGGTCGTCGTTGCCGTGGTCGAAGGACACGTCGACGTGCTCGTAGAACCAGCCGTCGTCGCTGTGGCGGCGGCCGAGACCCGGCAGGTGGATGCCGGCGCCGACCCGCTCGGGGTGGGCGGCGGCGACCTGGGCGGCCAGCTCGGCGGCGCGGCCGGCGGTGCCTTCCTCCCAGCGGGAGCGCGGCCAGGTGTGGTCGACGAAGCGGTACTTCAGCGCGTCGCGGGCCCGGAAGCCCTCGGCCTTGGTGCAGAAGACGTCGGCCATGTCGCGGCGGATCTTGCGCTTGTCCGTCAGGCGGGTCAGGCCGCCTGTGCCGGGCAGCACGCCCAGCAGGGGGACCTCGGGCAGGCTCACGGCGGCGTTGCCGTCGTCGATGAGCCAGATCTCCTGGGTCGCCAGGGCCAGCTCGTAGCCGCCGCCGCTGGCCGTGCCGTTGAGGGCGGCGACGTAGACCTGGCCCGAGTTCTGGGCGGCGTCTTCCATGCTGGCCCGGGTCTCGTTGGTGAACTTGCAGAAGTTCACCTTGAAGGCGTGGGGGGCCATGCCGAGCATCTTGATGTTGGCGCCGGCGCAGAAGACCTTGGCGTCGTGGCCGCCGGTCATCACGACCACGCGGACCTCGGGGTGCTCGAAGCGCAGGCGCTGGATGGCGTCGGCCAGCTCGACGTCCACGCCCAGGTCGTAGCTGTTGAGCTTCAGCTCGTAGGCGCCGTCCCACAGGGGGTGGTCTTCCTGCACCTGCATCTTGAGGGTGGCCACCGGACCGTCTACGGACAGCTTCCAGTGGGCGTAGTGCGCGGGTTCCGTCTCGAACTCGACGGGCGGGTAGGCGAAGTCGTGGCCCATGAATGCGGCTCCGGCAGGCGAAGGGGGTACACCGCGGCCCTATTCCGTAGGAGGGGACAGGGGCACAGGGCTGCGGCGAGGTCCCGGATGAGGGCAGTATAGTGCGTGAAGAGGGCGGGGCAAGAGGTCACAGCGCGCATTATAGTACGCACGTCAGGCGATGCGGTATGCGTTTTGCGGAGCAAAACGCATACCGCATCGCCTGACCCCCTCCTTTGGCCCCCTCCTTCCTGGCCCCCCCCGTGGACCTCCTCCCCGCCATCGGCGCCCGCCTGCGCGCCCGTCGTCGCCAGCAGGGCCGCACCCAGGCCGAGCTGGCCCGGGCGGCCGGCGTGTCGACGCGCTTCCTGGTCCAGCTCGAGGGCGGGACCGGCAACATCAGCGTGCAGCGGCTGGCCGAGGTCTGTGCCGCCCTGGACCTGCCGCTGGCCGAGCTCTTTGCTGGCCTGGGCCCCGGCCAGGCGCCCTCCATCGCCCTGGTGGGCCTGCGCGGCGCCGGCAAGTCCAGCGTGGGCGCCGCCCTCGCCGCCCGCCTGGACCGGCCCTTCGTCGAGCTGGACCAGCGGGTGGAGGAGGCGGCCGGCATGACCCTGGCCGAGCTCTTCGAGCTGTGGGGAGAGGCCCACTACCGCCAGCTCGAGGCCAGGGCCCTCGACGAGGTCCTGGCCCTGGGCCAGCCCGTGGTCCTGGCGGCCGGCGGCTCCCTGGTCACCGCCCTCCAGACCTGGGAGCGGCTGCGCCTGGCCTGCCGGACCGTCTGGCTGCGGGCCTCTCCCCAGACCCACCTCGACCGCGTCCAGGCCCAGGGCGATCTGCGGCCCATGCGCGGCCGGCCCGACGCCCTGGCCGAGCTGCACGAGATCCTGGCCGAGCGCGCGCCCCTGTACGCCCAAGCCGACCGGGTCGTGGACACCGACGCGCTGGGCGTGCAGGCCGTGGTCCAGGAGCTGGCGGAGCGCCTGTCTGGCTGAGCGCCTGCGGCCCCTCACCAGCCCTTGTGGACCATCACCCAGACCGTCGCGACGGCCGCCCCGAAGGAGGGCACCCCCAGCAGCGCCCAGGCCAGGTTGGCCTTGTGGAAGGCGGCGGGTAGCGGGCTGGCCTCGCGCAGCGCGGTCTCGGCCAGGCGGCGCATGCGGACCTGGAGGAAGGCGGCCGGCAGCCAGCACAAGCCCGAGACGGTGTAGCCGGCGAAGCCGAAGGCCAGCCACGGCAGGCTCAGCGGCATGCCGCCGACCGTGGCCATGGCGACGCCGGTCACCGGCAGCAGCACGCCGGCCGGGATCGTGAACAGGGCGTCGGCCCGGACGATCTCGCGCTGGGCCCACAGGATCGTCCGCGGATCGCCGCTGCGGTCGGCCCGCAGCTTGGTCCAGGCGCTGCCGAAGCCGGTGCCCAGGAAGACCATGGAGGTCAGCACATGGAGCGTCTTGAGGAGCAGGTAGGTGTTCATGGGCGCCACGCTCGCCGCGCCAGCACCACGGTGCCCACGATGATGGGGATGTTCTTGGTCATGGGACCGAAGGGGTGGACCCACAGCAGCGGGTCCTGCACGGAGACCAGCAGGGGCAGCAGCACCAGGGCCGCCACCTGGCAGCCTAGCAAGGCCGCCAGCAGCCGGCCGCGCAGGCGCAGGGCGAGCAGGCCAGAGAGCAGCTGGGCGATCCCGAGGATGCGCAGGAAGAGCGAGGGATCGAAGGGCACCAGCCCGCTGTTCGCGACCACCGCCAGCTCCATGGGCTGCTGGAAGAGCAGCTTGGGCAGCAGGCCCTCGGTGATCCAGATGATGGCCATGCCGACCCGCAGCAGCCCGGCGGCCCGCGGGCTCCAGCCCTCGCGCTCCAGCAGCAGCACCGTGCCGACGACGGCCAGGAAGGGCAGGTTCTTGGTGAGGATGCCGAACGGGTGGACCAGCAGCATCGGGTCCAGCACGGCCAGGACCAGGCTGAAGCCGGCCACCAGGGCCACCTGGAGCGCCGTGAGGGCCGCGGTCGGCCGGCCCAGGCCCACGCGCAGGCCCAGGACCAGCTCGGCGCCGCAGGTCACCCACATCAGCCCCCCTGGCAGGTGCAGCCGGTCCAGCCAGCGCAGGCCCTCGGCCCGGTAGGCGGGGTGCAGGACCAGGACCGCGGTCAGCAGCCACAGGCTGGCCACCGCCCAGCGCAGGGCCAGGCGCTCGCCCCGCGAAGCGGCGGGTCCGCGGAGCGCAGCGGGTCCGCGGAGCGCAGCGGGTCCGCGGAGCGCAGCGGGTCCGCGGGGCGCAGCGGGTCCCACGACGGGCTGCGGCTCAGCCAAAGGCCAGCCCCAGGCCGCGCCAGGTGGGGACCCGCTCGACGATCGCGCCGTCCTGGACCAGGACCAGCTCGGCGAAGCGCTCGGCCAGCTCGCCGGCCTTGGCGTGGCGACACAGGACCGGGTCACCCAGCTCCAGCCGCTCCCGGCTGCGGTCGCGGAAGGGGGTCTGCACCTCGCCCCAGCCCTCGAAGCCTAGCGGCGACAGGCCCTCGGGCAGGTAGACCCGGGGCACGCGGTCGGGCCCCGCCGGCCCGCTGGCGATGTAGCCGCCCCCGAAGCAGGTCAGGTGTGCCGGGTCGCTGCGCCGCACCACGGCCAGGACGAAGAAGGCGGCCGGCTCCAGGTCCAGGTCGCGGTAGTGGTCGAAGAGGTGCGGGCACAAGAAGCCGGAGCCGGCGGCGACCTCGGTGACGGAGGGATCGCCGGCGGTGAAGGCGAGGCTGCCCGTGCCGCCGCCGTTGACCAGGTCGAGGTGGTGGCCGTCCTGGCGCAGGGCCTGCCCCACGGCGCCGCGCAGCGCCCGGACGGCCGCCCGGGAGCGCTCCTTGATGAGGGCCCGCACCGGGTCCAGGCCGCGGCTGGTGGGGTTCTCGTCGGCAATGCCCGCGACCTGGGCCTCGTAGCCCAGCAGGCCGACAAGCTGGACGCCGGGGGCGCCGGCGGCGTGGGCGGCCAGGCTGCGGGCGGCGGCCACGTCACGCACGGGGCTGCGCCGCACGCCCAGGTGGCCCAGGCGACCGCCGGCCGGCCGCAGGCTCATGTCCAGGTCGATGGCCAGGCGCAGGACCACGCCCAGCTCGCGCCCGGCGGCGTCGAGCAGGTCGATATGCTCGACGCAGTCGACGGTGGCCACGACCCGCAGGCCGCGGGCGGTCAGCTCGGCCAGGGTCCGCACCTCGTCCCGGCGGGCGGCCGGGTAGGCCACGAACAGATCGTCGAAGCCCTGCTCGGCCAGGGCCCGCGCCTCGGCCGCGGTGGTGCACAGCAGGCCCTGGAAGGCCGGGTCCAGGTCGAGCAGGCGACGCAGCAGGCCGGGGCTGCGCACGCTCTTGGTGGCGATGCGCAGGGTCGGGGCCGGGCTTCGGCCGGCGGCCCCCAGCCGCAGCTGTTGGCCCAACACCGCAGCGTTGCGGGCCACCGCGTCCAGGTCGACGACGGCGGCCGGCAGGGGCTCGTGGCGTAGCAGCCGACGCCAGGTCTCGTAGGGGGAGGGCACGCAGGGGACCTCGGGCCGCCAGCATAGCCCCGCGCGATAGAGGCCCTCCCTGCCCGGAGCCCGCATGCCGCGCCTCGTCCTGTCCTTCCCCCACGGCCTGCCCGGGGACTCCGTGCCCTCGGGCCTCGTCCTCGACCCGGCCCGCGGCGTCGCCTGGGTCGACCTGGTGGCCTCGGACCTGCCGGCCCTGGTCGCCACCGTCGTCACCCTCGCGCGTGCCCTGCCACAGGCGGAATTCGCTGTGGAGCTCTCGCCGGCCGAGGCGGCGCTGGTCCCCTCGACCCCCGCCGCCGCCCCCGACGCGGCCGCCACCCCCCAGGGCGCCTGGGCCCTGCTCGACGCCGGCCAGCTCGCCGCCGCCGTGGCCGCCTTTGCCGTCGAGGGCCTGGACTCCGCCGGTCGTGAGCGGGCCCGCGCCCTGGCCGCCAGCACCGACCCGGCCCAGGTGGCCCTCGCCTGCCAGATCGCCGCGGCCGCCAACTGGCGCTCCTTCGTGACCCCCATGCGCCGCATGCTCGAGCACGCCGACACCCGCGTCCGCACCGAGGCGGTGCGCGCCATCGGCGTCCTGGCCGGTCCCTCCATGCTCGCCGGCCTGCAGCGCCTGGCGTCCGACCCCAGCCCCGACGTCCGCGCCGCCGTGACCCAGGCCATGGCCACCATCGAGGGCGACCAGGGATGAGCGCGCCCATCGAAGTCACGCCGCAGCCCCCCGCCCCGGGCCCCGCCGAGGAGAGCCTGGACGTCCTGGCTGGGGACTGGCACATCTACCAGCTCCGCGCCGGCCACCGCTTCAGCACCGACGACCTGGTCACGGCCTGGCTCGGCGCCACCGCCGCGCCCCAAGCTACCCGCCTGCTGGACCTGGGGGCCGGCATCGGCTCGGTCGGCCTGATGGCCCTGTGGGGTGTGAGCCACCGGGTGGAGGGCGAGACCGTCCAGCTCCGGCCGGGGCCCCTGCCGACCCTGACCATGGTCGAGGCCCAGGAGGTGAGCCACCTCCTGGCCCGCCGCACCGTGGCCCACAACGGGCTGCAGGACCGCGTCACGCTGCGGCACTGCGATCTGCGCGCCGCACAGGCCCTGATCGAGGGCGAGCGCTTCGACCTGGTGACCGGCTCGCCGCCCTACATCCCGCTGGGCAAGGGCCACGTCTCGCCCCACCCCCAGCGCGCCGCCTGTCGCATGGAGCTGCGGGGCGACATCTTCGACTACTGCCGCACGGCCAGCCGGGCGCTGGCTCCCGAGGGCCGCTTCGCCTTCTGCCACGCCGCCGCCGACCCACGCCCCGAGGCGGCCGTCGCTGCCGCCGGCCTGGCCCTGCTGGAGCGGCGTGACATCGTCTTCCGCCGCGGCCGCCCGCCGACCATCGCCATCTTCCTGGCCGCTGCCCAGGGGGTCCGGCAGGACGCGCCGCCCATGGTCGTGCGCGAGGCCGACGGGGCCTGGACAGAGGAGTGGGTGGCCGTGCGCCGCCGGCTGGGCGCGCCGGTGTACACGGCCCGATAGGAGGGCTTGCACGGGGACATCGATCGGTACGCAGTCCTGGCGGATCTCGCGGATTTTGCTGGACGGCGCGCGCGATCCGTCACAGCATCGCCGCCGGATCCCGGTGCGTGGTGCTCTCCTTCTCCTGAGGTGTGGTGTGGCGCGTTCTCCTCTGTTCACCCGACTGACCCGCATGGCGGCCGTCGCCGACTACTGCAACCACCACCGGGTCTCGACCCGTGAGGGGCTGGAGCGCTTGCAGGCGCTGCAGTGGCAGGCCACGCGCCAGGGCTGGACCCGCCGCCAGGCGCTGGGCAGCCTGGGCGCCGGCCTGGTCGGGGCCGCGACCCTGCCGCTGATCCGCTCCCGCCCGGCCGCCGCCGCCGCCCGGAGCACCCGCACCTCCAACGCCCGCGTCGCCATCGTCGGTGGGGGCCTGGCCGGCCTGGCTTGCGCCGATCGGCTGGAGGCCAGCGGCGTCATCCCCGTGGTGTACGAGGGCAACACCCGGGTCGGCGGGCGCTGCAAGTCCTACCGCGGCTTCCCGGTCGACAAGGTGGCCGAGGCCGGCGGCGAGCTCATCGACAACCTGCACAAGACCATGCTCGGCTACGCCAACGAGCTGGGCCTGGCCAAGGAGGACCTGAGCAAGGCCCCCGGCGACCCCGCCTACTGGTTCTTCGACGCCTTGTGGAGCGAGGCCGACGTCATCGACCAGTACCGGGTCTTCGTCGGCAACATGCGGGACGATCTGCGGCGCTGCAGCGGGGCCCCGACCTTCTACGATCACAGCGACGCCGACGTGGAGCTGGACTCGCTCGATCTCGCGACCTACCTGGACACCCGCGCCGAGGGCCTGCCCCTCATCCGCGCCGTCCTGGATGAGGCCTACGTCGCCGAGTACGGCCTGGAGTGCGCCGAGCAGTCCTGCTTGAACATGATCCTGTTCATCCACGCGGACAGCAGCAGCAAGTTCCGCGAGTTCGGCATCTTCAGCGACGAGCGCTACCACATCGTGGACGGAAACGATCGCATCCCCGAGGGCCTGGCCGATCGCATGAGCGCGCCGCTGAACACGGACGCCCGGCTCACCCGCCTGGCCCGCAACGCCTCGGGGGAGTACCAGCTCTACTTCAACGGCAGCAGCAGCCCCGAGCTGGCGGACGCCGTCGTCATCGCCATCCCCTTCTCGGTCCTGCGGGGAATCGACCTGGATCCCAGCCTGGGACTGTCCACGGACAAGCAGCGGGCCATCAACGAGCTGGGCTACGGCACCAACTGCAAGACCATGATCCTCTTCGACGGTCGGCCCTGGTACGACCTGCACGGCTCCAGCGGCCTGGCCTACAGCGACCTGGACAATGTCCAGAACACCTGGGAGACCAACTACACCAGCAGCGCCGAGATCGGCATGCTGACCGACTACGCCGGCGGGGATCGCGGCCGCGACATCCAGGTGGTCGGCACGGGCGGCTACTGCTCCTCGTGTCATGTCGGGCCGGTGGCCGATCTGGACATCGACCCCAGCCTGGTCCAGACCCAGGCCGCCGCCTTCCTGGACGATCTCGAGCGGATCTGGCCGGGCTCCCGCGACCGTGCCAAGACCGCCGACGGCAAGCTGCTGGCCTTCCGCGGCCACTGGCTGCCCCAGAAGTGGTCCAAGGGCTCCTACACCTGCTACAAACCCGGCCAGTTCACCGGCATCGCGGGCCTGGAGGGGGAGAGCGCCGGCCGGCTCAAGTTCGCCGGCGAGCACGCCAATTCCTTCTACGAGTGGCAGGGCTTCATGGAGGGCGCCTGCCTGTCGGGCATCGACGCCGCCGAGTCGGTGCTGGACGACATCCGGGACGGGCTCATCTGAGCAGCGCTGCGCCCGGGCTCCGTCGGCCCGGGCTCAGTCTCCCTGAAGGGTGGACCGGGCCCGGCCGAAGAGCCAGCCCTGGGCCAGCTCGCAGCCCAGGCCGAGGAGCACATCGCGCTGCTCCTCGGTCTCCACGCCCTCGGCGATGGCCGGCAGGCGCAGGCTGAGGGCCAGGCCCAGGATGGAGCGGACCAGGCTCAGGGCGTCCTCTCCCTGGATCATGCCGCGGACGAAGGCCTGGTCGATCTTCAGGGCGTCGATGGGCAGCCGGTGCAGGCGCGCGTAGCTGGACACGCCGGTGCCGAAGTCGTCCATGTAGACGCCGATGCCGCGCCGCCGCAGGGTCTGGAGCACCTGCTCGACCAGGGCGACGTCCTCGGCCATGACCTGCTCGGTGACCTCGACCCGCAGGCGCCGGGGCGGGACGGCGGTCTCGGCCAGGGCAGCCTCGAAGGTGGCCAGCAGCTGCGGATCGGCGAGCTGGCGCATGGACAGGTTGACGGAGACGTAGACCTGGTCGAGCTGCGGCGTGGCGGCCAGCTCGGCGATGGCGGCCCGAACGGTCCAGCGCCCCAGCTCGGGGCTCAGGCCGTAGTCCTCGGCGATGGGCAGGAACTTGTCGGGGCCCAGGGGGCCGCGCTCGGGGTGCTGCCAGCGCATCAGCGACTCGAAGCCGACGACCTGGCGGCTGCGCAGGTCCACGATGGGCTGGTAGTGCAGGGTCAGCTCTCCGCGGGCGGCGGCGGTGTGCAGGTCGGTGCGCAGGGCGTGGCGCTCCAACACCTCGGCCCGCATGGAGCCGTCGAACTCGACCGTGCAGGCCCGCCCGCGCTCCTTGGCGCGGCCCAGGGCGATGTCGGCGTCGCGCATCAGGGACTCGGCCGAAGGATCCTCTGGGTTGGGCGTGGCCAGGCCGACGCTCGCCGTGCAGTACAGCTCCCGACCGTCGACCAGCAGCGGCGCACGCATCTGCTCGTGCAGGGCGGCGGCGGCGGTGCGGGCGGCCTGCAGCGCGTCGGGGCCCGTGAACAGGACCGTGAACTCGTCGCCGCCGTAGCGCGCCACGGTGCGGTGGACGCCGGCGCAGCGGGCCACGCGGTTGGCGAACATCACGAGCACCCGGTCGCCCAGGTGGTGTCCGACGCAGTCGTTGACGGACTTGAAGAGGTCGAAGTCGACGAAGAGCACGGCGGCGCCGGGTTGGCCGTCGAGGGCGAGGTGGCGACCGACGGCCTCGATGAAGCTGCGGCGGTTGGGCAGGCGGGTGAGGGCATCATGCAGGGCCGCGTGGACCAGGCGGTCGCGGGCTTCCACCTGATCCGTCACGTCGAGGGCGGCGCACAGGATGGCCTGGATCCGGCCGTCGGCCCCCCGCAGCGGACGCAGGCGCAGCGTGATGTGCAGGACCCGGCCGTCGCGGCGCAGCAGGCGCTGGCTGCGCTCCCCCCAGGGGCGCTCCCCGGCCAGGACCCGCGGCTCCAGGACCAGCTCGCGCTCGGGGTCGCCGGGGTGACAGAGGCTGGCCCAGCGCTGGCCCTCCAGCTCGTGGCTGCCCAGGGCCAGCAGCTCGCTCAGGGCGGGGTTCACGCGGACCAGGCGACCGTCCAGGGTCGCCACCGCCAGCCCGACCGGCGTGTCGCCCCAGTCCGGCACCACGGTCGGGTCCACTGGGGCCAGCTCGTCGGTCTTCAGGAGGGTGGGCTCGGCGGCAGGCAAGGTGGCTTCCGGGACGCGGCGCGGGGGCAGGATCGCAGGTGAGGACGAGGCCATGTGTCCCGGTTCGTCGATGATCGGGGGAGCAGGGAGTTTCATCGCGGCACGGTCATGGCGGCACGGTCATGGTGGCCCTACCAGCCCTGCACCGAGAGGCGGGCTCCCCACACGCCGCTGTCGGTGTCGGCGGGCAGGAAGGCGGGGGCGAGCTGGACGCCAGCGGGCAGGGAGGGCAGGTGCAGCCCGGCCCGGCCCTGATGGCCCGGCGTCCTGCGGTCGAGCGCGCGCCCCAACACGGCGCCGCCGCCAGCGCCGGCCCCGGCCCCCACCAGCGAGGCGACCAGGATGGGGTCGGTGTTGTCGGTGAACAGCGCCGTCAGCAGGGCGGCGGTGGAGCCGCCCACCACGCCGCCCGCGTCGGCCATGCCGACCACCGTGGGGCTGGCGTTCACGGCGGGGGACATCAGCAGGGCGCCGCCCAGCAGGCCCACATCCGAGGCCCCCAGGGCCAGGCCGAGCTGGGTGTTGCTGTCCGTGTGGGCCAGCTCGCCGCCGACGCTGCCCAGGTAGGCGCCCCAGGCGCCCAGCGAGGTCGCGCACAGGGAGTCGCCGGCCTGCACGTCCAGCAGCGGGCTCAGGACCACGGTCGCGCCGCCGACCACCGAGGGCACCAGCACCTTGAGCCCGTCCAGGTCCGAGCTGGCGTGCAGGGCTTGGGACCAGCCCAGCACCTGCCAGGCCGACCAGCCGGTGGTCAGGCCGGTGATGACCACGTCGTCCCCCTGGACGCCGCCCGGCGTACGCGCGGCCAGCACCCCGCCCAGCACGCCGCCCGCCGTGCCGCCGATCACGGTGGTCGTGCGCTGCATCGCCTCGTCGCCCCAGGGCGTGGCGAGCATGCCCAGGCCCAGGCCGGTGGTGGCGCCGTAGGCCAGGCCCGTCGCGGCGCCCAGGTTCACGTCGTTGCCCAGGTCCACCACTGGGGACAGCCCGTAAGCCAGCAGGCCCCCGGCGCTCATGCCCATGACGGGCAGGGTCGAGCGCTGGGCGCTGCCCACAGGCACGGCCAGGCCGAGGAAGCCGCCGTAGGTCGTGGCCAGCAGGATCGTGCCGGCGTCGTGGGCGTCGGTGCCGGCGACGGGAGTGCTCAGGTGACCCACCGCCGTGCCGACCAGCAGGCCCAGGCCCGTGAAGCCGGCCGAGGCGCTGTCGGGCAGGGCCACACGCTGGTCGTCCAGGAAGCCGACGGTGCTGCCGGCCAGGGCGGCGCTGGCCGCCCCCACGGCCACCCCGCCCAGGGCCTGCTCGGGGCTGCCCCGGTAGCGGCTGCGCAGGCCGATGCCCGCGCCGTAGCCCACCAGGCCGCCGACCAGGCCCGTGACCCAGGGCACGTCGCTGTCCAGGGGCGCCAGCATCGGCCCGATGAGCGTGCCACCGGTCAGGCCCACCATGCCCGAGCTCGACAGGAAGGCGGCCTGGCCGGACTCCATGGGGCGCGCGCGGCCCAGGACATAGCCCAGGGTGGCGCCGCCCAGCCCGCCGGTGACGCCGCCCAGGGCCTCCAGCCCGGACTGGCCGAAGTGACCGGTGGCGGCGAGAGCGTAGCCGGCGCCGGCCGCCCCGCCGGCCATGAGCCAGGGGGTGCCGTTGCGGCGGACCTGCAGGTCCGCCTCGGCCAGCCGCTCGGGGAAGGCCTGGGCCAGCACCGCGCGGAGCCCGACCCGCAGATCTTCATCGGTGGACCGGTCGCCCAGCGCGGCCAGGATCGCGTCGGCACCCGCGGGGCGGCCCAGCCGGCCCAGGGCCTGCGCGGCGGCGATCCGCACCCCATCAGGGCGACCTACGTCCTGCACCCACCACGACAGCTTGTCGAAGGCGGCCGGGAAGGCACCCAGCGACCAGGCGGCGGCGGTGGCCACGTCCGCCGACCGGTGCTCGACGCTGTGCTCCAGGACCCACTCGGCCCGCGGATCCGCCAGCAGGCCCAGCGCCTCGGCCCCCTGCACGCCCTCGTCGGCGCTGAGCAGCGGCAGCAGGGCCCGCAGCAGGGCCGCGTCCTCCTCGTCCATCGCCGGCTCGGGGCAGGTCGGGGGCGGACAGGACGCCGGCGCCTCCGGGACTGGCTCCTCCGCCGCGGGCTCCCCCGACGCGGGCTCCTGGGCCAGCGCGCCGTGGGTCGTGAGGAGGACCAGCAGGACCGACATCCGCACCTCCACCCCCATCATGCCCCAGACCAAGAGGCGGCCGCCTTCCTCGCGAGGAGAGAGGCGGCCGCCAGGGGGTGCACGACCCGTCTCAGCGTCTCCATCCAGCTCAGCTTCGGCTGACGGTCCGCTCGTGCGAACGTACCGCTCCACATCAGCGTCTGCAGATCGACCCGGACAGACGGGGAAGTCCGGGCCGACGGCCCGGTGGCGAACCACCGGGATGCGATGCATGCCTCAATCCGCCGCAGGGCGGATGCCAGGCGGCCCGGCGCTTGGCCGGGCCGACGGGGACTCAGTCGCCATTCTTGAAGAAGGTCGGGATGTCGTAGTCGTTCGGGTCCAGGCCCGAGACCATCGAGCTGCCGCCGCCACCGCGCCCGCCAGGCCAGCGCCCGCCGTTGCCGCGACCGTTGATGGCCGCGTGCAGCGCGACCTCGACGGGGGGCTGGGCGACCATGGACTTCTCCTCGAAGCCCGTGGCGATGACCGTGACCCGCGCCTCGTCCTTCATGCTGTCGTCGATGACCCAGCCCCAGATGACGTTGGCGTCCTCGTGGGCCTCTTCCTGGATCATCGTCGAGGCTTCGTTGATCTCGTACATGGTGAGATCGCTGTTGCCCGTGATGTTGATGAGCACGCTGGTCGCACCGGCGATGCTCACGTCGTCGAGCAGCGGGCTGTTGATGGCCTGCTGGGCGGCCTCGACCGTCTTGTGCGGGCCCGAGCCCATCCCGACGCCCATGAGCGCCAGGCCCTTGTTCGCCATGATGGTGCGGACGTCGGCGAAGTCGACGTTGACGATGCCCTGGAAGTTGATCAGGTCGCTGACGCCCTTGCAGGCCTGGTACAGGACCATGTCGGCCAGGCCGAAGGCCTCGCGCATGGTGGTGCGCTCGGTGGCCATGCTGATCAGGCGCTGGTTGGGGATGGTGATGAGCGTGTCCACGTTCTGACGCATGGACTCGATCCCCTCCTCAGCCTGCTTGCGACGGCGACGGCCCTCGAAGTGGAAGGGGCGGGTCACCACGGCGACGGTCAGGGCGCCGACCTCGCGGGCCACCTGGGCGATGACGGGGGCCGCGCCGGTGCCGGTGCCGCCGCCCATGCCGGCGGTGATGAAGACCATGTCACAGCCGACGACCAGCTCGGCCAGGCGGTCCCGGTCCTCGAGCGCGGCCTCGCGGCCGACCTCGGGGTTGGCGCCGGCGCCCAGGCCCTTGGTGAGCTGGTTGCCGAGCTGGAAGCGGCGGGCGGCCAGCGAGCGCTCCAGGTCCTGTGCGTCGGTGTTGACCGCGACGAACTCGACGCCCGTCATGCCGCTGGCGATCATGTTGTTGACGGCGTTGCCGCCGCCGCCGCCGACGCCGATCACGCGGATCTGCGCCTTCGTGAGGTCGTTCTCCACAAGGTCGATCATCTGCTGGTCCTCCGATGGGTCGCCCTGTGACCGCGGGCAGCGGGTCCTGAAGACGGGGGTGCGGGAAGAAGCGGGGAGAGGGGAAGGGAGAGGAAGCGGGGCCCGTGCGCGGAGGACGCGCTCAGGGCTGCAGCGGCGGGATGGGGGTGGCGACGGCCACGGTCTCGACCGCCAGGTCCACGCGCTGGGGCGTGTCCAGGTCCAGCCCGGCGGCGAGCAGCTGGCGCAGCCTGTCCAGGGGGGGCGTGGGATCGCCCTCTCCCAGGATCAGGCGGCTGCCACCGCGCAGCACCAGCTCGTAGCCGGTCTGTACGTCGAAGTGGATCTCGCTCACGGCGGCGGGAGCCACTGGCTCACCGTTGCACGCGGCCAGGACCCGCAAGGCACCCTGGACCACGGCCTGGGCCAGCTCGGGGCGGCTGTGGGCCAACTCGAGGTCCAGACCGGTGAGCACCGGGTAGTCCAGGTCGTCGCTCTCGGCCGGCTTGATCGGGCGCCCGCTGTCGTCGACGTACCACAGGCGATCCAGCGCCAGCAGCAGCGTCGGCTCGTACTCGGTGACCGTGACCTGGATGCCCGAGGGGAACTGGCGCTGCACGGTGGCGTGGGCCACCCACGGGTGCCGCTCGACGCCGCGCCGGATGTGGTCCAGGTCGACGGTCGCCAGGTGGGCGCCCTCGGGCACGTCGGCCAGGTGCCGGAGCTGCGTCTCCGAGGCGCGCTGGTTGCCCGCGATCTCCACGCGGAAGACCCGGAAGCTCTCATCCCGCATGACCTGGTGCACACCCAGCCCCAGGGCCGTCACGACGGCGCTGCCGACGAGGCCGGCGACGAGGACGCGACCGGCTCGCATCCAGGGCGAGGGGGGGCTGGTGATGAGGTCGTTCACGGCTGCTGCGCGGGGGGAGGGAGTGCGCGAGGGGAGGCGCGAGGGGAGGGAAGGGCAGCGACGAGCGGACTGGGAGGTCCGTGCGGTCCGGGGAGGACCGGTGGTTCCGCCGGGGGCCCGTTTCCGAGTGGAGACGGGGGGCGGCACCGTTCAGGGACGTTACCGCAGGGGGCAAGCCTTGACAAGGCAAGGGGCTCGAATTTCATGAGATCGGAGACGGTGGAGCAACGGGGCGGGATCAGGGGGGATCTGGGCCCGACAAGGGGGATCGGGCCGGAGGGAGGATGGCGGGCTATCGTGGAGGACCCGGGAGGTCACCATGCTCGGCTCGTTCGGCTCGTTCGGCTCGTTCGGCTCGCTCGGCTCGCTCGGCTCGCTCGGCTCGCTGGCGCTGCTGGTGGGAACGGGGTGCGGCCACAAGGCACGTTGTGACTCGGGGGAGTTCTGGAACGGTGACTCGGGCTGCGTGAACCAGGACTGGGGCTGGGATGGTGGCGGCGTGGAGGGGACCGTCTGCCAGGACACCCTCGTCACGGTCTCTCCCTTTCCCGGCTCGAGCGAGGTGTCGCCCGGCACCTGGATCCACATCACCTTCGCCGATGCCGTGCCCGAGGCCAGCCTCTCGCTCGCGACGGGTGACACGCTCGTCTCGGCACAGACCTGGTCGCGCTTCGACGACACAGAGCTGTGGCTTGCGCCCGACGCGGCGCTGGAGCCGGACACCGCCTACCAGCTCACGGTCCACGGCTGCCGAGGTGATGATCGCCAGGTGTCATTCACCACCCGCGACCCGGGGCCAGCGGTCGGCGACCTGTCCGGTGCGGCCTTCCTGGTCGACCTCCGCGGCGCCAGCTGGGTCAGCCCGCCCGAGCTCGGCGGCATTCTGCGCACCATGGTGTCGACCCAGATGCTGCTCGGCCTGGTGTCCACCTCCGGTGTCTCGCAGACCTGGATCGCGGCCCCCACCGACGACGGCAAGACCCAGAACCGCTGCAAGGTCACGACCATGCTGCCCTACGCCGACTTCAGCGCAGATCCCTGGTTCCAGGTGGGGCCAGGAGATCCGATCCTGACCCTGGCCGACGCCACCTTGCACCCCCACCGCTTCGCTCTCTCCGGCCAGCTGTCCGCGGACGGACCGTCCATCCAGGGCGGCGTGCTCGGCGGCGAGATCGACCTACGCGAGCTGCTGCCGGTGGTGGAGGAGGATCTACGCTTCGACGACCCCGACCAGTTCTGCAAGCTCATCGGGGGCTTCGGCATCGCCTGCGAGCCCTGCAGCGACGAATCGGGCAGCTACTGTGCCAACCTCTACGCAGAGGACGTCGCCGCCACCCCCTTCCCCGCCGGGGTGGTGCCCGTGAACCAGGCCAACTGCGACCCCGGCTGCCCTGCGTCCTGGAAGAACCCCGACTGCGACACGAGCGGCTTCTGATGATCATGCTGACCCTGCTGCTCCTGGCCTGCGCCGACCCGGTGCTGGACTGCACCGTGGACCTGGCGCCGGACATGCCCACGGTCCCCGTTGTCAGCTGGACCCAGGACGCTGCCGCGACCGGTCGGGTCCGCTACGCCGGCCACGTCACGGCCGACCAGGGGGGCGCCCGCCAGCGACAGCTGCTGCCCGGCCTGCCCCCCGGCACGACCGTCGACATCCAGGCCGAGTCCGAGCTGGATGGACAGATCCGGAGCTGCGCCGCCACAGTGACCACCGGGCAGCTGCCCACCGAGCCGCCGCTGCTGACGGTCAGCACCGACGAGACGGGAGACGACGCCTGGTTCCTCGCCACCGTCTACACCCTGCCCGGCTACGCCTCGACCCAGGTCATCTTCGACCGCAGCGGCCAGGTGGTGTGGGCCCACGCCGCCGACCCGGACAGCTTCGTCGTCGATGTGCAGCCGGCCCTGGACGGCGACGGGATCCTCTACGACAGCTTCGACGCCACGCGCCAGCAGGACCTCGCCGCCTTGCACCGCGTCGGCCTGGACGGTGCCGAGGGGGCGCCGCGCGCCCTGCCCCAGGGCCACCACATGTTCGCCCAGCTCCCCGACGGGACCATCGCCTGGCAGCAGTTCGACGTGCGAGAGGGCACCGATCCGTCCACGGGCGAGACCGAGAGCCTGGTGGGCGACGCCATCGCCGAGCTGTCCCCCGATGGGACCGTGCGCACCGTCTTCAGCGCCTGGGACTGGGTGGACGTCGCCCACAACCGCTTCATGGACCTGCCGAGCCTGTACCCCCAGGGGGTCGACTGGACCCACGGCAACGCGCTGAAGTACCTGCCGGAGCAGGACGGCTACCTGCTGTCCCTGGGCAACGCCGGCGTGGTCTTGCAGGTCGACCGGACCACCGACACGCCGTGGCAGATCGTGGGCAACGCCGGCGTGCCGGTGGCGGACGACAGCAACCCCCTGGAGCACCAGCACGATCCCACCTGGCTCTCCGACGACCGTCTGCTGGTCTTCGACAGCCACTTCTCGACGTACTCCTCGGGGGCGGTCGAGTACGCGCTGCAGGACGGCGCCCTGCACGAGGTCTGGCGGCACGGCTTCCAGGACGGCAGCTTCGCCCTGCTGCTGGGCCAGGCCCTGCGCCAGGACGATGGCAGCACCCTGGTCAACTACGGCAGCGCCGGGGTGCTGGAGCAGGTGGACGCCGACGATCGGGTCCAGTGGCGGGTGGAGCTGCCGGCCCAGACCGGCTTCGCCCAGGTGCGGGTGCTGGGGAGCTGGGGCGAGGGGGCCTTTCCGGGCTGGTGAGGGTGCGGGACCCCCATCTCACACCCGCCCGTCTCGTACCTGCCGTCTCACACCCGGACGTGCAGCCGCGCCGTCCGGGCCAGGTGGTCGACCAGGTCCTCGAAGCTCATGCCGACCGCGGCGGCGGCCATGGGCGACAGGCTGGTCACGGTCATGCCGGGGCTGGTATTGATCTCCAGGAACCAGGGGGTGCCTTCTGCGTCGACGATGAAGTCGGCGCGGGCCACGCCGGCCAGGCCGAGCTCTGCGTAGGCCCGGGCCGCCTGCTCGCGGGCCCGGTGTGCGATGGGCTCAGCGATGGGGGCCGGGACAAGGTAGTCGGTCTGGCCCTTGGTATACTTGGCCTCGAAGTCGAAGAAGCCCGACTTGGGGCGGATCGAGACCACGGGCAGGGCCAGCCCGTCCAGGACCGCGACGGTGATCTCCTCGCCGGCCACGTACTGCTCCAGCAGGGCGCGGCTGGACATCTGCTCGGCCTGGACCAGGGCGCTCTCCAGCTCGGCGCCGTCCTTGCAGACCCAGGTGCCGATGGTGCTGCCGCCCTCGGGCACCTTGACCACGCAGGGCGGCTGCATGTCCTGGGGGATCGGGTCGCCGGGGTACCACACGGAGTCGGCACACATGGACAGTCCCATGCCGGCCAGGGCCCGCTTGGTGGCGATCTTGTCCATGGCGATGGCCGAGCCGCGGACCGGGCTGCCCGTGTAGGGGATCCGCATCAGCTCCAGCAGGCCCTGGACGCAGCCGTCCTCGCCGATGACGCCGTGCAGGGCGTTCCAGGCCAGCTGGGTCCCGTCTTCGACCAGCCGCTGGGCCAGGTCGGGGCCGACATCGACGCCGACGGCGTCCCAGCCGCGGCTGCGCAGCGCCTCGAGCACGGCCTTGCCGGACTTCAGGGACACGGCCCGCTCGGGTGACATGCCGCCCATCAGGACGGCGACCCGGCCCTCGCCGGTGGCACGCAGGGGCGGGTGGAGCAGGTGCTGGACAGACATCGGTCCTCCGGGGCTGCCGGGGCGGGCAGCGGCGTGCGGGGCTCAGCGGCGGCGGCTCGACTCGCTGCCGACGACGGGGATGCGGATCTGGAGATCGACGCCGCGGACGCGGCGGGCGTGTTCGGACATGCCCCGGGCCAGGAGCAGGGCGCTGTCGCAGTCGCCGCCCCCGCGGTTGACCAGGGTGCCGGGCTCGGTCTCGGCCATGCGCCAGGCGCGCAGGCGGGTGCCGAGCAGGCCGGCGGCGCGGAGCTGGGGGGTCGAGGGCACCGGGCCGTCGTCGGCGAACAGGGTGCCGCAGGGCGGCGGGCTGCGGCGTGTGCGGATGCGGCGGCCGGTGAGGGGCAGCTCGATGTCGAGGAGCACGGCCGAGGGCGGGGACGAAGGAGGGGCGGCGCTTTCGGGCACGACCAGGCGCTCGACGCCGCGGCCCTTGTACCAGGACAGGGCGTGGCAGAGGCCCTCCAGCACCGAGGGATCACCCGAGGATAGCAGGCCCCCGGGGCAGCCCGGCCAGGTCCCAAGCTCGGCCAGGGGCCCGCCGGCCAGGGCCGGCACCCGGGAGAGGGCGGCGAGCACGGCGGACCAGGGGGTGGCGGCGCCCAGGCGCAGGCGGGCGGGACCCTGCTCGTCGGCAGGCAGCAGGGCCAAGCCCTCGAAGCCCAGGCCGGGGCGCAGGACCACGCAGCGCAGGCCGCCGTTGCGGACCAGCAGCTCCTCGAAGGGCCAGCAGCTGCGCCAGCTCTGGCTGTGTTGGCGGATGATGCCCAGGGCGGGGGCCAGCGAGGCCCGGTCCTCGACCACCACCCAGACATCGGCCGGCCCGCCGGCCCGCAGGGGCAAGTGTGCGGCCAGGGGCTCACCACGGCGGACCGTGACACCCGGCAGCGCGCCCAGGGCGGCCGTCACGGCGGCCAGCACCTGCTCGGGATCGACCAGCGCGGGGTGTCGCTCGCGGGCGTCCTCAGCCATCGCCCGGGCCCGCGCGCAGCTGCGCCGCCAGGGTGGCACAGACCCGGTTGACGTCGCCCGCCCCCAGGGTGATCACGACATCCCCGGGCCGGACCAGGTCGGCCAGCTGCGTGACCGCCTCGTCCAGGTCCTCGACGGTGCTGACCGAGCGGTGGCCGTGCTCGCGCAGGGCGGCGGCCAGCCGCAGGTGGTCGATGCCCTCGATGGGCGCCTCGCCGGCCCGGTAGACGGGGCAGACGACGACGTGGCCGGCCTGGTTGAAGCAGCGGGCGAAGTCCTCGAAGAGATCCCGGACCCGGGTGTAGCGGTGGGGCTGGACCACGGCGACCAGCCGACGGTGGGGCCAGGCGCCGGCCGCGGCGGCCAGGGTGGCTTCGATCTCGGCGGGGTGGTGACCGTAGTCGTCGATGATGGTGACGGGCTCGTCGCTGCCGGGCAGCATGATCTCGTCGCGGATGCTGAAGCGACGGTCGACGCCAGAGAAGCCGTCCAGGCCCTCCTGGAGCCGGGCGAAGGGGATGTCCAGCTCCAGGCCGACGCTGATGGCGGCCAGGGCGTTGCGCACATTGTGAACGCCGGGCATGGCCAGTCGGATGGGCCCCAGCTCCTGGCCCTGCCAGCTCACGGTGAAGCGGGTCTCCACGCCCTGGTAGACGATGTCGCTGCCGCGGACCTCGGCCTGGGCGCCCAGGCCGAAGGTGACGACCTTGCGGCGCAGGCGGGGCAGCAGGGCCTGGACATTGGGGTGGTCCAGGCACAGGGCAGCGAAGCCGAAGAAGGGGACCTTGCCGGCAAAGGCCGCGAAGCCGTCCAGCAGGGCCTCCATGGTGCCCCAGTGCTCCAGGTGCTCGGGGTCGATGTTGGTGACCACCGCGACGGTCGGCGCCAGGAGCATGAAGCTGCCGTCGCTCTCGTCGGCCTCGGCCACCATGAACTCGCCGGCCCCCAGGCGGGCGGTGCTGCCGATGCGGTCCAGGCGCCCGCCGATGACGATGGTCGGGTCCAGGCCGGCGGTGCCCATGCAGGCGGCCAGCATCGAGGTGGTCGTCGTCTTGCCGTGGGTGCCGGCGACGGCCAGGCCGTACTTCATGCGCATCAGCTCGGCGAGCATCTCGGCTCGCGGGATGACCGGCACGTGGGCGGCCTCGGCGGCCAGGACCTCGACGTTGGTGGCGGGGATGGCCGTCGACTTGACCACCACGTCCACCGCGGCGACGTGGCCCGCGTCGTGACCCAGGTAGACGGTGCCGCCCAGGTCTCGCAGGCGCTTCACCGTGGCGGTGTCGCGCTGGTCGCTGCCGCTGACCTCGAAGCCCATGGTGATCAGCACCTCGGCGATGCCGCACATGCCGGAGCCGCCGATGCCGATCATGTGGATGCGTCGGATCTTGCCGCGGAACATCAGGCTGCCCCACCGGCCGGGCTGCTGCCCGGCTCCAGGTCATGGCGCATGGGCCAGCCCTCGACGGGCGAGGCGGTGACCATGGCGCCGGCCTCGGCCTCTGCGGAGATGGAGAGCAGCAGGCCCACGGCCCACAGGTTCGCGATCATGGCGCTGGCACCGTAGCTGATGAAGGGCAGGACCAGCCCCTTGGGGGGGACCATGCCCATGACCACGGCCAGGTTGAAGAAGGCGCTGAGCCCGATCATCGCGGTGAGGGTCGAGGCCAGGAACATGCCGAAGGGGTCACGGGCCCGGCGGGCGATGGCCAGGCCTCGCCAGACCAGGACGACGAAGAGCAGCATGACGACGGCGATGGCGACCAGGCCCAGCTCCTCGCCGATGACCGAGGCGATGTAGTCGGTCCAGGGCTCGGGCAGGAAGTAGAGCTTGGCCATGGAGTTGCCCAGGCCCTGGCCCCACATGCCGCCGCTGTGGAAGGCGACCCAGCTCTGGATGGTGTGGTAGCCGTCGCCGTCCGCGACCGCCCAGGGGTCCATGAAGCTGGTGAGGCGCTCGACCCGGTAGGCCTCGGCCAGCATGACGGGCACGCCGATCGCGGCGCCGCCCCCGACGATGGCGCCGATGTGGGACATGCGCATGCCGGCCATGAACAGCATCAGGGCCGACAGGCCGGCCAGGATGGCGGTGGTGCCGAAGTCGGGCTCGGGCAGGATCAGCAGCAGGGCCGGCAGGGGGATGACCAGGGCTCGCAGGACGATCTTCCAGTCCCCCAGGTAGCCGCGGTAGCGGTCCAGGAAGTCGGCCAGCATGACCAGCACGATGATCTTGGTGAACTCCGAGGGCTGCAGGTGCAGGCTGCCGGGGCCCAGCCAGCGGGCCGCGCCGTTGGCCTTGTGCTGCAGGCCGGGCACGAAGACCAGCCCCAGGGCGACCAGGCAGGCGACGTAGCCGGCCAGGCGCCAGCGGCGGATGGTCGACAGCGGGGTGACCGCCGTCGCGATGCAGGCCGCCACGCCGACGCCGACCGCCACGAGCTGGCGGGTGAAGAAGTAGGTGGGATCCCCGGTGTCGTCCGCCGCCACCACCGCGGAGGCCGAGTACACCATGATGAGGCCCCCCAGGACCAGGATGCCCACCACCAGGATGAGCCAGAAGTCGGTGCGCCGGTTCATGGGGCACCCCCCGTTCGGTGTGCGGTCGAGGGCGCGGTCATGCCGTCACCCGGAGAGGGGTCCGCCGCCCGCTTCGCCAGCTCGGCGAAGACGCGGCCCCGGTGCTCGAAGTCAGTGAACTCGTCGAAGCTGGCACAGGCCGGCGACAGCAGCACGGCCACGCCCTGCGGGAGGGCGGCGCTCTCGGATCCAGATGCAGCGAGGGACGCGGCGAGGCTGCGGGCCAGGGCCACAGCGGCGGCGAGGGTCGGGACCTGGTGGACCGGCGGCCCCTCGGCCGGCAGGGCCTGGGCCAGGGCCTGGGCGATCTCGGGCCCCGAGGCGCCGAAGGTCACCACGGCCTCGGCCCGCGCGGCCAGGGCCGGGGCCAGGGCGGCGTAGTCGGCCCCCTCCTTGCCCTCTCCGCCCAGCAGGACCACCAGGGGCGTGGGCGCGCCCTGGATGCCGACCAGGGCGGCATCGACGTTGGTGGCCTTGGAGTCGTTGATCCAGCGTAGGCCGTCCGCCTGGTGCACCAGCTCCAGGCGGTGCGGCAGGGCGGTGAGCACGGACAGGTCGAGCTGCGCGCGGCGCAGGCCCAGGCTCAGGGCCAGGGCGCAGGCGGCCGCGACGTTGTCCCGGTTGTGGGCGCCCAGCAGGCGCAGCCCGGCCAGGGACAAGCGGCCGTCGTCGGGGGTGCCGACGAAGACCAGCGCCTCCTCCTGCACGACCACGCCCGGGTGGCGGCCCAGCCAGCGCACCGTGGCCTGCAGGCCCTCGGCCATGGCCTGCACGCGACCGCCATCGGCGGCCAGCCAGGCGGTGCCGGCCGGCCCGACGCGGGCGAACGTCCCTCGCTTGGCGGCGGCGTAGCCCTCCATGGTGCCGTGGCGGCCCAGGTGGTCGGGCGTCAGGTTCAGCACGACCCCGGCGACGGGGGCCAGCTCGCCGGGCAGCTCGAGCTGGTAGCTGCTGATCTCCAGCACCAGCACGTCGGTGGCCTGGGCCTCGGCCTGGCCGGCCACGCGGCGACGGACCAGGTCGCACAGGGGGTGCCCCAGGTTGCCGCCCACGAAGGGGTGGCGCCCGGCGGCGGCCAGCAGCTGCCCCAGGTACCAGGTGGTGCTGCTCTTGCCGTTGGTGCCGGTCACGGCCAGGACGGGCAGGTCCGCCGCGTAGCGCAGGCCGAAGGCCAGCTCGCCCAGGAGCTCGGCCCCGGCGGCCCTGGCCTTGGCCAGCAGCGGCGCCCGGGCCGGGATGCCGGGAGAGACCACGACCAGGTCGGCGCCCTCGAAGTCCTCGACCCGGTGCTCGCCGTGGACGGCGGTGCAGCCGGGGACCGCCTCGAGCTCGGCCCGCAGATCGGTGGTCGTGACCGTGGCCCCCAGCTCGCGCGCCAGTGCAGCGGCCGCCCGCCCGGAGCGGCCCATGCCCATGACGAGCACGCGGCGACCGGTCAGGGGCGCGCCCATCAGCGCACCTTCAGCGTGGTCAGGGCCACCAGCGCCAGCAGGATGCTGATGATCCAGAAGCGCACGATGATCTTGGGCTCGCTCCAGCCCAGCTTCTCGTAGTGGTGGTGCAGCGGGGCCATCTTGAAGATCCGCTTGCCCGTCAGCTTGAAGCTGCCGACCTGCAGGAGCACGCTGACGTTCTCCAACACGAAGACGCCGCCCACCAGGGCCAGCAGGATCTCGTGCTTGGTCAGCACGCCCAGGGCGCCCAGGGCGCCGCCCAGGGCCAGGCTGCCGACGTCGCCCATGAAGATCTGGGCCGGGTAGGCGTTGAACCACAAGAAGCCCAGGCCCGCGCCGACGATGGCCGCACAGAAGACCGTGAGCTCGCCGGCCCCCTCGACCCCGGGCACGTACAGGTAGGCCGACAGGTTGGCGTTGCCGGCGATGTAGGCGAGCACCGCCAGGGTCATGGCCGAGGTCATGACCGGGCCGATGGCCAGGCCGTCCAGGCCGTCGGTCAGGTTCACGGCGTTGCTGAAGCTGCTGATGACGAACATGCCGAAGAGCACGTAGAGCCAGCCCAGGGACGGCAGGGAAGGCACCAGCTCGTCGAAGTGGATCGTCGCGTTCTTGAAGAAGGGCAGGACCAGGTCGGGCTCGATGATCCCGTATTGGTAGCCCAGGCCCAGGACCACGGCGCCGCTGCCGAACTGGCCGACCAGCTTCCAGCGACCGGCCAGGCCGTCGCTGCTGCGCTGCATGACCTTCTTCCAGTCGTCGACGAAGCCGATCAGGCCGTGGACGAGCAGGATGGCCAGCACCATCCACACCACGGGCTGGTTCAGGCGGGCCCACAGCAGGGTGGAGAGCGTGATCCCGGCGACCATGACCACGCCGCCCATGGTGGGCGTGCCGACCTTGTTCTCCAGGTGCGACTGCGGCCCCTCGGTGCGGATGATCTGCTCCATCCGCCGCTGGCGCATCCACCGGATGAAGGGGGGGTACAGCGCGTAGCAGCTGGACAGCGCGGTCACCATGGCCCAGGCCGTCCGGAAGCTGATGTACCGGAACAGGTTGAAGAACTGGTGCTCGTCGGAGAGCGGGACCAGCAGGTGGTAGAGCATCGGGGCGGCTTTGGGCGGAGGAGTGGGGCGGAGGAGGGGTCGGGACTGCGGCGGAGGACCGGCGGCGATCAGGCGGGCAGGGGCGAGGCGGGGGACGAGGCGGGGGGCCGCACCGCGAGGATGGTTTGCAAGGCGCGTTCCATGGCCATGCCCCGGCTGCCCTTGGCGAGCACGACGTCGCCCGGCTCCAGGCGCGGGGCGATGTCCTGTCCCAGGGCGACCGCGTCCTGTGCGATGGCCAGGCCGGGGCCGGGGGACTGGCCCAGGGCCAGGGCCGCGCGGGTGAAGCGAGGGCCGGCCAGGCCGACCAGGTCCAGGCCCAGGCCCAGGGCCAGGCCCAGGATCTCGCGGTGGGCCTCATCCTCGGTGGTGCCCAGCTCCAGCATGTCCCCCAGCAGGGCCACGCGGCGGGCCCCCTGGATGGCGCCCAGGGTCTGCAAGGCGGCGGCCATGCTGATCGGGTTGGCGTTGTAGGCGTCGTTGAGGAAGCGCATGCCCAGGGGCCCGTCCTCGATGCGCAGGCGCATGCCGACGGGGGCGTAGCGGGCCAGGCGGGCCGCCATCTCGGCGGGGGCGACGTGCAGGGCCACGCCGACGGCGACGGCGGCCGCCGCGTCGTGGGCCAGGTGCAGGCCGGGCGAGGACAGCTGCCCGCGCACGACGCCGTCACCGGGGGTCTCGACCCGGTAGCGGGTGGCCAGGGTGGCGGTGTCCACGACGGCGTCTGTCAATCGAACGTCGACGCCCGGCTGCGATCCGTAGCGCAGCACCCGGACGCCCTCGGGGATGGGCAGGGCGGCGACCCGCGGGTCGTCGGCGTTGACGATGCAGATGTCGCCCGGCCGGGCGCCGGCGAAGAGCTCACCCTTGGCCCGGGCCACGCCCTCGATGCTGCCGCAGCCCTCGACGTGGGCTGCCCCGACATTGGTCACCAGGCGCACCGTGGGCCGAGTGATCCGCTGCAGCAGGTCGATCTCGCCGGGGTGGTTCATGCCCATCTCGATGACCCACAGGTCGGCGTCGACCGGCGCGTCGAGGATGGTCAGGGGCACGCCCACGTGGTTGTTCAGGTTGCCCTGGGTGGCGTGGACCACCTTGTGGGCGGCTGGATCCTCGGCGCCCAGCACCAACGCGATCATGGCGCGGGTGGTGGTCTTGCCGGCGCTGCCGGTCAGGCCCACGACGGGGCCGCGGAAGCCCTCCCGCACCCAGCCCGCCAGGGCCTGCAAGGCGGCCAGGCCGTCCTCGACCTGGACGAAGCCGGCGGTCCAGCCCGGGGGTACCGTGCGGGCGATGGCGCCCGAGCAGCCGGCGGCCTGGGCGTGGGGCAGGAAGTCATGGCCGTCGAAGCGGTCGCCCGACAGCGCCAGGAACCACTGGCCGGGGGCCAGGCGCCGGGAGTCGGTCGCCACCACGCCAGGGGCGCCGGGGCGGACCAGCCGACCGCCGGTGCCGGTGGCGATGTCCTCGTCGCGCAGGATCACGGCCGTGCTCCAGGAGCGGGAGGGTGGGCGGCCAGGGCCGCGGCCGCGACCTCGCGGTCGTCGAAGGGCAGGACCTGGTCGCCGATGGTCTGGGTTGTCTCGTGGCCCTTGCCGGCGATGAGCAGGGTGTCGCCCGGGCCGGCCGCAGCGACCGCGGCGGTGATGGCGCGGGCCCGGTCGAGCTGCACCTCGAGCTGCGCCTGTCCCTCCAGGCGGGTCCGGAGGGCCGCCGGCACGCCCGCCAGGATCTCGGCGATGATGGCGGCCGGGTCCTCGCTGCGGGGGTTGTCGCTGGTGACCCAGGTGTGGTCGGCGCCCTCGACCGCGACCTGGCCCATTGCCGGGCGCTTGCCGCGGTCCCGGTCGCCGCCGCAGCCCATGACCAGCAGCAGGCGCCGCGGTCCCAAGGAGCGCAGGGTGGCCAGGGTCCGGGCCAGGGCGTCGGGGGTGTGGGCGTAGTCGACCAGGACGGTGCGCACGCCGGCCGGGTCGGGCACGGGCTCCAGGCGACCGGGCACGGCGCGCAGCCCAGCCAGGCCGGCCAGGGCGCGGTCGAGAGGGATGCCCACGGCCAGGGCGGCGCCCAGGGCGCCCAGGGCGTTGTCGACGTTGTGGGCGCCTGCCAGCTTCAGGTGCAGCTCGCCCTCGCCCATGGGGGTGCGGACCTGGGCCTCTGCGCCGTCCAGGCCCAGGCGGACGTCGGTGGCGACCAGGTCCAGGCCGCGCGCCTCCTCTGCGGTCTCGGCCCGGCCGTAGCGCCACACCCGGCGGGCGCCCGCCGCGGCGGCGACCCGGTCGGCGACGGGATCGGGGCCCCAGATCACGGCGGTGCCCTCGGGCGCCAGCAGCTCGGAGAACAGGCGGAGCTTGGCCTGGAGGTACGCCTCCATGCTGCCGTGGAAGTCCAGGTGGTCCTGGCTGAAGCTGGTGAAGACAGCGGCGGCGAAGCGCGTGCCGTCCACGCGGTGCATGGAGAGGCCGATGGAGCTGACCTCGACCGCCGCCAGGGCGCAGCCCGCGTCGGCCATGCGGGCCAGCAGGGCCTGGATGGTGGGGGCCTCGGGGGTGGTGTGCTGGGTCGGCACGCCCACACCGGCCACGCGGTGCCCGGTGGTGCCGATGACGCCGGCGGTGCCGCCCGCGGCGACGGCGATGGCCTCCAGCATGAAGCTGACGGTGGTCTTGCCGTTGGTGCCGGTGATGCCGATGACGGGCAGGCGGGTCGAGGGCTGGCCGGCGAGCAGGGCGGCCGCCTGGGCCAGGGCGCGCCGGGCGTTGGTGACCTGGATGACGGGGACGCCGGGCTCGGCCTGGACCGGGGCGTCGGCGATGACGGCGGCGACGCGCAGGCCGGGCACGAAGCGGCGGCCGTCGCTGTGGGCGCCGCGGATGGCGACGAAGACGACGTCGGGGCCGGCGTCGGGGCCGGCCTGGCGCGAGTCGTGGACGACACGCGTGACCTCGCCCTCGAGCGCGCCGGTGACGGCGGCAGGCTGCAGGGCGGCGACCAGGTCGGCGAGGTGCATGGTGGCGGGGGTCCCTTCCCTTCAGTCGACGGAGGGAGGGGCCGGAGCCCCCCCCTCCGCAACGACCGGCAGGTCGGGACTGGAGCGGAGAGGGGCGAGTGGGAGCTCGCCCGGGTGGATGGAGACGATGAGGACGGGTAGCACCGGCGGGAACCGGGGCGCGGGGGGTGGGCCGAGGGGTGGAGTCCTCGAACCCGGGCCCGCTCCGGGAGGAGCGGGAGATGGACGATTGCGGCGCCGCCACGGCACCCCAGGAAGGGAGGGTGCGAAGAGCCAAGGGAAGGCGGCCAGCACTCTGCATGGGCAGGTGCGGGAGAGAACAGCGGGGAGCGGAGTGGAGGTCTGCGGCGGGGTGGGGGCGGGGAGAGCAGGAAGGGCGAGAGCCCGTGGGGGAGGAGGGGCCTGTCTCCGGCGGATGGTCCGTCCCGGTGGATCCCGTCGCGCGGTCCAGTCTTCGAGGTGGGGACCTCTGGGAGCTCCGAGCGTGCTGGCCGCGGTCCCGCAGGAAACGCGGGGAGGCAGCGGCGGCGCCGACAATCGTATTCGTGATGAGAGAGAGCGGGAGAGAGCGGGAGAGAGCGGGAGAGAGCGGGAAAGAGCGGGAGAGAGCGAGCGAGGGGCGAGCGGCGCTGCTAGCGCAGGACCACCTCGACCTGGGCGCCGGGCACCAGGGGGGTGCCGGCTTCGGGGAGCTGGGTGGCGACGCGGCCGGAGCCGCGGACCGCGACGGCCAGGCCGGCACCTTGCAGGGTGACCAGGGCGTCTCGCAGGCTCAGGCCGGCGAGATCGGGGATGCGGAGGCGGCCGTCGGCCGTCCACTGCAGCTCGGGCGCGACCTGGGCCAGCGCCTCGTCCACCGACGCGGCGTGGGCGGCGGCGGCGCGGGCGGCAGCGGCGGCGGCGAGGGGGTGAGACGCCAGGTCCTCGGCCAGCAGGACGGGGTCCGGCGTCACACCCAGGACACGCAGGCTGTCCTGGGCAATTTCGTGGAAGGCCGGCCCCGCGGTCCAGCCGCCGAAGCGGGGGCCGATGGTCGGGGCATCGACAGAGATGGCGATCGCCAGCACCGGGTCGTCGGCGGGCACCAGGCCGACGAAGGAGCCCACCCGCTCGGTGGCGGAATAGACGCCGTCGACCAGCTTCTTGGCCGTTCCTGTCTTGCCCGCAACCCGGTAGCCCGGGACCGCGGCCTTGGTCCCTGTGCCGCCCTTCTCGGTCACGCCGACCATCATGGCGACGACCATGTCGGCGACCTGCTCACTGACGACCCGGCGATCGACCGTGGGCGCGTTGTGCACCACGATCTCGCCGTGGCGGTCGCGGACCTCCTTGACCAGGTGGGGGACCATGCGGACGCCGCCGTTGCCCAGGGTCGCGACGCCGGCCGCGATCTGCACGGCGCTGGCGCTGGCGCCGTAGCCATAGCCGGTCGTGGCGAGCTCGATGGGCTTGATGGTCTTGGGGTCGCGCAGCAGGCCGCGGGTCTCGCCCGGCAGGGCCAGGCCCGTGGAGCGCCCGAAGCCGAAGCCCGACAGGGCGCCCAGGGCGCGCTCGGGGCCCAGGGCCAGGGCCAGCTTGGCCGCGCAGATGTTGGAGCTGTGCTTGATGACGTCCGCGATGGTGGCATCGCCGATGGCGTGCTCGTCGCGGATGGTCTTGCGGCTGAAGGTCCAGGCCCCGCGCTCGCAGTACAGCACCGTCGTCGGCGTGATCACGCCGTCTTCCAGGGCCGCGGCGGCGATGAAGGGCTTGAAGACGCTGCCGGGCTCGATGGCGTCCATGACCGGGCGGTTCTGCAGCAGGCCCACGTCCAGGCCCGCCTGGTCGTTGGGGTTCAGGCCGGGCACGTTGGCCATCGCCAGGATCTCGCCGGAGCGGACATCCACGACGATGCCGTAGGCGCCCGAGGCCCCGGTGTTGACCATGGCCTTCTGCAGCGCCTCCTCGGTCACCCGCTGGATGCGCCGGTCGATGGTCAGGGTCACGTCGTCGCCGGGGGGGGCCACTCGCTCGTCGAGGTTGATGTTGCGGCCCTTGCGGTCCTGGAACTGCACGAAGCGGACCGTGCGCCCGCGCAGGCGCTCGTCCTCGGCCCGCTCGATGCCGGCCATGCCGACGCCGTTGTGGCCCACCACGCCGAGCAGGGACGCGCCATCGCTGCGCCCCGGGTAGAAGCGGCGGCGGTCGGGTCGCGAGAACAGGCTGAGCCGCAGCTCGGTGTCGTCCTTGACCTGGTCGCGCAGGGCGTGGATCTGGGAGGGGGTCAGGCCCTTGGCCAGGCGCACGTCGCGGCGGTGGTGGTCGAGGAGCCGGCGCGCGATGTCGTCGGCGTCTTCGCCCAGAGAGGGGCCCAGCACGCGGGCCAGCCGCCAGGCGCCGTCGTCGGTGAGCTGCAGGGGGTCGACGTGCAGCTCGCGCAGGTCGACCGTGGTCGCCAGGACCTCGCCGTTGCGGTCCAGGATGTCGCCGCGGCGGCCGTGCTCGACGATGGCCGCCTCGAACTGCCCGCTGGCCTGGTTCTCCAGGCGATCGTCGGGCAGCAGCATCAGGCTGGCGGCCTTGGCCAGCAGCAGCGAGAAGCCCAGGGTCGTCATCGCCCCCACGAAGACCACGCGGGCCGTCGCCCGGGCGCGCACCAGGCCGTCGGCCTCACGCGGCACCCCGGGGGTGACGCGCAGCAGGCCGGCCAGAGCGCCGGACGCGCGAGGCGTGCGGCGACGGGGAGGGCTGCGATGGGAGGTGGGGTTGGGCACGGGGAGCGTCTCTGCGCGCAGGAAGGGCGGACGAGAGGGCAGACGAAAGGGCGGGCTATGGGGGGGTGAGATCGACCAGGCGGACCGAGTTGTCGAGCTGCATGTCGGCGGCGACCAGCTGGAGGCGGGCCGGGTCGCGCAGCGTGGCCAGCTCCAAGCGGAGCCGGGCGTTCTCGTCCCGGGCGGACTCGAAGGCGCGGTTGGTGTCGGCCTGGTCCACGGAGGTCTGGCGCAGGTCGATGCGCGACCAGGCGTAGATCATCAGGCTGGCGCAGACCAGGGCGGCCACCGCCAGGTAGCGACCTAGGCGGTCCACCTCGATGTGGCCCGCGTGCAGGGCGTCCAGCCCGGCGAGGCGGGCGGGAGCGGTGCGAGGGGCCGTGGTGGTGGCGACGGCGTTCCAGGCACGCCAGGCGGTGGCAGCGAGCGGCAGGCGCATGGTGGACTCCGCGAGGGCGGCGGCAGCGGGGGGCGGGGGGAGCTGCGGAAGGGGGTGGGAGAGAGGCAGAGGAGAGAGACGAGAGGGAGAGGAGGGGAAAGCGAGAGCGGGGGCTCAGCGGCGGGCGATGACCCGCAGGCGGGCCGAGCGGGCCCGGGGGTTGTCGGTGTCGGCGTCCTTGCCGGCGATGCCCTTGCGGGTCACCAGCTCCCAGGCCGGGACCTGCACCGGCTGGCCGTAGGGGTCCTTGGGGCCGTCGATGCCGGCCAGCTCCCGGAAGCGGTGCTTGACCACGCGGTCCTCGTGGCTCTGGAAGCTGATCACGGCCAGCCTCCCGCCGGGCGCCAGCAGGCGCTCGGCAGCGTCGAGGCCGCGCTGCAGCTCGCCCTCTTCGTCGTTGACGGCGACGCGGAGGGCCTGGAAGGTGCGGGTGGCCGGGTGGACCCGGCTGTTGCGGTAGCCCGAGGCGCGGGCCACGCAGGCGGCCAGCTCGACGGTGCTGGTCCAGGGCCGCCCGGCCAGGATGGCGCGGGCGATGCGACGGGCGCGGGGCTCGTCGCCGTAGCGGACCAGGATGTCGACCAGGCTGGCCTCGTCGAGGCGGTCCAGCAGGGCCGAGGCCGTCTCGCCCTCGCTCGACATGCGCATGTCGGGGAAGGCGTCCGCTTGCAGGGAGAAGCCGCGCTCGGCCTGGTCGAGCTGGGGGCTGGAGACCCCCAGGTCCAGGAGGATCCCGTCGAAGGGGCCGTGGCCGCCGGCCAGGGCCTCCATGTCGCCGAAGCAGCCGTGCAGGCCGAGAAAGCGGTCGCCGTAGGCGCGCAGGCGCTCGGTGGCGGCGGCGAGGGCCTGGGGGTCGCGATCGATGCCCACGACCCGCCCGTCTGGCGCGCTGGCCTTGAGCAGGGCCTGGGAGTGGCCACCCCCACCCAGGGTGCCGTCCAGGTAGCGCCCGCCAGCACGCGGCTGAAGCAGGTCCACGACCGGGCCGAGGAGGACCGGGACGTGTGCGAAGGGCCTGGCGAGGTCGACAGCCACGATGTCACCGCCCCTCCCCGGAGCCCGGCGCCGTCTCGGCCGGCGGGTTCCCCGTCGCCTCGTCCCACAGGCTCATGGCGCTCTCGAAGGCGCTCTCCCAGCGTCCGGCGTCCCAGACCTCGAACCAGTCCAGGCTCGAGAAGACGACCAGGTCGCGCTCCAGGCCGGCCAGCTTGCGCAGCAGGGGCGGGATGAGGACCCGGCCGTTGCTGTCGATGGTGGCGGTCTGGCTCGTCGAGTCGACGGCGCGCAGGTAGACGATGGTCCGGTTGGCGAAGGGATCCTCGTTTCGAACCCTGCCCTTGACGATGCTGCGATAGTCTTCGACGGTGTAGAAGGACAGCCCGCCCCGCTTGCCCTGGTTCGCGACGATGACCAGCTGGTTCACCTTGGCCTTGCTCAGCTCCTGCCGCAGGCCCGCCGGGAGCGTCAAGCGCCCCTTGGGGTCGAGGGTGAGCGAGCAATGGAACTCGTCGAACTGCATGGGGGCCGCGCCGAGGTGAGACGGGACGGTGCCTGTCCCGCGCTCCACTGATACCCACCTTGACCCACTTCACACCACTTCTCAACCCCGAAGGGGGTGGTTTCGGTCAAGTGCGCCAAATTTGCTACGCACTCTCTGCGCGGCCGCCTTGCGTGTGCCACTCCCCGCCCCGCCGGTGGCGGAGCGCGGACCGTCGGGCGCGCCGTCCGGCGCTCGGCAGGCGTACTTCTCGCGCAGTCGACCCGGTGCTCGCCGGTCGTGGAACACGGGCGGCTGCGGGAGGCCCTGTGCAGGCGGGGATCCCCCTGGGGCGCGTCTTGGGTGCGTCGCCCGCTACGCACCGTCGCAGGCTGCCGCGCGGTCCACGGCGCAGCAGTCGATTTACGTGGAATTCCAGCACCTTGAGGTGCTCGGTGGATCCAGGTGGATCAAGGCCACCCTTGTCGGGGTGTCCCGGGGCCCTGCGCGGTGGATCGGGGTGGGCCACGAGAGCCGCCGGTGGGTCGGTTAGGGGGCGGCGGCTGCACCCGGGATGACCGGGCCGGAGGACGTGATGGCCCGAAAGGGCGCCAGTGAGGGCAAGCGTGACGGGACCCGGCGACTCATCGCCGAGAACCGGAAGGCACGCCACGAGTACGAGATCCTGGAGAAGGTCGAGGCGGGCCTGGTGCTGCTGGGCAGCGAGACCAAGTCGCTGCGTGGTGGCAAGGGCAACATCGCCGAGGCCTGGGTTCGCGTCGAGGCGGGAGAGGCCTGGCTGGTCGACGCGCACATCCCGCCCTACCCCCAGGCGGGCCCCCACCAGAACCACGAGCCCCGGCGGCCTCGCAAGCTGCTCCTCAAGGCGCTGGAGCTGGACCGCCTGGCGCGCCGTGTCCAGGAGAAGGGCCTCTCCCTGATCCCCCTCCAGCTGTACTTCGATGGACCCTGGGTCAAGGTCGAGCTCGGCCTGGGCCGGGGGCGCAAGCTGCATGACAAGCGCGAGGCCATCAAGGAGCGCGAGGGCGCCCGCGAGGCTCGCAGAGCGATGGACCGTTGACATGCCCCGGATCTGCTTTGCCGCAGGCGGGGTCGCGAGGTAATCCGGCGCCATGGAAGGTTCTCTCCCCCTGATTCTCGGTGGCATTGCCCTCGGCTGGGGCCTCTCGGCCGGCCTGATGTGGAAGGAACGCCGCCTCGGCCTCGCCGCCGCTGCCCTCATGGGGCTGCTGGTCTCGCTGTACCTGGGCTACCAGCACCTCGCGGCCTCGGGCCCGTCGATCTGCTCGGTGAACCAGGTCTTCGACTGCGACAAGGTCAATAGAAGCGCCTACAGCGAGCTGGCGGGCATTCCCATCGCCCTGCTCGGCACGGGCTTCTACGCCGCCGTGCTGACGGCCTCGGTGCTGGGCTTCCTGCAGCCGGCCCGCTACCGCAAGGCCGGGAACCTGGTCTTCCTGGGCGGCCTGGCCGCGGTGGGCGCCTCGCTCTTCCTGGCCTGGGCCTCGATCCAGCTCGGCGCCTGGTGCCTGTTCTGCATCTCGCTCTACGGCGTCAACGCCCTGATCCTGGCCGGCGGCCTCATGTCGCGCGGTGACGCGGCGGGCGCGGCGCAGGACGACCGCTCGGTCTCGACCATGCTGGCCGGCGGGGTCGTGGTCTTCGTCGCGGCCATGGCCTGGTACAACACCCAGAGCGGCGGCCCGGCGGCCCAGGTGGCCGACGCGGCCCGCCACGGCGACGCCGACGCCTACACGGCGCTGATGGAGGTCGCGGGCGGCCCCATGATCCTGGACGGCACCGAGCCGGTGCTGGGCGACCCGGCGGCCCCCTACACCGTGGTCGAGTACGCCGACTTCCAGTGCCCCGGCTGCGCGGCCGTGACCCCGATGATGGTCGACCTCGTCGGCCGGAACCCGAACATCAAGGTCCTGTTCAAGAACTTCCCCTTGAACAACCAGTGCAACCCCGCCATGGGCCGCGAGTTCCACAAGGACTCCTGCCGCGCTGCGTCGGCCTCCGAGTGCGCGCGCCAGCAGGGCAAGTTTTGGGACCTGGCCCACCTGATGTTCAAGAACCAGCAGGACCTCGACGCCGACGGGCTGGCCTTCATGGAGCAGCAGGCCGGCCTGGACGCTGCCGCCATGCAGACCTGCATGGCCGACCCCTCGACCCTCACCGCGGTCCAGGCTGACGCCGTCGCCGGTGACAAGATCGGCGTGCACGGCACCCCCAGCCTGTTCCTACATGGCATCCAGGGGGACGACTGGCTGTACATGACGGGCGGCCCCGACGGTGTCGAGATGTTGGTCCACGCCCACGCGGCGGGCACGAAGCTCCCGGCGGCACCGGCCGCCGGCAGCCACCCCGAGTAGGGCGGCGTGGCGGACTGGGCCGAGGTCTCGGTCGTCGTACCCCGTGATCGTGCAGACGCCGTCGGCGACTGCATGATGGGCCTGGGGGCCGTCGGGCTCCAGGAGGATCACCTCCCGGGCGAGGCGCCGCTGCCGCGGCAGCCCTGGGACACGGGGCCCCTGGCGCCCGCGACGGCTCGCATGTTGCTGCGCGGCTGGTGGCCGGACGCGGGCTTCGCCGAGGGCTGGCCGGCGCTGGCCCAGGCCCTGGCCGCCGCGGCGGGCGCAGCGCCCACCTGGCGGCCCGTGCGGGACGAGGACTGGGCCGAGAGCTGGCGCGAGGTCTTCGAGCGCGTGGTCGTCTCGCCGGGGGTCGCGGTCGCTCCGCCCTGGAAGGCGCAGCCCGGCGACCTGGTCGTCGACCCTGGCATGGCCTTCGGGACCGGCGAGCACGTCACGACCCGCGCCTGCCTGGCGGCGGTCGCCCGCCTGGCCCAGGCGGGCGGCAGCTGCCTGGACGTAGGCACCGGCTCGGGCGTGGTGGCCCTGCTGGCCGCCCGGCAGGGCATGGCTGCCTGGGGCATCGACATCGACGCCGACGCGGTCCTGGCCGCCCGGGACAACGCCCTGCGCAACGGCCTGCAGGCCCGCTTCGACGACACGCCCCTGGCTGCGGTGGAGGGCCGCTACGACCTGGTGGTGGCCAACATCTTCGCCGAGGTCCTGGCCGTGCTCGCCCCCGACCTGGCGCGGGTCTGCGCCGGCCGCATGGTCCTGGCCGGCATCCTGGCCGACCGGGTCGGGCTGGTGACCCAGGCCATGGAGGCCCAGGGCCTCCAGGTCGAGGAGCGCACCATTGAGGGTGAGTGGATCAGCCTGGTCCTGGGGCGAGGCCCGGCATGAGGCGCTTCGCGGCGCCGGCGCTGCCGGGCGAGGGCGGGCTCGTCAGCCTGGACGTCGAGGTCTCCCACCACATGCTCCGCGTCACGGGCATCGCGCCGGGCGAGGGCGTGCTGCTCTTCGATGGCGCGGGCCAGGAGGCGCCGGCCGTGTTGGAGAGCGTGGCCCTGGGACGGGCCTCCCTGCGCCAGGTCGGGCCTGCCCATCGGGTCGAGGCCCCGGAGATCCACCTGCTCGTCGCGGTCTGCAAGCACGCCGCCATGGATACCATCCTGCGCATGGCCACCGAGCTGGGCGCCACCCGGATCCAGCCCGTCCTGGCGGCCCGCAGCGTGGCTCGGGGGGACCGCAGCGGGCGCTGGGAGCGCATCGCCGCGGGTGCGGTCGCCCAGAGCGGTCGCGTGCGGGTTCCCCAGGTCGAGGCGGCCCTGCCCTTGGACCAGGCCCTGGACACCTTGCCCGAGGGCCTGGAGCGGCGGGTCCTGGTGCCCGGTGGGCCCGAGCTGGCGCCCGCGCGGCCGCCCTGTGCGCTGCTGCTGGGGCCCGAGGGTGGCCTGTCGCCGAGCGAGGTGGCGCTGGCCCAGGCGCGCGGCTTCCTGGCCGAGGGCCTGGGCCCGGGCGTGCTGCGGGCCGACACCGCGGTGGCGGCGGCCCTCGCCCGGCTGCTGACGGCCTCCCGCTGACGGCCGCCCGCGCCTGAAAGCCCTCTGAAGGCTCACAGCGCCCGAGGGCCCAGCGCCGCCCGAGGGCGCAGCGCCCCAGGGCTCAGCGCTTGCTGCTGCCGTCCTTGCGCCGACGCCGGGACAGGGCCAGCAGGCCCACGATGCCGGGTACGAACAGCGCCTTGCTGCTGTTGCCGCCGCTGCTGCCGCATCCGCCGGGCACCGTCGTCTTCTCGACCACGCCCAGGGCGACGGGATCGGCCGTGACGTGGATGTCGATGGCGCAGTAGGCGGGGTTGTTGGCCGGGTCGGTGACCGTCAGCGTGAAGTGGTACGTCTCCTCGGTCTTGTTCCCGGCGATGGTGGCCGGCGCCGTGAAGGTCGGGCTGGCGCTCGCGACGTTGTCCAGGCTCACGTAGCCGGCAGAGGTCAGCTTGCTGTCCTGCTGCCAGGAGTAGTAGACCGAGTCGCCGTCGGGGTCGTAGGTGAAGGCGCTCATGTGCGCGGTCTCACCCACGGAGATGGTGTCCCGGTCGGTCTGGATGCAGCCGAAGATGATCGGGTCGGAGTTGAGGTCCACGCAGCCGTCGCGCTCGTCCGACAGGCCGTTGCAGTCGTTGTCGATGCCGTCGCAGAACTCGGTCGCGCCCGGGTGGATCGACGCGTCGCGGTCGTTGCAGTCGCCCCCGGACTCGGCGTAGCCGTCACCATCGTCGTCGGCGAGGGTGGTGTTCTCGTCGATCCTGCCATCGCAGTTGTTGTCCCGGTAGTCGGGGATCTCGGTGGCGTCGGGGTTGGTGTCGGGGTCGGCGTCGTCGCAGTCCCCCGCGACCTCGCTGTAGCCGTCGCCGTCGTCGTCGTAGCCGATGGTGCCCTCGTCCACGACACCGTCGCAGTCGTTGTCCTTGCCGTCGTAGAGCTCGGTCGCGGCCGGGAAGCTGTGCTTGTCGCTGTCGTCGCAGTCGGTCGCGGTCTCGCCGTCGGTGCCGTAGCCGTCGCCGTCGTCATCGCTGGCCGGGAACGTGGACCGGTAGAGGATTGAGGTCGCCGCGTCGGTGACGTTGCCGGCGCTGTCCGTTGCCCGGACGATGATGGTGTCGGTGCCGCGGCCGAGCTTGTCGCGCGGCACCTTGGCCTCGACGTAGCCGCTCTCGTCGGGCGCGTAGAAGGTCGAGACCAGGATCGGCTCATCCGTGATCAGCACGCCGCTGCGGATGCTGAGCTTCACGGTGTTGGCCGGCTGGTTGCAGTCGTAGACCTTGAAGTTGACGTCGAGGTCTTCGCCGTTGAGGTGCTCGTAGCCGATGGGCGGCGAGATCAGCGTGACGGTCGGGGCGCACTCGTGCGGGTCGGTGCCGACATTGGCCTGCATCGGCACGTCGATGAGGGGCTCGTCCGGGTCGTTGGACGGGATGGACAGGATGCAGTTGGCGGCGCTGTCCGAAGGCGGCATGAACAGGACCTGCACGCCGCTGAGCTGGTCAGCCTCGAGCAGCGTGCCGTTGCGGTAGGACCAGTCGATGGAGAAGCCGTCGTCGCAGGTCGGGTCCAGGTAGGCCGCGCCCAGCTCCAGGGTCCCGCCGCCGGCGTTGGACACGTTGACCAGCATGCTCTTGTCGTCGCCTTCCCAGACCGTGCCGAAGTCGACGGCCCGCGGGGAGACGTAGGCGTTGGGGGTGCCCTTGTCGGCGGTGCCGGAGAGCAGCACGGTGGTGAAGGAGCTGTCCGGGTCGGCGAAGTAGGTCGGCGTCTGGTCCTGCCCGACCTTCTCGTCCGCCGTGCGCACGGTGATGGCGCCGTAGATCTGGCCCACGCGGGTCGGCACCAGGGTCACGTCGACCGGCAGCTTGCAGCCGGCGCCCAGCACCTGGGCGTCCGTGGCGCCTGTGTCGCCGCCGCCCACCACCCAGCCGCCGGTGTCCGCGGCGATCGCCATGACGGGGGAGCTCTGGACCGGGGGTGCCGCCACGCTGGCGGCCGTGTCGCTGGTGCCGCCGCCGTCGGCGCCCGAGTCGGCCGTGCCGCCGCCGTCTCCCGCGCCGCCGTCTCCCGCGCCGCCGTCTCCCGCGCCGCCGTCGCCCGCGCCGCCGTCGCCCGAGCTGCCGCTGTCGGCGCCGCTGTCGGGGCCGGTGTGGGGGCACTCCACGTTGGCGAAGCTGTAGGACAGGCTCCAGCTGTCGGCCATGGTGTCATCGCCCAGGGAGATCGCCGAGATCCCCATGGGCATGTCCCCCTTGTTGGTGACGAAGAAGCGCTGGGTCTGGCTCTCGCCCCAGGCCACCGAGCCGAAGTCGACCTGCGCCTGGGAGGTCGCGAGCTTCGGGTAGTAGACCTGATGCTCGAGGGTCTTGTTGCCGCATCCGCCCAGGAGCAGGCTTGGGATCAAGAAAGCCAGATTGAGAGGCATGCACTGCTCCGATGGGGCCGGCCGCACCGGCAGGCGCTCGAGGACCGCCACGAGACCCACGTTGTAGCCGTCGTGGCGGCGCCATGTCAACGAGTTGTCCGGTACCCGCGGTGGGCGGCTGCGTCCCGGCCCCCTACAAGAGGTGGCCGGACTTGTCCCGCTTGGTGCGCAGGTAGAATTGATTGTGCGCGTTTGCCCGCATGACGTGCGGGATGCGCCCCGAGATCTCGACCCCGTGCTCGGCCAGGCCGCGCATCTTTGTGGGGTTGTTCGTGATCAGCCGCACGCTCTCGACGCCGAGCTGGCGGAGCATCTCTGCGGCCACGTCGTAGCGGCGGAGGTCGTCGGCGAAGCCCAGCGCCTGGTTGGCCTCGACCGTGTCCATGCCCTGCTCCTGCAGCGCGTAGGCCCGGATCTTGTTGACCAGGCCGATGCCCCGGCCCTCCTGGCGCATGTAGACCACCGCGCCGACGGGCTGCCGACCGATGTAGGCGAGGGCGGCTTCGAGCTGGTCGCGGCAGTCGCAGCGAAGGCTGCCCATGACGTCGCCCGTGAAGCACTCGCTGTGTACCCGCACGGGCACGTCGCGGGCCCCCACCAGCTCGCCGCGCGCGATGACGGCGTGCTCCTTGCCATCGACTCGGCTCTCGAAGGCGTAGATGTCGAAGTCACCGAAGCGGCTGGGCAGGCGGGCCTTGGCCCCCAGGCTCACCAGCCGGTGGAGGTTGTCGTCCTTGCTATAGGCGGCGCCGCTCATGCTTCCTCCTGGCGACTGCCGGGAGGCAGCCGCGTGGGCGAGACACCCTTCTCGACGCCTGCTGGCGCCGACGGCCACGCGTGTGCCGTTGTCTGGGGAGCGCACCTCGTCGGAGGTGCGCTCGCTTCTCATAGTAGCGCCACGTTGCGCGTCAACCGCGACCGGCGCCCCCAAATTGACGCGCGGGCGGAGGTTGCCCCCCGCCCGCGACCGTCGCCTCACCCAGCGCGGGGGCTCAGACGTTCAACGCTTCTTTGAGGCCCTTGCCGGCGCGGAAGCCGGGGATGCGGACCGGCGAGACCGACATCTTGCTGCCGTTCTTGGGGTTGTGGCCCGTGAAGCCGGAGCGGTGCTGGACCTTGAAGGTCCCGAAGTCGGAGACGGTCACCTTCTCGCCGCGGACGAGGGCGTCGTGGATCGTCCCGAACACGATGTTGATGTACGAGGCGGCGCGGACCTTGGGGATCCCGGCTTCGTTGGCGAGGGCGGTGGTCAGATCGGCCTTGTTCATGGTGACTCCTTGGGGCTCGGTGGCGGTGCCACGGGTGGGAAGATTTCGACTATTTCGAGTATCGCTTGAGAGGATGCCTGCCACGACCACTCGACACGGGCCGCGGGAGGCTGCCCTGCGGCCGTGCCACGGTAATACCTTGGTTTCTCCGGGTGCGCGAGGGTCGCACCCAGATATCTGTGAGCATTCTAATGGTTGTTAATCGAAATTCCAACAATACAGGATAATGGCAGCCCTCAGCGGAGCTGTCGCCCGCGATCGCCGCGCACGGGGTTTCGAATCCATCCCCCCCGCACCTGGAGGGCCGCCGGCAGCACCTCGAAGCGCACCGTGCCGCCCGTGCGCTCCTCGCCGTCCAGGTCCACCGGCAGGGGCTGCGGCTCCAGGACCGTGACCTCCAGCGTGGAGGCCTGGAAGCAGCGGGCCCCGCGGATCCGGTCGATGTGGCCGTCATAGAGGTGGCGCGCGTCGAGCAGGCGCTGGGACAGCGGACCCGGAGGCAGCGTCGTCACGTCGAGCAGGCCGTCGTGCATGGTGCCATGGCCGCCGACCCGCATTCCCCCGCCGCAGAAGGCCCCATTGGCGACGAAGCCCGACAGCAGCGGCGCCTCGAGCACCTGGCTGCTGCCGTCGGGGGCGGTCCATCGCAGGCCGAGGGGGACCGCCGCGTACCGGCTGGCGGTCCGCAGGCCGGCGAGCAGGAAGGTGGCCCGTCCGCCCAGGCGCTTGTCCATGGCGTTGGCCCGGCAGACCACGTCGCCGTTGGCCCCGAAGCCCGCGACGTTGATGAACAGCTCCTCGCGAAGGACCCCGTCCTCGCCGGTGGCCCCCTCGCCGAGCCAGGTCGCGCGCCCGACGTCGGTGGGCAGGGTGATGCCGGTGGCCGCCATCCACAGCGCCTCGTTCAGGCGCCTGGGGACCGAGATCGAGCGGACCAGGTCCGAGCCCGTGCCGAAGGGGATGGTCGTGAACACGCAGCGGTTGCTGCGGGGCCGTAGACCGACGACCATGCCCTGGACCACCTCGTGGCAGGTCCCGTCGCCCCCCACGGCGGCGACGATGCCGAAGCCCTGCTCGACGGCCTCCTCAGCCAGGAGCGCCGCGTGGCCCGGGCCCTCGGTGAGCCGCAGCTCCCAGGACTCGAAGGCCCGCCCGGCGGCCCGGCGGAGGTCGTCCAGGCGCGCGCCGGCGCGACCGGCCGCGGCGCGGGGGTTCACGACCAGGCACAGGGCCTCGTTGCAGTTGCGCGAGCCCTGGTAGGCCTCGGCGTTCATCTGGCTGGGGACACGCTGGAAGGGGACGTAGGCCACGGCAGCTCAGGAGGACGGGGCGAGGAGCGCGTCGACGGGGTCGAGGACGAGCAGGCCGGCCTGGGCGAGGGTCCGCCCGCAGCTGGCGTCGGGGCAGCGGGTCGGAACCGGAGCGGGGGGCGCTTGTCCTGGGCTGGTGTCGCCCCCGGCGGCGTGCTCGCCCAGGCGGCGGGCCTGCTCGGTCCGCAAGGTCGCGGCCAGCGCGGGGTGGGCGCTCTCCAAGGCCGTGCCGGCGCCGCAGCAGGCCAGGGCCTCGGGGGCGGCCTCGCCGGCCAGGCGGGGGCCCTTGCAGGGGTGGAAGACCGGGCCCGCGCCCGGTGGCGGCGCCAGCTCGGCCAGGTGGACCCCCTGGAGACCGGCTGCCTGGACGGCAGCCAGGCTGCGGTGGTCGGCGACCACGACCACCCGGCCGGAGAGCAGCGCCCGCAGCGCCGCGACATGGGCAGGGGCCCCCAGGGGGCCGGCCAGGGCCTCGGCGCCCAGGTGATCCTCGGTGCGCAGGCGGGCCACCGGCTCTCCCAGGTGGCGCGCGAGGGCCTCGGCCCAGCGACGGGAGTCGGCCTCGACGGCCACGTGCCGGCCCTCACCCTCGACGGCGCCGAGCGGCTGGGGCCAGGCGGGCGCAGACAGGGCGTGGCGCACCGCGGCCAGGCGCACTCCCAGCGGCTCGTGTAGCTCGCACTGGGCCGTGCAGGCGCCGCACTCCACGCACAGGGAGGCGGCCTGGAGGGCCAGCTCCGCCGTGCCCGAGCCGCGCAGGAAGCGCCAGGGGTGCTGCGCCATGTTCGAGGGCGCCGCCGCCTCGTGGCCCGTGGCCACGGCCACCGGGCACACGTGCCGGCACAGCTTGGGGCACAGGGCACAGACGGCGAGCTCGGCCGCCGGGGGCATGGAGGAGGCGCCGCTCATGGCAGGTGCCCCGGGTGGCGGCGGGGGGCGGTGCCGCGGGCCGGCTCTCCACCGGCGACCTCGGCCAGCGGGGCCAGCTCGGCGGCGAAGCCCCAGCGGTCGTCCTTGTGCCAGGTGGGCCGCAGGTCGCGCCGATCGGGCGCCCCGGCCGGCGGGCGGATCACCCGATCCGGCGCGTCCGGGTCCTGGCGACGGACCGGGACCTGCACCAGCTCGGGGGTCGCCCGACGCAGCAGGGCGGCCCGCAGATCGGGGCCGGCGGCGGAGCGGGGCGCGGGCCCCACCCGGGCGCTGGCGCCATCGGCGAAGCGGACCTGGACGGCGAAAACCGGGGCCTCCCAGGCATCGTGGGCGCCGCGCTCCAGGGCGGTGAGCCAGCGTGCGAGGGGGCGGTCGGGGCGGATCCGGAGGGCCAGGCCCCGGGCGGCCAGGGCCTCCTCGAGCAGTCGGGGCTCGGCCAGGGGATCCACCTCGGCCAGCAGGCTGTCCTCGTCGACGGCGTAGACGGGGCCTTCCCCGGCGGGAGGGGGCGGGCCCGGCGCCTCTGGCTCGTCCTCGGGGAACAGGCGTCCGGGGTTCATCCGACCCTCCGGGTCCCAGGTGCGTTTGATCTCGCGCCACACGCGGACCGCGGCGCCGGCCTCGCGGGCGGCGGCCCGGGCCTTGAGCTGGCCCACGCCATGGTGGTGCGTGATCGTGCCCCCCGCCTCGCGCGCGGCCTGCAGGGCGTCGGCCCACAGCGCGTCGTAGACGTCGAGCCGCCCCTTGCCGGCGAAGGACAGGTAGATCGAGCAGCCCTCGGGGTAGGCGTGGCTGAAGTGCGCCATGACCAGGCCGTGGCGACCGATGGCGGCCCGGACCCCGTCGTGCAGGGCCTCCAGCCGGGACCAGGTCGCGGCCACCTCCATCGTGTCAACGAAGCCGCCGGCGATGAACACCGGGGCCAGCTTGTAGGAGACCGCGTGACGGTGGGCGAACCAGCGCTCGCCGGGCCCCGGCCCCAGGTCGCGGCCGGCCTGGAGCAGGGGCGCCGCCAGGGCCACCTGGGCGTCGACCACGGCCGGATCGCCCTCGAAGCCGAGGATCAGCGCGACCTCGTCCCCCAGGCCGCCGGTGATGCGGTTGAGCAGGCCGGGCAGGGCAAGGGGCAGGTCCGCCAGGTGGCCCTGCAAGGCCGGCACGCGGGCCACCGCCTGGCGGATCCGGTGGAACACGCCGTCCCCAGCGTGGCTCTCCCGCCCGCCGCGCGTGGCCTTGTTCAGGCGCGTGTCGAGGGGGTCGTACAGGCGCATCACCGAGGGCCAGAGCCCCGCCTGCATGACCCGGCGCATGGCGGTCCAGGCGCTCTGCAGGTTCGGGAAGGCGTAGCCGCACAGCCAGCGCGTGGCCGGCAGCGGCGCCACCCGGAGCAGGGTCTCGGTGACGATGCCCAGGGCGCCCTCGGAGCCACAGAGCAGCGGCAGCAGGTCCTCCTGGCCTTCGGGCGTCCAGGTGCCGCCGGCCAGGCGGCCCGCCGGGGCCTCGGCCCGCGCAGCGAGGAGCATGTCGTCGAAGACGCCGTAGCGGCTGGAGAACTGCCCCGCGCTGCGCGAGGCCACGTAGCCACCCACCGTCGAGCACCAGATGGAGGAGGGGCTGTGGGCCGTCATGAAGCCCCGGCGGCCCAGCCAGTCTTCGAGGTGCTGCCCGAGCACGCCCGGCTGGGCGCGCACGGTGCGGGCGACCGGATCCAGGTCCCAGACCCGGTTCATGCGCTTGAGATCCACGACCAGGGCCCTGGAGCGACCGGCGGCGGCGCCACAGACGCCCGAGCCGGCACCGTAGGGCACCACGACCCGGTCCTGCTCCCGGGCCCGCTCCAGCGCGGCGCGCACCTGGTTGGCGTCCTCGGGCCAGGCCACCTCTGCGGGCAGGGTGGGCGCCAGGCCCTCGACCATCCGCAGCGTGTCCCGGGGCCAGAGATCGCGCCCGTATGCGGCGAGATCCAAGGCGGCCACGCTAGTCTGGAGGGGCGGCGGGGTCGGCATGGCCCCCCGGTATCCTCTGCGCTCGCCACCTGCGCCTGCCACGTGCTCGGGGGCGGCGGCCGAGGGGGAGGGACGGCCACAGGGGGGGGGGCCAACGACGAACGCCCAGCCTTTCGGCTGGGCGTCCCTGCGGTGAGGCCAACAGGGGTTGCCTGCCGGACCGGGTTTCAGTGTCTCCGCGCGCTCTCAATGCACGGTGCGTGCCAAGCTGTCAGGGTGTCGCACAAGTATTTGGAAATATTGTGAACCCCATCTGGGGCGGCGCCGGCCCAGATCGGCCCCGCGGGCAGATCGCGACATCCGTGTCGCGGTCAGCCCTCTGCCAGCCAGCTCACGACGCTGTCGGCCGTCGCCCAGGGCCGTTCCACGGGGTGCATCAGGCGCCCGCCCGGGATGGCGTGGTGGACCGCGGCCGGCAGCAGCAGGCGCGCCTCGTCGACGGTGGAGGGCGGGTACAGCCGGTCCTCGTCCCCCCAGCACAGCAGCGTCGGGCCGAAGAAGCGGGGTGTGGAACGCAGGGCCGCAGGCAGGCTCCGCAGGAAGTCGACCGCGGCCGCCCGGGCCCCCGGCTCTCCCAGGAGCGGACCGCAGACCGCGACAACGGTGTCGCGGTCCATGACGTAGGGGTTGCGGACCGCCCGGCGGAGGCCGGCCGAGCTGGCCAGCGCCGGCAGGGCCAGGCCCGGCCGCAACAAGGTGCGCAGCGAGGCCGCAGGCAGCCGGAAGAGCAAGGCGCTGAGCGGATCGAGGTGGGACACTGGCCCGTTGCTGAGCACCAGCCGCAGGCCCGGGACCTGGGGGGCGGCGTGCAGGGCGACGGGCACGGCCAGGCCGTGGGCCACCAGCACCGGCTCGGGGCCGAGCTCGCGGAGGGCCTGGGCGACGAAGCGAGCCCTGCCTGCGACGGTGGGGTCGTCCACCGGCGCTTCGAACAGGGACAGGGTCTTTGCCGGCAGACTCGCGATCATTCGCGCTACGACGGCATCCCAGAGGTATGCCGAGGTCGGCGGGCCAGCGATGAGGAGTGCGGAGGACATGAACAGCCAGGCGCGGGAGTTCACCCCGGGTAGCACGAGTGCAGGCAAACCGGATACTCGCCCCTGCGCCGTGCGGGCGGCCGCCGCCGTCTCCAGTTCCCCTCCGTCGGGACGTCGGTGAGCTGAAAGGTCGGCTGGCGGCCGACCTGGCCCCCCGAGGGGGCGGCCCACCGGGAGCAGTTCGTGTACGACCTGATCATTCGAGATGCTACCATCGTCCTCCCTGGAGGGCGCCTCGTCGCGGATGTCGCCGTCGAGGATGGGCGCGTCGCCTTTGTGGGCAGCAACCCGGCCGGCCCCGCTCGTAAAGAGCTGTCGGCCATCGGGCGCTTCTTGATCCCGGGCTGCATCGACGGGGACGTGCGGATCGCGGCGCCCGGCGCCGATCCCGACGCATTGTGGGCCGCCGAGTCCCGCGCTGCCGCCGCGCGCGGCGTGACCACCTTCCTGCACCGGCCGGCCGGCCCCGGCGCGCTGGAAGAGCTGGACGCGGTCCTGGCCGCGGCCAGCCGCAGCAGCATCATCCCCTTCGGCGTCTGGGCCGTGGCCGGTGGCGACGACGCCGCAGCTGCCGCCCGCGTGGCCGAGGGCGGCGCCGTGGGCCTCAGCATCCGGGTCAGCGACGACGGCCTGGACCTGGAGCGCCTGGCGGCCCTGCACGCCGAGACCGAGGGCCTGCTCGGCGTCGACGCCGAGGACCCGGCCACGGTCAGCCGCATGCGCCAGAAGTGGAAGGCCGTGGCCTCGCCGCTGCACAACGACATCCACCCGCCCAAGGCCGCCTTGGCCGCCGCCAAGGAGATCCTGCGCTTGGTCCGCTCCTCGTCGCGCCCCGTGCACCTGCACCAGCTCAGCACGGCCGGCGAGCTCAACCTCTACGACCCGTACCACGACGACGGGCCGCTCACGGCCGGGGTCACCGCCCAGCACCTCTTCCTGAGCACCGACACCACCGATCAACAGGACGGCCTGCTCAAGACCGACCCGCCGCTGCGGCCCGAGCTGGACCGGCGCGCCCTGTGGGCCGCCATCAAGCGCAGCCGGGTCGAGGTCTTCAGCAGCGGCCACGTCCCGCTCACCCGGGCCGACAAGTCCAGCGGCTACTGGGACGGCCTCTCCGGCCTGCCCGGGGCCGAGACCCTGCTTCCCCTGCTGCTGGGCGCCGTGAAGAACGGGCGCCTGGGCCTGGAGCGACTGGTCGAGATGTGCTGCGAGGCACCGGCCCGCATCTTCGGGCTGGAGGGCAAGGGCCGCATCGAGGTGGGCGCCGACGCCGACCTGCTGCTGTTCAGCGAGGGCGAGACGACCCGCCTGCGCGATGAGGACATCCGCTCGGCCGCCGGCTGGTCGCCCTACATCGGCCGCGAGATCGGCGTCGCCCCGCAGCTCGTCGTCATCGGGGGCCGCATCGTGGCCCAGGACGGCAAGCTCGTCGATGACCTCAGGCCCGCGACCGCCCTGCGCTACCGTCGCTGAGCCAGGGTCGCCGACCCGCAGGCTGCCTCCTTCTCCCGGGTCTCCCCATGCGCGAGCGTGACCTGCCGGACAGCGACGTCTTCGACCCCGCCGAGGCCGGCCTGGACCTCGACGCCGAGCTCGAGGCCGAGCTGGGCGATGCCTCGGACGCCGGTGACCCGGCCGACGACCCGGTCGGCGACCGCCCTTCGGGGCGCCACCGGCCTGTGCCGGTGCTCGCACAGGGGGACGGCTGGCTGGTCGTCGCCAAGCCGCCCCTGGTCATCGTCCACAGAAACGCCCGCATGCGCCACGTCTCGGCTGTGCTCCAGCGGGTCCGCGACCAGGTCGGCGGCCGCGTCTACCTGGCCCACCGCCTGGACCGGGGCACCTCGGGCTGCCTGCTCCTGGCGACCCGCCGCGAGCTGGCCGGCCCCCTGTCCCTGGCCATCGCCGGTGGCACGGCCCGCAAGACCTACCTGGCCTTCGTGCGCGGCTACTTCGCCGAGGAAGGCCCGGTCGAGGTCGACTCGCCCATCAACTACTACGAGCTGGGCACCAAGGAGGCGAGCTCCACCGTCGAGCGCCTGGGGGCCAGCCACGAGCCCCGCTGCTCCCTGCTCCGGGTCCGGCCCCACACCGGCCGCCACCACCAGGTTCGGCGCCACGTGCGCGACCTGGACCACCCCATCATCGGCGACAGCGATCACGGCGACTCCCGCATCAATCGTGAGTGGCGCGGCCGGGGCAGCCGCCGCCTGGGGCTGCACTGCATCCGCCTGGAGCTGACCCTGCCCGACGGCAGCGCCCTCGACGTTCGCTGCCCGCTCTTCGAGGACCAGCAGGCCCTGTTCCAGTCGCTTCCCTTCTGGGAGGAGGCCCGCCAGCGCGAGCCCGATCTGGACCTGCCCGCCCTGTCCTGGGACTGGGTCGGGCCGGTCGAGTAGCGCCGCTCCTCCCCCGAAGAGCCCGGGCCACGCCGGCCACCGGCGAGGCTGTCCACACCGCGCCGCGGGCGCCCGGCTGGGTGAGAGCTGGGCGAGGTCGGCGTGACCCGGGCAGGGAGAGGGGAGGGCGCAGGCGCGCTCAGGCTTCGGGCGCGTCCTCGTCGCCGACCGAGACGTGGGCGCCGCCGGCTTCCACGAGCTGGCGGAGGGTGGCGGCCAGGACCGGGTCCTCGCGCAGCCGGTTGCGGACGGCCTCGCGGCCCTGGCCCAGGTTGTCGTCGCCCATGGCGAGCCAGGAACCGTTCTTCTTGAGGGCCCCCTGCTCCAGGGCCAGGTCGATGAGGTCGCCGGCCGCGCAGATGCCGGTGCCCCACATGATGTCGAACTCCACCTGCTTGAAGGGCGGCGCCAGCTTGTTCTTCACGGCCCGGACCCGGGTCCGGTTGCCCAGGCGCTCCTCGCCCCGCTTGACCTGGCCGATGCGGCGCACGTCCAGGCGCAGGCTGGCGTAGAACTTCAGGGCGTTGCCGCCGGTGGTGACCTCGCCCGAGCCGAAGCTGACGCCGATCTTCTGGCGGAGCTGGTTGATGAAGATGATGCAGACCCCGTGCTTCTTGGCGGGGCCGGTCAGCTTGCGCAGGGCCTGGCTCATCATGCGGGCTTGCAGCCCCATGTGCTGGTCGCCGACCTCGCCCTCCAGCTCGGCCCGCGGCACCAGGGCGGCCACGCTGTCGATGACCAGCAGATCGACCTCGCCACAGGCGACCAGCTGCTCGCAGATGTCCAGGGCCTGCTCGCCGTGGTCGGGCTGGGCCACGAGCAGGTCGGGTAGGCGGACCCCCAGGCGCTCGGCGTAGGCGGGGTCCAAGGCGTGCTCGGCGTCGATGAAGGCCGCGGTGCCGCCCGCCGCCTGGCAGCCGGCGATGGCGTGCAGGGCCAGGGTGGTCTTGCCGCTGGACTCGGGCCCGAAGACCTCGACGATGCGGCCGCGCGGGTAGCCGCCGCAGCCGGTCACCAGGTCCAGGCCCAGGCAGCCCGAGGGGATGGCCTCGACGACCTCGGCGGGGCGGTCGCCCAGGCGCCACAGGGAGCTGGCGCCGTGGTGCTTGTGGATCTGGGCCAGGGCCTTCTCCAGGCCGGGGCTCAGGGGGCTGGGGGCGGGCAACATTGCGGTCGACATGGATCACCTCGTGGTGGAGGGCGGGACATCCGCCGGGGGAGAGGGGCGCAGGAGCGCGCCGCTGGGAGACTCGCGATCGGAGAGCGCAGGAAGAGGGAGGGGGACCGTCAGGTCCACGGCCTGGGGCAGCACCGCGGAGGGCACCGCGGAGGGCACCGCGGAGGGCACCGCGGAGGGCACCGCGGAGGGCACCGCGGAGGGCACCGCGGAGGGCACCGCGGAGGACACCGCGGAGGACACCGCGGAGGACACCGCGGAGGGCGCCCCGGGCGGGGCCGGACCCAGGGCCAGGAGCAGGCGCTGGCCCTCGCGGGCTTCGCCGGGCAGGGCGGCCACAGGCAGCTCGGCGGTCGTGCCATCGGCCCACTCCAGGACGGCCCAGGCCCCCTCGACCCGGTCTACCGTCACCTCCGAGGCGGCCAGGCCGGCGATGAGCAGGGCAGGATTCACGACGCGGCCTCGGCCTCGGGCAGGCGGTAGCTGGTGGCCTCCAGGACGTGGATGGTGCCGACGCGATCGGCCTCGTCCAGGTCGGCGATGGTGCGGGCCACCTTCAGGGTGCGGGACCAGGCCCGGGCAGACAGGGCCAGCCGGTCCATGGCCTCGGAGAGCACCTGCAGGGCCTCGGGGGTCGGGCGCGCCGCCAGGCGGATCTCGTCGCCTTGCAGGGTCGCGTTGCTCTGGGCGCTCAAGGGCAGGGACAAGGCCCGCTGCCGCTGTCGCTGGCGTGCCGCCTCCACCCGGGCCCGAACCCGGCTCGATGCCTCGCCCGGCGCTCCGCGGGCCAGCAGCTCCGGGTCCACGGGCTGGACCCAGACCTGCAGGTCGATGCGGTCCAGCAGGGGCCCCGACAGGCGCGAGCGGTAGCGCTCCACGGCCGCGGGCGGGCAGGCGCAGGGGCGGCTGGGGTGGCCCAGGAAGCCACAGGGGCAGGGGTTCGCCGCGGCGACCAGGGCCGCGCTGGCCGGCAGCCGCACCGTCCCGGCGGCTCGGGTCAGGGTGATGCTCCGGTCCTCCAGCGGGCCCCGCAGCAGCTCCAACACGTGCCGGGAGAACTCCGGCACCTCGTCCAGGAACAGCACCCCGTGGTGGGCCAGGCTGACCTCACCGGGGCGCAGCGAGGCCGAGCCCACCATGCCTGCCGCCGAGATCGTGTGGTGCGGCGCCCGGAAGGGGCGGCGGTGGACCAGGCCCTGGCCGTCGCGCAGCAGGCCGGCGACCGACCACACCCGCGTGATGTCCACGGCCTCCTCGAAGGAGAGCCTGGGGAGAATGCCGGGCATGCGGGCGGCGAGCATGGTCTTCCCGCACCCCGGCGAGCCCATCATCAGCAGGTTGTGTCCCCCCGCCGCGGCGATCTCCAGCGCCCGTCGCGCCTGGGCCTGGCCGCGGACCTCGCAGAGGTCGGGCACGGTGTCGTCGGGGTGGGGATCCAGGTCGGGCTGCGCGGCCGAGAGCTCGGTCTCGCCTTGCAGCCAGGCCACGACCTGGGCGAGGTCGCGGGCGCCGAGGACCTCCACGCCCTCGACGATGGCGGCCTCGGCGGCGCTGTCGGTGGGCAGCAGGATGCGCTGGGCGCCCAGCTCGCGGGCCATGAGCGCCATGGGCAGGGCGCCGCGGACCCGGCGGAGCTGGCCCTCCAGGGACAGCTCGCCGAACAGGACCGTGCCGGCCAGGCGCTCGGTGCGGACCTGCTCCGAGGCGGCCAGGATGCCGACGGCGATGGGCAGGTCGAAGCCCGTGCCGACCTTGCGCACATCGGCCGGGGCCAGGTTGACCACGACCCGTCGGCGTGGGAATTCCAGTCCCGCCTGCTGGATGGCCGAGCGCACCCGGTCGGCGCTCTCCCGCACCGCCCCGCCGGGCAGGCCCACGATGACCACGCAGGGCAGGCGCCGCAGCAGGTCGACCTCGACCTCGATGGGCACCCCCTCGACCCCCTCCAGGGTCCCGGACACGACGACGACCGCCACGACGCACCTCCTCCGGGCCAGGCCCGGTGCAGCGAGCACGCCGAGGCCCAGAGCAGGACCGGTGCCAGCGCATGTGCGCGGGATCCCAGGGAGGGGGTGACGGACGGGGTGCCGGCATCCGGCAGGTCGCGGCGGTCACACTGCGCCGCTCAGGCCCGCGGGCTGCGGATCCTGGGGGTGCCGGATCGATCCGGCAGGCCGAAGGCAGGCCGCGCGGGCCGGCGCTCAGGCCGGCGCTCAGGCCGGCGCTCAGGCCGGCGCTCAGGCCGGCGCTCAGGCCGGCGCTCAGGCCGGCGCTCAGGCCGGCGCAAAGGACACGTGGCTGATGGCCCCGATCATGCGCCCGGCATGCAGCCGCGCCACCGGACCCCGGGCCACGTCCCGGGCGTCGAAGATGCCCACCCAGGCCCGTCCGGCCGCGGCGTCCTGGACCCAGGCGACCAGCCAGCCGTCGTCCTCATCGGGGCCGTCGCGCGGCACGAAGGCGACGGGCGAGACGAAGGCGTGGGGACCCGCGTCCCAGGTGGCGACGGTGCCGTCCTGGAAGTCGTGGCGGGCGAGGGCGTGGAAGGAGACGATGGCCTGCGGATCCTGCTCGTCGCCCGGCCCGCCGAGGGTGGGAGCGTAGCCGTAGCGGTAGGCGCGACCCCGCCGGTCGGGCCGGATCTCGGGCGCCTCGGCGGGCACCGCGTCCAGCACCTCCGCCCGCGCCGTGCCGGCGGTCGGATCGATGCGGTAGCGCACGCTGGCCCCGGGCGGCGTCGGCTCGAAGGCGACGCCCAGCGCCTGGCGCGCGGCCGGCGGGTACAGGACGCTGAACCGCACGGCGCCGTCGTAGCCGATGGAGTCGAGCACGACCTGGTCGCCGTCGTCGAAGGCGTTCCAGTGGTGGAAGTGCATGCGCCCGCTGCGCAGCGGCACGTCGACCAGGGGACCGCCGTCGCGGGGCAGCAGGATGACCCGGGGGGTCTGGGCGGGCTCGAAGCGCAGGGCCTCGGCGATGGGGCGCGCACCCCACAGGGCCGGGAGCAGCGCCAGGCTCGAGAACTGGACCACGAGGTAGTACCGCTCGGTGAAGGCGATGTCGTGGAAGAAGGCCGCGCCGCGGGGCAGCTTCCAGCTGTGCTCGGCCGCCACCGTGAAGTCCTGGTCCAGCTCTCGCACGACGAGCGTGTCCTTCAGACCCGGACGCAGCTCCCACAGGATCCGCCGGCCGGTGGCCGGGTCTACCCGCACCATCGGCGTGAAGGTCGCGCCCTGGGCCGGGTGCACAGGGGCGGGCCCCCGCGTCTGCAGGGTCTCGGGGTCGAGCAGGAAGAAGCCCGGGTCATTGGTGGCGACCACGCTGTCGCCCCAGGGCACGATGTTGTGCCAGGCGTTGTTGCCGAGGTCCACGTCGAACAGGTTCGACCACCGGCCGGGCTTGTTGTGGAACAGCCGGCGCTTCTCGATGCGGCCGCTGGCACGCTCCCGCTCGTACAGGGGCGTCGCGACCATGCGGGCTCGCAGCCGCGCGGTGCCCTCGCCCAGCTGCACCGCGGTGACGCGGCCGTGGGCGTCGAAGCCGTGCAGCTGCTGCGCGCCGACCTGCGTGCCGGTCCCGCCGATGACGTAGAAGGTGCCTCGAAGGCCGACGGGCAGCTCGCCCTCCACGGACAAGGCCTCGTCGACGTCTTCGGTGATGTTGTCGTAGATGTAGTCGTGGTCGGCCATGTCACCACTCGCAGGGGGAGGAGGCGCTGCCCCGCGCAGGCCTCGCGCACGCACCGGGCAGCCCGGGCGGCGAGCACGGGGCCCGCGCCGGCCGGTCTCGGGCGCGTCGGAGCCTCGCCAGGAGAGCGTGGGAGCTTGGATGATGGGGGTTCGACGGGGGATTACGCCGAGCGACCTCCTACCCCGCCCAGCCTCCGCCGCATGGCCGGCAGCAGGCCGAAGGCGGGCAGGGCGAGCAGGAAGGTGAAGGCGAAGTAGGCCGGGTAGCCCAGGTGGGCGGTGCCGAAGCCGCTGGCCGCGCCGGAGAGGGTGCGGGTCAGGCCCATGAGGGCCGAGAGCAGGGCGAAGCGGGTGGTGGCCTGTCGGCCGCGGGTCATGGCCATGAGGGCGGCGAGGAACGCGGCGGTGCCCAGGCCCCCGGTGAAGCTCTCCAGGACGCTGGCCGCGTAGACGGCGGGGCGGCCGGGCCAGGTGGCGGCCGCGGCGTAGCCCAGGTTGGAGAGGGCTTGCAGGGCGCCGAGCAGCCACAGGGCCCGGAAGGTGCCCAGGCGGGTGGTCAGCTCGCCGCCGACCAGGGCGCCGGCGATGGACAGGCTGGTGCCCAGGGTGATGCTGACTAGGCCGACCTCGGGCAGGGACAGGCCGGCGTCGAGCCAGAAGGGCTTGACCATGGGCCCCATGGCGGCGTCGCCGAGCTTGAACAGGAGCACGAAGGCAGCCACGGCCAGGGCGTTGGCCCAGCCCTCCTCGTGCAGCCAGGACAGCAGCTCGGCGAGCCAGCGGGCCGGGGGCTCGGCGGGCTTGTCGGCCCGGGGGAAGCGCAGCAAGGGCAGGGCAAGCAGCACGGCACCCAGGGCCACCAGGCCGAAGACCGTCGGCCAGGGCACCCAGGCGCCCAGGGCCACGGCGCCCCCGCCGGCCAGCAGCATGGCCACCCGGTAGGCCGCCACCCGCAGGCCGTTGACTCGGCCCTGCTGGTGCACCGGCACCACCGTCGCCGTCCAGCCGTCGGCCGCCAGGTCGAAGGTGGCGCTGGCCGCCGCCACCCCGAGCAGGGCCACCCAGAAGGCCGGGCCCGTGCCCAGCCAGGGCACTGCGGCCACGCCGACCGCCACGCCCAGCAGCGCCGCGGTCGCCCAGCCCATCAGTCGCCCCAGGCGATCCACCGCCGGCGCCCACAGGGCCTTGAGCGTCCACGGCAGGCCCACCAGGGTGGCCAGGCCGATGGCCTCCAGGCTGGCCCCGTGGACCTTCAGCCAGACGGGCACCAGCTCGCTGACGATGCCCATGGGTAGGCCGCTGCCCAGGTACAGCACCGTGACCAGCAGGAGCAGCCGCGGCGTCGGGGTGGAGGAGGCCGGAACGGAGGAGGTCGGGTCCATCGGCGCATCTTGCCCGCTGCGCGCCCTGGGTTGGCGCAGGCGCTGGCGCAGCCTCAGAGACGATGCTTCTGCCTCAGCGCAGCCCCAGGCGAGCCGCCAGCCGGTACAGGTTCCCGCGATCGAGCTGGAGGAGGCGGGCGGCCTCGGCCCAGACCCCGCCGCTGTCGGCCAGGGCCTGGCGGATGCGCTCGCGCGTGTGCTCGTCCAGGTCCTCGCGCAGGCCGAGCACGGTGGGGGGCAGCACGGAGGCCGGGACCGCGGGCGTAGCGGGTGCCGCGTCCGACAGGTCCAGGTGCTCGGGACCGATGAGCACGAGCTCGCGGCGCCGCCCCCCGCTGGCCCGCAGCGCGGCGCGCAGCATCTGGTGCTCCAGCTCGCGCACATTCCCGGGCCAGGGGTTCGCTTCGAGCCGGGCCCGGGCCTGGGGCTGCAGGCGCACCGGTCCCAGGCCCAGCCGGATCCGCGCCTGGTCCAGGAAGAAGCCGGCCAGCACCGACACATCCCCCGCCCGCTCGCGCAGGGGCGGCACGTGCAGAGGGTAGACGGCCAGCCGGTGGTAGAGGTCGGCCCGGAAGCGCCCCTGCCGGACCTCCTGGGCCAGGTCGCGGTTGGTGGCGGCCAGCACCCGCACATCGACCTGGACCCGGGCGTCGGAGCCGACCCGCTGGACCTCGCCTGACTGCAACACCCGCAGCAGCTTGGCCTGGATCGACAGCGGCAGCTCGCCCACCTCGTCGAGCAGCAGCGTGCCCCGGTCGGCCACCTCGAAGCGGCCGGCCCGGGCCTCGGCGGCGCCGGTGAAGGCGCCCCGGGTGTGGCCGAAGAGCTCGCTCTCGGCGATGGACTCGGGCAGGGCGGCGCAGTTGACGTGCACGATCGGGGCCTGGGCGCGGGGCGAGGTGGCGTGGATCGCGTGGGCGACCAGCTCCTTGCCGACGCCGGTCTCGCCCGTGATCAGCACCGTCAGGTCCGAGCCGGCGAGCAGCTCGACCTCCTGCCGCAGGTGGCGGATCGCCGGGCTGCGACCCACGATATCCCCGCCGCGCTGCCGGGCCTCGCGCACGAGCTGGCGGCTGACCATGCCCTGGTGGGCCGCCGTCTGCTCCAGCGCCTCGATGAGGCCGGCGGTCCGCATGGCGGCAGCGGCCAGCTCGGCGAAGAGCGCCAGCTCGCCCTCGTCGACGCGGTCGAAGGCGTGGGGATCGAGGGCGTCGACGGTGAGCACCCCCACGACCTTGCCCTCGATGCGCAGCGGCGCTCCCATGCAGGCGTGGATGCGCGAGAGGGCGTCGGGGTGGGCCTCCAGCAGGCCGTCGAAGGGGTCGGGCAGCCGGGCGCCCGTGAAGCGCAGTGGGCCGGGGGCGGCGAGCAGGGCAGCCAGGCGCGGGTGCTCGGCCGGGGCGAAGCGCAGGCCCAGGGTCTGGGGCTGGAGGGCGAAGGTGCAGACCGGCACCAGCACGCCCTCTTCCAGGCGCAGCAGCGAGGCGGCGTCACAAGGCACCACCTGCCGCACGGCGTCGAGCAGGCGGCGGTACCGGTCCTCGGCCGCCAGGTTGGCGCAGAGGTCGGTGGCGATGGCCAGCAGCGGGCTGCCGGCGTGTGCTTCGGACGACATGCGTGTCTGGATAACGCGAATGTCGGGGGAGGCCTCCGGTCCTGGCCTCCGGTCCTGTCCGCCGGTCCTGTCCGCCGGTCCTGTCCGCCGGTCCCGCCCGCCGGTCCCCCCGAGCGCCAGGGCTTGCGACAGCCTCACGTTTGTGATATTTTCAACAGCGTGCTTCCTGCTGACTGGCTCTCGCAACTCCAAGGACTGCCGCCGCAGCGTGTGGTGGTGCACCATGAGCCTGAGACCGCGCGCTACCGGCGGGCCAGGCGGTACCTGGGGCACATCATGCGTAGCGCGTAGCGCGTCGGCCGACGGTCGGCACCCGAAGGCCCCGACGACGCCGTTGAAGTCGCTGTCTGGTGCCGGTCTCCGGTGGGGCGTGGCTGGGGATTCTACTGCTGCGTTCGGGTCTTCATGGCGCAGGACACCGTGGTCTTCGCGGTGTTGTTCTGCTTCTATGACGGGCAAGATGCGTCGCCGTGCATCAAGTCCTGGCAGGGCGCCCAGGCCTTCGCCTTGTCCCATGGCTACGAGGTGGAACGTGAAGCGTGAGTACGTGACGGAGAAGAACTACCGCTACCACGAGGCTGGCCGGATCTGGTTGGTCAAGGCGTTGCGGTTCACCAAGCTGCCTGACGGTGCCCTTGGCCTGTCGCAGGCTGAGATCAACCGAGTTCACCGCGCTATCGCCAACGAGGTGTGTGGTGACGAGAGATCGTTGACCGGAGAGGAGTTCGAGTTCTTGTGCGCGGTGGCGGCGGTGACCTTCACGGAGGTGGCTGGCGTGGTGCACATCGACCGCAGCACGCTGACGAAGTGGCGAGACGCAGGCAAGCCGATGCCGGTCCTTCGGAGCCTGTTCTTGAAGCGCTGGTTCTGGTTCAAGCTCTTTGGCGAGGGCGTTGCCGAGCAGAGCGTGCCGCTACGTGCGCTTCAAGATGACGTGGAGTTCTTGCGCATTGCGCATGACACCGCCATCCGGGAGAACCTGACGGAGTCCATCCTGCGCGCCGTCGCATAGGGTGGCGAGGGCCGGCCCAGGAGACCGGGCCCCCTCTCGCTCAGCGCCCGAAGGCCAGGGGATCCAGGAACAGGGCGACGCCGATGTTGGAGATGTCGCGTTCGCCGCAGCGGAGGTCCGAGCCGATGGTGACGGCGAGCTCGGCCTCCGGATCGCCGTCCGCCTCTCCGGCCACGACCTGGCTGCGGCCCCCGAAGCACGGGGAGGGGATGGTCACGTCCGTGTCGTCGATGGTGCGCAGCTCGGTGAAGGGCCCGAGGTAGATCCGGACTGCGCCTTCACTGGCCGTGACCAGGTCCGGTTGGCCGTCCCCATCGACGTCCGGGGAGATCAGGCTCCCGATGCTGTGGGGGGCCGGGGCGTCCGCGCTGGCCGGGTCGAAGTCCGCTTGGATCAGGGTCTCCCAGGCGTCCTCGTCATCGAGGTCGCGCAGGGGACCGTGGTTGACATCGACCGCGCTGTAGCCCCCGGTGGCAGGACCGTAGTCGGTGAGGATGGTGACATCGTCCAGGCTGTCGCCGTCGAGGTCCGCGACCTCTCCCAGCTCGAAGGCGTACATGTACCAGCGTCCCGCATCGGCCTCGCTGAAGTCCCGGTCTCGATCCCGCGGCCCGGCGAAGGTTGCGACGGCGTGACCGAAGCGGGGGTGACGGGGGTCCCACCAGGCGTGCTGCACGATGTCGGTCAACCCGTCGCCTTCAAAGTCGCCGCAGCGGGCTGCGGGTTCGTCCCACGACTCGTGCTGGTCACGCATCTCGTACCCTTGCAGCGAGGTGGCCCCGGTCGCGATGTCCGCGACCGCGCCCAAGCCCAGCTCGTCGGCCGGCCAGACCCATGCCGTGCGGTGGACGTACCCGTGCTCGCCGGCCTCGCTGCCCTCGCCGACCACCAGGGTGCCGGGGCCGGACGCCAGCTCCACGGCGAAGAGATCTCGACCCCGGAGTGGCGACCGCTCCGGCATGGACAGGGTCTGGGTGTCGATCAGCGCGGCGACCGCGCTGCCTGGGGGCGAGGCCTCGACGAAGTGGATGGCGCCTGGCTCGACGCGCGCCTGCTCGAGCACGGCCAGGCTCCCACCCGCCATACGCAGGGGGACGGCGTCGCCATCGGCGAGATCCGCGACCACGAGCGTGGGATCGGCCAGCGCGCCCGTCGCCGGTGTCTGGGCGTCGTGCTCGTAGACCCGGCGGTCTCCGTCGACGCCGACGAAGACGTCATCCACCCCGTCGCCATCCGGATCGGCGAAGGCTGCGGTCAACCAGACCTCGCCCTGCGTGGCACCCCACACAGCGTCAGCGCCGGTCGATGCTTGTGCCACCGGGGCCCAGTCGGGGATCGTGCGTGCCGGCTGCGTCGCAGGACCGCCCGGGTTGCATGCCCCGAGCAGCCCGACCGGGGGCAGCAGGTGGAGGTCTAGGAGCGCCATGGTCCATCCACAGCGGCTGCCTCTCGACACCTCAACCCGCGAGGACGGCGTTAGCCTGGGCCCGAGGAGCGCCGGACATGGACGAGCGGACCGCTGCGCGAGGCCATCGGGCAGAGCGCATCCAGGGCTCCCCGAACTTCCGGGACGGGGTGGTGCAGAACATCCTGCCTACGCCCCGCATGGAGAACCCTTTTGAGGCGGGGAACCTGGGGCGGATGCTGCAGGCGGGCGCCGAGTACCTCCGGCCGGGGGTCGAGCGCGTGCCGCGGCAGGCGCCCCCCACGGTGCTGCCCGATGTCGGGGCCATCGCGCGGCGGCCGCCTGGACTCCATGTGACCTGGCTGGGCCACAGCACCATGCTGATCGGCATCGACGGGGCCCTGTTCCTGACCGATCCCGTCTTCTCGCGGCGGGCCTCGCCGGTGCAGTGGGCCGGCCCGGCCCGCTTCCATGCGCCGCCCCTGGCCCTGGACCAGCTGCCTGCCCTCGACGGCGTCCTGCTCTCCCATGACCACTTCGATCACCTCGACCGCGAGGCGATCCTGGCCCTGGCCCGGCGGGGCGGGCGCCTCTTCGTGCCGCTGGGGGTGGGGCAGGCGCTGTTGGACTGGGGGATCCCGCCGGCGCAGGTCCAGGAGCTGGACTGGTGGGAGCACGTCGAGGTGGCCGGCGTGGAGCTGCACGCGGCCCCCGCCCGGCACTTCTCCGGCCGGTCGCCGCGGATGAGCAACCGCACCCTGTGGATGTCGTGGGCCCTGCTGGGACCGCAGCACCGCGCCTGGTTCAGCGGCGACACCGGCCCCTTCGACGCCGGCGTGGCCGAGATCGCCCGTCGCTACGGTCCGCTGGACATGGCCATGATCGAGACGGGCGCCTGGCACCCGGCCTGGGGGGACATCCACCTGGGCCCCCAGCAGGCCGTGCGCATGCATCGCCTGCTCGGCGCCAAGGCCCTGCTGCCGGTGCACTGGGGCACCTTCAACCTGGCCCTGCACGCCTGGGACGAGCCCATCCTGCACATCCAGGAGCTGGCTGCCCGCTACGAGCTCGGCCTGCTGGCGCCGCTGGCCGGACAGACCCTGCGGGCCGACGCGCCCTTCGTCGCCGAGCCCTGGCGGAGCCGCTGGTTGCGGTGGCGGGAGCAGGCCCCCGAGGCCGCGCGGCTGCTGGAGGCGGAGCGGGCCTGAGAGGGCCCCCCGGCTCAGGCCGCCGCCCTGGACCCCTGCAGCGGGTCCCGGCCCTCGACCCCGCGGACCGCCTCGGGCAAGCCGTCTCCCTGGCCCTCGCCCAGCCACAGGTCGACGGCGACCGCCGCCTGGTGGACCAGCATCGGCCAGCCGTTCATCGCCCGGCAGCCGCGGCCGCGGGCCATGCGCAGGAAGCGCGTCTCCCAAGGCGTGTAGACCAGGTCGGCCACGACCTGGCGCGGGTGCAGGGCCTGGGCGGGCAGAGGCACGCAGGCGCTGATGTCGGGGCTCATGCCCAGGGGGGTGGCCTGGACGACCAGGTCGGCGGCCTGGACCCGGGCGACCAGGTCGGCATCGGACCAGGCGAGCACGGCGTCGGCGTGCAGGTGGGTGCGGGCGCTGGGGTCGCGGCTGACCAGCTCGACGCGGGCCCCCCGGTCGCGCAGCGCGGCACCGACACCGCGCGCGGCGCCGCCGGCTCCCAGGAGCACGGCGGTGGTCTTGGAGAGGTCGAGGCGGGGGAAGCTGGCGGCGAGGGCCCGCACGAAGCCGGCGCCGTCGGTGTTGGCGCCGAGCAGGCTGCCGTCAAGCCGCCGCAGGATGGCGTTGACTGCGCCCGCGGCGACGGCCGAGGGGTGCAGGGCCTCGCAGCGCGCGGCGGCGGCCTCCTTGTGGGGGAGGGTGACGCCGGCGCAGGACCAGCGGCCGGCCCGCAGCGCGGCGAGGGCACGGTCGAGGTCTGCGGGGGCGACATCCAGCAGCCCGAAGTCGATGACGGGGCCACCAGCCTGGCCCAGGGCGGCGAACAGCTCGGGGCTGCGGCTGTGGTGCACGGGGTGGCCGAGCAGCACGGCGCGGGTCTCAGGCATCGGCCGCCCCCGATCGCAGGGCGGCGACGAAGCCGGCGGGGTCCTGGCCCGCCTTGATGGCGTCGATGAGCGCGCTGCCGACGATGGCCCCGTCGGCGTGACCGGCCAGGGCCGCCACGTGACCGGCGTCGCGGATGCCGAAGCCCGCACACACGGGCATCGGGGAGACGGCGCGCACGCGGTCCAGGTAGGCCGCCACCTCGTCGGGCAGCGCCACCTGGGCCCCGGTCGTGCCGGCGCGGGTCCCGGCGCAGACGAAGCCCCGGCTGGCCTGGCAGAGCCGGGCGAGGCGCGCGGGCGAGGTGAGGGGGGTGACGAGCTGGATCAGCGCGACCCCCGCCGCGTCGAGGGAGGGGCCGACCAGCGCCCGCTCCTCCAGGGGCAGGTCGGGCACGATGAAGCCGCTGACGCCGGCCCGAGCGGCCGCCTCGCCCAGCCGCCCCAGACCGAAGGACATCAGGGGGTTGAGGTAGCTCATGAGCACGACGGGCGCGGCCGGGCGGACCTGGGCCACGACCTCGAGCAGCCAGGTCAGCGTGGTTCCATCGGCCAGGGCCTGGGCGCTGGCCCGCTGGATGGTCACGCCGTCGGCCATGGGATCGGAGAAGGGCACGCCGATCTCGATCACGTCGGCGTGCTCGGCCACCCGGGCCAGCAGCCGTGGGAAGGCCGCCCGGCCGGGGTGGCCCCCACAGAGGAAGGGCACCAGCCGCGGCCGGCCGGAGCTCGCACCGCCCCGCAAGGCGCCCTCGATGCGGTGGGTCCCGCGGCTCATGCGACACCTCCCGCGCCCTGCTGCGAGAGCTTCTGCTTCGCGAGCTTCTGCTGCGAGAGAACCCGCAGCGAGGGAAGGTCCTTGTCGCCGCGCCCCGACAGGTTCACCAGGATGCGCGCGCCGGGCCGCTGCTGTGCGATGCGGCGGGCGCCGGCCAGGGCGTGGCTGCTCTCGAGTGCAGGGATGATGCCCTCCAGTCGGCACAGCTCGTCGAAGGCGGCCAGGGCCTCGTCGTCGGAGACCGCCGTGTAGCGCACGCGGCCGAGGTCACGCCGCAGGGCGTGCTCGGGGCCGACCCCGGGGTAGTCGAGCCCGGCGGAGACGCTGTGGGTCTCGACCACCTGGCCGTGCTCGTCCTGGATGAGCGGCCCGTAGCAGCCGTGCAGCACGCCCGGCGTGCCGTGGCAGAGGGTGGCGGCGTGCTCTCCGGGAGCCGTGCCGCGACCGCCGGCCTCGATCCCGACCAGCTCCACTGCCGTGTCGTCCAGGAAGCCCTTGAACAAGCCGATGGCGTTGCTACCGCCGCCCACACAGGCGACGGCCACCTCGGGCAGTCCGCCCAGGGCCAGGGCCTGCCGCCGGGCCTCGTCGCCGATCACGCGCTGGAGCTCGGCGACGATGGCCGGGTAGGGCGCCGGACCGACGGCGCTGCCCAGCAGGTAGAAGCTGCCCTCGGGGTCGCTGACCCAGGCGCGGATGGCCTCGTCGATGGCGGCGCGCAGGGTGGCGTCGCCGGTGCGCACGGCCACGACCTCGGCCCCCAGGCGGCGCATGCGGTCGACGTTGGGTGACTGGCGCTCGACGTCGACAACGCCCATGTAGACGGTGCAAGGCAGGCCCACCCGGGCGCAGGCGGCGGCGGTGGCGACGCCGTGCTGGCCGGCCCCGGTCTCGGCGATCACCCGCTCGGCACCCAGCCGCCGGGCCAGCAGCACCTGGCCCATGGCGTTGTTGATCTTGTGGGCGCCGGTGTGGGCCAGGTCCTCGCGCTTGAGCAGCACGGTGGCACCCCAGGCCTCTCCCAGGCGCGGGACCGGGGTGAGGGGGGTGGGCCGGCCGACGTAGGCGCCCAGCTCCTGGTCTAGCGTTGTTCGGAAGACGGGATCGGCAAAGGCGGCCCCGGCCTCGCGATCCAGGCGGTCGAGCACGGGCATCAGCAGCTCGGGCACGAAGCGGCCGCCATAGGCGCCGTAGCGACCCCGCGGATCGGGCAGGTTGCCGGTCAGCAGGGCGTCGAGCAGTCCGGATCGGGCGACCGGAGGGGTCATGACAGGGGCTCCAGGACGGGGGAGGTGCGGGCGGCAGCGACGAAGGCGTGGATGAGGGCGGCGTCCTTGCGGCCCGGCGAGCACTCGACGCCGCTGCTGACGTCGACCCCGACGGGGCGCACGGCGGCGATGGCGGCGGCGACGGTGTCGGGGCGCAGGCCCCCGGCGAGCATGAGGGGGCGGCGTGCGGCCAGGGCAGCGGCGCCGTCGGGCGCACAGGGCACCCCGCGTCCACCCCGGCCGGCGCTGTCCAGCAGCAGCAGGCCCTCGCCCGATGGCGCTTCCTCCCCGTCGTGTACGACCGGCAGGAAGGTGACGCCGGGCGGCACGCGGACTGGCTGCCCGAAGCGGTCGACGGGCTCGCTCTGCACCAGGTCCGGCCGGGCGACGGCGCAGGCTTGGGCGAGCTCGGCCGTGGTGGCCCGGTGGAAGACCAGCACGCTCTCGACCCCTGCGGGGAGGCCTCGGGCCAGGACCGCGGCCCGCTCGGCCGTCACCTGCCGCGGCGAGCTGGCCAGCACGAAGCCCACCATGTCGACCCCGGCGGAGACACAGGCGGCGACGTCGTCCTCGTGGGTGAGGCCGCAGATCTTGAGCACCGGGCGGCGACGGGACCCGGCCGCCACCAGCGCGGCGACGGCGGCCGCGGGGTCGGCGGCCCGCATCAGGGCCGTGCCCACCAGGGCGAAGCGGTAGCCCAGGGCGGCGGCAGCGGCGGCGTCCTGGGGACAGAGGATGCCGCTCTCGGCGACGGTCGGGACCGCGGGCAGCCGCGGGGCGAGGGCTGCCAGGCGCTCGGGTCGGACCTGCAAGGTGGCCAGGTCGCGGGTGTTCACGCCGACCAGCACGCCGGGTCGCAGGTGCTGGCTCGTGCGCTCCACGTCGGCCTCGTCGAAGCACTCGACCAGGCAGCGCAGGCCGCAGCGGTCCGCCTCGTCCAGCAGGGCCGGCAGGCGGTCCCCCAGCAGGCGGGTGATGAGCAGAACACTGCTAGCCCCGCAGGTCCGGGCCTCGGCGACCTGCGCGGGGGCGATCAGGAAGTCCTTGCGCATCACCGGCAGGTCGACGGCCGCCACCGCCTGGCGCAGGTGCTCCAGGCTGCCGCCGAAGGCCGTGGGCTCGGTGAGCACGCTCAGCATGGCGGCGCCGCCGCGTTCGTAGGCCCGGGCCCGGCTGGCCACGTCGACCTCGGCCAGCCGGCCCTGGGAGGGTGAGCGGGCCTTGATCTCAGCGATGAGGCCGAAGCGATCGGTGCGCAGGGGCAGCACCGGGGCCGCGTCGACCGCCCGAGCCCGCGCCTCGGCCAGGCGGGGCACCCGCGCCTGGGATGCGTCGGCCATGCGGCTGAGGAAGTCAGCCATGGGCCACCTGCCGGACCGGCGCCAGGGCGTCGATGACCGCCGCTGCCCGCCCCTCGTCGAGGGCGGCCGCCGCCAGTACCAGGCCCTGGTCCAGGTCCCTGGCCCGCCCCGACGCCTGCAAGGCCAGGCCGGCGCCCAGGACCAGGGCGTCGCGGGCGCCGCGGGAGGAGCCGGGCCGACCCGAGAGCAGCCGCCGCAGGTGCCTGGCGTTGTGCTCCGCGTCTCCGCCCCGCAGGTCTTCTGCGGTGCAGCGCGCCACGCCGTGATCAGCAGGATCCACCACCCGCTCGCGAACCTGGCCCGGCCGCACGTCCAGCAGCAGGAAGGGGCCCACCGGGGTCGGCTCGTCCCAGCCCAGGGCGCCGTGTACGACGAAGGTACGCTCGACAGGCATGCCGCTGAGCGCCTCGGCCGTCCGGCGGGCGACAGGGGCCGAAAACGCGCCCACGACCATGTGGGCGGGCGCCGCCGGGTTGCTCAGCGGGCCGAGCACGTTGAACACCGTTCGGATGCCGAGCGCCCGGCGCACGGGCATGATCGCCCGCATGGCCGGGTGATGGTTGGGCGCGAACAGGAAGGAGAAGCCGCAGCGGGCCAGGGTCTCGGCGGCGGCCTCGTCCAGGTCCAGGCCCAGGGCGGCCGGCACGTCGGCGCTGCCCGACCGGCTGCTCACGGCCCGGTTGCCGTGCTTGACCACCCGGCAGCCGGTTGCGGCGGCCAGCAATGCGGCGCCGGTCGACAGGTTCAGGCTGCCCGAGCCGTCGCCACCGGTGCCGACGATGTCGAGCAGGGACTCACCGGGGAGCAGGGCCGGTTGGCGGGCCAGGCGCCGCATCGCGCAGGCGAAGCCGCGGATCTCGGCGGCCGTCTCGCCCTTCTGGCGCAGGGCCACCAGCAGGGCCCCGGCCAGGGCCGCGGGGATCTCCTCTTCGGCCATGGCGACCAGCAGGCCGTCGGCCTCGGCCTCGGCCAGGTCCTGGCCGTCGAGCAGGCGCTGCAGCAGCGGAGGGGAGGGGCTCATGCGGACCTCTGGAGGGGGAGGGAGCGGTGGGGAGAGCAGCGCTGCTCGAGGAAGCGACCGAGCAGCGCCGGGCCGTCGGGGGTCAGCACGCTCTCGGGGTGGAACGGCACGCCGAACAGCGCTAGACCGCGGTGCCGCACCGCCATGACCTCGCCATCGGGCGCCCGGGCGCAGACCACCAGCTCGGCGGGCAGCGCCGGCTCGTCGATGGCCAGGCTGTGGTAGCGGCCGACCTGCAAGGGGCGCGGCAGGCCGGCGAACAGGCCCTCGCCGTCGAGGTCGATGGCGCTTGCTTCGCCGTGCACCAGGGCCCGGGCCGGCCGCAACTCTCCTCCGAGCGCCACCGCCAGGGCCTGGTGGCCCAGGCAGACCTCCAGGATGGGAACCTGTCCCAGGAAGGCCGAGATCAGGGCCACCGACGCCCCGGCCTGCCGCGGGTGGCCCGGTCCGGGCGAGATCACCAGGTGGGTGGGCGCCAGGGCGCGGGCCGCGGCCTCGTCCACGGCGTCGTTGCGGCGCACGATGACCTCGGCCCCCAGCGCGCGCAGGACCTGCACCACGTTGAAGGCGAAGCTGTCGTAGTTGTCGACCAGCAGGACGCGGCTCACGCGGCACCCCGCGCGGCGGCCAGGTCCAGGGCGGCCAGCAGGGCCCGGCTCTTGGCCCCCACCTCGGCCAGCTCCAGCTCCGGCACGCTGCGGTGCACGATGCCGGCCCCCGCCTGCACCGTGTAGCGCCCCTCCCGCAGCACCAGGGTGCGGATGGCGATGGCCTGGTCCAGGCTGCCGTCCGTGCCGAAGTAGCCGACGGTGCCGCTGTACAGCCCGCGCGGGGTCGGCTCCAGCGCGTCGTTCAGCTCCATCGCCCGCACCTTGGGGGCGCCGGTGACGGTGCCGGCCGGGAAGGTCGCCGCCAAGAGGTCGAAGGCGTCGGCGCCGGGCTGCAGGCGCCCGTGTACGCCGCTGACCAGGTGCATCACGTGGCTGTAGCGCTCGACGATGCGGAAGGGTCTCACCCCGATGCTGCCGGTGGCGCCGACCCGCCCCAGGTCGTTGCGGGCCAGGTCGACCAGCATCACGTGCTCGGCGGCCTCCTTGGCGTCGGCCCGCAGCTCCTCTTCCAGCGCGAGATCCTCCGCCTCGCTCGCCCCGCGCGGCCGTGTGCCAGCGATGGGGCGCAGGGTGGCGATGCCGTCGTGCAGGGTGACCAGGGCCTCGGGCGAGCTGCCGATGACCGCGGCCTCGCCCAGGTCCAGGAAGTACAGGTAGGGCGAGGGGTTGAGCGCGCGCAGCGCCTCGTAGACGGCGAAGGGCTCCAGGTCCGTCTCGCCGGACAGCGCCATGCTGAGCACCAGCTGGAAGACGTCGCCGGCCCGGATGTGCTCCTGGGCGCCCGCCACGGCGTCGAGGAAGCGCTGCGGCGACATGCTCGGCACGGGCGCGCTGACCCGACCCCCCGGATGGCAGTGGGCGCGGGGTGGGCCAGGGCCTGCTCGTCCTCGCGGCGCAGGCCGAGGGCCGCATCGGGCGTGGTCAGCAGGCGCGCCGTGCCGGTGAGGTTGTCGAAGACGACCAGCGCCTGGGGGGCGATGTACAGCGCCTCGGGTCCGGTGTCCCGGCGACCGCCGACCAGCGTGGGCTCGAAGCGGCGCACCAGGTCGTAGCCCCCGCAGCCCACCAGGCCGCCGGGCAGCCGCACCCCGGGCAGGTCGGGACCCAGGCGGGGCGCGCGCTCCAGGGCACCGCGCAGCGCGTCCAGCAGCCCGTCACGGGTGCTCGGCGCGGGCCGCAGCTCGTCACCGACGCGCAGCTGCTCACCCCGCAGCTCCACCCGCAAGGCTTCGCCCAGCCCGATGAAGCTGTAGCGGCCTGGCGCCGTTCGGCAGGAGGTCGAGGACTCCAGCAGGAAGCAGGGCTGCAAGGGGGCGAGGCGGCGGTAGGCCTCGACGGGATCGGACCCAGGGGGGAGGGAGAGCGGGCTCATGGGCGCCTCGTGAGCCGCCGGTCGCTCGGAGGAGGCGCGCAAGACGACGAACCCGCCTCCGAGGGGCCGGAGGCGGGTTCAGCGGGTTCAGCGTGTCAACGCGTCAGACCGTGGTCGCCTCCGGCAGGGGCCACCACCAGCGCCAGGTGCTGGCGAGGAGGGGCAGGGTGCGGGGGGAGAGACGGTCCATCGGTGCCGTCACTGTTGCCCCGGTCGGGTGGAGGGCGCAAGGCCCCCCTCTTCGAGTCCCTGCCGCTCTGGCTCGACGATGCAGTCATCATCGCTGTCTTCGACGCGCGTCCGGCGCGTCCACACCGCATCCACAGCCTGCCCACCGACCTTTCACCTGGGACCTGCGGCAGGTTCGCCTTGGCTGCCTATCTTGCTCCTGAACCCCGGGGGCCACCGTGCCCCCTCCTGGAGGAAGCATGCGAGGACTCCTGGCCCTGTTCGACCTGGCCACCGGCCGGCCCCTGCCCGAGGAGGACGAGGGCAGCGCCCGTCGCATCCAGCTCGTGCTGCGGGCGACGGCGCTGTCGCTGGTCTTCGCCGCGATCTTCGGGCTGGCGGCGGGCTGCACCGACGGCGCCCTGGCGGTGGCCAACCTGTACAAGGTGCCGATGGTGGTGCTGCTGTCCGCCATCTGCGCGCTGCCGGTGGGGCTGCTCATCTGGAAGCTGACCGACGCCCCCACCAAGGCCGGCGACCTGCTGGTCGGCGTGGCCTCGGGGAACCTGACGGCGACCCTGGTGCTGGCGGCCCTCTCCCCGCTGGTGGCCCTGTACTACCAGACCAGCGAGCACATGGGCGGCCCCATCGCCATGGGGGTCATCCTGGTGGCCGTGGCCCTGGGACTGTTCAACGTCGCCCGCTCTGTGATGCACCGCCGCGGCCCCGGGGTCCGCGGGCCAGGCTTCGCGCTGCCGGTGGTCGCCGTCATCGCCGTCCAGCTCGCGGCGCTGGTGCAGTTCATCCACGTCGCCCACCCGATCCTGCCCGAGGTGACGGTCTTCGACGGCGGCATCGACGCCATCGCGAACCACTGAGGAACCGCCATGTTCGCCTTGCTCTTGTGCTGCTGGTCGGCGTGGGCCGCGCAGCCGGTGGCGGTGGAACACACCGGCACCCTGGCCGGCGCCACCGTGCGCTGGGACACCCGGGTCCTGCTGGACGGCCCCGCCGCCCGGGACGAGGCCCTGGTCCTTGCCCTGCCGCTGCCGCCCGAGGCCCGCATGCAGGCCCCGGGCGCGGCGGAGCGCGACGCGCAGGGCCGCGCCGTGGCCCTGTCCCTGCCGGCCGGCGCCACCGAGCTGCGGCTGGTGGTCGACGAGCCCCTGGACCCGGGGGCCCTGCGGCTTCCCCTGTTCGTGGGCGCGGCGGTGAACCGCATCGACCTGGACGGCCTGCACTACGAACCAGCACCCGCGCTCGGCCTGGAGCAGCGGCTGCGCCACCTGGTGCCAGCCGGCATGTCGACCCACGAGCGCCACCAGGTGGACCGCCTGCTGGACGGCCGGCGGGAGCCCAAGGGGGCGCGCATCTACGTGGTGGCCGACCCGGCGGTGCTCTCCGCTGGCGGCCTGGTGGGGGAGGTCGGGCCGGCCGGGACCGTGCCCCTGGGCCTGGCGCTGGGGGTGGGGGGCCTCTTCGTGGTCCTGCTCGGCGGTGGCGCCGTGAGCTACCGCCTGCTGGAGGTCCGGGCCCGGCGCGAGCAGCTCCTGCGCTACATGCAGGACGAATTCGTGCAGGCCGATGTCCAGGGCCGCCCCCGACCCGTTGCTCCCGCTGCCGAGGGCGGGCCGGGCTGACCAGGCGAGCGCTCGGCGTGTCGCTTGGACCCGGTCCGCGTCCAAGCGACACGCGCCATGGCGTGTCGTAGCGACACATCCGCCCCGAGGACCCAGCCCTCATCCGCATCGCTGGCCCTGGCACGGACCGTGCTCTACCGGTGCTTTCCCGCACCCAGGTGCCCGCCATGCTGCTCGATCCCACCCGCACCGTCGCCTCCCTGGCCACGGCCCTGCCCCACGCCCTGCCCGTCCTGGAGCGGCACCGCATCGACTACTGCTGCGGCGGCAACCGCAGCCTGGACACCGCCTGCCGCACGGCCGGTCTGAGCATCGACGTCCTCGCCGCCGAGATCGAGGCCGCCGTGCCCGCGGTCGATCCCGAGATCGACTGGACCCTCCGGCCCCTGGACCAGCTGATCGCGCACCTGGAGCAGCGCTACCACCGCCCCCTGGACGAGGCCCTGCCGCGGATGGCCTTCCTGGCTCGCAAGGTGGCCAATGTGCACGGTCCCAAGGGCGGCCGCTTCGCGCTGGAGGAGCTGGCTGCCGAGGTCGAGGCGCTGGTCGCGGAGCTGGTGGAGCACATGCGCAGCGAGGAGGACGTGGTCTTCCCCTGGATCCGGGGAGGCCGCCGCGAGAGCGCCGGGGCTTCGATCCGGCTGCTGACCGAGGAGCACGAGTCCGTGGGCGCCGGCCTGCAGCGGATCCGCGCCCTGGCCGACGACTTCGTCGTGCCCGAGGAGGCCTGCGGGAGCTGGCGCGCCTTGTGGTTGGGGCTGGCCGACCTGGAGCAGGAGCTGCACGCCCACATCCACCTGGAGAACAACGTGCTGTTCCCGCGGGCGCTGGCGTGAGGTGGCGCTGGCCCTGGCGGGAGGAGGAGCCGACCTCCGGTGCTGAGAAGGGCGGCTCGTCGGTGTCCCCGCTGCCGGAGGGCCCCGAGGACGAGATCCTGCGGGCGGCCCTGGCCGAGGTCGTGGACCCCGAGCTGGGCCTGGACATTCTGAGCCTGGGCATCGTGCGCCACGCCCGGCGCGTGGGGGCCCAGGCCTGGGTGGTGCTCGCGCCGACCTCGCCTGCATGCCCGGTGGGTCCCTGGATGGCCGAGGAGGCGCGCCGGGTGCTGCTGACCCGCTTCCCGGCGCTGGGCCCGGTCCACGTCTCCCTGAGCTGGGATCCGCCCTGGTCTGTCGAGGACCTGAGCCCCGCGGCCCGCGCCGCGCTGGGGGTCGGGTGACGCCCGCGCGGCTGCTGCTGGTGCTGGGCGGCATGTTGGGCCTGCTGGCCGGCCTGGCGGCGGGCCTGGTGCGCCTGGGCTGGCTCCCGCCCCTACTGCCGGACCTGGCGGCCCTGCACGGCCCGCTCATGGTCATGGTCTTCCTGGGCACCCTCATCCCGCTGGAGCGCGCCGTCGCGCTGGGGCGGCCCTGGGCCCTGGCGGCCCCCGCCCTGTCCGCGGCCGGCGGCCTGGGCCTGTTGCTGGGCCTGCCCCACCTGGTGGCGGGCGCTGCCCTGTGCCTGGGCGCGCTGGGCCTGGTCCTGATCCTCGCCTTGCTGACCCGGCGCGAGCCGGCGCTGCACATGGTGCTGTTGCTGGGCGCGGCCGCGATCATCGCGGCGGCCGACCTGGCCTGGCTGGGTGGGGCCCCGGTCTCCCGGGTGGCCTGGCCCTGGGCAGCAGGCCTGGTGCTGACCATCGCGGCCGAGCGCCTGGAGCTGTCCCGCCTGGCGCGGCCGCCGACCTGGGCCCGCACGCTGCTGGTCGGCCTGGCCCTCCTGTTGGCCCTCTCCCTGGGCCTCCAGACGCGCCTGCCCGCCCTGGGCCAGGGCCTGCTCGGCCTGTCCCTGGTGGGCATCGCCGCCTGGCTGCTGCGCTTCGACCTCGCCCTGCGCACCCTCCGCGGCTCGGGCCTGCCGCGCTTCGTAGCGGCCTGCCTGGTGCCCGGCTACCTCTGGCTGGGCCTAGCCGGCCTGCTGGTGCTCGGCCTTGGTCCCCAGCTCGCGGGACCCCTCTACGATGCGCAGCTCCACGCGGTCTTCGTCGGCTTCGTCTTCTCGATGATCATCGGTCACGCCCCCATCGTCCTGCCCGCCGTGCTGCGGGTCCCGATCCCGCTGCGGCGCCTGTCCTGGCTGCCCCTGGTGCTCCTGCACGGCTCGCTGCTGCTGCGGGTGGCGGGCGATCTGCACGCGGCCGCCGAAGCCCGCGCCTGCGGCGGCCTGCTGGACGTGGTGGCCATCGGCCTGTTCCTGGTCGTGACGGCGGGCTCGGCCCTGCGGGCGCGCCAGGTGGCGCTGGCCCGGGCGGCGCAGCAGTGAGCGCCGCCGCCATGAGCGCCGCCGCTGCCGTGCCCGCCGGCCCCGTCCTGCGCCTGGTCCACCTCGGCCAGAGCGGCCTGGGCCTGTCCCTGGGCACGGCGCGGCTGGCCATCGACCCGCCGGACCCCGTCTTCGACCCGGTGCTCCTGACCTGGAGCGAGGCCGAGCGGGTGGCCGGGGTGCGCAACCGCACGCCCGTCGCGGCTCTGCCGGAGATCCTGCGCTGGCGCGGCGTCGAGGGCACGGCCCTGGCGCTGGAGCAGTGGACGGAGCTGGGGCCCTGGCAGCTGCGCCCGCTGGCCTATCCGCCCATCCCCTACGCCACGCCGCGAGAGGCGCTGCGCAAGGCCCGCTCCGCCCTGCTCGCCCCGGGGCTGGCCAAGGCGCGGCTGACCCACGCCCTGGGCCGCCCCAAGGCGCCGCCCATCGCCTGCGAGCTGTGCTGCGGCGCGGTCCGCATCGCCTACCTGGGCCAGGCCCTGCACCGCTTCCAGGGGCCCGCCGATCTCGCCCGGCTCAACCGCTTCCTGGGCGGCGCCGACGTGGCCATCGCCGGCATCGACTTCGATGACGAGGCCGCCGCGGGGCGCCTGCTGGGTGAGCTGGCGCCCCGGGTGGGCGTGCTGGCCGACCTGGTGGGCCCCATCCGACGACGCCTGGGCCTGCCGACCCGCCCCCTGGAGGTGGCCGCGGCTCACTCGCCTGCTGGCACCCTGCTGCTGGCCGAGGGGGGCCTGCTGGAGATCCCCCTCCCGGCGCGCCGCGGGCCCTCCGCGCCGGCCCTCAGCGCCGGACCACCTGGAAGGGGCCGAAGGCCTGCTGTCCGGCCATGATCTCGATGCGGTTGATGTTGATGCGGGCCGGGCGGCTGATGGCCCACCACACGGCGTCGGCGATGTCCTGGGGCAGGATGGGATCCGTGCCCTGGTAGACCTGACCGGCGCGCTCGGCGTCGCCCTTGAAGCGCACGACCGAGAACTCGGTCTCGGCCAGGCCGGGCTCGATGTCGGTCACGTGGATGCCCTTGCCCACCAGGTCGGCGCGCAGGTTCAGGGCGAGCTGGGCCACGAAGGCCTTGGTGGCGCCGTACACATTGCCCCCCGGGTAGGGGTAGCTGCCGGCCACCGAGCCCATGGTCACCACGTGCCCGCCGCCGGCCGCCACCATCTGGGGCAGCAGGGCGCGCACGGTGTAGACCAGCCCCTTGACGTTGGTGTCGATCATCGTGTCCCAGTCGTCCAGATCGGCCTGGTCGGCGCCCTCCAGGCCCAGGGCCAGGCCGGCGTTGGCGACCACGACCCGGGCCGGGCGCAGCGCGTCAGGGACCCCGTCCGCCGCCGCCGCTACCGCCGCCCGGTCCCGCACATCGAGCACGACCGGGTGGATGGCCTCTCCCAGCTCCGCCTGCAAGGCGGCCAGTCGCTCGGCCCGCCGACCGACGGCGACCACCCGCCAACCCTCGGCGACGAAGCGCCGTGTGATGGCCTCTCCGAAGCCCGCTGTCGCTCCCGTGACCCACGCTACCGGACCCATGGCACCTCCTGGGCTGCGCCTATCCGACCTGCCCACACCGCGAGTTGACAAGCGGGACGCCCGCCGAGGCGTATCCTCGCTGAGAACATCGCATCGTGCCGGGGCGCAGCCGGCACGGGCGGAAGCGGCGCGGCACAGCCAAGAGGTCCCGATGGTCCCGACGACGAGGGGCACGGCAGCGCTGTGCCTGGTCAGCCTGGGTTGCGTCGCCTCCCCCTCCGGTCCGGGCTTTACCCAGGTTGGACCGGCCGGCTCGCGGGACGCCTGCGGGGTCCAGGTGGCGCCCCAGGGTGACGCGGCCCTGGTGCTCAGCCCCCTGGAGGACGGGTCGGTGGACGTGAGCTGGGGCTACAGCCGCGGCGGACAGACGGTCCCGGTCGGCACCCTGCCCGCCTGGGAGTTTGTCCACGCGGTGCCCTTGTTGGGCTTCCCCGATGGCAGCCAGGCGTGGGTGCGGGTGAGCCGGCCCGACTGTTCAGCGACGGTGGACTTCCCCATCCGCTTCGACCATGCACCCCTGGTGCCGGACTGGACGTCGACCCAGGACGCAGGGCTGGACCTGGCCGCCCGGATCACCATCGTGCCGGTCGCGACGGTCGAGGGGGCGGGCTTCCTGGCCCTGGACCAGGTCGGGCAGATCGTGTGGCAGCTGCTCCTGGGCACGACCGTGGCGAGCGGAGCGAGCGGCGATCCGACGAGCTTCGGCACGATCCGCCGGGCGCGCATCAACGACGGTCGCCTGACCTGGATGGTCGAGACCGACCACGTCGCCGACCGCTGTCGCTTCCGGTCGGTCCTGGTCGGCGTGCCCGAGCCGGGCGCGGACGCAGAGGAGGTCGAGCTCGACACCACCTGTCACCACGACTGGGCCTGGACGCCGGCGGGCGAGGTCGTCTTCCCGAGCTGGGACGAGGACAGCTTCGCCGAGGAGGGCCTGCTCATCGACCGGATCAGCCGGGCCGATCTGGTCACGGGGGAGGTGACGGGTCTCATGGACCTGGCCGACCACGTCGATGTGAGCCAGCAGGACATCGCCACGATGCAGGCGGTCCAGGCCACGATCGGCGGCGCTGCCAGCTCGGACACGACCCGTGACCTGACCTATGTGAACGGAGGCACCTCCGATCGCCTGGCCGATGGGGGCTACGCCACGAGCTGGCTCGTGAACCTGGCTGAGGAGGGCATCGCGCGGGTCGTCGTGGACGCTACGGGCACCGTGCGCTTCCAGCGCATGATCACCGACGACCCCAGCCGCTCGGACTACCGCATCGACACCGGTGGTGTGGTCGATCACCTGCTCGCCGCGCCGCACGGCCTGGGCTGCGTGCCCGGCGGGGACAAGCGCCAGGAGTGCGTGGTCTTCGATCGCAACTTCACCTTCCCCAGCTTCGATCCCCAGGTGGGCTGCTCCACCCTGGCGCGCTTCACCCTGGACGACCAGGCCCAGGCGGTGACGGTGCGGTGGTCCACGGCCATCCTGGACGGTGCGGGGGACTGCGTGCCCTCGACCGTGCACGGCAACGCCAACACCACCACCCGGGCCGACGGCCGCCCCCTCCACACGGTGCTGGCGACGGGCGACTGCTCCCTGACCCAGGCCGCCACCCACGACTGGTCGCCCCAGCTGGCGACCCTGGACGACGATGGGACCGTCCTGGCCCGCCTGGAGCTGGAGGCCGGTCGTGACGACGTGCAGATCCTGGGCTTCATGAGCGGCCCCTACGCCCCCGGGGAGATCGCGACGGGCCTGGTCCCCGGGGTGGACGCGCGCTGAGCGCCTTCAGGGCCCTGCGCCGCTCGTGCAGGTGGGGAGGCCGCGCAGTAGGATGCCGCCTGCCCACCGGGAGCCTACGTGAAGCGCCTGTCGACCCTGCTGCCCGCCTTCGCACTGGCGCTGGCCGCGAGCCCGGCCCGGGCCGACGGGGGCCCACGCGTGGCCCTGCTCCTGGCGCCGCAGCAGCTCACGATCCCCCAGGTCGAGCTCACGGGCGATGTGCGGCTGTCCCAGCGCTCCTCGATCGCCGGCATCATCGCCGTCAAGCTCCAGGACACGGTCACCCTGCACCACTTCGGTGGCCAGTACCGCTACACCTTCTCGGGTGACTGGTCCCGGGGCGCCTTCCTGGGCGGTGAGGTCGTGACCGGCGACGGGGGCTGGCAGCACAAGTCCTCGGACGGCCTGGCCTTCGGCGGCTTCGTCGGCGCCCGCTACACCTTCGCGCCCGCCCTGACGCTGGAGGCCTCCATCGGCGGCAAGCTGTGGTGGGAGTCCGAGAAGCTGCACCCTGGCGCCACCGCGAACCTGGGCGTGGGCTGGAGCTTCTGAGCCCCTCCCTGGCCCCGCGCCGGCCCCGCGCCCGGCCCTCCCTTCCCGCCTCGGAGTCCCCATGTCCGTCCTCCTCGCTGCCCTCCTGCTGGCCGGCTGCGCCAAGGAGTCCACCGACGCCTATTGGCTCCAGGGCGCCGCCTTCTCCTGGGAGCACTTCAACCACCGCGTGACCCACCTGGAGTGGGCGGTGGACGACCAGGCGCCGGTCGCCGCGATCATCGGCGGCACCTCGACCACCGGGGTCAGCGCCAGCCTGCCGGACACCTGTGACCCGGACACCTGCGGGGAGCTGCCCTTCACCGACAGCTCCGACGTCGCGCTGAGCTGGGTGAGCGCCACCAGCCAGCGCGTGGTCTTCGCCCGCGGCAGCATCGACCTGGTCGCCGACGCCGGCGGGGTGAGCGGCACCCTGACCGTGCCCCTGCCACGCAAGGCCAAGGGCGTGCCCGTGGCCCTCATCGCTGGCCTGGCCCTGGACACGGGCTACGCGCTGTCCGGCGGCGACGCCTGCTACAACCCGGCCTATGGCTGGCACCCCCAGCACATCGCCGCCGTCCTCGACACGCCGACCCTGGCCGACGATCGACTGAGCGTCGAGGTCCCGGTCCAGGTCACCTTCCAGGCCGGCAACAGCCTGGAGGAGATGCGGCAGTGCATCGACGATGTCAACGAGCAGGCCCAGGTGCCGTTCCGCATCGACGTCGTGGTCGCCGTCACCCCCGACGCCACCCAGTCCGCCGCGGTGCAGGACTCGGACACCTACAGCTATGGGGATGGTCCGGCCAACCCCGACCCCCAGCCCGAGCTGGCCGTGAGCCCCTCGCTGGGCCTGGACCTGGCCTCCCCGGTCGTGGGCTGGAGCGCGTTGGACTGGCGCTTCCACGTCGACGACCCCGACGACCGCGGCGCCTACCTGCGCAGCCTGTCCTTCGTCGCCGACCCCGACATCGGCGTGGCGAGCGGGCAGGCCACGAACTACTCGCCGCTGACCCAGCTCACCGACTTCGACTACGCCTTCGACGGGGTCGTAGTCGGCCTGGACATGAGCGGGGGCTCGGCCGAGGGGGGCACCAGCACCGGCACCCTGCCCGCCGACCTGGACGACCAGGGCCTGGCCGTCGTGCACAGCCTGGACTGGTGAGCCGCCCCGGCGGGCTCAGCCCTTGACGCTGCCGGCCGTGAGCCCCTCGACCAGGTAGCGCTGCAGCGTGAAGAACAGCACCATGACCGGCACGCTGACCAGGATGGCGCCAGCGGCGAAGCGGCCCCACTCGGTGCCAAAGTCGCCGACGTAGCCCTGGAGCACGACGGGCAGCGTGAAGCTGCGCTCGTCCCCCATGAAGGTCGCGGCCAGGATGAACTCGTTCCAGGCCGTCATGAAGCTGAACAGTCCCGTCACCACCAGGGCCGGGCGGGCCAGCGGCAGGATGATCCGCCAGAAGGTGGTGAAGCGATCGGCCCCGTCCATCATCGCGGCCTCTTCCAGGTCGCGCGGGATGGTGTCGAAGTACCCCTTGAGGTTCCAGGTGCAGAAGGGGATGGCCGTGGTGGCGTAGACCAGGGCCAGGCCGGTCAGCGAGTCCAGCAGTCCCAGGGTGTCCAGCAGGATGTACAGCGGGATGGCCATGACCACGCCGGGGAACATCTGGGTCACCAGGAACAGGCTCATGCCGGCGTTGCGGCCAGGGAAGGCCCAGCGGGACATGCCGTAGCCGGCGGTGCAGGCCAGGGTGATGCCGACGGCGCTGGTGACGAGCGAGACGAAGAGGCTGTTGAAGAGCTGCCGCCCGAAGAGCCAGCCGCCGGTGGCGTCGGTGGTGCTCACCACGTCGACGAAGTTCTGCAGCGTCACGTGGTCGGGGATGAGGCTCGGGTTGGTGCTGAAGGCCTTCGAGGGCGTCAGCGCCATCTTGAGCACCCACAGCACCGGGTACAGGGTCGCCAGGCTCACGACGATGAGCAGGGCGTGCACCAGGAGCTGGCGGAAGAGGGAGGGGGCCTGGACGGTCGACTGGGCCATGGCGGCGCCGCGGGAGGAGGAGGAGCCGCATGCTGCCACAGGGCGGGCGCCGGTTAAGGCGGGCGCCCTCACGGAGGTGGAGATGTCGCGCCCGATCGGCCTCACCGAGGTCCGCACCGAAGACCTGTGCAAGATGCTGCGGGTGCTGCACCGAGGCGAGCTGCGCACCCCGCTGAGCCTGCCCGAGCTGACCCGCTGCGGCCTGCAGCACTGTGGCGGCTCGCTCATGGGCACGCTGCGGGGCGTCGGGGACGCGGGCGTGCGCGCGGTGCTGGTGGCGGTGCTGGCGGAGCGCCAGGCCGCAGCTGGCTGATCGCGATCTGTCACTTGTGAAATATCCGGCATTGGATGGCGATTTGGGGACGCCTCGTGAAAGGCTTCGGGCCGACCGTGTCGTGGCGGTCGATGGTCCGACCTTGATGATGGTGAGGTGCTCCGATGGGTGCAAACAAGGCGATCCAGAAGTGGATGTCCAAGACGGCGGCGCGCCAGTTCGCGCTGCACGGATCGGAGGACAAGCGCTTCGACAACGCGTGGCAGGTGTTCTGGCGCTTCGCCAGCGGCAAGCAGCGCAAGGAGCGGGAGAAGGAGGCCGGGGCCGAGGTCGGCGCCGCCATGGGGCGGGTGGCCCGGACCATCCGCCGCTTCGAGGCCGGCCAGGAGGGCACGGACTCAGCGGCCACCGGCCACGCGGTGCTCCAGAGCCGCTCCCTGGCCCAGGGCCCCTACGTGATCTTCTCGGATCACCACATCACGCGCGGCGGCCACCGCCAGGACCTGTTCGTCCGCCACAACCTGAACCTCTACGCCGACGTGCTCACCGAGTACCACGCCCGCAGCTACACCCTGGTTGAGAACGGCGACGTCTTGGCCGAGCCGGCGGTCCTGGAGCTGCTGGAGCGCGAGGACCGGGCCTTCTCCCCGCACCTGCGCGCCTTGGTCCAGGCGATCCAGGACCTGGCCTTGGCGCCCGACCAGGAGCCCCGCGTCGCCGCGCGTTAGGATCGCGCTATGCCCGGCGATGATCCCGGTTCCGACTCTCCGAGGTGGTCCGAGCCCCTGCTCGAGGCCCTCGATCACGACGAGTACGACTTCCAGGAGTTCAAGGGCTCGCTGTGGTTGTCCCGGGATCGAGAGATCCAGTCGGCCTTCCAACACATGCTGTCCAAGCAGGTGAGCGCCTTCGCCAACGGGGGCGGCGGGCGGCTCATCATCGGCCTGGACGACGACGGTTGCATCGACGGCGGCGTGCCGGTCGACCTCAAGGGGGGCGGGACGCGCTCCTGGCTCGAGGACGTGATCCCGACCTCGGTCTCGCCCTCGCTGCGCCGCTTCAACGTCTTCGAGGTCCGCGGCCAGGGCTCCCGCTCGGCCATCCTGCCCGGACACGCCGTCTACGTCGTCGAGATCCCGGCCAGCGAGGACGCCCCGCACCAGGCCCACGACCACCGCTACTACCTGCGCATCGCCGGCAAGAGCCGGCCCATGGGGCACATCCACGTCGAGGACGTGCTGCGGCGGACCCGCCACCCCCAGGTGCGCCTGGGCCGCCTGAGCCCCTTCGGCGAGCCCGAGCTCATCGAGACCGACCCCCGCGGCCCCAAGGTGCTGCTCTGCTTCCGGGCCTTCATCGTCAACGAGGGGCGGACCCTGGCCCACCACGTCGGGGTGGAGATCCGCCTGCCGCGGCCCCTGGTCAACAGCGAGGTCCGGGCCCGCATGACCGGGGGCGGGCGGCTGACCCTGACCCAGGACCCGGGCGCGCTGACCTTCTTCCACTACCACCCGACCCCGCTCTTCCCGGGGCAGACCGTGCAGATGTTGTCCATCTGGGTGGCGCTGCACGGCAGCAACCAGGCCCTGGTCCGCAGCGACGAGGCGGCGATCCACTGGCGGGTCTACGCCGACGACGCGCTGCCCGTGGAGGGCAGCAACCCGCTGGGGCAGTTCCGGGTCGTGCGCCGGGTCATGACCACCCTGGCCCGCCGGGGAGCGGTCGCTGGTGGTGCGCCGGTTCCCCGCAAGCGACGCCGGAAGGGCCGGCCCCGGGTCGCGCGTGTGCCCGCGAGTGACGAGTAGGCGGCCTATGCTGCCGCCCCCGCTCGGAGGCGCCTTGCTGTCGCTCCTGCTCGCCCTGGCCTGCCACTCTCCCACCTCGTCGGGCACCAGGGGGGGGTGACGACAGCGGCCTCAGCGTGCCGCGTGGCGACTGCAACCCGGTCGAGGACACGCAGTGCATGCTGCCCTTCCCCTCGGACTTCTACATGGAGCCCGACAGCAGCACCGGGTCCGGGCAGCGGGTGGCCTTCGGCCCGACCACCCTGCCCGAGAACATCGACCACACCCAGCTGAAGCCGGACTCCTGGAACGAGCTGGACGGCTTCTCGACCTTGGGAGAGATGGTCGCCCACCTGTCCGGCGCCACCCTGGACGGGGTCGTGGGCTGGCAGGACCTGGGCGCCTACGCCGACGCCGACGTCAAGACCGTCGTCGTCAACGTCGACACCGGGCAGCGGCTGCCCCACTTCGTCGAGCGCGACGTCATGGGTGGCATTCCCGAGCGAGAGCTGCTGGTCTTGCGGCCCGTCGAGCCCATGGACCACGCCGCCCACTACGTCGTTGGCATCCGGGGCCTGGTGGACGACCAGGGCCAGCCGGTGGCCGCCCCCCAGGGCTTCGCGGCGCTGCGGGACGGCACGCCCAGCGGCGATCCCGATATCGAGCGCCAGCGCGCCAACTACGAGGACCGCGTCTTCCCGGCGCTGCAGGCCCAGGGCTTCTCCCGCGACGAGCTGCAGCTGGCCTGGTCCTTCACCACCGTGAGCAAGCAGGGAAGCCTGGGCCGGGCCCTGTGGGTCCGGGACGACGCCCTGGCCTGGGCCGACAAGCACGGCCTGGCCTACACCATTGACGACAGCAGCGACGCGGACTGCTCCACCGGGACCGACATCGGCCGCACCATCCACGGCCACCTGACCGTGCCTCTGTACCTGACCGAGGACGCGCCGGGCAGCGTGCTGACCCGCGACGACCAGGGCTGGCCCTATGAAAACGGCACCCGCAGCATCCCCTGGACGGTCCGCATCCCCTGCACGCTGATGACCGATCCGCGCCCGGGCGCGGTGCTGCAGTACGGCCACGGCCTGCTGTCCACCCAGTCCGACGTCAACAGCAGCACCGTCTCGAACACCCTGCAGGCGACGGGGTCGGTGGCCCTGGCGGTCAACTGGACGGGCATGGCGTCCGCGGACAGCACGGCCATCGCCCTGATGATCGTCAACGATCCGAGCAATTTCGCCATGATCCCCGAGCGGCTCATGCAGGGCTACATGGAGGCCCTGCTCGCCGAGCGCATGCTGACCGGTCCGCTGGCCCAGGACCCGCTGCTCACGGTGGACGGCACCTCGCTCATCGACCCCAAGCGGGTCTGGTTCCTGGGCGTGTCCCAGGGCAGCGTGCTCGGCGGCGGCTTCGCGGCCTACTCGCCCGACGTCAGCAAGGTCGTGTTGCTCGTGCCCGGCACGCCCTTCACCCTGCTGCTGGCCCGCTCCGTCGGCTTCTCCCCCTTCCTGATCATCCTCGAGAACATGTTCGACGACCCCGCCGACGTCTCGATGATTGTCGCGCTCATGCAGTCGCTGTGGGATCCGGGCGAGTCTGCCGGCTACGCGCACTACATGAACCAGGAGCCCCTGGACGACATCACCCCGCCCAAGGACGTGCTGTTGGTGGACGGCGTGGGTGATGCCCTGGTGACCTCGCTGGGCGCCCATGTCATGGCCCGGTCCTACGGGGCGAAGCTCATCGTGCCGTCGGTGCGGGACGTGTGGGGGGTCGAGGCGGCCAAGCCGCCGTTCTCGGGCTCGGCCATCCTGGAGATGACCTGGGGCGATGACGAGCCCGTCCAGGCCATCCCGGCCAATGCCAAGTCCGACGTGCACAACGAAGTTCCGCGCGCCGACCCGACCCTGAGAGAGGTCGCGACCTGGCTGAACACGGGCCTGTCATCGACGGTCTGCGACGGGCCCTGCGACCCCGACTAGTCGAGACCTTGCGGAGGGGGGCGCGCCCAGTACCATGGGCCGACCCGGAGCCTCCATGATCCCTGTCCTCCTTGCACTGCTGTCCTGCACCTCCAAGCCCGGCGGGGGGGACGGTCTGGCCGGAGATGGCGGGGGCGCGGCGACCGATGGCGGGCTGGCCGGCACGGGCGGCGGCGACGACACGGGCACCAGCGGCGGCATCTGCGGCGACGGCATGGTGGACCCGGACGAGGACTGCGAGCCGGGGGAGGCGCTGGACACCGGCGGCGCCTGCGGCTGCCAGGCCGACTGCCACTTCGCCCCCGTGGGCAGCGCCTGTGAGGACGGGGACGACTGCAGCCTGAACGACGCCTGCGACGGCTTCGGGGCCTGCGTGGCCGGGGCACCGCCGGACTGCGATGACGCCGACGCCTGCACCACCGACCACTGTGAGGCCGGCACGTGCCTGCACGACAGCTGGTCGGGCAGCCCCGCCGATCTCTTCGACATGCCCTTCCTGACCGACCCCAGCACGCTGGATGTCGAGGTCGTGGGCACCAGCACCGTGTGGGAGGGCCTCACCCCCATCACCGTCGAGGAGCTGCGCTACACCAGCTACGCCTACACGGACTGCACCCTGGAGCCGGTGCGGCTGGAGGCCTACCTGGCCATCCCACCGGGCGCCTCGGCGAGCTCGCCGGTGCCGGGCCTGGCCGTCGCGCACGGCCTGGGCGGCTACGCCACCGCGGGCGCCGCCAGCACCCCCGCGGCCCAGCTCGGCGTCGTCGCCATCGCCTGGTCGGGGCCGGGGCAGGGGGCCAGTGAGGGCGTAGGCTCGACCAGCGACCACCTCTTCGACACCGTGCCCTTCCCCGGGAACTCCTGGTTCTGGGAGCACGCGGTGGCGGCGATCCGGGGCATCACCCTGCTCACCACCCTGGACCAGGTCGATCCCGACCGCCTGGCCATGACCGGCTACTCCGGCGGGGCCCTGGTCTCGTACCTGGTCAACGGGGTCGACGACCGCATCGACGCCATCGTTCCGGTCAGCGCCACGGGGCACCTGGATCTGGCCATCGCGGCCACGCCGACGCCGGGCTGGGAGTACGACCTGCTGCAGGCCATGGACCCGCCCCGCGACGAGAGCAGCCCGGAGTGGGCGGCCTTCGAGACCTGGCTCGATCCCAAGAACTACCTGGCCACGGCCCACGGCCTGCCGCTCATCGTCGACGGCGCCCAGGACGAGTTCTTCCCCCTGCCGAGCATGATCGCCACGATCAACGACCTGCAGGCCGTGCTGCCCGATGCGCGGCTGCTGGCCATCCCCAACTGGGACCACGGCTGGTACGCCTACTTCAACGGGGACGCCGCGCAGGCCGAGGCCGAGGCCAGCCTGGCTTTCTGGATGGGGGGCCGCCTGGGCACGGACGCTGGGCTGTCCGCCGTCCCGCCCCAGCCGGCCTTCGCCGGCATCGTGCCGTGGACCTGCCTGTACGACGGCTGGTACCCCTACGCCTGCACGGCGGTCCTGCTGGACACCGGCACCACCGGCTACGACGTCGCCTCGGCCCGCTTCCACTGGTCGAGCGACAGCGCCACCGCCTTTCAGTCCTGGAACCTGGAGGACCAGGGCGGCGGCCTGTGGGGGGCCGAGGTGGGCACCCTGGACTGGAACAGCTGGAACGACAGCAACCTGGTGTACTTCGGCGAGGTCACCTACCAGGATGGCTGGCTGGGCCCAGAGGTGACGGTCACCACGATCCCCCACGTCTACGACGGCTTCTCGCCCGTGATCCTGCCCTCGGAGCTGTAGCGGGTCTGTACCGGTCATTTGACCGATGTCATATTGAACTGTGAATTCAAATAGATTTGGGTGCAGCTCGTTTGCGACGACGGTCATGCAGCGGCATTCCGGGTCCAGTGGATGTCGTTGTTCGCGTAGTGTTGGAGGTGGTTGCGTTGGGCCCCCTGGTCGCGGTGAAAGGCGAAGGAGT
>Ga0100377_1000013_pt1 | contig 126696 bp, 115 predicted proteins | sample CryGeymeta201501_FD_83664 | JGI IMG/M metagenome (GOLD analysis project Ga0100377, IMG submission 83664) | Groundwater microbial communities from Crystal Geyser aquifers in Utah, USA - Crystal Geyser metaG 2015-01 | ecosystem: Environmental > Aquatic > Deep subsurface > Groundwater | place... | reverse complement strand
CTCCGGGGATTCGAGGTTTGTGTGCAGAGAATCTACCCGGCGGGCATGCCTTTGTCTAGCGACAAACAGTTGTAAGTAGTTGAGTTTACAACGTTCAATCGTCGTCGATGAGGATCTCCACCCATTCGTTTCAGGCATCGAGGTCGGGAGGTCGCAGACCTCGCCCCGCTACAGAGGGGAATGAAACGGGTTGCTCTCGGCGGGGTTGCTCTCGACGGTCGGGGCGGTCCCAGACCCTGCCCCGCCAAACAGGAGATCGAATCACTCGGGCCACGTCATCCGATGCGCCCCCGGAAGCTCCGCCGGCCCAACGCCCGCCCCAGGCCGCGCGGTCCCCAGCCCGCCTGCGAGCCGCGACTCCTGCCGCCCAATCTACCGCTCCGCCGTCAGGTTCGCAATCCCGCTGCCGTCCCATGGTCACCCTGGCACCAAGGAGCCAAGATGACCCCCGCCCGGACCATCCACGCCTTCGCAGCAGTCGCGGCCGGCATCGGCGCAGGCCTGGCCCCTGTGCCAGGCTCAGACGCGCCGCTGCTCATGTCCTTGCAGGCCGCGATGATCCAGGCCCTGGCAGTCCAGCGAGGCAGCCAGATGACCGTCATCGCGGCAATGGAGCTTGCGCTCACCCTGAGTGCCACGATGGTGGGGCGCTACCTGGCGGGCAGCCTGGTGGGGATGGTCCCCGGAGCGGGGCAGGCGGCCAAGGCCTTCACGGCTGCGGCGCTGACCGAGGCGGTGGGCCACGCGGCGCTGGCATGGTTGGACAACGGCGAGCGGACAAGGTGATGGGCTGGCTGGAGCGAGCTGCGCTGGAGCGAGCCTTCAGGCACGTGGGCGCCACCGCAATGCCCGGCACCGACGGCGTGTCTGGGGCGGCCTTTGGGCGGGTCCTCGCCAGGGAGTGCGACCGGCTGTGTGTAGAGGTCGCGGCATTTCGCTACCAGCCAAGGCCGCTGCTGATCCGGACGCGCCCACGCGCGGACGGGCGGGTCCGAGTGTTGGGGGTGCCCTGCGTCCGCGACCGCGTGCTGCAGCGCGCAGCCGTGGACGCGCTGACGCCCACCGTCGAGGTCCGGCTGCAGGATCAGGTTCATGGCTACCGGCCTGGGCGCTCGTCCACCACGGCACTCGCGATGCTGTGCCGAGAGGCAGGGGACTGCACGGACACCGCCCTGCTGAAGGCCGACGTCTCGGGCTTGTTCGACAACCTGCCTCACCTGCTGCTGCGCATGACAGCAAGCACCCTGGCTCCGGCTCCCTGGCCCGGTCTCCTCGACGCCTGGCTGCGCGCCTGGCCGACCACGCCGGGCCGGGGCCTGCCCCAGGGAGCCCCCCTGTCACCGATGTTGGCCAACCTCGCCCTGGACCACGTCCTCGATCGCCCCTTGGTCCTCGCCCTGCCTCCCCTGCCTCCTCTTCGCGCCTGGATCCGCTATGGCGACGATGTCGTCATCGTGGCGAAGGCCGATGCCGCGACCCGCCTGGCGCTGCACCTGGGGGGGCTGCTCGCCGCAGCGTCCTTGTCGCTGGCACCGGGAAAGGTGACTTGGTGCTCGGCGCGGCCGGGGCTGGTACCCTTCCCCACGCTGGGAACGAACCTGGCGTGGCGAAGGGCCGGCGACGGGCTGGCGCTCTGCCGGTGACGCGACCGGACACCGGCCACGCACACCCGACGCCAGCTACCGATAGGACCACTGCGCGATCGTTCACCCACCTTCCCCCTTGTCCGAGCCAACTTTGTGCCCCACCTCATCTCCGCCCGCAGCACGTTCATGGTCCCCGTCCAGTGGGACGACGGCCACGGCCACAACGTCGCCGACCGGGTGTTCCACCTTCGTCACAGGGTCTGGGAGCCCCGTCATGCCCCAACCGAGGTGAAGCCCTTGTGGGCGCTCCAGACGGGCTCGCTACCGAGCGGCACCGAGGAGCTGTCGCCGGCCTTCCAGGCGATCCTGTCCGGCCAGGCGACTGACTCTCCCTGGGCGGTGACCCGCCTGGTGCTGAGCCGGTCGATCGTGGACGGCCTGCTTTGTCACGGTCGACTGGTGGACCCGACGGGAAGGGAGCCATTCCCGTCGCCCCGGATCCAGCGGGTCGAGTTGCTCTTGCTGCCACTGGACGTCGGCGTGCTCTCCATAGACGTCGACTGGTTGGCCACCGAACAGGGGGCCGTGGCCCCGGGCGAGCTGGCGCACCGCCTGGCCCAGGTCCGGGCCGGGCGAGACGAGGGACACAGCAAGGACCTCGCGTGGCGCTTCGCGGTGGAGCCATCGCCAAGCCAGGCGCAGGTCCTGGGCCCCCGGATCCTGGCCGCGTGCCAGGGGCAGGGGCAGGGGCGGATCGGCATGGCCAACCTCGTGGACTGGCTGGTCTTGTTGCCCGACGACGATCCCGCCGCACCGCCCCGCCGAACGGGCAGCTCGGGTCGGGTCGCCCACCACACGCACGTGGTGCTGTCCGACCGCCTGGAAGCCACAGCGCGGGCCGACCTCCTCTTCCGACTGCGGCGCGGCCTGCGCAAGAGCCAGCTCCCTCCCGCCGACGTCGGGCCGGACCTGGTCCTGGAGCTGCGTGCCAACCGCGTCCTGGGGGTCAGCCGCAAGGGCACGGTCAGCCTGAGCGAGCTGACGGGCGACAGCGGGGACCAGTACGAGCGGGACACCTGGCCGACCCGCTGGCACGGCTCCTATGCGCTCCTTGCGGCGGTCTTGCGCGCCCAGCATCTGGCGCTGGCCGAACGCGCAGTAGAAGTGACCCACGGCCAACTGGACCTGTCTTCCAGTGCTCGGAACCCCGCTGAACGCCGCGACCAGATGCGGGCGCTGGCCGAGCGGATCTCGCACCAGGTCCTGACCATGCCGGGCGCCGAGCCGGGCGGGCTGACCGATCACGCCTGGTTCTACCGCTCACTCCGGGACACCTTGGGCCTGCCCGTCCTGGTGGCGGAGGTGCGCGACCAGGCCCACGTCCTCCTGGAGCGCGCCGAGCGGGCGTATCTGGAGGAGCGGCGAGCGCGGGAAGAGCAGGAACACAAGGCCCAGGCGCAGCGCGAGCAGGAAGAGGCTCGCCGCGACCGGCGCCTGCACCAGGTGGTCGCGACGGTGGGCGCCGTCGTCCTTCCCGCAACGGTGATCTCGGGCCTGCTGGGCATGAACCTGCCGCCAACCACGGCCAACGACGCTCCGACCTACATTGCATGGCTCGTGGCCGTCGCCGCCTTCTGTGGCCTCGCCGCGGTGCTGGTGGGCCTCGCTCTGCGCAAAACCTTGCCCGAGGCCGGGCCCGCCACGCGTCAGCCTGGGGACCAGGCGTCGTCCCCAAGCGCGCCACAAGCCGCGCAACTGTGGGAAGCTGACCGCCTTGCTCTCCCCGGGACCCTCCAACATGACGACCACCCAACGGAGCCCGCTCGCCCAGGTTCTTCAGCGCGTCCTGGAGACCGTCCGGGCAGAGATCCCCTCGCAGACGCTGCAGCGGATGATGGCGCTGGTGGCGATCACCGGGCGTGACCGGGCACAGGGCGACGAGCTGCGCGGGTACTGGCAGCACTGGGGCCTGCGACTGCAGGGCGGCCTGCTCGACTTCCCGCCGGAGGAAGAGGCGCTGCGCCGCTACCTGGTGCGCTACGCGCTGGAGGCCAAGCTAAAGCAGCCCCTCGATGAGGTCCATGAGGCCATGCACGACGCCTTCGGCGGTGCGTGGGAAGGGTCGCTCTCGCTCCCCCCCCAGGACGTGGGGCAGGGCGAACCTGGCCTGGACTCCGTCTTCCACACCGACGGCCTGCCACCTACCCACGACCTGGCCTTGACCGCGGTCGGCTTCCTGGAGGATCTGGAGGCGTGGGGGGCCGCAGTCTTCGAAGCCCGCGACAATCCCCTGGCGTGGCTGCGCGAGCGCTTCGCGTGGCGACTGCTGGATCACATACGGAAGGTGTACGGTCGCGCACCCACTGCGAGCGTCGCAACCGAAGCGGACCGGACCCCGGCAGAGCCAGCGTCGAGTCCAAGCTGGCGCCACGCCCACACCCCTGATCCGAGGGGACACCACGAGACGGCGGAGCTGCTCGGCAACCTGTGGGAGCTACAGCTTGCGGTCGGGCGGGACACGGTCGCGGGGGCCGCGCTCGCCACCTGCTACGACGACGCCGTGGGTACGATCTGGGAGGCCCTGCAAGCCCGGGCGTCCAGCTCGCCCGACGCAGTGGGGGCCACGCTGATTCGCAAGCTCGTCCCGATCCACTCGCTGGCGACCGACCCGGACCGGGCTCCGCACTGTGCGCCCCTCAGCGACGGCGTCCGGCAGTGCGTGAGGGGTGCATGGTCCCAGGTCTCGCTGCCGGAGTGGCCGGAGCACGCGACGGCTCTCGCAGCGAGCCTGGAGGGTTCGAAGCGGGGTCGGGACGCGTCGACGACGCCCGTTGCCGGCCTGGAAGGCCTGGCCCGGTGCCTGGACCAGGATCAAGCGTGGGCTTCGGTGGACCAGGCGGGTCTGCTCACCCGGCGCCTGGCTCCTCACCTGCTCGGATCCGCTCCGGGCACGCTTGGCGCACAGGCGCTCGCCCGCCAGCGAAATGCGCTGCAGGCGCTGATCTCCCGCCAGCAAGCGCTCTACGCTGCGCGGGTGCGTGACCTGCACGAAGCGGCCATGGACCGCTTCGCCGAGATCCTCGATCTCGCGCCGGAGTACGGACGATGAGCGCGGTCCTGTCCCTGGTGTGGATGGATAAGAAGCGGGGCCCGCAGAACGATGCTCGTCACGCGATCAAGCACTTCCTGGGTCGCGCCCAGGAGAACTGGCGCGACCTGCTGAGCCCTGCAGACCAGGCGCGATGGGACACGTGGCACCGGGAGCTGCGGGCATGCGGCTGCGACACCGAAGACCATACGGGACGCTGCCCGAACTACGCGATCTGCCGCGACCTGGGGACCCAGGCGGCCCCTCTGTACACACAAACGGGAGACGCATCCTTCCAGCGAGCGGTTCACGCCGGTCTGTTCATCGCGTTCCACTACAGCAGGACAAACCACCCGGTCATCAACACGGTCGACGGCACCGGCATCTTCGCGGGCGCATTCGCGCGCTACGCGGGCCCCGCCCACCGCGGCCAGGTGGACACGAACACGCTCTACGCGGCGACGCTCTGGCGCCCGCCTGCCCAACCCCGCGCGAGCGCCGCGATCCAGCGCCTGCCGGCTCCGCGTCGCCAACGGGCTGCGACCTGGCAGCACACTCGAGATGCCCTGGAAGAGCTGCTGTACTTCGCCGTGAACCGCCGCTGCCTCCCGTCACTTCCCCACGCCAGCCGCAACGACCTGAAGGGTCTGCTGCGGTGGTGGGGGGTCGTGCAAGACCCCTATGTACTCGGGCGCGCCTTGCCGCCCGCACCGCACGCCATCGCACACCTCGCGGCAGCCCTGAAGGCCGACGACGTGGTCGGGTTGGCTGGAGCATCCCCGTGAGCACCGACGACTCCATCCTCTCTCTGGCCCAGGACGTCGAAGCCCTGGCACCCCTGGCGCTGCAGGACCTGGGAGATCCCGACGCCCTGCCTGCCCGCATCGACGCGGTGGCCGAGGCCTGGGGCTCCCTGCAACGCTACCTGGAGGCCTGCGAGGAGCTGCTCCCCGCCGACCGGGCAGCAGAAGGCTTGCCCGCCCACGAGGAGGCAGTGCGCCGCGCCCTGGCCCAGGCGGCTGAGGTGACCTATGCCGCCTGGAGCCGGCTACCGCCGGCGGGTCTGGCACGGGAGCGGCTGGCCGAGCTCCACCGCGACGCAGCGCACCTGGGCGACGCAGCGCACCTGGGCGCTGAGCTCGCCGGCCAGGTCCTCCCGGCCCAAGGGGCAGCCGCCGCCGAACCGCTGGCGGACCGACTGGCCAGGCGGCAGCTCGCCCGTCGGCAGGCAGAGGGGGTGGCGATCCAGGCCCTGGCCCTGCTCCGCAGGGCGGACCGGCAGGTCTCGTGGCTGCGCGTGCACCAGCAGGCCGGTTCCCCACCGGGGCCCGGGACCCTGGTGCTGCTTGCCTGCGTGGGCGACGCCCTGTCCGCGGGCCTGGATCCGGCGAGCCTGGCCGCCCTGGAGGACATGGCGGACGAGGAGCTGGGAGAGCGCCTTGTGCTGCTCGACACGCTCGGCGCGTGGCTGTGGGGCCCCGCCCTGAGCCGCGGGCAAGCCGGCAACATGGTGGCCGGACTGCGCCCCGGCGCACGGTCGTCGCATGACGGGGCCCAGCATCCCACCGAGCACACCCCGCTCCTGGTGGCCACGCGGGCCCGACCCATCGCCCAGCGATCGGCCACAGCCCACGGCATGGGCGACGCCGTCCAGGTACAGTTGAGCCCGAACGAGCGCGGCCAGTGCGCCGTGATCGCCTCGTGGTACGCCGGCGGCTCCGACCTGCCCGGCGGGGCCCAGCAGCTCTGGCCCCTGGGCCCCTCGCCGCGTGGCACCGTGCCTGCCGTCCTGCGCCTGGAGGCGGACTGGTTGGTGGTACTCGCCGATCTGCGCGCCGCCGTGCAGGTCGATGACCGCGACGCCCTGCTCGTGGAGGGCGCAGCCCGCCTGTTTCCCTGGCCGGTGAGCGGGCCGGGCGCCACGGTCGCAGTCCGCGACGCCGGCCGCAGTTGGCGCATCCTCGTACCGCGCGAAGGCTGAGGACGAAGCTCATGGCCGAGCACTGGCACGCCGACCGCGGGCAGTGGGTCCGAGCCTGCCTGGACACGCTGTCCCGCATGGTCGATGCCGCGAGCCGTGGACGGTCGGAGCAGGCGGACCTCGTGGGGGAGCTCCGGGAGCTCACGCGAGAGCTGCTTCCAGGCCAGGCCCGTGTGATCCGTGGTCACGTCGAGCGCGCCTTGCTGCCCGGGCACCTGCAGCGACCCGTCCTCCAGGCCCTCGCGACGGCCGAGGGGCGCCCGCCGGGACACGCGCTGCGGGTCGGCGGCCTGGTAGTGGACGTGCGCGCCCGCGAGGGCCTGGTGGCCTGGCTCGCCTCGCCCCTGCTCGGGAGGGCCGTGGCCCAGGCTCCCCAGGTCGCTGAACGCAGCCTGGGGGCGCTGACGCGCGTCCTGCGGGACAGCCTGGCAAGCCTGGTCGGCGCTCGGTCCCGCCTGGAGGACACCGAGGTCGAGCAGCTCGTCCGGTCGGTCCAGGTGCTGCTGCCATCCATGGCCGTCCCCCTTGTGGATGGACCGTCCCTGGACCTGGCGGTCGCGCTGCACCTGTGGACCCGCATCGCCGCCATCGCCCGAACCCGGAGGATCCTGGTCATGGGCCGCCTGGACGCCTCGGGCGCGGTCCTGGGAGTGGGCGCGCTGGACGACAAGGTCATGGCGGCGCTGGACGAGGCTCCCGAGCTGGACGCGCTGGTCGTTCCCTTGGACAACCTGGACCAGGTGCGGGGCCTGGTGGCACAGCGGCGAGGGACGATCCAGCTCACGGGAGTTCGGACCTTCGACGACGCGGTAAACAGCCTCGGCATGCTCTCCGTGTGGCCGGAGCTGGCCCTGATGGCGGAGGAGGCTGAAGCCTCCCAGGACGCCGGGCGCAAGCGGCGTGTCGCCGCCATGCTCTCCCACCGACTGGAAGCCCTGCCTCCTGACGCGCCCGACCCGACCTGGGCGCCCGCCGTGTTGTGGCAGTCCCGCCTGCTGCCCCACGCGGAGGGGGCGGCGCTGCTCGGGGCCCGCTTCGCCCAGGCAATCGAGGCGCTGGAGCCCGCCGGACCGCCACTGCCCGCCGATGGCACTTCGCCGGAAGACCTGGCCGAGCTGGCCTCCGACCGGATCCTCGACGCGCTGATGTCGCTGGAGTGGGACCGTGGATGGGCCGTGATCGAAGACCTGGCCAGGCTTCCCGGCGCCAGGGTCCTGTGGCCGGAGCTGTGGCCCGGCACGCCACCAGTGAGCACGAGTCCGGAGCTCACGTGGCTTCGTCGGAGGGTAGCGGTGGGTACGAGCCGCCTGTACGGCGCGCTGGGCCACCATCACCTGCAGCTCGACCAGCTCGAGCCGGCGCGTGCCTTGCTGGAGGGGGCGCTGCCCGACGCCCCGGCCGCCGAGCGCGGCCGCCTGCTCCTGCACCTGGTGCGCGTCGAACTTCGCTCCCATGACCTGCGTGCCGCAATGGCCGACCTTTCCCGTGTGTCCCACGAGAGCATCCTGCCCGCCGCCCGCGCGTCGCGACTGGTGGATCGCACCGAGGCGAACGCAGAGATCGTCTCCTACCGCGCGACCACCCTCGCGCTGCACCTCGAGGGGGGTCGCCCACCTGCCTTCTCGCCATGTCACCTGCCTGAAGGGCTGGCCCTGCACCGCCACGACCTTGTGGTGCGGGACCTGGCCGAGGTCGGGCGCGCCTGGGTGTGTGGCGACGCTGGGGCGTGGCGGCACGCCTTCGGCAACCTGGAAGACCAGCGCCGGGACTCCCCTCTGCTGAACATGTTGGTGGACGCGCTCCAGGTCCTGGGCCCCCTGGCGGTGCCAGGACTGTCGGCGGGCCGTGGGACCGTGGACCGGTTGCTCGCCAGCTATGGGCCTGTCCTGACATGTCACTCGGCGCTGGAAGACGTCGGTGCCGTCGCCAACGACCCTCGCCGGCTGTGGCGGCTGCCTCACCTCGATCCCCTGAGCCTGCCCGTGTCGGTCTGATCGGCGGAGTGAGGAGTGAGGAGTGAGGGGCGCGGCGCGGGGCAGGGGAGCCAACAGCCAGACGGATCCACCGAGCCGGGCAGCGTCAGCCTTGGCGAAGGCCGTCGTCCCGGGCGGTGCCTGCCCTGGAGCCCAACGTGCCCGTCCTCTCCCTGGTCCCCCTGCCACCGGTTGAAGAGCTGCATGTCACGGGCAGGGATCTCGCCTGGCAGCGGCTGCACCACGCAGAGGCCAACGAGCACCGAGAGCGACAGAAGCTGGCAGCCCTGGGAGACCCGCCCGTGCGGCCGATGGTCCCCGTGGCAACGCCCATCGTGGCTGCCTGTGGACTCTCGCTGACCTTCGCCGTGACGCTGCATGACCTGGTCTTCGCCCAGCTCCTGGAGTCATCCGCCGCGGCACTCTACGCCGCCTGGACAAGCGGACTGGTGATCGCAGGCACCATGGTGCTCGCGCCCCTGGGCACGGCCCGGCACGCAACGCGCACCTCGTCGGAGACGGGCGCCCCCTTCCTGGTCTCCTCGACGGTCATCGCTGCGGCCCTGCTGCTGTTGCGGATCTCGACGGCGCACGACCACGCGGGCCTGCTGCTGGCCCTGGCCTGGTCCTTGATGGAGCTGGGCCTTGCAGTTGGCTTCTCTGCGACAGCCCGCCGGTACCGCCACGCCTGGCGGCAGCACGTGCTCGACGCGGAGACGTGGTCTGCCCAGGCTCGCGCTGTCGAGGTCGCGGGCTGGTGGTCCGCTCGGTGTCAGGCCCGAGTGGTGGAGGTCGAGGCCCAGTCAAATCTGACGTCAGCTTCGAGGGCGGGTGTCGTCCCCCTCAGTGCACTCCAGCCACGGTGAACACCATGACCCCCGACCCCCTGTCCTCCTCCGCCCCCACCTCCGAGCGCGTCGTCGACACCTCGCTCGCCCTCCAGATCGGCGGCGCCGCCACGCTCGCGGCGATCATCGCAGGCATCGGCGTGGCGGCATTCCTGTGGCCCACTCACAGGACCCCTCTGGACATCGTCGTGGTCGCGGTGGACGCGTCCCTGACCAGTGACGTCACGGGCCGCTGCGAGGACCTCGAGCGCCTGGCCATCGACGCGGCAGACCAGGCCAAGGGCGACCTCCGCCTGACCATCCTGGCCAGCGGCGACGGCAGCCTGGCGATGCAGTCCCAGCTGGTGGGCACTGCCACGCTCGCCCACCGGGCTGGCCTGGTGGAGGTCGACAAAGAGAGCCCGCGTCGTGCATTCTTCGCAGCAGTCCATGGTCTGTGTGAGCAGATCCCCACGCGCACGGAGAGCCCCCTGTTCCAGCTCGTCCGCGCGGCCCAGCAGGACGCCGTCTTGCCGCCCGGCGCGGGGCCGGAGGTCACCGTGCGGATCTACGTCCGCACCGACGGCATCGAAGAGGTGGACCCGGTCCTGACCGCGGCGATCGAAGCCGCGGCGGGCTGGGACACGCGCCCCGCCCACCAGGCCCTGCCGACCGACAAGCGCGAGCACCGGCTCGACGGTGGAGCGGCAAAGATCCAGCTCTGTGGCCTCTCGGCGCGGCGGGTGAAGCCGGGCAAGCACGCCCCTCCCGGCCTGGACCAGGTGGCAGCGGCGTGGCAGCCAGAGGTGAGCGACCCGAGCACACTCACCTTTGCCGCGAGCTGCGCACCTGGCGTGGACAGTGCGCGCGTCGCTGCCGCCATGGCCCTGGTGATCCCCCCGTCCGAGTAGGACCAGACCCGGCCGCCCGTGGGGACACCGTCCCCTGGGCGCTCCGGTGGCAGCGTCGCGTCAGGTTCGGCGCTCGCCACCGTCTCATCCCACAGCGCCAACCTGGCGCTGTCCTCCTCCCAACGGAGCCCTACCATGGCCCACCCCACGATCCACGCGCTCTCTCGCGCATCCAGCCTTTCCGCTGGCACCACGAACCTGGAGCCCTCGGGCCAGGACCTGCGGCCCCCCGACCTTCGGGCCATGGTCGACGGCAAACCCGGTGACGAGGTCATCCTGGTGCATACGGGCTTCGAGGATTGGGGACGCGAGCGGGCCATCCGCTCGGGCTCGCTGACCCCCCAGCCGATGGTCCTTGCGGCCCTGCGCGGGATGGCGCTGGCAGAGGCGGACAAGCTGTCTGCCGCGCCCTACGACCCCGACGGAAACAGCTCCGACGCCAACATGCGCGACCGGAACGACGCAGACCTGAAGCGCTCCACCGAGCACGAGCTGCGAGTCGAGCGGGCCGCGCAGGTGACGGACGACAAGCGTGCTGCGCGCGCCGCCCTGGGCGAAGAGCCCAGGGCGCCGAAGGCGACCTGGACGCTCGTGGTCGGGACGGTCGCGACCGCGGTCCCCGTGGGAATGGCCATGTACCAGGGCGTGACCACTCGCCTGCTCTCTCCGGGCGCCGCCGGGCCGGCCGCCGCCGCGGGAGCGCTTCTGTTCGCGGCCCTGCCCGTGTCGACCCTGGTGCGCAGCGCATTCGTGGAGAGCCCCGATGTGGCCGCGCTCCGCAAGCTGTGGCTGGGGATCTGTACGGGTGTGTCCGTCCTTGTCTACCTCGCCGCCGCCAGCCCCGCGCGGGCGATCGGTGACCACATCCTGGCGCTCAGCTACGGGCTGGGCGCGGGTCTGTGCCTGCTGATGACGGCACTTTACACCTACGGACTGGCCCGCAGCGTCACGCGGTACCGGGAGCGCCTGACGGTCTGGATGGCTGCCACACAGGCCATCCAGGCTGCGGAGCGGCGGGAGACGGAGCAGCGCGAGGCGCTCGCGAGCTGCCACGACCGCATCGCCGAGCATGACAAGCAGGTGCGCACCCGCGAGCACCACCGCCGGCTCGCCGTGCTCGTTCGGAGGGCAGCCGACCAGGCCGTCTACGCCGGCTACATGGCCGGGATCGCCGAGAACAGGGGCGAGGGTGGGGCCAGCGTGCGGCCGCCGACCACCCGCGAGGTCCGCGAGCTCACCGGCTCGCCCCAGTCCACGCCCGCCTGATCCGGATGGGGGCCCGGCCCCCACCTCAGCCTCTGCCATCCGGCAGTGGCCAACCCCCGCACAGAGACTCCCATGACCCCCACCTCGGCGCCTCCCTCTGGTCTCTCCGTCCTGCCTCCCATCGAGGAAGACGCTCCCTCCGACCTCGACGCGCTCGGCGCGCAACAGGTGCCCGATCCGGGCTCCCTGGCCGCGCCGCCCACCTCCCTCGAGGAGCTCCAGCATCGCCTGCGCGTGGGGAACGCCCTGCGCGTCCTGCGCGCGGCCGAGCGGACCGAGCAGCAGGTGCACCACGCCGAGGCGAACCTGAACCGGACGCGCCAGCTGGTGGCCGCCCTGGGGGAGCGCCCCAAGGTGCCAACCACCCCGTGGTTCCTGGTGGCCCTGTCGGCCGGCGCCATCGCGCTGACCTTCACCCTCTCGATCCATGACCTGATCTTCGCCGATCTCCTGTCCAGCCCGCCGGTTGCGCTCTTCGCCAGCTTCGTGAGCGCGTTGCTGATCAGTGGAACGCTGGTGACCGCGTTGGTGCAGTCGGCCCACCTGGAGACCCGCTTGTCTCGCCTTGCCGGCGTCGGCTGGGTCTTGGTGATGCTGGGCGTGGCCGCGGGTCTCCTGGTCATGCGCTGGAGCGGGGCGTCGGGCCCCGCAGCCCATGGCCTTGCCGTCGGCATGTCGATGCTGGAGGCATTCCTGGCGCTCTCCACCGAGCGGGTCGCTGCCCGCCTGCGGCATGCATGGCGCCAGCATCGGATCGACATCGAGGCCTGGGACAGCGCCGCCCGCCAGGTGCAGGTGGCGACGATCTGGCGCGACGACCGCCGCGCCGACCACGCCGAAGCCCTGCGGGTCGTGCAGCAGATGATCGGTCCCGAGTGAGCCTGCGCTACCCGACCCCGACCTCGACGAAGTCGAAGTCGGGGTCGCGCTCGGGGTCGATGGTCTGTCCGTCGGCGAGGACGGTCGCCTGGACGTAGGCGAGGACCACCGCGCGTAGCTCCTGCACAGCGCCGTCGCCCAGGGTCCGGTAGCCGTGGGCGAAGACCGAGCGGTTGCGGGCCTGGACGAGGCCCAGGAGGCGGGCACGGGGGATGCGCGCGTCGATGTCGGTCACAACCGCGTCCTTGAGCACCAGCAGCATGGTGTGCGCCTGGGCGAGCGCGAGCTGCTCGGGCACCTCGGCCAGGCCATGGCGCGGCCCGGTGAGCTGGTTGTAGGAAGACAGCAGAGCGCCACCGTCCCAGCCTTGGGGCAGCTCGAAGGCGCCCGCGTCCAGTCCGTGGGTCGCGAGCCGGCGCTGGAGGGACAGTTCGAGCGCTCGGTAGAGGAGCAGGGCGGCCAGGTCCCGGCGCTGGCGCGCCGCGCGACGACTGGCGGACAGCAGCCACCGGGCGATGGCGGCAACCTGGGCGGGCGCCTGCTGGGGCCGTGCGGCCGAGGCGGTCGCCGCGGCCAAGGTGCGACAGGCGGCCGCCTGGCCCTGCAGGCGAGGTACGGCACGCAACAGGGGCTCGTCTGGAAGGAAGCGAGAGCTGGCCTGCGCCAGGAGACGAGCCACGTCTTCCAAGCCATGGGCGGCGTCGGCGAAGCGAAGATCCTCCCACGCGCGGTAGGACCGGGCCAGGGTGGCCCGCGCGCCGAAGTGCCAGCCAGGAACACGCGCCTGGTCCAGCTCCTCGAAGAGACGCTCGGCCAGCGACCAGTCGCCCGCGTCGAAGGCGCGCTCGGCGGCCTGGCGCTCGATGTCTCCCAGGACCACGAGGGGGTGGTCCACACGGTGGAGGACCTCGTGGGAGAACAGGCCCTTTCCTGCGCCCTGGAGCTGCCGGGAGGAGATGTACACCTGCCGCAGCCGCAAGTAGCCCGCCACGGTCGAGGCGCCGGCGGTCATGGCCTTGGTGCCCGAGGTGAAGTCGATCACGACGTCGGCGGGCACGTGACCCTTGGCGGCCTCGACGACGGCCTGGTACACGGCCGTCGAGTCGGCGCTGTCCACGATGCGACGCCGCAAGGTGGGCGGGCGCAGGCGCTCGGGGAGCAGCTCGAGGGCCTGGTCGACGCTGGCCTCGCTCTCCACGGTGTGGATGGCGATCACGACGGGGGCTGGGGTGGCCGCCAGCGAGAGGGCCACCGAGTAGGGCTGCGCCCCGACCGTGAGCACCAGCACCCGAGCCCCATGTACGGCTCCGGTGAGGCGCTCCATGCTGCGGGGAAACAGCTCTGCCCGGTAGCGGGCGCGCGCTGTGTCCGCGTCCGGCGCTGACTCGACCAGTCGTACCCACTCTTCCGTCGATGGCATGCGTCGGCTCCCAGGCTCGTAGCGACGGCTCCGTATCCTCGGGACACAAGTCCCAGTCCCACTGTTTCAGATCCCGAAAACACCTGTTGCCCCCGCCGGGGTGCCCCGGGGGTCCCGCCGGGCCACGATGTCCCCATCGGAGGGGATGTGACCTGGACCCTGTTCGTCGATGAGAGCGGTGACCTGGATGGCGACGGCGATCGGGCCGTGGTCGCCGCCCTGCTGCTGCCAGGGAGCCAGCATGCGCCCCTGCAACGCGACCTGCGCAGCCAGCTGGGAGAGGTGTTCGCGGGGCTGCCGTGGCCGCCCCACACCTCTACGCTGAACATCCCCGCGGCCATCGGGGTCGCTACGGGGCAGGTTCCTGCCCATCGGCGGCCGCCCGCGCTGGCGGAGCTGTACCAGGCCCTGCGTCCGCAGCTCGAGGGCACATCTTTGGACGACTGGCAGGCCCTACGGGTCCTGGACGAGCGGATCGCCGACCGCCAGCCAGAGCTCCACGCCGGCCTGCGCGCGCTCCGAGCCAACCACCACGCGGGTGTGCGAGGCGTCCTCTCCCGCCTGGCGGCCGGGGCGCACGGCGCGACGCCGCTGGCCCTGGTGGCCGCCGACCAGGTCGATCACGATCGCAACGAGGAGCCGGCCGGCGCCCTCGTGGTCCGCGACCCCTACGTGCGGCTGCTCCGGCTGATCCTGGAGCAGGTCCACGCCTTGCTCTGGCACGACGGACGCGGGGTCGAGGTGGTCGAGGCCGTGGTCGCGGACCGCAACCTGCGGCTGGCGGGTACGGGCCAGCGGGTGCCCCTGCTGCCTCGCTACCTCGATGAGATCTCCCGCGAGGCCTGGCGTGCTCCCTTCCTGGCCAACAAGGATGCGCGGCGGCAGGGCGTCCGGATCGTCCCCACGGGGCGCCAGCGCTTCCGCGGCGAGGGCACCCCCGCCGGCTTGGTGCTGGCCGACTGGCTGGCCAACCGGGCCCGACGCGCCCTGCACAGCAACCGCCCCCTGGCAGCCACCCTGCAGAGCCTGGACGCGATGGCGCTGGGCGGCCTGGCGCGTTCGCGGCGCCCTGCTCTGGCCGCCGACGCAGGCAGCCCGCTGCCGACCCTGGCCTGGGGAGGCGAAGCGCGGAGCCGGGTGCATGCGGCGGCGACGACCGGGCGGCCCCAGCCCACCCACGACCTGGCCCCCCCCTTGTGGGCACCCGAAGCCACCGAGCCCTGGGTCCAGGCCGCAGCGACGGGAACCTGGCGATGACCATGCAGCCCGCGACCCTGGACGAGGCCCTGGCGCGGCTCATCGATGATCCCCGGGATGCCGCTGCCATCGAGGCGCTCGCCGCCCATGTGCGGGCAATGGCCCTGCGAATGTGGAGCGATCCCGCGCTGGCCGAGGACGCCTCTCAGGAAGTCCTGATCAAGCTCTTCCAGCGGGCGCACACCGGTCGACTGCAGATCCGTCGCAGCGGACGAGGACTGGTTCGAGCCATGCTGTGGAGCACCATGGTCGATCTGCTCCGCCGTCAGCGCAGCGATCATGGCATCCCCGATATAGACATCGCCCAGCACGTCGATCCAGATCCGGGTGCGCCCGAGCAGGGCAGCTACCTCCTGGTCCTCTTGGAGCGCGCCCACGCCTACGCCGTGACCCACCCGGGAGCGCGGGATCCAGTGATCCTGACCGAGGCCTGGGAAGACCTGTGGCTGCAGCTGACGACCGATGTGGCGGTACCCGACCTGGTCAGGCGACGGCACGGCATCCAAACCAACGATCCGGGCTGGCACAACGCACGCACCTTGTTCTACCAGCACCAGCTGCGACTCCGAACCGCCCTGCGACTGGCCCTTGAGGCGATGACCGCCGCCGGCCTCCTCGACGAAGCGGAACAGGATTACATGTCTGAAATGCTCCGTCTCCTGGTGTACTGTCAGAAGTCGAAGGCCTGAACCGTCCAGGTGTACAGAAAGAGGATTCCATGCTCACCCAATCCCTGCCCACCGTCTTGGCGAAGCTGTTGGGGCCCTTGCCAGCGGAGCTTCGTCTGGATGCGCCCGCCCCCAAAGCGGGCCTGCCTGCGGGCTTTGTCCACCCGCCCGAACGGGACCTGGATGCCTTGATCGACCCCGCCGAGGCCAGCGGGCCGCCGATGCCCATCGAGGCACCTGGGGCCCCCTTTCGCCTGGCCCGCACGGCCAACAGGCCCATGGTCTTCATCTACGAGCCCGGCGGACCGTATACGGTCCTTCGAGGGACCGTATACGAGACAGGGTCGGATGATCGACTGCTGGTGATCAACTCGAGCCACGAGCCAGTGACGGTCCGCGAGGACAGATGGTTGCTGGACCTGGACCGCGGCCACGCCCAGGCCTGGCTCCTCGCGCCGGAAGAGGGTCCACGCCTGTCTCCGCCCCCCCAAGGCGACCCTGGGCTTGCGGTCCCGGACTGGCCGGGCACCCAGTCCTTCCTTGGAACACTCACTTCCCCCCCTTGGCTGCTGCGCAGAGCCGAGCTCCTGTCGGCTTCTGTGGACCCGCTGGACTTGCTGTGTGCCGTCGGCCTGCTCATCCGCCTGTGGAGCCCCACGTCGGCCGAGGACCGGCGCGCGGCCCTGCAAGCGGCCATGGCAGGAGACCCACCGATCGCCGCTCGCGCCCGGACATGGCTGATCCAGGTGCCCGACTGGGACGGCGTCCGGGCGGCCATCTTGGACCGCGCTGCTGACCTGCTCGAGCGGCTCCAGGACCTGCCCCTGCTGGCAGAGCAGGACCGGGCGTTGGCCCAGGCCGCAGCAGGTCGCTTCCTGGCCGACCGGGACGACCTGGCCAGCTTGCAGGCCAGCCTGCTGACGGCGGGGCACGATGGGGCGGTCCTGCTCCACGCGCTGGAGGACCTGGATCGGGCGGTGGTTGATCACAGCGCCCTGCTCTCTGATCTGCTGGTCCTTGACGTGGACGATCCCTGGCTGCGGGCAATCGGACGTGCCGAGCCGGAGCACTGGTGGGGAGCGCTCGTCCGATGATGATCTGGCCCGATCTGCAGACGCTGCGCGCGGACCCATCGCGTATCGCCTCGCTGGTTCGGGCCTTCGTGGAGAGGCACCCCTGCTGCTCGTCCACAGCAGTGCCCCGCCCCGGTACCGCTTCGGCCCTGGCCGTGCGCGGCAGGGTCGGCGTCCTGTACCTGCTGGAGGTGGACAGCGACAAGGGTGGACAGATCCCGCTTGTGGGCGACGCGGCGCGGGCCGCCGAGACTGCGCGACGCCTGGTCCGCTACGACCTGGGGGGCTTGCGGCCCGACATGCTGCCCGCGCCCCTTGTGACCAGCGCGAGACAGATCATCGATCCCCGCGGTGAGCCGCCCCTCCCTCTGGACGGTCCCTCGCTGGGGCTCCCCATCGCCTTGGCCCTGGTCTCGGCCTTTCTCGACCTGCCGCTTCCGCCCCAGGTGATCGCCACTGCGCAGCTCGACGCGACCGGCGCCTTGTACCCGGTGGACGGTCTGGAGGAGAAGCTGGCCGTGCTGCGGGCCTGGGCCCCACGTGTGACCCAGGTCCTGGTCGCCCAAGACCAGCGCGAGCCCACGGACCGCTTGGGTCTGGAGATGGTCAGGGTCGGCACCCTGGCCGCAGCCCTGCGGACCTTGTGGCCGGAGCTCGATGCCCAGGGCATGGTCCGCCACGTCCTGGGCCGGTGTCCGACGGAACACCGGCCCCAGCTCGCCCGCCGACTATTTCAGATCTCCGTGTACGGTGCGCCCCACGTCCTGGACTGGGGGATCGTTTCCCTGCTGGCCCAGAACCTGGCCCGGGAGCTCGAAGGGCGGGATGCCTGGCACGCCCAGGTGGCGGCCGCGGTGGCGGCGCGTCACGACAACCAGTCCGAGCCTGCCCTGCCGCCCCTCGATCCCGACCTGAGCCCCGCCAGCCTGCGCCTGGTCCTGCTGGCCCACCAGGTCCAGGACCAGGCCGATCGGGCCCCGGCGCACGGGACCGAGGTGGCCGAGGTGGCCCTGGCCGCCGCCCGCCAGCACGCCGGCACGCCCGAGTCGGCCCGGCTCCTGGGCGCCCTGGGGCGCCTGGCGGCGGCCTGGGGAGCGCTGGACGAGGCCCGACAGCGGCTCGCCGAAGCCGTTGCAGGGTGGACCGCGCTGTACCAGGAACACCAGGCCAGCCATGCGCTGTGCGAGTGGCTGCGCCTGGAGGGCGCTAGCGGAGCAACGGCCGCGGTGCTCGATCTGGTGCGAGGCCCCGCGCAGGGCGTACTGGACCACCCCGACACCGACGAGGCCTCTCGCGCCTTCTTGTGCCTGGCCATCGGCCGCGCGCTGGTCCAGTCCGGCCAAGGCGCGCAGGGCCTGAGCTGGCTGCGCCCCTCCCCCATGGAGGTCGATCATGCCCGGGCGGCCCGGCTGCGCTGGCGGATAGCGGTGCGCGAGGACGACGACGACCGCCGGGCGCTGGACGCGCTGCCCCCCGAGCTGCAGCAAGAGGTCCGGGCCCTCCTGCGCCTGGAGCACGGAGAGCAGGAGGCGCTGGCTGCGCTGGACGCGGCCGAGGTCGAGCGCATGCTGGGCTGGTGCCCCCCGGACGTCGCCCGCGCGGCCCACGTGGCCCGGTGGTGGCGGTACTGAGGGCGCCCGCCCCCTCAATCCTCATGCAACATCCGCTGCGGCGGATCATCCAGGTCGTCGAACTGCCCCTGCTTGACCGCGCGCAGGTACAGGACCAGGAAGGTCCCGGAGAGCAGGAGGGCGGCGGGAAGCAGGAAGAAGATGGCGTTCATGGTTCCAGCTCGCGGCGCACGCGGCGCTCGACCCCCAGCGCGCCGGCGATGACCAGGGCGCTGGAGAGGGGCATGAGGACGGCGGCGACCAGGGGGTTGATGAGGCCGGTGACAGCCAACAGGATGGCGACGAGGTTGTAAGCCACCGAGCGGAGGATGTTGTTGCGGGTGGCGGTGGCGGCGGCCCGGGCGGCGACCAGGCCGGCTCGCAAGGCGCCGATCTGGCCACCGACGAGCACGCCGTCGGCGACGAGCACGGTGCTGGCAGCGCCGTGGCCCATGGCGATGCCGACATCGGCGACGGCCAGGGCGGGCCCGTCGTTGACGCCGTCGCCGACGAACATGACGCAGCGGCCCTCGGCCCGGCGGGCCTGGATCCAGGCGGCCTTGTCGGTGGGCCCCAGGCCGGCCAGGACCTGCCCGATGCCGGCCTGGCGAGCGATCTCGGCGGCGATGTCGGGGTGGTCGCCGGTGACCAGGGCAACCTGCTGGCCGGCGGCCTGCAGCGCGGCGACGGCCTGGCGGGCCTCGTCACGGATCCGGTCCCGCAGGTGGATGCGGCCGACCAGGTGCTCCTGCTCGTCGACGACCTCGACCTGGCCGGCCCCGCCGCTGCGCACGGTGTAGCGGGTGCCGTCGACCTGGCCCGCGATGCCCTTGCCCGGCGTCTCGACGATGGCCTGGCCCAGGGGCAGGGGGATGCCGCGCCGGGTGGCCTCGTCGACGATGGCCAGGGCCAGGGGGTGGACGCTGGCCCGCTCGATGCCGGCGGCGATGCGCAGGACGGCGTCGTCTGCGGCGACGACCCGGGGCCGCCCCCAGGTCAGGGTGCCGGTCTTGTCCAGGGCGACCAGATCGACGCGGGCGGCGTTGCGGACCGCGTCGCCGCTGCGCAGCAGCAGGCCCCGGCGGGCGGCGGCTCCCAGGCCGGCGTGGGCGGCAAGCGGAGCGGAGAGCGCCAGGGCGCAGGGGCAGGCGACGACGAGGACGGCGACGGCGGCCTCGACGGCCGCGGCGGCCCCGCCGAGCTGGAGGTGTACGAAGAAGGCGCCGACGGCGATGAGCAGGGTGAGGCCGACGAACCAGGGGGCCAGGCGGTCGGCGGCGGTCGGCGAGGGGGGACGCGAGGCGGCCTCGCGCAGCATGGCGGCGACCTGGCCCAGCAGGCTGTCCCCGGCCACGGCCTGGACCTCGACCTGCAGGTTGCCCTCGACCAGGACGGCGCCGGCCACGACCCGACGCCCGGGCCCGACGGGGACGGGCTCGCTCTCGCCGGTCAGCAGGGCCACCTGCAGGCGCCCCTCGCCCAGGCGGACCACGCCGTCGGCGGCCAGCTCCTCGCCGGCACCGACCTCGATGCGGTCGCCCGGGCGCAGCTCGGCGCTGGCCACGACCTCGACCCCCAGGGGGCTGATGCGGCGGGCGATGGCGGGGGCCTCGGCGGCCAGGGCCTGGGCGGCCTGGGCGGCCCGGCGACGACCGCGCTGCTCCAGCACCCGGCCGGCCAGCAGCAGCGTGACCAACATGGTCATGCTGTCCAGCCAGGAGTCGCGGCCGCTGAAGGTGGCGTAGAGCCCGTGGGCGTAGATGCCGCCCACGGCGATGGCGATGGGCAGGTCCATGTGCAGGACCCGGACCTTCAGGCCCTCCCAGGCGCCGCGGAAGAAGGGCGCCGCCGACCACAGGGCCACCGGGGTGGCCAGCACCAGGGTCACCCACCGGAACAACATGGCGTAGGCCGGCGACATGCCACCCAGCCAGCCCAGGTAGACCGCGGCGGCCAGCATCATCACGTTGGCCGTCGAGAAGGCCGCCACGCCCAGGCGCAGCAGCAGGTCTCGGTCGGTGGCCGGCGCGGCGTCGATGGCCCGCGGCTGGTAGCCCAGGCGACTGACCCGGGTCAGGGCCTCGGTCAGGTCGCCCTGCCGGGGGTCCCAACGCACCCGGGCGGTGCCGGTGCCGTAGCTGACCTGGGCCTGGACCACGCCGGGACTGTCCAGGATCACGCGCTCGGTGACCCAGGTACAGGCGGCGCAGCGCAGGCCATCGACCCGCAGGGTGGCCTCGACCAGCTCATCCCCCACCGACACCCGCACGATCTGGTCCCAGGCGGCGGCGCGACGACCGGCCAGGCCCGGGGCGATGGGCCGGGGCGGCATGGCCTCACGCCGTGCGAAGTAGGTGTCGAGGCCCGCACCCGAGATGATGCGGGCCGCCGCCTCGCAGCCCGAGCAGCAGAAGACCTCGGCCGCGTCCGGGGCCGACTCGACCTCGGTGCCGCACCAGGTGCAGGGGCGCGCCACGGGATCCTCCCGGTCGGCCACCCGGAGGGGGGCCTGCACCAGGTTCACCGAGCCTCCTCCGAGTAGCTCTTCTCAATCTGCGGCGCGTTGTGCAGCGCCAGGTAGACCATCAGCCCGTTGACGGCCAGGACGACCAGGAATCCGCCCACAATCCCCACAGTCCAGCGCATCAGTCCACCTCCTTGGCGCCGCTCTTGAAGGTGCTGCCTACCACGACGCGGTCGAAGTCCGTGGTGAGCTCGAGCTGGAAGGGCAAGGTGCGCTGGTGCAGCCCGGCGACGGGGACGCGGATGACGACGGGCACCGTCACCATCTCCTCGGAGTGGACCATGACCTCCGGCGCGATGATCTCACCCTCGGCCAGGCCCGACAGGGCGAGCTCGAAGCGGTGGCCGGGGTGGTTCTCGTCCTCGTCCTCGTGCTCCGCACCGTGGGAGCCGCGCTCCTCGATGTCCTCTTCCCGGCCCACCGGGTCGAGGTGATTGTTCGTGATCTGCAGGAAGTAGGTGTTTCGCACCCACCCGTCGGCGTCCATCGTGTACAGCGTGCCGGGCATCCGGTTGAGGGTCACGTCCAGCTCGTGCCGGTTGCCCAGCAGGATGGTGAAGGCCACCGCCAGCGTGCTCAGCAGCCCGGCATAGACCAGGGTGCGCGGCCGCAGCAGGCCGGTCTTGCGCCCCTGCTCCTTGGCGACGCTGCTGTACTGGATCAGGCCGGGGCCCTCGCCCAGCTTCTCCATGACGCCGTCGCAGGCGTCGATGCAGCGGGCGCAGCCGATGCACTCGAGCTGGTAGCCGTTGCGGATGTCGATGCCCGTCGGGCAGACGGTGACGCACTTGTCACAGTCGATGCACTTGCCGAATGCCTGCTCTGGCTCCTCTCGCCGGGCCCGCACATTGCCGCGCGGCTCGGAGATGCCGACCTTGTACATGACCTGGATGCTGTGGTCGTCGGTCAGCGCGCCCTGGAAGCGGGCGTAGGGGCACAGGTAGTTGCAGAACTGCTCGCGGAACCACGCGAAGTCCGCGAAGAGCACGGCCCCGAAGAAGGCGGTGACGCCGTAGGCGCCGGCCGAGCCGTGACCGGTCCACAGCAGGCGCGGGTCCTCGAAGAAGCCCATGAGCGCCAGGGACAGGGCCCCGGCCAGGACCAGGTAGACCGTCCAGGCCACCAGGTGCCGCAGCCACCACTCGGGGCTGGCGCGGTGCTTGTCCAGGAGCAGGCGCTTGCTGCGATCGCCCAGGATCAGCCGCTCGACGGGGCGGATCAGCTCCTCGAGGAAGACGGTCTGCGGGCAGGCGTAGCCGCACCAGACGCGCCCGTAGAGCGAGGTGAAGAAGAACAGGCCGAAGGCAAGGAACAGCAGGCTCAGGACGATGAAGATGGCGTCGTGGGGCGTAAACGCGGCCCCGAGCGCGAACAGGCGCCGGCCCGGCAGATCCATGCGGAACACCGGCACGCCGTGGAAGTTCAGCCAGGGGACGCCCAGCAGGAAGGCCATGAGCAGCCAACCCGACCAGCGGTGCACCCGCTGGAAGCGCCCCTTGACGCGCGCTGCACGGACCCACTTCCGCTTGCCGTCCGTGGTCTGTCCGATGACCGCCATGATCTCCGTCCTTGGCGCGCTTCAGCCTACTGGCCGCCGCCCGCCTGGTGTACGAACGCTGCCACCTTGGCCACCTTCTCGGCACCCAGCACCGGACCCCAGGTCGGCATGCCCTTGTCGGCCACGCCGTTGGTGATGGTCGCGGTGATTTCGTCGCGGGTGCCGCCGTGGATCCACTCGCTATCCGTCAGGTTGGGGCCGATCCCGCCCAGCAGTTCGGCCCCGTGACAGGCGATGCAGTTGGCCTTGAAGATCGCTGCACCTTCGGCAAGGACCTCGGGCGTGATCTCCATGGCGGCGGCCTGGGCGCTGCTGATCTCGGGCCAACGCTGGGCGGCGGCGTCCATCTCGGCCTGCCAGTCCTTGGCCTGGGAGCGCTCCGTCACGAAGTGGTAGTGCACGGCGTAGGCAGGGGACCAGGCGATGGTGAACAGGAACAGACCCACCCACCAGCGTGGCAGGCGGTTGTCGTACTCCTCGATCCCGTCCGCTTCGTCCGCGTGTCCAAGGATCCGGTCGGGGGTGTACTTGTTGCTCATCGCCTGCCTCCGTTCTTGAGCAGCACGGTCGCCCCGGTGGGGGCATCGTCATCGAGGGGGAGCTGGGCCATGTCTTCCATGTGACCCTTGTTGGAAGGCCACCAGGCCCACAGCGAGTAGCCGACGAAGAAGACCATGAAGAAGATGGTCATGAAGCCCAGGAGCCAGCCTTGGGTGGCGGCCTCCTGCGCGGCCTGGATGAGGGGGTTCACTTCGCCTCCTCACGCGCCTTGATCGCACGCCGTCCGTCCACGCCCAGGCGCTGGAGGTAGGCGATGAGCGCCACGACCTGCGTATCGGGTGCGGCGGTGGCGCCCGCGCCAGCCAGGCTGGCCACGATCTTGTCCTGCTGGACCTTCATGGTCGTCTGCGCGTCCGCGATGTCCTGGTCGCTGTACGGCGTGCCCAGCGTCTTCAGCGTCCGCATCGAGGTCTGCACGTCGGCCGGATCCACCGTGCCCTTGTACAGCCAGGGGTAGGGCGGCATGATCGAGCCCGGCGAGGTGCTGCGCGGGTCCTGCAGGTGCTCCCAGTGCCAGGCGTCGGGGTACTTGCCGCCCACCCGCTGCAGATCGGGGCCGATGCGGCGGCTGCCGAGCTGGAACGGGCGGTCGTAGGCGTACTCGCCGGCCCGGGACCAGGCGCCGTAGCGCAGGGTCTCGTCGCGGAAGGGGCGAACCATCTGGCTGTGGCAGTTGTAGCAGCCCTCGCTGACGTAGATGTCGCGTCCGGCCAGCTCCAGCGGGGTGTAGGGCGTGACGCCCTCCAGCTGCTCCGGGCCGGCGCTCAGGCTGTACATCGGCACGATCTCGACCAGGCCGCCGATGCTGATGACCAGCGTGGTGGCGACGGCGAAGAAGGTCGCCCGGCCCTCGAAGAGCCGACGGTGCCAGCTGGGCGGGTGGGTGGCGGTCGGAGCGGGGTGGTTTCGCGGATCGGTCGTCATCTCGGTTCCCTCACTTCGCGGCGACGGGCTGAGCCGCCGGCTGCCCGGCGGGGGTGTTCCGCGCGGTCATGACGAGGTTGAAGCAGCACATGAGCATACCGGTCAGGTAGGCCGAGCCACCGACCAGGCGGATCCAGTAGAAGGGCATCAGCTCCTGGACGGTGTCGATGAAGCTCGGGTAGCGGAGCTGGCCGGCCTCATCGATGGCGCGCCACATCAGGCCCTGGGTGATGCCCGAAGACCACATGGCGACGACGTACAGGACGATGCCGACGGTGGCGAGCCAGAAGTGGGCCGAGGCCAGCTTGACGCTGTACAGCTCCCGCTTCCAGACCTTGGGCACGAGCCAGTACAACATCGCGAAGGCGGCCATGCCGACCCAGCCCAGGGCGCCGCTGTGCACGTGGCCGATGGTCCAGTCGGTGTAGTGGGAGAGCGAGTTGACGGCCCGGATGGACATCATCGGGCCCTCGAAGGTGCTCATGCCGTAGAAGGTCACGGCGACGGCCCAGAACTTCACGATGGGGTCGCTGCGGAGCTTGTCCCAGGCGCCGCGCAGGGTGAGCAGGCCGTTGAGCATGCCGCCCCAGGAGGGCGCGATGAGCATGATGCTGAACACCATGCCGAGGGTCTGGGCCCAGTCCGGCAGGGCCGAGTACAGCAGGTGGTGGGGGCCGGCCCAGATGTACAGGAAGATGAGGGCCCAGAAGTGGATGATGGACAGGCGGTAGCTGAAGACCGGCCGGTCTACCGACTTGGGCAGGAAGTAGTACATCAGGCCGAGGATCGGCGTGGTGAGCAGGAAGCCCACGGCGTTGTGCCCGTACCACCACTGCACCAGGGCGTCGGTCATGCCCGCGTAGACCGGGTAGGACTTCAGCATGCCGGCGGGCAGGGCCAGGTTGTTGACGATGTGCAGCACGGCGATGGTGATGACCATCGACATGTAGAACCAGATCGCCACGTACAGGTGCTTGACCCGCCGGATGGCGATGGTGCCGAAGAAGTTGATGGCGAAGACGACCCAGATGACCGCGATGGCGATGTCGATGGGCCAAATGAGCTCGGCGTACTCCTTGCCCTGGGTCAGCCCCAGGGGCAGGGAGATGGCCGCCGCCACGATGATGAGCTGCCAGCCCCAGAAGTGGATGTTGCTCAGCACGTTGCTGAACATCCGCGTCTTGAGCAGGCGCTGCATACTGTAGTACACGCCCGCGAAGATGAAGTTGCCCGTGAAGGCGAAGATCACCGCGTTGGTGTGAAGGGGGCGGAGCCGCCCGAAGGTGATGTAGGGAATGCCGGCGTTGGCGGGCCACCAGGCCAGCTCGAGCGCGAGCAAGAGGCCCACCGTCATGCCCACCACGCCGAAAGCGAGGCAGGCGATGATGAACTTCTTGACGATCGCGTCGTCGTAGTCGACGGCACTCAACGCGATGGCATCAGCTTGGGATTCTGCAGGCACGGGAGTCCTCCTGTCGGAAGCCCCCCCTTAGCAAGAACCGTGCCAGTAGGTAGAATGGCGGACCAGCAGATCTTTGAGTCCGTCGAAGGGCCCATTGACCCAGCCCCGTGTGTGCTTTCGCCCCAACGGGAGGGGGTGTGGCACATTGACTGGCTGCCCGTCCACAGGTCCAGGTTGGCCCGGGGCTTGCAAGGACGGAAGAGGCCCCCCGGAGGTCTCGTGCTGCCTACCCTGGCAGGAGCCCTGCTCGCCGGCCTCGCCGGAAGTCCGCACTGCGTCGGCATGTGTGGGGGTCTGGGTGCGGCCGCAGCCCGCAGCACTCCCCAGGCCCTGGCCTGGTCGGCCGGGCGTCTGTCCACCTACGCGCTGCTCGGCGCGGCGGCAGGGGCCACAGCCGGCCTGGTCCCCGTGCCCGCGGGTGTGCCCCTGATCCTGGCGACGGCGCTGCTGCTGTGGTTCGCCGCCAGCCTGGCCGACCTCCCCCTCCCTCGCCTGCCGGTGCCCGCCTGGCTCCACCAGGCCGGCGCCCGCCTGCTCCGCCGCTCGAACCTGGGCTCCCGCTTCGCCTTCGGCATGGTCAACGGCCTGTTGCCCTGTGGCCTGGTCTACGCGGCCCTCTCGCTGCCCGTCGCCGCGGGCGACGCCCTCACGGGTGCCCTGGCCATGTTGGCCTTCGGCCTGGGCACCGTGCCTGCCCTCGCCCTGGCCGCTAGCGGCCTGCGCCGCCTGGTCGCCGGCTCCTTGTGGCGCCGCCGGGTCCTGGCCGGCCTGGTCCTGGCCGTGGGCCTGCTCACCCTCGCCAGTCGCGCTGCGCCGAGCCCCCTGGGGTCCAGCACCATGGGCTCCCTGCTCGGTCATGGCACCGCTAGCACCTCGGAGATCGCCAATGCCGCCGGCCACGACTGAAGCCTGGCGCCGACTGGCGTGGCTGATGGGATACGAGACCGCTCCAGGAGTAAGCTTGGAGCATCTGGACGAGCTGAAGACATGGATCGGCTTCGGGCCCCCGGAAGAGGCGCTCCTCCAGGAGCTGCGCCCCCTGGTCGAGCCACGCCTGGATGAGATTGCCGACCGCTTCTACGAGGCGATCCGCCACTCGCCGCAGGCCAACCAGGTCTTCGTTGACGACGCCCAGGCCCGCCGCCTGCACGCGAGCCTGAAGCGCTGGGTCCAGTCCCTGCTCACCGGTCCCTGGGACACCACGTGGGCGGATCGCAGCCGCCGCATCGGCCAGGTCCACGTCCGGGTCCGCCTGCCCGAGCGCTACATGTTCGCGGCGATGAGTCTGGTCCGAGAGGACCTCTGCGAGATCGCCCACAACCTGCCCGACCGCATCCAGAGCCACGCCGCCTGCCGGGCCGTCAACAAGATCACCGACCTCGAGCTGTGCATGATGACGGGGGCCTACCACGAGGCCCACGAGACCCAGCAACTCAACTCCCTGCAGCAGGTCATCGTCGAGAACCTGCCGGTCCACGTGCTCGTCCTGGACGAGAAGCTGCAGGTGACCTCGGCCACGCACCCCAAGGGGCGGATCTTCGCCGCAGAGGCCGTGGCGGGCCTGCCCTACACGGCCTTCCTGCCGCCCGAGCTGGTGGTGGCGGCCGACCTGGGCACGCACATCGACACGGCCCTTGCCACAGGCAAGCTCCAGGTCCTCCAGCACGTCAAGCTGCCCGGCCCCCCGCCGCGGCACTTCCGCATCACCATCGTGCCGCTGGACCACGAGATGGCCCGCCTGCTGCTGCACGTCGAGGAGCTGACCGACGTGCTGGACGCCCAGGCGCGCGCCCACCAGGCCGAGTCCCTGGCCCGCATCGGGGGCATGGCCGCCCAGCTCGCCCACGAGATCCGCAACCCCATCGCCGGCATCTCGGGGACCCTGCAGGTCATCGTGCACAACATGGCCGAGGACGACCGCCGCCGCGTCATCCTGGGCCGGGTCCAGGACCAGGTGCACCGCCTGGACCGCCTGGTCCGCGACCTGCTGCACTACTCCCGCCCGGCCGAGCTGAGCTTCACGGACACGCACCTCAGCGAGCTGGTCCGCGAGTCTGTGCGACAGGCCGACGTCGAGGTCGAGGTGGACCAGGTCCAGGATCCCCTGCTGCACACGGACCCCGGCGCGGTGCACCAGGTCCTGATCAACCTGCTCCAGAACGCCCGGGACTCGGCGGGGCCCACCGGCTGGATCGGCGTGCGCATCGGCCCCGGCCCCGAGCTGTGGGTCATGGACGCCGGACCGGGCATCCCGCGGGACATCCGCGACCACCTCTTCGAGCCCTTCGTCAGCACCAAGACCAAGGGCACCGGGCTGGGCCTGGCCATCTGCCGCCGCCGGGCCGAGGAGATCGGCGCCACCCTGGACGTCTACGACGGCCCCATGGACTGGCCTGACGGCCGGCGACGCGGCGCGGTCTTCCGCCTGCGCCTGCCGCCCCGCACCCAGGCCCCGCAGCCGGCCCGCGAGTACTCGGGGCTCAGCTCGAGCTGAGCTGGAACTTCTCCATGCGGTAACGCAGCTGGTACCGCGTCAGCCCCAGCAGCCGGGCCGAGGCGGACTGGTTGCCGCCGGTGCGGGTCAGGGCCTGCTCGATGAAGGAGCGCTCGACCTGGTCCAGGTCGACGCCGCTCTCGGGCAGCTCGAAGGTGCCCATGACCGGCGCCTTGCTGCCGTGGCGGATCTCAGCGGGCAGGTGGGCCAGCTCCAGGCGCTCGCGGGCCTCCAAGATGACGGCGCGCTCGACGATGTTGCGCAGCTCCCGCACATTTCCGGGCCAGGAGTAGTCCTGCAGGCGGCGCATCGCCTCTTCTGAGATCTCCTTGACCTCTCGCCGGTACTCCTTGTTGAAGCGCTCGACGAAGTGCTCGGTCAGGGTCGGGATGTCCTCACGCCGCTCGCGCAGGGACGGCACCTGGAGCCGGATGACGTTGAGGCGGAAGTACAGATCCTCGCGGAAGCGGCCGTCCTTGACGTAGGCGGACAGGTCGCGGTGCGTGGCGGCGATGACGCAGGCGTCCAGGGTGATGGCCGCCGAGCCGCCCACCCGCCGGAAGCGCCGGTTCTCCAGGGCCCTCAGCAGCTTGGCCTGCATGCTGGGGCTCATCTCGCCGATCTCGTCGAGGAAGACGGTGCCGCCGCGGGCCAGCTCGAAGAGGCCGCGCCGCGTATTCCGGGCGTCGGTGAAGGAGCCCTTCTCGTGCCCGAACAGCTCGGACTCGATGAGGTTCTCCGGCAGGCTGGCGCAGTCGACCTCCATGAACGGGCCCTCGGCCCGGGGACCCCGCTCGTGGATGGCGTTGGCCACCAGGTCCTTGCCCGTGCCCGACTCGCCCGTGATGAGCACGGTGGGCGCGTCGATCTCTTCGAGCCGCTCCAGCGACTCGAACATGCGCTGCATGGCCGGCGAGGCGCCGATGATGCGCCCGTAGGCCGGGGTGTTGCGGCCGCGCAGGTAGCGGACCTCGTTGGACAGCCGATCCTCTTCCAGGACGCGGCTGACCTGCAGGCTGATCTCGCGCAGGTCGAAGGGCTTGGTGAGGTAGGCCCGAGCGCCCAGGCGCGTGGCTTCCACCGCCGACTCGACCGCGCCATGGGCCGTCAGCACGATGACCGGCAAGGCGTCGTCGCGATCCCGCAGGGCCCGCAGCAGGCCCATACCGTCCAACTTCGGCATCTTGAGGTCAGTGATGACGATATCGGGCGCGTGCTCGGCGATGTGCGCCAGGGCGGCTTCGCCGTCACACGCTTCGGCGGTCGAGTAGCCCTCGGACTGCAGGTGCTCCGAGAGGGACCAGCGGATGAGCTCCTCGTCGTCGACGATCAGGATGCTTGCACGTCGAGTCACGAGCTGGGCTCCTGGAACCACGGGACCGAGGGGCCAGCATCACCCCAAACGCGGCGCCGGGCAACTCGATGCGACCCGGGGCCGCAGTCAGGGCTCCACAGGATCGAGGGTATACACCAGCATGTCGTCCGCCGGCCAGGCCGTCGGGGGGCCGAAGAGCGCCGTTAGCAGGGTCTCGACCTGCTGCTCCTTGAAGGGCGGGTAGAAGCGCTGATGGACGACGATGTATCGGTAGCCCTGCCGACGCAGGGCCCGGGCGCCGACGACCACGTCCAGCTCGGGCAGCATCGGGGAGGCGCTCCAGGCGCGCGAGGCCTCCATGCGGATGAGGGTCGCCGTGAGGCGATTGTCCAGCAGCGGCCGCGGCATGGGCTCGTTGAGGCCCCAGGGGATCGGCCGCTGGTGCGCCGCCTGGTACCAGACGTAGACCGCCCGCTCCAGGTTGGGGATGGTCAGCGGCAGGTCGAGCACGGCACCCGGCGCGGGGTCCTGCCGCATGGCCATGTAGGGCGCCGGGATGCGGGCGATGCTGTGGGGGATGGGCAGGGTGGCGGGGGAGGCCAGGACCACCTCGCCGAGCATGAGGGCCGACACGCCGCCGACGGCGAGCAGGCGCGAGGAGGGTCCCAGGTGGCGCAAGAGGTGGCGCAAGCCGACCGCCGCCGACATGGCCAGGGTCAGGGAGACGCCGGCCACGAAGCGGAAGGGGTGGGAGATCCGGTCGAAGAGGGGGAAGGCGTCGAAGAAGAGCAGGAAGGGCAGCGGCACGCGGTGCCCGAAGAGGGTCCGGTAGTCGCCGCCGATGTTGAGGTAGGGCCCCAGGCTGAGCAGGAAGAAGACCAGCCCCAACCACAACCAGGGGGCGAGCTGGCCGCGCCGGCGGGTGACGGCCCAGGCGGTGGCGGCCAGGCCCAGGGCCAGCCAGCCCAGGTAGATGATGATGACCAGCTCCTCGCCGTACAGGGCCTTCAGGTCCGGGCTGGGGGTCTTGCCGGGCCGGAAGAAGGCAGCGAGGTCCGTGACGTTGTGGTTCATGAGCGACTTGCGGACGAAGTCCGGGTCGCGGGTCACGACGGCGTCGGGCGCCGACAGGGACAGGCGGAAGACCACCAACATGGTGGCCACGACGACCAGGGCCACCGCGGCCGACAGCAGGGCCAGGGGCAGGAAGCGTCGCCAGGGCACGTGCGAGCGCTGGCGCAGGGCCCGCCAGGCGATGATCGTGACGCCGGCCACGCCGGCCAGCAGGCCGTAGTACCAGCTGGTGAGCATGGTCAGGCCGCCCAGCAGGCCCAGGGCGATGGAGCGGCCGACCGTGGGGCGGTCCATCAGGCGCAGCAGGGCCCACAGGGTAAGCGGCAGCCAGCCAGCGCAGACGGTCTCGGAGATGCCGTTGTAGGACTGCCCCAGCAGGTGGGGGGCCGCCCCGTAGATGACCATGGCTACGCTGGCGACGATCTCGTCCCCGGTGACCCGCCGGGCCAACAGCCACGCCCCCCAGGCCGACAGGAACAGGCCGAAGAGCATGGTGGCGTTGTAGCCGACAGCCGGTCCGAAGCCGATGGTGAGCGGGGCGAACATCAGCCCCTGGGTCGTGTCAATGTAGAAGAGGGTGCCACCGCGGGGGAAGTTGAGCAGCCGGGTGTGCAGGGGCCAGCGGCCCTGGGAGAGCTCGTGGCCGACCCACCAGTGACCCCACAGGTGGTTCCAGGTGTCGTTTCCGGCGTGGCCGACGATGTCGACCTGGGGGTGCAGGGCCACCGGCCAGGTCAGGAGCACCACCAGCGCCACCGCAGCCACAGCCGCCCACAACGCACCGCGCCTGCGCAGGCTGCGCGCCTGGGAGACGACGTGGGGCCGCGCCGGAGCCGAGCTGCGGGCCTCGGCCGCGGGTGCGGCTGTCCGGGGGGGCGGCGCGTCCGGCGACGCGGGAGGCTGCATCGCGGGGCTCCTCAGGGCGGCGCGAGAGTGTACCCTGCCCGCCGTGCAGCCCCCTCCTCCAACGCAGCACCGCGCCGTCTCCGGGCGGGCCTCCTGGCCACTGCTCCGGCTCGCGCGGCCCCGGCTCGCGCTGGCCCTGCTGGCCCTGCTGGCCCCGGCCCTCTCCTGCGCGCCCGACGCGACGCCCATGCCCACTGAGCAGGCCGTGCAGGACGCCGTGGCCCCCACGGACCGCCCGGCCCTCTACCAGCTGCTTTACGACACGCCGGCCCTGCCCGCGACGCGCCCCGAGGAGCAGAAGGTCCGCATCCTCATCTGGCTGCGGCACATGGACATGAGCGCCGCCCAGCTCGACCAGCTCGCCACGCTGCGGACGCAGGTCCTCGACCGGACCGAGCAGCTCCGCCAGGCCGAGGGCGAGGTCATGGCCCGCTACCAGCCCGAGGAGGACGCGATCTACGCCGGCCTGTGGGAGCGGCTGTCGGCCGGGGCGCCGGCCAGCGCGCCCGAGGTCGAGGATATGCGTATGCGCCTGGAGGCCCTGCAGAAGGGCTCGGAGCGGGAGCGGCAGCTCCTCCAGCTCCGCATCGAGGGGATCCGCGCCGTGCTCGAGGCCGAGCAGCCCTTCCTGGCGACCCTGACCCCCCAGCAGGAGGCGCTGCTGGCCGACGCGCTCTTCTTCCTGCGCAACCACCTGGACCCGGTGGGCAACCCCGGTGACTTCCGCCTGCTGGTGGGCTCGGTCTACGACCCGGGCCAGTACGCGGTGCTCACCCGCGGCACCAGCAAGTGGGCCCGCGAGCCCCTCAACGTCGGGGGCCTGTGGTCCGACGAGCCGCCCCTCGCCGGCGGCGCCCTGCACGAGGCGCGGCGCGAGGTCCTGCTGTACCTGGCCCTGCTGGAGCCGGGCATGGACCAGGCGATCACGGCTGCCCAGGGCCTGCTGGCCCGCGACCTGGACCTGGACCTGGGCGAGGAGCCCGCCGCACCAGAGGGCGAGGCCGCACCAGAGGGCGAGGCCGCGCCCGCGAGCCCCTGAGGGCGCTCAGTGGCGCGGGAAGGCCGCCGCCAGCACGGCCCGCTTGTCCACCACGCCCAGCAGCGCGCCATCCTGGACGACCGGCACCATGCTCAGGTGCTGATCGACCATCAGGCTGGCGATCTCGGCCAGCTCGGCCTGGGGACCGACGGTCACCGGCGCCGTGGTCATGATCTCGCGCACCGTCAGGCCCTCCATCTTCTCCAGCTCGGCCTGGGCCTTGCGCCAGCCCAGGGGGATGACGGCGTCCATGAAGGTGAAGATGGTCGGCAGGTGGAGGTTCTTCTCCTTGAAGACCAGGTCCATGGCGGTCACGACCCCCGTCAGCCGGCCGTCGTCGACCACGCAGGCGCCTTCGGCCCCGGCGTCGAGCAGGATGCGCGCCAGCTCCGACACCCGCAGGCCGGCCGTCACGACGAGGGGTGAGCGATCCATGACCTCCGCAGCGTTCTTCACGAGCCCTCCACAGCGATGGCCTCCTCCGTAACGTCGGCGGTGAAGAAGTCCGGCGGGAAGGCGACGCCGGCCATGGTCAGGGTCTTGGCGATCTCTGGCACCAGGCCGGTGGCCACGTAGTCGCCCACGACGTTTCCGGGCGCCATGCTGCGGGGCCGCCACCGGAAGATGTCGTGCAGGACCACGACGGTCGGATCGGCAGGGTCGGCCATGACCTCGGTGATGGCCATGGTGCGGCGCGTGCCGTCGGCGTGCTGATCGAGCTGCACGATGAGGTCCAGGCCCTGGACGATCTGCTCGGTGACAGCGTTCCGGTCGGCGCCGCGCCCGGCCATCATCGAGAGCTGCTGCATGCGCAGCACGGCCTCGTGGGCGTTGCTGGCGTGGATGACCGCCATGGAGCCCCGGTGGCCGGAGTTGATGGCCTGCAGGTAGTCGATGACCTCGTCGCCGCGGATCTCGCCCAGCAGGATGCGGTTGGGGCGCATGCGCAGGCAGTTGCGGAACAACATGCCCAGGGAGATGGCGCCGGTGCCCTCGATGTTGGCGGCGCGGCCGAGCATGCGGACCACGTTGGGCTGCGCCAGGTGCAGCTCCAGCGTGTCCTCGATGACGATGATGCGCTCCCGCGGGCTGATGCTGGTCGCGAAGATCTCCAGCATGGTCGTCTTGCCGGTGCCCGTCGCGCCCGAGAAGAGCACGGCGGCGCCGTTGCGCACGGCGTTCTCCAGCAAAAAGACCATGCGCTCGTCCATGGTCCCGACCCGGACCATGTCGGCAGGGACCCGCACCGGCCGGTTGAAGCGCCGGATCGTCAGGAAGGGAGCCCCGGCGACGACGGGCGGGATGCAGACGTTGACGCGGCTGCCATCGGGCAGGGCCAGGTCGACCATGGGGGTGGAGAGATCCAGGCGGGAGCCGGGGTTGGCCTCCAGCAGGCGCTCGATGGCGTAGCGCAGCCGGTGCTCGCCCTCGAAGCGCAGCCCTGTCTCCGAGCGGATGCCGCCACGCTCCACGAAGATGTGGTCGGGGCCGTTGATCATGATCTCGGTGATGTCCGGATCGCTCATGAGCTGATCGAGCGGCGGAACAGCAACGATCTCGGCGATATCCATGGGACCCTCCTGGAACACCGGTTTCATAGCCACGGATGTCGGAAGCGTGGCGGAACGCCGCCTGCGAAGCCAGGGGCCGGGCCGAGTTGTCACACCAGGGGTGCCTGGGGCATCCCGCCCAGGGGCCGGGCGAGGAGGCCCAAGCCGGGCCAGGCGCTCAGCGTGGACCGCGCCGCCAGTCCCACCAGCCCTGCACGATCCCGCCCAGCCGATCGCGGGGGCCGCCCTCGCGCAGGACCTGGGCGAGGGCCAGACCCAGCACCGCGGGGCTACGCCAGCCGCCGCCGGTCAGGCGCAGGTGGCCGTGGACGGCGTGGCGCTGGGCGGCCGCGGTGGCGCGCCCCAGGCTGGCCCCCCCCAGGTGCTGGCAGCAGGCCTGGGGCACCAACAAGCAGCGCAGCCCCAGCCACTGCATGTGACGACACAAGGCCAGGTCCTCGAAGCCGTGGGGGAAGGCCTCGTCGAAGCGCGCCCAGGCCGGCACCAGCAGGCAGGCGCCGCTCAGGCCCTGCACCTCGCGGATGGACGACGGGACCTCGCGGTGCTGCCGGACCCGCCCCCACCACCGCTGGCCGACCCCGGCCGACTCCACGCCCTGCGGCCCGAGCAGCACCGGCCCCACCGCGCCAACCTGCGGTCCGCCCGCTGCCAGCAGGGCCTCGACGCAGCCAAGCTCCGGCACCGCGTCGTCGTTGAGGAGCAGGACCCAGCCCGCACCCTGGGCCTGGGCCCGGGACAGCCCCAGGTTGGCGGTCGCCGCGAAGCCCCGGTCCCCGGCGGTCCGCAAGCAGTCCACAGCGGCGGGCAGCGCCGGTGAGGGCCGCCCGCTGGGACCGTCGTCGACGACGATGCAGGGCCAGCCGGCCACGGCCGCCAGGGCCGCCGGCAGCAGGTCGGCGCGGTGGTGGTGCGGGATGACCACCACCAGCTCGCCCGGCGCGGCTACAGCCCGGCCTGCGGGGGAGGAGGCTGGCGCTCCAGCACGATGTCCACCTCTGCTGCGCCGCCGGTCGTGTCCACGGGGTTGCCGCGGTACCATCCCGAGGGGTCCTGGGGGCCCGGGCGGCCGTCGAGGTCCTCATCCACGAAGGCGCCGATCCACACCTGGGTATCGGAGACCGGGACCTGCACCGTGAAGGGGCCCGGCTGGTCCAGGCGCAGGGTCGCGACCACCGAAGGGCGCTTGCCCTCCAGCTTCTGCTGGTCCCCGTCGAAGACGTCGACGTGGACCTGGCCCAGCTCGTAGTCGCTCAGCGAGATGGTCCCCGTGATGGTCGACATGGGCCCCAAGGCGTGAGGGCTACCGGCGGCGGCCGGACCGGGCTGGCCGGGCGGCGGGTCCGCGGGAGCCCCCGGCGGCGGGTCCGCGGGCGCCCCCGGCGGCGGGTCCGCGGGCGCCCCCGGCGTGGGCTCGCTGGCCAGCCCCGTCCCTGGCGCGACGGCTCCCCCCGGGGGGGGCGACGGGGGACGACCGCCACCCGCATCACCAGGACGGGCCGCCTGGATCTCCTGGGCACGATCCAGGATGGGGTCGCGGCCGCAGGCCACGAGCAGTCCGAGCAGGACCGGCCCGAGCGGGAACCCGGGCGGGAAGCCGAGGCGGCGACGACGATGGGTACGGCAGGACATGGTCCATGCTCCTGGAACCGGGCCGCAGAGCCGCGGTCTCCCCTGGCAAAGGCCGGCTTTCCATAGCCCGCCCATAGGGTTCCCTCATACCGTTGTTATGTGCCCGGGGTCCAGCCGGACCGGAGCCCCTGTGGACGCATCCCGCACGACCCCCACCAGCATGATCCGAGCGACGCTCCGCCCCGAGCTGCTGCTGATGGTAGCCAAGGTCTACGTGCCGGTGCTGTTCCCGCTGACTTTCCTCATCGGGCTGGTCTCGCTGACCCTGGACGAGCGCCTGGGCCTGGGAAGCGGCTTCCTGCCGCATCCCACCGAGCTGGTCACGGCCGGCGCGCTCTTCGCCGTGGGCCTGGGCCTGTGGGTCTTCACCTACGAGCAGCTCATCGTCCGCGGAGAGGGCTCGCCCTCGCCCACGGCGGGCCGGACGCAGAAGCTGGTGAAGACCGGCATCTATGCGTGGTGTCGGAACCCCTCGATCTGGGGCAAGCTGCTGGGTGTCCTGGCGGTCGGCGTCGGCTTGAACTCCTTCTCCTTCTGCTTCATCATCGTGCCTCTGCTGCTGACCGTCTCCCTGGTCGAGAAGGTCGTCCGCCAGGAGCCCCAGCTCGTCGAGATCTTCGGAGAGGAGTACCTCGCCTACCGCAGGGAGGTCCCTCTCTTCATCCCCTGGAAGCGCTTCTTCCGCCGGCCTTGAGCCCGGCCCCATGCAGGAGTCCGCGTGGACATCACCCTGGTCAACCCTCCCGAGAAGCTCCGCGTGTGGGCGGGCATCCCCAAGGCACATGCCCACGGGGTGTACTGCTTCCCGCCGCTGGGCCTGATGTACATCCAGGCGGCCATTGAGAAGCGCTCCCACTACAAGGCCGAGGTCTGCGACCCGGTCGTCGACGACCTGGACTACCCCGAGTTCGAGCAGCTCCTGCGCCGCTACCCCCTGGACCTGGTGGGGATCAGCACCTACACGCACTCGCTGCCCGACGTGCAGATGACCATCAACACCGTCCGGAAGATCAACCCGGCGGCCAAGATCGTCCTGGGCGGGCCGCACTGCACGATGTTCCCCGAGTACGCCGTGCAGCTCGACGGCGCCGACGCGATCACGACCGGCGACGGGGAAGACTCCTTCCTGGAGATCGTGCGCAACTTCGACAGCGGCAAGGGTTTCGAGGGCGTGCAGGGCATCTGGTGGAAGGACGCCGCCGCCGGCGTGCACCGCGAGAAGGAGCTGCCGAGCACCCGCAACCTGACGGCCTACCCCTGGCCCGACCGCAGCCGGACCCGGTACAAGGACTACTACCTGCCGGGCACCAAGCAGCCCCTGGTCACGACGGCCATCACCAGCCGCGGCTGCCCCCACTCCTGCCCCTTCTGCCTGACCTACAAGAAGCAGTACCGCATCCGCGAGATCGACGACATCCTCGACGAGATGGAGAACTGCGTCAGCCTGGGCATCACCGAGACGCACTTCATCGACGACCTGTTCACCCCCAACAGCCAGTGGGTGCTCAAGTTCGCCGACGCCATTGAGCAGCGCGGCCTGCACTTCTCCTGGGGCTACAAGACCACCATCGCCGGCACGACGCGCGAGCAGATCCGGCGCTGCAAGGAAACCGGCTGCACCAAGATCCACTTCGGCGTGGAGTCGGCCAACAACGAGGGCCTGGACGCCTGGGGCAAGCACTGCGACACCGATGACGTGCACCGCGTCTTCAAGTGGTGTCGGGAAGAGGGCGTGCGCTCGGTCGCCTACATCATGCTGGCCGGCCCCCACGAGCGGACCCTGGCCGACGCGGTCCACAACGTCGACGAGATGATCAAGCTCGACGCCGACTACGCGGTCTTCGCGGTCTTCAGCCCCTACCCGGGCACCGACAGCTTCGCCGAGGGCGCCAAGAAGGGCCTGTACGCCGCGGACTGCTGGGACCGCCTGATGAAGGACCCGCTGTGCGGGGTCGAGGTGCCCGTCTGCTGGGAGGAGCACCTGACCAAGGCCGAGATCCTGGAGCTGCTCAAGATCGCCCACCGCAAGTTCTACGCGCGGCCCCGCTTCCTGGCCCGCCAGGTGCTGGGGCTGTCCACCGGCGCCGAGCTCAAGCGGCTGACCCAGGGGGCCCTGTCCCTGGTGAAGCTGGAGCTGCTCGACTCCAAGAGCCGCACCGCGCCGGTCTGAACCATGATCACGCTCCTGCTCGTGGCCCTGGCGGTCCATGCCGCGCCGCCGGCCGCCCTGCCGGTCGGGGCCCCCGCGGAGCCATCGTCCGCGGACGCCGCGCCGGTCGATCCCCAGTGGGCCGTCGCGACCTCGCGCATGTTGGGCGCCGCCGGGACCGTGCGCGACCGGGCGTGGCGCCTGCGACAGACGGGCGAGGCCGCCGCCGCGGCGGGCCAGGTCCAGGGCCTGTCCGCCCTGAGCAGTGACGCCCGTGAGCTGAACCAGGCGGTGTCCAGCGCCGTCCTGGCGGCCGAGGTCCTGGCCGAGCAGGGGCCGACTGCGGCTCCTTGAGCTCCCCTCGGGTCACCTGAGGCTCCCTCGAGCCGCCTGAGGCTCCCTCGAGCCGCCTGAGGCTCCCTCGAGCCGCCTGAGGCTCCCTCGAGCCGCCTGAAGCCCTTGAGGGGGAGCCAGCGGGGCCGCCTGGCGAGAGAGTGCTGGCGCTGTGGGATCTTCGCTTGATTCCGCGGCGCGCACTTGCTATGTCAACAGTTGCCCGAGGTGGATCCTCATCCCCTTCCCGGCTCACCGCGCACCCGCTCCCACGGGTGCCTCCGCCCTCGACCCCCCTCCTCGACCCTTCTTCCTCGACCTGCCCAGGACTCCCCCATGTCCACCCTTCCCCTCCTCGACTTCGACGAGGTGCCGCGCGGCGACGGCGGCACCGGTACCACCGAGAAGATCGCCCGCACGCTGCGCGAGTCGGGCATCGACGCTCCCTCGGGCCTGTTCGACGAGGCGCTGAAGCTGGCCCAGGAGGGGCACCTGTCCCCGGCCGCCGAGCGGCTGCGCATGCTGCTCTGCCTGGACCCGACCGACGCCGATGGGGCCCTGCTGCTGGGCAAGATCCTGGCCACGCGCAACCAGTTCCAGGAGGCCCTGGCCAACCTGGACCTGGCCGCCACCCACGGCGCCATCCTGCCCGCCGGCCTGCGCGAGCGCGTCGAGGCCGGCCTGCGCAAGCAGATCGCCGACGCCGAGGAGCACCGCAACCGCGTCGCCGCCCGCGAGCGGGGTGAGATCCAGACCCTGCGCTCCGAGGCCAAGAAGCTGCGCAGCGAGAACGCTGCCCTGGAGCTGGAGGTCGACGAGCTGCAGCGCCGGGTCCGCCTGTGGTCCAGCGCCACGGCCACCATCGCTGGCGTCGCCGCCGCGCTGATCCTGGCCGTGCTGGTCTTCGGGAACCACGGCAGCGACAGCGCCGACATCGCGGCCGACATCGCGGCCGACATCGCGCCGCCGCCCACCGTGGCGACCGCCGCGAGCGCCAGCGACGCCGTACCGCTGATCAAGCCGACCCCCCAGTCCGTGGGCGCCACCGCCGCGATCGCGTCCCAAAGCGGCATCGCCGCCGTGCCGGCCCAGCCCCCCGCCGTGGTCGTCAGCGCTCTGCCGGTCGCTGCCCCCCTCGCTCCGGTGGGCGTGCCCGTCGTGAAGGCCCCCACGGGCAACGCCAACAAGAGCTCGGTCAAGGCCGGCAAGAGCGCAGTTCACACCGTCGCCAAGGGGGACACCCTGGGCAACCTGGCCGCGCACTACTACGGCCGCAGCAGCGCCTGGCCGACCATCCAGTCCGCCAACCGCGACCAGCTCGGCAGCGGCACGGACCTCAAGCTGGGCATGAAGCTCAAGATCCCCGCTCAGCCCTGAGGCCCAGCCCCGAGGCCCAGCCCCGAGGCCCAGCCCCCGGCACGCGAGCGCGCTCAGCCCCCGGCGCGCTTCTGGCGGACCATGTCGACGCGCTGCTTGGCGCTGTCGATGCGGGCCAGCTTGTAGGACTCCTGGAAGGCACCCTCGGCCGCGTCCCAGTTCTTCTCGCGGTACTCGAGGAGCCCCTTCTGGTACAGGCCGTAACCTCGGGACTCGTCGTCCAGGTTGAAGGCCAGGTAGGCGTCGATGGACCGGCGGGCCCCGGGCAGGTTCCGGGTCCGCATGTACAGGCGCGTCAGGTAGTAGTAGACGCGCTCGTTCTTGGGGTCCTGCGCGATGACCGACGTGAAGGTCGCCTCGCTGTCCGAGTAGCGCCGCATGTACATGTAGACCCGGCCCAGGACCAGGGTGTTGACCAGGTTGTCGGGGTAACCCTGCTGGTTCTTCAGGGTGGCGGCGAGGGCCTTGCTCATGTCGCCCTCCTCCATCCAGGTGAAGACCAGGGACAGGGTCGCCGGCGGCCCCAGGAAGATGCCGTCGCGCTCGACGTCTTGGATCTGGGAGATGCCCTCGGCCCGGTGGTCGCCCATGTCGGGGATGGCCTTGCTCGACCGGGCGATGACCGTGCGCCAGTAGTTGAACAGGCCGTCCCCCAGCTTGGCGTCGACGAAGTCGGGGGCCAGCTCCTTGCAGTGGGCCACGGCCTTCATGGCCTCGATGCCACGGTTCAGCGCCTTGACGTACTCGCCGGTCCGCATGGTGTGGATGGAGTCGATGCCCAGCATGCCGCCCAGGATGAAGTACTCGTAGGCGTCGTTGCCCGGCTGGAGCAGGGCCTCCTCCAGCTCGCTGCGGGCCCGCTTCAAGGCCAGCTCGTACTGGGAGACGTACTTGAAGTCGAAGTTCTCCAACATCAGGGCCTGCCAGACCAGGACCTGCCCCACGGGCTCCATGGCCGAGCCGGGGTAGCGGGCGCCGATGTCAGCGAATTGCTGCTTCGCGTCGGCGTAGTGCCGGTGGTACAGCGCCTCGACGGCGGAGATGGCGTCGGCGACGAAGGGCTCGGAGGTGTGCAGCACCTCGGCCCCGCGCCGAGCCCGGGCAGAGTAGCGGGCGTCGCCGTGGTCCAGGGACCAGCGGTTCTGCTCGACCAGGGGGATCTGGCTGGTGTCCAGCCCGCCCAGGCGCGACCCGGTGATGGTCTCCTCGGACAGGTTCTCGTTGCTGTCGTCGTCCTGGGCGGAGGCGGGCAGGCCGAGGGCCAGGCCGCCCAGCAGGAGCAGGCCCGGGCCGACCCGGGAGGGCCGCGTGGAAGACAGCGGCGTGGAAGACATCAGCGTGCTCCTGGTCCCGGGGGCCGGGCTGCGACCCGGTCGGCGACCCGGGCCGCGACGAGGTCGGTGAGGTCGCGCTCCAGGCGCGTCCCCATCAGGCGGTTGATCTCCTGGATGCCCGTCGGGCTCGTCACGTTGATCTCCGTGAGGAAGTCGCCGATGACGTCGATGCCCACGAAGACCAGGCCGTACTCGCGCAGGACCGGGCCCAGGGCGGCGCAGATCTGGCGGTCGCGCTCGGTGAGCGTGCAGGCTTCGACCCGCGCACCGGCGTGCATGTTCCCGCGGTGGTCCCCGGGCTGCGGGACCCGCATCATCCAGCCGACGGGCTCGCCCTCCAGCAGGATGATGCGCTTGTCGCCCTGGACGATGGCCGGGATGTAGTGCTGGAGGATGACGGCGCGGCGGCCCTCGTCGCTGAGGACCTCGATGATCGACCGCAGGTTGCCGTCCTCGCCGTGGGTGACGAGCACGCCCCGGCCGCCGTTGCCGTCCCAGGGCTTGACCACCACCTTGCCCGGCGCCTTGCGGGCCCAAGCGACGGCACGGGCGATGTCCTGGGTGACCAGGGTCGGCGTACACAGCTCCGGCCAGCGGAAGGTCGCCATCTTCTCGTTGAAGTCGCGCAGCGAGGAGGCGCGGTTGAGGACCAGGGTCGAGGGCGGGGCGAGGTCCAGCAGGTAGGTCGTGAAGACGTAGGCGATGTCGTAGGGCGGGTCCTTGCGCATCCAGACGACGTCGAAGGCGCCCAGGGGCAGGTCCTCGTCTTCCTGGGGGTGGAACCAGGGCGGCGCCGTGCCGACCTGGACGCGCTGGCACAGAGCCAGGGCCTGGCCCTCTTCGGCCCGAAGCTGGTCCGGCGTACACCACCATACCGGCTGGTCGCGGCGACACAGCTCCAGCATGAGCATGTAGGTCGAGTCGCCCGAGACGTGGATGCGGTCCAGGGGGTCCATCACGAACAAGGTCTTCACGCTGCCTCCGCTGCAGGGGGTCGCTGGGAACCGGACCCTGGTTGCCAGAACCTACCGCGGGCCGCCGGGGTCGGCGCGCCGCGTGCGCTGCGGGGCCGCCTGCCGGGTCACCGGGCGGGCAGCCTGCCGGGTCACTTCCCGATGCAGAACCGGGCGAAGAGGCGGTCCAGGACCTCCTCGCGCACCTGGGCGCCGCGCAGCTCCCCCAGCCGCTCCAGCCCGCGGGTCAGCTCCTCGGCGGCGACCGCGGGTCCCAGCGCCCCGTGCAGCGCCTGGCGGGCCTGCGCCGCGTGCTCGGCCAGGGCCAGGAGCAGCGCCTGCTGGCGGGCCGAAGCCAACATGGCGGCCTGCCCCCCGGGGCCGGCCAGGGCGACCTGGGTGTGGATCCGCGCCCGCAGCTGGGCGACGCCCTGCCCGGTGGCGCTGCTCAGGGCCAGGGCGACCTCGCGGGCCGCGAGCTGGGCGGGGCTGGCCAGGTCGGCGTGGCTGCCCACCACCAGCCGCGGCAGCCCGGCGGTTCGCGCCCGCAGCTCGGCCTCGGTGGGGCTCGGCGGGCGGTGCAGCGGCACGACCAGCAGCACCAGGTCGACCTGGGCGCTGCGGGCCCGGCCCAGCGCCATGCCCGCCTGCTCCAGCGGATCCTCGCTCTCCCGCTCGCCCGCCGTGTCCAGCAGGGTCAGCTCCAGGCCCTCGACCAGCACGCTGCCCTCGACCACGTCGCGGGTCGTGCCCGGCTGGGGGCTCACGAGCGCCCGCCCCTCACCCAGCAGCGCGTTGAACAGGCTGGACTTGCCGGCGTTGACCTCGCCCACCAGGGCGACGCGGGCGCCGTGCAGTCGCACCCGGCCGGCCGCCCAGGTCCCGGCGAGCGCGCGGGCCTGGGCCTCGACCTCGGCGATGCGGCCGCCCAGCTCGGCGTCGTCCAGCTCCCCCAGGTCCTCGCCCGGGTGATCCAGGCGGGCCTCCAGCTCAGCCGCCGCGTCGAGCAGCGCCTGCTCCAGGCCGACCAGGGCGGGCCCCAGCCGGGCCTCGGCCGCGCGCAGCCAGGCCAGGGCCGCCGGCGAGCGGGCGGCGATCAGCTCGGCCAGGCCCTCGGCCGCGAGCAGGTCCATGCGCCCGTGAGCCACGGCGCGCCGCGTGAACTCGCCGGGCCGGGCCGGGCGGGCGCCGGCCGCCGCACAGGCCGCCAGCACCTGCTCGACCAGCACGGGGTTGCCGTGGCAGGACAGCTCCACCACGTCCTCGCCGGTGTAGCTGCGCGGTCCAGGGAACCAGGTCAGGACCGCCTGGTCGATCGCCGCGCCCGCGGCGTCGTGCACGACCCGCAGGCTAACCCGCCGGGGCTGCCAGGCGGCACCCTGCGGACACAGCCGCCGGGCCACGTCCAAGGCCTGGGGCCCGCTGAGCCGCAGCACCGCCAAGGCCCCGCGCCCCCAGGGGGTGGCGCAGGCGACGATGGTGTCATCGGCGCCCGCCACGAGCTGCCTACTCCTCGCCGGCCCCTTCGGTCCGCGGGAAGATCTCGATCAGCTTGTCGTCGTCCTGCTCGATGCTGTGGCTGCCGACACCCGGGATGTCCTTGACGGCCAGGTGCACGATGCGCCGCTCGTAGCTGTTCAGCCGGCGACGGATGGTCTCGGGCTCGCCGGTGCGCAGCACGTTCTCGGCGACCTTGTGGCCCAGGCGCTTGAGGGCCTCGACGTCGCCTTCGGAGCGGTCGCGGCCCCGGCCGCGGTCGTCCCGGTCCCGACCGCCGCGGTCATCCCGACCCCGGCCCCGGCCGCGATCGTCGCGGTCCCGGCCCCGACCCCGGTCGTCCCGGTCCCGACCGCCCCGCTCGTCATCCCGACGGGGGGGGCGCTCGTCGTCCCGGCCGCCCCGCTCGTCGTCCCGGCGGGGGGGCCGCTCGTCGCGGTCCTGGCCGCCGACCACGTCGAGGTGGAAGGACCAGCCCGGGTGGGCGCGGCCCACGCTCTCGGCGAGCAGGTGCCGGATGGCGTTGAGGGTGCGGCCCTGCTTGCCGACCAGGAAGCGTGCGCTCTCGCTGTCGATGCGCAGGTCCGCGTTGCGCTCGCTGCGCAGGCGCGTGGCGACCTTGGCTTCCAGGCCCATGTGCGTGACCAGCTCGGAGAGCCAGGCGCGAGCGGCCTCACCGCCCGAGTTGTCCACGGCCTGCCCGGCCCAGGCCACGATCTTGACCGTGTCCTGCCCGGTGGCGGCCCCGAAGGCGTTGCGGAAGTGGGCCAGGTCGAGCTTGTGCTCGACCCGGGAGACGTCGACGCCCAGGGCGTCAGCGGCGGCGCGAAGGGCTTCGCCGAGGGTGCGACCTTCGGTGGTCACGGTGGGCTGGTCGGACATGTGGACTCTCCGGAGCGCGGCCTGCGCGCGGTGGCGTGGCTCAGTGACGGGCTCAAGCGCTCGGTGCAGTCTGCTTGAGCTGCTTGGAGTTGAAGTTGCGGTTGATGAGCCACTGCTGGAAGACGGTCAGCGCGATGTTGACGCAGAAGTAGAGCACCAGGCCCGAGGGGAAGCCAAACATCATGAAGGCGAAGACCAGGGGCATCAGCTTCATCATCTTGGCCTGGGTCGGGTCCATGCCCGGCGTCGGCATCATCTGCTGCTGGGCCAGGATCAGGACCGCGTACATGACGGGCAGGACGCCATAGGGGTCCGGCGCCGTCAGGTCCTTCAGGTACATGAAGCGGCTGGCGTACAGCTCGACGCTGTTGAGCATCACGCCGTACAGGGCGAACCAGACCGGCAGCTGGATCAAGGTGGGCAGGCAGCCGCCCATGGGGTTGACCCCGTTCTCCTTGAACAGCTTCATGGTCTCGGTGCTCTGCAGCTCCTTGTTGTCCTTGTACTTCGCCTGCAGCTCCTTGATGTGCGGCTGCAGGGCCTGCATCTTCTTGCTGCTCGTGAAGGCGGCCTGGGTCAGCGGGAAGAAGACGGCCTTCACCAGCAGCGTGAGCGCGATGATGCTCAGGCCCCAGTTCACGACCCCCTTCTGGGCAACCTTCAGCAAGAAGAGCAGCACCCGGGAGAAGAAGCCGAAGAAGCCGAACTCCACGGCCTCATCCAGGTCGTGGCCGAAGTGCTGGAGCAGGTCGAGGTCCTTGGGACCCACGAAGCCGTCGAAGCCGTAGGTGCGCAGCTCGCCAGCACCCAGCGCCTGGGTGTCGATGAGGAAGGCGCCCGTGCGGCCGTCGGCGAGGGTGTCGAAGACGACCGGCCCGGTGATGGCCTCGTCGGGGGCCAGGGCCGCCATGAAGTAGCGGTCGCCTGCGCCGAACCAGCTCACCGGGCCCTTGTAGTCCTTGACCTTCTCGGCCTCGACGTCGCTGAGCTTGCGCAGGTGCTCAATGTCCCCGTCGATGACGGCCTGGGGCCGGACGGAGTTGTCGAAGCGGCCCGAGCCGCCGCGCATGGAGTCAGCCACGCCGACCCAGACCTGGTCCACGGCCGGACCCGCCCGGTTGTCGAAGCTCACCTGGAGCTGCAGGTCGTGCGGGTCTTCGCCGGTGGTCCAGGTCTTGGTGATCACCAGGCCCGAGGGCAGGGTGCGGCGTGCCTGCCAGCTGCCCTCGCTCAGCTTCACGACTTGGTAGCCGCCGTCCAGGCCGGGGGCGCCAACACCCGCCAGGCCGAAGGCGCCGCCCTCCTCGGTCAGGATCCGCCGGGGCAGCTCACCGCCCGAGTAGGCCTGCCAGCCGCCGGGAGCGGCCTGGCCCTTGACCTTCTCCAGGGCCCAGGTCCACAGGGCGTGGGTGTCGGCCGCCTCGTGGTAGTCGATCAGGGTGAGGTCACCGATGCCACCGGTGGTCGAGCTCAGCGTGGCCCGCCAGGTCGTGGTGCCCAGGGTCTCGACGTGCAGGGGCACCTCGGACACCGCCGGCACCTCCGGCAGCGAAGTCTCGGCGCTGGCCGAGGTCTCGGCGGCCGGGTGCTCCGGTGTCGTCGTGCCCGCAGGAGCCTCGGCCACCGGCTGCTCGACGCCGTCCTCTGCCGGTGGGGCCTTCGGCACCAGGAAGGCCGACCACACGTAGTAGAGGACCATGATCAGCGCGATGGCCAGCAGGACCCTGCGGTCGTTGTCGCTACCCACGGTTCTCTCCGTCGTCCGCGTCTTCCAGGCGAGCCTGGGGGGGCGGCACCGGGTCGTCGCCACCCGGGTTGAATGGATGGCAGCGGATCAGGCGCCACGAGGCCAACATCGACCCACGCACCAGGCCGTGGACCTGGAGCGCCTGCACCGCGTACTGGCTGCACGTCGGCGTGAAGCGGCACATCGGGGGGGTCAAGGGCGAGATCAGCTTCTGGTAGCCGCGGATGGTCCACACCAGCGGGTCCGTCAGGTGCATCGAAACTTCGCTCACCGCAGCCGCCGGAAGGCGTGGCGGACCTGGGAGCGCAGGGCCGGAGCCCCCGCCTCAGCCGCGCTGTGTCGCGCGATGATCACCACGTCGACGCAGCCGCCGAGCGCGCCGCGCTCGTGCCGGATCGCCTCGCGCAGCCAGCGCTTGACCCGGTTGCGAACCACGGCTCCTCCCACCTTTCGGCTGACGGTCATGCCCACGCGGCTGGCGTCGTCCTGACCCGGCAGGAACAGGATGACGAGGTCCGCCTCGTGAACGCGGCGCCCCGTCTTCTGAACGTGCTGGTAGTCCCTGGAGCGACGCAGCCGGCTGGACCGAGGAAGGCTCAGCCCGGACGTCTTCAGGTCCGCTTGGTGCGAACCGTCGGGACGAGCCGCTGACGGCCCTTGGCCCGGCGACGGGACAGGACGTTGCGGCCGCCCGCCGTCTTCATGCGGGCCCGGAAGCCGTGGGTGCGCTTGCGCTTGATGTTGCTGGGCTGGTAGGTGCGCTTCATCGGTATCCTCCGCGGGCCTGGCCGATCCGGGGACGTCTCCTCGGGGCGGGCCAGCCGTCATGAGCCTGGGTTCTTGGGCCGGGTGGTTGGGCCGGGGTCGGGCACAAGCAGGCAGAAGGGTCGCCAGCAGGCCGACAGGCCGCTGCCCCTACTCCGTCCCGGGGTGAGGGTCAAGTCGGTCCGGCGACGGTCGGCCAGCAATCCACAGCTTGTCCACTGGTTCACCGGGGCTCAAGCGACCGGTCGGGGCTCAAGCGGTCGCTGAGGCCCCCTGAGGCTAGATCGTCCGCAAGTTTTCCATATTCTATCTTATCTACGGTAGAACCTGCTCAATTCAAACAAGCGCCTACGGCGTTGCTGGCACTTGCGGCGTTGCAACCGCCTTGTGGTCTCCGGCGGCCCGCGGTTACCCTGCCGACGGTCGTGGTCGCGACGCCGGGGCGTCGCCCGATCGTCACTTCAGGCTCATGCAGGGCTGGCGCTGTGCGAGGGGGTGTGTGCGTGCACCAGGTCTGGTCGGCAGTCCAGAAGTCGCTGCTTGAGCGTCTGGGACCCCAGAACTACGAGATCTGGATCGAGCCCATCTACCTGGGCCGACATGGCGCCGACTCCGTCCAGCTCTGGGTGCCCAACCGCTACTACATGGACTGGATCAAGGAGAACTACCTGCTCCTGATCACCGACGAGTTCGGCCGCCACGCCAACACCCGGGTCCGGGTCGAGTTCGGCTTCTCCGATGGCCCCCCAGCGACGACCGAGGACGGGGCCGAAGACGGCAGCGACGACGCGACCGAGACCGGGGCGGCCACCGTGCCCGCCCCGCGCCTGGCGCCCCCCATCCCCGGGGTGGCCATCGACAAGAGCTTCCACAACTTCGTCGTCGGCGCCTGCAACCAGTTCGCCCACGCGGCGGCCCAGGCCGTGGCCGAGTCGCCGGGCGAGCCCGCCTACAACCCGCTGTTCATCTACGGGGACACGGGCCTGGGCAAGACGCACCTGATGCACGCCATCGGCAACACCATGCGCGAGCGGGACGACGCCGTGCGCGTGGTCTACGTCACGGCCGAGCAGTTCACCAACGAGCTCATCGACGCCTTGCGCTACCGCCGCATGCCGGACTTCCGGGACAAGTACCGCAAGCACCCCGACATCCTGCTCATCGACGACGTCCAGTTCCTCAGCGGCAAGGACCGCACGCAAGAGGAGCTGTTCCACACCTTCGAGTACCTCAAGGAGCGGGGCAAGCAGATCGTCTTCACCGCCGACGTGCTGCCCCGGGAGATCACGGGCTTGGAGCCGCGGCTGCGCAGCCGCTGCGAGAGCGGCATGCTGGCCGACACCCAGCCGCCCGACGTCGAGACCATGCTGGCCATCTTGCGGCAGAAGGCCGAGGACGGGGGCCTGCAGATCAGCGGTGACCTGGCCCAGTGGATCGCCAACCGCGTCCGGGGCAGCATCCGCGAGCTCGAGGGCGTGCTCAACCGCCTGACGGCTCTCAGCCGCCTGCATGGCACGCGCCCAACCATCGACTTCGCTCGCGAGCACCTGGGTGGGATCCTGCCCGAGGCGCCCGCGGCCCCCACCGCCGACGAGATCATCCAGACCGTCGCCAGCTTCTACAGCATGAAGATCAGCGACCTCAAGGGCAGCCGCCGCCTCAAGCAGGTCGTGCGGCCCCGCCACGTCGCGATGTACCTGGTCCGCACTCGGACCGAGCTGTCCTTCCCCGAGATCGGGCGCACCTTCGGCGGCCGCGACCACGCCACCATCCAGCACGCCTGCAAGAAGGTGAAGGCCCTGCTGGTTCGCGACGCGGATCTGCGCAACACCATCGAGACCATCGAGCGCATGTTGGTCCGCTGAGCACGGGGGGCAGCCCTGTGAACTCTTCTGGACACCCTTGCGCCGCCGACCCTGACAGGCTGCGTCACAGCATCCGTCGATGGACCCAGCATGCGCTTGTGACGCCCCTTTTGGCCCCGTTCTGGGCCGCCGGGCACCGACGGGTAGGGCAACTTGTGCCCCAACAGCCTGTGGAAAACCATGTGGAGAATCGACGAAATCCTGTGGAACCACGACCCGCGGTCTGCGCATGGCTGGCCAGCTGGTCCACAGGCTCTGGGGAGCCCTCCGCTGCCGTCCCCAGGCGCGAGCGGTCCCTCCGTCGATCCATCCACAGCCGACCCTCCTCCAGGATCGGCCGGCCCGGCGGATCCCCGCCCTTGTCCACAGCGTGCACAGGCAACGACGATCGTCTACGGATCCAAAAGAACCCTGTTCTTCTCATCGTAGCCGTTGAGCGGTGGCAGCCCGAACGGCACCTTCTGGGGACCCGCTGGCCGGAATGGCGGGGAGGCATTGCCCCGGGGCTGCGGGGGCAGTACAGCTTGGTCGTCCAGGGATCCGCCAGGGTGGCCGGCCCGCAGCAGCGAGGGTGAGCAGCATGGACCTCTACATTGAGCGTGATGAGCTGATTCGGGGCCTGGGTCGCGTGCAGGGCATCGTCGAGCGTCGCCCGACCACCCAGGCGCTGTCCCACGTGCTGCTCCAGGCCCGGGACGGCGGCCTCACCCTGACCGCCACCGACACTGCCCTGGCCCTGGTCGCCGACTACCCGGCCCGGGTGGAAGAGCCCGGCGAGCTCTCGGTGGACGCCGCGCACTTCTTCCAGATCGCGCGCTCGCTGGCCGAGCCCACGGTGCACCTGCAGACCCAGCCCGGCAACCGCCTGGCCGTCCGCTGCGGCAGCGCCGAGTTCACCGTCGTCGGCATGTCCTCGGACGAGTTCCCGCCGCTGCCGACCCGCGACGATCGGGCGGCCCTGACCGTCGGTGGTGGCGATCTGCGGCGCCTCATCGAGGAGACGCTCATCAGCGTCAGCGTCGACGACAACCGCTACGGCCTCAACGGCGCCCACCTGGAGCAGGTGGAGAACGACCAGGGTGAGAGCCGCCTGCGGGTGGTTACCACCGACGGCAGCCGCCTGTCCCTGTCCGAAGCCAGGTTCGAGGGCGAGTTCGGCATGGGCCGCCGCATGCTGGTCCCCCGCAAGGCCCTGGGCGAGATCCGGAAGCTGGTCGAAGACGACACGCGCTCCTGGAAGATCGCCTTCGGCGAGCGCTCCGCGACCTTCAGCACCGACGGCCTGACCCTGATGGTGCGCCTCATCGACGGCGAGTTCCCGAACTACCGGCAGGTCCTGCCGGGCACGGTCCGCCGCACGGTGCGCGTGCCCCGGGAAGCCTTTTCGGCGGCGCTCAAGCGGGTGGCCATCGTCGCCAGCGACCGCAACCACTCGGTGCGCTTCGCCTTCGAGCCCGACCAGGTGGTGCTCACCGCCGACAACGTCGACCTGGGCAACGCCCGCGAGACCGTGCCGGCCGAGCTGGACGGCGAGCCGCTGTTCACCGGCTTCAACGTCCGCTACTTCCAGGACATCCTCGCTGCCACCCGTAGCGACGAGCTCCAGCTCGAGCTGGTCGACGTCCTGGAGCCTTGCATCGTGCGCATGCCTGAGCGGGACGACGCGCTGTTCGTGGTCATGCCGATGCGCCTGGACTGAGAGCCTGAGCTGCGGGCCTGAGCTGCGGGCCTGAGCTGCGGGCCTGAACCGAGAACCATGGGAGAGCGCAGGTGCGGCTGACCTCGCTCGCGGTTCGGGACTGGCGCAACCTCCACGCCGCCGAGCTGTGGACGGATGCCCGCTTCGTCGTGCTGCACGGCGACAACGCGCAGGGCAAGACCAACCTGCTCGAGGCCGTCTGGCTGCTGGCGACCCTGCGCAGCTTCCGCGAGGCGCGGCCAGCCCGCTGGGTACGCCAGGGTGCCAAGGCGGCGCGGATCCAGGCGGTGACCATCGGCGGCATGGGCACGCGGCGGCTGGACTGGCGGCTGGTCGGCGGGCAGCGTCGCCTGGCCATCGACGGGGCAGCGCCCAGCTCGCTGCTGCCCTGGTTCGACGCCTTGCGGGCCGTGCTCTTCTGCCCGGAGCACATCAGCATCGTGCGAGGGGAGCCCAGCGAGCGCCGGGCCTTCCTGGACCGCGCGGCCTTCACGGCCCGGCCGGAGTACCTGGACATCGCCCGGGACTACGCGCGGGCCGTGCGGCAGAAGGCCGCCCTGCTGCGTGAGGGGCGGGGCAGCCCGGCGCTGCTGGCTCCCTGGAACGCTCGGCTGGTCGACCTTGGCGCGCGCGTGGCCATGGCCCGCTGGCGGGTGCTGGCGGAGCTCCAGGGGCCCTTCCAGGCGCTGCATCGGCGTATCGCCGGTTCGGCCGAGGAGGTGGGCCACGTCACCCTGGCCATGCGCGGCCTGGGGGGAGAAGCCGAAGGCATCGAGGTCGTCCGGGCTCGCCTGGAGACGGCCCTGGGGCGGCACCAGGCCGACGAGCTGCGCCGTGGGCGGGTCCTGGTCGGACCGCACCGCGACGACGTGGTGATCACCGTCCAGGGGCGGCCGGCCCGGGCCTTCGCCAGCCAGGGCCAGGCCCGGTCCATCGTCCTGGCCCTCAAGCTGGCCGAGCTGGAGGCGGCCCGGCAGCGGGGCCAGTCGCCGCTGCTGCTGCTGGACGACCTCAGCGGCGAGCTGGATCGCGGCCGCATGCAGCGGCTGGTCGAGGTGCTGGGCGAGCTCGACAACCAGGTCTGGGTCACGACCACCGACGCCGCCTACCTGGGTCCCCTGCCCGCCGGGGCCGCGGTGCGCTGGCGGGTGAGCGAGGGACAGGTCTTTGGCGAGACGCCCCGACCGGCGGGTGCCGGCGCGGCCGCTGGGGAGGGAGGCGCGGAAGCACCCTCGGAAGGCCAGGAGCCGCCGGGTTCTGCCGGGCCTTGAGGAGGCCACTCCGGCGCGTTAGGGAGGGGGGTCTGCCGCCCTCGCCCGCCGTTTGCGCCTGCCGTTCCCTCCGCTGGCGTTCCCGCGTTCCCGCGTGCCGCGCCCCAGCTGGCGCCTCGCCTCTCCTACGGATCCGCGCCCATGTCCATGCCCCCCTTCGATGGTGAACCGACCCACCCCACGTCGGTCACCGAGGACCTGGATCGGTCGCTCCCGGCCGCCACCTCCGAGTACGACGCGTCGTCGATCACCGTCCTCGAGGGCAAGGACGCCGTCCGCAAGCGGCCGGCCATGTACATCGGCTCGACGGGGCCCAGCGGCCTGCATCACCTCGTCTACGAAGTGGTCGACAACAGCATCGATGAGGCCATGGCCGGCTTTTGCACCCACATCATCGTGGTGCTGCACGAGGACGGCTCCTGCAGCGTCGAAGACAACGGCCGCGGCATCCCCGTCGACATGCACATCGAGCAGGGACGCACCGCGGCAGAGGTCGCGCTGACCGTCCTGCACGCCGGCGGCAAGTTCAAGAAGGGCAGCTACCAGGTCTCCGGTGGCCTGCACGGCGTCGGCGTCTCCTGCGTGAACTTCCTGTCGGCCTGGCTGGTGCTGGACATCTGGCGCGGCGGGGGCTGGCATCACCAGCGCTACGTCGTGGGTGCTCCCGAGTTCCCGCTCACCAAGAAGGGCCCCAGCGACAAGCGCGGCACCCGCGTGCGCTTCCAGCCCGACCCCGACATCTTCAAGGAGACCGTCCAGCTCTCCTACGACATCTTGGCCCGGCGGCTCCAGGAGCTGTCCTTCCTCAACCCCGGCGTGACCATTAGCCTGCGGGATGAGCGGGACGAGCGCGAGGAGGTCTGGGTCTACTCCGGCGGCATCCGCTCCTTCGTTGAGCACCTCAACGAGGCCCGGACCCCCCTGCACCCCGAGCCCATCTACATCTCGGGCGGACGTGAAGGCGTAGAGGCCGAGGTCGCCTTGCAGTGGACCGGCGCCTACACCGAGACCCTGCTGAGCTTCGCCAACAACATCAACACGATCGAGGGCGGGACCCACGTCTCGGGCCTCAAGGCGGCGCTGACCCGGGCGGTCAACAACTACGCCCAGAGCAGCGGCCTGCTCAAGACGGCCAAGGGCGAGACCATCTCGGGCGACGACATCCGCGAGGGCCTGACCTGCGTGCTGGCCGTGCGGATCAGCGAGCCGCAGTTCGAGGGCCAGACCAAGACCAAGCTGGGCAACAGCGAGGTCAAGGGCCTGGTCGAGGGCATCGTGGTCGACCGGCTGGCCAGCTTCCTGGAAGAGAACCCCGCCGTGGCCAAGGCCATTGTCGGCAAGGCCATCGATTCGGCCCGCGCCCGGGACGCCGCCCGCAAGGCCCGCGACCTGGCCCGCCGCAAGAGCGCGCTGGAGGGCGGCGATCTGCCCGGCAAGCTGGCCGACTGCCAGGAGCGGGACCCCGCGCGCTGCGAGCTGTACCTGGTCGAGGGCGAGTCGGCCGGCGGCTCGGCCAAGCAGGGGCGCGACCGGCGGACCCAGGCGATCCTGCCGCTGCGCGGCAAGATCCTCAACGTCGAGAAGGCGCGCTTCGACCGCATGCTCTCGAACGAGGAGATCCGGACGATCATCAGCGCCCTGGGCACCAGCGTCGGGCCCGACTTCGACACCACCCGCCTGCGCTACAGCCGCATCATCATCATGACCGACGCCGACGTGGACGGCAGCCACATCCGCACCTTGCTCCTGACCTTCTTCTTCCGGCAGATGAAGGACCTGGTCATGGGCGGGCACCTCTACATTGCCCAGCCGCCGCTGTACAAGCTCAAGAAGGGCCGCAAGGAGACCTACATCAAGGACGAACCGGCCCTGGAGAGCTACCTGCTGGAGCATGGCGCCTCGGGCCTCACGGTGGTCCCCTCCCAGGCCGAGGCCCTCACCGGGGCCGAGCTGCTTGCGGCCATGGAGATCGTGCGCCGCTACGTCAGCGCGGTGGAGCGGGCCGGCCGTCGCGCCGTCCCGGCCGTCCGCGACGCCTGGTACGCCATGCGCGGCTACCGCCTGGACCTGTCGGTGCCGGCCGAGGCGGCCGCCGGGCTGGCCCAGCTCCGCGAGACCCTGGAGCACGTCGCCCCCGACCTGCACACGTCGGGCATCGAGCTGCAGGAGTTCCCCAGTGGCCTGGAGGACGGCAGCCTGGTCCACCGCGTGCGGGTCAAGAGCCTGGAGAACGGCGAGGAGCGCATCACCATCCTCACCGGCGTGGAGCCGTCGGGGGAGGCCTCGGGCGGCGAGCTGCTGGCCGAGGAGCTGCACACTGCCCTCCCGCTGCCCGTGCAGCTCGGGGACCGCTCACTGCACAGCTGGCGTCAGCTCCACGTCGAGATCATGGCCCAGGCCCGCCGCGGCTACGACATCCAGCGCTACAAGGGCCTCGGCGAGATGAACCCCGAGCAGCTCTGGGAGACCACCATGGACCCCACCCGCCGGACCCTCATGCAGGTCCAGGTCGATGACGTGGTCCAGGCCGATCACATCTTCAGCGTGCTCATGGGCGACGCCGTCGATCCGCGACGCAACTTCATCCAGGCCAACGCGCTGAACGTCCGCAACCTCGACATCTGAGCGAGGGTCCCCTGTCGCTTTCGGAGCTCGTCGACGCCCGCTTGGCTCTGGTCACCGGAAAGGGTGGCACGGGCAAGAGCACGCTGGCGGCGGCACTGGGCCGGCTGTCGGCGGAGCGTGGACGACGCGCCATCGTGGTGGAGATCGACGCCTTCCACTCGGCCATGCCGGGCTTGCTGGGGCGCACGCCCAAGTACGCGCCGCGCCCGGTGGCGCCGCGGCTGGACGTCTGCAACATCAGCTGGGAGGACGCGCTGGAAGAGTGGCTGGAGCACACGCTCCACGTCCAGCGCCTGGTCAAGCTCATCCTGCGCAACCGCATGGTCAGCCTGTTCCTGGACGCGACCCCCGGCGTGCGGGAGATCGTCGTGCTGTCCCGGGTGGCCACCCTCTGCGAGCAGTACGACCAGGTCATCGTCGACCTGCCGGCCAGCGGGCACGCCGTCGCCCTGCTCCAGGTGCCGTGGGTGGCGACCGACCTGCTCAGGACCGGGCCGATCCGCGAGCGGGCCCTGCACATCATCGAGCTGCTGGCCCGGCCCGACACCCGCCCGGCCATCGTGAGCCTGCCCGAAGAGATGGTGGTCAACGAGACCATCGAGCTGCGCGACCGGCTGGCGGCCGCGGCTCCGGTGCTGGCCCGACCGGTGCTGCTGCTCAACCGGGCCAGCGCCCCCAGCCTGTCGCAGGACGAGCGGGCGCTGCTGCGCCGGCTGAGCGAGCGGGTGCCGATCACCGCGCCGGCCGCTGAGCTGCTGCGGGCCGGTCGCTGGGAAGTCGACCTGGAGGGGGCCACGGCGCTGGCCCTGACCCGGCTGGCCGAGCTGGACCTGCCCCTGGTCCAGTTCCCGCGGCTGGGCTCGCTGGGCGGCCTGCAAGGCGGCCCCGAGGCCATCGTCCGCCAGATGTGCCGCGCCCTGGCCCGCCAGGTGGTCGGGGAGCCGGTTGCGGCCCTGGAGCTGGGCGAGCCCGAGGGCACTCCATGAGCGCCCTGTCCCCGCTGCTCGACCAGCGCCGCCTGGTGATCTGCGTCGGCTCCGGTGGTGTCGGCAAGACCACGGTGGCCGCGGCCCTGGGCCTGCAGGCGGCCCTCCAAGGGCGACGGGTGCTGGTGCTGACCATCGATCCGGCCCGCCGCCTCGCCAACAGCCTGGGCCTGCCCCGCTTCGGGAACACGGCCGTGCGCGTCGCGCTGCCCGAGCCGGGCGAGCCAGGGTCTGCCGAGCCTGGGGCTGCCGCGGCTGGCGCTGCCGCGGCTGGCGCCGCCGAGCCCGGCGAGCTGTGGGCCATGATGCTCGACCCCCACCGCACGATCCGCGACCTCATCGAGCGGGTGAGCCCGGACCGGGCCGCTGCGGACCGCATCCTGGGCAACCGCATCTTCCTGGCCATCGCCGACAGCATCGCCGGCAGCCAGGACTACATGGCCACCGAGATGCTCTACGACGTGGTCAGCTCGGGGGAGTGGGACCTGGTCGTGCTGGACACGCCGCCCGTCAAGAACGCCCTGGACTTCCTGGACGCGCCCGGCCGGCTGGCCCGCTTCACCGACCAGCAGATCATGAAGTGGTTCCTGGCCCCGCAAGAGGAGACCCGCGGCCTCAAGCACCTGCTGCTGGGCACGACCACCGTGGTCTTCCGCCTGCTCGGCTACGTCTTCGGCCGCGAGTTCCTGGACGAGCTCTCGGAGTTCTTCCAGGCCTTCCGCGACCTCTACGACGGCTTCCGCGAGCGCTCCGAGGCGGTCATCGCCCTGTTCCGCGACGCGGGGACCTCCTTCCTGGTGGTCTGCGCCCCGACCGCGACCTCGTTGGAGACCGCCCGCTTCTTCCTGGGGGAGCTGCGCGGCCGCGGCATGCCCTGCGATGGCCTGATCGCCAACCAGCGGCACGTCGTGGGGGCGGACGATCCCGATCCCGAGGCCCTGCTGGGCGCGCAGGCCCACGCCCTGGCCCAGGACCTGGCGCCACACACGGCCGAGACCCTGCTGGCCCGGCTGGGCTCGGCCGAGCGCCGGCTGCGGGAGCTGGCCCTGCTCGAAGAGCGGCGGCTGGGCGTCGTGCGCCAGGCCATGAGCGGCAACCAGTCCCTGTGGTCGGCGCCCCTGCTCGAGGGCGAGGTCCACGACGTGGCGGCCCTGATCCACCTGGGTCGCCTGCTGCTGTCCAGCGGCTGAGCCCTGCCCAGGCAGTTATCGTCCCCGCTGGAGGTCCCATGGTCCGGCTGCTCCTCGTGATGGTCGCCATCCTGTGGTCGATGCCGGCCCAGGCGCGGCGCCTGCCGCTGGACCCCGAGAACCGCGTCCACCTGGGCGTGGCGCTCACCGACAACACCTCCCTCAGCCTGACCGGCGGGCTGGACTCGCGCCTGACCCGCATGGTCTCGGTCGACGTGGGCGGCTTCGTCAGCCCGATCCCCCTGCCCGACTCCATCGTGCCCACCTCGGCCGACGGCAAGGACTACATCTTCCTGCGGCACGGCATCTACGTGACGCCGGGCTTCCGCGTCCCGCACCGCCAGCCCAAGGCCCTGCAGTGGGACGTCGTCGGGCGCTTCGGCTTCGCGGCGGTCTTCTCCAACGACGTGCACCCCGACAACAGCACGACCCCCAACGAGCGCTTCGTGACCGAAGCCAACCCCGCCTTCCTGGGGGGGCTCGAGGTCGATCTGCGTCACGAGCACGTCGGGCTGCGCCTGGCGCCGCGGGCCTTCTTCTCCCGGCCCTTCAGCCAGTTCGAGGGCCGGGACCTGGTGATGCTCCAGCCCCAATACGCCGCCGAGCTGTTCTACCAGTGGTAAGCGGCAGGGATGGCCGCACCCGCGCTCCGCACCCTGCGCCTGAGTGTCCTGGAGGGCGCCCTGGCCGCCGCCATGGTGGGCCTGGGTGAGTTCTGGTTCCTGGCCGACGGCGTGCGGCTAGGGGCCACGCCGCTCCAGCTCGCCCTGCTGGTGACCCTGCCCCAGCTCCTGGGCTCGCTCGGCTCGGTGGGGATGCTCTCGGCCCTGCGGCGGGCCCGCCACCGACGTCCCCGGGTCGTCGCCATGGTGCTGGGCCAGGCGGCGGTGTTGGGCCTGCTGGCGACCATGGCGGCCCTTCACCGGGCCTCGCCTTGGGCGCTGGTCGGCCTGGCCAGCGCCTACCAGGTCTTCGGACAGGCGGCGGGCAACGCCTGGTCCTCCTGGTTCGGCGACCTGGTGCCCTCCCGCATCCGGGGTCGCTACTTCGGCCGCCGCAACCGCTGGAGCCACGGCGTCACCTTTACGGCCCTGGTGTGCGCCGGCCTGCTGCTCCAGCGGGTGGAGCCCCAGGCGGCCGACGCCCTGGGCTCGGGCGGCCTGGGCTACGCGCTCATCTACGCGGTCGCGGCCCTGGCCCGGGTCGGCTCGGCAATGCTGCTGGTGCGCTCCTTCGAGCCGCCCTTCACCCCACCCTCCCGCAGCGACCGCCTGTCCAGCGTGCTGCGCGGGCCCGAGGGTCGGGCGCCCCGCGGCGTGGTCCTGGCCGGCGGCCTGATGCTGATGGCGGTCTGCGTGGGCTCGCCCTTCTTCGGCCCCTACATGCTCGGCTCGCTGCGCTTCTCGTACACGACCTACCTGGTGGCCCAGGGCTTCGTCGTCGGCGCCAAGGTGCTCGCCCTGCCCCTGTGGGGGCGCCTGGTGGATCGGGCCGGCCCTCGCCCGGTCTACCTGCTGGCGGCCCTGCTGGTCTCGGTGATCCCGCTGCCCTGGGTCTTCGCCCACGGCCTGCCCCTGGTGCTCGCGGCCCAGGCCCTGTCGGGCACCGCCTGGGCCGCCAACGAGGTCGGCCTGCTCTCGCTCACCCTGGCCGCCGCGCCGCCCCAGCGTCGCTCGGTGCTGCTGGCGGCCCAGAGCCTGTCCCACGGCGGCGCCCAGTTCCTGGGGGGCCTGCTCGGCACCGCGCTGCTCACCCTGCTGCCCGGCCGCTTCGCGACCCTCTTCCTGGCCAGCGCCGCGGCCCGACTTGCCGTGGCCCTGGTTCTGCCCCACCTGCTGGCGCCTGTGCCCCGGCGGGTCGCGCCGCCGCTCGGGGCCCGGGTCAGCGGTTGGCTGCCCCACGGCGGGCTGGTCCGGCGGCTGGTCTGGGGCGGGGAGGAGGACTGAGACAGCAGGCCGGTCAGCCCACCGGTGCCCGCAGCAGCACCAGGGGCGTGTCCGGATCGGAGAGGCCGGGGAACCAGAAGTCGCGCGTCACCTCCACAAAGCCCAGCTCCTCGTGCAGGCGCAGCGACGCCACGTTGTCGTGGTCGGTGAAGGTCCAGACCTCTGCCGTGCGCCCGGACAGCCAGTCCAGCCGGTCCACGGTCAGGTGGGTGCCCAGGCCCTGGCGTCGCCACGGCGGCAGCACGCTCAGCCCGATCAGGTACCAGCCCGCCGGCGCCGCGTTGGCCGGCGCTTCGGCGGGCGGTGCGAACCAGGCGACCCGGGACCAGGCGATGACCTGGCCCTGCGTCTCGGCCACCATCACCCGCAGCTGATCCGGCTCCTGCTCGTGCCGGTCCAGGACCCGGTCCAGGAAGGCCCGCAGGTCCTCGGGCGTCCGGCGCGCCCGGGCCTGGAGGACCTCGAAGATCCCGTCGCGGTCGGCGGGGGTGGCGCGGCGGAGGTGGATGGGGGAGGGCATGGGGTGGCCTGGCTTGGCGGGGGGGGCGGGGGGGGCGGGGGCACTAGCCTCCCAGCCGCTCACAGCGGTAGCTGCAGGCCCGCCGCAGCTTGTGCACCCGCCGCTCGTCGAAGGGCAGCGCCTCAATGCCTTCCAGCCAGCCAGGCGCCCGATCCACCAGCTCGTCCAGCACGCGCTCCACGGCACGCGGCGGCAGGCCGGCGGCGGCGCCCAGGGCCAGGAAGTCCTTGCGGCCGATGTCGTCGCGGTCCTTGCCGTTCAGGCGCAGCGCCAGGCTGTGGTCGCCGTAGGGGTGCGAGCTGGGCAGGTCGTAGGCCGGCGTGACCTCCCACTCGCCGTCGGGGGCACGGCGGACCGAGAAGTTCTTGGCGTGGGCGTCCCCGTTGCAGCTCAGGTAGGCGAAGGCGAGCTGGCGCAGCAGCTCGCGAGCCGACACCGCGGGGGCGCCGGTGACGGACGAGAGTCCCTGGACCACCTGCTCGGCGGACAGGCGGTACTTGTCGGCCGGGTAGCGGCCGAGCACCTGGCAGGCGTCCTCCTGGGCCAGGGCGCGCCACTGCCCGCCCTGGTGGACCCGGTCGAAGCGCTGCACCAGCAGCCCGGGCGTGCCCTCGGCGTCGTGGACCACCTCGGCCTCTGTCACGCGCAGGCCGCTGCTGCGGGCCGCCTCCAGGAAGAAGGCCTCGTTCTCTACCAGGTGGGGAAAGTCCGGCGGATTGAGCTTGAGGATGCAGGGCGCGCCGTGCAGGTGCACGGGCAGGGAGATCATGCCTCCCGAGACCTTGTCCTGGACGCCGGGCAGCCCCAGCCGGTCGGCCCCCTCCGGCCCCAGCACCCGGTTCATCAGGTCAGCGAAGCGCACGTCGTCGAGGCCCAGCGCTGGGGCCTCGACCGCCGGCGCGGTCCAGCCCACGGGCACAACCTGCACGTCACCGATCGCCTCGTGGCCAACGGCCAGCAGCAGGGCGAAGTCGTCGTCGGCCGAGGTCTTCAGCGCCCGCCGGATCGCGGTCAGGCGCCGTCCCTCGGGCAGCAGGCCAGCGAAGAAGGGGGGCACGGCACCGGCGAAGGCGAGCACGGGGGCCTGGCCCAGGGGCAGGGTCCAGGCCACGGCCGGCCCGTCGTAGTCGGCGTCATAAGCGAACTCAGAGCCGCCTGGTGTCCGGCGCAGGAGTCCGGCCCGCCGGCCGGCTTTGCGCACCTCGGCTTCCTCCACGAAGCGCAGCTCGGCCAGGGTCGCGCTCACTTGCGCTCCTCCGCGGGCTCGGCCACAAAGCCGCCCTTGCCCTGCCGCACCGCCAGCTCCAGGCCGAGCACCGCCAGCACGTCGAGCAGCTTGTCCAGCCGCAGGCTCTCCTTGCCGTTCTCCACGGTGTGCACGAAGCGGGTCGAGCACCCAGCCAAATCCGCCAGCTCGTCCTGGCGCAGGCCCAGGCGCAGGCGGCGGGCCCGGACCGCGGTGGCAAGGGCGGATGTTCGATCGTGCATGTTGGGGAGACGATGGGGCCGGGGGAGGTCGTTGTCAAGGTTTGGATGCACGAGCGTACACTGTTGCGGCGCGGCCGGGCGGAACGGGGGCGGGAGGCGTGCTGAACAGCACGATCGTGCATGTTGGCAGGCCGCTGCAGTGCGTCGGGCTACGCAGTCTCGATGGCGGCGAGGGCCTGCTCGGCGTCCGCGAAGCGGTTGCGGTCGCGGTAGCAGCCGGTCTGCCGCATCAGCGTGGCGGCGCGGTCGAGGGCTTCGCGGGCCGCGGGGGCGTCGAAGAGGGCGGAGTGGGCGAGCGAGAGGGCGATCAGGCACTCGATGATGCCGCAGGGATCGAGGGGTCGGTTGTGGTCGGGACGCAGGCGGTCGGTGAGCAAGCGCACGGCTTCCTGGACGCGGCCCTCGGCGACGAGGAGGAAGGCCTCGGGCTCGGCGGGGAGGCCGAGGGCGGCCCGCACGCGAAGGCGCTCGTCTTCGTGCTTGCGCGCCGTGGCGAGGTCGCCATGGGCGAGGGCGAGCCAGGTCAGGCGTGCCAGTGTCGCGTCCGCTCTGATCTGGTTCCGTCGGCGGAGGTCCAGGGCAGCGGAGAGGGTTCGGGCCGCGCTGGGAAGGTCACGGTTGCGGAGCTGGGCTTCGCCCTTGTAGTCCAGTCATTCGCCCGGTTCCAGGCATCGTCCGGCCAGTCGGGGTCGCTCCCGGCGATGGCGCCGGGGTAGTTTCCGCCGGACAATTGTACCCTTTGTTGAGTGGATTTCCGCTGGGCATTGGGAAGGTTGGCGGTCTGCAATCCGCGCGAACCGGCCTCGGTGAGCCGATGCTTGGCATCGTGGACATACCCTTGCTCTGCCAGGACCTGCACGAGGATTCGCTCGACCTGCTCCACAAATCTCGGATCTCCGTGTTGCTGCGCGGCCTCCAGGCTCTGCCGGGATCGTCTCTTCCACTCTGCTCTATTGCCCAGCGAGCTGGCCGCTTTCTCCATGTAGTCGTATGTCCACATGCGGCTCAGTGGGCTGGGGCGCCATGGGCCAGCTTCCATTGCAGCGTCGACCCGTTGACCCAGTTCCCAGACCCGACCGGCGAAGCCGAGCTCGACCAAACGTCTCGCCAAGTTCCTCCCCTGGTACACCCCCCTCGCCTCCGCCCCCATCCCCGCCCCCAGGTAGTGCTCCACCGCATCCAGCCAGGGCTGCAGCTCCTCCAGGCTCCGCGCCTTCATCGCCGAGCCGGCCCCCCCGCGGGTCCCCTGCCGCCGCCTTGGCCCAGCGCTCGTGCCCGCGCCGCCGGCCCTCGGGATCCAGCCAGCTCCCATAGGCCAGCTTCATCAGCGGGTGGGCCGTGACCTGCTTGGGCGGGCCGGGCAGCTGCTCGACCAGGCCCCAGCGCTCCAGCGGCGAGACGATCCGCTCCCAGACATCACCGCGACCAGGCACCTCGGGCGCCAGCACCCGGAAGTTGTCCTCCCCCACGGCCCGCGTGTGCAGGCTGAGCAGCTGCAGGAAGCGCTCCTGCTCCGGCGTCAGGTCAGCCCGGTGGGCGTCGACGATGTGCTGGACGCGCTCACCTTCACCGGTGCGCTTCCAGGCCGCCGCGTCCCCGATGATCGTGCCGACGTCACGGGCCGGGGTGTGTCGCCGGGCCAGCAGGCTGCCGGCGGCTCGCAGGCACAAGGGGTGCCCGCCCAGCAGGTCGGCGCAGTCGGCGCGCTCGTCCTCGCTCCCCTCTACGCCGAGGGCGGCGAGCAGGCGTGCCCCGTCGCCGCGGGACATGCGCTCCAGCGGCAGGTCCAGGTGGCCGATGGCGCCGGCCAGGTCGGTCAGCGGCACGCGGGTCGTGACCAAGGCGGCCGAGCGCTCCTGGTTGCACAGGTGGGACAGCAGCCGGGCCACCTCCTGGTGGCTGTCCCGCAGGTGCCCGAACTGCGGCTGGGCTCCATCGCCGGTGCGCTGGGCCACCTCCAGGCCGTCCAGCACCAGCATCACGGCGTGCTCGTCCAGGTAGCTGCTCAGCTCGGCGCGGAGCTGGGCGGCCCGCGCGGTGCCGGTGGCCTGGGTCCCGGCCGGCTGACCCAGGTAGCGGAGCACCTCCGCGAAGAAGGCGGCCGGATCGTCGCTCCTCGCCTCGTAGAAGCCGTACCAGACCACCGCCTCGAAGCGGGTGTGCTCCCGCACCTCCTTGACGACCTCCCGGGCCAGGCTGGACTTGCCCATGCCGCCGACGGCCCGCAAGGCGGTGACCGAGGCGCGCCTTCCGGTCAGCAAGTCCAGCTCGCCGCGCAGGATGACCCGCAGGCGCTGGACCTCCTCGTCCCGCCCGGTGAAGTCGTCGATGCGCAGCACGTCGTGTACGAAGTGCACCGTGGTTGGCGCCAGGGTCGGGCGGATCGCCGGCGGTGCCGTGGGGGCCACCACCGGCGCGTGGCGCAGGCCGGGCAGCTCGAAGTGAAAGACGCCGTCCGGGTCATCCAGGGCGACGTCCCGGTCCCGGTTCCAGCGGTGGTGGCCCGGCAGGTACTTGTAGAAGGCGACCTGGCCGGCTCCCGTCTGGAGGTCCACCTCGACCACGTTGAAGGAGTTGCGGCTGGTCTGGGACTCGAAGGCCGCACCCGCCGCCACGACGACGGCGCTGCCGGCGCCGGTGCGCACGAAGGCGGTCTCGGGATCGTGCAGGTGGCCGTGCAGCACCAGGTCGGCCTGGTTCAGCAGGCGCCGCTCGCACACCTTGTCGGCCGGCTGCATGCAGGCGAAGGGGGGGTGGAACAGGGCCAGGGTCAGGGCGGCGTCGGGATCGCGCTGCTTCAGGGCCCGCTCGACTTGCCACTGGGTCAGCGCCAGCGTGCGCTGGTCGTCGCCGTCGAAGCCGGCGAAGAGCACCGAGCTGAGCCCCAGCAGGTTCACCTTGAACGCCCGCGGGCTGCCGTCGGCGGCGGTCTTGTCCAGGCGCAGGGACTCGACCCAGTGGGCCGCGCTGCCGTCGTAGACCCGCCGGCCCATCCCCCGGTGGGCGAAGTCACCAAACTCCTCCAACGTGCTCATCAGCTCCGGGAAGACCGCGTCATCGGCCAGGATCTCGGTCATGCCCTCCTGCTATGTGTGTTCGTACCAGGCGCGGCGATGCCAGAACTTGATGTGGGCCCGGTCGAGGTCGTGGTTGCCGGGGACCAGGTACAGGCGCTCCTTGGCGATTCCGGTGGCCGCGCGCAGTCGCTCGCAGAAGACCTCGGCCACCGCGAAGTGCTCGCGCTTGCCAGACCGGGCCAGGTCGCCGGTGATCAGCACGAAGTCCAGGGGGCCTCCCGGCATCACCTGCTCGCCCACCGCCTGGACCCGGGAGGAGGTGACCAGGTCCTGCTCGAAGGCCTCGGCGGGTCGGCCGGCGCCCGCCCCCAGGTGCAGGTCGGACAGGTGCAACCAGCGCAGCTTCACGGCAACCCCCGGGGCTTCGGGCTCGACCAAGGCCCGCGAGTCTACTGCCTCTGCGCCAAGGCCGAGCGCTCGGGCCGGTCTCGCCCCTCGCCGGACGTGCCGAACTCGGAGGGTAGGGGCCTACCCCCTGACTTCGGCCTGTCAGACGTGCCGAACTCGGAGGATACGTGAGCATCCTCCGAGTTCGGGTGCTCTGACGTGCTGAACTCGGAGGATGAGGCCTTATCCTCCGAGTTCGGCCCATCAGACGTGCTGAACTTGGAGGATGGTGTCTCCCCCCCCGACTTCGGAGCGCCGGAGACGGTCCCGCGCCGGGGGGATGGGGACGGTGCGTTCCCTTGGCAGCGTAGCGTCCCTCCTCCTGCCGTAGGCGGGGGGAGGTGCCGATCCGAAGTCGGGCACCCGCGAGACAACCCTCCGGCGTTCGGCCGAACGAGGGGCCCGCGCCCCCCGCGCCCCCCGCGCCCTACAGCGCCCCGGCGGCCTTCTCCATCAGGGCCTGCAGGCGCTTGGCGAAGCCGTCGGCGTCCTCCAGGCGGCCCTCGCTGATCGCGGCGTGGTCCAGCAGCAGCCGGGCGAAGGGCTCCAGGCCCTCCTTGCCCTCGGCCGAGAGCCGGGCCAGGGTCTTGACCATGGGGTGCTCGGGGTTGAGCTCCAGCACCCGCTTGCTGGTCGGGACCTCCTGGTTGGCGGCCTTGAGGATGCGCTCCAGGTTGGCGCTCATGGCGCCCTCCTGGTTGACCAGCACGCTGGGGCTGTCGACCAGGCGCGTGGACAGGCGCACTCCGGCGACCTCCTGGCCCAGCAGCGCCTCCATCCAGGTGGCCAGGGGGCCGGCCTGCTCGCGGGCGGCCTTGGTGATCGGGTCCTCCTCCTCCTCCTTCTTCTCGCCCTCCAGCTCGTCGAGCTTGCCGTGGGCCACGCTCTTCAGGGGCACGCCGTCGAAGTCGGAGAGGTTCATGGTGACCCACTCGTCGACCGGGTCGTCGAGCAGCAGCACCTCCCAGCCCTTCTTCTTGAAGGCCTCCAGCAGGGGCGAGCGGGCGATGCGGTCCTTGTCGACGTCGGCGAGGTACCAGATGGCGTCCTGGCCATCGGCCATGGCGGCCTTGACCTGGGCCAGGCTGCGCCAGCGGTCGACCGAGTCAGTCAGCTCGCGGCTGGTCGTGGTCTTGAAGCGCAGCAGCGGGACCAGGCGGTCCTTGTCCTTGCCGTCACCCTCCTGGGTGACCTCGTGCAGGCCCTCCTTCAGGATGTGGCCCAGCTGCTCCCAGAAGGTGGCGTAGGCGCCGGCGTCTTCGGTGGTCAGCTCGGTCAGCCGCTCGAGCACCCGCTTGGTGAGCTGCTTCTTGATGATGCGCTGGGACTGCGTGAGCTGGAGCATCTCCCGGCTCATGTTCAGCTCCAGGTCGGGGCTGTCCACGACGCCGCTGACCCACCGCAGGTAGCGGGGCAGGAGCTGCTCGGCGCTGTCCAGGACCTTGACGCGCTTCTGGTAGAGCTTCAGGGCCGGCTTGAAGTCCATGCGGTCCATGGTCCAGGGCCGGCTCGACGGCACGAAGAGCACGGTGTCGAAGCTGGTGCTGCCCTCGACCCGCGCGTGCAGCCAGGCCACCGGCTCCTGCCAGTCACCCCCCAGGTGCCGGTACAGCGCCTGGTACTCCTCGGTCGTGACCTCGGCGGGATCGCGGCGCCACAGGGCCTGCTCCTGGTTGGCCCGCTCCTCGCCGACGACGACCGGCCAGGGCACGAAGTCGCTGTGCTTGCGCACGATCTCCCGCAGGCGGTCGAGGTCCAGGAAGTCCTCGGCGTCGTCCTTGAGGTGCAGGGTGATGCGCGTGCCCCGCGCCTGGCGGCTGCCGGGCTCCAGGGTGTAGCCGTCACCGCCCTCGCTCTCCCAGGTGATGGACTCGGCCGAGGGGTGGGCGGACAGGCTGTCGACGACGACGCGGTCGGCCACCATGAAGGCGGCGTAGAAGCCGACGCCGAACTGGCCGATCAGGCCGTCGACGGCCTCGGTCCCGCCTTGCTCCTTGCGGGCCTTCAGCAGTTCGCGGAAGGCCTTGGTGCCCGAGTGGGCGATGGTGCCCAGGTTCTTCTCGGCCTCGGCCGCGGACAGGCCGATGCCGTCGTCCTCGATGGTCAGCGTGCGGTCCGCAGCGTCGATGCTGATGCGGATGCCGGGCGCGTGGCCGTCGGGCGGGCTGGCCGGCCGCAGGGTCTCGTCGGACAGGCCCTCGAAGCGGGCGCGGTCCAGGGCGTCGCTGGCGTTGCTGACCAGCTCCCGCAGGAAGATCTCGCGGTCGCTGTACAGGCTGTGGGTGACCAGGTCGAGGATCTGGCGAACATCGGCCTGGAAGCTGTGGGTCGAGGCGGCAGGCTCGGTAGGGGTGGACATGTCCTTCTCCGTTCGAGGGTGTCGGCAGGGGGTGTCGGCAGGGGGGGAGCAGGCGGGGCCCGCTCAGTGAGGGGACAACACCGTGGAGAGCGCGTTGCGCAGCTCGGTGTCGTCGGCAGGGACCGCGCCCACGTGGGTGTAGACCAGGTGGCCGTCGGCGTCGTAGAGGAAGGTGGTGGGCAGGTTGTCGCTGTGGAAGGTCCGCCAGCTGCCGTCGCCGCTGTCCTGGGCCAGGGTCCAGTCCATGCCGCGGGCGATGGCGACGGCCTGGATCTTGGGGGTCTCGTCGTCGACGGCCACACCGACCATGTTGATGCCCTTGGGCCCCCACTCGTCGTGGATGGCCTTGAGCGAGGGCAGCTCACCCATGCAGGGCGGGCACCAGGTGGCCCACAGGTTCAGCAGCAGCGGCTTGCCCTTGTACTGCGAGAAGGGCACGGGCTTTCCGTTGACGCCCATGGGCGCGTAGTCCTGGGGCAGCTCCATGTAGGAGGAGGTCTGGCGTGCCGGCGAGGCCGGGGGCGCGGAAGCCGGGGCCGCAGACGACGGGGCCGCGGAAGCCGGGGCCGTGGAGGCCGCGCCAGCGCTCCCCGCGTCGGCGTTCCCGGTACTGGACGAGACCGCCGTGCCCGGCAGGGCGAGGGCGCCCATGGGCACCTGCCAGGCGACCAGCCCGCCGTTGGCGTCGCCGTTGGGGACGGCCAGGAGCACGCCCTTGCCCGAGCGGGCCAGGGCAGGGAAGCCGGCCGACTTGCGGGTGCCGGTGGGGGCGGCGCCGCTGGTCGCCCCCATGGTGCCGTCGGGGTGGATCCGCCGCAGGTCCAGCATGGCGGGACCGGGCTGGTCACCAGGAGCGCCGCTGCCCTCGACCCAGCTCACGACGGCCTCGTCCCCCACCACGGCCACGCCGACCCGGCCCACGGGGTGGCCGTTGTCGATGCGCCAGGCCGGCCCCAGCGTGTGGCCGCCGTCGCTGGAGAAGGCCACCTGCACCATGGGCTGCGGCGCCTCGGTGTACCAGGCCACCGCCAGCAGCCCGCCCTGGGCGTCGACCGCCGCGCCGTTGACCGGGCAGGTCGTGGTCTTCCAGCCGTCGGAGTGCACCGGCGTGGGGTCGAAGGCGTCGCCGGCGACCGGGGCCACGACGATGTCGCGGATCTCCTCGGCGCTGCGGTCCCGCCAGGCGACGATGGGCACGCCGTCGGCCGAGGTCGCCGCCGTGGCGCAGCAGTCGCAGACCCGCTCGTCCAACAGGACCTCGGGGCCGATCCGGTCGGTGATCCGGGCGCTGCGCAGCTCGGTGGGCCCGCCCTTGGGGGTGCGGCGCCCGTCCAGCCATATCACGCGGACCGCGTCGCCGTCTGGCACGGCCGAGACGAAGCCGTGCTCGGCGGCCACGCCGTCGGCGTGGACCAGGCCCAGGCGGGTCCAGGCGCCACCCTTGGGCGCGCGGCCCACGGCGACCCGGGTGGCGCCGGGGTGGGCGGGGTCGGTCTCGACCCAGGCAGCCACGCGGCTGCCGTCGGCCGAGGTGGCCAGGGTCGGCGGCTGGTCCCAGCTCGCGTCGATGTCGGCACCCTCGGCGATGGTCTCGGGCGCTCCCCAGGCCGTGCCGCTCCAGGTGGCGCTCACCAGCTTGTTGCCCGTCGGGCCCGGCTCCACCCACAGGGCGGTCACGCCGCCCTCGGATTCGCCGCCCTCGGATTCGCCGCCCTGGCTGATCAGCTTCGGCGCGACGGCGCCCTGGGCGGCCGGGGGATTGGCGGCCTGGGGGCGCTGTGCCGGCGCGGCTGCCGCGGGCACGGCGTCGCCACCAGCGCCCGGGGCAGCACCCGGGGCAGCGCTGGGCTTGGGAGACGAGGAGCAGGCGAGGCCAGCGGCGAGCAGCAGGGTGCAGAGAGGCGGCAACATCGGGGACTCCCGGAGGGGGTGGCGTCTAGCCGCTTGGCCCGGTCCGGGCCGCCATCCTGTGCACACGGCCGCGGCCCTCGGCCAGCCCTGGGCTCAGGGCGCGGCCAGGCTCCCGTCCTGGGCGACCTGCACAGCCGTGCCCGGGAAGTCTTCGTCCGACAGGGAGCGCACCAGGTCGATGGCGCGGCCCTCGGCGTCCTTGACGGGGATGCCCTCGCCCTGCTGGTGGGTCGGCAGCACCTTGCCCCCCACGAAGCGGCCGCCGCGGTCCATGCGGACGTCGAGCACCGCCCCGGTCGCCAGGTCGCCCGACAGGTTGAAGGGCCCATAGGTCGCGAAGTTGCCCAGGGAGTAGGCGATGAGCCGGTCCTTGTAGACCTCCAGGCCGCGCAGCACGTGGGGCCCGCTGCCCAGGACCAGGTCCGCCCCGGCGTCGACCACCAGGTGGGTGAAGGTCCGCAGGTCGCCGCGGTCCTCGCCGTAGAAGGTCTCGTCCCCCGGCGGCACGTGGGTGCGGGCGGAGCCCTCGGCCCCGCCGTGGAAGGCGACGATCACGATGTCGTGCGTGGCGGCCAGGCCCGAGACCAGGGCGACCGCGGTCTCGTGATCGTTGAGGTAGTGGCTGCTGCGGCTGGTGTGGAAGCCGATGAGCGCCACCTTCAGGCCGTTGACCGTCAGCTCCGCCACGTCGCCGGGGCGGCCGCTGTGGGCGATGCCCTGGGCGTCCAGCAGGGCCTCGGTGCGGTCGCGGCAGACGGCGCCGAAGTCGCCGGCGTGGTTGTTGGCCGTGCTCATCACGTCGAAGCCGGCGGCCTTGTAGCGCTCGGCGTAGCGGGCCGGCGAGCGAAAGGCGTAGCAGTGGCCGGCTGGGGTGTCGGGGCCGCACTTGCTGGTCTTGCCCGTGTCGCAGACCGGGCCCTCCAGGTTGCCGTAGGTCAGGTCGGCGTCGGACAGCCAGTCCGTCACGTCGGCGAAGGTCCCCACGGCGTCGTCGGGGGCCAGCAGGCCCGGCTGGCCGTCGGTGCCGATCATGCAGTCCCCCACGGCGCGCACCCGCAGCGTGGCCTCGGCCGGCGCGGTGCTCGTGAAGGTGGCCGGCGCCTGGGACCGGCTGGTGGCCAGGACCTGCTGCAGCTTGATCTGGTCCTGGGCCTGGGCCAGGTAGTCGTCCAGGCCCTCGCGCCCGGGATCCAGCGCCCGGACGCGGCTCCAGGCCGAGACCACGCCGGCCCAGTCGTCGCGGACCCAGCGGGCCCAGCCCAGCTCCCACTGGCAGTCGGCCTCGATGCTGGCGGCGGGGTGGCGGTCGACGCAGCGGCTCAGCGCGGTGGCGGCGCCGTCGACGTCCTTGGCGGCGAGGAGCTGCCGCCCCAGGTCGAGGTCGGCCGCAGCCTGCTCGCCCACGTCGGCGCGGGCCGGGCCCGACAGGACCAGCGCCAGGGTGAAAGCGAAGACACGGGCGGGGACAAAGGCGGGGACACGGGCGAAGACCACGTCGGCTCCGGGGCAGGAAGGCCGGCTTATCCGGACCTGGGACCCGCGGGCGGGGCGCGGAGGTCCAGGGGGAGCCGAGGGCCACGACGCGTTATGGAGCCGGGTCTGTCGCTTGGGTCCGCAGCCGGGCCCCGTGTCGGGTTCACCTCTGCGACCCCCTCGTCGGCCGCACGCCTGATCCTCCCTCGCTTCCTCGCTCGCGTCCCCGCCTGGAGCCTCCGTGTCCCAGCCTCCCGAAGAATTCGCCAAGACCCTGATGCCCATCGACATCGAAGACGAGATGCGATCCTCGTACCTCGACTACTCGATGTCGGTCATCATCGGCCGGGCGCTCCCCGACATTCGGGACGGCCTGAAGCCCGTCCACCGCCGCATCCTCTACGCCATGTGGCGCGAGGGCCTGCGGGCCAACAAGCGGTACAGCAAGTGCGCCGGCGTGGTCGGTGAGGTCCTCAAGAAGTACCACCCCCACGGCGACAGCGCCGTCTACGACGCCCTGGTCCGGCTGGCCCAGCCCTGGAACATGCGGCACCCCCTGGTCGACGGTCAGGGCAACTTCGGCAGCGTCGACGGCGACCCCGCGGCCGCCTACCGCTACACCGAAGCCCGCATGACTCGCCTGGCCGAGCTGCTGATCGGCGACGACATCGACAAGGAGACCGTCAACTTCGCGCCGAACTTCGACGGCACGGTGGACGAGCCGACGGTCCTGCCCTCGGCCTTCCCCAACCTGCTGGTCAACGGCAGCGACGGCATCGCGGTCGGCATGGCCACCAAGATCCCGCCCCACAACCTGGGTGAGATCATCAACGCCGCCGTGGCCCTGGTCGACGACCCCGAGATCGACATCGACGACCTGATGAAGCTCGTGCCGGGGCCGGACTTCCCCACCGCCGGCACCATCTACGGGCGCCAGGGCGTGCGCGACGCCTACGCCACCGGCCGCGGCCGCGTCGTCGTGCGCGGCAACGCCTTCTTCGAGGACATGGACAACGGCAAGAGCCGCATCGTCATCGACGAGCTGCCCTTCCAGGTCAACAAGGCCCGGCTGGTCGAAGACATCGCCACCCTGGTCAAGAACAAGAAGATCGACGGCATCACTGCCCTGCGCGACGAGTCGGACCGCACGGGCATGCGGGTGGTCATCGAGCTGCGCCGGGACGTCATGCCCGAGATCGTGCTCAACCACCTCTACAAGCACACGGCCCTGCAGAGCACCTTCGGCGTGATCATGTTGGCCATCGTGCACAACCGGCCCATGGTCCTGACCCTCAAGGAGATGCTGGAGCACTACATCCAGCACCGCCGCGACGTGGTCATCCGCCGGACCCGCTTCGACCTGCGCCAGGCCATGGCCCGGCTGCACATCGTCGAGGGCCTGCTCAAGGCCCTGGACCACATCGACCGGATCATCGAGATCATCCGGGCCAGCTCCACCGATGAGCAGGCGCGCACCGGGCTCATGACCGAGTTCGAGTTCAGCGAGGTGCAGGCCCAGGCCATCCTGGACATGCAGCTCAAGCGCCTGACCGGCTTGTCCCGGCAGAAGCTCCAGGACGAGCAGGCCGAGCTGCTGGCCCGGGTCACCCGCTACAAGGAGATCCTGGGCAGCGAGGTCGAGCTGCTGGGCGTCATCCGCGGCGAGCTGGTGGACATCAAGGACCGCTTCGCCGACGAGCGGCGGACCCGCTTCACCGACGACACCGGCGAGATGTCCATCCAGGACCTGATCGCCCCCGAGGACGCCGTCATCACGCTGTCCCTGGCCGGCTACATCAAGCGGACCAGCCAGCACGAGTACCAGGAGCAGCGGCGCGGCGGCTTCGGCAAGAAGGGCATGAACACGCGGGAAGAGGACTCGATCCAGGACATCTTCATCGCGAACACCCACAGCACGCTGCTGGTCTTCACGACCCACGGCTTCATGTTCGGGATCCCCGTCTGGCAGGTGCCCAAGGCCGGCCGCATCGCCCGCGGCACGCCCATCGTGAACCTGGTCAACCTGGAGCCCGAGGACGAGATCGCCGCGGTGCTGTCCATCGACGACTACACCGACGACCTGGACCTGGTCTTCTGCAGCCGCCAGGGCCTGGTCAAGCGGACCATGCTCTCGGAGTACAAGAACCTGCGCAGCAACGGCCTGCGGGCCTACGACTGCGCCGAGGGCGACGAGCTGCTCACGGTCATCAAGACCGCCACCGATCAGCACGTCTTCATCGCGACCCGCGGCGGCATGTCGATCCGCTTCCCCGGGCCCGACGTCCGCCACATGGGCCGCGTGGCGCGGGGCGTGCGCGGCATCAAGCTCAAGAAGGGCGACGAGATCGCCACGATGCGGGTGCTGGACGAGGACCCCGACAAGCTGCTGCTGACCGTCAGCGAGAACGGCTACGGCAAGCGGACCTCGCTCGAGGAGTACCGGATCCAGGGCCGCGGCGGCTCGGGCATCATCAACATGGTGGTCGACGAGCGCAACGGCAAGGTCGTGGGCAGCGTGCAGGTCGCCGAGAGTGACCGCGTCATGCTGATCACCGACACCGGCCGCGTGATCAAGATCCCCGTCGAGCACATCCGCGTCGTGGGTCGCTCGACCAAGGGCGTCACCTTGATGCGGGTCGAGGAGGACGAGCGCCTGGTCAGCCTGACGCGTATTCCCGAAGAGGAGGCCGACGACGCGGAGCTCGACGAGGTCCTGCAGAGCGATGACGACGGCACCGTTGATCCCGCCGAGCTGGCCGCCCTGGAGAGCGCCGAGGACGAGGGCGAGGAGTAGGCGCCGGGACCGGCCCCTCGAGCCCCTCTGGCCGGCAGCCCGCCCGCCTGCGGCCTCGCGATCTGCGTCGCGATGCGTCAGCGGGGTGTGTGCTGCGTTGCCTTGGGACGGTTCCACGTATAGCGTTCCACGCAATGGCCCTCCCCATCTCCTTTCGCCTGCTGTCGCGCCGCGAGCTCCGCTTCGCCACCCGTGGCGCCCTGGGCGTCGGGGCGGTCGGGTTGCTCGTGGCGGCCTTCTGGCTGAGCCCCTGGTCGCCGGGCGCGCTGGAGCACGCCGCCCAGCTCGCCGCCATGGGGGACACCGACCAGGCCATCGACGTCTACCTGGACGTGGCCAACGGCCCGGCCTTCGCCGGCACCCAGCGCGACGCGCGCTGGTCGGCGGCCTGGCTGGCCAGCGTGGACGACGGCGACCCCCAGCGGGCCCTGCTGCTGCTGCGTGACTACGCCACGCGCTACCCGGCCGATCCCCACGCCGCCCAGGCCTGGGAGCGGCTGGCCACCTTGTACCGGCTGCACATGCACGACCCCGTGCGGGCGGCCCAGGCCTGGGACCACGCGGCCGCGGTCTCGCTGTCCTCGCCCGACGCCCACCGCTGGAAGCTTGAGGCGGGCCTGGCGTGGATCGACGCCGAGCAGCCCGAGCGCGCCCTGGTCAGCCTCCGGGCCGCAGCCATCAACCCGGCTCAGGCCCCCGCCGCCTGGCTGGCCATGGGTCGCCTGCAGCTCTCGCAGGACCCGGCTGCCGCCTACGACGCCTACAGCAAGGCCCTGACCACCTCGGCCTGCGAGGCCGACGCCTCCCTGGCCCGCCTGGGCGTGGCCACCGCGCTGGAGTCCCTCGACAAGGTCGACCAGGCCCTGGCCGAGCTGGACGCGGGCGACCGGCAGGACCCCGCCTTGCAGCGGCGGCGGGCCCGCCTTCAGGCGCACGAGCGGAAATGATCCTCATCGCACTGAGCCTGGGGGCCTGCTGGCTGCCCAAGGGCGAGCACGTGGGCGACAGCGGCGGCGGGATCGTCGGCGCGGACGGCGGCGGGAGCGCCGACGGCGGCGGAGACGTGCCGGCCGGCTGTGAGCTGGGCGACATCGACCCCAGCGTCTTCCCCGCCATCAGCGGGGCCTGCCGCCCGCCCGAGCTCGTGACCGTGACCTGGGTGGCCGACGGCGACACCTTCAAGGTCGACTCCTCCCAGGGCGAGGAGACCATCCGCTTCATCGGCGTGAACACGCCGGAGACCGGCTACGGCACGACCTCGGTCGAGTGCTACGGCCTGGAAGCCAGCGCCTTCACCAAGGACCACTTCCCCGAGGGCACCTGCCTCTGGCTGAGCTTCGACCACGACTGCATCGACCCCTACGACCGCACCCTGGCCTACCTGTGGACCGGTCCGGGCGAGCAGGACATGTACCAGCGCCGCCTGCTCCAAGAAGGCTACGCCCGGGTGCTGACCATCGCCCCCGACGACCACTTCTCCGAGCTCTTCGGGCAGGACCAGGCCGCCGCCGAGGCCGCTGGCGTCGGGCTGTGGAGCGCCTGCGAGTAGGCGCGAATTGGGTGGAATTGGGTGTCAGGCGATGCGGTATGCGTTTTCGAAGAAAACGCATACCGCATCGCCTGACACCCGTTCGCCGCATGCCCCTTCGCCCCCGCTCCGCCCGGATTAGGTGGGCCGCCTCCCGGAGGCTGCCATGCTCGATCTCTCCCGCTCTCACGACCTGCTGGAGCGCGCCCGGCGCGTGATCCCCGGCGGGGTCAACTCCCCGGTGCGCGCCTTCGCGGCGGTCGGCGGCGAGCCCCCCTTCATGGCGCGTGGCGAGGGCCCCTGGCTCTTCGACGTCGATGGCCACCGCTACCTCGACCTCATCGGCTCCTGGGGCCCCCTGGTCCTGGGCCACGCCGACCCGGCGATCCTCGAAGAGGTCATCGAGGTCATGCGCAAGGGCACGAGCTTCGGCTGCCCGACCGAGGCCGAGGTGCTCTTCGCCGAGGAGCTGTGCGCGGCCCACCCGGCCCTGGAGCAGGTCCGCCTGTGCTCCAGCGGCAGCGAAGCGACCATGCACGCCATCCGGCTGGCCCGCGGCGCCACCGGACGTGACGTGATCGTGAAGCTCGACGGCTGCTACCACGGGGCTCACGACAGCGTCCTGGTCGCCGCCGGCTCGGGCGTCGCCACCTTCGCCCGCCCCGGCTCGCCGGGCATCCCCGCGGACGTGGCGGCCCTGACCCGCACCGCGCCCTACAACGACCTGGCCACGGTGGCCTCGCACCTGGAGCGCGGCGACGTCGCGGCCGTCATCCTGGAGCCCGTGGCCGGCAACATGGGCTGCATCGCCCCCCTGGATGGCTACCTCCAGGGCCTGCGCGACCTGACCCGCCAGCACGGCGCCCTGCTCATCATTGACGAGGTCATGACCGGCTTCCGGCTGGCCCGGGGCGGCGCCTGCGAGCGCTTCGGCGTCGACGCCGACCTGGTCTGCCTGGGCAAGATCGTCGGCGGCGGCATGCCCCTGGCGGCCTTCGGCGGCAAGGCCGCCTTCATGCAGCAGCTCTCGCCGGTCGGTCCGGTCTACCAGGGCGGCACCCTGTCGGGGAACCCCGTGGCCGTGGCGGCCGGTCGCGCGACCCTGCGTCGCCTCAGCCCTGCGGTCTACGCCCACCTCGAGCAGACCGGCGACACCATCGACGCCCGGATCCGGCCCGCCGTCGAGGCCCGCGGCCTGTCCATGGCCCGGGTCGGCTCCATGTTCACCATCTTCTTTCGCAGCGAGGTCCCGCAGAACTTCGAAGAGGTCAAGGGCTGCGATCTCGAGGCCTTCGGCCGCTTCCACCGCGCTGCCCTGGAGCAGGGGATCTACCTTCCCCCGAGCCAGTTCGAGGCCGCCTTCCTGCCGGCCATCCTGGGCACGGAGGAGGTGGACTTTCTCTGCGACGGTCTGCAGCGCGCCCTGCAGATCGTCGCCCCACTGTCAGCCTGAGCGCGGCCCCAGGCCGCATTGGACGGCTCGGGGGGCCTGTGATAGTGCCGGCGTCCTTCGCGCTCCCCTCTTTGCCGAAGCCCCTCGCCCTGGATGTCGGGATGCTGGATCCCGAGATGCTGCAGCGACTGGCCCGGGCGATGGCGGCAGCAGCCGAGCTGGCCCTCACGGTCCTCCTCGGCGTCGGCCTCGGGGCCTGGCTGGACTCCCGGCTCGGCACCGCCCCCATCCTCATCCTGCTCCTCGCCCTCGCCGGCCTCGTCATCGCCCTCGTCCGGCTGACGCGCTGGATGAAGACCACCGAGACCCCCGATGATTCCGACCCCTCGTAGCATCGCGACGAACGCCGCCGTCATCGGCTTGGTGCTCGCGGGCGTGGCGTGGGCGCTCGACGGGCCGCAGCTGGCCCTGGGGATCGCCGTCTCGGCGGCGGTGATGCTGGCCAACCTGGGGCTGTGGGTCGCCGGCATGCGGCGCGTCTTCGATGCCGTGCTGGCCGGTCAGGCCGCCACGGGCGCGACCTTCCTCATCGTCACCAAGATGGTGGGCCTTGGCTTCATCACCTGGGGCCTGGTCATCAACTTCCCGGTCGCCGCCGTCCTGCTGGGCGGATCGGTGGTCGTCCTGTCCATCCTCCTGCACGCCGCCCTGCTCACTGTCGTTGAGCTGGGCCATGCAAGGGAGGCCTGAGTGATCCACCTGTTGTTGCGGCTGTCGAGCTCGCTGGGCGGCTCCATCCTGGGCAGCCTGTCTTCGGGCAGCCTGTCTTCGGGCGGCCTGCTGCGCGTCTCCGAGGGCGAGAGCGGCAAGATGGCGTCCTGGTTCCAGCTCATCCCTGGCGTCTACGACGGCAAGATGATGAGCGTGGTCGGCCTGCACGACCACCAGGGCCACATCGCCGTCACCGTGCTCGGCTCCTGGCTGGTCTGCGGCCTGCTCGTCCTCATGGCGCTGGGCGCCCGCATGGGCCTCAACGCGGCCCGCGCCCAGGGCGGCACCCTGCAGTACGTGCCGGCCTCTGGCCTGAGCCTGCGGAACATCTTCGAGATCTTCGTCTTCTCGATCCGCAACCTCTCCAGCTCCATGCTGGACGCGCGGGACAGCCGCAAGTTCTTCCCGCTCTTCGGGGGGACCTTCGCCTACATCTTCCTGTGCAACCTCATGGGGGTGCTGCCCGGCATGCTCCCCCCCACCGAGAACGTCAGCAACAACTTCGCGATGTCGCTGGTCGTCCTGTTGACCTACCTGGCCGTCGGCTTCGGGCGCAACCCCGGACCCTTCGCCAAGCACCTCTTCGGGCCGGTGGTCTGGCTGGCGCCCCTCATTGGCGCCATCGAGCTGGTCGGCCTGCTCATCATCCGGCCGGGCTCGCTCTCGCTGCGCTTGATGGGCAACATCGTCGGCGACCACATGGTGCTGGGGATCATGAGCGACCTGACCAAGGCGTTCATCCCCACCATCTTCCTGGGGCTCGGGATCTTCGTGTCCTTCCTCCAGGCCTTCGTGTTCACCCTGCTCTCCATCATCTACATCTCGATGTCGATCGTTCACGACGACCACTGACCCTGCGGTCTCCGCACCCCTTTTCCCGAGATCAACCCTTCCTGGAGGATCAGATGAAGTCCAAGTTCACGACCGTGCTGCCTGTCCTGGTGACCCTGCTCATGGTGTCCAGCACCGCCTTCGCCGCGGACGGGGACCCCAACATCTGGAAGGGCTACGTCGGCATCGGCGCTGGCCTCGCCATCGGTATCGCCGCCCTCGGTGGCGCTCTCGGCCAGGGCCGCGCTGCCGCTGCCGCGCTCGAGGGCATCGCCCGGAACCCCCAGGCTTCCGGAAAGCTCTTCACCCCGATGATCATCGGCCTGGCGCTCATCGAGTCCCTGGTCATCTACGCGCTGGTCATCGGCTTCCAGCTCCAGGGCAAGTTCTAGCACCTCCCGGCCCGGCGCCGTGGCCTTGGCGCCGTGGCCTGGGCCGCGGCGCTGACTGAAAGCCTGACGCGGCCTCGTGCTCCCCTTGGGGAGGGCGGGGCCGCGTCGTCGTGTTGTGCTCCCGAGTACCGCGCTGCGGCGTCCAGGCTTGGACGTGGCGCGAAGGCTCAGGTAAAGCGCAGACATCGCCTCGGCCCGGCCGTGCCGCGAAGCCCCGCTCGCGCGGCCCCGTCCGCCTGGACGTCCTCGGAGGAACCATGATCCGCCCCATCCGCCCCCTCGTGCTGCTCGCCTTCGGACTGCTGAGCCCCGTCGCCCTGGCCAAGAAGAAGAAGGCCGCGCCCGAGGCCCCCAAGGTGGGCTGGTCCCGTGAGGAGGGCTGGGCCGGGGACTGCTACTACCCGCCCCAGTGGGACAGCCTGGACCAGATGACCCGCATGGACGCGCGCAACGCGGCCCTGGACGGCATGGAGTCCCAGTGGAAGGGCGATCGCAACGACGGCCTGTCCATCGACCCTGACAAGGTCACGGACGTCGACACCGTCCTGCTGGGTCGGCCCGAGAAGATCGAGGCGGTCTCGGTCCAGAACCTGGCCAAGTGCCAGGCCGTGATGTCCGGCCAGGCCAGCGCCAGCGACTGGTCGAGCTGGGTGCTGAGCCTGCCCGCTGCCCTGACCGAGGGCGAGTGCCAGCGGCCGCTGGACTACACCATGTTCGACTACCTGGACATCGGCGCGGGCTGGCAGCGCCCCCTGGGCATCTGCCAGGGCGAGACCATCCACATCACCGGCTCGGTCAAGGACCGGTACCGCCTGAGTGAGAAGGGCAATTGGATCAACGTCGAGGGCGACACCAGCGGGACCGTCGCCGGCACCGATCTGCCCTGCAACGAGGAGGGCTGCTTCCCCGGCCAGCTCATCATGCGGTTCCAGGCCGAGAGCGGTTGGGAGAAAGTGTATCCGGTGGGCGCCCGGCTGGCCTTCACGGCCCCGGAGCATGGCACGATCAGCTACCGGATCAACGACGACTCCTTCTTCGACAACTCCTGGTACAAGTCCAGGGGCATCGAGGACCACACTGCCATCGAGGTGTCGCCCGGCGCCGAGTGAGGTCCTCGGTACCGGATGAGGCCCCCCCAGGGAGACCGTGAACCGAACCCTCAAGCGCCTGGCCTTCAGCCTGGTTCCCCTGGTGGTCCTGCTCGGCGGCGCCGAGGCAGGCCTGCGTGCGGCCGACTGGCCGCGTGTGGACTCCAGCGCCTTCGCCCACAACCAGGTCTACTGGACGGCCGATCCCAACATGGAGTCGCAGGCGGTCCCCCACAAGGAGACCGGCGACACCTTCCTGGTGAGCACGGACGCCCACGGCCTGCGGGTACCGCGGCACCCCAGTGACAAGGCCCCGGGCATGCACCGGGTCATGGCCCTGGGCTGCTCCACCACCTACGGCTGGGGGGTCGACGACGCCCAGAGCTACCCGGCCCGCCTGGAGTCCCGGCTCAAGGCCGAGGGCCACGCCGACTGGGAAGTCATCAACGGTGGCCAGCCCGGCTACACGAGCTTCCAGGGCTTGTGGCTGTGGGACACCGTGCTCAAGGACTACCACCCTGACGTGGTGCTCATCGGGTACATCGTGCAGGACGCCCGCAAGGCCGCCTACACCGACAAGAGCCAGGCCGTGCTCCAGGGCGACGCGCGCTTCCTCAAGACGCACCTGCTGTACCAGGCCAAGACCTACCTGGCCCTGCGCTCGCTGCTGGGCTCGGTCCAGATCCGGGCCAAGGAGCGGCCGGTCGGGGACGAGGGCGGGGTCTACCGCGTGCCGCCCGCCGACTACGCCGACAACCTGCGGGCCCTGGTCAAGGACGTGGTTGCCGTGGGCGCCGTGCCCGTGCTCTTCGGCTACCCCCTGGAGCGCGAGGGCTACACCACCCAGCACCGCGCGATCCTGCGGGCCGCCAGCGAGGAGCTGGGTGTGCGAGACTTCGACCCCCAGGCGCAAATGGAGGAAGCCTCCCGACGCCAGACCCTGTACTTCGAGCGGGATCGCGGCCACGCGAACGCGCGGGGCAACGACCTGATCTCCAAGTGGGTCGCCGACTACCTGGAGCGGGAAGGTCTGCTGGGTCCCGGTCTGCTGGGTCCCGGTCTGCCGGGTCCTGATCTGCCAGGTACCAAGGAGTGAACCCCTGATGCTTCGCGACAGCACCCTGGTCCTGCTGACCCTCAACGAGATCGACGGCTTGCGCGCCCTGTGGGACCGCCTGCCCGTGCACCGCTTCGCCCGGACCGTGGCCGTGGACGGCGGCTCGACCGATGGCACGCGTGCCTTCCTGACCGAGCGCGGCATCCCCATCCTGGACCAGCCCCTGCCCGGTCGCGGGGTCGCCTTCCGCGTCGCGGCCGAGGCCACCGACACCGATCGCCTGGTCTTCTACTCGCCGGACGGCAACGAGGATCCCGACGACATCGAGCGCCTGGACGAGCTGGTGGCCGGCGGTGCCCGGCTGGCCATCGCCAGCCGCTTCGCCCGTGGCTCGAAGAACGAGGAGCAGGACGCCATCCGCGCTCGGGCCCGGGTCAACCAGGTCCTGACCTGGATGGCGAACCGCCTGTTCAACGGCGGGCCCTTCGTGACCGACACCATCAACGGCTTCCGCGCCCTGCGCCGGGCCGACCTGCTGGCCCTGGACACGACGGTCAAGCGCTTTCCCATCGAGTACCAGATCAGCATCCGCGCCATGAAGCGGGGCTGGCCCATCTCCGAGCTGCCCACCATCGAGACCCCTCGGGCCGGCGGCGAGAGCAAGGCCCTGTCGTGGCCGGTGGGCAAGGACCACATCAAGGTGCTGCTCACCGAGCTGCCCGGGGCCCGCGCCCTGTCGGGCGAAGCGTGAGCCGCCGGGCGGCCCTGGACGCCTGGGCCGCGCGGGGGCTGGACCTGGAGGCGCTCGTCGGGCGCTGGCTGGATCCGGGGACCCTGGCGGTGCCGACCGACACGCTGCCCCTGGCCGTGGCGCCCTTCGGCGTGATCGAGGTGGCCGAGGCCATCGCGTCCCTGCTCGAGGGCCGGCTGACCATGGGGGACCGGGTCCGCGCCTTCGAGGAGGCCTGGGCCGCCGCTGTGGGCGTGCCCCACGCCGTCATGGTGAACTCGGGCTCCAGCGCCCTGCTGGTGATGCTCACGGCCCTGGTGCAGACCGGGCGGCTGCGCCCCGGCCAAGAGGTCGTGGTGCCGGCCGTGGGCTGGTCGACCAGCCTGTTCTCGGTGGCCCAGGCGGGGCTGCGGCCGGTCCTGGTCGACGTCGATCCAGACAGCCTGTGCCTGGAGGGCGAGCACGACCGCCCGGTGCTGGCCTTGCACCTGCTGGGCTGCCCCTCGCGGGCGACCGGGCCCCTGGTCATCGAGGACGCCTGCGGTGCCCACGGCGCCATGGTGGGCGAACGCCGGGTCGGCAGCCTGGGCGTGGCCGCGGCCTTCAGCTTCTTCTTCAGCCACCACCTGACCACCGGAGAGGGCGGGGCCATCACCACGGCCGACCGCGAGCTGGCCGATGCCATGCGCTCCATCCGGGCCCACGGCTGGACCCGCGAGCGCAGCGACCGCGCGGCGCTGGAGGCGGCCCACCCCGACGTGGACCCGCGCTTCCTCTTCGTGGAGCCCGGCTACAACCTGCGCCCCACCGAGGTCGCCGGCGCCTTCGGGATCCACCAGGTGCCGCGGCTGGAGGGCTACGTCGCGCGCCGCAACGAGAACCACCAGGCCTGGTGTGCCGCCGTGACCGAGCTGGGCCTGCCCCTGCGGGTCTTCCCCCAGCTGCCCGGCACGCGCCACGCGGCCTTCGCCTTCCCGCTGCTGCTGGACGCCGACGCGCCGCTGGATCGCGCCGAGCTGTGCCGGCGGCTCGAGGCCCGCGGCGTCCAGACCCGGCCCATCTCGGGCAGCAACCTGGCCCGGCAGCCCGCCTTTGCGCAGGTCCCCGGGGCGCGGGTCGAGGGCCCGCTGCCCGTCGCCGACGCCGTCCACGAGCGCGGCCTCTTCGTCGGCCAGAGCCACGCCTTCGACGAGCGTCACGCCGCCATCCTCCTCGACGCGCTGGGTGCTGCCTTCGTGTGCTAGGCTGCGCGCCCCTTCCCTGGTGCGCGCGGCTTCCCGAGGGCTTTCGGGGCCCCCCTGTCGGTCACGCACCCAGGTCGCGCCTTCGCTCCCCGTTGCCCCGACCGCCGGATCCCCATGCGCTTCGTCGTCACCGGAGGTGCCGGCTACATCGGAACCGTCCTGGCCCCTCGCCTGCTCGCGGCGGGCCACCAGGTCCACGTCGTCGACAACCTGATGTGGGGCGCGGCGCCCATGTTGCCGCTGTTCTTCCACCGCGGCTTCAGCTTCGCCGAGGTCGACATCACCGACCGGGCGGCCCTGGCCCCGCAGCTGCGGGGCGCGGACGTCGTCGTGCACCTGGCGGCCCTGGTCGGCTACCCGCTGTGCAAGAAGATGCCCCGCCAGGCGGTGGAGGTGAACCTGGAGGGCTCCCGCAACGTGCTGGAGCTGGCCCCGGACGACGCGCGGCTGGTCTACGCCTCCACCGGCTCCAACTACGGGGAGGTCGTCGGCGTCTGCACCGAGGACACGCCCCTGAACCCGCTGTCGCTCTACGGCGAGACCAAGACCGGGGCCGAGCAGCTCTTCATGGAGCGGCCCGGCAGCGTCTCGCTGCGCTTCGCCACGGCCTTCGGCATCGGGCCCCGGCTGCGCCTGGACCTGATGATCAACGACTTCGCCTACCAGGCGATCCACAACCGCTTCATGGTCATCTACGAGAAGCACTTCCGGCGGACCTTCATCCACGTCCAGGACATCGCCCGCGCCATCCAGCACATGTCCGAGATCCCCGGCCCGCTGAAGCACCGGGTCTACAACGTGGGCCACGAGTCGCTGAACTACACCAAGGCCGAGATCGTCAGCCTGCTCCAGCAGCGGCTGGACTTCCTGGTGCACTTCGCGGAGATCGGCACCGACGAGGACAAGCGCGACTACGAGGTCAGCTACGCCCGGGTGCGAGAGGCGGGCTTCGAGACCGAGGTCGACATCGACCGCGGCCTGGGCGAGATCATCAGCGCGCTGCGCACGATGCGCGTCCGCAACCCCTACAGCAACGTCTGAGGGCATCGTCGTGGAGCTGACCGGCGTCCGAGCACTGGTGACGGGGGGGCGCGGCTTCCTGGGGCGCCACGTCGTGCGGGCGCTGGAGGCGGCCGGGGCCCAGGTGCAGGCCGTGGGCAGCGCCCAGGCGGATCTGCGTGATCGGGACGCCACCCAGGCCCTCTTCGCCCGGCTGCAGCCCCAGCTGGTGCTGCACTGCGCGGTCCAGGGCGGGGGCATCGGCTGGATGCGGGACCACCCCGTCGAGAGCGGCCGCGACAACGCCCTGATCAACGTGCACGCCCTGGAAGCGGCCTGGCGCTGCGGGGCCCGGGTCTTCGTGGGCGTCTCCTCGGCCTGCGCCTACCCGCGCACGCCGCGCACCATCCCCTTCCCCGAGTCGGAGCTGTGGGAGGGCCGGCCCGAGCCGACCAATGACAGCTACGCCCAGAGCAAGCGGCTGATGATGTCCCTGGGTGAGGCCTACACCCAGCAGCACGGCCTGCGCTGCGCCTTCCCGATGTTGGCCAACCTGTACGGCCCGGGCGACCACCTGTCGCCGGAGCGGGCCCACGTGGTCGCGGCCTTGATCCAGCGCTGCCTGGAGCAGCCCGAGGAGCTGGTGGTCTGGGGCACCGGGCGGGCGACGCGCGAGCACCTCTTCGTCGAGGACGCAGCCCAGGGCGTGCTGGCCTGCGCCCGGGCGGCCATGGCGGGGCAGGACCTGGGGCCCATCAACCTGGGCACAGGAGAGGAGGTCGCCGTGGCCGAGCTGTCCCAGGCGGTCGCGCGGGCCTGCGGCTACACCGGGCCCATCCGCTTCGACGACAGCAAGCCCGACGGCCAGCCGCGCAAGTGCCTGGACGTGGCGCGCTTCACCCGGGAGCTGGGCTGGCAGGCGCCGACCTCGCTCGACCTGGGCCTGGCCCGGACGGTGGCCTGGTACCGCGCGGCGCGGACCGCGGTGGGCGTATGAGCGGGCCGCAGGCTCGGCGGGCCGGCCTGCTGGGCACCTGCCTGCTGAGCACCTGCCTGCTGAGCACCTGCCTGCTGAGCACCTGCCTGCTGAGCACCCTGCTGGCCGGCTGCCTGGAGCAGACCACGGGGGAGAGCAAGCCCCTGGACCCCCGCTTCGTCGAGCAGACCGGTGGGGGTGAGGGCGGGGACGGCGTGGCCCTGTCCGGGCCGACCGTGACCGTGCGGGGCACCGTCACGGCGCCCTCGGACGCGGCCGTCGACATCGACCTGAGCGTGGAGGACAGCAGCGCCCCCGGCGGGCTGCGCCGGCTGGGCAAGGTGCTGCTCGACCAGCCGGGCCCCTTCGAGCTCAAGGTGCCGGCCGCCACCGCCGCGGTCCGCCTCGCCCTCTTCCAGGACGGCACCGGGGACGGCCCCTCGGCCGACGACGCCTACGCCCTGCTGCCCATGGACACCCAGACCCAGGACATCGACGCCGGCATCCTGGCCCTGGTCGTCGGGGCCTGGCAGCCGCCCACCCACACCTCCGCCGCGCCCGGCGCCCCGGGTGGCAGCCCCGTGCTCGGCGCTCCGCCGGTCCCCAGCAGCGAGACCCCCGCCGGGCCGACCAACCCGACCGGGCCCGCGCAGCCGGCCGAGCCGCTGGGCGCCCCCCCCTTCGCCGCCGTGGAGGGCCCCCTCGTCACGCTGCGGGGCCGGATCGCCGGGGGCGTGGATCAGCCGGTGCAGCTCGACCTCACCCTGCCCGGCCCGCCGCCCGTCGCCGGCCACCTGCGCCTGTCGGGCCCCGGGGACTTCGCCGTCGATGTGCCGCGCAGCGCTGGCGCCGTCTCGGTGCGCGCCTGGCAGGACCTGGCCCAGGACGGGCGCAGCCCCGACGACCCGGTCGCCTCGACCACGGTGCAGGTCGGCGAGCTGGACGTGGACGGCGTCGACCTGGCGCTGGCCTCGGGCGACGCGCCTGCGCCGCCTCCCACCGCCCCTCCCAGCGCCCCGCCGGTGGGCTCGCCGGGCACCCCGCCGGGCGCCGGCCCCCCTGGTGCTGCAGCCTCGGGTCCCGCAGCGGCGGGTGCCACGCAGGGCGGCGCCGGCGCCGGGCCCTTCGACGACTTCGCGGGCCCCACCGTGGTCCTGCACGGGACCGTCAGCTCCAGCCTCGCCCTGCCGGTGCACGTGGATCTGCGCCAGCCCGATCCCCAGGCCGAGGGCGGCGTGCGCGACGTGGGCAAGGTGCTGCTGGCCGGGCCGGGGGACTTCGCCATCAAGGTGCCCCGCGGCTTTGGCGACCTGCGCCTGGAGGGCTTCCAGGACCCCGATGGAAACGGCCCCGGCGCCACCGATCCCTGGGGCGTGGCCCTGGTCGACGTGGCCAAAGAGGACGTGAGCGATGTGCGCCTGATGCTGGTCGCCGGCGGCCGCGGGACCGGCGCCGCCCACCACGACGTGGCCCACCATGACGCCGTCGCCGGCGCGCCCGTGCCCATCGACCTCAGCGACGTGGACGAGCCGGTGGATCCTGGTGGGGTCGGCCCCTTCGCCAACTTCCAGGGCGCCCGGGTCAAGCTGCGGGGCACGGTGAAGGCCCAGGGCGATGGTCCGGTCGACCTCGATCTGTGGGTCGAGGACCCGGCCGCCCCCGGCGGCATGCGCAACCAGGGCAAGGTCGTCCTGGTGTCGCCGGGCTCCTTTGTGCTCCGCGTGCCCAAGGACGCCGGCCGCATGGCCATCGAGGCCTACCAGGACGTGGACGCCGACGGCCCCACCGAGACCGACGCCTTCGCCCGCCTGGAGCTGAAGGTCGGCGCCGCGGACCTGGACGACCTGGCCCTGGCCCTGGTCGCCACCGGCGCGCGGGGGGCGGGCGTCGGCGGGGGCGGGGGGGGCGGGCAGGCGCCGCCCGCCGACGATGTGGCGCCCTTCTCCACGGCGACCGGGGCGCGGGTCCACCTAGCGGGACGGGTCCGGGGTACCCACGCCGACGCGGTCACCATCGACGTGCGGGTGCCCGACTCGGCCTCGCCCGGCGGTGTGCGCCAGGAGGGCCGCGTGCACCTGGCCGCGCCCGGCGCCTTCGCCCTGGAGATCCCCGTGGGCCTGGGCACCCTGGAGCTGGAGGCCTTCCAGGACACCGACGCCAACGGCCCCGACGACGACGATCCCTACGGGCGGGTCCGGCTCGACGTGGGCGAGGCCGATCTCCAGACCGAGGTGGAGCTGGTGGACGGGGGACGCGCCCTGCTGGCCGCGGCGGGCGCGCCGGGGGGCGGCCCGGTTGCCGGCGGCGCTGGCACGGAGACCGACGCCTTCCCCGCCTACCAGGGCGAGCGGGTCACGGTCTCGGGCACCCTGCACTACAGCGGTGAGGGTGTGGTCGACGTCGACCTCTTCAAGACGGACCCGACGGCCCCCGGGGGGCGGTCCATCGCCGGCAAGCTCAAGCTGCCCCCTGGCGACTACCACTTCACCGCGCCGCGGGACTTCGGGCCGCTGGAGCTGGAGGCCTTCGTCGATGTCGACACCAACGGCCCCTCGGCCGGGGATCCCGTGGGGCGCTACGCGGGGAACCCGTTGACGATTGGCAGCGAGGACGTGGGCGGGGTCGACATCACCATCACAGGGGGCTGAGGCGCGCCGAGGTGCTACGCTGCCCTGACAGTCGCTGCAGCGGGCCCGCCCGGGGCCGCGCCCCCCTGTGGAGGATGGACCGATGGTTGCAAGCCTGGCATTGGCCGGCGCCCTGGTGACCAGCACCGCGGCCTTCGGACAGTCGGCCGACACGGCGGTCGACGTCGAGCTCTTCCGGCCCCACCCCGACGCCTACGGCTACCTGTCCATGCCGGGGGCCTCGACCCTGGGCCACTTGCAGGTCGGCGCTTCGATCTGGGGCTTCTACGAGAACGACCCGGTCCTGCTCCAGGTCAACGGCGAGCGGCTGTCGCCGGCCGCGGTGGTCGTGACGGGGGACAAGGGCGACGGGGTCATCGACAACCGCTTCGCCGGCAACGTCCAGGTCGGCATGGGCCTGAGCCGCTACTTCTCCTTCGTCCTCGACATGCCGCTCATCCTCTTCCAGGACGGCTACGACCTGAACTCGCTGGACAACCCGCTCCAGCCGCCGGCCGCCCTCATCGCCTCCAGCCCCGGCGACCTGCGCCTGCAGCCCAAGGTCGTCATCCTCGATCGCGACCGCCTGCCCGTGGGCATGGCCATCGTGGCCCCCGTGGGCCTGCCGACCGGCAACGGCGGCTCCTTCCTGGGAGAGGGAGCGGTCACCGTCGAGCCGGGCGTGGTCTTCGAGCTGTCGGACGGCTCGATCCACAGCCGCGCCTACACCGTGCGCTTCGCCGTCCACGGTGGCTACCGGGTGCGCGCGCCCGCCCTGCTGCGCGACCTCACCATCGGAAACGAGGTCGTCTACGGCGCGGCCATCGGCTTCCACCCGGCCGATCCCATCGAGATCATGGGCGAGTTCCACGGCTCCAGCTCCGGCAGCCAGGCGGCCCAGAACCCGGCCGAGGCCCTGGGCGGCATCAAGCTGCTGCTGGGGCGCTTCGCGTCCATCAACCTGGGCGGCGGCGTCGGCGTGCTCTCGGGCGTCGGCTCCCCGGACTACCGCGTGCTGGCCGGCGTCTCCGTCGCCCCCTCCTTCGACCCCAACAGCCGGGACCAGGACAAGGACGGCATCGTCGACGCCCTGGACCAGTGCCCCAAGGACCCAGAGGACCTGGACTCCTGGCGGGACGAGGACGGCTGCCCCGAGGCCGACAACGACAACGACGGGCTGCTCGATGCCGAGGACCGCTGTCCCAACGACGCCGAGGACCTGGACAAGTGGCAGGACGACGACGGCTGTCCGGACCCCGATAACGACAAGGACGGGATCCTGGACGTGGCGGACCGCTGTCCGATGGATCCCGAGAACGCCAACGGGTACCAGGACGACGACGGCTGTCCGGACGAGCCGCCCAAGGAAGACACCGACGGCGACGGGTACAAGGACGACATCGATCGCTGCCCCTACGACGCCGAGGACTTCGACAACTTCCAGGACGAGGACGGCTGCCCCGAGCCGGACAATGACAACGACGGCATCCTGGACGGCGTGGACCAGTGCCCGCTGGACCGCGAGGTCTTCAACGGCATCGACGACACCGACGGCTGCCCCGATGAGGGTCGGGTCGTGGTGCAGGCCGAGCGCATCGAGATCAAGGACCGGATCTACTTCGACACGAGCAAGGCCACGATCAAGCCGGTCTCCTTCAGCCTGCTCGACGAGATCGCCGCGGTGGTCTCCGCCAACCCGCAGCTCAAGAAGATCCGCATCGAGGGCCACACCGACAGCGACGGCGGCGATCTGTACAACCTGAAGCTGTCCCAGTCGCGCGCCGAGTCCGTGCGGGCCGCGCTGGTGGAGCGGGGCATCGACGCCGATCGCCTGCTCGCCGTCGGCTTCGGCGAGCAGCAGCCCATCGTGCCCAACGACTCCGAAGACAACAAGGCCCGCAACCGCCGGGTCGAGTTCATCATCGTGTCGCAGGAATGACGCTTCGCAGTCTTTCTTGGTGGCCCCGCGGGTTTTCACACAGTGCAGGGGGCCGCGGGCCGTAAAGTCCTCCTGCATGGAGGACGACATGTCTCGACAAATCATGTGGATCGGTCTCGCCTTGGGCCTCGGCCTTGCTGCGGGCAGCGCCTGCGGGGACAAGGACTGGGACGGCGACTCCGGCGGGACCGGCGGGGACGCGGGCGCCACCGACGACGGCGGCTCCAGCGACGACGGCGGCATCGCGGACGACACCGGCGAGCACCCGCCCATCCACGCCACGGTGACCGGTCACATCACGGTGGACCTGTACGACTACAGCACCGGCGACGCCGTGAGCTGGGACGACTACGGCACCACCTTCCCCTTCGGCCCGATCTTCGTGGCGGCCTACCAGCAGGCGGGTCGGGACGATCCGCTGCGCTACCGCGGGCAGACGGCCCTGCTCAGCCCGACGGCCGGGGCCGACGGCGACACCTACAGCCTGCCCGTCACCCTGGACGAGTCGGGTAATGTGCGGATCTACGCCGCCCTGGACTGGGACGGGGACACGATCATCGGCTCCGACGAGCCCCGGGGCTTCTGGCCGGTCGAGCTCAAGGTCACGGATGGCGGCACCATCAGCGACGTCGACATCACCTTGACCGGCGCCGTGAACGTGCCCGCCGGCGGCGGCTGTGACGTGGTGCAGATCCAGGGCGACGCCGTCATCACCCACACCTGGGTGGACGGGGACGTGGCCATCATGACCACGACCACCGATGGCGTCGGGCCCATCTGGTCGACCCGGGTCACGCCGACCGCGGACGGGGGCGGGGCCTCGGCGCCCTACGACTTGTCGGTCTGCGCCAGCTCCGGGGACGAGAAGCTGATCGGCGCCTGGGACAGCAACGGCAACGGCATCTTCGACCCCGCCGACACCTGGGGCGCCTACGCCAGCGAGCCCGACGTCGACGGCAACCCGATCACCATCGGGTCGGGCACCCTGGCGGGCAAGGACGTGCAGATCCCGCTCGGCGACGACGCCGACAACCTGGGCGTCTACCCCTTCGTCTACGCCAGCGGGACCGTGAGCTGGAGCGGCGGCGCCTTCGACGGGCTGCCGGCGGGCACCGTGATCCACGGCCTGGCGCTGAAGTACCGGCCCTGGGGCGACCTGACGCTGACCAGCCTGGACACCTACGACACCGTGACCTTCGAGCCCAAGGACTACGCGGGCAAGAGCTCGCTGGACTGGGATCTGCTGCTGCCCAGCAACTCGGTCGCCTTCGTGTGGTTCTACGCGGACACGGACGCCGACGGGATCCTGAACGAAGCCGGAGAAGCCATCGGCTCCATCGGCACCGACAGCAACGGGCGTCTGCCCACCGGTACGGCCAGCAGTGACGGCTACGGCATCGTCATGCAGAGCGCCGAGTGATGACTCGCACCTCCTCCTCCTCCTCCTCTTCCTCTCTGGAGCCCTCCATGCGCAACCCCCTCCTGCTCGGCAGCTCTCTCCTCCTCGCCCTCGGCCTCTTCGGCTGCGGGGACAAGGACTGGGGCACAGACTCCGGCAGCGTGGGTGAGGACGGCGGCAGCACCGACGGGGGCAGCGGCGGTGATGCGGGCGGCACGGACGGCGGCAGCGTCGACGACGGCGGCAGCGTCGACGACGGCGGCAGCGTCGACGACGGCGGCAGCGTCGACGACGGCGGCTCGGTGGATGCCTCTGTCACCGGCAACGTCCAGGGCACCGTGACCGTGGCCTTCTACACCACCGACTCGGCCGGTGACCGCACGACCATCGCCTGGGCGGACACGCCCTGGGCCGACGCCTTCCCCTTCGGCGCCATCTTCGTCTCGGCCACCCAGGGTGACCCCGGCGAGATGCGCTACCGCGGCGACACCACCATCTCCTCGCCCAGCATCGCGGGTGACCCCTACAGCATGAACGTCACCCTGCCCAAGGACGGCGCGGTGCACGTCTGGGCCACCCTGGACCTGCAGGCGGACGGCATCCTGTCGACCAGCGAGCCCCTGGGCCTGTACCCGGCCGAGGTCGACGTCTCCGATGGCAGTGAGGTCACCAACGCGGACATCACGATCCTCGTCGACTACGACGCCTTCTACACCTGGTGGAGCGGCGGTGGCGGTGGCGGTGGCGGTGGCGGCGGCTCCTGCGACAACCCCGTCACCCTGAGCGGCACCTCGTCCATCACCCTGCCCTGGGCGGGCGGCGACGTGGCAGCCCTGCTCTACGACGAGGGCAACAACGGCCCCTACGCCTGGGACCGCCAGACCCCGGTCACCGTGGGCGGCGGGGCCGAGGCCCCGTTCAGCATCGGCGTCTGCGGCCCCGTGGGCAACATGAACCTGCGCGGCGCCTGGGACAGCAACGGCAACGGCCTCATCGACCCTGCGGACATGTGGGGCGCGGTGATCTCCAAGCCGGACACCGAAGCCAACCCCGTCGACATCGAGACCTCGGACCTCAGCGGCCTGGAGATCCAGGTCCCGCTGGGCGACGGCAGCTCGGGCCTGAACGTGGTGCCCTTCGTCAGCTTCAGCGGCGAGGTCAAGGTCACCGATGGCGTCTTCGACGACCTCGACCCGGCCAGCATCGTCTACGTGGCCGCGCTGATGTACCGGCCCGACAGCGACGTCACGACCGAGACCCTGTTCCGCTACGCCTACGACAGCCACACCTGGACGGTCGCCGACTTCGCGGGCGAGAGCTCGCTGTCCTTCCATCTCTGGGTTCCGGGCAACACGCTGGTCTACCTGTGGGCCTACGTCGACAGTGGCCCGACGCCCGACGGCATTGTGAACCAGATGGGTGAGCCCGTGGCCTCGGTGAACCCCGACGCCGGCCGGGTGCCCACCGGGACCTCGAGCACCTCGGGCTACCTGCTGAGCCTCAACTCCTTCGAGTAGGCCCCGCGCGGCTGCGCACACCCCCGCACTGCCTGCCTTGAGCAGGCCGTCGGGGGTGTGCTACATGCTCTGCCTGTGCCCTCCTCTTCCGGGATCCGCCGTGCTCCACTCCCCCCTGCTGCTTGCCCTCGCCCTCGCCCCCCGTGCCCAGGCCGGCGCCGTCGTCTCCAGCTTCAAGCCCGAGACCCAGATGGGAGCGAACACCTACAACGCGCAGGCGGCCATCGACGGCAAGCTCGACACGGCCTGGCAGGTGCCCGGCGAGAGCAAGAACGTGGGCGAGTTCATCGTCCTGGACGTGCCCAAGACCACGCTGGACAAGGTGGGCCTGGACATCGGCTGGGACGACAGCGAGAAGCGCTTCTTCGACTACGCCCGGGTCAAGACCCTGACGGTTGAGGTCACGGCCTACGACGAGAACCAGGACCTGGTGCCGGTCGGCACCGCGACGGTCAGCTTCGAGGACAAGCGCGGCATGCAGGTCGTGGACATCCCCGACATCGCGGTGGGGACCGACCTCTTCGGCGGCAAGGTCAAGCTGACGGTGACCGAGATCTACCCGGGCAAGGACTACCCGAACCTGGCGGTGAGCGAGGTCCTGCTCCACATGGCCGAGTTCGACGCCGCGGCCAAGATCGTCGACATCTCGTCCGAGGACGCCGGCCACACCCGCGACTCGCTGATCGACGACAACGACAAGACCTTCTGGACCGGCAGCAGCAAGGACGCCAGCATCACCTTCGGCGCCGACGGCTTCTCCCTGGCCGAGGTCGGGCTGAGGCCGGTGAGCAAGGACTACGACCGCCTGAAGAAGGTGCGGCTGACGGCCAATGACCGCAGCTCCGAGATCGACCTGCCGGACAGCCTGGACGAGCAGTGGATGCAGATCCCGGCCGTGGTCGGCTTCACGGGCAGCGCCTGGGGCGACATGAAGATCGAGGTCCTGGAGACCTGGCCGGGCACCAAGAGCCCCGGCAAGCTGGGGCTCAAGGAGCTGGACCTGAAGGCGACGGCCTTCGAGGGGCTGTAGGGCTCACGCTCCGTCGCTCTCGGCCGCCTGGTCGTAGAAGTCCTGCAGGGCGTAGTTCACGACCATCATGACGGCGGCGCGCAGCGGCTGGCCTGCGCGAGAGAAGCGGATCAGGTGGGTCGCCTTAAGGCCACGCTTCCGGACGGGTTCGGCGAGGAGGGCGTGGATCGCGCTCTGGGCCTCGACCCTCGTTTCGGCCGGATGGCCGAAACGAGGGTCGAGGCCCGGGCCGCGGGTCCCGCCTGGCACCGCGAAGCCCCCCGCCTGCTGGATCCGTCCCCCTGGGAATACGTCCGAGACGCCCACAGAGAGTGGATTATCGACCAGACCACCCCGTGGCTGGCCGCACATGGCATCGACGAGCGGACTGTGGTGACCTTCGGGCGCGCGTTCGAGCGTCCCGAGCCGGCACACCATGGGACACCGGGCCCTGCGGCTGGAGTGGAGCAGCTTCGCGCCCGGGTGCACGCCTGTGTGGACCGCATGACGCTGGCTGAGCTGGCACAACTTCTGATTCCGGCCCGCTTCCTGGTGGAGCTGGAGTGAGCGCCCTACGGCGTGTGGCCCCTACTCCAGGTAGGTGTAGCCCTCCAGGCCCTGCAGGTAGGCCTGGATGATCGAGGCGGACTCTTCCAGGGTCAGGCGCTTCTCGCTCACGGCCAGCTCGGCGGCCTGGCGCAGCGACTTGACCAGCGAGCGCCGGCTGTACTGCACGTACTCCAGCACCTCGGTCACGGTGTCGCCCTCGACCACGTGCTCGACCTTGTAGATGTTCTGGCCGGTCAGGGTGACGTGCACGGCGTTGGTGTCGCCGAACAGGTTGTGCAGGTCCCCCAGGATCTCCTGGTAGGCGCCCATCAGGAAGAAGCCCAGGTAGTAGGGCTTGCCGTCCAGATCGTGCAGCTCCAGGGTGTCCTTGACGTCGTGCAGGTCGATGAACTTGTCGACCTTGCCGTCGCTGTCGCAGGTGATGTCGGCCAGGATCCCCTGCCGCGTCGGCCGCTCGTCCAGGCGGTGGATGGGCACGATGGGGAAGAGCTGGTCGACGGCCCAGGAGTCGGGCGCCGACTGGAAGACCGAGAAGTTGCAGAAGTAGGTGTCGGCCAGGGTGCGGCGCAGGGGCTCCATCTCGTCGGGGACGTAGGAGAGCTGCCGCACGACGCGCTCGACCTTGGTGCAGGCGTTCCAGAACAGCCGCCCGGCCCGGGCCCGGGCGGGCAGGTCGATCAGGCCCAGGTTGAACATGGTCAGGACCTCGTCGCGGGCTTCCACGGCGTCGTGCCAGACGGTCTGGTAGGTCTTGCGGTTGGTGCGCTGGGCGGTCTCGGCCAGCTCGTGGAGGATGGCGGGGTCGTCCTCCATCAGCTCGACCACCTCTTCCTCGCGGTGGGCCGTCTCGGTGACGCCCAGGACGTTGACGATGAGCACGGCGTGGTGGGCGACCAGGGCGCGGCCGGACTCGGTGACGATGTCCGGGTGGGCGATCTCCGCCTCGTCGCAGGCGCCCTGGATGGCGGCGACGACGTCCTCGGCGTAGTCCTGCACGGTGTAGTTGACCGAGCTGGCGAAGTTGGTGTGGCTGCCGTCGTAGTCGATGCCCAGGCCACCACCGCAGTCCAGCACGCCCATGGGCGCGCCGAGCTTGTGCAGCTCCACGTACAGGCGGCTGGCCTCGCGCAGGGCGTCCTTGAAGGAGCGGATGGCGCTGACCTGGCTGCCGATGTGGAAGTGCAGCAGCTCCAGGCAGTCCAGCATCTCGGCGGCCCGCAGGACGTCGACGGCCTCGACCATCTGGCCGACGGTCAGGCCGAACTTGGCGCGGTCGCCGCTGGAGCCCTCCCACCGGCCGGCGCCCCGGCTGGTGAGCTTGGCGCGCAGCCCGATGCTGGGCTTGACCCCCATGCGGCGGGAGACCTTGATGATGAGGTCGATCTCGCTGCCCTTCTCGACCACGATCGTGACGTTGCGGCCGAGCTGGCGGGCCATGAGCGCCGTCTCGATGTACTCGACGTCCTTGTAGCCATTGCAGATGATGCGGGCTTCGGGGTCGTCGAGCAGGGCCATGACGATCATCAGCTCGGGCTTGCTGCCGGCCTCCAGGCCCAGGTGCCACTTGCGGCCCAGGGTGACCAGGTCCTCGACCACGTCGCGCTGCTGGTTGACCTTGACCGGGTACACGCCCCGGTAGCGGCCCGTGAAGCCGTAGGTCTCGAAGGCCTTCTCGAAGGCCGTGGCCAGGGTCCGCACCCGGGCGTGCAGCAGGTCCGTGAAGCGCAGCAGGATCGGCAGGCTGATCCCGCGGCGCTGCAGGTCGTCGACCAGCACCTTGAGGTCGACGCTGGCACCCTCGGGCCCGTCGGGGGCCAGGACGAGGTTGCCGGCTTCGTTGATGTGCACGAAGTCGGCGCCCCAGTGCGAGATGCCGTAGGTGTCTGCACTGTCGCGGATGGTCCAGCGGCGCATGGGGCCCTCCAGGGTCCGGGGCGGCCGACCTAACGCGCGGCCAGCAGCACGCAGGGGCCTTTGGTTCGCGCGCCCCCAGCGGCGCACAGCGGCGCAGGCGCGGCCTATGCTTGCGCGATGTCGCTGACCCAGCGCTCGACCCCGCCGCCGCCCCCGCAAGCGGCCCTTCCGCCGCTGCACCCGGGGCTCGCCCTCGCGGGGGCGCTCGCCTGCGTGGCCCTGGTCGGCTCGGGCCTGCTGCAGGAGCCCGGCTGGCTGCTCGCTACGCCAGGGGGCGAGGTCTGGGGCCACGCCTGGGTCCAGTGGTGGCACGGGGCCGCGCTGCCGGCCTGGCCGGGGGGCACCGACCTGGCTCTGGGCACGGCGGCCTGGCCGGTCATCGACCCGCTGCCGACCCTGCTGGCGGCGGCCCTGGGGCGGGTCCTCGGCGTCGTGGAGGCCTGGAACGCGCTGCTGCTGCTGGCGGTGGCGGGCGCCTTCCTGGGAGGGGCCCGGCTGGCCCGGCGCGAGGGGGGGGAGCCGGTGGTGGGTGGCCTGGCGCTGGCGCTGGCGCCCTGCTTCCTGGGCTGCCTGGCCTCGGGCCTGAGCGAGGACGGGGCGGTGGGCCTGGCGGCGGTGGGCCTGGGCCTGGTCGGGCGGCCACGGTGGCGGGACGGCCTGCTGGCCGGCTTGTGCCTGGGCCTGCTGGCGAGCTGCGGCTTGGTGCTGGCCTGGCAAGCGGCGGTCGTCGCCGTGGGCCTGGGCCTGGGGGGCATGGTGCGGGACCGGCGGGCCATCGGCCCGACCCTGGTGGGAGGGTTGCTGGCGGCGCTCCTGGCCGCCCCGGTGGCCCTGAGCCAGGGCCTGCGCCTGGCGGGGCAGGGGCACCGCGCCGGGCAGGTGGGCGCCCAGGTGGAGGCCCTGTGGCGGCTGAACCCCTGGCGAGGGGTGGACCTGCTCAGCCTGGTGGCGCCGCTGCCCCAAGCGCCGGGCGCGGCGCTGGTCCGCATCCACCCCGGCTACCTGGGGCTGGGCCTGCTGGGCCTGGCGCTGCTGGGGGCGCTGCTCGGGGCGGGGCTCGGTGCTCGGCGGGCGGGGGCCGGCCGGTGGTGGCTCGTCCTGCTCGGCGCGGTGTTGGTGGCGCCGGGGCCGGACCTGGCCTTCGCCGGTCACCCGCTGGGCCTGCGCGACCCCTTCGCGCAGGCGCTGACCTGGCTGCCGGGCGGCGGGCTGGTCAACCACCACGGCCGCCTGCTGCTGGTCGGCGCCATCGCCCTGTCGGTCCTGGCGGCCCGCGGGGCCCGGGTCCTGCGGGAGCGGTGGGGCCCTCGCGTCGTGGGTCTGGCCACGGCCCTGGTCCTGGCGGACCTGGTCCTGCTGGCGCCGGGGGGCGGGCCCCTGCCCCTGGCCGACCCGGCACCCCTGGGGGTCGTGGCTGGGCTGGGCGCCTTGTCCCCGGGCAAGCTGCTGGTCGTCCCGGCGGGCGGGCCTGGCGTGCACTTCCAGCGGCCGCTGCTCGACCAGCGGGTGCACGGCCGGCCCCTGCTCCTGGACCCCAAGCACCCTGGCCTGCCGCCGGCCCTGGATGCCACCCCCACCGGCCGCTGGCTGGGCGGCCTGGCCCTGGACCGGCCCTCGCCTCCCCCGGCGCCCTTCTCGCTGCCTGGCGTCGCGGTGCTGGTGGTGCGGGAGCCCTGGGTGGCGACGGTCCAGGCCGTGTTGGGGCCGCCGGATGTGCAGGCCGTGGACAGCGCGGCCTGGGACCTGGACCGTCCGGCCGGCTGAGCGGGGGTGCTCCGCGACCTCCTCCTCAGCGCCCCGCGACGTCCTCCTCAGCGGCCTCCCCGGGTCCCCCTCCCCCGCAGCGCTCCGCCAGCTGGAAGGGGTCGGTCCGAGGCGGGCTGGTCGTCCCGTACCAGGGCTCGTCGCGGGCCATGATCGCGGCCAGCTCCTGGGGGTAACCCTGGCCCCAGCGCGCGTAGTCGGCGCACAGGCGGTCCTGCTCGCCGTCCAGGCGCCGATCGACCGCGGTCTGGGCGCCCGCCGTGTAGACGCTGGGGTTGAGGACCTCGTCCCACTCGGGGCTCACCCAGTCCTCCCAGCGGAAGGGCGCGACCACCTGGACGCAGCCCTGGTCGTCGCGCGCCAAGGGGCTGTCGGGACCCAGCAGCGACGCGTAGAAGCGCAGGCCCTCCCAGTTGGCCGTCAGGTCGCCGAAGCGGAAGGCCGAGGAGGTCCTGAGCCCGAAGAAGGTGTTCTCGCTGCGGGTGCCCCAGCGCACGGCGCGGTCGGGCTCGCGGCCGTGGCGGCTCTTGCGGAAGTAGGTGTAGCCGACGTCCACGAAGTGGCTGGGCTTGTCGGTGCCCACCCGCTGGCCGCCCAGCTCGACCGTGGCCGAGGGACCGATGACGGCCAGGATGGGGCCCTCGGACATGGTGGCCAGGCCGTAGATGTCGTCGCGCTGCAGGAAGACCCGCCGGTCCACGCCCGGCGCCCCCTCCAGGAAGGCCATGGTGCGGTCGTAGCCCAGGCCCCGGAAGATGCCGCGCTCGACCAGGTGGACCTTGTGGCCGACCCGCTCGTGGATCTCCCGGGCCAACACGGCGCGGGTGCGGGCGTCGCTGGCCGTGCAGCGGGTGTAGGCGTTGGCGCGGGCCGCGGCCTGGACCAGCTCGCCGACCATCCAGGCGTCGGCCTGGGAGGAGGCGTCCTCGAGGGGGGTGCCGCGGTCGGTGAGCTGGTCGGTCTCGTAGGCGAGGGCAGGCCCGGACAGCAGCGCGAGGGCAGGCAGCAGCGCGAGGGCAGGCAGCGGGAGTCGGGTGGGAGCGATGCGCACCCACGCAGCCTGCGCACCATGTCCCGGGGCGTCACCCTCATGGACAGGGCCCCAGGGCGCCTCTATGGTGCGGCCATGTCCCCGCGTCGCTTCTTCCTGGCTGCTTCCTGCCTCGCTGCCCTCGCAGCGCCCGGCACCTCCTGCGCCTCTGGCCTGCCCGCAGGGGCGATGTCTGCCCTGCCCTTCACGCTGCCGGCGCCCTGGCTGAATCCCCCCGAGGCCTCTGTGGAGGTGATGACCTTCAACACCTGGGGCCTGCCCGCCCCCATCGCCATCTCCCGCCGGGCGCGCTTTCCCCGCATCCGGCGCTTCCTGGACGAGGTCTCCCCCGACGTGGCGGGCCTCCAGGAGGTCTGGCGCGGCGCCCGCTCGTTGCTCCGCCTGGACGGCCTGCGCTTCCCCCGGGGGGGACCGCGACAGCGGCCTGGCCTTCGTGAGCCGCCTGCCGGTGCTGGAGCAGCACGCCATGAACTACCGGGCGGCCAGCGGCCTGGATCGCTTCAAGGACAAGGGCGCCCTGCTCACCACCGTCGACAGCCCCGCCCTGGGGTCGGTGCACCTGGTCGTGACCCACCTGCAGGCTGGCCGCGGCGCCGGCTCCCGCGCGGCCCGCGACGCCCAGGTGGACGATCTGATCGACCTGACCGCCGGCCTGGAGGGCCCCACGGTCCTGCTCGGCGACTTCAACCTGTACGAGGACCTGTCCACGGACCGGGACAGCCAGGACCGCCTGCGCGCGGCCGGCTTCACGGACTCGGCCGCCGCGCTGGGGGTCGTCGACCCCACCCACCTGGGCGAGCACGCGCGCCTGGACCGGGTCTTCGTCCGCGGCGCCCGCCCGGTCCAGGCCCAGGTGCTGCCCAGCCAGGGCATGAGCGACCACTGCCCCCTGGTGGTCCGCCTGGAGGCCGAGTAGCCCGCATGCCGGCCCTTCCGCAGCGCCTGCACTCCCGCGCGCGGGCCGCGCTAAGCTGCAGCCCGTGATTCGCACCGAACGCCTCGCCGAGATCCTCGAGCTGCTCGTCGCCCGCGGCTACCTGCACGGTGGCCAGAAGACCGACGTGCTCAATCGTGGCCGTGACCAGGCCCGGCACATCCTGCTGGACAAGCGCGCCGAGATGCGCCGCCTGCTGGGGCGCCACCGGGTCGACTACCGGGTCGTCGAGACCGAGCTCATCTCCTCCTTTCGCTTCCACCGCCTGGACCTGCCCGAGGAGCTGGTCGACGAGGAGCTGATCACCCGCATGGTGGCCGACCACCTGGGCCTGCCCTTCGTCCACCTCGACCCCCTGCGGCTGGACTACAAGCTGGTGACCGAGGCCTTCGGCGGCCCCTTCGCCGAGCGCCACCTGGTCGTCGCCATCGACGAGACCGACGCGGCCCTGACCGTCGCGGTGGCCGACCCCTGGGACGAGAACCTGCTGCGGGAGCTGGAGCGCTTCAAGAACAAGGCGGTCCACCCCGTCCTAGCCGAGAAGAGCCGCATCCAGCAGGTCATCGTCGAGTTCCACGGCTTCCGCCGCTCCATGCGCACCGCCGAGCTGGAGCACCAGTCGGACTTGCCCGACCTCTCCAACCTGGAGGGCCTGTACAGCAGCGACGCCGGCGGCGAGCTGGACGCCACCGACCAGCCCATCGTGCGGGCCGTCTGGTACCTGCTCAACTACGCCTTCGACCAGCGGGCCAGCGACATCCACCTGGAGCCCAAGCGGGAAGAGGGCTGGGTGCGCATGCGCATCGACGGCGTGCTGCACTCGGTACACCGCCTGCCCAAGGCCGTGCACCCGGCCATGGTCTCGCGCATCAAGATGCTGGCCCGGCTGGACATCGCCGAGCGGCGCCGCCCCCAGGACGGTCGCTTCAAGGCCCAGTACAAGCAGTACGAGGTCGAGCTGCGCGTGAGCACCGTGCCGACCGCCTTTGGCGAGAAGGTCGTGATCCGGGTCTTCGACCCCGGCGTGCTCATCCAGGACATCGAGCAGCTCGGCTTCTTCCCCCGCGAGCTGCACCAGTGGCGCAGCATGCTGGCCAGCTCCGCCGGCATGGTCCTGGTCGTGGGCCCCACGGGCAGCGGCAAGACGACGACCCTGTACTCGTCGCTGCATTACCTGCACAGCCCGCGCATCAACATCGTGACCCTCGAAGATCCCATCGAGATGGTGCACGAGGCATTCAACCAGATCCCCATGCAGCCGAAGATCGGGGTGACCTTCGGCAGCGCCCTGAAGAACGTGCTGCGCCAGGACCCCGACATCGTGATGGTGGGCGAGATCCGCGACCCGGAGACCGCCGAGAACGCGGTCCAGGCCGCCCTCACCGGCCACATGGTGCTCTCGACCCTGCACACCAGCGAGGCCTCTGGCGCCATCGGTCGCCTGCTGGACCTCGATGTCCTGCCCTTCCTGCTGTCCGGCGTGCTCATCGGCATCGTGGCCCAGCGGCTGGTCCGCAAGGTCTGCCCCCACTGCGCCGTGGACGAGGTGCTGTCCGAGGAGCAGGCCCTGGCCCTGCGCATCAAGGGGGTGCGCGGCCGCCGCCTCAAGGTCAAGCGGGGCGAGGGCTGCATCAAGTGCCGCTACACCGGGCACCGCGGCCGGACCGGCCTGTTCGAGGTCATGCCCATCACCCCGCGCATCGCCCGGCTCATCGGCGAGAAGGCCCCCCAGCAGGAGATCAAGCGCGAGGCGCTCAACGACGGGATGCTGACCCTGCGCGACTACGGCGTCATGAAGATCGCCCGCGGCGAGACCACCTTCGAGGAGGTCATGGCCGTGACGGACGAGCTGCAGCTGTACTGAGCCTGCGCCTTCAGGGCAGGCCCTCTCACGGCACAGCGATCGGCTCGTCGTCGATGTAGTCGCCGGTCTGCGGGACCGCCCAGGGCTGGGCCTCGCCCGGACCGGCCGGGCTGTCGGCGACCCACAGATCCTGCCACTGCACGGGGATGCTCCAGGTGCGCACGGTGCCCGAGGGGCCCACGGGCTCCACCTCGTAGTACATGCCCGTGATGTGCATGTGCGGCTCCAGGCTGACCCCGGCGTTGCCGACCCGGCCCAGCAGATCGCCGGCCAGCACGGTGTCGCCGACATGCAGGCTGGCCGGGATGGTGCCCTGGCGCATGTGCAGCAGGTACAGGTAGGTCTGGCCGCTGACCCACAGGCCGACCATGTTGTTGACGGCCCCATCGACGTAGCTGCCGGGCAGGTTGTCCGGGGCGTCCCGCACCAGCTCCACGACCATGCCGTCGGTGGGGGCAAGGATGGGCTGGTCCCAGACCAGGTAGTCGGCGTTGGCAGTACCGCTGCCGTGGAAGCGGCGGCCCTTGGCGTCGGTCTGCACCAGGTCCCAGGCGAAGCTGCCGTAGCCGTCCTCGTCCAGGTGGTAGCCCTCGTTGCCCATGATCACCATGGAGGGTCCGGGCAGGGGCATGTGGGCCACGACGACGCCCTGGGTCTGCAGCACCTCGGCGTAGCGGGGCGTGTCCGGGGCGAGGGCCACGGCCTGGAAGCGGGTGAGGTCGGCGGAGGAGACGAAGTGGAGGCTGTGGTCGTCGGGGTACAGCGCCCAGGCCGTGGGATCGAAGACGGCCCAGGTGGTCTCGTCGCTGGGGTGCCACCACAGACTGTGGTCGTAGCTGGCGACCAGCTCGCCCTGGACCACGGTCCCGTCGGTGAGGGTCAGGCGGGTGCCGTCGAGGGGGCCGGTGTCGGCGCCGCCGGTGTCGCTTGGGTGCCCGGTGTCGGGGGAGGTGCCAGAGTCGGCGGGGCTGCCCCCGTCGGGGGTTGCGTGGTGGCCGGCCGGTGGGTCGCTGCCACCTGTGCAGGCCAGGAGCGCCCAGGTCGCGACGAGGAGGAGCCTTGGCATGGGCCCAGGGTAGCGCGGGGCGCAAGAAGTGGCCCTCGGACCCGGACGGCGAGCTCTGTCCCTCCCCCTGCCGCAGGCGGGGGGGAGGTGCCTCGCGTCGCGAGGCGGAGGGGGGCCCGCGGGTTGGCCGAGCAACAAGCTCCTTGCTCGGCTCGCGTCGCTCTGTCCCCCTCCGCCGGATGCGCAAGAAGTGGCGCTCAGTCCAGGACTGTGGCGAGTCTTTGCGCGTGGTGCGCAAGGACTGGCGCTCAGTCCAGGACTGTGGCGAGTCTTTGCGCTTGGAGCGCAAGAACCCCGCTTCAGTCCTGGACTGTGGCGAGTCTTTGCGCCACGACCGCGCCCTGACCTCCACCATCAGCGCCCTCAGGCCTCGCTCCGCCACATGGGCATGGGCGGCGGCAGGGGCATGCTGCCCAGCTCGGCCTCGACCGCGCCGGCCAGGGCCAGCAGCGTGCTCTCCTGCCAGGGGCGGCCGACCAGCTGCAGGCCGGCGGGCATCTGGTCGCCCAGGCCCAGGTCGGCCATGCCGACGGGCACGGAGATGGCCGGCAGGCCGGCCAGCGAGGCCGGGGTCGTGAGCTGGTCGGCCAGCATCATGGACAGCGGGTCCTCGGTGCGCTCCAGGAAGCGGAAGGCCACCGTGGGCGCCGTGGGCATGGCCAGGGCGTCACAACCCTCCAGGGCGCGGCGCAGGGCCGCTGCCAGCCGCAGCCGGGCGGCCTGGGCCCGCGCCAGCAGGGCGGCGCCCTCGTCCGTCCCTGTCAGCCAGCTCCCCAGCAGGATCCGGCGCTGGACCTCGGGTCCCAGGTTCTCGGCCCGGGTCCGGCCGACCATCTCGGCGAAGTCGGCCGCCTGCTCCCGGGCGCCGAAGCCGACGCCGTCCAGGCGGGCCAGGTTGCTGCGCGCCTCGGCCGAGACCAGCAGCAGGTAGGCCCGCGCGGCGTGGACCACCTCGGGCACGCTGATCGGCCGCAGGCGCACGCCCCGGGCCTCCAAGGCGGCCAGCCCGGCGTTGACCCGCGCCCGGATCGCCGGCTCGACGCCCTTGCCCATGCCCTCGAGCAGCAGGCCCACGGTCCGGCCCTCGACGGAGCTGCCACAAGCCGCCGCGTAGTCCTCGACCGGGCGCTCGGCGCTGGTGGCGTCGGCCGGGTCCCGCCCGGCGATGACCCCCAGGCTCAGGGCCACGTCTCGCACGGTGCGGCCCATGGGCCCCACGGTGTCCATGGTCGAGGCGAAGCCACCAGCCCGCTGCGGCTGACCCGCCCCCAGGTGGGTCGCAGGCCGACGCAGCCGCAGAAGGCCGCCGGCTGGCGCACCGAGCCGCCGGTGTCGCTGCCCAGGGCCAGGGGCACGGCGCCCACCGCCACGGCGGCGGCCGAGCCCCCGCTGCTGCCGCCGGGCACCCGGTCCGGGTCCCAGGGGTTCAGGGTCGTGTGGTAGGCCGAGCGCTCGGTGGAGGAGCCCATGGCGAGCTCGTCCATGTTGGTGCGCCCGATGACGATGGCCCCGGCCCGCTCCAGGCGGCTGACCGCTGTGGCCGTGAAGGTGGCGCGGTGGCCGCGCAGGGCCAGGCTGGCGCAGCCCAGGGGCTGGCCCTGGTGGGCCAGGTTGTCCTTGAGCGCCATGGGCACGCCGGCCAGGGGCAGGATCTCCCCCGCGGCGAGCCGAGCGTCGACGGCTGCCGCTGCCGTGCGGGCCGCGGTGGCGTCGATGTGCAGGAAGGCGCCCAGGCCGTCGTCGCCGATGAGCGTGTCGGTGCGGGCCAGGGCCGCCTCGACCGCCTCGGCCGCCGACAGCTCGCGGCGCTGCACCGCCTCGGCCAGGGCCCAGGCCGCAGGCAGGCTCACGCCCCCTCCGGCGGCAGGACCGGGGGCACGACGATGGCGCTGCCCTCACGGGCCGGCGCCTCGGCCAGGATCGGCGCGGCCGGCACCGGAACCGGCTGGTCATCGCGCAGCGGGCTGGGCGCGGCCTCCCACGGTAGCCCCTCGCCGGGCGACCGGTCCCCAGGCAGCCGATCCTCGGGCAGCGTCTCCCGCGGCAGCTCCTCAGCCCAGGCCCGGGTCCGGGCCAGGTCCTGGCCCGCTTCCAGCAGCCGCAGCTCGTCCAGCGCGAGCTGCGCCTGGCTTGCCACCTGGCGCAGCGTCTCCGGGTCGATGCTCACGGGCCTTCAGCCCTCCCGCTTCTTCCGGCTGAAGTTGAACAGGGCGCCCACCAGCTCGAAGACGCCGCCCTGGTCCTTGCCGGCCAGGGTCTGCAGCTCGCCGCTGTCGAGCAGCACGGCGCCGCAAGCGGGGCAGATCTCGAGCTCGACGCCGCGGAAGATCTGGGTCTCCATGTCGGCGCCGCACTTGCCGCACTTGTTCCAGTGGGCGTCGCGGCGGGCCTGCAGCGCGGCCGCGGCCTCGTCCGCCTGGGCCTTCTCCTTGAGCTTCTGGAGCTTCTCCTGGTCTTCCCGGTGGAAGTACTGGTCCTCGGGATCGGCGTGGTCCTTGGGCATGTCGGGCTCCTGGGGGAGGAAGGGGAAGGGGGGACGGGGACAGCGACGGGCGGCGCTTCTAGCCGATGAGTCCCCGCTTGCGCCACACATCGTGGAACAGGCGGGCCAGGCGGGGGCGGTCGTGCAGGCGGCTCTCCAGCCCCAGCCGCTCCATGTGGGCGTGCAGGCGGCCCAGCGACTGCAGGTCCCGCGGCAGCAGGTCCGTACACTCCGGCCCCAGCAGGCTCTCGTCGAAGCTGAAGGCCGGCAGCTCCACCGCGGCGCGGGGCTCGTTGCGGGCCATCGCGTCGGTGTCGATGGCGCCCGACAGCGGGTCGGCCGCGGCGATGCGGGCGTTCCAGGGCTCGATGCCGTACTTGTCACACAGGTAGCGCAGCCAGCTGGTGTGGTCGTACTGCGTGTGGTCGACGCCCTGGCGGACCCAGGGCCCCAGGATCACCGTCGGCACGCGGAAGCCGAGCTGGTCGAAGCCATCGGCGGCCCGGTCGTCGGGGACCAGGGGCGGCGGCACGTGATCGAAGAAGCCGCCGTGCTCGTCATAGGTGACGACGACCAGCACCTTGTCCCACAGGGGCGAGGTGGCCAGCGACTCGTGCAGGGCCGCCAGGAACAGCTCGCCCATGGCCGGGTGGTGGGGCGGGTGGTTGTCGTTGTAGGAGAAGCCCGGGTCGATCCAGACCACCGGCGGCAGCTCGCCGTCCTCCAGGGCCCGGAACAGCTCCTCGATGAGCTTGCCGCGGCTCACGTCGATCTGCGAGTACAGCAGGCTCTGGTAGTTCAGGTCCGTGTAGTAGTAGCCCCAGTCGACGCCGATCTCGTCGAGCTTCGCCCAGATGCTCGGGTCGGTGAAGGCGCCGCCATCCGGCAGGTCGTTGCCCGGCATGCCCTGGCTGCTGCCGCAGTGGCCGTAGAAGCGGTTGGGCCAGGTCGAGGTCATCAGGCTGGCGAAGTAGCGGTCGCACTGGGTGTAGGCGTCGGCGAGGGCGTAGCTGACCGGCAGCTCCTCGCGGGTCAGGTAGCCCAGGACATCGGCGCCGTCGCCGCCGTGGCTGGCGGCCTGGGCCTGGGCGAAGCCGTCGCAGGCGCCCTTGTCGAATTGGTTGTGGCTGCCGCTCCAGGAGTGCGGAGGGTCGGGCACGCACAGCTCGGTGGCGTGGAAGACCGGGATGAGGGTGCCATCGGGGGCCGGGTTGCTCATCTCCGCGGTCAGGCCGTCCTCTTCGCTGCGACCCTCCAGCAGGGCGCGCGCGCCGTACCAGTGGTCGAAGGAGCGGTTCTCCATCATGACCATGATGACGTGCTCGATGCTGCCGGTGGCGGGCGGGGCCGAGTCGTCGCCGGCCCCGCCCCCTGTGCCGGGTGCGGCCGGGCGGGTGCAGGCCACGGCACCAGCGGCGGCTGCGCCCTTGAGGAGGCCACGACGGCTGAGCTTGCGGGACATCCGGGATCCGGGGCGCAGAGGGCGCGGGGAAGGGGGAGGGGCCATCTTAGCCCTGGCAGGGCGCTCAGCGAGCACGGCCAGAGGCAGGGGCGCAGCGGGCCGACAGCTCGGCCAGGTGGTGGCCCAGCTCGGAGCGGGGGCCCACGCGCTGGGCCTGGGCCACGGTCTGGGCCTGCGCCAGGGCAGCCCGCGCCTGGGCGCGCAGCCCCCGAGCGGCCAGCACCCGGCCCCGTCGGCAGGTGGCGATGGCTCGCTCGACCTCGGCCCCGGCCTCGACCAGGCCCGCCTCGGCCTCGACGATCCGGGCCAGGCCGTCCTCGCTGCCTGCATTGGCGCTTGCGACCTGCGGGCCTGCGGCCTGCGGGCCTGCGGCCAGCAGCTCGCCCAGCAGGGCCTGGGTCACGTGTTGGAGCAGGCGGAAGCGGGTCTTCAGCGAGCAGTCCAGGGCGGCCTGGGCGGCCGGGATCGCCAGGGCCAGGTCCCCACGGCGGCGGTGCAGCTCGCCCAGGCTGACCAGGGCCACGCCCTCATCGCGCAGCGAGCCCAGCTCGCGGTGGATCTCGACGGCCTGCGCGAAGCGCTCCCGGGCGACGTCCAGGTCGCCGCGATCCATGGCCAGCATGCCCATATTGCCCAGGATCTGGCCCACGTAGCGGCGGCTGCCGACCTGGCGGTGCAGCTCCAGGGCCTCCTGGTAGCCGTCTTCGGCGCCGTCCACCTCGCCCACCTCGTGCCGGGCGATGGCCAGGTTGCCCAGGGCCACGGCCAGCAGGCGGGTCGTGCCCAGGCGGCGGTGCAGGGCCACGGCCGCCTCGTGGTGCTCGCGGGCCTCTTGGGCCTGGCCGCGCGCCTCGCAGAGGTTGCCCAGGTTGCTGCGCACGGTGGCCTCGGTGCGCTCGGCGCCCTCGGCCTGGGCCAGGCGCAGGGCCTCCTCGTGGTGGTGCAGGGCGGCGTCGAGATCGCCCCGCTCCTGGAAGAGGATGGCCGAGGTCATGGCGGCCAGGGCTTCTTGACGCCGATCCCCCAGGGCGCGGGCGCGCTCGCGGGCCTCGGCGGCGGCGGCGAAGGCCTCGCGGCTGGCGCCCCGGGCCCGGTCGGCGGCGGCCAGGACCAGCAGCAGCCGCACCCGCAGGCCCTCGGAGAGCCCGGGCAGGCCCAGCGTCGGGCGGACCCGGGCCAGGACCTCGGCGCCGGGGCGGCCCAGGCGGCCGGCCTCATAGGCGGCCAGGCAGCAGCGGGCAGCGAGGTCGGCCTGGCCCTGGCGGGTGGCGTGGTCGGCGGCGGCGCGCAGGTTCTCCCACTCCGCCTCCAGGGCCCGGCGGGCCCGGCCATCCCCCAGCTCCAGCGCGTCGCGTGCGCCGTCCTCGCCGGCCCGGGCGAACCATGCGGCGTGCCGGTCGGCGGCCTGGTGGGCGGCCTGCTGCCCGGCCTCGGTCTCGGCGGGGCCCTCTTGCCGTGCCCAGGCCAGGGCGAGGTGGGGCAGGGCCAGGCGGTGCCCCTCGCTGCCGGGGTGGACCCGGGCCCAGGAGCGGTCACGCAAGGACTGGAGCAGGTCCATGGCGTCGGGCTCGTCGAGGACCGCCGCCGCCGCGGCCACGGTGAAGCCGCCCTGGAAGATGCCCAGGCCGACCAGGGCCAGGCGCTGCCGGGGGGTGAGGAGCTGCCAGGAGGAGCGCAGGACCTGGCGCATCGACTGGTGCCGGCCGCCGCCGCGCACGCTGGTCAGGACCTGCAGGGGCTGGTCCAGGCGCAGGATCAGCTCCTCGACGCCCAGCAGGTCGGCTCGGCCGGCGGCCAGCTCGATGGCCAGGGGCAGGCCGTCCAGGCGGGCGGCGAGCGAGGCCAGCTCCTGCTCTGGCGCTTCACCCAGGGTCGAGGGCGCCCGCAGCCGCAGCAGGGCGATGGCCTCCTCGGGGCGCAGCGGCCCCACCTCGACCACGGTCTCGCCGGGCACCCGCAGCCGCTCCCGCGAGGTGACCAGCACCCCGGCCCGACCGGCCCGACCGGCCAGGTCGCGCACAATCCCGGCGGCGGTGGGCAGGAGCTGCTCGACGTTGTCCAGCAGCAGCCAGAAGGGCGCCTCGACGGCTGCGCGGGCCAGGCTGGCGCCCAGGGCGGCGGCGTCGGCCGGTCCGGCGTGGCCCAGGGCCCGGGCGACGGCGCCCAGCAGCTCCTCGGGCCGGGTCCGGGCGCCCAGCTCGACGATGCGCCCACCGCGGGCCCGCACCCAGCGGCCGGCCAGGCGGGTCTTGCCGGCCCCCCCCGGTCCCACCAGGGTCACGAGCTGGGCGCCGGCCCGGGCCAGGTGGTCCAGGCGCGCCCACTCCTCCTGCCGGCCCACGAAGGGGTCCAGGTCCTCGATGGCGCCGCGGGCCTGGTCCTCCTCCGCCACGGGCGCGAAGCGGTAGCCCACGCCGACCTCGGTCAGCAGGTGGCGGGGCGTCTCGGGGCGCCGCTCGACCTTGGCCCGCAGGCGGCGGATGGTCGTGTCCAGGGTGCGGCTCTGGACGCCCTCGCGGTAGCCCCAGACCTCGCGCAGCAGGGTGGCGCGGGGCACGACCTCGCCCTGGGCCGACACCAGGAAGGACAGCAGGGCCGCCTCGGTCGGGGTCAGCTCGTGATCCACCCCGCCCACGCGGGCGCGTCGCGTCGTGAGATCGACACTGCCGCCCTCCAGGGGCACGGTGGTGGGACCGGCGTGGGCCATCAGGGACCGGGGTGGAAGCCATGTTACAGGGCTTGTCGCATGCCGTAACACGAGGGCCCCCCTCGCAGCGTGTACACGGGAGCGCACGACGGGCGCGGCCTCCCTCGGCGCTGCTTCACCCGCGGCCGCATTCGCCTCGCAAACTCCCCTTCCCCCACGTGGAGACTCCCATGAGCGACGAAATGACCCCGGCCCCGAAGAAGAAGATGGTCGCCCTGGGCCTGGCCCTGATGGCCGGTCCCCTCGGCGTGCACCGGTTCTACCTGTCTACCTGGGCCACATCGGCTCGGGCGTGGCCCAGCTCCTGACCCTGGGCGGCTGCGGCATCTGGAGCTCGATCGACATCATCCTGATCGCGCTCGGCAAGATGACCGACAAGAACGGCAACGCGCTGGAGTAGAGCGCGCTGGAGTAGAGCGCGCTGGAGCAGAGCGCCCTGCCGGGCAGACCCGGCGGAACGAGCACGGCCCGGCCGCCTTTGGGAGACCGGGCCGTGTTGCGTCAGGGCACCAGCTCGCTGCAGTCGCGGGGGGCGACGTTGGAGGTGTCCCAGCCCGCAAACATGACGCCGGTGATGCTGCTGAAGTGGTCCCCCTCGTACACGGCCGAGGTGCAGTCGACGAAGGCGTCGTAGAGCCCGATGTCGCGCCAGCTGGTGTAGGTCTCGCCTGTGTAGTAGCCGGCGACGATGTCCACGTCGTCCAGCCGGACCAGGTCGCCGTAGCCCCAGTCGGTGGTGGTCGGGTCGAGCACCAGGATCGTCTCCGCGGCCGTGCCGGTCTTCACCACGTCGGTGGGGTCGCTGGCGTCGAGCATGACGATGTTTGCGAACTCGCTGTAGACCTTGTCGTAGGACCCGGTGATGGTGAGCTCGTCGCCGGGAGACACCCGGATGTCCGTGGGCAGCTGCACCATGACCCCGTGCCGGGCGCCGCCGCCGGCATCCTGGATGGTGAACTCGGAGTAGGACAGGGTCATGCGCGAGGTGGCGACGACCCCGCGCACCAGCACCGGGTCGCCCGCGTGGTAGCCGGAGCCGTTGAGGCTCCCGACCGTGACGGCGGTCGCCGTGGCGCCGGCGGCGACCAGGTCGTCCGCGGTCCGCGGCTCGATGGCGAAGCCGTGCCCGTGGCGCATGATCTCGCCGGTGATGCGGTCCCAGGAGGTGCCGGCGCTGACCGTCACGGGCGTGAAGCCGCTGTCGAGCGAGATGCCCCAGTCCAGGGGGCAGCTGCCATCAGTGTCCGTGGCGCCGGTGGCGGTGGGCCCCACCAGCGAGACCAGCTGCCCTTCCCACTCCTGCCAGTCGGCGGGCGGTGCGGCCAGGTCGAAGGCCGCGAGCATGTCCGCCGGCATCGTGGTCTCGATGTCGTCGGACGAGGAGAGCCGGAGCCGCGTGCCGTCCGTGCCCACCTCTGCGATGCCGGCCAGGGCCAGGCGCTGCCCGGGCTCCAGCCGGCGGAGGATCGAGGCGTCGACCGAGTCGGCCAGGGCCACGTACAGGCCGCCCGCCGCGCCCGAGCCCGGGTCCTGCACGAAGAAGCCGGCATTGTCGGTGGTCAGGCCGCTGGTCGCCACCACGTCGTCGAGGGCGACGACGGTGCCGTCCGCCACCAAGCCGGCGTGGAAGTCCGCGCAGGTGGGAGCGGTGTCGCCCGTGGCGCCGCCGTCGGTGCCGCTGCCGGTGTCCCCGCTGCCGCCATCGGAGGTGCTGCCGGTGTCCCCACCGCCGTCCCCGCCGCCGTCGGTGCTGCCGCCACCATCGGAGGTGCTGCCGGTGTCCCCACCGCCGTCGGTGCTGCCGCCACCATCGGAGGTGCTGCCGGTGTCCCCGCCGCCGTCGGTGGTGCTGCCGCCATCGGTGGTGGTATCCCCGCCGCCGCCATCGCCGGAGGGGCTTCCGCTGTCACCGGCGGCCCCGGTGGGGCCGCAAGCGGCCATGATCAAACCGGCCGCCAGGACCGGGACGAGAAGCAGACACGCGACCTCCAAAGCAAGCGTCCCCGGAGCATTGTACCCCCAGGGGACGCCTGCGCGGAGCGCGCCAGGACTGCGCGGAGGGCTAGGGCACCAGGTCGCCGGCATCCCGAGGGTTGAGCAGCCACAGCTTGTAGCTGTAGCTGATGGTCCCGGTGACGCTGCTCAGGTGGTCGCCGCTGCTGACGCTGTCGAAGTAGCTGAAGAAGGAGTCGTTGAGCATCAGGGAGCCCCAGCTCGTGCTCTCCTCTCCGAAGCTGTCGGGGTCGCTGGTGACGTCCAGGCCGTTCAGCGTGACCAGCACGCCCTCATAGGGCTCCCAGTCGCTGGGGACCGAGGACAGCACGGTCGGGGTCACCGTACCGGTGCCGGTCTTGACGATGTCGGCGGCGCCGCCGATGGAGAGCTCGGTGTAGTCGTAGTACTCCGAGGTGGTGCCCACGATGGTGAGCTGGTCCCCGGCCGCCACGGTGACGGCGTTGCTGCCGACGTAGACGTAGATGCCCGACCACATGCCGCCGCCGGCGTCCTCGACGAAGAAGCCCTTGCCGTCGGCGGTCAGGCCGCTGGTGGCGATGACGTCGGTCAGGGTGACGACCGCGCCCTCCCCCAGGGTGCCGTCCTGGAGGTCCGAGACGGTGGCGTCGGTGGTGACGATGTTGCCGCCGACCAAGTCCGCGGCGCTGCGGGGCTGGATGCCGACCTGGCTGTAGGCGTAGGTGATTTCGCCGGTGATCGAGTCCCAGGTCGTGCCGGCCGTGGCCGTGTAGGAGGTCAGCCAGTCGTCGATGACGATGCCCCAGTCCAGCGGGCACTCGCCGTAGGTGTTCTCGGGCTCGGTGGCGGTCGGGCTGTCGATGGTGACCAGCGCGCCTTCCCAGAAGTTCCAGTCGGCCGGGGCCGTGGACAGCGGGGTGGCCGTGACCTTGGCGGTGTCGCCGGTCAGGTTGATGTCGGCGGCGTCGTAGATCGCGAGCTCGGTGAAGTCGTAGTAGACCGTCGCGTCGCCGGTCAGGTCCATGACGTCGCCGGGCTGGATGTCCATCGCCGAGGTGTCGATCTTCTTGTCCAGGTAGACGAAGAGGCCGCTCTTCTCGCCGCCGCCGGCCTCCTGCACGAAGAAGCCGGGCGTGCCCGAGGTCGTCAGCCCGCTGGTGGCGATGACGCCGCTGACCGCGGCCGAGAAGCGGACCTGGCCCTTGGGGTCGGCGGCCTGGGCGTCGGCGGCGGCCTGGTGGATGTCGGGGATGGTCCAGGTGCAGCCGTCGCCCGCCGTGAAGCCGACCAGGTCGTCGGTGCTGCGGGGGTCGATCTTGAACTCGGAGAAGGAGTACTCAACGGTGCCGACCAGCTCGTTCACGGTGCTGTTGCGGTCGACGTCCATGGCGAAGAAGGCGTCGTTGGCCTTCAGGCCGCTGCTCGTCTCGACCTCGCCGTAGCTGGAGGGGCAGGTCAGGAAGGTCTGGTCGGCCAGGCTGATCAGGCAGCCCTCCCACTGCTCCATGTCGGTGGTGTCCGTGACGGGGGTCACGGTGACGTCGGCGGTGCCGGTGACCTGGATGTCGTCCATGCTGGTGACGCCCAGCTCGCTGTAGTCGTAGTACTCGGTGTAGGTGCCGGTGATGCTGACCCGGTCCCCGACCTGCAGGTACAGGTCGGTGAAGGTCCCCTGCAGGTAGATGTACATGCCGCTCCAGGCGCCGCCGCCCGGGTCCTGGACGAAGAAGCCCTTGCCGTCCAGGGTGATCGGGCTGGTGACCACCACGTCGGTCAGGGTGACGATGCTGTCGGTCGCCACGCTGCCCTGCTGCATGTCCGCGCAGCTCACCGCGCCGCCGATGCTCCCGCCGTCGCCGCCGCCGGTGTCGTCGCCGGTGTGCTTGGGCTTGATGCAGGCCGTGGCCGAGAGGCTGGCGACCAGGAAGAGGACGGTGCGCATTGATGGGGTCATGCGGGCTCCGGTGCTGGGGCCGGCACGGGCGGATCGCCCGCGAGCCGGGTACAGGCGGGCACGACTACGCGGAGGTCGAACCGGTGGCAAGCGACGCTTTGGTGACGCGCGGGTTGACACGGCGCTTTGGCGCTCGAACGGCAGTGTCCTCGCTGGACCTCTGCGTGCAGGAGGGGGACGTCTACGGCTTCCTGGGGCCCAACGGCGCCGGCAAGACGACGGCCATCCGCTGCATCGTGGGGCTGATCGCCCGGGACGCGGGTGAGGTCGAGATCTTCGGCGAGCGGGACCCGGTCGGCCAGCGGGCCCACGTGGGCGTCATGGTCGAGACCCCGGCCTTCCACCGGTGGATGACGGCCCGCCAGAACCTCGAGCGGGCCTGCGCCTACGCCGGTGAGGGCAGCGCGGCCGACATCGACCAGGCCCTGGAGCGGGTCGGCCTGCAGGGCCGGGCCGATGAGAAGGTCCAGGGCTACTCGCTGGGCATGAAGCAGCGGCTGGGCATCGCCCGGGCGCTGGTCGGGCGGCCGCGGCTGCTCCTGCTCGACGAGCCGACCAATGGCCTGGACCCGCGCGGCATGCGCGAGATCCGCGAGCTGCTGCTGGAGCTGGCCCACCGCGACCGCCTGACCATCTTCGTGAGCAGCCACCTGCTGGGAGAGGTCGAGCAGCTCTGCAGCCGGGTGGGCATCCTGGAGCGGGGCCGCATGGTGGCCGAGGGCACGGTCGATGAGCTGCTGCGCCGCAGCGGGGCCGCGGTGACCGAGGTCGACATCGAGTGTGGGGACAGCGCGGGCCTGGGCCGCGTCCTGGCGGGCATCGCCGGGGTGCAGGTCGTGGGCGATGGAGAGGCCGACCGGCTGCGGGTCAGCCTGGACCGCGTGACACCGGCCGAGCTGAACCGCCAGCTCGTGCAGGCCGGCCTGGCCATCTCGGCCCTGGTGCCGGTGATCAAGCGCCTGGAGGACCTCTTCCTCACGCTGACGACCGAGGAGCTGACGTGAAGCCTGCCCACCTCCTCGCCTTGATCCGGGCCGAGGCCAAGGCCATCTACGGCCGGGGCTCCGCCAAGCTGGCCGTCGTGGTGGCCCTGCTGTGCGGGGTCGGCGTGCTGCTGGTCCTGCAGTGGCTGCACGGCCAGTCGGCCAACATCCAGGCCAACGGCAACCCGATCAACCAGATGGTCGAGTTCTCGGCGCCCAGCGCCGCCGGCTGGGCGCTGCGGGCCCGCAACTTCTTCGTGCTGCCCCTGGTGCTCATCCTGGCCACGGCGGCCAGCTTCGCCGGGGAGATCGGCGACCAGACCCTGCGCGAGGTGCTGGTCCGCCCGGTGCCGCGCTGGGCCGTGCTGGTGGCCAAGACCGCGGTCCTGGCGTCGCTGGCCATGCTGACCCTGGTCGTCACGCTGCTCCCCGCCCTGGGCGGCGGAGCCGCGCTCTTCGGCATGGACGGCTCCACCGGCGTCGTCGACGTGCTGCTGGGCTACGGCGCCAGCCTGTTGTCGGACCTGGGGCTCATCGCCCTGGCCCTGCTGGCCAGCACCTTCGTGCGCAGCGTCGGCGGCGTGGTCGTGGCCATGATGCTGGTCCTGATGGCCGACATGGGCGCCCGGGTCGTGCTCAAGGGCATGGCCTGGGTCGGCGCGACCTGGGCCGAGCAGGTGGGCCACGCCCTGCCCGGCAACGCCCTGGCCTGCTGGGAGGGCTGGACCGGCACCTGGGACCCCTGGGCCTTCGTCGGCATGGCGGTGCTGCTGGTCGTCGGCTTCGGCGGCACCTGGCTGCGCTTCCGGCGGATGGACGTGCCGTGAGCAGCGGGCCTGCCTCGCGGCGTCGGTCGTCCGGCAGCGGCCCGGCATGAGCGTGCAGGTCCGCGCCGTCGAGGGTGGCTGTGAGCTGGACCTGCGCATCATCCCCGGCGCCAGCCGCGACGCCGTCGTGGGGGAGCTCGACGGGGCCCTCAAGCTGCGGATCAGCGCCCCGCCGGTCGAGGGTGCCGCCAACGACCGCCTGGTGCGCTTCCTGGCCAAGCAGGTGCTCGGCGTGCCGCGCTCGGCCGTGACCGTGCGCCGGGGCGAGCACGGGCGCAACAAGACCGTCTTCGTGCGCGCCGAGGCTGCGGTCGTGCAGGCGGCGGTGGACCGGGCGCTGGGCTGAGAGCTCGGGTCGGCGCTGCCCGAGCGTGCTGAACTCGGGGGATGAGGAGACATCCTCCGACTTTTGGTGCTGTGGCGTGCTGAAGTCTGAGGATGAGGGTCTATCCTCCGACTTCGGATGCTGATGCGTGCTGAAGTCGAGGGATGAGGGCTCACCCCCCGACTTCGGGTGCTGTGCGCTGGGGAGCCGGGCCTCGCTCCGGGCGCGCTACGCTGGGTCCATGCCGCCTGCCTTCGACCCCGACCTCACCCTGGCTGCCTTCCGGGCGGCCCCCGACCCTGCCCTCCTCTCGCCGACGGTGCTGCGGCTCGCCCGCCGCCTGCCCGAGGTCCAGGAGTCCCTCGCCCCGCTGCTCGCCGATCCCCTCGACCGCGCCTTGCTCGGCATCGAGCCCCCGCCGGCCGAGACCGCGCTGGACCGCGCCGTGCTCTCCGGCCTCGCCGCCATGGACGGCGGGCTCGACGTGCCCGGGGCCGCCGAGCTCGAGGCCCGCGCCCTCGGCGACCTCAGCTGGTGGGTGCCCGCGGCCCAGGTCCACGCCGCCTGCAGCCCGGCCCGCGAGCAGGCCGCCCGCCGCACCCTCTCCGAGCAGGACCTGCCCTACGTCTTCCCCGGCGAGCTCGACGCCGTCATCGTCGACCTCCTCGCGGCCGGCGCCCGCATCGTGCCCTCGCTGCACGTCGACTGGGCCCGCAAGCTGACCGAGCTGGCCGCCGACGCCCTCGTCCTCGACCTGCGCGCCCTCGGCCTGTGGTTCTGGCCGGTCCTGCGCTCCCTGCCCACCGACCGCCTGGTCCGCCCCGTCACTGCGCTGGGCCGGGCCCGCCGCCTGCCCCCCGGCGCCCTGGGCCTGGCCACGGCCTACGCCTTCCGCGTCGGTGCGCCGTGGGCGCCGCTGCTTGCGGCTGGGGGAGAGGCCGACCGCCTGCTGGCCGCGTTGGCGATGGTGGGGGATCGGGCGGAGTGAATGGGGGGGGATGATCCCGGGCAGGCTTGCCCTGCATCGTGCCGCCCCACCGAGGAGTCGCCGTACTGAGCCCGCTGCTGCTCGTCGTCGCGCTGCTGGCCTGCAGGGGTGGTGGCAAGGCTCCGGTGTCCGGTGTGGACACCGGGGCTGGCGCCGACTCGGGCAGCGGCCTGGTCGACGCCGACGGGGACGGGTACGCGGCCGCCCCCGACGGCGACGACGGCGACGACTGCGATGACGCCAACGTCCTGGTCCACCCGGGAGCGACCGAGACCTGCGGTGACGGGGTGGATCAGGACTGCGACGGAACAGAGCTGGGCTGCACCGGGACCATGCCGGCGACGGCGGGGGGCGGTTACCTGCAAGGGGACGAGCTGACCCAAGGCGTGGGCCGCTCCATCCGGGTCCTGCCCGACTGGACCGGGGGCGAGCCGGTCATCGCGGTGGGTACACCAGCGTGGGCGCCGGATGGTCAAGGCTACGCCAACGGTGCCGTCTTCTTCGTCGACCCGCGCAACCTCGGGACCGGACAGGCGATCGAGTCACGTGCGTCGTGGGCCTGGACCGAGGCGGAGAACAGCGCCGACTTCGGCTGGGCACTCGACATCGGCGACCTGGATCAGGATGGCGTAACCGACATGTTGATCGGCACCCCGGAGGCAGCGTATGACCATCCCGATGGGAAGGGGGGCGCTTGGCTGGTCTACGGCCCGGAGACGGGAAGCGGCGAGATCTCCGAGATGGGCGACGTCCATCTCACCGGTGCCAGGTCCTTGATGGAGGTAGGCTTCGCAGTACGCTTTGCGCAGGACGCCGCGGGCGACGGCTCATCCGATGTCGTCCTTGGGTGGAACGGCGGCTGTCGTGATGATGGGCTGGGGGCTTCTACGTCGTGAAGGCAGCGGATTTCCGGAGTCGAGTGCTCGACGATCGCGACGTCGGATACAGCGGCGAGGAGCGATGCTGGTCCATGTTGGGGGACATGACCGTGGCCGACTTCGACGGAGACGGGATCGATGATGTCGTCGTCTCGGCTCGGTCGGGGGCTCCGTTGTCACATGGACACCTGGTGGTGGCTGGACCGCGGACACCTCCGGTCCGGGCTATGCCTACGTCGTCTTGGGGCCGATGACCACAAGCGGCTCGCTGGCCGACGCCCACGGGCGCATCGAGGGCAACCAGCCCGCGGCGCTGCTGGGGCGTGCCACTGAGTCCGCGACGGACCTGGACGGAGATGGTCTGCCGGAGCTCCTCCTTGGTTCCCCCTGGGAGGAAGGCGACGCGGTGGCCTCGGGTGCCGCATTCGTGGTGCCCGGCGCTGCGGTGGCAACCCACGGTCCCGTGGCGGGGGTCGCGACGGTGGTGCTGTTGGGGGGTGCCGAGCACGACCTGGGCTTCGGCTACGGAATGGCCGATGGCGGCGACATGGATGCCGACGGCCACCGCGAGCTGATCGTGGTGGCCCAGGCGAACGGTGACGGAACCGGGACCTACGATGGCCGCGGCCAGGCCTATGTGTTCCGGGGCCCTGTTCAGGGCACGCTCACCGTGGACGACGCCATCCTCCGGGTAGATGGCTCTCACGGCGATGACAGGTTCGGGCAGTACGGCGCCCACGGCGGCTCGCTCTGCGCCGGCATCGACCTCAACGCAGACGGCTACGATGACTGGCTGGCCGGAGCCGAGCGCTACAGCCCTGCGACTTCGTCTGGCGCCATCTACTCCTTCTATGGCGGGGTCTGGTAGGGCCGCGACGGCGGAGCGACCCCTGCGGAGTCACGCAGGGGGTGCCGTCGGACTCGGGTCAGGCCGCCGCTCGCGTGGCGCCGAGCAGCGCGTCGGCCACCGGACGGATCACCTACTCGATGCAGGCGCGGGCGCGGGCCTGCTCCTCGGCCGGGTCTGGCAGGCCGTGGGCGGCCAGGCCGGCGGTCCAAGGCACGTCGCGGGCCGCAGGCGGGACCCGCCCGTCGAGCACGGCGCGGAGTGCGTGGTGGACTTCGTCGCCGCCGGTCTCCAGGGCCCACTGCACGGTGGCCCAGGCCAGCTCGGCGTGCTCGGTCTCGTCGCGGACGATGGTCTGCAGGACCGCGCGCACGACGGGGTCGGTGGCGTGGGCCAGGGCGCGGTCGGCCAGCCAGGCGGCCAGGGTCTCGTCGATGGCGCCGTCGCGCAGGGGCCAGGCGGCCAGCTCGGCCAGGCTGCTCGCAATGGGGGCCTGCCCGCCCATGTCCAGCCTGCCGGGGCCCAGGGCCTGGCCCTGGTAACTGCTGGCCAAGGTGAAGCAGTCCAGCGCGTGCCGCAGCTCCTGGCCGGCGGCGCGCTCGGCGCGGGCGATGAGCGCGGGGGGAGCGCCGTGGGCCAGCAGGTCCAGGGTGAAGCGATGGAAGCCGGCGACCGATAGACACGACCTGCTCGATCACCGGACGGCCCGACAGCACGATGGCGTCGTCGGGCCTGGCCTGGCGGAGCACAACGCCGGTCCGGCACAGGCGCTCGTTGTCGACAGCCGGCCGGAGCCCCCGAGTTTGCAACACTGCCGGGTGGGAGCCCCTCGGATTGCAACAACTCGCCCGATCGGCCGCAAGTGGGCCCCCGTAAGTACAGCAATCACGTTCCGCGGCCCTGCTTGAACCGCGGGCTTGTTGCAAGAGTGGCCGCTCCCATCACCGCATGTTGCAGATTGGGGGGCTCCGGCCGGCCGAGGGCACGGTGGGTCGACCTGGTCTTCGTCCTGCCCGCCTTCAAGAAACGCCGCGGTTCTCTGGGCGGCGGGCCAACGCAGTGGGCTTGCTGTCCGCATTGCGGGCCCGGTCCGGGGATTGCCTCACAGGCTCTGAGCAGCACATGGGGCTGCAAGTGGCTGAGGGCCCCTTCCAGGTCGCGCAGCTGCCGCGCCACGACCTCGGCCTGGTGCCACCGGCGGGTCGAGGAGGCCTCGCTGGGCAGCACGGGCAGCCCCGCGCTGCGAGCCAGGGGCGCCAGCGCACGCCCGATGGCGATGACCGGGAAGGCGAAGCTGGGCGAAGCGAGCGGGCAGAGGAGGATCTTCACGGGGCCGCCTGCTCGCCGGGCCGGATCACGCGCATCTCTGCCCTCCAACAAGGGCAGCCTGGCATGGCCGGCCCCGCGGCCGCCGGCGGGTGCGGCACAGATCGTCGCAGCTGTGGCGACACACTTCGGGGGGTGGCTGGCTCTGTAGGGAGGCGCGCTCATGCGCCCTCGACCTGGAGTCCCCAAGATGTGCTCTCGAACCACCTGTCCGACCTGCCGCAAGCCCGACTGGAGCGGCTGCGGAGCCCACGTGGAGCAGGTCCTTCGCGACGTCCCCGCTGACCGTCGCTGCCGCTGCCGCGAAGAGGGCAAGCGCGCCCAGCCCCCCGGCTTCTCCGACCTCTTCTCGTCCCTGTTCGGCGGCCGACGCTAGCCCGTCTCGGGTTTCGCCCGTTCTCAGCCCCGGCCCGGCGACAGCTCGCTCTCCGCCGCACCCAGGCCCTGCTCCGACAAGGCCTCGCGCAGGCGGGAGTGGGCGCGGCTGAGGCGGGTGCGCACGGCGCCCGGCGTCATGGACAGGGCCTGGGCAATCTCGGGGCCGGTCATGCCCTCGCCGTCGGCCAGCAGCACGATGGCCCGGTCGCGCGGCGCCAGGGTGTCCAGGCTGCGGCCCAGGGTCTCGGCCAGCCGGTTGCGCGCCGCGAGGACCTCGGGGCTGTCGGCCTCGGAGAGCAGGTCCTCGTCGCTGACGTGCAGGTTGGCGTCGCGCTTCTTGCCGCGCCGCATGCGGGTGCAGGCGGTGGCGACCAGGCGGACCAGCCAGCGGTCCAGGCTGCCCTCGGCGCGGTAGCCGGGGCCGAAGCGCCAGGCGGCCAGGGTGGCTTCCTGCACGGCGTCCTCGGCGTCCTGGCTGGTGCGGCAGCGGCGCTGACCCTCGCGGCTCAGGCGCTGGCCGAAGCAGCGGGTGACGCGGTCGAGCACGGCCATGTCGCCCGCTTGCAGCAGGTGGACCAGGTCGTCGGCATTGCAGAGGGCTTCGTCGTTCACAGGGCGCATGTAGCCTCGCGAGGCAGGCGACGCAGGCCATGACGGGGCATGCTTTGCGCCGAGGACACTCCATGACCCCCTCCCCCCCTGCCCGCGAGGTCGTGCACGACGACGCCCTCGCCTGGCTCCGCGCCCACCCGGCCTTGCCCGGCGCCAGCCTGGTGACGTCGCTGCCCGATGTCTCGGAGCTGGGCCTGGGCGCCGAGCAGTGGCGCGCCTTCTTCGCCGAGGCGGCGCGGCTGTGCCTGCAGGCCACCCCGCCCGAGGGCCTCACGATCTTCTTCCAGACCGACAACCGGGTGGACGGCCGCTGGGTCTCCAAGGCGGGCCTGGTGCTGGCCGCCGCCGCCGAGCTGGAGGTGCCGGTGTTGTGGCACAAGGTGGTCTGCCGCCGCCCGCCGGGCACGCGCCTGTCGGGCCGGCCGGGCTTCTCGCACCTGCTGGCCTTCTCCCGCCTGGCCACGGTGCCGGCCGAGCGCAGCAGCCCCGATGTGCTGCCCGGCCTGGGGGAGCTGCCCTGGAGCCACAGCATGGGCCTGGCCGCCGCCGAGGAGGCCCTGGCCACCATCCAGCTGGCCTCACCCGGCACCCGGGTCGTCCTGGCCCCCTTCTGCGGCATCGGCACGGTGCTGGCTGTGGCCAACCGCCACGGCCTCGACGCCATCGGCATCGAGCGCAACCGCAAGCGCGCCGAGCGAGCCCGCATCTTCTGCCTGGAGGACGCCCCGCAGGCCCCGGCCCGGCCTGGCCCTGCTGGTTAGGTACGGCGCCCCCTTCGCGAGGCGGCCATGTACAACGACTACCTGATCCTCGGCGGCGCCGGCCTGGTGGGCCTGCAGGTCTGCCGCCAGATCGTCATGCAGCTCCAGCCCAAGCGGATCGTCGTCGCGTCCTTGCTGCGCGAGGAGGCCGAGGGCGCCTGCGCCCAGCTCCGCGAGGAGTTCGGCGACCAGACGGCCTTCGTGCCCGAGCAGGGCAACCTCTTCGTGCCCACGGACCTGGCCCTGCTGGCCCGCGGCGAGATCCTGGCCGACGCCCCGCGCCGCCAGCGCCTGCTGGCCGCGGTCTACGACGACTTCGACGCCGCCTACGAAGACAACCACCTGGTGCGCCTCATCCGCCGCCATCGGCCCGAGGTCATCGTCGACTGCGTCAACACCGCGACCGGCCTGTCCTACCAGGACGTCTTCGACGGCGTGGCCAAGGTCCGCGACTGGATCGGCAAGGACGGCTACGCCAAGGACGGCGTGCCCGACCTCGAGGGCTTCCTGCTCTCGCAGTCCGTGCCCCAGATCATCCGCCACGTGCGCTTCATGCACCGGGCGACCACCGAGTACAAGTCGGCGGTCTACCTGAAGGTCGGGACCACGGGCACCGGCGGCATGGGGCTGAACATCCCCTACACCCACAGCGAGGACAAGCCCAGCCAGGTGCTGCTCGCCAAGAACGAGGCCGCCTTCGGCCACACCGGCCTGCTCTTCCTGCTGGCCCGCACCCCCCACGCCCCCATCGTGAAGGAGGTCAAGCCGGCCGCCATGATCGGCTACCGCGGCGTGCAGGTGAAGGTCGCCAGCGACAAGCACCGCAACAGCGACCTCTTCGCCCCGAAAGAGGCGACGCTCGGCGGCTCCCTGGACCTGTCCCAGGCCGACGCCAGCTACGACAAGACCGGGCGGCTGGAGGTCCCCATCGTCGACACCGGCGAGAACGGCGTCTTCACCCGGGGCGAGTTCGCGGCCATCACGGCGCTGGGCCAGATGGAGTTCATCACCCCCGAAGAGATCGCCCGCACCGTCGTGCACGAGATCCGGGGCGCGAACACGGGCCAGGACGTGATCTCGGCCATGGACGCCAGCGTGCTCAACCCCTCGTACAAGGCCGGCCTGCTGCGCCGGGCGGCGCTGACCGACCTGGCCAAGGTCGAGATCGAGGCCGGCGTGCCCTCGGTGGCCCTGGGCCGCCTGGGCCCCCCCGAGCTGTCCAAGCTGCTCTTCGAGGCCCACCTGCTGCGCCACGCCTTCGGCTCGCTGGAGGCCGTCGTCGCAGAGGGCGTCAGCCCCGAGATGGTCAGCGCCGCCCTGGCCGAGGGGCTGGAGGCCTCGGGTGTCGCCCGCACCGCGCCCAGCATCGGCATCCCCGTCCTGCTGCCCGATGGCAAGCGGATCCTGCGCGGCCCGCGCATCAACGTGCCCCAGGTCGTGGGCCACGCCACCACGGTCACCTGGAAGGACGCCGCTGAGCTGGAAAGCTGGGTCCACCGCGGCTGGATCGACCTGCGCCCCCAGAACATGGGCACCTGGCAGGAGCGCTTCCGCAAGATGCTGCGGTCGCGGGCCCGGCTGCGCTCGACGGGCTCGGCCGCGGCCAACATCCACGCCTGGTCGGGCGACAGCTTCGAGATCGGAGAGGTGGTGGCCTGGATCTTCAACAACGAGCTCGAAGGCTACCGCGTGAAGTAGCCTGTCGGCTCGCCCCTCGACCCGCCCCTCGACCCGCCCCTCGACCCGCCCCTCGACCCGCCCCTCGACCTGACCCTCCCCACCCTGCCGGCCATGGAGCCTCGGTGGCCGACGAACCGCGGCGCTCTCCTCGCCTCGCCCTGCTCCCCGAGGAGGTCCTGGCCGACCTGGGCCGGGCCGAAGCCATCGTGGCCGAGGTCCTGCGGGCCGGCGGTGCGCCCGTGGTGGCGCGCGGCCTGGTGCCGCTGCCCGAGCTGGCGGCCGTGCGCGTCGGGGTCTTCGGTGAGGCCGGGACCGCAGCGCGGCCGGCCTGGGAGGGCTGGTTGCCGAGCGCCCTGGCCGAGGAGCTGAGCCAGCGCGACGCCCTGGTGGTGGCCGCCACCTGGGACGCCGGGCCGGTCGAGGGCTGGTCGGTCTGCTGGACCGAGACTGGCGAGGGCGTGGTCGTGTGGACCTCCGAGGGGGCGCGGCTGCGCGTCGACGCTGCCACGGTCGACGTGTTGGAGGCCGGGCGCTGGACGGTCCTGCCCATCGCCCGCGTGGCCCGGCTCAGCCTGGGCAGCGGTCCGGGCGAGGTCGGGCTGCTGCGCCTGCACACGGTCGACGGCCGCAGCGTCGGCTTGCGGGCCGGCCGGGTGACGACGGCGCCGCTGGTGACCGCCCGGGTCGCCGCGGTGCTAGGCGTGGACTGGGCGCCCGGGCGATGGGACGGGTGAGGCGCGCCCCCCGCGCGACGCGACAGCACGACGCCGGGCCGACGCCGGCCGAGGTGTTAGCCGTGCTCGTCCCCGGAACCTCTTCATGATGCTCCCCACCATCCTCGACCGGCGCATCGTCCTCGTCTCCGGAAAGGGCGGCGTCGGGCGCACTACCGTGTCGGCGGCCCTCGCCCGGGCGGCGGCCGCGGCGGGCAAGCGCGTGCTCGTCACGGAGATCGAGGAGCCGGCGATCCAGTCCCAGTCGACCCTGGCCCGCATGTTCGGCCGCGAGACGCTGCCGGTCCGGCCGGCCCTGGTGGCGCCGGGCATCCATGGCTGCATGTTGGCAACCGAGCGGGGCACCGAGCAGTTCCTGGGCGACGTCTTCCGCGTCCAGGCCCTGGCCCGCCTGGCCCTGCGCAACGCGGCCCTGCGGCGCCTGCTGCACGCCGGCCCCAGCTTCCACGAGATGGGTGTCTTCTACCAGCTCCTGCACCTGGTCCGGCTGGAGACCCCCGACGGCCGGCCGCGCTTCGACTTCATCGTGGTCGACATGCCGGCGACCGGGCACACCCTGGCCCTCACCGGCTTGCCCGAGATCCTGCTGCGCCTGGTGCGTCGCGGCCCCATCGCCGCCGCCCTGCGAGAGGGCCAGGGCTGGCTCAACAACCCGCGCACCGGCTGCGCCGTCGTCGTCACCATCCCCGAGCCCCTGCCCGTGACCGAGGCCTTGGAGCTGGTCGAGGGCCTGCAGGCCACCCAGATGCACATCTGCGGGCTGGTCGTGAACAAGGTCCCGGTGGACCCCTTCAGCGACGAAGAGCGCGGCGCCCTGGCCGAGCTGCTGCCTGCGGGCCCCCTGTACGGCAAGGAAGAGCTGGAGCGCATGGAGCGCGCCGCCCACTCCTTGCAGCGCCTGCGGGCCTCGACCCGCATCCCCGTGCTGGCGGTCCCGCTGTTCGCCGTGGACGGCTCCGCGGCGGCCGAGGCCCTCACCGCCTTCCTCAAGGCCGAGGAGGGCCTGTGAGCCGCCTGTCCGAGCACATCCACGAGAAGCGGATCGTGATCTGCTGTGGGGCCGGCGGGGTCGGCAAGACCACCACCTCGGCCGCGCTGGCCGTCGCCGCCGCCCAGGACGGGCGCCGTGTGCTGGTCCTGACCATCGACCCCAGCAAGCGCCTGGCCGAGGCCCTGGGCGTCAGCGCCAACACCCCCGACCCGGTGCGCGTGCGCGCCGACCGCGAGGCCGAGGCCGGCATCCACAGCCCGGGCACCCTGTCGGCCTGGATGCTCGACCCCAAGCTGGTGAGCGACACGACGGTGCGCCGGCTGGTCAAGGACCCGGCCAAGGTGCGCGACCTGATGGCCAACCCCATCTACCAGCAGGTCACCCAGATGATCGCCGGGATGCAGGAGTACACCGCGATGGAGGCCCTGCACGGCTTCGTCGAGCGCGGGGACTACGACCTGGTCATCCTGGACACGCCGCCGGCCCGCAACGCGCTCAACTTCCTGGACGCGCCCCGCCGCCTGGGCGAGTTCATGGACGGCCGCATCTTCCAGATGCTGCTGCCCGATCGCGAGGGGGGCGGCGCCTTCGGCGGCACGACGCGCCGCATGGCCGGAAAGGTCCTGGCTGGCGTCTTCGGCGACGAGTTCTACGCCGACATGCAGGTCTTCTTCGCCGCCTTCGGCAGCATCTTCGCGCAGCTCAACGGCAACGCCCAGAAGATGCGCCTGCGCCTGCAGCGGGACGACGTGGTCTTCCTGCTGGTGACCAGCCCGGTGCGCACGGCCCTGGATGACGCGCTGTACTTCGAGGACCGGATCCGCGAGCTGGAGCTGCCGCTGGGCGGGCTCATCCTCAACCGTAGCCGCCACCTGGCCGAGGAGCGGCCGATGCCCGACTCCAGCCTGTTGCCCGCGCGCCCCACCGAGCTGCACCGCTCGGCCTTGCGACACCTCGTCGTCCTGGCCGAGCGCGAGCGCCAGCACGAGACCGAGCACCGCGAGCTGCTGTCCACCCTGGCCCAGAATGTACCCAAGGACATCGAGGTCCTGACCGTGCCCGAGGTCCCGGGCGGCATCGACGACCTGCGCGGGCTGGGGGAGCTGGCCCGCTGGCTGCTGGACGAGCGCCACGCCCACCGGAGCGCCGAGCTGGGCTGAGCCGACCCCCGGCGGACCGGAGACCGCATGCCTTCTCCCAGCAAGACCGAGATCGACCGCAGCATCCGCTTCGTGACGCTGTGGACCGTCATCAACGGGGGCCTGCTGGCCGTGGGGGTCTACCGCGCGGTCGCCGCGGGCCTGGGCACCGAGCCCGGCGTGGGCGTGGGCTTCCTGGGCCTGCTGGTCGTGATGACGGCGGTGGGCCTGTGGCGGATCCGCCAGCTGCAAGGGCTGCGCGGGGACTGAAGGGGCCGGGATCCGCGACCGGCTTCGTACGCCAGCTCCGCGCGAGCGGTACCCTCAAGCGGTGGTCCTCCTCCTCCTCGCGCTGCTCTCGGTGCTCAGCCCTGCTCTCGGGGCCGCGCCGGTGTACCTGCTGGAGCTGAAGGGCGGGGTCGATCCCGGCTCGGCCGACTACATCGTGGCCGGCATCGAGCAGGCCCAGGCCGACGGGGCGCAGGCGGTGGTGCTGTCCGTGGATACGCCCGGCGGCCTGCTCACCAGCGCCCGGGAGATCGTCCAGGCCGAGCTGACCAGCAGCGTCCCGGTCATCGTCTGGGTCGGGCCGGCCGGCTCGCGGGCGGCCAGCGCCGGGGTCTTTGTGACCCTGGCCGGCAGCGTCGCGGCCATGGCCCCCGGCACCACCATCGGCGCCGCCCACCCCGTGAGCCTGCTGGGCGGTGGCCTGGGCAAGGCCGGACCGGCCTCCGCACCCGGGGGAGAGGAGGAGGGCGCCGCGTCGGGCGGAGAAGAAGGCGCCGCACCTGCAACCGGCAGCGTCGACGTCATGAAGGAGAAGGTCCTCAACGACACGGTGGCCTGGGCCCGCAGCATCGCCGAGCAGCGTGACCGGGACCCGGGCTGGATCGAGCAGTCCGTGCGCGAGAGCGTGTCCATCACCGACCGCGAGGCCCTGGAGCGCGGCGTCGTCGACCTGTCGGCTCCCGATGTGGCCACCCTGCTGGAGCGCCTGGAGGGTCGGGTCGTGCCGACCAGCGCCGGCCCGGTGCGCCTGCGCCTGGCGGGCGCCGAGCTGGTGGTCCTGGCGCCCTCCATGCGGCAGCGGGTGGTCCACATCCTGGGGGATCCCAACCTCCTGCTGCTCTTCATCGGCCTGGGCCTGCTGGGCCTGTACGTCGAGATCAACCACCCCGGCCTGATCGTGCCCGGCGTCGCTGGCGCCGGCCTGCTGGTCGCGGCCGCGGTGGGCATGTCGCTGGTCCCCTTCAACCTGGGGGGCCTGCTGCTCATCCTCTTCGCGTTTGGGGCCTTCGCCCTGGAGCTCTACGTGGGCGCCCACGGCGCCTTCGCCGCCACGGGGGCCCTGTCCCTGGGCCTGGGGGCGGTGCTGCTCTTCGAGGTGCCTGGCTTCGACCTGCGCGTCGACACCGGCAACGTCATCGCCGTCTGCGGGACCGTGCTGGTCGCTGCCCTGGTCCTGGGCGTGGCCGTGCGCCGCGCCATGCGACGCAAGGTGCAGACCGGCGCCGAGGGCCTGGTCGGCGCGGCGGGCCTTGTGTTGCGGGGCGGCGAGGGGGGCGGCTGGGTGCGTGTCGATGGCGAGGAGTGGCGCGCCCGCTGGTCGGGCGGCCTGGCGCCGGGTGCGCCGGTGCGGGTGACGGCCCTGGATGGCCTGACCCTCGAGGTCAGCAACAACGGTCCATCCCCGACCGCGCCCTCGCCGAGCGAATAGACAGCTTCAAGCTCCAGGAGACTCCATGCAGATCGCGATCGCAGTCGCAGTTGTCGTGCTCATCATCATCTTCCGCTCGATCCGGGTGCTGCCCGAGTACGAGCGCGGCGTCGTCTTCCGCCTGGGGCGAGTGCTGCCGGCCAAGGGCCCCGGCCTCATCATCGTCATCCCGGGCATCGATCGCCTGGTCCGGGTCAGCCTGCGGACCGTCGTGCTCGACATCGAGAAGCAGGACGTCATCACGCGCGACAACGTCAGCGTGGCCGTCAACGCCGTCGTCTACTTCCGGGTGGTCGACCCCATCAAGGCGATCCTGTCGGTGGAGAACTTCAACTACGCCACCGGCCAGCTCTCCCAGACGACGCTGCGCAGCGTGACGGGCGAGGCCGAGCTGGACGAGCTGCTGTCCGAGCGCGAGCAGATCAACCACAAGCTCCAGGAGATCCTGGACCGGCACACCGACCCCTGGGGGGTCAAGGTGAGCCAGGTCGAGGTCAAGCACATCGACCTGCCCGTCGAGATGCAGCGGGCCATGGCCAAGCAGGCCGAGGCCGAGCGCGAGCGCCGCGCCAAGGTCATCGCCGCCGAGGGCGAGTTCCAGTCCTCCCAGAAGCTGGCCGACGCCGCCAAGATCATGGAGGTCAGCCCGGTCTCCATCCAGCTGCGCTACCTGCAGACCCTCGCCGAGGTCGCCGCCGAGAACAACAGCACCACGCTGTTCCCCGTGCCCATCGACCTGTTCGAGCCCTTCAAGCGGCTGATCGGAGCCAACCACCTGGACGCGCTCACGCCGTCGGTGCAGGTGGCAGCCCCCCCGGCCGCATCCAAGCCCACGGAGGGCTGAGGGTCAGCGCACGGGTTCCAGGCCGGCCACGGCTCTCGGCTATGATGGACCCCAACTTGGAGGTCCCATGCCGTCTCGTCTCCCCCCCCCCCCCCCCCCCCCCCCCCCCCGCCGGGGGCGGCCCCCCCCGCCGGCGGGGCGGGGGCGCCGCCGCGGGCCCCGCCCCGGCGGCGCCCGGCCCGGCCCCCGGGGGGGGCCGG